>Ga0268264_10000124_pt1 | contig 187493 bp, 184 predicted proteins | sample KBSSwiS32_FD_190357 | JGI IMG/M metagenome (GOLD analysis project Ga0268264, IMG submission 190357) | Switchgrass rhizosphere microbial communities from Kellogg Biological Station, Michigan, USA - KBS Switchgrass S3-2 (SPAdes) (version 2) | ecosystem: Host-associated > Plants > Roots >... | reverse complement strand
TAGGCCTCGCCGTCGGGCAGCCGCCCGACGCCCGCGTCGTGCACCGCCTTTCGCCGCAGTTCCTGCATCAGCGCCTGCTGGCGGCCGAGCGCCGGGGCGACCTTGTCGCGATAGATCGCGGCGGCCTGGCCAGCATAGTCGCCGGCGATCCCCCTCTGCTTCGCTCGGTCGGCGACCGAAGTGACCAGGGTGGATTTCTCGGGCGCGGTCAGCAGCCCCTTCATCTGGGTGATCGAGCGATCGAGCACGAAATCCGGCGGGACCACGCCCACGCCGACGTCTCGGCGGGCCCGTTCGAGTTCCTGATCCATCACCGGCCCGAACGCCTCAAGGCGCGCCAGATAGGCGTCGGCGTCGGCCTTGGTCTCGATGGTGTGCTGGGTCGCCAGGAAGCTCGGTATGCTCTGGTAGGATCCGGTCAGTTGGCTCAGCACATAGGGCGCGCCGCCGCCCTGCTGGCCGTAGGGGAACGCACGGTCGGCTTCCGCCGTCGTCTGCAGGCCGAACACCACGGCGTCGTAGTTGACCGCCGGCATGCCGGAGAGCTGGGCGCGATCGATTGCCTGCAGCCGCTTGAGCTGGTCGGCATTGAGCGCCCGCAGATGGTCAAGTTGCGCGAGCGAGCGCTGGTCGAGCTTCCACTTGGCGCCGGCGTGATCGCCCGCGTCGAGCCCGAGGCTGGTGACGAACTCCGGGCTCTCCGCCAGCGCCTCCTGGAAGTAGCGGTCCAGCACCGCCGACAGTTGAGCGTCGGGGCTAGGCGGAGCGGGAGGGGGCGGTGCGACCGACACAGCGGCGCCCGGGGGCGCCGCGCCCGGCGTGGCGCAGCCGGCCAGCGCGACGGATCCGGCGGTCAGCAGGAGATTGCGGCGGCTCAGCACGGACGGTCTCGTGTTACGCCTTGTGACATTCCAGCTTTTCGGCGGCCAGTGCAAACATCGCAGGACGAGCCGACCGCACGACCCGTTTCCAGATGCGTGCCGACCGTGGAACTGAAAGGATGATGCCGAACGAACGCGCGCCGGCAAGGGAGAGACGCGGTGAGCTACGACCACAGGACGTTCGAGCGGCTCACATACTTTGACGCGCGCGCCCGCTTCCTGGCAGGCGAGGACACCCCCAGCGCCTATTTAGAGCGCTGCATCGGCGTGATCGAGGCGTGTGAGCCGGTGGTCAAGGCCTGGGCCAGCTTGCGCCTGGAGGCTGCGCGGCGGGACGCCGAAGCGTCCGCAGCGCGCTACCGCGCGGGCCGCCCGCTTTCGACGATCGACGGAATGCCGATCGGCATCAAGGACCTGATCGCCACCCGAGACCTGCCCACCGCGCTCGGCATCGTCGGCAACGAGCAGGCCGCCGGCCTCGACGATTCGGCCTCCGTGCTGGCGCTCAAGGACGCAGGCGCGATCATCGTCGGCAAGACCACGACCGCCGAACTGGGCGGCGGCTGGCCCAGCCCGAGCACCAACCCGTTCGATCCCGGCCGCACGCCGGGCGGCTCTTCCAGCGGCTCTGCCGCGGCCGTCGGCGCGGGCATGGTCCCGGCGACGCTCGGCACTCAGGTGGCGGGTTCGATCCTGCGACCGGCCTCCTTCTGCGGGACCGTGGCGATCAAGCCGACCATGGGCGCGATCCACCGAGGCGAGGGGCTGGAGCTCAGCCATTCGTGTATCGGGGTGCTGGCGGGCTCGCTGGAAGACATGTGGGCCGTGACTGCGGAAGTCGCTGCGCGCAGCGGCGGCGATCCCGGCTACCCGGGGCTCTACGGCGAGCCGACCACGCCGGCGGCCGCTCGGCCCAGGCGCCTGGCCGTGCTGGAAGGCCCGGGCTGGGAGGCGACCGAGCCTGCGGCGCGGGCCGCCTTCCTCGACATCCTCACGGCCATCGCCACCCAGGACGTGCAGATCGTGCGGCGGGCCGACGACGAGGCCTTGGAAAGCTTTCACGAGGCCCTGCCCAGCGCCTTCGCCACGGTGGGCGCGATCGTGACCTACGAGAACCGCACGCTTCTGGCCAACCTGATGGCGCGGATGCCGGACAAGCTCAGCCCGGCGGCCCATGCGCAGTACGAGCGCGGCCGCAAGCTGACGGTGGAGCACTACCGCGCCGCGCTCGCCGCCCGCGAAGAGCTGCGCCTTCGCCACGCCCGGTTGGCCGAGGTCTGCGACGCGGTGATCTCGCCCAGCGCGCCTGGCGTCGCCCCCCCGTTGATCGATCCGAACACCGCCTCGCCGGCGCAGCTGCCGACCGGCAATCCGATCTTCAACGTCATTCCTTCGCTGACCGGCGCGCCCGCGCTGAGCCTGCCGTTGCTGACGGTGCAGGGCTTGCCGCTCGGGGTCCAGTTCATGGGTCAGTGGCACGAGGACCAGAAGCTGACCGGCCTCGGCGCGTGGGCGATGCAGGCGCTGCGAACGATCTAGACGATCGGCGGCGGCAAGGCCGCCCCGGTCGCCAACAGATCCGCAACGGATCGCAGCGCGCGCTCCAACGCACCGCGACTGGCGGCGCCGCCGAGAGAAATGCGCGCGCCGCTCGGGTGGCCCTCGCCGCTCGCGAAGGCGTCCGCGGTCACGATCGCCAGGCCCCGCTCGCGGGCCGCCAGCTGTAGCCGCTCCGAAGACCGCCCCTCCGGGATCGGCAGCCAGACGTGTATGCTAGCGGCGTCCCCCCGCGCCTGCGGCAACACCGCCTGGGCGATGGCGCGCCTGGCGCGCGCCTCGCGCTGCACGCCGCCCAGCAGCGCCGCGGCGGAGCCGTCGTTGATCCAACGGCTGGCGACGGCGGCCATCAAGGGCGCCGGCATCAGCGCAAAGGCTCGAAGCGCTTCGGCGGCCCGCGCCTCCCAGCCCTCGGGGCAGACCAGATAGGCGATCCGCAGGCCCGGGCTCAGGGACTTTGCGAGCGTGGCGATGTGGAATGTCCGCTCCGGTGCAACCGCGGCGATCGCCGGCGGCGGGTCGCGGAGCAGCGGGCTGTACGGGTCGTCCTCGACAATCCAGGCGCCGGCGGCATCCAGCACCTTGGCGACCTCGCGGCGGCGGGCGGCGGACATGGTGACGGTGGTCGGGTTCTGCAGCGTCGGCACGACGTAGGCTGCGACCGGCCGATCTCCCGCGCAGATCTCGGCTAGCGCTTCGGGGACAAGGCCCGCATCGTCGACCGGGCAGACGACGAGGCGAAGGCCCAGCTGCCGCACAGCCGACAGCACGCCCGGATAGGTGAGCGGCTCGACGACCAGCGAGTCGCCGGGGCGGCAGACCGTGGACAGAACGGCGCAGAGCGCCGCCTGCGCGCCGGGCGCGACGAGCACGCGGTTCAAGGGCGTCTCGCCAAGCGTGGGCGACAGCCAACGCGCGCCGGCCGCGCGCTGACCGGCCGTGCCGAACTCGGCGTGGTAGCTCATCAGGATCGAGGCGTCGGCCGCGTGCAGAATGGCGCCGGTGGTTTCGCCCAGCAGGCGGGCGAGCGAGCCTCCTTCCGGCGGCGGCGGCAGGTTCATGGTCAGGTCGACGAGGCCGGCCTCATTCGCAGGGGGGGCGCGGACGAAGGTCCCCCGCCCCACCGTCCCCTCTACGAGCCCCCGCTCGCGCGCCGCGGCATAGGCGCGGGTCACGGTCGTCAGGTCGATCCCCAGGTGGTCGGCGACGGCGCGCTGCGCCGGCAGGCGGTCGCCCGGCTGGAGCTCGCCATCGCGGACGGCCTGGCCGAGGGCGTCCGCAATGGCGGCGTAGACGGGACCCCCGCGGCCGCGGGCGCGATCCACCCATCCCAGGTTAGATTTCGCAGCGATCAAGCTTGCGCTCCACACTATTGATCCATACAATATATAAGCATTGTATGGTATACTAAGCCCATTGTATGGAAGGCGCTCGCAATGATCACTCCCGCACCTCGCCTCTCGTCGCTCCGAGTTGGCCTTCGCTGCCGCTGCCCGCGATGTGGCGAGGGCCGACTGTTCCGAGCCTTCCTGAAGATCGATGACGGCTGTGAAGCCTGCGGCCTCGACTTCGGCTTCGCCGATCCGGCGGACGGCCCAGCCTTCTTCGCCATGACGGCGGTCGGAATCGTCGTCACCACGGTCTGGGGGATCTGGGCGGCGACCGTACATCCGCCGATCTGGGCCCAGTTTGCGGTCGTGATCCCGGCGCTGCTCGTCGGCTGTCTGGCGACGCTGCAGCCGATCAAGGCCTGGCTGGTGGCGGAGCAGTACGTGCACAAGGCCGAGGAAGGCCGCTGGGCCAGCGTCGGCGCGCACGGCAAAGCGCCCGACAGCTACAAGCGAACGGGTTTCTAGGGCGCGATCCAACGATCGGGCGATTCCGCCTGATGGCAGCGTGCTCTAGGCCGCCTGCAGGCGGCGCTTGAACATCGAGAGAACGCGCTCCCAGCAGCGTTCGGCGGCGACCTTGTCGTAGGCCGGACGGCCCGGGAAGGCGAAGCCGTGGTCGGCGCCCGGATAGACCTCGACCTCGGTCTTGGGCGCGTAGGACCTGGCCGCCAGGTCAAGCGCCTCGACCATCTCCAGCGGCGACCAGTCATCCTTCTCGGCGCAGGCGAAATAGAACTCTGCGGTCGCCTTGCCGAGCGCCAGGTGCGGGCTGTCGTCGCGGTCGGTGACCAGCCGCACACCGTACACCGAGGCCGCGGCGCCGATCCGCTCCGGGTGACGCGCGGCGAAATTCACCGCGTAGGGACCGCTCATGCAGTAGCCGACGCAGCCGGCTCGGCCCGGGCTCGCCGCGGGGTCGCGATCGGCGTAGTCCAACAGCGCATCGGCGTCGTCCATGACATCGCGCGCCGAAAGCGCGCTCGATGGCCCGAAGACTGCGTGCCTGGCCTCCTCGGCGGGGCCGGCCGAGACCAGGGGCGAGGTCTCGCATTCGGTGCGGTAGTAGAGGTCAGGCAACATCACATAGTAGCCGACAGTCGCCAGCCGCCGCGCCGCGTCGCGCAGTTCCTCGCGCATGCCGATGGCGTCCATGAACACCATGACGAGCGGATGCGGCCCCTCGCGCTCCGGGTGGGCGATGAAGGTCGCCGTCGCGCCGGCCGACGTGGGGACATCAACCGTCTGCTCGATCATTTGCGCCTCCGCGCGCCCGCCCCCTCAGACAAACGCCCGGTTAGGCAACGAAGACGCGGCGCATTGGATGCGCGGGCCGCGGACTTAACGTTTGAGCGGTTCCACAACGTTAAGCCGTCGCACCGTCAGCTCGTCGACCTCCAGCCGCTTGATGCGCACCCGGCCCACGGCCAAGCGACCGATCGCCAGGCTCCCAACGGCGATCGCGCCGATCGCGAGCGCGCCCAGCGCGGCCGCGCCAAGCGCGCCGGCGCCGAGCGCCACGGCTTTGCGTTGTCCGGTCGGGGCGAGCTCGCTCATGCCTTAGCCTTTCCGGCGTTGATCCAGCGCGGCGCGGAGATCGGCCATCACGCTTCCCCAATCGCCGGATCGCGGCTGGCGGAACATGCGAACCGACGGATACCAGGGCGAGGGCGAACCGTCGTGCGGCCAGCGCCAATCGCCGACGCGAGACAGCAGCACCCAGCAGTCGCGGCCCATTGCGCCGGCCAGATGCGCGACGGCGGTGTCCACGGCGATCACCAGGTCGAGCCGATCGATAATGCGCGCGGTCTCGGCCATGTCGCAAGCGCCGCTATCCTCCGGCGCCAGGCTGGTCACGCCGGACCAGGACAGGGCCTGGGCGACCAGCGTGTCCGGCAGCGAGCGGTTCCGGTCGTTCCCGTGGTGCGGGTTGCCCTTCCCGACGAACCCCACGCCCGCCAGCCCCGACGGACGACTCGGCAGATAGGGCGCCCCGGGGATCGTCTCGAACGTCACCCCGAGCCTCCCCGGCAGCGAGCCCGCCATGATCCAAGCGTCGTGCCGCGCGATGTCGACATCGCCGGCGGCGGGAATGACGTTGAAGCCCGCGGCCCGGAACAGGTTCGCCAGCACCGGCGCGCAGATCAGGGTGACGTCGATCCCGCGCGCCTTCAGTTGAGGCAGGAAGCGCGCGAACATGATCTGGTCACCGAGCCCCTGCTCGGGCAGCACCAGCAGCGAGCGGATCGCCTCGCCGCGCCACTCGGGGAAGCTGAGCCGCTGGTTCCACTCCAGCCGTGAGCGGCGATACTCGTAAGACGGCCACGCTTCGGCGTAGCGGTTCTGCCGCAGCAGGGTGAAGGCCAGGTGCCACTGCAGCAACGCGTCGCCGGGCGACTGCGCGAGCGCCTGGCGCAGCAGGTCTTCGGCCTCGCCGAACCGTTCGGCGGCCTCCTGCAGCATGACGGCGACATTGGCGGTCATCTCCGGCCCGGGCGCCGCCTTCAGCAGGCCGCGCCATAGCTCCTCGCCGCGTTCGGGCCGCCCCCCCAAATAGGCTTTCGCCGCCAGATTGACGACGTCCTCGGCGGTCAGCGGCTTGGGCGTAACATTGGGTTCGGACAAGGTTCGCCTCGGCGGATTCGCTTGGGGAAGGCGATCATTGAAGCCGAGGCGCCGCGAACACAAGCGTGGCGAAAGGGAACAGACCGCGGCTCAGGCAGCCTTCTGCAGTTCCTGCTTCACCCGTTCCGCCAGGGTCTTGATGTCGATCGGCTTGGGCAGGAAGGAAATGTTCTGCTCGCCCTCCAGCAGGTCGGAGAACTCCGACTCTGCATAACCGGAGATGAACATCACCGGCGCCTCGCCGAGGTACGGCCGCGCCTGCTTGAGCAGGTCCGGCCCCTGCATGCCTGGCATCACCACGTCGGAGATCATCAGGTCGATCTCGCCCGCATGGGTCTCGGCGAGCTCCAGGGCTTCCTCGCCGCTGGCCGCCTCGATCACCTCGTAGCCGCGGGCGCGCAGCAGCTTGGCGGCGACGCCGCGCACCGCATCTTCGTCCTCCACGAACAGGATGCGGCCGGCTCCGGATAGGTCGCGGGCGACCGCGCGCTTCGGCTGCGGCGGCGGCGCCGGCGCGGCGTTGGCCGGCTGATGATGGACCTGCAGGAAGATGCGGAAGGCGGTGCCCTCGCCGACCCGGCTGTCCAAGTGAATGTAACCATCCGCCTGCCGCACGATGCCGTAGACGGTGGCGAGGCCCAGGCCCGTCCCCTCGCCCACCGGCTTGGTGGTGAAGAAGGGCTCGAAGATCTTGTCGCGGATCTCCGGCGGGATGCCGGGCCCGTCGTCGGCCACCTCGATCAGCGCCTGTTCGCCGCGGGCGTCGGCATAGCCGAGCTGGATCGCCTGCTCCTCGGTGAGCCGCGCGGTGCGGATCTTCACTTGCCCGCCGCCGTGCGCGCGAACCGCATCGCGGGCGTTGACCGCCAGGTTCATCACCGCGGTCTCGAGCTGGCTACGGTCGATGCGCACCTGCGGCAGGTTGCGGCCATACTCGGTGGCGAGCTTGACGTCCTCGTAGAGCACCCGGCGCAGCAGCACCTCGAACTCGCTGATCAGTTCGCCCAGATCGAGGATTTCGCGCTGCACCGTTTGCTTGCGCGAGAAGGCCAGGAGCTTGCGTACCAGATCCGCCGCTCGGGTGGAGGTCTGGCGGATCTCGTTCAGGCCCTCGTACGACGGGTCGCCCACCGGGTGGCGCGACGCCAGCACGTCGAGCTGCATGAAGATGGCGGTGAGCAGGTTGTTGAAGTCGTGCGCCACGCCGCCGGCCAGCTGGCCGATCGCCTGCATCTTCTGGCTCTGAGCGAGTTGCAGCTCGATCTGCTTCTGCTCGGAGACGTCGACCAGATAGGCCACCCAGCGCGAACCGCCCTTCGACAGATAAAGGTGGGCGATCCGCGACGGATCCTGCGCGAGCCGCACTTCCAGCGGCGCTGCACCGGCATTGCCGGCCGCGAGGCGCTGGGCCGCATCTGCCCGGCTGGCGGCTTCGATCAGTTCGCCGAACGTCTGGCCGGGCTCGCCGCCGCCGACCGCCTTCAGGGTCGGATTGGCTTCGACGATGGTGGCGGCGAACGGATCCTCGCCCTCCAGCAGGGCCGCGCCGAACGGCGAGGCCGCGGCAAAGGCGTCGAGCACCTTGGGCGGCGGCGCGCCGGCCTGCGCGATGCCATTGATGACTTCCAGGGCCGCCGTCGGCAGCGCCAGCGCTCCCCGGCCTTCGCCCTCGACCCGGACCAGGAAACGGCGCGGCCCAAGCGGCGTCACCACGCAGTTTCGCTCCGTCCCGCCCAGCCGCAGGGCCGTACGCCCCGCTTCGCCGCGCCGCGCCGCGCTCAGCGCCGCGAACAGGCTGACCGCGGCAGGACCCGTCTTCGGCAGGCGCGCCGCCGCGCCGACCGAGGCGAGCCAGGCCTTGTTCATCGCCTGCAGGCGGCCGTCGACGGCGGCGAGCGCCGCGGGTTCGTCCAGCGCCTCGAGCAGCCGCTCGGGGGAAAGTTCAGGTTCGGCCGCGGGTTCGGCGGCGCTGCGCAGCACGAAGAGGCCGAGGCAGGCGACGCCCGCCAGGCCGGACAGCAGCAGCAGCATGGCGGTGAGCTGGGCGCTGGAGCGCAACGCCACCCATCCGGTGAAGCCGACGGCGAGCAAAAAGAAGCCGACCGCCGCGCTGGTCAGCGCGTCGACTTTGCGGCGCTCGCCCTTGGCGGACTTCGGCCCCGGCATCGTCTCGCTCGCGATCACCTCTTGCGCAAATCCCGGCGCGCGCATCCGCCCAACCGATTCGGTCATGTCATTGTCTCATAGCGGGAGCGCCGTGGCACGGCGTCGGCTTTGTTTCAGGATGAAGCCGATGATTTTCGCCACCGCCTCGTAATGAGCGGGCGGAATCATGTCGTCGATCTCCACCACCGCGTAAAGCGCACGCGCCAACGGAGGATCCTCGATCACCGGCACCTTATTTTCCTTGGCGACATCGCGGATTTTCAACGCGATGGCGTCCATGCCTTTTGCGACGCACATCGGGGCCTCGTCTTCGCCCTGCACATACTTCAGCGCCACGGCGTAGTGGGTCGGATTCATCACCACCACCGTCGCCTTCGGCACCGCCTGCATCATCCGGCGACGGGCGCGCTCGATGCGAATCTGCTTCTGGCGCGCCTTCACGTGAGGGTCGCCTTCGGTGTTCTTGAACTCTTCCTTGAGCTCTTCCTTGCTCATCCGCATGCGCGCCATGAAGCGCTGCTTCTGCACGAACCAGTCGGCGCCGGTGATCACCAGCAGCAGCCCCATGATCGCGAACACCAGCCGGCGCAGCAGGTCGGCCAGGAACGGCAGGATGGCCGAAGGCTCAAGGGTCGCGAGCTGCGCCATCTGCGACAGGTGCGGCTTCAGCATCCACCAGGCGAGAAGCGCGGTGATGGCGACCTTCAGCAGCGACTTGGCCCAGTGGATGAGCCCGTCGAGGCCGAAGATCCGCTTGAGCCCCTGCATCGGCGACAGCTTGTTCCACTCGGGCTTCAACTTGTCCGGCGTGAACATCAGCCCGGTCTGAGCCAGGTGGCCCGCAACGCCGGCGAGGCTCGCCGAGAGCAGCACGAGAAGCACCGCCGGCAGCGCGGCCTTCAGGGCGTGGCGGGCGACATCCATCCCGCCCTGCCCCTCGATCTGGATCGACTGTGGGTGGGCCAGGAACGGCATCAGCTGGGTCGCCAGGTTGCGGCAAATCCAGCCGCCGCAGATCGCCAGCACCGAGACGCTAGCGGCCAGCGAAGCGAGCTGGGGCAATTCCGGGGTCTTGGCGACGTCACCCTTCTCCCGCGCCTGCTCGAGTTTCCGCGGTGTCGGTTCCTCTGTGCGGGAAGCGCCTTCGTTCTCCTCGGCCATGTCAGGCGAACACCCTGATCAGGTCGCGGTAGCGGTCGAGGAAGACCATGCCGATCACGCCCAGGCTGAGCGCGAACACCGAAAGCGTCGTCAGCACCAGCAGCGGGGATGCGACGAAGAACACCTGGAACTGCGGCATCACCCGGCCGACCAAGCCGGTGGCGATGTTGAAGATGAAGGCGAACACCATCACCGGCGCCGAGAGCTGCACGCCGAGCGAGAACGCGCGGCCCATGGTCTGCACCGCCAACTGCACCGCGTCCGCCGTCGGCACCGTCTTGTGGAACGGGAACAGGGAGTAGGAGCGCACGATCGCGCCGATGAACATGTGGTGCAGGTTGGCGCTGAAGACCAACACGAGGGCGAACAGGCCCAGGAAGGTGGCCAACGTCGCCGACGGCTGCGCCTGCCCGGGATTGGCGGTCTGTGCGAAGGACAGGGTGGTCTGGATGGAGACGATCTCGCCGGTCACCGCCAGCACCGCCATGAACATGCGCAGGATCGCGCCGATCATCAGCCCGATCAGGGTCTCGCGGATGATCACGCCCGCCATGTCGCCAGAGCTCGTCGGCAAGGCTTCGGCGCCCGGGCTTAGCACAGGGAACAGCGCCAGCGTCATCACCAGCGCCAACGCCAGCCGCACCCGCGCGGGCACGTAAGTCTCGCCGATGCCGGGGATCAGCATCAGGATCGCGCCGAGCCGGGCGAAGATCAGCCCGGCGACGAAGACCTGTTGGGCGGGGGCGTAGTGCTCCATGTGCGGGGCCTTGGCCCCTTACATCGCCGCGATGCGAGCGGCGATGTTGCGCATGAAGCCGCTCATCAGCGCGCCCATCAGCGGCAGGAACACCAGCAGCGAGACGAACACCGCGACGATCTTCGGCGCGAACACCAGAGTCTGCTCCTGCACCTGGGTGAGCGCCTGCACTAGGCCGATGCCGACTCCGACGATCAGGCCCACGATCAGCACCGGCGCCGACAGCTGGATGGTGAGCCAGATGGCGTCGCGGCTGACGTCCAAGACTTCCGCGCCATTCATCGCACCACTCCTCTTACGCCTACGGAATCGCCTGTGTGATCAGGCCCTTCCGGTCTGCGGGATCATGGTTAACGAAGGGCTACTTTCGTTAACGCGCTGGGCAGGATTTGCCGGGCGATGGCGCCTCAGCGGAGGTTAAGGCGCCGCTCCAGATCGGCGGAGGCCTGCTTCGGCGTCGCCTTGTCCTGGTCGCGGTCGACGCTGAGGTTGGCGGCGCGCATGGCCTCGACGGGGATGGCGCCGATCAGCGGCTTGAGCGCGGCGCGCAGCCGCGCGTCACCCGCGCGTCTCGGCGAGATCAGCACCACCGCGTCGTAGGGCGGGATTGCGCCCTTCGGGTCCTGCAGCACGACCAGCCGGTCGGCGGCGATTCGCCCGTCGGAGGAGAAGGCGCTGATCACGTCGACGTCGCCGCCGGCCAGTGCGCGGTACATGAAGGTGGGCTGGTAGGACCGCTGGGCCTTGAACTTCACGCCGTAGGCCGCCGCGACGCCCTTCCACTCCGGCCGCGTGAGGAACTCCAGGTCCGCGCCGAGGGTCAGTTGCGGCGCACGCCCCGCGAGATCGGCAAGGCTCGTCACGCCCAACGCCGTCGCGCGATCCTGGCGCATCGTCAGCGCATAGGCGTTCTCGAACCCCAGCGAGCCCAGCACCGTGACGCCGTCGCGCCGCTTCAGCTCGGCGGCGAGCTGGCGCAGCACCTCGGCGCGGCCCGGATTGTCGGTTCGCTGCAGGACATTGGTCCAGAGCGTACCCGAGTAGTCGACGTAGGCGTCGATCTCGCCCGCGGCCAGCGCGCGGTAGATCACCGCCGAGCCCAAGCCCTGCTTCAGCTCGGCGTCCGCGCCGGCGCGCTGCAGTCGATCCGCCATCAGTTCGGCCAGGATGTACTGCTCGGAGAAGTTCTTGGCCCCGAGCGCGTAGGCCGCGCGCGCGCCTGCGCCCACCAGCGGCGCAAGCGCCAGCGCCGCGCCGGCCGCCAACCCGCCGAGCCCGACGGCGATGCGCATGGGCTTGCGAATCCGCAGGCCGGTCTCCGCCAAGCCGAGCAGCTGATCTGCAGCGAGCGCCAGCGTCGCCGACGCCGCGCAGCCCACCAGCACGTCGATCCAGTTCTCGGTCTGCAGCCCGGAGAAGATGTAGTTGCCGAGGCTGGTCTGGCCGACTGGGGTGGAAAGAGTCGCGGCTCCGATGGTCCAGACCGCGGCGGTGCGCACTCCGGCCATGATCACCGGCGCGGCGAGCGGCAGCTCCACGCGCCAGAGCCGCTGGGCGCGGGTCATGCCGACGCCGTCCGCAGCCGCCAGCACCGCGGGGTCCACCCCGCCCAGGCCGACGCTGGCGTTCCTCAGGATCGGCAGCATCGAATAGAGCGTCAGCGCCAAAAGCGCCGGCAGAAATCCCAGCGCCGAGAAGCCGCGCCCGAACGCCGCCTCGGTCAGCGCCGAGAGCGCCAGCAGCAGCGGATAGAAGAGCGCCAGCAGCGCCAGGCTGGGGATCGTCTGCACCAGGCTCGATCCCGCCAGCAGCGGCCACCGCAGGCGCGGATTGCGGCTCGCCGCGACCGCCAGCGGCAGGCTGATCACCACGCCGAGCGCCAGCGCCGCGGCGGACAGCGCCACGTGCCAGGCGAGATAGTCCGGCAGCAGCGCCAGGGCGGCGGCGAGGCGCGGGCTCAAGCGCCGGTCCCCGCAAGCCGGGCGCCTAGCCGCTCCGCCTGGCGGCGCGGCGCCTCCAGCATGGCGAGAACCTGCGGATCGGCGGTGGTGGCTATGAGCTCGCCCGGCGCGCCGTCGGCGACGATGCGGCCCTCACGCAGCACGACGATGCGGTCGGCCAGCAAGATCGCCTCGCCCATGTCATGAGTGACCATAAGGGTGGTTAGGCCCAGCCGCTCGTGCAGCGCGCGATAGTCTGCGCTCAAGGCGTCGCGGGTCAGGGGGTCGAGCGCGCCGAACGGCTCGTCCATCAGCACGATCGCAGGCTCGGCGGCCAGCGCGCGGGCCACGCCCACCCGCTGCCGTTGGCCGCCGGAAAGCTCGGAGGGCATCCGCTCCGCCAGTTCGCGCGGCAGGTTCACGAGGTCGAGCAGTTGACCGACCCGCTCAGAGATGCGCGGCTTCTCCCAGCCCAGCAGCTCCGGTGTGATGGCGATGTTGCGGCCGACGCTCAGATGCGGGAACAGCCCCACCTCCTGGAAGACGTAGCCGATCCCGCGCCGCAGGACGTGCGGCTCGATCGTGCGCACATCCTCTCCGCCGACGCGCATCTCCCCGGCGTCAGGCTCGACCAGCCGGTTCACGGTCTTCAGGAGCGTAGTCTTCCCGGACCCCGAGGCGCCCACCAGGGCGACGAACCCGCCACGCGCGACGGAGAGTGAGTCGATTGCAAGCGCCTTGGTCCGGCCGAAACGCTTCTCCACCCCCCGGATCTCGATCGCCGTCTGCGCCATGGGGTGAGGCTAGCATGGCGTGGCGACGGGCGCCCTCTCCCCCGAGCGCAGCGAGAGGTGGAGAGGGTTCGGAGAGGGCGGCGCGGAGCGATCAGCTGACGCCGGGTCGCGCAGCCGTAGTCCTCGACACGACGTTGCAGAGGCCGCACCGCCGTGCCGCCCTCACCCAACCCTCTCCCTCTCCGCTTCGCAGGGGGAGAGGGCCTTAGATCGGCATGCGCATGATTTCCTGGTAGGCGCTGATGACCTGGTCGCGAACCGCCATCACGGTCTCCAGGCTGGTCTCCGCCGCGGAGATGGCGGTGACCACGTCGACCAGTTCGGCCTTGCCGGCGACCTGCGCGGCGATCTGGCCTTCGGCGTGCCGCGAGGACTGCACCACGTCGCTCATGGTCGACTTCAGGATGTCGCCAAAGCCGCCGACGCCGGACGCCTCGCCCGCGGCGCTCGGCATCTGTCCGCCCGCGGCCTTCTGGACGTCGGCGTAGGCCTTGGCGGCGGAGAGCGCGCTGATCATCGCCTGAGCCCTATCGCTTCAGCAGGTCGAGCGTGCGCATGTCCATCGCCCGCGAGGTTTCGATCACGTTCAGGTTGGCTTCGTAGGCGCGCTGCGCCTCGCGCATGTCGAGCGCCTCGACCAGCGCGTCGACGTTTGGCTCCTTGACGTAGCCTTTGGCGTCCGCCGCCGGATTGCCAGGCTCGTAGGTCGACTTGAAGTCGCGCTTGTCCGGCTCGACGCGGGCCATGGAGACGCCCTGGGCGCCGGACACCTCGGTCGCCTTGAACACCGGGATCTGCCGGCGATAGGGGTCGCCGCCTGGCGTGCGCGCCGTCGAGTTCGCGTTGGCCAGGTTCTCGGCGATGATCCGCATCCGCGCCTGCTGGGCGCGGAGCGCGGAGGTGGCGACCGCCATGGTGACGCCGCTGGAGGATTTGATCTCGGCCATCTAGCTCGCCCTCAGCGTCCCGGCGCGCGGGAGGCCAGTTTCAGGAGGCCCAGCGACTTCTGATAGAAGCTGATGGCCGCGTCGTAGTTCATCCGCGCGTCGGTCAGCTCGAGCATCTGGTCTTCGAGTGAGACCGCGTTGCCGTTGAGCGTCGTCTCCGAGTCGCGCCCGGTGGTCTGCATGAACTTGCCTGAGCCGTTGGCGCGCTGCGTCTTGAGCTGCATGTGGTTCGGTTGGGTCGCCACCGGTCCCGATTGCGCCTGCAGCTTCACGTCGAAGCTGAACGGCTTCAGGTCGTGCGGCCGGTAGCCGGGGGTGTCGGAATTGGCGACGTTCTGGGCCACCAGCCGCTGCTTGTCGGACAGGTAGCCCAGGCGCCCACGCAGCATGGCGAACAGCGGAATCTGCGACAGGTCCATGGTCGAACATGGTGAATAAACAGGGTTAATCAGCCCTTAATCAGACTCGCTCCACCTCCTGCTTTCGATCGCAAACGTCGAGACACGCAGAAGCGACATGGACTTCGCCGACTTCCTCCGCGCAGCCTTCGCGCTCGCCCTCACCCTGGGGCTAATGGGCCTCTGCGCCGTGGCGCTTAGGCGCTTCGGACCCGATGCGCTGGCAAGGCTTTCCACGCACAAGGCCGAGCGCCGGCTGGCTGTGGTCGAGACGCTGGTGCTCGATCCCTCGCGGCGGCTGGTGCTGGTCTCCTGCGACGGGCGCGAGCAACTGCTGCTGCTGGGCGAAGGCCGCGCGCTGGACGTCATCGCAGCGAAGGAGAGCGCCTGATGCGGGCGCTTCTGAAGGCGATCGGCACGCTTCCGATCGAAGACTGGCGTCGCGCCGCGGGCCTGGCGGCGTTGATCACGCTGGGCAGCATGATCTTCCCGGCCGCCGCCGCCGCCCAGGCGGTGAACATCAATCTCGGCACCGGCGCAGGCCTGACCGAACGCGTGGTCCAGCTGATCGGTTTGATGACGGTGCTGTCGCTGGCGTGCTCGATCGTCATCATGACCACTTCGTTCGTGCGGATCGTGGTCGTGCTCTCGCTGCTGCGCACGGCGCTCGGCCTGCAGCAAAGCCCGCCCAACTCGGTGATCGTCTCGCTGGCGCTGTTCCTCACCGCCATCGTCATGGGCCCGACGCTGGAGCAGTCCTACCAGCAGGGCGTGAAGCCGCTACTCGACAAGCAGATGGAGCTGCCGCAGGCGTTCGACGCGGCGGGCGGGCCGGTGAAGCGCTTCATGCTCACTCAGGTCGATCCCGACGACCTGGCGCTGTTCGTGCGCCTCTCGCGCATTCCGAAGCCCGCCAACGCCGCCGCCACGCCGATCCGGGTGGTGACGCCGGCCTTCATGATCTCCGAGCTGAAGCGGGCGTTCGAGATCGGCTTCCTGCTGTTCGTGCCCTTCCTGGTCATCGACCTGGTGGTCGCCAGCGTGCTGATGAGCATGGGCATGATGATGTTGCCGCCGGTGACGGTGTCGCTGCCGTTCAAGCTGATCTTCTTCGTCCTGGTGGACGGCTGGCGGCTGGTGTGCGGCAGCCTCGTGGAGAGCTTCCACCCGAGATGATTCCGCCCCCGCTTCGCGGGAGAGGATCTAACCCTTGGCGGCTGCGCTCGGCGCTTGCGCCTGCTTGGCGCCGGGGGCGGGTTTGGCGCCTGGCTTGGCGGGGCCGACCGGCGCGCGGGCGGTGCGGAAGCGGTCCTTCATCTTCGCCACCCAGCCGGAAAAGATCTCGTTGTCGGCGCTGATGCGGCCGAAGTCGGCGACGCTCAGCGGACCGGATGGATCGCCTGACAGCGCCACGCGCAGCGCCTCGGGATTGCGCGACTGGTCGAAGTAGCGCTGGTAACGGCCGTTCAGACGGGCGAGCGCGCCCGCATCGCCGGCCAGACTGTAGGCGACGCCAGCTCGCAACAGCTTGCCTTCCTCGTCGCCGGAGAGGGGCTCGGGATTGTCGAACCGACGGCCGAGAGATTTCTCGAACATCGGGCCGGCGGCGGCCCAGCTTTTCTGCTTCCAGAGGATCTCGGCGCGCAGCTCCTGAGCGTCGGCCGAGGCGTCCTTCCCGAGGATTTCCAGCGCCGCGTCATAGCGGCCGAGCGCGGTCCAGGCCCTGGCCTCCACCAGCCGCCGCTCGGCGGCCAGCGCGGTGGGCAGCACCGTGGTGCGAGAGGCGTTGATCGCCTGCAGCGCCGGCTCGGGCCTGCGGTCCATCAGATAGATCACCGCCAGGTCGGTGGCGACCTGGGCGCGTGGCACGCCCTCCAGCCGGTTGTCGGCCTGGTACTTCAAGAGCTCGGCGGCCTGCGGCAGCAGGTCGACGTCGATCAGCCGGCGCACCAGCTTGCGCACCATCAGGTCGCCGTCGGCGCCCAGCGGCGTCAGCTCCTTGAAGTCGTAGAAAAGGGCTAGCGCCTGAATCGGTTCCAGCCCGTCGGCCGTGCCGTCCAGGAACAGCGAGCGGAAGGCGTCGGAAAGGTCGGCCTGAAGTTGCACCGCCTCGGGCAAGTTGGGCAGCCGCCCACCGGTCGAACGCAAAGCCTCCAGCGCCTCGCGATAGCGGCCTTGGGCGATGTAGAGCTGACCGAGCGCGCGGATGGTCTCCAGCTCGGTGGCGTCGCCGCGCCAGCGGTAACGCAGGTTGTCGTAGACCAGCGCCGCCTGCTGCGGCGTGATCTTGCCCAGCTCGGCGCGGATCAGGGTCGCGCGCAACTGCGCCGGCGTGGCGAGCGAATCGAGCGGCGCGCCGGAGATCGCCTGGTAGATCGCGAGCGCGCGGTCTTTGTGGCCCTCGGCCTCCAGCACGCGGGCCTGCAGCAGCCGGGTCTCGAGTTGCTCGAGGGAATCCAATTTCTCGGAGAGGGCCAGGCGAATGCGGGCGTCGGCCGAGACCAGATCGCCCTGGCGCAGCGCCGCTTCGGCGTCGGCGCGGGCGAAGCGCGCCTTCCAGGTCGGCGAGAACAGGGCGTAGGCCTGCGCGCCCTTGGCGAACTGGCCGCGCACCTCGCCCCACTGCCCCTGCCTGGAGGCGATCAGCGCCCGCCACAGCGCCGCGGAGGGATCGTCCGCCAGGGCCGGCGAGGAGAAGTCGGCCGAGGCTTCCTGATAGCGGCGAGCCATCACTCGCGCTGCGCCGCGCAGGCCACGGAACTCGGCGTTCTCCAGCAGCTCGGGGCTGGCGCGGCCGGCGGCGTTGAGCACGCCGATGGCCTCGAAGGCGAGTTCGGAGCCGACCAGGAAACGCGCGAGCGCCATGCGCGCCGCCGCCGGCGCGTCGTGGTCTTTCGCCGCGCCGACCTCGGCCGTCGCCTTGTCGAGCAGCGCGTTGTAGCGCGGCAGGAACCCGCCCTCGCCGGTCTGCGGCCAGTGGTCGTAGTCCACCAGCGCCGGCATCGCCGCGGGCTGCGGCGTCCCCAGCGCGTCCTGCCGCCGCCGTTGCGAAGCCCACGCCGAGGACAACGACAAGCCGCCCGGGCGGGTGAAACGCACGATGTCGCCTTCGCGGGCGACGCTCAGATCCTCGACCCGCGGCTCGACCGCCAGGCCCTGGACCGAGGGCAGGAAGGCCATCTGCACATAGTCGCGCCGAGCGCCCAGCCCCTTCGAGGGACCGAGCGCCGTGACCACGGTGAGCGCGTCGCCTGCGTCCGGGTCGGCCACGCGGATGACCCGCGTCGCGCCGGCCAGTGAGGCCTTCAAGGCTGCTGGCCCGCTATCCAGGTCGCGCTGCAGGCGGACGATAGAAGGCTGGTCCTGCGCGCCCGGGCCGAGCGCGATGGTCCAGGTGGAGCCCTGCGCTACGGCGAACAGCGGCACGTTGGGCGCCGCCTCGATGCGCAGCGCCGAATAATCGGTCCCACGATAGGCTTGCAGGGCGCGAAGCTGCGTGACGCCGCGCGGCGCGCCGGAGATGTCCAAGGTGGCGGCCGCGTCGAACACCACCCACACCGCATTGCCTCGCCGGAACACCGCTGCGCCGGCGGGGTTCGCCCAGGTGAAGCTGAGCAGCACCTGGCCCGAGTTGACGGCGGTCTCCATCTTGACCTTGCCGCCGGCCGGGACCGGGTTGGGGCGGGCGGGCTCAGGCTCGGCCGGCGCGATGGTCGCCTCGGCGGTCTTCAACGCGGCAGGCGTGGGCTCGGGCGCGGGCTTGGCGAAGACGTTGACGAAGGTGGCGCCGTCGGCCTCGCCGACCTTGGCGTCGGCGTCTTCGGCCAGCGTCAGCACCAGCTCCAGGCGCCCGCCGGCATGACGCTTCTCCGCCGACTTGATCCAGCGCGGCGGTGCGTTGCGCAACCGGGCAATGTCCGGGTCGGCGTCGCGGCCGAAGCGGAAGGTCAGCGTCTGGCCCTCGCGCACCGCCTTGGCCTGGCCGCCCTTGCCGCGCCAGTGGAACTCGACGCGCGAGAAGGTCTCAGCCTGGGCGACGCGAACGTCGAGGGCGTCGCCTGCGCCGGCCGCAGGCTTGGCGGCGGGCGCCGCAAAGCCGACCGGCGTCGCCACGCCTGCGATGCAGACCGCCGCGACGCTGGAGCGCAGAGCCTGGCGCAGGCTCACGGGGTCACCCCGCGGGGGCCGCCGGCGGCGCGGCGGTGGAGGCCGGCGCGGACGCAGCAGGCTTGGCCACGGCTGGCGCGGGCGCCGCCTTGGCCTCGGCGTTGGCGGGCGCGGTCTTGCGCGGCGCTGGCTTGGCTTGCGCGCGTTTCGCAGGCGCTTTGCGCGGTGCGGCGGCCTTCGGTGCGGCCTCGACCGGATCGGCCGACGCCTGCGTCGCCGCGGCGCCTGGCGCGGTGGAGATCTTGTCGGCGGCCTTGGCGGCCGCAGCTTGAGCGCCCTCGGCCTTGGCCTTGGCGTCGAGGAAGCGGGCGGCCAGGCCTTCGGTCAGCTTCTTCGCCTCGGTGGGCGGCATCTGGGCCACGATCGCCGACAGCGAGCGCTCCTTCATCTTGGCAGCGATCGGCAGGCGGACGGAATCATCCAGCAACACGAAGCGCGGCGCGGCGTCCTTTGGCTTCATGCCTTCGAAGACCTTCACCAGGCGGTCGATCTCCGGCCCCTGCTTGGCGTCGGCCTCCTTCAGCAAGCCCTGGATGTCGGCCTTCAGGCCGGTCAGCGCCTTCACCTTGGCGTCGAGTTTGGCCTCGGCGGCGGTCATCAAGGCCAACTGGGTGTTGAGGTCGCTCTCGCGCTGGTCGAGCTGACCGCGGCGCGCGCCCAGGCTCTGCAGCACCTGCAGCTCCGCGGGCGAGAGGCCGGCCTCCTTGGCGAGCTCAGCGGCGGTCGGCGCGCAAACCGGGCGCGCCGGCTTGGGCGGCGCCGGCGCCGCGGCCTTGTCCTTCTCGCCCTTGGCGGCGGGCTTGGCCGCGCCCTCGGCGAAGGCCTTGGCGCCCGACAACAGGTCCGGCAGTTCGCGCGCGCCCGAGAGCGCATTGATCGCCAGCACGCCGCCCGCGGCGACGCCGATCAGCGGCAGGACGCGAGGCATCTTCATCGGCGGACTCCGCGGAACGGCGGCTCGGGCGCCGGATCATCGAACAGGTCGTCCTCGAAGGCGGGCTTCGGACGCGCGACGGGCTCGCGACGAACCAGCCGTTCGGGCTTGGCGCGCGCCTCGCGGGCCGCGGCGAGCAGCGCGCCCAATCGGCGCTCCTGGCCCAAATCGAGCTCGTCCTCATCGCGTGCACGGGACGCGGCGGCGGCCGTCCGCGGCGGCGGCGTTGGCGCCGTCGGCGCAGCCTGGGTCAGCTTCTCGAGCTTGGCGGCGAGCGCGCGGCCCTTTTCGATGCGGTCGGCCAGCAGGTCGATGGCTTCGTCGGTCGAGGCGCGCAGGTCGGCGAGCCCCTGCTCGGCGCGCGCCGCGGCCGTGTTCAGCTCGCGCACCGCCACCGCGAACCTGTCGTGGCTGTCCCGCAGGCTCTTCAGCCGGCGGTTGAGCCGCCAGCCCATGGCGAGCGCCGCCGCAAGCAAGGCGGCCAGCAGCACGTTCATCGCCAGCGCGACGATGCTCATGGGAACCTCTGCAGTACTTGCCGGGCGTTCGGCGCCAATGGGGCTTCGACGCGCACGGCGATGTGGGCGTTGCGCCGGCCCATGCGACCGCGGGTCAGTGGGATGGCGCCGGCCTTCAGCTCGATCAGGCTGTCGGGCGTGGCGTTCAGCATCATGGTGTCGCCGACCTTGAGGTCCAGCACCTCTTTTAGGGAGAGCTGCTGTTCGTCGAGCACGGCGCGGACCTCGACGTTCGTGGTCCAGAGCTCGGTCGCCAGGTGGCCTTCCCAGATGTTGTCGCGCCCGAACTTCTCCCCCATGAACTGCTGCAGCAGCATCTTCCGGATCGGCTCGAGCGTGGCGTAGGGCAGAAGGAGCTCGATTCGGCCACCGCGGTCTTCCATGTCGATGCGCAGCTTGACCAGGATGGCTGCGTTCGGCGGTCGCACGATGGCGGCGAACCTGGGGTTGGTCTCCAGCCGGTCGAGGGTGAAGGTCACCGGCGTCAGCGGGTCGAACGCCTCGCGCATGTCGCCCAGTACGACCTCGACCATCCGCTGCACCAGCATCCGCTCGATGGTGGTGTAGGGCCGCCCCTCGATGCGCATCGCCGCGGTGCCGCGCCGGCCGCCCAGCAGCACGTCGACGATCGAGTAAATCAGGTTCGAATCGACCGTCATCAGGCCGAAGTTATTCAGCTGCTCGGCGCGGAACACCGAAAGGATCGCCGGCAACGGGATCGAATTCAGATAGTCGCCGAAGCGGATCGAGGAGATGTTGTCGAGGCTGACCTCGACGTTGTCCGAGGTGAAGTTGCGCAAGCTGGTGGTCATCAGCCGCACCAGGCGGTCGAAGACGATCTCCAACATCGGCAGGCGCTCGTAGGAGACGAGCGCGGAGTTGATGATGGCGCGGATGCCGGTCCGCTCTTCGGCCTCGTCGTCGGCGAAGTCGAAGCCGAGCAGGCTGTCGATTTCGTCCTGGTTGAGGATCCGCTCGGCCGCCAGGCCGTCGCCGGCGGGCGCCGTCGACGCGGGCGGGCCACCCCCGGCCGCCCATTCCTCGTTGCCGTCTTCGGTTTCGTCCGCCATGCGTCGCCTGCGCCATCCAGCCCAAAGGGCTAGTTGATCAGCATCTCCTCGATCAGCACGGCGTTGGCCTTCTCCGGGGCCATCACCAGGTTCACGCGGCGCAGGATCTCCATGCGCAGTTGGTAGGAGCCCTGGCTGCCCGACAGGTCCTCGGGGCGCAGCTCGCGCAGGAAGGTCTGGAACATGTCCTGCAGACGCGGCATCGACGGCTCCAGGGCGTCGACCGCTTCCTGGTTCGGCATCTCCAGGGTGAGCTTCAGCTTCAGGAAGGTCGGCCGGCCATCGGCCGTCTGCATGTTCACGACGATGTCCGGCAGCGTGTAGAACAGCACCCCGTCAGGGCCCTCGCGCACGGTGGCGGCGCCCTTCTCGCCTTCCTTGCCGCCCTTGCCGTGCTCTTCCTTGCCCTTCTTTTCCTTCTTGTGCGGCTTCTTCTCGCCGTGGGCAGCCGGATCGTCCTTCGGTTTCAGCAACAGGAAGGCCGCGGTCCCGCCGCCGCCCAGCACCAGGACGGCCGCCACTGCGGCGATGATGATCAGCTTCAGCGGCGGCTTCTTCGTCGCCGCGCCGTCCTCACCGCCTTCGCCGTCCGCCTCTTCCGGCGGCGCTTCCTTGACCTTGGCCTCGGCCACGCGAGCGTTCCTTAGAATCTATAACCCGTCTCAATCGCGCCGCTTTGGTTAAGAAGCGGTTTTTAACCAGTCGGAAACCGGGGCCAGAGCTGCCCGGCGGAATTTGCCGACAGGCCCGCGTTAACCATTCTAGTGGCTGGAATTCTTTAGGATTTTCCCCTGGCCCGAAGCTTGCAGCGCCGTGGCGAAAAGGTCGCATCCACGGGCTTCCGCGTTAATGGACAACACTCTCTACGTCGCGCTCTCGAAGCAGATGGTGCTGCGCCGCGAGCTCGACATCGTGGCGAACAACATCGCCAACGCCGACACCACCGGCTTCAAGGTCGAGTCGCTGATGGAGTCGGCGCGCCCGTCGGCGCCCGCCTTCACCCTGCAGGGCCCGCGACCGGTGAAGTTTGTCGGCGAAGACGGTGTGGGGCGTGATTTCGGCCAGGGAAGCCTTCGCCAGACCGGTGCGTCGCTGGACCTGGGGATCGAGGGGCGCGGCTTCTTCCAGGTGACCACCGCCAACGGCCCGCGCTACACCCGCGACGGTCGCTTCCAGCTCGACGGCACGGGCAAGGTGGTGACCGAGGCCGGCGATCCGGTGTTGGATGACGGCGGCGGCGAGATTACGCTGAACCCGCAGGACGGCCCGGTGCTGATCGCCGAGGACGGGTCGATCTCTCAGGGCTCCTCACGGGTCGGCAAGATCGGCGTGGTCAACTTCACCACGCTCGCGACCCTGCAGAAGGTCGGCGACAACCTCTACCGCAACACCTCGAACCAGTCGCCCGAAGCGGCCGCCAGCGTGCGCGTCCGCCAGGGCATGCTGGAAGGTTCCAACGTCAAGCCGATCGAAGAGATCACCAAGATGATCGAGGTCAACCGGGCCTACGAGCGGATCTCCCGAATGATGGATTCCACCTCAGAACTCGCCCGTACCGCGGTCTCGCGCATGGGCCGGGTGCAGTAGGAGTACCTAAGAGATGCAAGCGCTCCGCACGGCGGCGACGGGCATGGCGGCCCAGCAGCTGAACGTCGAGGTGATCTCGAACAACATCGCCAACATGAACACGGTGGGCTTCAAGAAGCAGCGCGCCGAGTTCCAGGACCTGCTCTACGAGACCATGGTGCAGGCCGGGGCCCAGTCCTCCGACCAGGGCACGGTGGTGCCAACCGGCGTGCAGGTCGGCGGCGGTGTGAAGGCCGGCTCGGTCTACCGCGTCGGCACCCAGGGCACGCTGACGGCGACCGGCAACAAGCTCGACCTGGCGATCCAGGGTCGCGGCTACTTCCAGGTGCTGCTGCCGAGCGGCGAGACCGCCTACAGCCGGGCCGGCAACTTCGCCGTCAACGACCAGGGCCAGCTCGTCACCCAGGACGGCTATCTGATCCAGCCGGCGATCACCATTCCGAACGACGCCACCGACATCTCGATCTCCAAGAGCGGCCAGGTGCAGGTGACCCAGCCCGGTTCGCCCACGCCCAATCAGGTCGGCCAGCTCGAGCTGGTCAGCTTCATGAACGAGGCGGGCCTGCTGGCTCAGGGCTCCAACCTGTTCAAGGAAAGCGCCGCCTCCGGACCGCCCACCACCGGTACGCCGGGCCTGCAGGGCCTCGGCGACCTGGTGCAGGGTTACACCGAAGCGTCCAACGTCGACGCGGTCTCCGAAATCACCTCGCTGATCGTCGCCCAGCGCGCTTACGAGATGAACTCGAAGGTGATCTCGACCGCCGACAACATGCTGGGCGTCGCCAGCCAATTGAAATCCTGATGCGCGCGGTCGCACTCCTCGCCGCGGCGGCGACGCTCGCCCTGGCCGGCACGGCGTTGGCCGGGACCGCGGTCACCCTCAAGGCGGACACCGTCAGCACAGACGGGGTCGTCACCCTGGGCGACCTGTTCGACGGCGCCGGCCCAGCCGCGGGCGTGCCGGTGGCCTCGCGCACCGGCGCCTCGGTGGTGCTCAACGCCCGCGCCGTGCAGCTGGCCGCGGCGCGCGCCGGCCTCGACTGGGCCAACGCCGAGGGGCTGGGCACAATCGTGGTGCACGGCGGCGCCTCGAGCGCCCGCACCACCGCGCCCGGCGCGGTCGCCGCCCGCGGCAACGTCGACGTGCTGACCTACGCCCGCAACCTGCAGGCCGGCGAGATCATCCAGCCCACCGACGTCGCCTGGGGCAAGGCCGCCGTGGCGCCCGCCGACGCGCCGTCCGACGCCGACGCGGTGATCGGCATGGCCGCCAAACGCCCCCTGCGCGCCGGCGCGGCTGTCGCCAGCCGCGACGTCGGCGCCGCCCAAGTGGTCAAGGCCGGCGAAGTGGTCACCGTCAGTTTCGCCTCCGAGGGAATCTCGCTGTCGCTGGAAGGCAAGGCGATGAGCGCCGCCGGCGTCGGCGAACTGCTCAACGTCCAGAACACCGCGTCGAAGAAGATCATCCAGGCCGTCGTTACCGGCCCCGGCCAGGCGGTCGTCGGCCCCGCCGCCGCGACTCTGAAGGCCGCCGGCCCCAGCCGCTACGCGCTCCGCTAGAGGATCCGTCCGCATGTCCCTGTCCAAGCGTTTCGCCCTCATCGCCCTCACTGCGCTCGCCCCGCTGGGCGCCTGCTCGACCGTCGCCGAGGCGGTGCGCGGCCCGGAGCTCGCGCCCGTCGGCTATCCCGCCGCCCTGGTGCCGCGGGAGCAGACCATCCTCACGCCTCGCGAGACCGAGCGCGGCCCGGCCAGCGCCAACTCGCTGTGGCGGGTGGGCGCGCGCGCCTTCTTCGCCGACCAGCGCGCCTCGCGCGTCGGCGACATCCTGACGGTGTCGATCGACATCGACGACAAGGCGAAGACGACCAACTCCACCAGCTCCAGCCGCGATTCCAGCTCCAACGCCGCGATCCCGCACCTGCTGGGCCTGGAGTCCAGCCTGGGCCGCATTCTGCCGGGCGGCTACGACCCGGCCAACGCCATCGACACCAGCAGCAAGCACTCGAACACCGGATCGGGCGCGGTGAACCGCGAGGAGAAGATCAGCCTGACGATCGCCGCTGTGGTGACCGCGGTGCTGCCGAACGGCAACCTGATGATCCAGGGCACGCAGGAGGTGCGCACCAACACCGAACTGCGCCAGCTGACGGTCGCCGGCATCGTGCGGCCGGAAGACATCTCCTCGGCCAACACCATCCACCATACCCAGATCGCCGAAGCGCGCATCAGCTACGGCGGCCGCGGCGACATCAGCCGGGTGCAGAAGACCCCCGCCGGCCAGTCCCTGGTGGAGAAATTCTCGCCGTTCTAGGCGGAGCTAGGCGCGCCGCCCCTTGGCGGCGACATTGTCGAGACCAAGGGCCCCCAGCGCAGCGCGGGCGATGCCTTCGGAGTCCAGGCCGGCCTGAGCGTACATCACCTCGGGCTTGTCGTGGTCCTGGAAGACGTCCGGCAGGGTCAGCACGCGGACCTTCAGGCCCCGGTCCAGGGCGCCGTGTTCGGCCAGGGCGTGCAGCACGAAGCTGCCGAAGCCGCCGATCGAGCCCTCCTCCACCGTGACCAGCGCCTCATGCTCGCGGGCCAGCCGCAGGATCAGGTCGATGTCGAGCGGCTTGGCGAAGCGGGCGTCGGCGACGGTGGTGGAGAAGCCACGGGCGGCCAGCAGGTCGGCTGCGCGGAGCGATTCCGACAGCCGCGCGCCGAACGACAGGATGGCGACCGTCGTCCCTTCGCGGACGATGCGGCCCTTGCCGATCTCGAACGGCTCGGCAACCTCAGGGATCGGCACGCCGACGCCCTCGCCGCGCGGGTAGCGGAAGGCGCTGGGGACGTCGTCGATCGCCGCGGCGGTGGCGACCGCGCGGGTCAGTTCGGCCTCGTCGGACGGCGCCATCAGCACCATGCCGGGCAAGGCGCCCATGAAGCCGACGTCGAAGCTGCCGGCGTGGGTCGGACCATCGGCGCCGACCAGTCCGGCGCGGTCCATGGCGAAGCGCACCGGCAGGCCCTGGATGGCGACGTCGTGCACCACCTGGTCGTAGCCGCGCTGCAGGAAGGTCGAATAGATGGCGCAGAACGGCTTCATGCCGTCTGCGGCCAGGCCCGCGGCGAAGGTCACCGCATGCTGCTCGGCGATACCGACGTCGAAGCAGCGCTCCGGGAACCGCTCGCCGAAGATATCGACGCCGGTGCCCGAGGGCATGGCCGCGGTGATCGCGACGATCTTCGGGTCGCGCTCGGCCTGGCGGACAAGCTCGTTGGCGAACACCTTGGTGTAGCTGGGCGCGTGGGTCTGGGCGGGCTTGGCCTGCTGACCGGTGACCACGTCGAACTTGACGACGCCGTGGTACTTGTCCGCCGCCTTCTCGGCCGGGGCGTAGCCCTTGCCCTTCTGAGTGACGACGTGGACCAGCACCGGCTTGTCGACGATGTTGCGCGCGTTGTGCAGCACGTGCACCAGCGCATCCATATCGTGGCCGTCGATTGGGCCGACGTAATAGAAGCCCAGTTCTTCGAAGAAGGTCCCGCCGGTCACCATGCCGCGGGCGAACTCCTCGGCCTTGCGCGCGGCTTCCTGCAGCGGGCGCGGCAGCGCCTTGGCCACCGACTTGCCGAGGTTGCGGATCGAGCGGTAGCCGCCGCCGGACACCAGGCGCGCCATATAGGCGCTCATCCCGCCCACCGGCGGGGCGATCGACATGTCGTTGTCGTTGAGGATGACGGTCAGTTGGCGGGTGGTCTCGCAGGCGTTGTTCATCGCCTCGTAGGCCATGCCGGCGCTCATCGAGCCGTCGCCGATGACCGCCACCACCTTGTTGTCGCGGCCTTCGCGGTCGCGCGCCGCGCAAAAGCCCAGCGCCGCGGAAATCGAGGTCGCCGCATGTGCCGCGCCGAACGGGTCGTATTCGCTCTCGCCGCGTTTGGTGAAGCCCGACAGGCCCCCGCCCTGGCGCAGCGTGCGGATGCGGTCGCGGCGGCCGGTGAGGATCTTGTGAGGATAGGCCTGGTGGCCGACGTCCCAGATCAGGATGTCCTTGGGCGTCTCGTAGACGTGATGCAGGGCGACCGTCAGCTCCACCACGCCCAGGCCGGCGCCAAGATGCCCGCCGGTCTGCGAGACGGCGTCGATCGTCTCCGCCCGCAGCTCGTCGGCCAGTTGCCTAAGATCTGCGATGGAGAGCGCCCGGGTGTCCGCAGGCGAGGAGACCGTATCGAGCAGAGGAGTGACTGGGGCCATGAACTCTAAGACCGCGGGTGGGGCGGGAAGGGCTTAGCTGCGGCGCTCTAACACGAAATCGACGCTGTCCCGCAGGAATTCGGCGGCGGCGCCGAAAGGCTCGAGATGCGCCTTGGTCTGCTCGACGAGCAGCTCAAGGCGCTCCCGCGCCGCGTTCGCGCCGAGCAGCGTCACGTAGTTAGTCTTGCCCTTTTCCGCATCCTTGCCGGCGCGTTTTCCCAGCGTCGCTTCGTCGCCCTCGGCGTCGAGGATGTCGTCGACGATCTGATAGGCGAGGCCGAGATCCTGGGCGAACGCCAGCAGCGCATGCCGCTCGTTGTCGGTCGGCCGGGCGATGATCAGCGGCAGCTCGAAGGCCGCGGCGATCAGCGCGCCGGTCTTCAGCCGCTGCATGCGCGCCACCGCGCCCAGGTCGTCGCGGACGCCGATCAGGTCGATCATCTGGCCGCCGCACATGCCGCGCGCGCCGCTGGCCTGGGCCAGCTTCAGCACCATTTCGGATCGCACGCCGCCGTCCTTGTGGGTGTCGGGGTGGGCCAGGATCTCGAAGGCCGCCGTCTGCAGCGCGTCGCCCGCCAGCACAGCGGTCGCCTCGTCATAGGCCTTGTGTACGGTGGGCCGCCCGCGGCGCATGTCGTCGTCGTCCATCGACGGCAGGTCGTCATGGATCAGGCTGTAGGCGTGAATGCACTCGAGCGCGCAGGCAGCCCGCAGGACCGGCCGGTCCTCGAGGTCGAACATCCGCCCGGTCTCGAGCGCGAAGAATGGGCGAAGCCGCTTCCCCGGCCCCAGGGCCGCATAGCGCATCGCCTCCGTCAGTCGGGATTCCGGGCCGTCGGCGCGGGGCAGGAGCTCGTCGAGCGCGACGGTCACCAAGTCCGCCGCCTCAACCGCACGCTGGGCTAGCAGGCTCATCAATTGAACTCGGCCGGCTCGGCGACCGGCGTACCGCCCGCCCCCATGACGATCTTCTCGACCCGCAGCCGAGCGGCCTCCAGGCGCGTCTCGCAGTGAGCCTTGAGCGCCGCGCCGCGTTCGTAAAGGCGGATCGAATCCTCCAGCGGCGCCTGACCGGATTCGAGGCGCGCGACGATCTGTTCGAGCTCGGCGAGCGCCTGCTCGAAGCTCATGGCCTGGATTTCTGGGCTTTCCGACATCGCGCGACCCTAGATGCCACCTTTGCGGCGGTCCATCTGGTTTCCGACAGAGCGTGAGCGGGGCATTCGCAGCGCCAACTTGATCACGCTCGGCGAACGAACCGTCGCATCGACCAGTACTTCCATCCTTCGCTGTGCTCCAGCCGCCAGCCCCGCCGCTTCAGGGCGCGGCCGATCATGAAGTTGAAGAAGCCGTGGGCGAGCACCACCACGTCTTCGCCCTTGTCCGCAAGCGTTTCCAGCATCGCCGCGGCCTGGTCGGCTCGCCCCTCCGCCTGGCGGCGCGTTTCCTGGCCTTCGTGATGATTGAAGTACCACCACCAGACGCGCGCGATGAATCCCCAGATCGATGGCGACAGGCGGATCCAGGACGGCCAGTTGGGCGGCGGCAACGGCGCTTCGATCAGCATCGCCTCGCGGGTGAACTCGCGCCCGCCAGCCAGCGCCTGTGCGCTCTCGATCGAGCGCAGGCGGGTGGAGGCGATCAGCGAGCCGGCGCGTTCGACGAACCCCGCGAGGGTCGCCGGCGGGCTCTGCCCGGGCAGCAGGCCGAGCATTTCGTAGCTGGCCCAGAACTCGCGATACTGCCGAGCGTTGAGCTTGACCTTGCGCGACAGCGCCGGCTCTCCGTGGCGCGCCAACACGATGGCGCCCAGGCGGGGATTTTGCGACGCGACGGAAACCTCGGCGGTCAATGCGGCTGCCATTTCCATCAGGACGGCCGCGGCGAAAGCCGGCGTGCCGCGTTTCCTACCCCTCCGACAGGGCCCTCACGTGCGCAAGCGCGGACTGCCCCAGCGCCTCAAGGTCGTATCCGCCCTCGAGCGAGGACACAACCCGGCCTTTGGCGCTGCCGCGTGCAACCTCGAGTACGGCGCGGGTCGCCCAGGCGAAATCTTCCGCCTCCAGCCGCTGGCCGCCCGCCCCCACCGGGTCGCGACGATGCGCGTCGAAGCCGGCGGAGACAAGAATCAGGTCGGGCGCGAAGGCGTCGACCCGGGCCATCAGGCTCTCGAAGGTCCGCCGCCAACGCTCCGCCGGCGCGCCGGGCTCGATGATGGCGTTGGCGATGTTGGCTGGATCGGCGTCGCTCGGCTGGCCGGTGCCTGGCCACAGCGGATGCTGCTGGATGGAGGCGAACATCAGTTCGGGATGGGCGCGGACCACCGCCTCGGTGCCGTTGCCGTGGTGGATGTCGAAGTCGACCACCGCCACCTTGCGGCATCCGGCGGCCGTCGCGGCGCGCGCCGCGATGGCCACGTTGGAGAAGATGCAGAAGCCCATCGGCGTCGTCGGCTCTGCGTGGTGACCGGGCGGGCGAACGGCGCAGAAGGCGCGCTCGACCTCACCATGCGCGACAGCGCGCACGGCCTTCACCACCGCGCCGGCCGCGCGCCGCGCGGCCTGCACGCTGCCCGCGGAGACGAAGGTGTCGGGGTCGAGCGAGATGACGTCCGATCCCGGTGACAGGCCCAAGATGCGCTCGACATAGGCCTTCGGATGAACCAGCTGGAGATCGGCGTCTTCCGCCAGCGGAGCATCGACGACCATCAGGTCGAGGTCGGCGGCGTCCTGCAACGCGTCGACCACCGCGCGCAGCCGCTCCGGTCGCTCCGGATGCCAAGCGCCCGGACGGTGGTCGAACATGTCGGCGTGGGTGTAGAGCGCCACATCCATGACGACAGACTTTCCGACCCCCTCCGAGGGATTGCAAGGCCCGGTCATCCGCCGCGCCCTGCCCGCCGACGCCGCGGCGCTCGCCGCCATCGGCCGCGCGACCTTCACGGAGACCTTCGGCCACCTCTATCCGCCGCAGGACCTCGCCGCCTTCCTGAAGGCGAACCACACCGAAGCGCGAACCGCCAGCGACCTCGCCGATCCGGCGAAGGCGACCTGGCTGGTCGAGGCCGGCGAGCAGATGGTCGGATACGCGCTCGCCGGTCCCTGCGCCCTTCCCCACGCCGAAGTCGCGGCCGAGGACGGCGAACTGAAGCGGCTCTATCTGCTGAAGGCGGCGCAGAACGGCGGGGTCGGGCGGCGGCTGCTCGCCACCGCGCTCGAGTGGCTCGAACGCGACGGCCCCCGCACGCTCTGGATCGGCGTCTGGTCGGAAAACCACGGCGCCCAGCGGCTGTACCGCCGGTTCGGGTTCATCGAGGTCGGAGCCTACGACTTCGCGGTCGGGGCGACCGCCGACCACGAACTCATCTTGAGGCGGATGAAGGAGGTATTTTCCAGAAAGGACGTTGCAGCCGGACCTGGGCGGCACGATTTGGTCTAGGTGAAGGGCGATAACTGAAGAAACGTTGCGACAATTTCACAAACGTACTAAGCGCCGCACACGCACAGTTCGCATTTTAGTGTTATATGTACCGTGCACACTGAGGGACTCGGGGCGAAATGCTGAGGATCGGCTACATCCGGTTGCGTGATCAGGAGTCGGCGAACGAAGGCGCCATTCTGAAATCGCTCGGATGCCATGTCGTCCGCGCCGAGGAATCGCGGGTGGACGGCGAGTGCGCCGTGCTGTCGTCGATTCTGGATTTCGTCGGGCCCGGCGATCAGCTGGTGGTGAGCCGGCTGGGAAGCCTCGGCGGCTCCGCCCGCGCGGTCCTCGACGTCCTCGACCGCCTGCAGCTACGCAACGCCGTGCTCGTCGTCGCTCAGCCGGAGCTGACCAGCGAAGGCGCCGGCGGCCGGGCGCTCCGCGCCGCCCTGGAAGCCGCCGCTTCGATCGAACCGCACGCCGTCTCCCGCCGGCGCCGCCCCGCAGCCGACGAGATCCTCGAACTGCAACGCGCGGGCGTCGGCCCCGTCGAGATCGCGCGGCGCCTCGGCGTCTCGCGCATGACCGTCTGGCGGAAGCTCAAGGCCGTCGAGGCCTAAGGCCCGCTCCCTCTCCGCATACGCGAGAGAAACGCTGCGCCATCCCCCTTGCTGGACATCGCACGCCCGTCGCCCCATCCTTTGGCGATGTTCATGCGCTTCTTCTCCGAGCTCCGTGACGCCAAGGTTCCCGTCACGCTCAAGGAATACCTCGTCCTCATGGAGGCGCTCGACAAGGCGGTGATCGACCGCAACGTCGAGGATTTCTACTTCCTATCGCGCGCAGTGTTGGTGAAGGACGAGAAGAACCTCGACAAGTTCGACCGGGTGTTCGGCCACGTCTTCAAGGGGCTGGAGAAGTTCGACGACGGGATCGACATCGACATCCCGGAAGAGTGGCTGCGCAGCCTGACCGAAAAATTCCTCACCGAAGAGGAGAAGGCGCTGATCGAGTCGCTGGGCGGCTTCGAGAAGCTGATGGAGACCCTGGCCGAGCGGCTCAAGGAGCAGAAGGAGCGGCACGAGGGCGGCAACAAGTGGATCGGCACGGGCGGCACCTCGCCGTTCGGCGCCGACGGCTACAATCCCGAAGGCGTGCGGATCGGCCAGGACAAGAGCCGGCATGGCCGGGCGGTGAAGGTCTGGGACAAGCGCGAGTTCAAGAACCTCGACGACACCGTCGAGCTCGGCACCCGCAACATCAAGGTGGCGCTGCGGCGCCTGCGCCGCTGGGTGCGCGATGGCGCGGCCGACGAGCTGGACCTGCCCGGCACCATCCGCGGCACCGCCGAGAAGGGCTATCTCGACATTCAGCTCCGCCCCGAGCGGCGCAATGCGGTGAGCGTGCTGCTGTTCCTCGACATCGGCGGCTCGATGGACGGCCACATCAAGGTCTGCGAGGAGCTGTTCTCGGCCGCGCGAACCGAATTCAAGAACATGGAATTCTTCTACTTCCACAACTGCCTCTACGAGGCGGTCTGGAAGGACAACGCGCGCCGGCGCACCGAGAAGGTGCCGACCTGGGACGTGCTGCATCGCTTCCCGCACGACTACAAGGTGATCTTCGTCGGCGACGCCAGCATGAGCACGTCCGAGATCACCATGCCGGGCGGCTCGGTCGAGCACTGGAACGAGGAAGCCGGCGCGGCTTGGATGGAGCGCGTGGGCCACATCTACGAGCACACCATCTGGCTGAACCCGACGCCGGAGCGCTACTGGGGCTCGACCCACTCGATCGGCGTGATGCAGCAGTTGGTCGGCAACCGCATGTTCCCGATGACGCTGGAAGGCCTCGACCGGGCGATGAAAGAGCTGGCGCGCTGAGTTTCTCCCTCTCCGCGCAGCGGAGAGGGAGAGGAGGCTACGCCGCCAGCGTCCAAGCGAACTTCAGGTCTTCGACGAACATCTCGTAGGCCTTGGCCTTGGCCGCCGCGTCGGGCAGGCGCAGCAGGTAGGAGGGATGGTAGGTCACCACGCCCTGCGCCTGGTCCGGCAACTGGATGGCGTGCTGACGCATCTTGGCGACAGGGGTCGCCTTGCCGAACACCGACAGCGCCGCGGTCGCGCCCAGCGTCACGATCACCCGCGGGCGGATCAGCCGCCGCTCGCTCTCCAGCCACCAGCGGCAGGCGGTGACTTCACCGGTGTCGGGCGTCTTGTGCAGCCGGCGCTTGCCGCGCAGCTCGTGCTTGAAGTGCTTCACCGCGTTGGTGACGTAAGTCTCGGCCCGCGGCACGCCCGCCGCCGCCAGCGCCTTATCGAACACCTGCCCTGCGGGGCCGACGAAGGGGCGGCCGGCGAGATCTTCCTGGTCGCCGGGCTGCTCGCCCACGAACATCAGCCGCGCGCTCGGCGCCCCCTCCCCCGGCACGCCCTGGGTGGCGTCGCGCCACAACTCGCAGCGGCGGCACAGCTCCACGCCCGCGGCGACCTCCTCCAGGCTGGTCGGAGCCTGGCCGTCGAACGGCGCGTCGCGGCTGGCGCGTTGGGCCTGGCGAACGACGCGACGGCTGGGCTCGGTGGGGGTCTGGCGGACCATGTCTTCGACTTGCGCCTCGGCGCGGGCGATGAGCTCGGGAATGAGCCTGGCCTCCGGCAGGTTCCGCCAGTACCGCTTGGGCATCTCCCTCTGCATCATCTGCGGGTTCAGCCGGGCAGGGTTGAAGATCGAGGCGTAGTAGGTCCGCCAATAGTCCTCGAGCCGGTCCTCCGCCGGGGCGTCCGCCGGATCGGCGCCCGGCGTGACGGCCAGCGCGTGGGTGTCCCAGTGCACGCAGATGTCCGGGGTCAGGATCGAGAAGCGCATGTTGGAGAAGCGCCGGGCGAAGAACGGCGCGGTCATCTCGGCCACCCGGTGCGCCGGCTCGAACCAGGCGGCGAAAGCCTCCGCCCCATCGTCGGCGCGGACTTCGCGAAAGCGGACGAAAGCTTTCATCTTGTGCGCCGCCTGGGCGACCTGGCGGCCAAGTGACCGCGCCTTGGCGACATCCTCGTCGGCGGCGTCGCGCAACAGCTGCGGCTGGGCCGCCAGCCGCCAAAGCAGCCGGTACAGCAGCTCGAACCGCTCGTCGGAGCGATGCAGCACCACCGACTCGGCCAACTCCATGAACTCGCGGGGCACGCTGAACGCCTCGCGCTTCCCTGCTCCGCCCACTGGGCCGCTTTCGTCGCCTATCGGAGCGGGCGAACCAAACAAATCCCCCTCCACCGTCCACAGCGCTCGGCCCGGCGTGACGCCGCGGGCGCGCAAGCTGCGGGCCGCCGCGCGCCAGCCGTCGAAGTCGGTTTCGGAGGCGAGGCGGACCACCTGCATCAGAACAAGCTCAGTTGCTGCGGCTCCAACGTCAGGCGCCCGCGCAGATCGGCGCGGTCGGTGAGCGCGCCCGGCGTCCAGTCGTCGGTGACGATGAACGGCTTCAGCTTGCCGAGCGTCCGCGCCAACCGGCGCACGTCTTCCAGCCGGATGCGCCGATAGCGGCGCACCTCGATCAACCGATCGACCACCTTCACGCCCAAGCCCGGCACGCGCAGCAGCCGCTCGCGGTCGGCGGTGTTGAGGTCGACCGGAAACTCGCCGCGGTTCTTCAGCGCCCAGGCCAGCTTGGGATCGATGGCGAGGTCGAGGTCCTCCCCCTCGCCGGCGATCTCCGCCCGCTCGAAGCCGTAGAACCGCATCAGCCAGTCGGCCTGATAGAGTCGGTGCTCGCGGATCAGCGGCGGCCGGGCGAGCGGCAGGCGCGCGGTGGAATCCGGGATCGGCGAGAAGCCGGAGTAATAGACGCGGCGCAGCTTGTAGGCGCCGTAGAGGCTCTCCGCCCGCTTGAGGATCTCGCCATCGCAGGCGGCGTCGGCGCCGACGATCATCTGCGTCGACTGGCCGGCGGGCGCGAACTTCGGCGGCCGGGCCTTGCGGGCCGGCTCTGCCGCCGCCTCGCTGGCCAGCCGAACCGCGCCCATCGCCTTCTTGATGCCGACGAGGTCCTTCTCCGGCGCCAGCCGCGCCAGGCTGTCGTCATTCGGCAGCTCGATGTTGATCGACACGCGATCCGCCCAGAGCCCGGCTTCGTTGACCAGGGCGGGCGACGCCTCCGGGATCACCTTCAGATGGACGTAGCCGCGGAAGTCGTGGGTTTCGCGCAACTCCCGGGCCACCCGCACCAGCTGTTCCATCGTGTAGTCGGCGCTCTGGATGATGCCCGACGACAGGAACAGGCCCTCGATGTAGTTGCGCTTGTAGAAGGCCAGCGTCAGGTCGACGACCTCCTCGACGCTGAACCGTGCGCGCGGGGTGTTCGACGAGACGCGGTTCACGCAATAAGCGCAGTCGTAGACGCAGAAGTTGGTCAGCAGAATTTTCAGCAAGCTGATGCAGCGCCCGTCGGGCGCGTAGGCGTGACAGATGCCCATCCCCTCGGTGGAGCCGACGCCGCTTCCGCCCATGGAGTCGCGCTTCTTGGCGCCGGAGGAGGCGCAGGAGGCGTCGTACTTGGCCGCGTCGGAGAGGATGGCGAGCTTGCGCTTGAGGTCGAGAACCGCCATGGCCCACACTTATCGTTCTACTTTTGTTCTGTAAACGGAAAATCGGCCCGCGGCAGATCCGGGTGGCGCCCAGGTTTCGCGCAGTCTCTGCTCACAAAATCGGCTAACGCCGCTTTTTGGGCGCCCAAGCTGAAAGAGTGAGCGGCCTGCCGATTGCGCCGCTTTGCCCAGGTCTTATGCGGCGCTTGCTCTCAAGCTAGGCATAATCGATCTCGGGAGGGGTGCGACGTGGCGGGAACGGCGAAAAGGGCGGCCTGGGGCGCCCTCGCGGCAGGGCTGGCGGCAACGTTCGCCACCACGGCCATTGCGCGAGAAACCGGCGCCGTGGCGCAGCCGGCGCACACCGCCTGGGTGCTCTCGGCGACCGCGCTGGTCCTGTTCATGACCCTGCCCGGCCTGGCGCTGTTCTACGCTGGCCTCGTCCGCTCGAAGAACGTGCTCTCGGTCATGATGCACTGCGTGGCGATCGCCTGCCTCGCCTCGGTGCTCTGGCTGCTCGGCGGCTACAGCCTGGCCTTCTCGGGCGACAACCCGTTGATCGGCGACCTCGCCAAGTTCGGCCTGCCCGGCGGCCGCGACGCGGTGGCGGGCGCGATCCCAGAAAACGTCTTCTTCGCCTTCCAGATGACCTTCGCGATCATCACGCCGGCGCTGATCGTCGGCGCTTATGTGGAGCGCATCAAGTTCGCCGCGGTGCTGCTGTTCAGCGGCCTTTGGCTCTACGCAGTCTACGCGCCGGTCGCCCACTGGGTGTGGGGCGGCGGCTGGCTCGCGAAGATGGGCGTGATGGACTACGCGGGCGGCCTGGTGGTGCACGCCACCGCCGGCATCTCGTCGCTGGTGATCGTCGCCCTGCTCGGCCCGCGCGACGGCTTTCCCAAGGAACTGCATCCGCCGCACAACCCGGGCATGACGATGATGGGCGCCGGGATGTTGTGGGTCGGCTGGTACGGCTTCAACGCCGGCAGCGCGCTGGCCGCCAACGGCGCGGCCGGCGGGGCGCTGGTCGCCACCCACCTGTCGGCGGCGACCGCGGGCCTGGTGTGGGCGATCATCGAGCGGCGCAAATTCGGCCGCTCCAGCATGGTGGGCCTGGTCACCGGAGTGGTCGCCGGCCTGGCCACCGTCACGCCGGCCTCAGGCTTCGTCGGCCCGCTGGGCGGCGTCGTGCTGGGCGCCTGCGGCAGCCTGACCTGCTTCGCCGCGGTCGAGCTCGTGAAGCACAAGCTGAAGATCGACGACAGCCTCGACGTCTTCGCCGTGCATGGCGTGGGCGGCATCCTGGGCACCCTGCTCGCGAGCATCCTGGCCAGCACGGCGCTGGGCGGCGCCGGCTATCCGCAAGGCGGCGGCATGCTCCATCAGCTCGGCGTGCAGGCCGTCGGCGTCGTTTCGGTCTGCGCCTGGTCGGGAGTCGTGACGCTGGTGCTGGCGCTGGTCTGCCGCGCCGTAGTGGGCCTGCGGGTCAATGACGACGTACTGGAGGAAGGCCTCGACATGGGCTCGCACGGCGAGCGCGCCTACACGATCTAGGCTCCTCTCCCCGAGCGAAGCGAGAGTGGGAGAGGCTTAAGGCGCTTGAGCCGCCGCCGCCCCCGCCGTCGCGCTAGCGCTGGTCAGCTTGGGCGCGCCCGGAATGGGCGGCGCGCCGGAGGGCCGCGGGGCCGAAGGGTCTCGGATGAAGGCCAGGATGTCGGCCCACACCAGCGGCCCCTGATGGTCGCGCGTCAGCAGGTGGTAGCCGTCGGCGTAATAGGCCGTCTGGTCGCTCGGCTTGAGGTGGCGCACAACCCGGAAGGCGGCGTTCCTTGGGATGATGTCGTCGTGCGCCCCGTACAGGTAGAGGGTGGGGACGTTGGCCTTGCCTACGTCCTCCGAGGCCCGGTCCATCAGGCCGACCAGGCCATAGAGGGCGTCCGAGCGCGCGCCCCAGACCATTAGCGGATCGCGGCCCATCGCGACCAGCTCCTCGTAGTTGTCGGTAGGGCGTATATTGCGGGTGACCCAGGACGGCGGGGTGTAGACCTTGGCCGCCGTGAAGTTCGCCGCCAGCCAGAGAAGCGTGCGGTAGGGCAAGGGCTGCTCGCGCCATCCCCACACCGCCGGCGACAGCAGGACTAGGCGATCCGCGTCGGGCGGCTGGTTCGAGGCGAAGGCCTCGGCGGCGACTGCGCCGCCCATGCTTTCGCCGACCACGACGACCACCGCCTTCGGATAGGTGCGCCTGGCGAGCGCCACCACCGTGCGCAGGTCCTCGACCATCAGCGCATCGCCCGCCCAGACGCCGCGTCGCGGCGAGCGGCCGAAACCGCGCTGGTCGTAGGCCAGGGTCGTCACCCCCTGCTCGGCCCACCAGGGCGCGGCCAGGTGAAAGGCGTTGGCGTAGTCGTTCATGCCGTGGAGGCCGACGATCACCGCCCAGGGATCAGCCTTGGCGTCCCAGCGGGTGAGGCCGAGCTTCACCCCGTCGAAGCTGACGACCGAGTCGGCCTCCAGCCGCGGCCCCGCCCAGCCCAGCGGCGGCGCACCCGCCTGCTGCATCAACATGGGCGAGCAGGCCGCCAGGCTCAGCACGGAGAAGAGGACAGCAAGGAAGCGCGTCATGAACACAAGGCGTCGCGGTTGAGGATGTCGGCCGCCCGATCACGAAGATAGGGGACAACGTCTTTGGCGAAATAGGTGTTTCGCTGCAGCCAGGCCGTGTTTCGCCAGGACGGGTGCGGTAGCGGCAGCACGGCCGGCAGATGGGCGCGCCAATCCCGCACCACCATACTCATCGGCCGCCGATCGCCGAGCGCCCAGCGCTGGGCGTAACTTCCGACGAGCAGGGTCAGCTCGACCGTGGGCAACAGCGCCAGCAACCGCGCACGCCAGAGCTCGGCGCAGCGCGGTGGCGGCGGGTAGTCGCCGCCCTTCGGCGCCGTGCCCGGATAGCAGAAGGCCATCGCCGCAACGCCGATCTCCCGGCGGCCGTAGAAGGTCGCGCGGTCCACCCCCATCCAGCCGCGCAACCGCTCACCCGAAGGATCGTCGAAGGGCAGGCCGCTCTCGTGCACTCGCCGCCCGGGCGCCTGGCCGCAGATCAGCAGGCGGGTCGAGGACGACACCCGAACCACCGGCCGCGGCTCATGCGGCAGCTCGCCCGCGCACGCGCGGCAGGCGCCGATCTCGGCGAGCAGGGCGGCGAGCTTCGCCACCAGCCGCTCAGAGCCTCGCCAGGATCGCCTTCTCCTTGGCGATCAGGCCGGCGAAGGAGGGCCGCGCCAGAATGGCCTCGAGATAGGCCGTGACCCGCGGATACTGGGCCGCATCGATCGGGCAGTCGGCGTAGCCGAGGTTGGCCAGCGGGCTGGCGACGGCGATGTCCGCGAGTGTGAAGCGGTCCTCGACAAGATAACCCGACGCCGGGATCACGCTCTCGATGTAGTCGAGGTGCTTGGGGATCTCGCGCTCGGCCGCGTCGGCCAGGGCGAAGTCGGCTTCCACCTTCATGATCTTGGGCTTGACGCAGCGGTTGAGGAACATCTTGCCCGCGCAGTCGCCGACCAGGGTGTCGGAGAACTCCTCGAACCAGATCGTCCGCGCCCGCGCCCTGGGCTCGGTCGGGATCAGGTTCGGCTCCGGCTGGATCGCCTCGAGGTAGGTGATGATGGCGGTGGAGTCGGAGATCAGGAAGTCGCCGTCCTTCAACGCCGGGATCTTGCCGAACGGACTCGCCTTGACGAAGTCTGGATCGGTCGAGCCGGGCGCGATCGGCTTCACCTCGAAGGCCACGCCCTTCTCGATCGCTACGACGAGCACCTTGCGCGCGAACGGCGACAGCGATCCGCCGAAGATCTGGATCATGCCCTACTCCTGGGGAACGTCGTCGGGCAGCCGCAGCCGGTAAACACCCTTGAAGGTGTCCGGATCGGCGGGCTTGCCATGGCGGGTGATCACCAGCCGGTTCTGCCGCGCCAGGCCCACCGCGATGGCGCGGACGTGACCGAGCAGCCGCCGCCAGCCTTCGGGATCGACTGCGCGGGCCACCTCCTCAGGCGACAGCGACTTGCCGGCCGGCAGCTTGGACAAGAGATCGAAGATGACGGTTTCGACCGGCGAGCTCATAGCCGCTGATAGCGTCCGCCGCGCCCGCCTGTCCAGGCAGGCCTACCGGAAGATCGCTTCCGGAAGCGCGCCGACGACCGCACCGCTCAGGCAGGTGGCCAGGAAGCCCACGGCCATCGCCTTCCAGACCAGGCCGATGACCTCGCTGCGCCGTTCGGGCGCCAGCACGTTGTAGCCGGCGACGTTAATGCCGACCGAGGCGATGTTGGCGAACCCGCATAGCGCATAGGTCATGATCACCCGGCTCCGATCGGTTAGCTCGCTCGCCGGCAGGCCGCCCAGCCGGATAAAGGCGGAGAACTCGGTCAGCACCAGCTTCACGCCAAGCAGGGCGCCGGCCGTCGGGGCGTCGCGCCAGGGCACCCCCAGGCTCCAGGCCAGCGGCGAGAACGCCAAGCCGAGGATGCGCTCCAGCGTCACCGGAGCGCCCGCCACCGGCGGCAGGCCCGCCAGCAGGCGGTCGACGATCGCGGTGAAGGCGACGAAGACGATCAGGGCGGCGGCGACGTTGAGCACGATCTGCAGCCCATCCGAGGTGCCCTTGATCACTGCGTCGACCGAGCTTTCGTAGCTTTTGCCGATCACCGCGGCCCCCTCGTCCTCGGCCTCCAGCACCCGGTCGCTGGGTACGACGATGCGGGAAAGCAGCACGCCGGCCGGCGCGGAGACAATCGAGGCGGTCAGCACGTGCGCCGCGGCGTCGGGCAGCACGCCCTGCAGGATGGTCACGTAAGCCACCATGGTCGAGCCGGAGACGCAGCTCATGCCGACTGCGATCAGCAGGAAAAGCTCCGAGCGGCTGAGGCTCTTGAGATAGCTGCGAATGAAGATCGGCCCCTCGACCTGGCCCATGAAGATGGTCGCCGCGGTGGCCAGCGCCGGCGCGCCCCGCAGGCCGAAGGCGCGGCGGAAGACGAAACCGAACCCCTGGGTGATCCAGCGCAGGATCCGCCAGTGCCAGAGCAAGGCCGCGAGCGCGCAGACCACCAGGATCACCGGCAGCACGCGGAAGCCGAAGATGAACAGGGCGCCCGGGCTGTCGACGGGATAGGGCTGACGGTCGGGCGCGCCGGCCAGGAAGCCGAATACGAAGGCCGAGCCCGCCTGTGTGCTCGCCCCCAGTCCCTCGACCCCGCGCCCGAGCGCCGCCAGTCCCTCGCGCAGCGCCGGCAGGCCGAACAGGCCCAGCACCAGCAGCGCCTGGATCAGGATCGCGCCGATCGCCAGCTTCCACGGGAAACGGCGGCGGTTCTCCGACATCAGCCAGCAGAGCGCCAGCACCAGCGTCACGCCGGTCAGGCTCTGGGCGTTCTCCCAACGGAACATGCTCGCTCCCCCCGAAGCGTCCAACGTGCGACTGAAGCCTCGATCCATGTGCTGCGCAATCAGGACATCTGCGCAAAAGGCCGGCTCCGCCTCGGGCGCCTGCGGCGGCGCACCGGGGGTTCGCCGTTCGGCGCCGCTGGCGAATCTGCGGTATGGAATTCGCTTCCGTGCTGCATCCGAGGAGGTCTGAGGTGCGTCCGGTCGGAAAGGCCCCGCCCCTCCCGTTGGCGACGGCCATCGCCATCGCCATGGCCAGCATCCCGCTCGGTGCAGTGCAGGTCGCGCTCACGGTGCACCTGCCGCGCTACTTCGCCAGCCACATGGGGCTCAGCCTGGCCGCGGTCGGCGCAGCCTTCGCCCTGGTGCGCGCCATCGACATCCCGCTCGACCCGGTTTTGGGCCTGGCCATGGACCGAACCCGAACCCGCTTCGGCCGCTACCGGGTATGGGCGATCGCCGGCGCGCCGGTGATGATGATCGCGCTCTACGTGCTGATGCATCCGCCGGTTGCGGTGGGCGGCGGCTTCTTGGTCGCGGCCCTGCTCGTGATGTTTCTGGGCAATTCGGCGATCTTCCTGTCTCAACTCGCCTGGGCCTCCAGCCTGGCGACCACCTACGAGCAGCGCTCGCGCCTCTTCGCCGCGATCATCGCGCTCGGCGTCGCTGGCTCGCTTGCCGTGCTGGTGGTGCCTGTCGTGATGGGAAAGCTGGGCCACACCGAAGCCGAGGGCGTCGAGGCGATGATCTGGCTGGTGATCCTCGCCACGCCGGCGGCCATCTTCCTGATGGTGGCGCGCACGCCGGAACGCATCGCCCCCGACCACGTCGCGCACTTCTCGCTTGGCGACTACCGCCGCCTGGTGTTTCGCCCCAACGTGCTGCGGCTGCTGGCCTCGGACTTCTGCATCCAGCTCGGCCCGGGCTGGATGGCGGCGCTTTACCTCTTCTACTTCACCACCCAGCGCGGTTTCGACGCCGGCGGGGCCAATCTGCTGCTGCTGGTCTACATCGCCGCGGGCTTCGCCGGCGCGCCGGCTACCGCCTGGCTCGCCCACCGGCTCAACAAGCATCGGGCGCTGCTCGTCTGCACCACAGTATTTGCGGCGTGCCTGGTCTGCCTGCCGTTCCTGCCCGAGGGTGATTTCGCCGTCGTCGCACCGATGATGCTGGTCGCCGGCGCCGCGTTCTCCGGCTTCCTGGTCTCGGTGCGGGCGCTCACCGCCGACATCGCCGACGAGATCCGCCTGGAGACCGGGCGAGAATGGACCGGCCTGATCTTCGCACTGACCAACGCCACCACCAAGCTGGCGACCGCCGGCGCCATCTTCCTGACCTTCTGGGTGCTGAGCGAAGTCGGCTTCGACCCGATGCCTGGCGCTCACAACACCGAATACGCGCTGCGCGGCTTGGAGATCGCCTTCCTCGCCGGCCCAATCGTCTTCGTGCTGTTGGGCGGCCTCTGCTTCACAGGCTACAAGCTCGACCGCGCCCGCCACGCCGAGATCCGCCGCCAGCTCGAGCTGCGCGACCTTGAACACGGGGGGGTGCAGGAAGATCGGCTGTAACGCCCTCTCCCCCGCGTAAGCGAGAGGGAGAGGAGGTTAGGCCAGCTGCTTCGCCGCCTTGAGGAACACCTGAGCCGCGGCGCTTTCGGGATGCGTCGCCACCAGCGGCCGGCCGGCGTCGCACGCCTCACGCAGCCCCATTTCCAGTGGCACCTGACCGAGCAGAGGCACGCCCAGCCGCTCGGCTTCCGCCACGCCCCCCCCCTCGCCAAAGATCGGGATCCTCGCACCGCTCACGGGATCGGCGAAATAGGCCATGTTCTCCAGCACGCCGAGGATCTCGGTCCCGGTCTTCCGGAACATGGTGACCGCCCGGCGCGCGTCGATCAGCGCGATCTCCTGCGGGGTCGAGACGATCACCACGCCATCGAGCCTCAGCCGCTGGGCGATGGTGAGCTGAATGTCGCCGGTGCCGGGCGGCAGGTCGACCACCAGCACATCAAGGTGAGCCTCCGCGCTCCCCCAGTTGGAGCCGATCAGGGTGCGCACCGCCGAAGAGGCCATCGGCCCGCGCCAGATGGCGGCGTCGCCCGGCTCGACGATGAAGCCGATCGACATCACCTTCATACCCCAGGCCTGCATGGGATTGAGCCGCTTCTCAGCATCAAAGGTCGGCTCGCCCTCGATCCCCAGCATATGCGGGGCCGAGGGGCCATAGATGTCGGCGTCGAGCAGGCCGACGCTGAGGCCAAGCCGGGCGAAGGCCGCGGCCAGGTTCACGGCCACGGTGGACTTTCCCACCCCGCCCTTGCCGCTGGCGACGGCGATCACCTTGCGCACGTGAGCCGGGCGCTCGGCCTCGGCCATGGGTCCCAGCCTGGCCTGAGGATCCTCGGCGACACGGGCCCGGCGCCCGTGCACGGAGGGCGGCCCCGGCGCGGCGTTCTCGGCGGTCAGGATCACCTGCGCCTTCACCTTGGCCGCCCCGGCGAGCGCGGCCTCGGCGGCCTCGCGCACCGGCTGGTAGAGCTCGACCTGGTCACGCGGCACTTCGAGCATGAAGGCCGCCCGATCGGCGCGCAGGATCAGGCCGCGAACCAGACCCGCCTCGGCCAGACCCTTCCCCGACCGGGGGTCGCGAACTCGGTCGAGCGCGGCCAGAACGGCTGCGCGGTCGGGCGTTGGTCCCTCGCTCATGTCGCCTTTGTCTTGCGTTGACGCAGAAGGGGTCTCATATCCGGCGGACTGCGCCTGTTTACAAGCCCGACGGGGGCTTGCGCGACACGGCCGCGCCCTGGATGAGACGCGACCCGGCTGATGCCCTGGAACGACAACGCCAACCCTGGCCCGTGGGGCTCCCCGCCGCCGGATGACCGACGCGACACGCCGTCGAAGCGGCCCTCGGGCGACAACCGTGGCGGCGGACCACGCCGCGACCGCCCGCCGTTCGATCCCGATGTTGAGCGCCTGAAGCTCCGGCTGCGGCGATTCATGGGCGGCCCGGGCGGCGTGCGCCCCGGCGCCATCGCGGCGATCGCCGCTGGCGTGGCGGGCCTCTGGCTGCTGTCCGGCTTCTACGTCGTCCAGCCCAACGAGGCCGCGGTCGTCACCACCTTCGGCGCCTATTCCCGCCAAGAAGATCCCGGCCTGCGCTACCACCTGCCCGCGCCGATCGAAGGCGTCGAGAAGGTCGCGGTGACCTCGCTCAATCGCATCGACATCGGTGGCACCGCCGAGGCCGACGTGCCGCAGGAGAGCCTGATGCTCACCGGCGACGAGAACATTATCAACCTCGACTTCAGCGTCACCTGGCGGGTCTCCGACGCCAAGCAGTACGTCTTCGCCACCCGCAATCCCGACGAGGCGGTAAAGGCGGTGGCCGAAAGCGCCATGCGCGAGGTGGTCGGCAAGATGCCGCTGCAACAGATCCTGACCCGCGGCCGCGGCCAGGTGCAGATCCAGGCCGCCGAGCTGATGCAGAAGATCCTCAATTCCTGGGGCGTCGGCGTCAGCGTCGTCGAGGTGCAGATCCGCTCGGCCAACCCGCCGCAGGAAGTGGTCTCCGCGTTCCGCGAGGTCGCGAACGCGGGACAGGACGCGGAATCCGCCGTCAACGAGGCCAACGCTTACCGCAACCGCGTCGTGAACGAAGCCAAGGGCGACGCCGCGCGCATAGTCCAGTCGGGCCAGGCCTATCGCGAGCAGTCGGTGCGCGAGGCGCTCGGCGAGTCCGCCCGCTTCAACCAGATCTACGGCGAGTACAAGCGTGCGCCCGGCGTGACCCGCGAGCGCCTCTACCTGGAGACCATGGAAAAGGTGCTCGGCAAGTCCAACAAGGTGATCGTCGACGGCAAGGGCGTGACCGCGCCGGTCGTGCTGCCGCCGGAAGTCTTCCGCCGTCCGGCTCCCGCCGCCGCTGCAGCACCGCCGCCTGAAGCCGCACCGCAACAACAGAGCGCGCCGCCGGCCTCCAGCGCCCGGGGAAGCGGTCAATGACCCGCAACAACCTCACCGTCTGGGCCGTACTCGCCTTCGTCGCCCTGATCGTACTCGCCAACACCTTCTACGTCGTCGACCAGCGCGAGTCGGCCATCGTCGTCCGCTTCGGCGAGCCGGTGCGCGTCGTTAACGCGCGCGGACAAGGCGGACCGGGGCTCAACGTGAAGACGCCCTTCCTGGAGCGGACGATCAAGTTCGACCGCCGCAACCTAGGGCTCGAGGCCGACCAGGAGGAGGTGATCTCCGCCGATCAGGAGCGCCTGGTGGTGGACGCCTTCCTGCGTTACCGCATCTCCGATCCGCTGCAATACTACCGCACCTTGCGCGACGACCGCACCGCGGCCGCCCGGCTGGAGCCGCTGGTCAATTCCGCGCTCCGCCAGGTGCTGGGCTCGACCACCTCGACCAACATCATCTCCGGCGGCCGCTCCGAGCTGATGGCCCAGACCAGGGCCGACGTGGCGCGCCGCGCCGCCGCCGGCCGCTTCGGCATCGAAGTCGTCGACCTGCGGATCAAGCGGGCCGACCTGCCCGCCGCCAACCAAGCGGCCGTCTACCGGCGCATGCAGACCTCCCGCCAGCAGGAGGCGGCTCAGATCCGCGCCATCGGCGAACAGCAGAAGCGCGAGATCATCGCGGGCGCCGATAAGGAAGTGGCGATCACGCTCGCCACCGCGACCGAGGAGGCCGAGACCACGCGCGGTCAGGGCGACGCCAACCGCACGCGGATCTTCGCCCAGGCCTACGGCCGTGATCCGGCCTTCGCGAGTTTCTATCGCTCCATGCAGGCCTACGACACCGCCCTCAGCCAGGGCGACGCCACCATGGTGCTTTCGCCCGACAGCGCCTTCTTCCGATATTTCGAACGCGGAGCGGGCGGCGGCCGATAGCGGCCCCGCCCGTCCGCTCGGACAAAGCACGGCCGGCCACGCCGCGGCGAGTTTTCCCCGGACGGCGGCAAAATGCGCACGAGTCTGAAGCAGCGTTAACTATCGATGTTGTTGTCGATCATTAACTCCCAAAACTCTTTTACTTCGTTTAATTAAGGACAACGCACAACTTTTCGCAGAATTTTAGAGAACCAGATCGAATTCCCTCGAATTACTCTGAGTTGTTGGGCTGCAGAAAATCGCTCCCTCAGGGCGCGAGTCCGCGGCCGACGCGGCGAGCGAACGGCATCGGAGGAGGGATTCCATGGTTCAGCGTCGTATCCATTCACGCCTGTGTCGCTGGAGCGCCGCGGTCGGTGCTGATGCTGGGCGCGTGCTCCAGCGACAGCGGCTTCCGCGTCGCCGGCGGGCTAGGCAGTTCGGCGGGCGCCGGCGGTGGACTTGTGGCCGGCCTGCTCGGTGGCGTGTCTCGATAGGCCGACTTGGGGCGGCTTCTGCTGAGCCGCCCCTTCGCCAGACATGCGGGGAGGCAAGATGAGAAGGGCCATCGCCCTTGCGCCGCTGGCGCTGCTCGCGGCCGCGCCGCTGTGCGCGCAAGCCCAGCCTTCGGGCAATCGGCGCCGCGGCCTCCCTCGAGCTCGGCGTCCGGGTAATCCACGACAGCGGTTCCGATTTCGACGGTAGCGAGCTCTACGGCTTCGCGGACAAGGGACGCGTCAAGGTCATCTCCCGGTTTGGTCTGCCGAGGACGCGGGCGACCCTCGCTTCGGCCGGCCTCGGCGTACGCGCCGCCTGGAAAAAGAAGACGCTTGTCGGCGTCGAGGCCGCCTACGGCGTCCAGGCGCCCAGGGCTCTGGATGGCGATGTCCGGGTCGGCTTCAACCTCCGGATCGCGCCGTGACAGCCTCTGCGAAGTGTCCGTTAACCACAATACTGTTGCGGCAAACATAGATCGCGCGGAACCACTCACATTCTCAGAAGTTGTGCAAATACAACTATAGGCAACATCGGGAGGAGCGAGCTTGTTACCCAGACTTGTATCCAACCCCTCGAAGCCGGTCCGCGCAGCCCGCAAGGGCGATCTTTCTGAGAGTGAGATCGCCCGGGATCGGCAGTTGCTACGCGAGCGCGCGGAGCGCCTGCTTCAGGCCGCCTACGCCCTGGAAGACGTGAAGAGCCGCGTCAGCCTGGTGCTCGAGGCCGCCACGCTGCATCGGCTCGCAACGACCGTCGAGGAGCAGCTTGCGGCGCTACACGCGCACGACCCGCAACTGGCGCCCGAGGGTCGGTCGTTCGCCGCGCGCCGCCCCAATCCGCGATCCTTGAACTGATTCCAGTCGACGAGGCTGCGATGACAGACCTGCCGAGCGGGCGGCTCACGCGCAGCCGACCGTCGACGCCCAAGCGCATTCGCATTTGGCTCCGGTCCCGGCTCGTCGGGGCCGCGCCGGAGGAGCGAACCAGCCGGCCCGCCGCGACGCGGGGCGGAATGGCGCTGGGCGCGCTGCTAGCGCTTTCGACGTCCGCGGCGGTCTGGGCGGTCATCGTCGCCGCGATCGTCGTCTGCAAGCGCGGAAACCCCTAGCGCGCGGTCCTCGCGCGCCTGGTCCCAGAGCAGCACGCACAACAGCAGCAACACCAGGAGCGGCCCGGTGAGGTCGCCCACCAGCCCTGCCCCGTACAGAAGGAACACGTTGAGGACGCCCGCCAGGAACACGGCGAAGCGAATCCGACTTTGCACCTGACCCCCACACGCGGACGCGCCTCGAACCGCGCCGCCCGCCACGGTCTCGCCGCGGCGCGCTAACAGCCGCTTAAGACCTTTGCTTGCTAAGTTTTACACCACGCTAGACCCGTCCCGGATCGGGTTGATTCCAGCCGATCCGGATGAGAAGGGTCGATTTGAATGTTTTAGAGCGCGTCGGGCGGCGAAACCGGCGTCCCACTTTCGCCTGCCGCGCTCTAAGCGCAAGGCCTTGATGGCGGGAATCTGCGGCGCTACGACGCCCGGCCTCGGGCATCGGCGATGGTGTAAACCTCGCGAGTCTGCGACGTTTGCCCCCGGGAGTGCGGCATGGCCGAACCGGCGATCTTCTTCGAGGAAGTCAATCAGCGTCAGAGTGCGTTTCACCGGCGCGCCTTCCTGCTGGGCGGCTTCGCCGCGTTGGGCCTGACCGCGCTGACCGCTCGCCTCGCCTATCTGCAGATCATCGACACGCAACGTTACGAAAAACTGTCGGCCTCCAACCAATTCAACTTCAAGCTCACGCCGCCGCCGCGCGGCCTGATCGTCGATCGCAACGGCGTGGTGCTGGCCTCGAACCGCCCGAACTTCTCGCTGCTAGTCGCCCGAGAGCCCGGCGTCGACGTGGACGCGACCCTGAAGACGCTCGCCGAGTTCGTGCCGCTGGACGATCGCCGCCAGGCGCGGATGTCGAGGGACATCGCCTCGGCCCCGCCGCGCGCGCCGGTCGAGGTGCTGGAAGACCTCACCTGGGAGCAGCTCAGCGCCATCGACCTTCGGATGCCTGAGATGCCCGGCGTCAGCGCGGAGATGGCCGAGGTGCGCGTCTATCCGCACGGCGGCGCCTTCGCCCACGTGATCGGCTACGTGGCCAAGGTCAACAAGACCGACCTCACCGAAACCGGGCCAAACTCCGAGCCGATCATGCACAATCCGGGCTTTCGGATCGGCAAGCAGGGCGTCGAGAAGGCCTTTGACCTGCAGCTGCGCGGCCGGCCGGGCGCACGCAAGGTGGAGGTCGACGCCTCCGGGCGGGAGGTGCGGGCCGATCCGGGCGGCGACCTTCCCACGGTGCCAGGCGCCACGATCCGGCTGACCCTCGACGCCGACGTCCAGCAACGCGCGCTGGAGGTGTTCGGCGAGGAGAGCGGGGCCGCAGTGATGATGGACTGCCGCTCCGGCGACATCCTCTGCATGTTCTCCGGCCCGACCTTCGACGCCAACCGCTTCGTGCACGGCCTGACCGGGGCCGAGTACCGGCAGCTGGCGCAATACGATCGCAAGCCGCTGTTCAACAAGGCGCTGACCGCCACCTATCCGCCGGGCTCGACCTTCAAGACCATGGTGGCGCTGGCCGCGCTCGAGGCCGGCTACGACCCCAAGACGGTGCACGTCTGCAACAAGGCTTGGGCCTGGGGCGGCCGCGTCTGGCACTGCGACGTGGCGCATGGCGCGCAGGACCTGCACATGGCCATCGCCACGTCCTGCGACATCTACTTCTACCAATGCGCCCTGTTCGTCGGCCCCAACCGCATCGCCAACATGGCGCGGCGCTTCGGCCTCGGGCAGACCTTCGACATCGGCATCCCGGGGCAGACCAAGGGTCTCGTGCCGGACACCGATTACAAGCGCAAGGCGTTCAAGAAGGACCCCGTCTGGCACCCGGGCGAGACGCCCAGCATGGGCATCGGCCAGGGCTACACCCACCTCAATCCGCTGCAGCTCTGCGTGATGGCGGCGCGCCTCGCCAACGGCGAGAAGTCGCTTCACCCGCGCCTCGTTGAATCCATCGGCGGCGTCGACCAGCCGCGCGGCTCGGCGTTCGGCGACCTGCCCGTGAAGGCCGAGCACATCGCCTTCGTCCGCGACGCGATGAAGGCGGTGACCACCATCGGCACCGCCGCGGCGGTGGCCGACCTGGGGCTGGGCGACATCAAGATGGCCGGCAAGACAGGCACCGCCCAGGGCTTCAACTACAACGGCGGCCGCGGCGTGCACGGCACCCAAGGAGCCTGGAAGCTGCGCGACCACGCCTGGTTCGTCGCCTATGCGCCGCACGACGCGCCCCGCTACGCAATGAGCGTGCTCATCGAGCACGGCGGCTTCGGCGCCGGCGCCGCCGCGCCCAGGGCCCGCGAGATCATGCGCACCGCCCTCATCAAGGATCCCGAACTGCGCAGCCGCATCGAGCACACCGCGCCGGCTGTGGTGCAGGCTGCGGCGCCCGCGCCCCCCGATCCGGCGACAGCTTCCCCCGATACCGCGGTGGACGGCCCGCCACCCGCTTCGACGCCGACCTGATCACGTTGGTCGCCAGGCCTCGCGCCACAGGCGGATCGATGAGATGGTCGCTCCACGATGAGCGACTATCGCATCCGGGCCATGGAGCCTGAGGACGTCGACCTCGCGGTCGAATGGGCCGCCGCCGAAGGGGGTGGAACCCTGGTCTCTCCGACGCCGCCTGCTTCCCGACGCCCGATCCACGCCGACGTCGGGCCGCTGCGGGTCGACCGGGTGTTCGGCGTCACGAGCTTCGAGCTGGGCTGAGCTGCCGCTCGATCAGCTCGCGCACCTCGTGCAGGTCGCGCGCGATGCGGACGCACAGCGCGTGCATCTCGTCGGTCGGATCGAGCAGGTCCGGCACCATGATGGTCATCATGCCGGCCGCCGCCGCGGCGCGAACACCATTGTGCGAGTCCTCCAGCGCCAGGCAGTCGGCCGGATCGAGCCCCAGCGCCTGCGCCGCCTTGAGGAACGGATCCGGATGCGGCTTGTGCTGCGTCTGCAGTTCGCGGCTGACGATGGCGTCGAAGCGCGTGACCAGACCGTGGGGCCCAAGGCTGTGCTCGACGGACTCGCGGGTCGACGATGTGGCGATCGCCCGCGGCATGGAGCGCTCGTCCAGCGCGTCCAGCAGCTCGACGGCGCCGGCCTTCAGCGCGATGCCCGCCTCGGCGATCTCCAGAAAGTGGCGGCGGATGCCGCCGCGCCAGGCCTCGAGGTCGAAGCCCTCGCCGAAATGCTCGACGACGATCAGGTCGCTGGCCTGGGATGGAAGGCCGACCAACCGCTTGAAGAGGTCGAACGACATCTCCAGGCCGAGCCCCGAGACCGAGGCCGTCATCGCCTGGAACACCACCTGCTCGGTGTCCACCAGGAGGCCGTCCATGTCGAACACGACGGCCTTTACGGGTCTGGGGAGATGCATGTTCATCCAACGTGCGCTTCTAATCCGCTCATTCCCGCGAAAGCGGGAACCTAGGCCTTCTTGTTCAGGTCAGTTGCAGCGGCCGAACGGAAACAGAAAACAGCTGGGTCCCCGCTTTTCGCGGGGACCATCGGGAGAAAAACTCAATCCACGACGAACTGGTCGGCGCGGTAGCCCTGGAAGTAGAGCAGCGCGGTGAGGTCGGCGTGGTCGACCTTGGCGTCCGCCTGGGCCGCGACGATCGGCTTGGCGCGGTAAGCGACGCCCAGCCCCGCCTTCTCGATCATCGCCAGGTCGTTCGCGCCGTCGCCGATCGCCAAGGTCTCCTCCAGCGGGATCGAGAGGCGCGCGGCCTCCTCCTGCAGCGCCGTCAGCTTGGCCTCGCGGCCGAGGATCGGCTCGCCGACCTTGCCGGTCAGCGCCGCGCCGTCGTCGATCAGGATGTTGGCGCGGTCCTCGTGAAAGCCCGCCGCCTTCGCGACCCGGCTGGTGAAGAAGGTGAAGCCGCCGGACACCAGCAGGCAACGCGCGCCGTTCTGCGCCATCGTCCGCACCAGCGTCCGCGCGCCGGGATTGAGCCGCACCCGCGCGTCGTAAGCCTGCTGCAGCGCGCCCAGCGACAGGCCCTTCAGCATGCCGACGCGTTCGCGCAGCGCGCTCTCGAACTCCAGCTCGCCGCGCATGGCGCGCTCGGTGATCGCCGAGATCTCCGCCTTCAGGCCGGCGAAGTCGGCCAGCTCGTCGAGGCACTCGACGTTGATGATGGTGGAGTCCATGTCTGCGATCAGCAGCCGCTTGCGGCGGCAGGTTAGCGGCTGGACGGCGACGTCGGTCGCCAGATGGGCGAGCGCCTCGGCCGCGAGCTTGCGCGCCGCGCCGATCTCAGCGTCGAGGTAGATGTCAACCGCGACCGGTCCGAGCGGTTCGTGCGCCTTGACGGGGGCGCCCGCTCTTGCGAGCGCTTGGCCGATGGCGGCTTCGGCCGCGGCGAGGCGGTCGGCGTCAGGGCTGACGAGGGTGAGCACCAGTTCCATGCAGCGCCGCATCTGGCTGATCGCCGGCCCTACCGCAAGCGGCAAGTCGGCGCTGGCGCTGCGGCTGGCCGACGCGACGGGCGCGGATATCGTCAACGCCGACTCTATGCAGCTCTATCGCGACCTGCGCCTGTTGACCGCCCGGCCGACCGCGGAAGAGGAAGCCCGCGCGCCGCACCACCTGTTCGGCACGGTGGACGCCGCCGACGGCTGGTCGGTCGGCCGGTGGCTGCGGGCGGCGACGGAGCTGCTGGGCGAGATCGCCGCGCGCGGGAAGCCCTCCATCGTCGTCGGCGGCACCGGCCTCTACTTCCGCGCCCTGACCAAGGGCCTGGCCGAAATCCCCGCCGTGCCGGCCAGGACGCGACGCCAGACCGAGGCCGCGTTCGAGACACTGGGCGAGGCGGCCTTCCGTGAACGCCTCGCCAGCGCCGATCCGGCCGCCGCGGCGCGCATCGCGCCGGGGGACCGCCAGCGGCTGGTGCGGGCCTGGGAGGTCTTCGCCGCCACGGGCGCTGCGCTCAGCGACTGGCAGCGGACCGGCGAGCCTGCGCTGCCTGCCGGGACATGGGGCGGCGTGGCGCTGGATCCGCCGCGCGACGTCCTCTACGCCCGCTGCGACGCGCGCCTCCAGGTCATGGTCGACCAGGGCGCCCTGGACGAGGTCACAGCGCTGGCGGCCCGGGGGCTCGATCCTTCCCTGCCAGCGATGAAGGCAGTGGGCTTTCGCGAGCTCTCCGCCCATCTGCGTGGCGAGACCTCGCTGGCCCAGGCGATGGAGGCCGCCCAACGCGAGACGCGCCGTTACGCCAAGCGCCAACTCACCTGGATGCGCGGCCAGATGGCCGAGTGGCCGCGGATCAGCGCGCCTGACGCCGAGGGGCAGTGGCGGGCGTTCGAAGCGCTGGAGCGCTAAGCCGGTTCACCCGGCCTGCTTCTCGCCGGTGGCGCGTTCGACCGCCCGGGCCGCGGTGAAGCCGTGCAGCACGGTCGAGATCAGCACCGTGAAGGCGGTGATCGCCCAGAGTTGCGCCTCGTTCTCCAGGCGCAAGTGACTGCCGACATAGGCCATGTAGTAGATCGAGCCGACGCCACGGACGCCGTAGAAGGCCACCACCATCTTCTGCGCCGGCCGCATTCGCGCGCCGACCAGCGACAGCCAGCCGATCGCCGGCCGGATGACGAAAATCAACGCTAGCCCGACGAGCGCGCCCGGCCAGTCCAGCGGCTGCAACAAGACGGGCAAACTCGCGCCCAGGCCGATCAGCAGCATGGCGGTCAACGCATGTTCGATCGTCTCCGAGAAATCGTGCAGCCGAACGTGGAAGGCGTGGTCGGACTCTGCGCGCCGCAGCGTCAGCCCCGCGACGAAGGCCGCCACAAAGCCGTAGCCGCCCAGGAGCTCGGTGGCGCCGTAGGCTACGAAAACGCCGGCGAGGGCGAAGACGCCGGCTTCCGACTTGGCGAGCGCGTTCGCGCGCGGAATGTCGAACAGCACCTTGGAAAGCAGCCAGCCGATCGCGATTCCGCAGAGGGCGCCGACGGGGATCCGGTAGGCGACGTCGCGCAGCGCCCAGTCGCTCAGCAGGCGAGGCTCGATGACGCTCGCGGCGGCCAGCGCCAGGCCCAGGTGGACGAACGGGAACGCCAGTCCGTCGTTCAGGCCCGCTTCCGTCGTCAGGGTGAAACGAACCGGGTGCTCGCCGCCTTCCGTGGGCCGCCCGACCTGGATATCGCCCGCCAGCACGGGATCTGTGGGCGCCAACACCGAACCCAAGAGCAGGGCGGCCGTGGCGCCCAGGCCCGCCACCTTCCAGCCAAGCAGCATGGCGCCCAGGATGGTCAGCGGCATGGCGATGACGAGCAGGCGGAACGTCGGCCCCCAGTTCCTCGGCCGCTTGAGGCGGTCGATGCGCAGGCCGACGCCGAACAGGCCAGCGATGACGCAGAGCTCGCTGACGATCTCCCAAGGCGTGGGCGAGGTGACCGGGCTGATAGCCGCGGACATGCCCGGCATCCAGCCGAAGATCGCGCACCCCAGGCCGATCAGCAGCGCCGAAGCGGCGGGCTCCCGGCCGGAGAAGAACCGTGGGATCCAGTAGGCCAGGATGATCGCCGTCCCGAGCGCCGCCAGCAGGATGTGATGTCCGGACGGTTCGAACAAACAGAGGGCCTCCAATCGAAGCTGGATTACGCGGCGGCGGCGAACTGGCTCCGCTGGACGCCGGCTTCTTGACGCCCCCCGCTCACCATGCGAAACGCAACACTCGATTTTTGGGAGCACTCGCGTGCGCACCGTCCTCGTACTCGTAAGGCGACCGCTCTAGGACTGACCACCGCGTCAGGCCCTTACGGTCGCTCGCCCAGCCCCCCAGAGGGGCTTTTTTATTGCCCAGCCGTCACCTGCATTTGCTCAAAAGGTCGCCCGACATGACCGCCACCCAAACCCTCGAAGTCCAGCAAGCCGCCATCACCGGCGCCGAGATCGTCGTGCGCGCCCTCCTCGACCAGGGCGTCGAGGTCCTGTTCGGCTATCCGGGCGGCGCGGTGCTGCCGATCTACGACGCGCTGTTCAACGAGCCGCGCCTGCAGCACGTGCTGGTCCGCCACGAGCAGGGCGCGACCCACGCCGCCGAAGGCTACGCCCGCTCGACCGGCAAGTGCGGCGTCGTCCTGGTCACCTCCGGCCCAGGCGCGACCAACGCGGTCACCGGCATCGTCGACGCGCTGATGGACTCCATCCCGCTGGTGGTCATCACCGGCCAGGTCGCCACTCACCTGATCGGCACCGACGCCTTCCAGGAGTGCGACACCATCGGCATCACCCGCCCGTGCACCAAGCACAACTACCTGGTGAAGTCGGTCGAGGACCTGCCGCGGATCATCCACGAGGCCTTCCATATCGCCACCTCGGGCCGCCCAGGCCCGGTGGTCATCGACATCCCGAAGGACGTGCAGTTCGCCAAGGGCGCCTATCAGGGTCCCAAGGACGTCCGCTACTCGCACGACTACCGGCCGCGCACCAAGGGCGACGCCAGCAAGATCGCCGAGGCCGCGGCGATGATCGCCGGCGCGCGCCGGCCGATCCTCTACACCGGCGGCGGCGTCATCAACGCCGGCCCGAGTGCGGCCGAGCTGCTGCGCGAACTCGCCGAGCTGACCGGCGCGCCGGTCACCTCGACCCTGATGGGACTGGGCGCCTTCCCCGCCTCGGACAAGCAGTGGCTCGGCATGGTCGGCATGCACGGCTCGTTCGAGTCCAACAACGCCATGCACGACTGCGACGTCATGCTGGCGCTGGGCGCCCGCTTCGACGACCGGGTGACCGGTCGGCTGGACGCCTTCGCGCCGACCTCGCGCAAGATCCACGTCGACATCGACCCCTCGTCGATCAGCAAGAACGTCCGCGCCGACGTCGGCATCGTCGGCGACGCGGCCTCGGTGCTGGAGGACCTGATCGCGGTCTGGAAGCAGCGCAACTACAAGGTCGACAAGGCCGCGCTGGCCGATTGGTGGCGTGAGATCGACGCCTGGCGCGCGCGGGATTCGTTCCGCTACCGGGCCGACGACAAGTTCATTAAGCCGCAGTACGCCATCCAGCGCCTCTACGAGCTGACCAGGGACCGCGACGTCTACGTCACCACCGAGGTCGGCCAGCACCAGATGTGGGCGGCGCAGTTCTTCCACTTCGACGCGCCCAACCGCTGGATGACGTCGGGGGGCCTGGGCACCATGGGCTATGGCCTGCCGGCCGCGGTCGGCGTGCAGATGGCGCACCGCGACGCGCTGGTCATCGACATCGCCGGCGACGCCAGCGTGCAGATGACCATGCAGGAGATGTCGACGGCGGTGCAGCACAATCTGCCGATCAAGATCTTCATCCTGAACAACGAATGGATGGGCATGGTCCGCCAGTGGCAGCAGCTGCTGCACGGCGAGCGCTACTCGCACTCCTATTCGGCGAGCCTGCCGGACTTCGTGAAGATGGCCGAGGCGTTCGGCTGCCTGGGCCTGCGCGCCGAGACGCCGGACGAGCTGGACGCCAAGATCCAGGAGATGATCGACAGCGACAAGCCGGTGATCTTCGACTGCCGGGTGACCAAGGAAGAGAACTGCTTCCCGATGATCCCGTCCGGCAAGGCGCACAACGAGATGATCATGGCCGAAGAGTCCCGCGACCTCGGCTCGATCATCGACGAAGCCGGCAAGCGGCTGGTGTGATCTAGAACTGGGGAACCACGAAAGAGAGATTGACCACGAACCGCACGGACCACCCTGACAAGGAAGATGCAGCATCCTCGACTGACCGGCCACAGGCCAGTCGATAGGTGACGGTCTCTGCGATCATCCGCTCTTGTCTCCGCCCTTTCGTGTGTTTCGTGGTTTGCTCATTGACCTCGTCCGTGTGGGCCGTGTGGTCCGTGGTTCAATAGAGAATGCCGCGCACCACCCCCGCCACTCAGTTCCTCGACAAGGCGGGCGTCGCCTACGGCCTGGCCACCTACGAGTATGACCCGTCCGCCGACCGCGTCGGGCTACAGGCGGCGGAGGCGCTGGGCGCGCCGGCGTCGGAGGTCTTGAAGACGCTGATCGTCAAGGTCGACGGCCTGCCCGCCTGCGTGGTGCTGGCCTCCGACCGCGAGGTCAGCATGAAGAAGCTGGCCGCAGCGCTTCGCGCCAAGTCCGCCGAGATGGCGCCCGTCCCCGAGGCCGAGCGGATCACCGGCTACCGTGTCGGCGGCGTCAGCCCGTTTGGCCAGAAGAAACGCCTACCCACCGTGCTCGACGCCGAAGCGGCCGCGCTGATTGAAGCCTTCGTCAACGGCGGTCAGCGGGGGCTGCAGGTCCGCCTGGCGCCGGCCGATCTCGTCCGCGTGCTGGGCGCGACCGTGGCGAGGGTCGCCACCTGACAAAACTTTAAGTCTCCTGCCTGTCGGAACTGCTGGCCGTCGCGCGTCCTTCGCGGGAAAGTGCCACTTCTCGGCGCCAGGAAGCAGGAGGACGCCCATGAGCCATCACGGCCGCTTCATCTGGTACGAGCTGATCACCACCGACCTCGACGCTGCCAGCCGCTTCTACGAAAGCGTGGTCGGCTGGACGCACGAGGACATGACCGGAAACGGCATGACCTACCGCGCAGTCAGCGCCGACGGCAACGGCGTCGGCGGCATGCTGATCATCCCGCCCGAGGCCGCCGCCCGCGGCGCACCGCCCTCCTGGTCGGGGTACATCTGCGTCGACGACTGCGACTCCGCCGCGGCCAAGATCAAAGGTCTGGGCGGCGCGATCATCCGCGCGCCCGAGGACATTCCCGGCATCGGCCGCTTCGCCGTGGTCACGGACCCGCAGGGCGCAGCGTTCGCGATCATGAAGCCGTTCCCAATGGAGACTGAGCGCCCCGAGGTCCCCATGGGCACGCTCGGCCACACCAGCTGGCACGAGCTGATGACCAAGGATCTGGAGGCCGGCTTCGCCTTCTACGCCGACATGTTCGGCTGGAAGAAGGACGAGGCCATGGATATGGGCCCGATGGGCGTCTATCAGCTGTTCTCCAATCAGATCGGCCAGATCGGCGGCATGATGACCAAGCCGCCGGAAATGCCCTGCTCGGCGTGGCTGTTCTACTTCCAGGTCGGCGACATCGACGCCGCTCAGGGCCGCATCGAACAGGGCGGCGGCAAGGTGCTGAACGGGCCGATGGAAGTCCCCGGCGGCGACTGGATCATCCAGGGCCAGGACCCGCAGGGCGCGATGTTCGCAGTGGTCGGCAAGAGGGGGTGAGCTGAAAGCTCCACCTGGGCCACCTCTAGTTTCGGCATTCTTTGAGTGCTCAAAGCCCTTAAGCGCCACGGTCGGATTGGAGCTCCGGCCTCCGGGGCGTCCTTGAGTGGACCGGCGGCCGGAGCAAACTTGCCACCGTGAACTTAGGGACAGCTCTCTCATCTGGGTGCGTGGAGTCTAGCGCGCCCCGATCCGCACCAGCACCTCGCGCGGGATCTCGTACTGCGCGATCACCGCGGCGCGGTCGCGCAACCCCATCACTTCGCGCTGGACGAAGAAGCACCAGGCCGCATCCGCTGCGGCCGCCAGCACCGTTCCTCGCCCCTCCCCCTGATGCGCCCGCAGCGCCGCCAGCGCCCGCTCCAGCCGCGCGCCTTGCCGACCCAGCGACGCCGCCTGCTCCTCCAGCAGCTCATGATGCAGCACCGCATCCCCGGTCTCGATGCCAAGACGTTTGGAAGGGCTCTGGGGCATGCGCAACGGGGACATGGCGGCGAATGTGGCCGCGCCCGCCGGGGCTGCAAGCTTCGCCGTTGACTCGCGAATGACGTTCGCTGAATGTTCTTGTCGCGGGACGATCTTGATATTCAGCGTGGGCGCGCTGCTAAGCGGCCTGTTTCTCGGCTTCCGCGACCTGGTGGCCCGGAAGAGCGGCCTGATCGCGCGAAAGGGCTTGCGAGACGTGCGCGTCCACCGCGGCGCGGACCCCGAGGGCCTCGCCTTGACCGGATCCGACGGGCCGTTGGCCCTCGTCATCTTCATCGCCTGCGTCGGCCTTGCGCTGTTCGCGGCGTTCTGCCTGATCCGCGGCTTTGCGCCTGGCCGTTCGCATTCTGGAGCCTGAGCCTCTTCGGCGATGCGACGCTGAAGCAGAACCGGCCTGGTGCTGGGTCTACGCGGCGATCAACCTGCTCATCATGCTCGCCATCGGTTCAGCCGTGGCCCAGGGCTTAGCTGGCTGAGGCGCAGCGCGCGCCGCAAGGCGGATAGCGAAAGCATGCCCTCCGCCCTGCCGCCTTGACCTCCAGCACGCGTCGCGCTCACGTCTCCCCCGATGGGCGTGACGCGCAGCAGAGACGAGCCGTCGGGAGCGCAGGCGATGGCTGCCCGCCTGTCCGCCTCCGTCCCCTCGTGGATGCTGGGGATCGCCCGCTTCGCCTATCGGGCAGCGACTCCGCATCTGTGGCCGGCGCGCATCGCCCATATGCGCGCGCGCAAGCGCAGGCTCGCAGGGGAGCGGGCCAGCCTCGACTGGGACCGGAGCCCCGAGGCGAAGCAGCTGGCGCGCGGCATCTACTGGATGGGCCATCCCCTGGTCGCCCGCCGGCTCAACATCAAGGCGTCCGGCTCGCCCGACGCCGACGCCTACGGCCGCCTGCAGCAGCTTCTCGAGGCCCAGGGCTGGGGCTTCCCAGTTTCGCGGGCGCTGTCGCTCGGCTGCGGCCACGGCGCGCTGGAGCGGCGCTTGGCGAGCGCCGGCTTCGCGGCGCGCTACGACGCTATAGACCTCGCGCCACAAGCGATCGCCGAGGCGCGCAGGCTGGCCGACGACGCCGGCCTGCAGAATATCCACTACAGCGTCGGCGACCTCGAGCAGGTCGATCTGCCCGCCGGCGCCTTCGACGTCGTGCTGGCGCACCAATCGGCGCACCACGTCGAGGACCTTGACCGCCTGTTCGCGACCGTCAGCCGGGCCCTGCGCCCGGGCGGCGTCTTCCACCTTCACGAGTTCGTCGGCCCCGACCGCTTCCAGTGGACGGACGCTCAGCTGCACCACATGAACGCCTTCGTCGGCGCCCTGCCCGCGCGCTACCTGCGCCTGCCCTCGGGCGAGCCGCGGCCGAACAAGCTGCGCCCGACGATCGCCGACATGATCGCCATCGACCCGACCGAGGCGATCAGCTCCTCGGCCATCCTGAACGCCGTCGGCCGGCACTTCCGCATCCTCGAGATCCGCGAACTCGGCGGGGCGCTGCTGCACGAAGGCCTGGGCGGCATCGGCCAGAACTTCGACCCGCAGGCGCCGGAAGACGTCGCGCACCTGGACGCCTTCTTCGCCCTGGAGGACCGGCTGATGTCGCAGGGCGTGATCGCCTCGGACTTCGTCACCGTCACGGCCATGCGAGAGTGAGCGCTGACGCGCGGCCAGCATCCACGCTCAGAGCGAGGAGAGGCCTCCGCCCCGCCTCGTTCCTTCGGCGCCACCCCTTCACGCACACCACCTGACGCAGGGTGTGGACGATCTCCAAGAGGTCGGCTTGCGCCGCCATCATGGCGTCGATGTCCTTGTAGGCCATCGGTGCTTCGTCGATCACCTCGGCGTCCTTACGGCGCTCGACGCCCTCGGTGGCGCGCACATGGTCGTCCAGCGTGAACCGCCGCTTGGCTTCGGCCCGGCTCATCGCCCGACCCGCGCCGTGCGAGGCGGGTCTCGTCCCTATGGCCAGGCCGCATCCCGTTCGACTACACAGTTCCCATGCCCGACGATGACGCCTCCCCCCTTCGCTCCGCCCTTGGCCAGGTCCGCGTGCTGGAGGAAGAGCCCGGCCGGGCGGTGATCGAGTTCGAGGTCGGTCTGCACATGTGTCACTCGGGCGGCGTCGCCCAGGGCGGCTTCATTTGCGCGTGGATCGACGCGGCCATGGCGCGGGCGGCCTTTGCGTTGATGCCCGAGATGACCCCCATGACGCTGGAGCTGAAGACCAGCTACTTCGCGCCGGTTCGCCCTGGCCGGGTGATCGCCGAGGGCTGGGTCGAGCGTCCGGGCCGCTCCAACTGCTTCTCCGAAGGGCGCCTGCTCGACCTCGACGGCGCCGTCCTGGCCAAGGCCAGCTCCACCATCCGCCTGATCCCGACCGAGGCGGTGAAGGCGTCGTCGCGCAAGGCGGCGGGCGCCGCCTGACGCCCGCCCCTTGCAGCCGCGCCCGCCGTGTGACACCTGACGGCCGATCACACTCGGACCACCGCCATGACCAACGACCCGCAACCCGCCTCCGTCTATGACCTCTCCCACGATGAGGAGCCGGAGAACCTCGCCACCTTCGCGGTGTTGGTCGACAACGAGCCGGGCGTGCTGCACCGGCTGGTCGGGCTGTTCGCCGCGCGCGGCTACAACATCGAGAGCCTGACGGTCGCAGAGACGGACCGGCGCGCGCACACCAGCCGCGTCACCATCGTCACTCGCGGCACTCCGCACGTGCTGGCGCAGATCGAGGCGCAGCTGGAGAAGATGGTCTCCACCCGCCACGTGCAGGACGTCACCCGCGACCCCAACGGCCTGGAGCGCGAGCTCGCCCTGGTGAAGGTGCGCGGCGCCGGCGCCGACCGCGTCGAGGCGCTGCGCGTCGGCGATATCTTCCGCGCCCGAGTGATCGACACCACCCACGAGAGCTTCGTCTTCGAGGTCACCGGCGCGCCTACCAAGATCGACAGCTTCGTCGAGCTGATGCGTCCGCTGGGCCTGGTCGAGGTCTCGCGCACGGGGGTGCTCTCCATCCAGCGCGGCGCCCAGGCGCTTTAGGGCGGGGCGCTCTGCGGCACGGGCTGGCGGGAACGACAACCGCCTTGCGGCTCTTTCCCGCCATGCGCCGCGCGATCCTGACCTTCGCAGCCATCGCCCTGCTGACCGCTCAGCCGGCGCAGGCGCAGCTCCTCGGTCGCAAGCCCGCCCAGGCCGGCCCGCCGCCGGGCACGCCGCCGGCCGAAGCCGAGATCTGGCCCTTTCCGCCGCCCGACCCGCAGACGTGGTGGGACGACAAGTGGCCCAAGGGCGACGAGGCGGCCGATCCGCTAGGCGGCCGGCGCCTGCCACGCGGCCAGCGGCTGCCGCAGGTCGACAACGGCGTCGACGCCTCCACCTACCGGCTGTGGGGCCTGATGCCGCTGCAGTGGCAGTTGCTGCGCGGCGACGAAATGATCCTCGAGGTCTGGGTGCGGCCGTCGCGCAACGTGCGCCAGAGCATCGTGCGCATCGTCGTGCGCGACGACGGCAAGGCCTTCGTCCAGGCTCGCGCCGGTTACGCCTGCTGCGAGGCCGGCATTGGCCGGCGCATCGGCTTCGACGCGGAGCTGACCCCCGACCAGACCCAGGCGTTTCGCGCGCTTCGCGACAGCCGTGTCTGGTCGAGCCCGCGCGAGGTGGAATCGGTGAAGAACGCCACCACCACCGACGTGGTCTGCGTGTCCGGCGTCGGCTACGACCTCACCCTGCTGACCGGCCGCGGAACGCGCACGCTGCACCGCGCCTGCGACGACGTCGCCGTGGGCCAGGTCGCCGATCTGCTGGAGCCCGCGCTCAAGGCCGCGCTCGGCCGCGAGCCGCGCTTCGACATCCTGTTCCGCAACAAGATCGACTTCTCCCTGGAGCGGCAGGCCTACCAGGACTTCGCCTCCGGCGGCGGGGTGCTGAAGCCTGCCCCTGCCGGACGGTCAGCCCCGCCCGGCCGCGAGCCAGCACCGCAGAGCGAACCCTGACGGATTGACGCGCCGGCGGCGCACTGCGACTTACCCCGGGCATATGCCCCGCCCCGCGCGTCCCTATTCGCTCCCCACGCTGGCGGTCGTCGCCCTGCAGCTGGCGATCGTCGGCGGACTGCTCTTCGCCGTCGGGGACGCCTGGTTCGATCTTTACAAACTGAGCCGCTTCCAGGTCGCGGGCGCCGACTATTCCTGCGTCTGGGCCGGCGCCAAGGCGGCGCTCAGCGAGCCGTCGCGGATCTACGACTTCGCCCATGTCAGCGCCTTGCAGGGTTGGCCGCTGGGGCCGGGCCGGATCCGGCCGTACGTCTACCCGCCCTCGGCGCTACTGATCTTCGCGCCTTTCGCGCTCCCGTCCTACTGGCTGAGCTTCGGCCTGTGGGTGGCGGCGACCGGCGCGCTGTTCCTGTGGGCGGCCCGGCGGATGGGCGCGCCCTGGCCGCTGGTGCTGCTGGCGCCGCCGGTGCTGCTGACCGCCTTCTGCGGCCAGCTCGCCTTCCTGGTCGGCGGGCTGGTGCTGGCTGCGCTGTCGCTGCGCCATCGGCCCGTATTGGCGGGCGTGCTCCTGGGCGTCGCCGCCTCTGTGAAGCCGCAGTTCCTGGTGCTCGTGCCGATCGCCCTGGTCGCGGAGGCCCGCTGGCGCACCTTATTCGCCGCCGGCGTGACCGGGGTGACCCTGTTCGTCCTGTCTTCGCTGGTCTGGGGGCCGGAACGGTGGCTCGAGTGGTTGGGCGCGCTGGCCCGCTTCCGGGCGCTGATCTTCGGCGACCGCGGCCTGACCGAAGACGCAATCACCCCTTACGCCGCCCTGGTTTCGATCGGGTTGGATGGGCGCTGGGCCTTCCTGCTGGCGCCCGCCTCCGTGGCGCTGGTCTGGTTCGGTTTCCGCCGCACGCAGGACGTCGCCGACCGCAGCCTGATGCTGTTCGGCGCCACGCTGCTGGTCACGCCCTACGCCATGAACTACGAGCTGGCGCTCTTCGCACCCGCCCTGGCGGTGCGGCTCAGCCGATGGCGCGATCCCCGCTGGACCGAATACGCCGCCGCCGCCGCCGGCGCGACCCTGCTGCCCTGGACCTTTGCGGCGGTGCTGCCGGTGCTGGCGCTCGCGGTCGCGGCGCTGGTGCGGGCGCCCGACGTACGGGACCCGGCGGGATCATCCGCACCCGTCTTCAAATCCTAACCTTTAGGCCCTATATCTAGGGCGTCGGGTTCGCCCGACTATGGAGATAAACGCGCGCGTAATAAGCGGACTGGACCCGGGTGCGATTCCCGGCGGCTCCACCAATCTTCCCCGGGTTATCGCCGGTAAGTGAGGGGCCGATCAGCATCGACAGACGTGTAAAGGTGTTTGCTTTCTCTCGGCCTGACCCACCGTTCCGGGTCTTAAACTAACTGCGAACGATAACTTCGCTGAAGAAGTCCGTCTCGCTGCGTAAGCGGTGCGTCGAATTTCGACTTAAAGCCCTAACGTCTTAGCAGCGTTAGGCGGGGCCGGAGGGAGCCTGGCAACAGAATCCCTCCACTTCCTTCTCTTCTCTCGTCCATTTCCCCTCGCGAAATCGGGGCCTCTGCCCCTTTGCGCACGGCTCTGCGCGCGCTAACTTTATTGTTGTTCGCGTTAGGGAGATTCCGTTGGCTCAGGATCCGCCAGCCCAGGACTTGATGCACTACGAGGCCATGGCGCAGGACGCCTTGCGCGGCGTGGTCAAGGCGGCGCTGAAGCGGGCCGCAGCCCCGGAAGGTCTGCCGGGCGCACACCACTTCTACATCACCTTCAAGACCGACGCCGCGGGCGTCTCCGGCCCAACCGATCTTCTGGGCAAATATCCGGACGAGATGACCATCGTCCTGCAGCACCAGTACTGGGACCTGGCGCCGGGCGAGACCTTCTTCTCGGTAACCCTGCAGTTCGGCGGCCAGCCCAAGCGGCTCAGCATCCCCTATGCGGCGGTGACGCGGTTCTATGATCCGAGCGTCCAGTTCCTGCTGCAATTCGAGGCTCCGCCCGCGGCGAGCGCGGACTCCAAGGCGCTGCCCTCGCCGCCCGCCGAGCCCGCCCCCGCCGGCGAAGGGGAGCCCAAGGTCGTCTCGCTCGATCAGTTCCGCAAGAAGTGACCTGCGCGGCGATCCGCCGGCTGGCTGTCGCCGCGGCGATCGCGCTCGCCGGCTGGTTCGCCGCCGCGCTTCCCACGCTCGCCGCCCCCCCGACTCCGACAGCCGCCCCAAACGCCTCTCCCTTCGCCGACTGGGCGGCCATCGTCGTAGCGGGCGACGCGCACGCCCATTCCGGCGGCCCGTCCGAAGCGTTCGACAACGCCCGGCGCGACGTCGCGCGCGCACTGATCTCCGCCGGCTTCCAGCCGCAGAACCTGCGCGAATTCTCCACCCAGCCGCGGCGCTACAAGCCGGCCCCGGGAAAGAGCGACATCGACGGCCTGTACGACGCGCTGAGAGCTCTCGCCGACCGCGCGCAGGAGGGATGCCTCGTCTATTTCACATCGCACGGCGCGCCTGAGGGCGTGGTGGTCGACGATCGGTTGCTCGCGCCGGGCGTGCTGGGCGCCATGCTCGACCAGACCTGCGGCAAGCGGCCGACCGTGGTCATCATCTCCGCCTGCTTCTCCGGCGTCTTCGTACCGGAGCTGGCCGAGCCAAACCGGATGGTGCTGACCGCCGCGCGCCCAGACCGCTCCTCGTTCGGCTGCGGCGAGGCCGACCGCTACCCGTACTTCGACGACTGCTTCCTGCACGAGTTCCCCGCCGCCCACGACTTCCCCGCGCTGGGTCGGGCGGTGCAGGGCTGCGTCGCCCGGCGCGAGCGTGAGACCGGTGCGCAGCCGCCCTCGGAGCCGCAGCTCTCCGTCGGCGCCGCCCTGCGCCCGTTGTTGCCGCTCTATCCGTTGCGCACGGGAGCCTCGACAGCGACCAGGTACTGACGCGTCGGGGTTGACGGCCGCAGGCGTCTGCCGTTGATGCCGATCCCGCCTATCCGCCGAGAGAGAACAGCCATGGCCGAAGATCCGAAACACTGGGACGTCGAGACGCGTCTGGTGCGCGGCGGCATGGCGCGCACGCCCTACGGCGAGATCTCCGAGGCGCTGTTCCTCAGCCAGAGCTTCGCCTACGAAAGCGCCGGCGCCGCCGACCGCCGCTTTTCCGGCGAGGAGCCGGGCTTCATCTACCAGCGCTTCGGCAACCCCACGACGCAGGTGTTCGAAGAGCGCCTGGCGCTGCTCGAAGGGGCCGAGCTCTGCAAGGCGACCAGTTCCGGCATGTCGGCGGTGCACGCGAGCCTGCTGGGCTTGCTGCGCACGGGCGACCACCTGATCGCCGGCCGCGCCCTATTCGGCTCCTGCCGCTGGATCATCTCCGAGCTGCTGCCGCGCTATGGCATCGAGGCCACCTATGTCGACGCCGTCGACCCGGCCAACTGGCGCAATGCGGTGCGGCCCAACACCACGGCCTTCCTGGTGGAGAGCCCGGCCAACCCGCTGCTGGAGGTCTGCCCGATCGGCGCGATCGCCGACGTCGCCAAGGAATGCGGCGCCAAGCTGATCGTCGACAACGTGTTCGCCACGCCGATCTTCCAGAAGCCGCTGGCGCTGGGCGCCGACATTGTCGTCTATTCCGCCACCAAGCACATCGATGGCCAAGGCCGGGTCCTGGGCGGTGCGATCCTGGGCGCGCACGACCTGCTGATCGACACCTACAAGGACTTCCTGCGCCACACCGGCCCGGCGCTCTCGCCGTTCAACAGCTGGGTGCTGCTGAAAGGCCTCGAGACGCTGGAGCTGCGCGTGACCCGCCAAACGGAGAACGCCGGCAAGGTCGCCGACGCCGTGGGCGCGCATTCCAAGGTCAAGCAGGTGATCTATCCCGGCCGGCCGGATCACCCGCAGGCCGGCATCATCGCCAACCAGATGACCGGCGGCGGCAACGTCATGGCCTTCGACCTCGGCAGCCGCGAGGCCGCCTGGCGCTTCCTCGACGCGCTGGAGATCGTCGACATCTCCAACAACCTGGGCGACGCCAAGTCGATGGCCACCCACCCCTCGACCACCACTCACCGCTCGATGTCCGAGGAGGATCGCGTCGCGATCGGCCTCACCCAGGGCTGGGTGCGGATGAGCGTCGGCCTGGAAAGCGCCCGCGACCTCGCGCGCGACGTGACCCGGGCGCTCGACCGGGCTTAGATCCCCCTCTCCCTCTCCGCTTCGCGGGAGAGGGATTTCTCAGAGCCGCACTTCGGCCCGGATGTCCTTGGGCGGGGTGCGGTCGCGGCCCAGGCCGAACAGCTTCGGTTCGGCGCCGTCGCTGGGCAGCCAGATCTGCGCGCTCATCGGCGTAAAGCAGAGCAGCGCCAGATCCGAGTCGCCGCGGCCTTCAGGATACCAGCGTGCGACCTCCTCGCTCCAGAACCGCTGGATCAGGGCGTCGTCAGTCGTCAGCGCTACCTCGCCGTGAACGCACGCGTAGAGGTCGTGCTTGCGGCCGACGTAATGGAACACCGCCGAGCGGCTTTCGTCGGCGGCGAGTGCGATGCGGCTGTTGCGGTGGGCGTAGAAGTAAAGCGGGCCGTGTTCGCCCTCGAAGTGGGCGGTCATTGGCTGGGCGTGGCCCTCGTGCTCAGTCGCCAGGCCGAGCATTCCTGTTTTCATGTCCGCCAGGTCGCGCCAGAAGCGGCCAAGCAGGTCTTGCGGATTGCCTTGGGTCATCGTCTGCGCCTCGCATGTCCGGCGCAGCCGCCGCGGCGCGCCATGCTGCGGCTAGCGCCCGGAAAGGCTCCCGGTTCCCGGAGGGAAGAAGAGACCAACTCTGAGGCTTAGGCCTACTTCAGGCGGAAGTCGTCGGCCGCCAGCCACTGGGTGATGTAGGCGTGCGTCTTGCGCACCAGCTCGGTCGGGCCGGAGAAATAGAACTCGCTGCCGAACAGCTTCTTCTTTTCGCGCCAACGGATGCTTCCGGTGTCCTCGGTCTGCAGCACGTCGCGCAGCTTCGCACGCTTCCGCTTCGGAACGTAGGAGACGTAGGTCACCTCGGTCACTGCGCTCTCTCCACTCATTACCAGTCCGCCCAACGTTAAGGTCTGGAGATTCGTGTGGCGTGATTACGGCGAAATGAGTTTTCTGGGGTGCGACATCCCGTCCCGCACCAGATAACTGATCCCTGAGCTGCCTAATTCTTCGTCGCATTTGCGAGTAGGTATCAGCGGGCTAGGATGTCGCCAAGTCTCCATTGCTGCACTGCACACAACGCGGAAGTCGTCGTGCTCACAAATGCTGGGGATACAGCCCTAGGTGATCCGGCCTAGGCGCTGCACCTGATGCGCGGCAGCGTCGGAGGGCATATCTTCAAGTTTTCGCGATCTACCAAATCTCGGACACTTGGCTCGGATCGATCTCGGCTCAGCAGGGATTGAGTCCATACAATAACAGCAAGGAGATCGGCCGTGAGCCGGTCCAACAGTTTTCTCGCGTCCTTCGGGACCGACGTCGGGCTCGTCGAGCCCTACCTTCGGCAAATCACCCTTGCGCCTGGGCAGGTGCTCAACGAGCCGGGTGAGTTGATCAGCAAGGTCTACTTCCTGAATGAGGGGCTGGTTTCGAAGCTCACCGTGTTCGAGGACGGGACAGAGATCGAATGCGCCCTGGTCGGTCAGGAGGGCGCGGTCGGAGCCATGTCGGCGCTGGGCTTGCGAAGGTCCGTCACCCGCGATGTCTGCCATATGCACGCGACGGCGACGGTGATGAACGCCGACCAATTGGCGGCGGCGGCGCGGCGTTCGGACCGCATCCACGACGCGCTCGACTGCTACTGCGCGTGGAAGATGACATACGCCATCCGCAACGGCGCCTGTAACGCGCTGCACGCCGTGGAGCAACGCCTCTGCCGTTGGCTGCTAACCTGCTCCGATGTGCTGAAGGAAGACGAGATCCGGCTGCCGCAGGACGTGTTCGCCAAGATGCTCGGCGTGCAACGCACCTCGGTGAACCCGATCCTGCAGCGGCTGCGCGCCGACGGGTTGATCGCGCTCGGCCGCTCACGGCTGGAACTCCGCGACCGCGACGGCCTCATAGAGCGAGCGTGCGAATGCTACGCCTCGATGAGCGGATTCGACGCAGCCAGCCTGCTGTCGACACGCGGCGACCGCGCAGGCGTCACCGAGCTTCGTCTGCGACGCTGCGGCGGCTAAACCGTATCGAGATCGGTCGGCGCCACGGCGTAGACGCGAGCGCAGTATTCGCAGGTGACGCGGATATTGCCGTCCGACTCGACCATGTCGGCCCGCTCCTCGGCCCCGAACGACCGCAGCACCGTCTCGATGCGCTCCTGGCTGCAGCGACAGAAGGCGCGCAGCGGCTTGGCCTCGAACACCCGCACGCCGTCCTCATGAAACAGCCGCCAAAGCAGGGTGTTGGACGGCAGCTCGGGATCCACCAGCTCATCTTCGCCAATGGTCTCGAACAGGATCTGAGTGCGCGACCAGGCCTCCTCAGTCGATCCGCGGGCGTCGTCCTCGGCGATGTTCTGGATCAGCACGCCGCCCGCCCGCCAGACCAGGCCTGGCGGGCCCTCGACCTGGCCGACCGCCAGCAGCACGCGCGTGGGCGTCTGCTCGGACTGGGCGAAATATTGCTCGGCGCACAGCGCCAGCGTCTCGCCCTCGATGGCGGTGACGCCCTGGTAGCGGTCCATGTCCGGCCCCTGGTCGACCGTCATGATGAACACCCCGTCGCCCAGCAGCGTGCGCGCGCCCGGGCGTTGGAAACCGTCGGAGACCGCGGCGACCTCATCGGCGTCGTAGCGGCAATACCCGCGCAGCGCGCCCGCGGTGTCGTAGTCGGCGACGACGTAGCGCACGGGTCCCGAGCCCTGCGCCTGCACGATCAGCCGGCCCTCGAACTTCAGGTTAGAGCCGACCAAGGCGGCGAGCGCACAGGCCTCGCCCAGCAGGTTGGCCACCGGGTCGGGATAGGCGTGGGCGCGCAGGATTTCGTCGACCGCGGGGCCCAGGCGCACGACGCGGCCACGAACGGGCTCACCCTCGATCTGGAATGCACCGACGAGGTCGTCGGGAACTGAAGTGTCGGACATGGGCGGCATATGGGGTAGTGGAGCGGGATTTTCGAGGCTGGCGCTGAGTCTGCGACAAGGCGATGCGGTCGAACGCATAGCCCACCCGCTCATCCCCGCGAAAGTGGGAACCCAGGTGTTTTTGTTGCGAACATTGGGCCCGCGGCACGCCCATTACAGACAAAGCCTGGTTCGCCGCTTTCGCGGGGATGAGCGGAAAACAGAGAGTTTAGATCTTGCCGAAGCACCAGGCGAGAATGGACTTCTGGGCGTGCAGGCGGTTCTCCGCTTCGTCCCAGATCAGGCTGGCGGGGCCGTCGATGACTTCGTCGGTGACCTCCTCGCCGCGGTGCGCCGGCAGGCAGTGCAGGAAGGCCGCATCGCTCTTCGCCAGGCTCATCAGGCCGCGATCGACCTGATAGGGCTCCAGCGCGTCCAGCCGCTCGTCATGGTCGGTGTCGCCCATCGAGACCCAGGTGTCGGTGATCACCACGTCTGCGCCGCGGACCGCCTCGCGCGGGTCCTCGGTGGTGTGCACCTGCGCCTGATGCTCGGCCGCTCGCGCGAGGTCGACGAGATCCGGATGGTAGATCGCCGGGCAGGCGATGTTCAGCTTGAAGCCGAGTTTGGGGGCGGCGTGGATGAAGCTGGCGCAGACGTTGTTGCCGTCGCCCACCCAGGCCAGCGTCTTGCCCGCGATCGGCCCGCGGTGCTCCTCGATGGTCAGGATGTCGGCCATGATCTGACATGGGTGCCCCTTGTCCGAGAGGCCGTTGATCACAGGCACGTCGGCGGCGAGCGCGAGCCGCTCGACGTCTTCATGGACGTTGGCGCGGATCATGATCGCATCGACGAAGCGCGACAGTGCGCGCGCGGTGTCCTCGATCGGCTCGCCGCGTCCGAGCTGCATCTCGTGGGCGTTGGAGATGATCACGTCCCCGCCGAGCTGACGCATGGCCGCGTCGAACGAGAAGCGGGTGCGGGTCGAGTTCTTCTCGAAGATCATCGCCAGGGTGCGGCCGGCGGCCGGCGCATCGGCGTCCACCTGGCCCTTCGGCCAGCCGCGCCGTGCGGCCTTACGCGCCTTGGCGTCCTCGAGGATGGCCCGCACGTCGGCGGCGTCCATCTTCCAGAGGTCGACGAAGTGTCTGGGAGCCTGCGTCATGACCGGGCTCACGCCGTCGCCTTGGCTAGCGCCTGGGCGCGCTCGCAGGCGCGTTCCAGCTTCTCGATCGCCTCGCGCGCGTCCTCGCGAGTCAGAACCAGGGGCGGCAGCAGCCGCACGCAATTTTCGCCGCCGCCGGCGATCAGCAGATGCTCGTCGCGCGCGTGCTGCATGAATTCGCGGTTCGGCGTGCCGAGCTTCAGCCCGATCAGCAGCCCCTTGCCGCGGATATCCAGCACGACGTCAGGAAAGCGGTCCTTCAGCCCCGCGAGTTGCTGGCCGAGATAGCCTGCGACCTCGTTCACATGCTGCAGCAGCTCGGGCTTGGCGAGTTCCGCCACGGCGGCGAGGCCGACCGCCATCGCCAGCGGGTTGCCGCCGTAGGTCGACCCGTGAGAGCCGGCGGTCATGCCGCTCGCCGCCTCGGCGGTGGCCAGGCAGGCGCCGACCGGGAAGCCGCCGCCCAGCGCCTTGGCCAGCGCCATGATGTCCGGCTCGGCGCCTTCCACCCATTCGTAGGCGAAGAGCTTGCCGGTGCGCCCGAGCCCGCACTGGATCTCGTCGTAGATCAGCAGCACGCCAGCCTCGTCGCACAGCTGGCGGATCTCGCGCAGCATCGCCTCGGGCCACGCCCGCGCCCCGCCCTCGCCCTGCACCGGCTCGAGAAGAATGGCCGCCGTCGTCGGGCCGACCGCCGCGCGGATGGCGGCCATGTCGCCATAGGGCAGGTAGACGAAGCCCGGCATCGGCGGGCCAAAACCCTCCAGATAGCTCGGGTTGCCCGAGGCGTTCACCGCCGCCAGCGTGCGGCCGTGGAAGGAGCCCTCGAAGCCAATGATGTCGATCCGCTCCGGCTGGCCCTTGGCCCAGTGGTACTTGCGCGCGGTCTTGATCGCGCACTCGATCGCCTCGGTCCCGGAGTTGGTGAAGAAGGCCACGTCGGCGAAGCTGAGCTGCGTCAGCCGGTCGGCGAGCTCGGCCTGGCCAGGAATGCTGAAGATGTTGGAGACGTGCCAGAGCTTATCGGCCTGGGCCTTGAGAGCGTTCACCAGGACCGGGTTGGAATGCCCGAGCGCATTGACCGCGATGCCGGCCAGGCAGTCGAGATAGGCCTCTCCTTCCGCCGTATAGAGACGCGAACCTTCGCCGCGCTCGAACGCCAGCGGGGCGCGCTGATAGACGCCCATCAGATGGTCGCTGGGAACAGGCGCGGCGGCGGCGCTCGCGGTCTTTTCGGGCACGGGAATGGCCCTCCAAAATAGACACGTCCCCGGCGCGGCGCGACGGGGACTGGAAGGCCTGGCCTTTTCCTTCGCAGCTCGCGCAATGTCAAATGGTTTGGCTGCGCCTTCGCCGCCTGGACATTCCTCTTCCAGCTGGGCTTGATCGGCGCCGAGAAAGGAGAAGATGCGATGGAAAAGCGCAAGGTCGGCCGCCAAGGCCTGGAAGTCTCGGCGATCGGCCTCGGCTGCATGGGGATGAATTTCCTCTACGGCCCCGCCGGCGACGACGCCGAGTCGGTCGCCACCGTCCGCCTAGCGCTCGATCTGGGCGTCGACTTCTTCGACACCTCGCAGATCTACGGCCCCTTTACCAACGAGGAGTTGCTCGGCCGGGCGTTGGAAGGCCGGCGCGACGAGGCGGTGATCGCCACCAAGTTCGGGTTCGATTTCCGCGACGGCCAGCTCGTCGGCATCGACAGCCGGCCGGAGACGATCAAGGCCGCGGCCGACGCGGCGCTCAAGCGCCTGCGCACCGACCACATCGACCTCTTCTACCAGCACCGCGTCGATCCCAAGGTGCCGGCGGAGGACGTGGCCGGTGCGGTCGGCGAGTTGGTGCAGGCCGGCAAGGTCCGCTTTTTCGGCCTTTCCGAAGCCTCGGCCGACCGCGTCCGCCGCTCGCACGCGGTATTTCCGGTCAGCGCGCTGCAAACCGAGTACTCCGTCTGGGAGCGCGGCCTGGAAGATCACCACATTCCCACGCTGAGGGAACTGGGCGTCGGCCTGGTGCCCTATTCCCCGCTTGGCCGCGGCTTCCTTACCGGTGCGATCGCCCGTGCCGAAGAGCTGCCTGAGGGCGATTTCCGGCGCACCGACCCGCGCTTCCAGGGCGAGAACTACGATCGGAACATGGCCGCCGCCGGCGTGGTGCGGGAGATAGCCCAAGCCCATGGCGCGACGCCGGCCCAGGTGGCGCTGGCCTGGGTGCTGGCGCAGGGCGACGACATCGTGCCGATCCCGGGCACCAAGCAGCGTGGGCGGCTGCGCGAGAACGCCGGCGCAGCGACGCTCCGCCTGACCGAACAGGACCTCGCCCGGCTCGATGTCGACCTGCGGCCGGAAGCCGTAGCCGGCAAGCGTTATACCGAGCAGGCTTTGGCCACGCTCGACATCTGACGAGCGTCCGGGTCTTAGGTCTTGATCTTGTAGCCGGTCTTGAACATCGCGTAGCAGATCCCGCCCAACGCCAACGTCAGCGCGGCGGTCAGCACCACGCCGATCGTCAGCGAGCCCTCGGCATGTCCGATAAAGCCGTAGCGGAAGCCGTCGATCAGGTAGAAGAACGGGTTCACGTGGCTGAAGCTGCGGAACGGCTCGGGAAGCTTCTCTACGAGATAGAAGGTGCCTGAGAGGAAGGTCATCGGCATGACCACGAAGTTGGTCACCGCCGCCATGTGGTCGAACTTCTCCGCCCAGAGCCCCGCCATGACGCCCAGGAAGCCCAGGATCAGCGCCGCGCCGGCGCCGAAGTAGACGATCGCCCAAGGCTGGGCGACGCCGGGTCTGGCGAACGGCAGCACCGCCACCCAGGTGACCGCGCCCACCAGCAGGCCGCGCGTCGCGGCGCCCAGGCCGAAGGCGGCCGCGTGCTCCACGGGGCTGAGCGGGGGCGTGAGGAAGTCGCCCATCAGGCCGTTCATCTTCGACTGCAGCAGCGAGGATGAGGAGTTGGCGAAGGCGTTGTTCATGACCTGCATCATGATCAGGCCGGGCGCGACGAAGCTCGAATAGGCGACGCCGTGCACCGCGCCGGCGCCGCGGGCGACGACGAACACCATCATGTACAGCAGCGCGGTCACCACCGGGGCGAGGAGCGTCTGCGTTCCCACCTTCAGGAATCGCCGTATCTCACGCTGGTAGAGGGTCCTGAAGCCCACCCAGTTAAAGCCCGGGTAATCCCGCGGGATCGGTGGAACCAGGGATGGGGCGGCGGCCGTGTCCTTCATGCGGACCATGTGCGCCGCGGACGGTTTCGCCGCAAGAGCCGCCGGAATGTGCGGCGGGCTGACGCAACATCTTGTTCCTGTGGAGAACCCGAAGGGCGCCTATTGTGGCTCTTAAGGAGTTGTTTACTACTGATGGTGGTCAGTGGGGCAGCAACGCTCCAGACGCCACAAGATGTTGATTCTCGAAAGGCGCGCGGGGGCGCGGCCGGGCGGAGCGGGAGGCCGAAATGGGCTGGACGGACGAACGGGTCGAGTTGCTCAAGAAGCTCTGGCAGGACGGCCTTTCGGCCAGTCAGATCGCCAAACAACTGGGCGGGGTCACGCGCAACGCGGTGATCGGCAAGGTGCATAGGCTGGGCCTCTCCGGCCGCGCCGCGCCGTCGAAGCCGGCGCGCACCGTCTTCAAAGCGCCGCGGCCGGCGCGCGCGGCGGTGGCCGCGCCTTCGGCCCCGCGGCGGATCGCCGAGCCGGTGGCGCTCAGCATGCCGCAGCCCAGCGCGCCAGCGCGCTACGTCGACGAGGCGCCAGGCATGGCCACGGTGCTGACGTTGGGCGCCCACATGTGCAAGTGGCCGATCGGCGATCCCAGCCAGGACAGCTTCACCTTCTGCGGCCGTCGCTCCGGCGAAGGCCCCTACTGCCAGGAACACAGCCAGGTCGCCTACCAGCCGGCGCAGACCAAGAAGAAGGCGAGTGCCTCCGAACTGGCCCGCAGCCTGCGCCGCTACATCTAACCGTTCGCGGTAAGAGAGCGCGCGCGTACAGCATCCGTTGGGGATGGGGGCGCGCCCTGCGAGCCGCACCGCTCCGGGGCGCGCCCTTCTCAATTGGGGGATTGCAGCAGGCGCATCTTTGCGTTGGCGGCTGCGCCTCGGTCGCACGTCACGGTCTTGGAGCAAGCCCCGGAACGGCCGAGTTGAATTATGACGGCGTGGGCGAAATCGACCGCCTTCGCCTGATAGACCTCCGCCTGCTCGACGACCAGTTCCTTGGCGCGCAGCAACCCCTCGAGCACCGCGGCGATCTCGCGCCGCGGCGTCTTGTAGGCGCGATCAAGCACGCACACCGTCTCCATCAGCGTCACTGTGGAAATGAAGCCACGCGCCTCAGCGGTGAAGCTCTCGATCAGCTTGGTAGCTGCGGCGGCCTGCATGGGATCGTCCTGCGTGAGGTAGCGAACGAGGACGTTCGTATCGAGCCCCACGTGCGCGTCGCCCCGGCGGCAATCGCCGAATGAAATCGGGCCGGTCGCCGGTGGAGACGCCGAGTTGGGCGCGCACTTCGCGCGGGCGGGTGACCTGTCCCTTCGAGATCGCGATCGCCAAAGGCCCCTCCTTACTTCTCGAAAGGGGGAAGGGTAAGACGACTAAGCACGCCGTTCGAGCCACACTCCATTGGGAATCGCTCCCCCACCCGCTACCTTCCCGCGATGAGCGATCTGGCGCCTGAGGCGCAGCCCAGCGGCAACGCGCAGCCCTATTCGGTGTCCGAGTTGGCGTTCGCGCTGAAGCGGACGCTGGAGGACGCCTACGGCTTCGTGCGGCTGCGCGGCGAGCTCTCCAAGGTCACCCATCACTCCAACGGCCACGTCTATCTGACGCTGAAGGACGAGCGGGCGGCGATCGACGGCGTGGTCTGGAAGACCAGCGTCCGCGGCCTGTCGATCAAGCCCCAGCAGGGTCTGGAGGTGATCGTCACCGGCAAGATCACCGCCTATCCGGCCGGCTCGCGCTATCAGATCGTCATCGAGACCATGGAGGTCGCCGGCGTCGGCGCGCTCCTCGCCCAATTGGAAAGGCTGAAGGCCAAGCTGGCCGGCGAAGGCCTGTTCGACGCGTCGCGCAAGCGGCCGACCCCGCAAATGCCGGCGGTGGTCGGCGTGATCACCAGCCCGACCGGGGCGGTGATCCGCGACATCCTGCACCGCGTCCGCGACCGCTGGCCCTGCCACGTAGTGGTCTGGCCGGTGGTGGTGCAAGGCGACGCCGCCGCGGGGCAGGTCTGCGCGGCGATCCGCGGCTTCTGCGCCCTGGAGGCCGGCGGCAAGGTTCCTCGTCCCGACGTGCTGATCGTCGCGCGCGGCGGCGGCTCGGTGGAAGACCTCTGGCCGTTCAACGACGAGGCCCTGGCGCGCACCGTCGCGGATTGCCCGATCCCGGTGATCAGCGCCGTCGGCCACGAGACCGACTCCACGCTGATCGACTTCGTCTCCGACCGCCGTGCGCCGACGCCCACCGCGGCGGCGGAGATGGCGACGCCGGTGCTGGCCGAGCTCAAGGCGGCGATCGCCGACTATGGCGCGCGCATGCATCGCTGCGGCGGGCGCGTGGTCGAGGATCGTCGCAACCGCGTCGCCGCGGCCGATCGCGCACTAAAGCGCGTGCCCGATCTCGTCCGCCTCGCCGAGCAGCGCTTCGACATCGTCTCCGGCAAGCTGGGCGCGGCGCTGGCGCGCAACGCCGCGGTGCACGAGCGCGACCTGGTGCGGGTGGCCAGCCGGCTGTCGCCCCTACTGCTGCAGCGCCCGCAGGCGATCCAGCGCCAACGGTTGGACGCCGTCGTCACGCGTCTGAAGCCGGCGGCCGAGCGCAGGTTGGAGCGGCTGGGGGAACGGCTGGGCGCGCTCGCCAAGCTCTACGGAGCGGTCGATCCCGAGCGGCCGCTGCAACGCGGCTTCGCGCGGGTGACGCGGGAGGACGGCTCGCTGGTCACCCAGGGCGCGTCGCTGGCCAACGGCGAGGCGGTGCAGATCAAGTTCGGCGACAAGGTCACGCGCCAGGCGGTGATCGACGGCGAAGGCGCCGGCGGCGCGGCGCCGGCCAAGCCTGCGAAGCCGCGCGTCGCCAAACCGCCGAATCCGACGCAGGGCGACCTGTTCTGAGATCGCGCCCCGCGCTACATTTACCGGTATGAACGCCCACGATCCCGAATTCGCCGGCGCGGACCTCGCCAAGCTGCACTACAGCGACGGCGACTTCGCCGTGCTGAAGCCCGGCCGCTACGTCATGTGCGCAGTGTCGGGAAAGAAGATCCCGCTGGAGGCCCTGCGCTACTGGAGCGCCGCACGCCAGGAGGCCTACGCCGGCCCAGTCGAAGCCATGCAGCGCTTCGCCGAGACCGGAGTGATGTGATCACACTCCTCTCCCCCCGCGAAGCGGGGAGGGAGAGGCTGGGAGAGGGCGGCGCCGAATCCCTCAGCATCCCCGATAGTGCGGCAAGATCATTGTGGCGGCGCCAGAGTCGCTGAAAGTCCGAGCCGCCCTCTCCTAGCCTCTCCCACTCCCGCTGCGCTCGGAGGAGAGGGACACACCCATCGTGTACATCTCTTTCGGCCAGCGCTTGTGCACCCAGAACCATTCGGTTGGGCGCTCGCGCACGCGGTCTTCCATGAAGGCGTTGATCCGCCGCACGCCAGCTTCGATGTCGGCGTCGCGGTCGCCGGTGTCGGCCAGCACGATCGGCTCGTGCACGATCACCCGAAACCGCGCCTTTCTCACCCGCTGCACGCTCATCGGCAGCAGGGGGATACCGAACTTCAACGCGAAGGTGGAGGGCCCCGGCGCGGTGTGAGCGGTGACGCCGAAGAAGGGCGCCGCCACCCCGCCGTTGAACTTCTGATCGTTGAGCAGGGCCACGCTCTCGCCGCGGCCGAAGGCGCGCATCATCTCGCGCGCGCCCTCCAGGCCCTTCGGCGCGAACAGCTTGACGCCGTAGCGCGCGCGGCTGCGGCGGATCCGCTCGTCGAAATACGGGTTGTTGGCCGCCCGATAGGTCACCTGGCAGGCCACGCCCGCTTGGACGATGGCCGCCGCCATCACCTCGAAGTTGGAGAAGTGACCGGAGATCAGCACCGCCGGCCCCTGGCCCTCGCCTAGCGCCAGCAGCCGCTCGCGGTGCACCACCTCCATCCGTGACGGGTCCGCGGCGATCCGGTCGACAATCGGGAACTCGGCGAAGAACCGCCCGGCTTCGATCCACTGCGCCCTCATCAGCCGCTTGATCTCGGCCTGCGGCGCATCGGGGAAGGCGATGCGCAGGTTGCGCTCGACCACGCGATTGGCCGGCGTCAGCGGCCCGATCCGGCCGAACACCGCCGCTCCGAAGTCGGAGACCGCATCCACAGGCAGAATCCGCATCAAGCCTTCGAACAGGTCGAAGACGGCCGCCTCAAGCCGCCAGAGCAGGTCCTCCGCGCGCGATCTCGCCTCGGTCATATCCCCTGATAGGCGGCTCCGCCCCCTGCGCGCAATTCGCCCAGCGCGTGTGGCGCGCGGTTTGCGGCGGGAAGGCCAAACCGTCCCGCGATGGGACGTTCCTGAAGTCCGCTTGCAGGGGCGAAGCGCATGAGCGACGAAATCGACGAACACCTGGGTCGGCGGCTGCGCCGTCGTCGGCGCCTTCTCGGCCTGACCCAGCATCAGCTGGCCGACGCCTGCGGCGTGCGGTTCCAGCAGATCCAGAAGTACGAATGCGCGGCCAACCGCATGTCGGCCGCCCGCATCTTCCAACTCGCCCAGGCCCTCGAGGTCCCGGTCGCCTACTTCTACGAAGGCCTTGGCACCCAGGCCGGCGGCCGGCGCGAGGAAGCCCAACGCGAGGTGTTCTCGCGCAAGGAGACCCGCGACCTGATCCGCGCCTACTACAGCCTGAGCGAACGCCCCAGGCGTCGGCTGCTCGACCTGGCCCGTTCGCTGAATGGCGCCGACGCGGAGGCCTGACGCAGCCGCGATCACGACGCGGTCAGGCGACACGCCTGACCGTTGAATCGTGATCGCATCTCTCAACGGGCGTTCCTGGCGCAAGACCGGCTTCCACTTTTGCACAACGCGCTGTCGACGGGCTAAACGGGAGGGCATGAGCGCCCTCTCCCCCGCCCGCCTCGCCGAGCTCGACGCCTTCCTGCTGGAGCTCAATCGCGCCAGCGCCGCGCACATCCTGCCGCTGTTCCGCGGTGACCACGGCCTCACCGACAAGGGCGGCGCCGCTGGCTTCGACCCCGTCACCGAAGCCGACGTCGGCGCCGAGCGCGTCATCCGCAAGCTGATCGCCGAGCGCTATCCCGACCACGGCGTGATCGGCGAGGAGCTTGGCTATGACCGGCCGGACGCCGAGTTCGTCTGGGTGCTCGACCCGGTCGACGGCACCCGCGCCTTCATCTGCGGCCTGCCCACCTGGTGCACCCTGATCGGCCTGCGGCATGAAGGCCGCCCGGTGCTGGGCTCGATCGGGCAGCCGTTCCTCGGCGAGATCTATATCGGCCACGCCGGCGGCTCGCGCCTGGTCAGCCCGGCCGGCGAGAAGCCCCTCAAGGTCCGCCCCTGCCCGCTGCTCACCGACGCAGTGATCGCCACCACCGATCCTGAAGCCCACTTCGACGGCGCCGAGCTCGGCGCTTGGCGCCAGGTGCGCGCCGCCGCCAGGCTGGCCCGCACCGGCTGCGACGCCTACGCCTTCGCGCGCGTCGCCGCCGGCGCCATGGACCTGGTCGTCGAGGCCGGCCTGAAGGCCTGGGACATCGACGCGGCGATCCCGGTGATCGAGGGCGCGGGTGGTCTTGTGACCGACTGGCGCGGCCAGCCCGTGGCCGGCAACGGCGGACAGGTCGCCATCGCCGGCGACCGCGCCTGCCTCGACGAGGCGCTGGTCGCCCTCAAGCGCTCCGCGAAATAGGCTGAGACGGCTCAGGCCTTCTTGGGGGCCGCCGGCTTCTTCGCTGCGGGCTTCTTAGCGGCGGGTTTCGGAGCTGCGGCGGCCTTCGGCGTTGCAGCCTTCGCCGCAGCGGCCTTGGGAGCGGCGGCCTTGGGCGCGGTCTTCGGCGCAGCCGCTTTGGCGGCGGCTTTCGCCGGGACGGCCTTGGCTGCAGCCGCCTTGGCAGGGGCCGCCTTCGGCGCGGCGGTCTTGGCAGGCGCCTTCGCCGCGGGCCTGGCTGCGGCCGGCTTGGCCGCGGCAGGCTTGGCCCCGTTGACGAGGCCGGCGGACTTGGCGCCATTGACCCCGGCGACGGCGGGCTTCGCGGGGGCGGCCGTCGCCGGAGCCTTCTTGGCGGCGGTCGCCTTGGCCGCGGCGGGCTTCGCGGCAGGCTTGGCCGCCGCCTTCGCGGCCGGCGGCTTCTTCCCCGCGGCTTTTTTCGGCGGTGCCGCCTTCTTCGGGGCAGGCGCAGGGGTGGCCACGGCGGACGCGGGCGGGACCACTTCCGACGCCGCGGCGATCGGCGTCACCTCGGGCACGGGTGCGGGCGCCGGAGCTGGCTCAGGGGCGGGCGCGGGCTTGGTCGCCCCGACGGGTTTGGGGGCTTCCGGCGGCCTGGGGCTCGCAGCGGGCTTCGGCGCAGTCCGGCCGGTGAGCGTATCGAGCACCCGCAGGAAGAAGTTACGCATCAGATCCGTCTCCATCAGGATTTCGTGGTAGGCCCCGGGCACTCGGATGAGCTGCCCCTGGGGCAGGTGGAGCGCCGCAGCGGCTTGCGCCGCGTTGTCCACCAGGCGTTCGTCTTCGGCCTGCAGGATCATCACCGGTATGGTGATCCCACGCAGCCGTTCGGGCCGCGCCAGCTCGGCGCAGGCGCTCAGCGCAAATTGCAGCCAGCCCCAGGTCGGCGCGCCCAGCGCCAGCTGCGGTTCGGCGGTGAGCAGGCCCACATTCCGCGCAAAGCGGGCGCGGTCGTGGGTCAGGACATTGGTGTCAAAGTCCTGTGCGAACGGATCGCGCGCCTGGCCGGGCAGATAGCGTGCGGAGCGGCCGAGCGCGTTCTGCATCCAGGCGCTGACGCGCGCCTGCAGCGGTGGGACCTTGCCGGTCTTCACCCCGAACATCGGCGCCGACAGCAGCGCGCCTGCGAAGCGGCGCTCGCCATGGATCATCGCCAGCAGCGTGAGCGTGGCGCCCATCGAATGGCTGAGCATGATCCAAGGCTTCGGCAGGCGGGCTTCGAAGGCGCGCAGCAACGCGGCGAAGTCTTCGAGGAAGGGCTTGTAGCCGCGTGCGTGACCTTTGAGCCGATCCGGCAGTTCGCGCGCCGACAAGCCCTGCCCGCGCCAGTCGTGCGCCAGCACCACGAAGCCGCGCTCCAGCAACTCGCCGATCACCTCATAGTACTTCTCGATCGCCTCGGTGCGGCCGGGCGAAAGCACCACCGAGCCGCGGACTCGGCCCTCCGGCGTGAACAGCGCCGCCCGCAGGCGCGTCCCGCCCGCGCCCTGGAACCATTCCGCTTCGCCGCCCGGCGGGATCGGCGCGGCGTCCGTGGCGACGAGGGGAGCAGGTTCGAACATCGCGGCGTCTACACCGATCCGCTGAGCAGGGTCTTTATGACCGGCTGCAACTTCATGGCGAGACCCATGTCGGACAGCTTCATCCGGCCGCTCATGATGGCGCGCATCGGGTCGAGCTCATGCTTGCCGATGGCCTCGAGATCTTTGCGGCTGACCGTGATCACGAGGTCCGCGGGGCCGTCGTCGTTGGTCACCGCGACGCCGTCGAGGCGGATGAACCCCTCGCCTTTCAGGTCGAGCTTGAGCCGGCAACCAAGGTCGGGCGCTGAGGCGACCGCGCCGCGGATTCGCGCCGTTATCTCCTCGATCGTCGCCATCCCTCTCCCCGAATCCCGAATGAGCTTCGCCTTACGCGGGAGTGAAGTAAACCGCCCGCGCGGCGATGTCCGTGGCCTTGCGTGGCGTCATTCCGTCGCTGCGGCAGGCAGAAAGCACGAGCGACCGGGTCTTGAAGCCCGCCAAACGGCGCCTAACTCATGTCCAGAAGGCGCTGGTCATCCGGGCCTTCCGGGGCGCCGCGCGATGCCGGTCACGGGTCGGGCGCAGCCTCAAACAGACGCAACCTTGCTTTTGAAGAAGGATGTGAAGCCAATGCGTACGATCGACTTCTCCCCCCTTTACCGCTCCGTCGTGGGTTTTGACCGACTGGCCTCGCTGCTGGAAACGGCCTCGGCCGACGCCGCCTCGGGCTATCCCCCCTACAACATCGAGCGCACCGACGAGAACGCCTACCGCGTCGAGATCGCGGTGGCCGGATTCCGTCCGGAAGAGCTCAACATCGAGGTGAAGGAGAACCTCCTCACCGTGCAGGGCCGCAAGACGGCCAACGACGACGCCCGGCGCTACCTCCACCGCGGCCTGGCCGAGCGAAACTTCGAGCGCCGCTTCCAGCTCGCCGACTATGTGGTGGTGACCGAGGCCAAGCTCGCCGATGGCCTGCTTTCGATCTCGCTCAAGCGCGAACTGCCGGAAGCGCTCAAGCCGCGCCGCATCGAAATCAGCACCGGCGCCGACGCCGCGCCGCTGATCGAAGGCGAAAAGGCCGCGTAAGCGACCGACTTCTCCGTAATCCTGAAGGGCGGCGTCTGAAGGCGCCGTCCTTTTTTTGTTTGACCAGGGACTACGCGGATCACACGGACGGGCTAACACCCTCTTCGTCATGGCCCGGCTTGTCCGGCCCAAATGGCCTACCCCAGTTGATGCGGAACGACGTTGGGAGGGGTCGGCGGGCGATGACGGTGCGGCTGGGTTCGTCCGTGTGTCCGTCTGGTCCGCGGTTCCAAAAAGCGGAAGAGCCGCCTCTTCAGATCACCCCGTCCAGCCCGCGGGCGCCGTCGCGGACGGCGCCGGTGGCGTCGACCTGACGGAGTTGGGCGCCTGTGAAGTTGGCGCGGCTGACGTCGGCGCGGGCGATGATCGCCTGGCGCAGGTCGGCCATCGAGAAGTCGGCCGACTTGAGGTTCGCTTCCGAGAGGTCGCACGGCAGCGTGCGGTCGCCGCCCAGCAGCAACGGCCCCAGGTGCGCCTCGCGCAGGTCCGCGCCGGCGAGCTTGGCCCCGCGCAGATTGGCGCCCCGCAAGTCGGCGCCGCGCAGGTCGCAATTGCGCAGATCGGCGCCTTCCAGGTGTGCGCCCTGCAACTGCACGCCGCTCATGTCGAGGCCGTAGAACACCGCCCCCTTCGCCGAGAGCGCGGTGAGATTGTAGCCGCGGATCGACTTGAGGCTGCGCAGGTCTGCGCCGTCGAAGATCGAGGGCGCGCCCTCCACGCCCCCGGTCTCGCACCAGCGGGCGTGATCCTGGACCATCTGCTGAAACGGCATGGACTCCGCGGGGAAGCCGGCCGGGTCGTCGGTGAGCACTCCGGCGAGGTTGGCGGCGCTGACGTTCCAGCCGGAAGTGACCGCGCCCACCAGGACGGCGTCCTGCAGATCGGCGCCGGCCAGTTCGCAGCCGGAGAGGTCCGCCCCCGATAGGTTGGCGCCCTTCAGGTTGGCCTGCTTCAGATTGGCCCGGATCAGCTTGCAGCCCTTCATCTCGGCGTCGCTGAAGTCCGCCTTCAGCGCCAGCATGCCGCCCAGCTTGGACCGCGAGAGGTTGGCGCCGGCGAGCACAGCGCCCTGCGCCTGGCCGGGCCGGATGGCGGCCTCCATGCGGCGAAAGCCCTCCCGGCGGTCGGCGGCGGCCATAACGCCTTCGCGCAGGTCGGCTTCGAAGAGATCGGCGCCCGTCAGATCGGCGTTGCGCAGGCAGGCCCCGCGCATGTCAGCCCGGCGCAGCGAGGCTTCGCGCAGGCGCGCGCCCTGCAGATCGGCGCCGAACAGGTTGGCGCGTTCGAGCCGCACGCCATCCATGCGGCAGTCCACCAGCAGCGCGCCGGTGAGATCCGCGTCGGAGAGGTTGCGGCCGGAAAGGTTCAGCCCGCTCAGATCGGCCCAGGCGAGCACCGCCCGTGCGCCGCCGGGCTTGGAACTGAACAGGCGGTCATGCTTGACGCACGCCAGGTCGACCTCGGCCTGGGCGAGCTTACGATAGAGCGGTCCTGGCGCGGCGGACGACAGCATCTCGCCGGCAAGACTAGGCCCATCGTCGTTAACGCTGCCTTGCGTCGCGTCTAGCGCGCCGGCCGATAGTCCGCATACAGCGCGGCGGCCTCGTCGGCGAGCAACCCGGTCTCGACCGCCACGCCGGCGGCGGCCAGGCGCCCTGCCCCCAGCCCGGCGGCGAATTTCGAGGCGTCCGCGCACGCCACCGCCACGCGCGCCACCCCGGCGGCGGCCAGCCGCTCGGCGCAGGACGCCGCGCCCGACGAGCGCGCGCCGCAGGGCTCCAGCGTGACGTAGGCTGTGGCGCCGTGGGCGTCCGCGCCTGCGGCGGCCAGCGCCCGCTCCTCGGCGTGCGGTCGACCGCCCTCGGCCGTCACCCCCTCGGCGATCACGACGCCGTCCTTGACCAGAAGGCAGCCAACCGAGGGATTTTCGCCGGTGCGGCCGACGTTCGCCGCCGCCACCGCGATGGCGCGGCGCATGAAGGCGATGTCGTCGGCCGCCGCGGTCAAACTAGCTCCGGTAGCTTGGTCGCCCGCGCCTCGTCGAGATAGCGCGCGGCCTTCGGCTTCAACGCGCCGTCGAGCTCGATCAGCAGCGGATTGCCGGTCGGCACCTCGACGTCGATGATCGCGGCGTCCGACAGCGAGAACAGCAGCTTCACGATTGCGCGCAGCGAGTTGCCGTGCGCCGCGACCAGCAGCGTCTCGCCGCGCTTCAGGTGCGGAGCGATGTCGCTTTCCCAGTAGGGCTGCACGCGGTCGAGCGTGGTCTTCAGGCTCTCGGTGTCCGGCAGGACCGCGCCTGCGTAGCGCCGGTCCTTGGCGAAATCGTACTCGCCGCCGGGCGCCAGCGGCGGCGGCGGGACGTCATAGGAACGGCGCCAGACCTTCACTTGGTCGGCGCCGTGCTTGGCGGCGGTCTCGGTCTTGTTGAGCCCGGTCAGGCCGCCGTAATGGCGCTCGTTCAACCGCCAGTCCTTGACCTCCGGCACAAAGGCCTGACCGGCCGCGGCCAACGCCAGCCAGGAGGTGCGGATCGCCCGCGTCAGCACCGAGGTATAGCAGCGGTCGATGGCGATCCCCGCCTGGCGGATCAGCTCGCCGCCCTTCCTCGCCTGCGCCTCGCCCTCGGCCGTCAGGTCGACGTCGACCCAGCCGGTGAACCGATCCTCGAGGTTCCACTGGCTTTGGCCGTGGCGCAGCAGGATGAGCGTCGGCAAGGGCGTGACCTTTCTGTCGTGTCGCGTTCGCTGGAGGCGCTAGGGCTCCGGCCGGGCGGCGTCAAGATGATCCTCCCCCCCAAAAGTGGGAGGTGGCCCGAAGGGCCGAAGGGGGCTTCCGCTCAGATCGTGGTCGTACCAACGGCCGCCTTCTGAGCGGAAGCCCTCACCGCCTGCGGCGGAACTCCCCCCTGAGGGGGAGCATCTATGGGCAGGACTCACCCGAGCGGCTATAGAGCGGACGATGCTGGATCGCCTTTTCCTGCCGTTCCTGGGCCTGGCCGCGCTCGCGGCCATCGCCCTTTCGCTGGTCTGGCCGCAGGGACTGGGCGCGCGCTCGCCCGCCCCGTTCGGCCATCTGCCGGAGCAGCAGCGGCCCGAAGTGCAGGCGGCGATGATCCGCGAGAACGAGGCGGCGGAGCGGCGGGTCAACGCGGCGCGGGCGGCGGTCCGCGCGGCCCAGGCCCAGGCGATCGCGCCCGGCCAATGAGCGGCTTCGACCCCATCGCCGTCGGCCGCCGCGTGCTGGCCGCCGAGGCCCAGGCGCTCGAGGCCCAGGGGCAGGCCCTCGACGCCGCGTTCGCAAAGGCCGTCGACCTGCTGGCGGATGCCAAGGGCCGCGTGGTCTGCACCGGCATCGGCAAGTCCGGCCACGTGGCGCGCAAGATCGCCGCCACCTTCGCCTCGACCGGCGCGGCGGCCCTGTTCGTGCATCCGGCGGAGGCCAGCCATGGCGACCTCGGCATGATCACCGGCGACGACGTGGTGCTGGCGCTCTCCAAGTCGGGCGAGGCGCGCGAGCTCGCCGACCTGCTGGCCTACGCTAAGCGCTTCGCCATCCCGCTGATCGCCATCACCGCCGATCCGAAGAGCGCGCTCGGGCGCGCAGCCGACGTCATCCTGCAGTTGGCCGATGGCCGCGAGGCAACGCCCAACGTCAATGCGCCCACCACCTCGACCACGTTGCAGATCGCGCTCGGCGACGCACTCGCCGTGGCGCTCCTGGAGCGGCGCGGGTTTCAGTCGGAGGACTTCCGCCTTTTCCATCCCGGCGGAAAGCTGGGCGCAATGCTGCGCACCGTCGCCGACCTGATGCACGGCGAAGTCGAGCTGCCGTTGGTCACTGAGGCCACCCCGATGCGCCAGGCGCTGCTGGTGATGACCGAGAAACGGTGGGGGATTGTCGGAGTCACTGGCCCCGACGGAAAGCTGCTGGGCGCCATCACCGACGGCGACCTGCGCCGCCACATCGACGGCCTCTTGGACCATACGGCGCGCGAGGTGATGACGCCGGGCCCTAAGAAGACTGTGCCGCCCGACATGCTGGCCTCCGAAGCGCTCGCCCGCATGAGCGACCCCGCCCCGGCCGTCACCGTCCTATTCGTTGTCGACGCCGGCAAACCGGTCGGGATCCTCCACGTCCATGACATCCTCCGCGCCGGCGTCATGTGAGCCGGCGCGCTCCGCCGCAGCCCAAATCTATATACTTTATTGCCGTCCAAACCTGATTGCGTTCGGCATGGAAGCGCGACTATTCTCCCAAAGAGTGCATTTAATATCGCCGTTACGTCAGTGTGCTGACCGCTTCATTTGAAGAGCACGGGGACACATCGACCGGATCGCCGGCGGTAGATCGTAAGGACTCACCGTCCTTTCGAAATAAACTTTCGCTCAGGAGGAAACATAATGACCCGCCGCGACCAATATCAGGAACTCGCCGAACCCGTTCGCATCGGCCTGTTGCTCGATTCCATGCCGTCGATCACCGATCACGCCGAGCGGATCTATGATTTCGTCCTGGAGCAGTACAAGGGCTCCGGGCGTTTCGAGCGAGGCTTCGAGTTCGTCAAGCTCTACCCCTATGGGCCGCCCGCCGGTTACATCCAGAACTCCATCGACGGCTTTCACGAGCTGGCGAGCAAGGGCGTCATCGCCATCATCGGCGGCCACCATGCCGACGACACGATCGCGCTCGCGCCGGTCGCCGACAAGCTGGAGGTGCCCTTCATCGGCACGGGCGCTACGGCGAAAGGCATGTCGAAGTGGGGCTTCTCGATCTGCTGGAGCAGCATTCCGCACGACGTGTACACGATGGCGAGCTGGCTCAAGAAAAACGACTACCGACGCGTCGTAATCACCTGGGATTACGCCGACCACGCCGAAGAAAACGTCGAACACTTCCGCAACGCCTGCAAGCGCGCGGGCCTGAGAATACTGGGTGACGAGCGCTTTCCGCAGATCATGGTCCCGAACCGGGAAGAGATCTTCGCGCGCACGGTCACCGAGCTGTCGGAGCTGAAACCCGATGCGCTGGCCCACTTCGGCACCGGTCCGATGTCAAGCGCGTGGGCCCATCACGTCGCCAAGTCGGACTGGGACATTCCGCGCGTCATGAATGACGCCTTCTCCGGCGCGACCGCGCCGAACCCCGAAACGCGGGCGCGATACGAAGGGTGGGTGGGCACCACCATGTGGGACGACAACAACCCGATCACGGCCAAGCTCTACAAGGACTACATGGCCCGTTATCCCGGCATCGACGGCCCGACGCCGGAACTGGTGGCGCTGTTCCGCGACGCACTCACGGCCTTGATCGAAGGGATCATGCTGGCGCCGATCCTGACGCGCGACGGCGTGCGCCGCGGCCTCGAAATGCTGACCTGCCTGCCATCGGCGTGCGGCGGGCCGCGCACCTGCATCGGCTTCAACCCGCATGCGCATCGGGGCCTGCAGGGCGCCGACATCATGGTGCTGCGCCGGGTCAAGAACGGCGAGCTTTTGATGGAAGGCTACAACGAGATGTTCTGAGGCCTCCAACGGTCGGCCGGACGGGGCGAGGCTTTCACCGCGCCCCCTCCGGCACCGCACCGCATCAGCCGCCGCCGAAGCTCTTGCTGACTTCCACGCCAATGAAGCGAGGCTGGCCCGGGGTGACGAAATCGAAGCCGAGCGAGTGAATATCGGCGTCCTGTACGAAGCAGTACTTATTCAGAAAGTTCTTGGCGAAGACCGCGAAGCGGAGGTTCTCCGCCGGCCGGAACCACTCGCCGCCCCGGATGGTCGCTTCTGCGGCGTTCCGCACCAGGGTCGAGGCGATGCCGCTTGGGAAGACGACGACCGTCGTCTTCTGGATGTTGCCGTAGTTGGAGCGGTAGGCCGCAGATTGGGGCGAAGGCGCCGCTGCCGCCGACCGCTTGCGGGTAGGCGAAAGCTTGGTCGGCCGGCAGGGCTAGGGCGACCTGTCTGGCGAGTCTTGCCGAAATCCGGATGGAGGACCTGCGGGGTGTCCGCCTGGCGATGCCGGTCCAGCAGATCCCGCACGCGGAGGACCAAGAACACCTGCCTTTCCTGGTGGCCGCCGCAGAGCCCCGCTGCGTGGCGGAGGGGCGACGAGGGGTTCACCACTACGCCGTCCGCGAACGCATCTGCGCCCTGACCTACGACGGACAGGCTGGCGCCAGCCACGGCTACGTTGTTCGCCCTGTCATCGACACGGACTCTCGCACCGAGTTCGGCGTGGTGCGACGCTCTCGGACGAACGCCCCGCCGTTCGCAGGTTTTGGGACGTGGCTCTGGCCAGACCGAAAACTGAGAGCGGCAATGGCCCCCCCCCTCGCGGGCCGCCTGATGGCGCAGCCGCTTCGCTAATCCGCACAATTGGGGTTTTCGACCCGCCGCGACGGCGGGCATAAGGCCTGCGCAAGGGGGCGCGGGCCATAGAACTCGACAATTGGGGTTTTCGACCCGCCGCGACGGCGGGCATAAGGCCTGCGCAAGGGGGCGCGGGCCATAGAACTCGACAATACGCGAAGCAGCGAAGGCCCCGCGAAACCGTCTGGCGAGCCGGGGACCGCGTCGCCGACGACGCGGCCGCCGCTGAGCCTCATGCGGCTCTACGTGCTTGCCGCGGCGACGGCGGTGGTCGTGGCCAACGGCTACTACATCCAACCGATCATCACTCGCGTCGCCGCCGATTTCGGCATCACCACCTCGATGAGCGGGATCGTCCCGGCCGTGAACCAGATGGCGCTGGCGGCGGGCATCCTCCTGCTGCTGCCGCTTGGCGACAAGATCGGCAACCGGCGCCTGACGCTGATCTTCGTCGCACCGCAGCTGGTCGCACTCGTCGGGATGGCGTTCGCCAAGAACTTCGCGGTGTTCGCGCTCAGCTCAACCCTATTGGGCTTCTTCAACGTCACGCCCTACCTGATCCCGGCATACGTCTCGAAGCGAGTCCAAGCCGCCCGACTGGGTTACGCCACGGCCGTCCTCGCCACCGGGGTGACGGCCGGCATCCTGTTCGCGCGCATCGGGGGCGGCCTGATCGGCGAGTATTTCGGCTGGCGCGCGGCCTACCTCGCCGCTGCCGGCCTTATGCTCTGCGTCTGCTTTGGGCTGCCGCTCATCATCGAAAAGGAGCCGGCGGCGCCCCGAGACGCATCCGCGCCGACATACTGGGGCCTGCTTCGTTCGCTCCCGGCCATCATGCGGGCGCATCCGGACGTCGTGCACTCCGGCGTCATCCAGGCGCTTAACTTCGGCACTTTCCTGGCTGTCTGGCTCGGCCTCAGCCTGCATCTGACAAGCCCGCAGATGGGCTACGGCGTCGACGTCGTGGGCTATCTGAGCGCCATTTCGCTGGCCAACCTGATGATCACCCCACGCCTCGGGGCGTTGGCCGACCGCAGTGGCCCGCGCCGCGCCCGGCTGGTCGCCGCGTCCGTGCAATTGGCCTGCCTGGTCCTGCTTTGGCTGGCCGGCGGATCGATCTGGTTGATGGTCGCCCCCATCCTGGCGTTGGGCGTGGCGGGCAATCTGATCGACGTGACCGGGCGCATGACCTTCCTCGACCGCAGCGCAGAGATCCGCACGCGCCTGATGACCGTCTACATCACGCTGACCTTCCTGGGGGGCGGTCTCGCCAGCTGGGCCGGAACCGCGGCCTATGGCTGGGCTGGCTGGAAGGGAACCGGCATGCTCACCCTGGCGATCTCGGCCGTCACGCTCGCGATGTCCCTGTCGAGTTATCGATCATCGCGGCGCTAGGGCGGCCTGTGCGCTGGACTCGTGAATTGCGCTTTCTTGCCCGGCAAAGCGTTCTCTCGCCTTGGGAGCCGCCACCCTTTACAACCTCCGCACCAGAGCCGCCCCAGGAGTTCCGATGCTGCCTGCCCCTCGCGCCGACCTGAAGCCCAACACCTTCGACTACGAGATCCTGCCGCTGGTGAAGGCGACCGGCTTTCGCGAATACGACGCCCGCTGGCTGTTCGGGCCGGAGATCAATCTTCTGGGCGTTCAGGCGCTGGGCCTGGGCCTGGGAACCTACATTCATGAGCTCGGCCAGAACCGCATCGTCGTCGCCCACGACTACCGCTCCTACTCGCTCTCCATCAAACAGGCGCTGACCATCGGCCTGGTCGCCGCCGGCTGCGAGGTGCTGGACATCGGCCTGGCGGTGTCGCCGATGGCTTACTTCGCCCAGTTCGACCTCGATGCGCCGTGCGTGGCGATGGTCACCGCCAGCCACAACGAGAATGGCTGGACCGGGGTGAAGATGGGCGCCGAGAAGCCGCTGACCTTCGGACCCGACGAGATGGGCCGGCTGAGAGAGCTGGTGCTGGCCGGCGAGTGGAAACAGCGCCCGGGCGGCTCGGTCGCCCAGGTCGCCGGCGTCGTCGAGCGCTACATCGCCGACGCCGCCTCCCGCGCCAAGCTGTCACGTCCGCTGAAGGTGATCGCCGCCTGCGGCAACGGCACGGCCGGCGCCTTCGCGGTGAAGGCGCTCAAGGCGATGGGCGTCGTCGAGCTGATCGAGATGGACTGCGAGCTCGACTACACCTTCCCCAAATACAACCCGAACCCCGAAGACCACGTCATGCTGCACGCCATGTCCGAGGCGGTGAAGGCGCATGGCGCCGACCTGTGCCTGGGCTTCGACGGCGATGGCGACCGCTGCGGCGTGGTCGACGACGAGGGCGAGGAGATCTTCGCCGACAAGATCGGGCTCATGCTTGCAAGAGACCTTTCTCAATTGCATGCCGACGCCACCTTCATCGTCGACGTGAAATCGACCGGCCTCTTCAACACTGACGAGGTGCTGAAAGCAAATGGCGCGAAGACGGTCTACTGGAAGACCGGCCACTCCTACATCAAGCGCAAGACCGCCGAACTCGGCGCGCTGGCCGGCTTCGAGAAGAGCGGCCATTTCTTCTTCAACCAGCCGCTCGGCCGCGGCTACGACGACGGCCTGGTGGCCGCCGCCGCGGTGCTCTCCATGCTCGACCGCAATCCGGGCAAGAAGCTCTCCGACCTGAAGAAGGCCCTGCCCGTCGCCTTCACCTCGCTAACCATGAGCCCGCACTGCGCCGACGAGGTGAAGTACGAGGTGGTCGACCAGGTTTCGGAAGAGTACGCGAAGCTGGCGAAGGCCGGCGGCTCGATCCTCGGCCGCAAGATCGTCGACCTGATCACCGTTAACGGGGTTCGCGTGGCCCTGGAAGACGGTTCCTGGGTGCTGGTGCGCGCCTCGTCCAACAAGCCCGAGATGGTCGTCGTCGTGGAGAGCACCCAGTCGGACGCCGACATGCGCGCGCTGTTCCGTGAAGAGGTGAAGCCGCGGCTCGCCGCATATCCGGAAGTCGGCGCCTACAATCAGGAGATCTGAGAGAATGCAGGCGACCTCTCCCCCCGCGAAGCGGAGTGGGAGAGGACTCCGGCTTCAGTACCCTCGCGCGGTCATCAGCCGGATAAGGAACTCTGCGATCCAGAGCGCGCCGGCCCAGAAGGCCAGGCTGAGAAAGACGACGAACGCCAAGCACGCGAGCGACCTTGCGCCTCGCTGATCCGGCCTCCCCTCGCCCACGAGCGCCCAGTTGCGCCGCATGCGTCCTCCCATGATCCAGGCCGGCCTCTCACTCGGGCCGGTTGTCTCCTTTATGTCACAACGATTCGGCCTTGGGTAGGGTTGCTTTACTCAATTGAAATGTCCGCGCGCGCCTGCGACGCGCAGTCGCACGCTCTTGAAGGCGGACGAGACGACGCGCAAGACTGTGATCGCGCCCCTGCGGACGCCAAAACCGTCCCCCATTTTCCTGCCGAGACTGCCGCCGGTCAGGCCGCGACTTGTTTCACGGCGCCGGCGATTTCCCTCACCACCTGACTGACCAGCTTCGCGTCGTCGCCTTCGGCCATGATGCGGATCAGCGGCTCGGTCCCGGACGCGCGCACGACGATGCGGCCGGAACCGTTCAGGCGTTGCTCAGCCTCGGCGATCACCGCCTTCACGGCGTTGCTTTCCAGGGGCTTGCCGGAGCTGAAGCGCACGTTCTCCAGAAGCTGCGGAACCGGCTCGAACTGCTGGGCCAGCGCGCTCATCGGCCGGTCGGCTTCCTTCAGCACCGTCAGCACCTGCAGCGCGGCCAGCAGGCCATCGCCCGTGGTGGCGTAGTCGCGCAGGATGATGTGACCCGACTGCTCGCCGCCGAGGTTGAAGCCGCCCTGGCGCATCCGTTCCATGACGTAACGGTCGCCGACCGGCGTGCGCTCGAGCGTCAGGCCGCGCGCCTGCATGAACCGCTCCAGCCCCAGGTTGGACATCACCGTGGCCACCACGCCGCCGCCGCTCAGCCGGCCGGTCTTGGCCCAGTGGCCCGCGATTAGCGCCATAAGCTGGTCGCCGTCGATGATCTGGCCCTTCTCGTCGCAGATGATCACCCGGTCGGCGTCGCCGTCGAGGGCGATGCCGATGTCGGCGCGGTATTCTTTGACCAGGCGCTGCATCTCTCGGGGATGGGTCGAGCCGCACTCGTCGTTGATGTTGAAACCATTCGGGCCGACGCCCACCGGGATGACCTCGGCGCCCAGCTCGTAGAGCGCGGTGGGCGCCACTTTGTAGCCGGCGCCGTTGGCGCAATCGATCACCACCCGCATGCCGGACAAGCTGAGCCGCCGCGGGAAGGTCGCCTTGGCGATTTCGACATAGCGCGCCTGGGAGTCGTCGATCCGCTGCACGCGCCCGAGGTCGTTGGGCTCCGCCAGGCCCTCCTGCAGGCCCTGGTCCATCAGCGCCTCGATTTCCAGCTCGCGTTCGTCGGAGAGCTTGTAGCCGTCCGGCCCGAACAGCTTGATGCCGTTGTCGGCGTAGGCGTTGTGCGAGGCGGAGATCATCACGCCCAGGTCGGCGCGCAGCGAGCGCGTCATCATCGCCACGCCGGGCGTCGGCAGCGGCCCGAACAGGCGCACGTCCATACCCACGCTGGTGAAGCCCGCGACCAGCGCCGGCTCGATCATGTAGCCGGAGAGCCGCGTGTCCTTGCCGATCACCACCAGATGTCGGCGATCGTCCTTCGACATGAAGAGCTTGCCGGCGGCCAGCCCGACGCGCAGCGCGACCTCGGCCGTCATCGGGTGCTTGTTCGCCTGGCCGCGAATGCCATCGGTGCCGAAATAGGCGCGCTTGCTCATGGTGGGCTCTCGGTCGCTCTACGAAACGTTGCGAAACTCAGATTTAATTCGCCAGGCCTTAGCCAGTGTTAAAGGCGATCAACTCACATCGCTCACGTTTGCTTGCTTTAGCATAAAGGACGGCCCGGCTCATGTGCGGCATCATCGGCATCGTAGGGACCCGCCCAGTCGCGGAGCGGCTCGTCGAGAGCCTGAAGCGCCTGGAGTATCGGGGCTACGACTCCGCCGGCATCGCGGCTCAGGTGGACGGGGTGCTGGAGCGCCGTCGCGCTCCGGGCAAGCTGCGCCAGCTGGAGGCGGTGCTCGAGCGCGAGCCGCTGAACGCTGCGACAGGCATTGGCCACACGCGCTGGGCGACGCACGGCGCGCCGACCGAACGCAACGCCCACCCGCACATCGCCGGCCGCGTGGCGGTCGTGCACAACGGTATCATCGAGAACTTCGCCGAGCTGAAGGCCGAACTGCAGGCCAAGGGCCGGGTGTTCTCCAGCGACACCGACACCGAGGTGGTCGCGCACCTGCTGGACGTGACGCTGGAGGAGGGCCTCGCCCCGCTGGCCGCCTTCAAGGCGACGCTCGACCGCCTGCGCGGCGCCTATGCCCTGGCGATCCTGGTGGGCGGCGAACACGAGGTCATCCTCGGCGCGCGCAACGGCCCGCCCCTGGCGGTGGGCTACGGCGATGGCGAGATGTTCCTGGGCTCGGACGGCCTCGCGCTCGGCCCCTTCACCAACCGCGTCGCCTATCTCGAAGACGGCGACTATGCGGTGATCGATCACCATGGCGCGCAGATCTTCGATCACGACGGGCGCCCCGCCGATCGGCCGATCAAGGTCCTCCCCGCGTCCGCCGCGGTCATGGAGAAGGGTAACTACCGCCACTTCATGGAGAAGGAAATCCACGACCAGCCCGAGGGGTGCCATCGGACCATCGCGGCCTACGTCGACGCCCTGACCGATCTGAGCGCCGTACCCGGCGACATCGATTTCGCAAGCGTGCGGCGAATCCAGATCGTCGCCTGCGGCACGTCCTACATCGCCGGCCTGATGGGCAAGTATCTCATCGAGCAGCTCGCCGACCTTCCCGTGGACGTCGAGATCGCTTCGGAGTTCCGCTACCGCGAGCCTGCGCTCGACGCCGGCGCGCTGGCCCTGGCCATGTCGCAATCCGGTGAGACCGCCGACACCCTGGCGGCGCTTCGGCTATGCCGCGCCAAGGGCATGCGCAGCGCCGCGATCGTCAACACCGTCGAGTCCACCATCGCCCGCGAAGTGGACGTGGTCTGGCCGATCCACTGCGGGCCGGAGATCGGCGTCGCCTCGACTAAAGCGTTCACGGCGCAGGTCAGCGTGCTGACCGCGCTGGCGCTCGCCGCGGCGCGGGCTCGCGGCCGCATCGACGAGGCCGAAGAGAAGCGTCTGGTGCGCATCCTGCTGGAGGCGCCGCGGCTGATCGCTGAGTCAATCCAGCTCGAAGACTCGGTCCGCAGCATCGCCGTGGACGTCGCCAAGGCGCGCGACGTGCTCTACCTCGGCCGCGGGCCGATGTATCCACTGGCCCTGGAAGGCGCTCTGAAGCTCAAGGAAATCAGCTACATTCACGCCGAAGGCTACGCCGCCGGCGAGCTCAAGCACGGCCCGATCGCGCTGGTGGACGAGGAAACGCCGATCGTCATCCTGGCGCCCCACGACAGCTATTTCGACAAGTCGGCCTCGAACATGAGCGAGGTCATGGCCCGGGGCGGCCAAGTGATCTTCATCACCGACCCCGAGGGCGAACATCATGCGCCGAAAGGGGCGCGGGTGGTGGTGACGGCGCCGAAGTGCGATCCGCTGGTCGCGCCGCTGGTGATGTCGGCGCCGATCCAACTGCTGGCCTACCACGTGGCTGTGCAGAAGGGCGCCGACGTCGATCAGCCGCGCAATCTCGCCAAGTCCGTCACGGTCGAGTAGTGGCGCGCAATATAGCGGCGGCCGCGCTCTGCTGAGGCGGCCGCGCGCGAAAGCAGTCTACTAGCTGCCGGCAGGCATGTTGCCAGCGGCGGCGGCGTTGCCGGCGGCCCCAGCGGCGGTGTTCGCCTCCATGGCGGCGGTGTTCGCTTCCATGGCCGCGGTGTTGGCGGATGCTTCAGCCGAAGCCGCGGAGGCGTTCGCTTCAGCAGCCGCGGTGTTGGCCTCTTCAGCCTTCTTCTGGCAGGCGGACAGGCTCGCGGCGAGAACAGCGGCGACGGCGACCGAAGTGAGGACACGCAGTTTCATTGGCTCGACTCCCCTGGGGATAATTCCCCGGAGCCGAATCCTACACGTCTTCGTGTGGTCTCAAAATCGTGATGACGTCAGGGTGGCGCAATTCTGTCGCATGCACCTGCAAATGCAGCTTCTGATAGCGGCGTGGACAACGCGCCGTCTTCACCGGATCGTAAGCGCGATAAGGGCGTTTGGGCCAAGCTGAACACTCGAGCTTTGGCGCGGCAGCAGGGTCGGAGAGCTGGATGACGAAACGCGTACGTAAGGCGGTGCTTCCTGTGGCGGGGCTCGGAACCCGCGTGCTGCCCGGCGCCAAGACGACGCCGAAGAACCTGCTGAACGTCGTCGACCGTCCAATCCTCTCCTATGTCGTCGAGGAGGCGCGCGCGGCCGGCATCGAGCATTTCGTCTTCATCGTCGGCCGCGGCCAGGGCGCGATCGAGGACTATTTCGACTCCCAGCCGGAAATCGAGCAGGCGCTCGAGGCCAAGGGCAAAACCGCCATCCTCGAAGAGGTTCGGCGCGACCTGCCCAAGCCGGGCCAGATGAGCTTCGTGCGTCAGATGGCGCCGCACGGCCTGGGCCACGCGATCTGGTGCGCGCGCGACATCATCGGCGACGAACCGTTCGCGATCATGCTGCCCGACATGTTGATGGCCGCCGAGCGGCCGGCGCTCGCGCAGGCGGTCGACGCCTACCAGAAGGTCGGCGGCAACATCGTGGTCGTCGAGCCGGCGCCCGAAGGCGAAGCCCACAAGTACGGGATCTGCGCGCTGGAGAGCCAGGACGGCCGGTTGAACCGGATGACCGGCATGGTGGAAAAGCCGGCGCCCGGAACCGAGCCCTCGAATCTGTTCATTTCCGGCCGCTATGTGCTGCAGCCGGAGATCTTCGAGATCCTGGAGACCCAGGAGCGCGGCGCCGGGGGCGAGATCCAGCTCACCGACGCCATGGCGACGCTGATGCAGCGGCAGAGCTTCTATGCGCTGGAGTACGAGGGCACGACCTACGACTGCGGCGACAAGATCGGCCTCCTGCGCGCCAACGTCGCCTTCGCGCTGCGCCGCCCCGAGCTTGCTGACGACGCCCGCAAGGCCATCCAGGCGCTGCTCTAGCACCCCGCTTCAGGCTTGCGGAAAGAGGATTTCGTGTAGCGTCCGCGCTTCCGAAATCCCCGGCTGTGGAGTAGCCATTTGCAGGTCGGGATTGCGGTTGCGGAGTCACGATGCGCGTCCTTGTCCTCGGCGGCGACGGCTTCTGCGGCTGGCCGACCGCGCTCCATCTCTCCGCCCGCGGTTGGGACGTTGCGATCGTCGACAACCAGTCGCGCCGGCGCATCGACGACGAGTTGCAGGCGCATTCGCTGACCCCGATCGAGCCGATCGAGACGCGGCTGGCCGCCTGGCGCCAGGCCTCCGGGCACGAAATCGACTTCCACAGGATCACCGTCGGCAAGGACTACGAGGCGCTGCTGGCGCTTCTGAAGTCCTGGCGTCCCGACGCCATCGTCCACTTCGCCGAGCAGCGCGCCGCGCCCTATTCGATGAAGTCGGCGCAGCACAAGCGCTACACCGTCGACAACAACCTCAACGCCACCAACGACGTGCTGGCCGCGATCGTCGAGACCGGCCTCGACATCCACCTGGCGCACCTCGGCACCATGGGTGTCTACGGCTACGGCGCGAACGGCATGGCGATCGCGGAGGGCTACCTTACGGTGAAGGTGGAAACACCGCGGGGCTGGGAGGCGCGCGAGATCCTCTATCCGGCCAATCCCGGCTCGATCTATCACCTTACCAAGACCCAGGACGCCCTGCTCTTCCAGTTCTACGCGCGCAACGACCGGCTGCGGATCACCGACCTGCACCAGGGCATCGTCTGGGGCGCCCAGACCGCCGAAACGCGGCTCGACGCGCGGCTGGTCAACCGCTTCGATTATGACGGCGACTACGGCACGGTGTTGAATCGCTTCCTGATGCAGGCCGCCGTCGGCTATCCGCTGACGGTGCACGGCTCGGGCGGGCAGACCCGCGCCTTCATCAACATCCAGGACACCGTGCGCTGCGTGGAGCTGGCGCTGGCCAATCCACCGAAGGCCGGAGAGCGCGTCAAGGTGATGAACCAGATGACCGAGTGCTGGCGCGTCCGCGACCTCGCCCAGATGGTCGCGCGGCTGACGGGCGCCGCGATCGCCAGCCTCCCCAACCCACGCGAGGAGGCCGAGGAGAACGAGCTCGCCGTCGAGAACCGTCGGCTGCTGAGTTATGGTTTGGAGCCGATCACCCTGGAGGACGGCCTGTTGCTGGAAATCGCCGAGACTGCGCGGGCCTTTGCGCACTGCGTCGACCTGTCGAAAATCCCTTGCAGCTCGCACTGGAACGCTGAGCGAGCCGCCGCCGCGCGTGGAGAGGCCGCGGTCGCCGCGGAGTAGGGCCCTTGCGTCTGTTTGCGTTCGGATATGGCTTCACCGCCCAGGCGCTCGCCCGGCGCCTGCGCCCGCAGGGCTGGGAGATCGCGGCCGGCGTGCGGCGGCCTGAGGACGTCGAGCGCCTTGCCGCTCAAGGCGTAGAAGTCGTGGACACCGCCGACGATGCGCGGCTGGCGGAAGTGATCGCGCGCTCGCAGGCGGTGCTGATCAGCGCGCCCCCCGGCGCCGATGGCTGCCCGGGCCTTCAGGCGCTCGCCCCGGCGATGGCCAGCGCGCGAGCGTTTCCGGATTGGATCGGCTACCTCTCGACCACAGGGGTCTATGGCGACCAGCGCGGCGGCTGGGCCTTCGAGACCACCCGCCTCGCCGCCCAGTCCGTCGAAGGCGCCCGGCGGGTCAGCGCCGAGCGCGACTGGCGCGAAGTCGGCCGCGGCATGGGCCTGACGGTGACGGCGTTCCGGCTGCCGGGCATCTACGGCCCCGGCCGCTCGCCCTTCGACCGCCTGCGCGAGAGCCGCGCGCGGCGCATCGCCATCCCTGGCCATCTGTTCTCGCGCATCCACGTCGACGACCTGGCCGCCGGCTTGGAAGCCTCGATCGCCCGCCCGCGCGCCGGCGCCGCCTACAACCTCTGCGACGACGCGCCCTGCCCCAACAGCGAGGTCGTCGCCTACGCCGCCGGACTGCTCGGCCTGCCCGTTCCGCCCGAGGTCACGCTGGAAGAGGCGCGACTTCCCCCCGCCGCTCTACGCTTCTACGCCGAGAGCAAGCGCGTCTCGAACGCGTTGGCCAAGGCCGAGCTCGGCTGGCGTCCGATCTACCCGACCTATCGCGAGGGGCTATGTGCGGTGCTGGCGGCGGAGCGCCGCTGAACGCCCCTCCGTCTCCCGCCTGCGGCGGGATCCACCTCCCCCGCTGCGCAGTGTAGGATCTGAGCCGTAGGATGCTCCACCGCGCAGCGGGGGAGCTGTCAGCGAAGCCGACTGAGGGGGCGTTAAGCCACCTCCGCCACCGTCGCGACCAGTCGCGCGATGTCCTGATCCCGCGAGAGGCGATGGTCGCCGTCCTTGATCAGGGCGAAGACCACGTCCTGGCTCTTGATCGCCTGCGACAGCTCAAGCGCGTGACGCCAAGGGACGTCGGGGTCTTCGCCGCCCTGGAGGATGCGCACCGGGACAGCGATCGGGACCTCGGCGTCGAGGATCGACCAGCGGGCGCCGTCCTCCAGAAGCTTAGCCGTGATCGGGCTGGGGTCGCCATACTGCGACGGCTCCATCCAGACGCCCTCGTCGCGCAAGGCCGTGACCGCTTCGGGCGGAAACCGCAGAGGCATCAGCTTGGAGGTGAAGTCCGGCGCAGGCGCGATCAGCACCATGGCGGCGAGTCGCTCGGGCCTGGCCAGCGCCACGAGGCAGGCGAGCCAGCCGCCCATCGACGAGCCCACCAGCACGATCGGTCCCTCGACCAGTTCGTCGATGACGCTGAGCGCATCCTCGCGCCAGCGCGTGATCGTGCCCTGCAGAAATTCGCCGGAAGATTCGCCGTGAGCGAAGTAATCGAAGCGGAGGAAGCCGCGGCCGTTCGCCTTCGCCCAGTCGGCCAGCGCTTCCGCCTTGGTCCCGGTCATGTCCGAGCGGAAGCCGCTCATCCACACCACGGTAGGGCCGGCGCCCGCCACCCGCCGCCAGGCCAGCCGTTCGCCGTCGGGGCGAATGAGGTGTCCGCTCGTCTCGCTCATGCGCCCAGCTCTTAGCCCCTCTTTACGGCGCCGCGAACAGCGCTAAGCAGATCGGGTGGCGCTCCCTTCCAACTTCACGCTGCTGCAGGTCGTCCCCGAGCTCGAAACGGGCGGCGCGGAGCAGAGCGCGCTGGAGATTGCTCGCGCCGTGACGGCGGCCGGCGGCAGCGCCCTGGTGGCCAGCCGCGGCGGGCGCATGGTGGCCAGGCTCGAAGCCGACGGCGGGCGGTTCCTAGCCATGCCGGCGCACTCGAAGAACCTGCTGACGATCCTGGGCAATGCGGCCCGGCTGGCGACCATAATCCGGCGCGAGCGCGTAACTCTGGTGCATGCCCGCTCGCGTGCGCCGGCCTTTTCCGCGCTCTGGGCGGCGCAGGCGACCGGGACTCCGTTCGTCGCCACCTACCACGGCATCTACAAGGCCAGGAGCGGGCTGAAGCGCTGGTACAATGCGGTGATGACCCGCGGCGCCCTGGTGATCGCCAACTCCGAGTACACGCGCGCGCACGTGCTGGCCGAGCACGGCCTCGACCCGGCCAAGGTCGTCGCCATCCCGCGCGGCGTGGACCTTGCGCGCTTCGACCCGGCCAAGGTCCCGCCCGAGCGCGTCACCGCCCTGCGCAGCGCATGGGGCGTCGCCGGGGACGACCCGCGCGCCAAGGTCCTGCTGGCCGGCCGGCTGACCCGCATCAAGGGCCACCTCACCATCATCGAGGCGGCGGCCCGGTTGAAGGCTCAGGGCCGGCGCGACTTTCTCATCCTGTTCGCCGGCGACGACCAGGGCCGCACCGACTACCGCCAGGAGCTGGTGGCTGCGATCGCCCGGGCGGGCCTTACCGACGAGATCCGGCTGGTGGGCCATTGCCACGACATGCCGGCAGCCTTCGCGCTCTGCGACATCGCCATCCTGCCGACCACGGTCCCGGAGTCCTTCGGCCGCACCGCCGTCGAGCCGCAGGCGATGGGCCGCCCGGTGATCGCGGCCGCGCACGGCGGAACGTTGGATACGGTCGTCGAAGGCGAGACAGGGTGGCTGGTCACGCCCGGAGACGCGGGCGCCTGGGCTCAGGCGCTGGCGCATGCCCTCGACATGGGCCCCCAGGCCCGCGCGCGGATGGGCGCAGCCGCCATGGCCAGGTCGCGCGTGCTCTATCGCACCGAGGCTATGTGCGAAGCGACGCTTCGCGCCTATGAACGGGTGCTGGAGGCCCGCGCCTGATGTCGTCGCGCAAGGTGGAAAAGATCCTGGTCATCAAGCTTTCGGCCTTGGGCGACTTCGTCCTGGCGCTGGCGGCGATGAAGAAGATCCGCGAAGCGCACCGCAAGGCGCACATCACCCTGCTGACCACACCGCCGTTCGTGGCGCTCGCCAAGATCTGCCCCTACTTCAACGCCGTGGAATCCGACGGGCGACCGGAGAGCTTCGCCCAGTGGGTGGCGCTGCGGCGCCGGCTGCGCGCGGCGGGCTATGCACGCGTCTACGACCTGCAGACCTCGGCGCAGTCGAACCGAATCTTCCAGATCTTGCGGCCCAATCCGCCGCCCTGGTCGGGGATCGCGCTCGGCTGTTCGCTGCCGCACAAGAATCCGCTGCGCAATTCGATGCACACGCTGGAACGGCAGGCCGACCAGCTGATGTACGCCGGCATCTGGCCGGACGCGCCAACCGAGCCGGGCGCAGCGCCTGCGCCGGACCTTTCCTGGATCTGGAAGCACCAGCCGCTCGACCGGCCGGTGCCGGGCGGCGTCAAGCCCAGGCCCTACGTGATGTTCGTGCCCGGCGGCTCGGCGCACCGGCCGGAGAAGCGCTGGCCGGTCGAGAAGTACGCCGAGCTGGCGCGCATCCTCTATTCCAAGGGGATGGACATCGTGATCATCGGCGGGCCACAGGAGACGCCGCTGGCCCACGCGATCCAGCGCGAGGTCCCGCGCGCCCGCGACCTGACCGGCCGCACCGACTTCGGCCGCATCGCCATCCTCGGCGCCAAGGCCGCGCTGGCGGTCGGCAACGACACCGGGCCACTGCACCTGGCGGCCGCGGCCGGGGCGCGAACGGTCGTGCTGTTCTCCGGCGCCTCCGACCCAGCGTTGTCGGGACCGCGCGGCAAGGTGGCGGTGATGCGCGCCGAGCGGCTGTCGGATCTGGCGGTCGCGACCGTGGCGCAACGGGCTCAATCTTTGATCGCCTCGACCGCCGGCGCGGCTTGATACAGCGGTAACCCTCACGCATATACTGGCGGATCGACCGGTTCGCTCCCGAAGCGCGCCGGCGTTTGCGTATCAACAACCGGAGCAAACCCCTATTCGCCGCCCCATGCAGGCGCCTCCCGTCAAGGACGGGCCGCGCATCAACGATGAAATCCGTGTTCCCAAAGTGCTGCTCATCGACCAGCACGGTGAGAAGCAGGGCGTGATGCCCACCTCCTCAGCTCTCGAAGCCGCTGAAGAAGTCGGCCTCGACCTGGTGGAGATCGTCCCGAACGCGGATCCGCCCGTTTGCAAGATCCTGGACTACGGCAAGTTCAAGTTCCAGGAGCAGAAGAAGAAGAACGAGGCGCGCAAGCGGCAGAAGGTGGTGGAGATCAAGGAGATCAAGCTCCGCCCGAACATCGACAAGCACGACTATGAAGTGAAGCAGCGGGCGATGACGCGCTTCTTCGAGGAAGGCGACAAGGTCAAGGTCACCCTGCGTTTCCGCGGCCGCGAACTGGCCCACCCGGAACTCGGCATGAAGTTGCTTCAGCAGGTGAAGGCCGACTTCGAAAGCACCGCCAAGGTCGAGTACGAGCCGCGCATGGAAGGCCGGCAGATGATCATGATCCTGGCCCCGCGCTGAGGCGTGGCTACAAGACCTGACGAGCGGCCGCCCGCGCGCGGCCGTTTTCGTTTTGGGAACGCGGGCGCCTCGCTTGCAATCCCCGCCCCTTTCGCGTATCAGCCACGCCCTCCGGAGCCGCCTGGCCACAAGGCATGCCAGGGCGGTTCATCAACTCGTCCAGAGGACGGGGCTTTTAAAGCTCCGACGTGAAATGCCGAAACTGAAGACGAAGTCGGGCGCCAAAAAGCGCTTCAAGATGACGGCTTCGGGCAAGCTGAAGGCCGGCGTCGCCGGCAAGCGGCACCGCCTGATCAGCCACAACGCCAAGTACATCCGTCAGAACCGCGGGACCAAGGTGATGAGCGAGGCCGACGCCTCCATCATCAAGAAGTTCCTGCCCTACGGCCTTTAAGAAGGGACGCTGACAGATGGCTCGCGTGAAAAGGGGCGTGACCGCCCACGCCAAGCACAAGAAGGTCCTGGAGCAAGCCAAGGGCTTCTACGGGCGCCGTAAGAACACCATCCGCACCGCCAAGGCGGCCGTGGACAAGGCTGGCCAGTATTCCTACCGCGACCGCAAGGTTCGCAAGCGCAGCTTCCGCTCACTGTGGATCCAGCGGATCAACGCGGCGGCGCGTCTGGAAGGCTTCACCTACTCGCAGTTTATCCACGGCCTGGAGAAGGCCGGGATCGAGATGGACCGCAAGGTGCTTGCGGACGTCGCGGGTAAGGACCCGGTCGGCTTCAAGGCCATCGCCGACAAGGTTCGCGCCGCCCTGGCCTGAGTTTGGGATTAGTCCCTGCAAAGAGCCCTCCGGTGCGAGCCGGAGGGCTTTTTCGTTTGCGCCGTTTCCACCCGACCTCACCTGCTCTAGATCAACACCCCTCATGACCGACCTCGCCCAACTGGAAGCCGAGATCAGCACGCGGATCGCCGCGGCGGCCGATCTCGCCGAACTGGACGCCGTGCGCGTGGCCGCGCTCGGCAAGTCCGGCTCGATCTCTGACCTGCTCAAGACCCTGGGCTCGATGACGCCGGACGAGCGCCGCGAGCGGGGGCCGCAGTTCAACGGCTTGCGCGACCGCGCCACGCAAGCCATCGCCGCGCGCAAGGCCGAGTTGGAAAGCGCCGCGCTGGAGGCCAAGCTCACCGCCGAGCGGGTCGACCTGTCGCTGCCGGCGCCGCCCGAGCGCCGCGGCCGGGTGCACCCGACCATGCAGGTGCTCGACGAGATGATCGCCATCTTCGCCGACATGGGCTTCGGCCTCGCCGAAGGCCCCGACATCGAGGACGACTTCCACAACTTCACGGCGCTGAACTTCCCGCCCAAGCACCCGGCGAGGGAGATGCACGACACCTTCTGGCTGGCGCCCGACGAGGCCGGCGAGCGCAAGCTTTTGCGCACCCACACCAGCCCGGTGCAGGTGCGGGTCATGCAGCAGACCAACGAGAAGCTGCCGGGCTGGATCGCCAACGGTCAGGACCCGCCGATCCGCGTCATCGTGCCCGGCCGCGTCTACCGCTCCGACAGCGACGCCACCCACACGCCGATGTTCCACCAGCTCGAAGGCCTGGTGATCGACCGCGCCATCCACATGGGCCACCTGAAGTGGACGCTGGACAGCTTCACGCGGCGGTTCTTCGAGACCGAGGCGGTGGTCACCCGCTTCCGCCCGCACCACTTCCCGTTCACCGAGCCCAGCGCCGAGATGGACGTGCAGTGCGACCGCTCCGGCGGGGCGGTGAAGATCGGCGAGGGCTCCGACTGGCTGGAGATCCTGGGCGGCGGCATGGTCCACCCAAACGTGCTGGCCAACTGCGGCCTCGATCCCGACGAGTGGCAGGGCTTCGCCTTCGGCCTCGGCGTCGACCGGCTGGGGATGCTGAAGTACGGCATGCCGGACCTGCGCGACATGTTCGCCTCCGACCCACGCTGGCTGGCGCACTACGGCTTCTCGGCCTTCGCCGCGCCGAACCCGGCCACCGGCCTGAGCTAAGGGAGAGGAACCGATGAAATTCACCCTCTCCTGGCTCAAGGAACACTTGGAGACCGACGCCACCGTGCAGCAGGTGGTGGACGCGATGACCATGGCCGGCCTCGAGGTCGAGCACGTCGTGGACCCGCAGGCCAAGCTCGCCGCCTTCTCGGTGGCGAAGATCGTCGAGGCGGCGCAGCACCCGAACGCCGATCGCCTCAGGGTCTGCCAGGTCGACACCAAGGATGGCCGCAAGGAGATCGTCTGCGGCGCGCCCAACGCGCGCGTAGGCCTGACCACCATCTACGCCCCGATCGGCGCCTATGTGCCGGGCCTGGGCGTGACGCTGGAGACCAAGCCGGTGCGCGGCGTGGTCTCCAACGGCATGATGTGCTCGGCCAAGGAGCTGGAAATCGCTGAGGAGTTCGACGGCATCCTCGAGCTGGCCGACGACCTGGCGGTGGGCCTGTCCGCCGCCGACGCCTTCGGCCTGGAGGCGGTGATCGACTTCGAGGTCACCCCAAACCGTTCCGACTGGCTGGGCGTGCGCGGCATCGCCCGCGACCTGGCCGCCGCGGGCCTGGGGACGCTGAAGCCCGACCCGACGCAGGCGGTGAAGGGCGGCTTCCCCTGCCCGATCGCCATCCGCGTCGACGGCGACGCCTGCCCAGTGTTCGCCGGCCGGCTGATCCGCGGCGTCAAGAACGGCCCCTCCCCGGCCTGGCTGCAGCAGCGGCTGGTCTCGGTGGGCTTGCGGCCGATCAACGCCCTGGTCGACGTCACCAACCTGATCTCCTACGACCGCGCGCGGCCGCTGCACGTCTATGACGTGGCCAAGCTCTCCGGTCAGGTCGTCGAGGCGCGCCTTGGCCGCGGACCCGCCGAGCCCAGCCGCCACGACCAGCCCTCGCCGGAAAAGCACGCCGACGAGCAATTGATCGCGCTCGATGGCAAGACCTACGACATCACCTCTGAGATGTGCGTCATCGCCGACGCCGACGGCCAGCGGCCGATCGGGCTGGGCGGGGTGATGGGCGGGGAGTCCACCGGCTGCTCTGACGCCACCGTCGACGTCTTCGTCGAGAGCGCTTGGTTCGACCCGATCCGCACCGCCCAGACCGGGCGGCTGACCGGCATCACTTCCGACGCGCAGTACCGTTTCGCGCGCACGGTGGACCCGCAGTCGGTGGTTCCGGGCCTCGAGCTCGCCACCCAGCTGATCCTGCAGCTGTGCGGCGGCGAGGCCTCCGATATCCGCGTCGCCGGCGAGGCGCCCGCCCCGCCCCAGGCCATCGCCTTCGACCGCGCCTATGTGAAGAAGCTGTCGGGCCTGGACCTCACGCCCTCCCGCATCGACGAAATCCTGGCCAAGCTCGGGTTCGAGATCGCCGGCGACCAGATCACCCCGCCGAGCTGGCGGCGCGATGTCGAGGGCAAGGCCGACCTCGTCGAAGAAGTCGCGCGCATCGAGGGCTACGAAAACCTGCCGGCCGACGCCCTGCCCCAGGTCGCGATCCCGCCCGGCGGCGTGCTCACCCAGCGCCAGGCTCGCGTGCGCACCGCCCGCCGAGCGCTGCCCGCCCGCGGCTATTCCGAAGCCATCAGCTGGAGCTTCATGCGCCGGGAGTGGGCGGAAGCCTTTGGCGGCGGCCAGCCGGAGCTGGTGCTAGCCAATCCGATCGCCTCGGACCTCTCCACCATGCGGCCATCGATCGTGCCGAACCTGGTGGAGGCGGCCGCCCGCGCCGCCCGCAAGGGTTTCGCCGACGCCGCCTTCTTCGAGATCGGCCCGACCTTCAAGGGCGACAAGCCAGGCGACCAGGTCACCACCATCGCCGCGCTCGTCGCGCCGCACGCCCCGCGGCGCTGGGACGGCCAGGCGCCTGACGCGCTGTTCGCGCTGAAGGCCGATCTGATGGGCCTCCTGGAAGAGCTGGGCGCGCCGCCGCTGCAGGTCGCCCAGGGCCAGTCCTCGTCATGGTGGCATCCCGGCCGCTCGGCTCGGCTGCAACTGGGTCCCAAGACCCTCGTCGCCGAGTTCGGTGAGCTGCATCCCAACGTGCTGAAGACACTGGACGCGGCCGGCCCGCTCTACGCCTTCGAGCTCAACCTCGACGCCCTGCCGGAGCCGAAGAAGAAGGCGGTGAAAACCAAACCGGCGCTGGAGCTTTCGCCGCTCATGCCGCTCAGACGCGACTTCGCCTTCGTGGTGGCCGCCGACGTCCCGGCCGGCGAGGTGGTCCGCCCGATCATTGGCGCCGACAAGCAGCTGATCGCCGACGCGCGGGTGTTCGACGTCTATCAAGGGCCAGGCGTGCCTGACGGATCGAAGTCGGTCGCCGTCGAGGTCACCGTCCAGCCGCGCGACAAGACGCTGACCGAGGCCGAGATCGACGCATTGTCGGCGAAGATCGTCGCCGCGGCCGAGAAGGCGGTCGGCGCCAAGCTAAGGAGCTGAGCGCCTTTCCCCCGCGAGCGGGGAGAAGGCTTTCGGGGTTAGCCCCGATAGGGCGGGCGGCGGCGGCGGCCTAGCCTCGCCTTATGGTCGATGCAGACGCGGCTTCGGGATACGACGGCAAGAAGCGGATCGAGCGGCAGCTGGAGCTCTGGCTGTTTCGCTCGCGATGGCTGATGGCGCCCTTCTATGCGGGGCTGGTCGGCGCGCTCGCGGCCCTGCTCTATGTTTTCTGCGCCGAGCTCGTCCACCAGATCGCGCACGTCGGCGCGATGTCCGAAGCCGAGGCCATCCTCATGGCGCTGTCGCTGATCGATATGAGCCTCACGGCCAATCTGGTGCTGATCGTGATCTTCGCCGGCTACGAGAACTTCGTCTCCAAGATCGAGGCCGCCCACCACGAAGACCGGCCGACCTGGATGGGCGCGGTCGATTTCTCCAACCTGAAGCTCAAGCTGATCGCATCGATCGTCGCGATCAGCGCCATCGCCATGCTGCGCGGCCTGATGCGCAAGGCGCTCGGCGAGCCTGTTGAGGATAACGTCCTGGCCTGGCTGCTCGCCATGCACGTCGCCTTCGTGATCTCGTGCGTGCTGCTCGCGCTGACGGATTTCATCGCCGCGAAGACGAGGCACTGAGGCGTCGCCTAGCGGCCTCGCCGCAAGCGTGAATCATTACGACCACAGCGCTAGCGATCAGCAGCCAGCATAGCGTCGGGCTGACCTGGCCATCGGCGCGACAGGCGATCACGCCGACGACGCTGGCCGCGACGACGCCGGTCGGCCAGCGGGATGTCGACCGGCCCGAATGGATGGGCACCGTCGACCTCTCCGGCCTGAAGATGAAGCTCGTGGCCTCGATCGTGGCGATCAGCGCCATCGCGCTGCGGCGCGCCTTCATGCGGCTGGCCGAGGGCGAAGAGATAGCCGACCGCGACCTCGCCTGGCTGGTCGGCCTGCACGTCACCTTCGTCGTGTCGGGCGTGCTGCTGGCCTTGATGGACTGGATCGCAGGGCGGACCAAGCACTAGCTCGGCGCCGCCGCTCCCCTATGGGGAGGATTCTAGAACGGTATGATGTTGCGCTTGCGGGTGTAGGCCAAGTAGCCGGCGTTGGCGCCCAGGCGGAAGCCGACGCCGGCGCGGATCGGCGCGAGCGTGATGTCGCTGGCCCGCTGGTAATTCACGCCCAGCCCGCCGATGAAATAGGCCGTGCCCTCGACCCCCGGGAAGCGCTGATAGATCGCGTCGGCGACCTGCAGATTGTAGCAGAGGGTGAAGACGCGGCTGGCATTGCCGCCGACGTCCCAGCCAATCGACGGACCCTGCCAGAAGACTTCCACCGGCTCGCGGTCCTTCATGTAGAGCAGGCCGCGGCCATAGCGCAGGCCCACGGCCAGCGCGCCGGCGCCCTCCTCGCCGGCGATGTAGCCGGTGGGCGCGCCGTTCTGGGCGAACAGCTTCTCGACCATGGCGCCGGCGCTCTCGGCCGTGACGCCCAGGAAGTCGGAGACCTTGTTGACCACCTCGTCGCGGGAAAACGTCTCGCCGGGCGCGTTCGAGGAATAAGTCGGGGCGGTCGCCGAACGCGGCTCAGTGCTGGGCGGCGCGGAGGTCTCGTCCGCCGGCGGCGGGGTCGGCGAAACCCGCGCTTGCGCGAGGCTGGCTGCCCCCAGGCTCACCAGCCCCGAAAGGAGAAGGGTGCGACGATCCATGGCCAATGCCTGCCTTTCGGTTCCAATCCCACGCCCGCCCAAGGCTAGAGATGGCGCCGCGCAGCTTAACGGACGCTTAACCCTGTTCGCCGCGACAGGCCGTCGCGCCGCTCGCGAACGATCACGAATGTGCTAGGAGGGCGCCCCATGACGACCCCGCTCGACAAGATCCGCAACTTCTCCATCGTCGCGCACATCGACCACGGCAAGTCGACGCTGTCCGACCGCCTGATCCAGGAGACCGGCGCGCTGACCGCTCGCGAGATGTCCGAGCAGGTGCTCGACAACATGGACATCGAGCGCGAGCGGGGTATCACCATCAAGGCCCAGACCGTGCGGCTGCACTACAAGGCCGACGACGGCGAGACCTATGTCCTGAACCTGATGGACACCCCTGGCCACGTCGACTTCGCCTACGAGGTCTCGCGCAGCCTGGCCGCCTGCGAAGGCTCGATCCTGGTGGTCGACGCCTCCCAGGGCGTGGAAGCTCAGACGCTGGCCAACGTCTACCAGGCGATCGACAACGACCACGAGATCGTGCCGGTGCTGAACAAGATCGACCTGCCCGCCGCCGAGCCCGAGCGCGTACGCCAGCAGATCGAGGACGTCATCGGCATCGACGCCTCCGACGCGGTCGAATGCTCGGCCAAGACCGGCGTCGGCATCCACGAGGTGCTGGAGGCCGTGGTGAAGCGCCTGCCGGCGCCCAAGGGCGACCGCGATGCGCCGCTGAAGGCGCTGCTGGTCGACGCCTGGTACGACCAGTACCTCGGAGTCGTCGTGCTCGTGCGCGTGTTCGACGGCACGCTGAAGGTCGGCCAGAAGATCAAGATGATGCAGACCGGCGCGACCTACGGCGTCGACAAGCTGGGGGTGTTCAGGCCCAAGCAGACCGACATCGCCGAGCTGGGCCCAGGCGAGGTCGGCTTCATCACCGCCTCGATCAAGGAGGTGGCGCACGCCGCCGTCGGCGACACCATCACCGACGAGAAGAAGCCCACCGACGCCCCGCTGACCGGCTTCCGCGAAGTGCAGCCGGTGGTGTTCTGCGGCCTATTCCCGGTCGACGCCGCCGACTTCGAGGACCTGCGCGCCGCCATCGGCCGGCTGCGCCTGAACGACGCCTCGTTCAGCTACGAGATGGAGACCAGCGCCGCGCTGGGCTTCGGCTTCCGCTGCGGCTTCCTCGGCCTGCTGCACCTGGAGATCATCCAGGAGCGGCTATCCCGCGAATTCGACCTCGACCTGATCGCCACGGCGCCTAGCGTCGTCTACCGCGTGAAGCTGACCAACGGCGACGAGATCGAGCTGCACAACCCGGCCGACCTGCCCGATCCGGTGAAGATCGAAAGCATCGCCGAGCCTTGGATCAAGGCCACAATCCTCACCCCCGACGACTACCTGGGCGCGGTGATCAAGCTCTGCCAGGACCGCCGCGGCTCGCAGCGCGAGCTGTCCTACGTCGGCTCCCGTGCGCTGGTGGTCTACGACCTGCCGCTGAACGAGGTCGTGTTCGACTTCTACGACCGCCTGAAGTCGATCTCGAAGGGCTACGCCTCGTTCGACTACCAGATCGAGGAGTACCGGGTCGGCGACCTGGTGAAGATGTCTATCCTGGTCAACGCCGAGCCGGTCGACGCGCTCTCCATGCTGGTGCACCGCGACCGCGCCGAGGCCCGCGGCCGCGGCATGGTCGAGAAGATGAAGGACCTGATCAACCCCCACATGTTCCAGATCCCGATCCAGGCGGCGATCGGCGGGCGGATCATTGCGCGCGAGACCGTGCGGGCGCTGCGCAAGGACGTGACGGCCAAGTGCTACGGCGGCGACGCGAGCCGCAAGCGCAAGCTGCTCGACAAGCAGAAGGCCGGCAAGAAGCGCATGCGCCAGTTCGGCAAGGTCGAGATCCCGCAGGAAGCCTTCATCGCCGCGCTGAAGATGGACGCGGACTGAGAATCTGCGCCCGCCGCATCTGGCGGCGAAGCCGCATGAAATGAACCACGAACCACTCGAAAAACACGAACAGGCCCTGCAAGCGGCACAGCGCGTTCGTGCCTTTCGTGTGGGTCGTGGCCAAAATTTCCGAGGACCGCGCCAAGCACCGGCGCTCCTCGTCTCGGGCCTATTCCACGCCGTTCGACTTCGTCTCGCCGACGCCGAAATCTGCCGAACGCGCGCGCAGCTTGGGGTCGCGCGCCAGTGTGTCGGCCAGGCCGCGCTTGAGAAGCTCCCGCACCGCTGCAGCGCGGCTCGGCATGCGGTTCGCGAACCGCCAATCGTCAAGCAGGGCGAGCTCGTCCTCGGTCAGCATGATCTGCAACCGCTCGCCCCGGTTCTGCTCGGACATCACCCTCCTCCAGCGCCCGTTCCAACGGCAGAACGAGCACAAAGGGCGCTAGTTCCCCAACTTGCTCTTTTACCGCCACTTACTCATACAGCGGTCATTCAGCCGACGGCGCACGCGACGCTACCTGATCAATGTTAGATAAGTACAATTCCGCCTCATTTGAGGTATTGTATTGTGAAAATTTAGCAATTTCCCGACTATCCAAAATCTGCTATGAATAAGTACCGGACGAAGAAGACTGACCGACCCTGACGCATAAGGCGTTATTTTGCGCGTCACCTCCGGCCAGAGAAAGGTCGACGTGCTGCATTCCTATCCATCATTAGCGCAGGCACGCTCAAGCTCGACCTACGAGCTGTACGTGCACGACGGACGCTATTCCGTGCCCACCCTGAAGCTGCTGAACACCGACTCCGAAGACGAGGCCCTGCGCATGGCTAAGGCGTCCCTCTCCGAAAGCGAGCACCACCTGCGTGTAGAGCTGTGGCTCGGCGCCCAGCGCGTGGCGGCCTGGACGCGGGATGGCGCCGCGCTGGCGTGATCCGGCGGCGCCTGCGAATGTACTGCGGTCTTCCTGCATCGGCAGCGGCTCGCGCGAAAACCCCGCCCGTGCCAAAGCGGCAGTAGCCCCGCCGCAATGTTCGTCTTTTGTTCTGGCCCTTACCCGATTCCCATGGTGAAGTCTGATCCTCAGCCACGAGGGTAGACAGAACAATGGCAGGCGCAGGGAATAGCCGCACGCAGCAGGCGCTGCAGCGCGAACGGCGTGCGCGGCAAGCAGCGGAAGACATAGAATGGGCGGCGCGCTCGCGGAACGGCCAGGATTTGTTCGCGCCGGTGCTGGCTGGCGTCGCGAGGATACGCCCGCCTGTATGGGAGGCGCTCCTTCAGGCCGACACCGCCGTGCGCAAAGCCGCCAACAGCCTCACTCTCGGGGCGGCTGATAAGCTGGACGCCGGATTGGATAGCGTGTTTGCGAAAGGGAATTTCTCAAGCTACCGCTGCAATGCTCAAGCGAACACGGCACGAAATCAGTACGACGCCGTACATCGGCGAAACGCGCAGATGGCCGGTGACATTGGCGCAACGGCCCTCATGTTCAGCCGCGCTCCCGCGAGCCTGGCGGCCAAGGCGCCCCAGCGGATTGCGGGCGCAGTCAAAATGTCAAAGCGGGAATTAGGCGCCCTGGCGGCGGGAGGCGGGCTGACCAACGCGGCGATCCAGAATTTCGCCAATGCCACGAGGGGAAAGCAAACCACGTGGCAGGAGTGGGTCGGCGCCTTGACGGGCGGGGCCGCGGGAGTCCTGGCCTATCCGCTTGGACCGCAGCGAGCCGGAGCCGTTGGCGGAGCGACTAGCTCGGCGACCGAGGATCTCCTGAGTGGACGCCGCGCGGATCTGGAGGCGCTCGCGCAGAACGCCGTCTTGGGACGCCTTGCAGGGGGCCTCGGCGGAGTAGTGGGAACGCGTGGGTCTGACGCCTTGTCGAGCCGAGCGAAGGGAAAGCTGGGAGAAACGTTAGGGGCCCTTCGGAGCGACCTGAATGGAATGCCGATCGAGCCAGGCCCGAAGAGACTTGAGCTTCGCGCACCGGGCGCGAAAAAGGGTGGCACGATCGTCGATGGCCGAAGCGGTGACGTTAGATTCGAATATAAGTTCGGCCGAAACGCCAGATTGTCCAACGGACAGCGCGCCGCTCAGGAACTACTTGGGGGTAACTACAAAATTTACCAATTCTTACCCGAAGATATTGGGCAAATGTTGAGTATCCCTACCCTCGGAATTTCTCGCCCATTTTACAATGATCGACGGCAATAGCCTTCAGCTGCCAAAAAACTTAGAATCCCACCACGGACAAGGTAACGATGAAGGTCAGCTGGCTAGCCGTTCAGAACGGCGACAAAGCGCGGATTCTTGGCGAACTTGGACTGCGTGAAGTCGGCACGGTCGACGAAGAGACTGAAGCTCATTTGGTCTGTGGATTCAGCGCCACAGGATGGCTGGTCGTGGTCGACAGTTTCATGTCGTTCGACTTGGAACGGCTGCTGTCGACCGCGTCGGCCGGCGGCTTGGCGGTGGGCTGCTACTTTACCGAGGTGGTCATGTTCAGCCAGAGCCAAGCCTGGCGCGACGGCCAGCTCGTATGGAAGGTGAGTCACGACCCCGAGAAGGAGCTGAAGGATCTCACGATCGAAGGCGCGCCGCCGGCGGTGTTGAAGGGCATCGTTGCGCAACTCTCCGCCAAACAGGACGCCGACGTCACCGGCCAAGTCGACCACATGTTCGACGCTCCGGTCGATCTTGCAACAGCCCTCTGCGGTTATCGCAACGGCGAGCCGATCGGGGCGCCGTGGAGCATCGTGGTCGTGCGGTCCAGCGGCGCTTCGCAGGGCGAAAGCGCGTTGCCGAGCTTGATGCGCGACGAACTCCTACCGCAGCTTCCCTCGCTCGGATGGGGCGGCCCCCCGGTTCGGATCTCGGCGAATGGCTGCGAGTACAACGCGACGCGGATCCGGAATGGCCGCCTCGAGGCGCTGCGCTTCCTGTGGGTAGACGACGGCCGAGACCTTGAGCTCACGCCGAGCATCGCCGTGCTCGCGGAGGCTGAACCTGGCGGTGAACTCCTGGCGAACGGCAGGATCGAACTTCCGCAGCCACAAGCACGCGGGGGGTTCGGCGAAATGCTCCGGCAGATCGGCAAGCCAAAGCCGCCCCATGACGTTCGGGTCCGAGAACTGCTCGACCACACCCGTAACGCGCTCCCCCTCCTCGATGGGCTCATCGATGCGGCCATGGCGAGGTTCGCTGATCAGCGCGACGGCTGAAGCTGCACAGAGGCGTGCGCCAGCTCACCCACGCGGCACAACCTCCAGGATCAAGTCGCCTGGCTCCAGCCGCTTCGCCTCGGGCTCCCAGAAGTCGATGGCGCGGGGGCCGCGCTGGATGCGCAGGCCTCTGCCGGTGATGATGGCGGAGAGCGGCTGGCCGGCCTCGGCCGGGCTCACTGGACGTTCGCGTAGCACCACCTCGCCGTGGCAGCCGGCGAGATCGGTGAGGTAGTCGGCCAGGTGCGCGCCGTGGGTGGAGCTGGCGAGCAGCAGGCCAGCGAAGCTCGCTGGATTAATCACCGTGTCGGCCCCGGCCTGGCGGGCCAGCGCCTCGTTGTCCTCCGAGGCGATCACCACGCCGATCGCGGCCTTGGGCGCCAGGCGGCGCGCCGTCAGCACGATCAGGATCGAGGTGTCGTCACGGCCGGCGGCGACCACCACCGCTCGCGCCCGGTCGATGCGGGCGGCCTGCAGGGTCTGGTCGCGCGTCGCGTCGCCGTCGAGCACGATCGCACCGCAGGCCTCGGCGGCCTTCAGCGCCTGCGGCCGCTCGTCGATCACCACGATCTTGCGGGGCGAGAGGCCGGTGCGGACCAGTTCGGCCACCGCTTCGGCGCCGCTGGCGCCATGGCCCGCCACGATGACGTGGCCTGAGAGGTTGCGTTGGATCACGCTCATGCGTGCTCGCTCCAGAAGGCCGCGGAGGAAGAAGTCGTATGCCGTGCCGAGGAAGATCAGCCAGACGAACAGGCGGATGGGGGTCAGCGCGAAGGCGTCGAACAGCCGGGCGCGCTCGGTCACCGGGACGATGTCGCCGTAACCCACGGTCGCGATGGTGATGACGGTGAAGTAGATCACGTCGGGGAAGCTGACGACGCCGTCGGCGTTGTCCTTTAGCCCCGCACGGTCGAGCCAGTTGACCGCGACGCCGATGGCGATCAGGCCGAACGCCAGCGCCACACGCAGCAGCAGCGAGGCCCAGGCCGGCAGGGCGCTGCGGCGTCTCAGGCTTTGCGAATGGGCGGGCGGCGCGGCCATGCTTGGCCGTAACGCGCGGAAGGCCCGGGCGGGACCAGCCGCCAGAGCCACAGCACGTAGACGAACACCGCAAGGTAGAGTGCGGTGAACACCCACATCGGCAGCGGCCAGAAGACCAGGCGGTTCACGACGCGCATGATCAGCGGGTCGCGCGCGCCCTCTCCCGTCAGGTCCGATTGCCAGATCGTGAGGAAGCAGGCCTGGCTGAGCGCCGCCTGTATCGCCACCACCGCCAGCGCGCCGAGGTGCAGCAGCCGCAACCAACGGATCCGCACGAACCTCCAGCCGAGCCGGGCGCCCAGCGGAATGAGCACTAGGCCCGCCGCGTTGAAGCCGATCACCGCAAGGTGCAGGGCGAGCACGAGTTGGCCGAGGAGCAGGTGCACGCGATCGCTTTCCTCCGGGAGGACCCCGATCTTTGGAGCCCACGGTAGATGCGAGCCTGCGCTGATCCAACGCCATTGCCATCCTGACTGGCCCCGCTCATTCCCCTCACAGCCCCGCCGCGCTAACCTCCGGCGGCATAGGGAGCAGCGCTCAACCATGGCCGATCCGCGCATCGTCTCGGCCGGCGTCGCCGGCGTGCTGCTGGCGGCGGGCGTCGCCATCGCCGGCGGCTTCATCGGCAAGGGCGTGGAGAACGCCCGGGTCGGCGACCGGGCGGTGACCGTCCGCGGCCTCTCCGAGCGCGTGGTCAAGGCCGACCTGGCGGTGCTGCCGCTGAAGTTCGCCGCGGCCGGCGACGATCTTCAGGCGGTGCAGGCCAGCGTCGACACCGCCACAGGCACGGTTCGGCGCTTCCTCGCCGCCCAGGGCTACCAGGCCTCGGAGATCGACCTTGGCCGGCTGGAGGTAACCGACCAGTACGCGCGCGAGTACCAGCAGCAGAACGTCGCGGCGCGCTACCGCGTCGCTCAGACTGTCATCGTACGGACGACCAACGTTGACCGGGTGCAGGCGACCACCCGCCAGCTCGACCAACTGGTTCGCCAGGGCGTGGTGCTGCAGGACTACACCGGGCCGTCGTACCTGTTCACCAAGCTCAACGAGATCCGTCCGGCGATGATCGCCGAAGCCACCGCCAGCGCCCGCACCGGCGCCCAGCAGTTCGCCAAGGACGCCGGGACCAACCTCGGCAGCATTCGCTCCGCCACGCAGGGTTCGTTCGAGATCCTCGGCCGTGACGACATCGGCTACGAGGCCAACTCGCAGGTGTTCAAGAAGCTGCGGGTCGTCACGACCGTGAGCTACCAACTGCGCTGAGACCAGCCGGCCGCGCCGCGCAGCGCCGCCTCACGCGCTTGCTCTGCGACGAAATGCTGCTCCAGCTGGCCCGGCTGCTGCGCGCCGCGGGCTTGACTAAAGCAGCGCTGGGGCTAGAGCGCGCTGAGGTCACGCTTCAGCGAAGTCGGGGTTATTCAACATGCGCCATCTCATCGTGCTCGCCGCGGCCGCCGCGGCGCTCCTGGTCTCGGCCTGCAACACCGTCGAAGGCGTCGGCCGCGACGTCTCAGCCGCCGGCCGCGCGGTCTCCAACACCGCGAGCGACGTGAAGCGGTAAGCCCAAGCCAAAAGGTCGCAGGCGCGGAACACTGCGCCTGCCCACTGGTTCGGGAGGCTCGCACCTAGAGGAGCAGCCTCCCATGAGCACCTCCAAGCATTCCGCGTCGGGCCACGCTCCGACGACGACGACACGCGACAATCTCAAGGATAGTCCGGGGATCAGCGCCTCGCGCGGGACGACAATCGCCGGCGAGGATCCGCACATCCTGACGGACGACGGCGACGACACCGAACAGGGGGACGTCGAAAACAACGCCGATGCGACCGGCGCGCCCAGTCGGCAGGACCGCTATCGCACCAACAAGTAGCAGTTGCGAAACGGATCGCTCCGATTGTGCGACTCGTTCGCACATCCCCTTACATAACGCTCCGCAAAAAGGCATATCCAGGCCCATGGCAGAGTTTGCTCATCCTCTCCTGCGCTCGGTGTTCCGTGGAGCGAAGGGTCGGTGCCCGGCCTGTGGCGAAGGCGGGCTGTTCTGGCGTTACCTGAAGGTCTCCGCCCGCTGCCCGAGCTGCGACCACGACCTGGCGCGCTATCCGGCGGACGATGGCCCGGCCTACCTGACCATCCTATTGGTCGGCCACCTGATCGTCGCGCCGATGCTGCTGTTCCCCATCGTCTGGCGCAGCCCGGCGATCTATTCGCTGCCGATCCTGTTGAGTTCGCTGGCGATCATCACCCTGCTTGCTCTGCCGGTGATCAAAGGCGTCTGGATCGGCGTGATGTACGCGCTCGGCCTGAAGGCCAGCGACGCGCACCTTCACACGGCCGACGCGGTGGACTGACGGGCGCTTCGCCGCGGGCTCCCCCCGCGCACGCCGCCATTAGATCTGCGCACGGAACGATGCCCCGATGTCGAGCGAGACGACGGCGGCGCCCTCCTGAGCGTAGGCGCGGACGGTCGCCGCACCTATCCCGCTCGCTCCGCCGTGACGATGATGCGCTTGGCGTCGAGTTGGCCCATAGGCGTTTCCCCGTACTGATCGATCTCGGCTATGGGCGCCCTCGACCGCTCACCACTTGCGGCGCAGCTGGGCGCCTCGCGCGCGAGCCGAGCGCTGCTCGAACCGCTGTTGCGCGGAGAACTCCGGTGTCCCCGGCGCGAGCTCGTCCCGCAAAGCGGCGAGCTTGACCTTGCGGATGGTCGGCGGCGCGCCGTCGGGGCAGTCCATCCATCGCCACGTCACGCCGGCCTGATGGCGGAAGTCGCGGATGTCGAGCCAGTTCTGCACGCCGGGATCCTGCTCGCTGACCACCACCTGCGCCATGCCGTCAGGCGTGACGTACGCGGTGTGCCCATTCAGGCTGCTCTGCCGGTGCATGTAGTCGATGCTGTTAAACAACAGGTCCCACAGGTGAATGCTCCAGTAGAAGCATTCCTGCGGGATCCGGCTCTCGACGACCAGCGCCTCGTCGGCCTCGATCTCGCAGATGGCCTCGTAATATTCCTGGCCCTTGATGCCGCCCATGGCGCCGTAGTTGGCCCGCTCGACGCGGTTCACGGCGCCCTTTGTTTTGAGCACGTCGATCCAGCTCATGAACAAGCGAGCGCGTTGCTCGCCGGCCCCCAGGACCTGCTGGAAATTGCCGTAGATCTCGGAAGGCGTCAGGCGCGGCTTGCTCTCGTGGACATCGAGCCGCTCGATGGCGAAGCTGGCGTCGACCTCGTTCACCCAGTCGTATGCCACCTGGCGCACCAGGATCTGGCCGACGCCGGGGTCGAGGTGATACCAGTCGCCGTCGTAGCCCTTCGGCCGCTCCGCGCTCCAGATGAACGAGAACAGCCCGTTCTTGTCGACGGTCAGGTCGTTGATCTTCACCGGCGCGAGCGCGGGCCCTGGCGCATCGGTGGCCCTGCGCAGAAGAGACGGCTGAAAGTCGGCGTAGCGCACCGATCCGCGGCGTCCGGAGATCCGATACACCCCTTGCCCGTCGATCTTGGCCCCGCTGTACATGGTGTCGGGATTGGTCGCCGCGGCGGGCCAGATGCTGTTCAGGTTGGACACGAACTGCGGATAGCGGGCGTCCGCCTGGAAGACTGTCGGATAGACCCCGAAGATCGCCTTCAGCACGTTGTGATGCACGTCCGCCGCCAGCTGAGCGGATTGCGGATCCAACGCCGCGTCTGCGATGCCGCCCAGCCGGGCGAACGTCTCAGCGCAAGCCTTCCATTCTGCGTCGTTCATCTGGAGACCTCCACGTGGTCGTTCGGGTGACACTGTTCGTGTTTCTAGGATCGCGGCCGCCAGGTCAGCGGCAGTTCAGCGAGCACCGCCACAGCGGCGCCGGCGATGACCGGCTTGCCACCGGGATCAAGCTCGAAGTCGGGAATCCGCGGCAGCCACTCCTCGATCAGGATGCGGAGTTCCGCCCTGGCGAGATTGGCGCCGGCGCAGCGATGCACGCCGCCGCCGAACGTCGCGTTGCGGACCTTGCGCTCGAGATCGACCTTCCGCGGGTCGGCGATGATGCGTTCGTCGAGATTGTACAGCGCGGTCGGCGCGACGATCAGGTCGCCGGTCTTGAGCTGCATCCCGTCGTATTCGGCGTCCTTGCGCAGCGTCCGGGTCTGGGTGCTGATCGCATAGCGGCGCAGCAGCTCCTCGACGGCCCCGGGGATCTTGGCCGGGTCGTCGACGAGGGCGCGCCGGTGCTGCGGGTTCAGCGCCAGGTGCCACATGAAGAAGCCCATCATGCCGGCCACCGTATCGAGGCCGGCCAGCAACATCAGCACCGTCATGCCCACCAGCGTCGGCTCGGGGATCGGCTCGCCATCGACCAGCGCCGTCGCCATTTCGCTGATGGCGTCGGTTCCCGGATTGGCGCGCCGCTCGCGGATCGTCGCCAGGGCGTAGGCGCCTAGCTCGCCGCGCACCTTTTCCAGCTCGGCCAGGTCGCGCCCGCGCATGATCCGATGCACTAGGTCGAGCAGCTTGAGCCGGTGGTCGGAGGGCAGGCCGGCGATCTGCATGAAGATCCGCACCGGCAGATGGTAGGCGAACTCGCCCACGAACTCGCAATGGCCGCGATCCTTGAAGCCGTCGATCAGCTCGATGGCGGTGGCGCGGGCCGCGCTGGCGAGCGTCTGGACCTGCTTTGGCGAAAGCGCCCGGTTGAAGAAGATCCGGTACTTCTGCCACTCGGGCGGATCGGCCTGCACCGGCAGCAGGCGCGGCTCCATGTTGCGCTGCGCCGGCACGGTGGGATAGCGCGACGAGAAGGATTCATGGTCGTCGAGCACCCGCTCGATGATGTCGCTGCGGGTCCCCACCCAGTGGCCGCCATTCAGCGGAGTCCAGAAGATATCAGGCAGGCGCCCGGCGTCCTGCAGGTCCTTGTAGGCCATGGCGTAGTCGATCGCGCCCTTGGCAGGGAGGCCGTAGACGTCCCAACTGATCACCCGGTCCGCAGGAACGTGGTCGGGCATTTCGGCCTCCGCCATGCCCGGGAACGTTATGAGCGGCTCAACCACATTCTTCCCCAATCCAGGTCGCTGCGGAGTTAGATGCTGATGTGGCCCAACATGCCGCCATCGATCCGAAGGTTGGCGCCGGTGATATAGTCGGCCAGGGGGCTGCAGACGAAAGCGGTGAGCGCGGCGAGTTCGAAGGGCTCGCCCATGCGTTCGGCGACCGAAGGGTTGAGCTCGGTCATCATCCGCCGCTCGGCCTTCTCCATGTCGCCGCCCATGGCCTCGGCCAGTTGCACCACGGTTCGCATCAGCGGCGGCGTCTTGACGATCCCGGAGGTGATGACGTTGGAGGTGACCCGCGTCCCCGCCATGGATTTGGCGAGCGAGCCAGAGAACGACAGCAGCGCCGACTTCATCGCCGAATAGTCCGGCACAAAAGTCAAAGGCACGCTGCCGGCGGTGCTGCCGATGCCGACGATGCGGCCCCACCCGCGCTCGCGCATCGCCGGCGCCAGGCTGCGCGACAGGCGAACCGCCGACATGAAGTTGTTGTTGAAGGTCTCGACCCAATCCTGCTCGGCCACCTCGTCATAGGGGCGTGCGTTGAACTGACCGGCGTTGTTGACCAGGATGTCGACATGGCCGAGCTGCTTCTCGGCGGCGGCCACCACGGAGGCCACGCCTTCGCCCGTCGACAGGTCGCCCAGCGCCGGGACCGCGCGCGCCGCGCCGATCTCGGCGATCACGCGCTCGGCTGCTTCGACGTTGCGCCCGTTGATCGCGACCCGGACGCCCTCCGCGGCCAACGCCACGGCGATGGCTTCGCCGATGCCGCTCGTCGAGCCCGTCACCAGAGCGGTCTTGCCCTGAAGCCTGAGGTCCATATCCCCTCCCCCTCCTTCGGAATGCGGGCGAAAGTCGTAACGCTGCTTCGCCTCGGCGCCGCGATCAATCGCGACTTCCGGATCGATAGAGCGCTAAGTGACGGCGGTCAAAATGATCAGTTTTCACTAACATATTGAACTGCGTTCAAGTCGAGCGTGGCGAAATCCCCCCGCGCACTTACCAAACGAATACAGGGACACGACTTGACGTCGCCCTTCGGCCGGGCGTCGATTGGCGTAAATTATACTCCAGCGTGGAACCATGATCGTCAGCGACGCACAGTTCGCCGCCATCGAGGATCGTCCGCAACGGCTCGAGGAGCTCGACGCCAAGGAAGCGATCCCGACGGCCTCTACCGCTACGCCCGCGCCATCGATCGCTTCGACGTCGAGTTCCTGAAAACCTGCCACCACCCCGACGCGTGGGACATCCGCGGCGTATTCAACGGCAACGCCTATGAATTCGCCGGTCGGCGCCGGGCTGCTGTGCGGCGTCAGCGGCCCGCGGCACGTCGGGTCGGTCAGGAAGACGCCCTGGACGACGTTCCGTGCGTCTTGTTCTTCAGGTAATGGGCGCGAAGGACCACCGCGAACTTCTCGGTCGCATTCCACCCCGCCTGGGTGCGGACGTACTTGGTGTTGGTGTCGCCGAGCGGATCGCCGGTCATGTAGGTGGCGACCGGCTGTTCGTTGGCCAGTTCGATGTTCGGGTTCTTCAGGCCGCGGATGCCGATGATGGTCATGCTCGTGCCCTGCGGCGACGAATTGAACGAGCCGTTGGGCGTCACGAGCGCAGGTCGCCGATCGTCTGCAGCGAACGCGCCCTTAGCGCCTCGCTCCCAAGGGCCGTCAGAGCGACGGGAACCTTCTGCAGCGACTCGTGACGACGATTTCCTCGAGCGTATACCGCCTCCTTGCTGCTCGGCGGCCCACGATCAGTCAGTTACCAATTGGCGACGAGGCCGACGTTTGCGTCCGAGGGTTGTCGCAAGTATCCGCAGAAGGCACTGTGCAACATTAGAGCGGTCGCCAAAGGCCGCCCGGGCGGAAACGGGATCGGCGAAATGAAGCAGCAACGCTGGTATCGCGGCTGGGCGATCGTCGGAAGCTGCGTCCTTTCACAGCTCGTCGTGCTCGGCCTCCCACTCAACGCATTTTCGCTGTTCTTGCACGACTGGTCCGCTCAGCTTGGCGCGCCGATCAGCACCCTGCAGCTCACACAGCCGGCGTTCGGCGTCATGACAGCGCTGCTGTGTCCGGTGGTCGGCATTCTGGCGGACAGGTATCCCTCGCGCTGGCTGTTCGGCGCCGCCATAGCCGCCGCAGCGGCGTTCAGCATCGCGATGAGTGCGATCGACGCAACCTGGCAGCTCTTCGCCTTGTACGCGCTGGTTCTGCCCTTCGCCGCGGGCTTCGGCGGCGCCATCCCATCCAATGCGCTGGTCTCGCGGTGGTTTCAGCGCAAGGTCGGACTGGCGATGGGGCTCACGGCGTTCGGCATCGGCATCGGCGGCGTCGTGCTGCCCCCGGTCGTGGCTGCGCTGATGCCGGCGTTGGGCTGGCAGGCCATCTGGCGCGGCGCGGGCGTGATCATGCTGCTGGCCGTGCTGCCCCTGCTCATGGCGATCCTTCGCGACCACCCGCAGTTCGAACGCGATGGCGACAAGTACGTGGACCTGGAATCGCTTCGAGGCGGGTCGACCGGCGATGGTGCAGCGCCGGCCCTTCGTTCGCGCGACATCCTGCGGCGGCGCAACTTCTGGCTGCTCCTCGGCGCGTTCCTGGCGATGCTCGCCGCCTACGAAGGCGTCATCATGAACTTGGCGCCGATCGCGCGCAGCCACGGATACGACACGCGAGTCGCCGGCCTGCTGATCGCCACGCTCAGCGTCGTTCGCCTTCTCGCGACGCTGTGCGGAGGCTTGGTCGCCGACCGGGTCGGCAACCGCATTCCGCTCGCCGCGATAGGGGTCATCGGAGCGGTCGGCCTCGTGGTCACCGGTTTCGCAGGAGACCTGCCGGTGCTTGCGATCGGCTTCGCCCTGTCAGGCGTGCTCGGCGGAATCTGGACGCCGCTCGCCTCGGCGGTGTCCGCCGAGTTCAGCCCACGCAACTACGGCCGCGCCTTCGGACTGATCAGCGCGTTCAGCCCGATCGGCCTGTCCGCAGGCTTCCTCGTCGCCAAGCTCCAGGAGGCCCAGGGCGACTACACCTTGGCGATGCTGATATCCGCGGGCCTCGCCGGCGCCGGCGTTCTGATCGCGCTCGCCATTCGCGAGACCCACAGGGGAGCGTCGGACGGGCGGGCCGAGATTCCGATCGACGCTTCGCAACAGTCCGTGTGAGCCGCGGCGCACGCGGGCGCTGAGCTGCCGGCGGCGAGATGCGCATCAATCCGGCGGCATTCCGCCGGATCGACGCAGCGACGGGTCAGAACAGCTCGATGTAGCCTTCCATGATCAGCTCGCCATCGCGTACGCGGCGCAGCACCATCACGTCCGGCCCCTGCAGTCCGCGATGATTGTAGGGATTGAAGCTGATGCAGGTGCGTGGCCCGCCGCAGGCCGCGGGAAGCATCTGCACCATCTCCAGGCCGCGACGGACACCGTCCGGCGTCAGGATCGGCGCGAGGATGATCCCCTCGATCAGCGCGGTGATGGCGTCGCGGTACATCGACAGCATTTCGCGGCCCGGCTCCTCGACGTCGGGATAGCGGGCGCGGTAGTCGTCGAACACCTTCGCGGTGACCTTGTTGGCGTCGTCCCACATGGTCACGCCGACCCAGCCTTCGTACCAGCTGCGGAACGCCGGCATCGAGGCGCCGTAGAAGGCGTCGTTCATGATCCGCGGCACGTCCCAGTCGGACTCGTTGACGAACTTCGACCAATGACCGGCGACCCAGCCGGTGCCGAAGTGGGCCAGCGCGTCAGGCCGGAGGTCGCGCATCTGCTCCAGCGTCCGCGCGAAGGTGTCGGGCAGCTCGGGCGTCAGGAGTTGTGGAAAGCGTACGTCGCTCAGGATCTGCAGGCCGGCGCGCGCGGCGGCGATGCGGAAGTGCAACATGTACTCCGAGCCGTGGTCGGCGCGGTCCCAGGTGACGACGATCCGCCTATGGCCATTCTTCTTCAGCCAGCTCGCCATGCAGTAGGCGTCGTGCGGGATGCTGCTCCAGCTTACCGAGAAGGTCCATTCCGACATCCCCTGCGCCGTCGCGCCCAACGCCATCACCGGCACCTTGCGCGCGTCGGCGAAGGGCGGGATGGCGATGTTGTCGTCGGCGTGATTGCAGCCAATCACGGCGATGCAGCCCTGGTCGCAGAGGTCGTGATAGGCCGCCGCCACCTCCTGGAACGATCCCGCCGGCGGGCCGTACGGATAGACCTTGACGAACTCGAAGCCGCGTTCGAAGCGGCCGGACGCCTGATACTGCTCGGCGACCAGATCGTAGATCCGCTCGGCGTGCGCGCTGAACATCTCGGGCGTGTCGAACAGGACCCCGATCTTCACGGGGTCGCCCTGCTCCTGGTACTGGTCTCGTCGGGTCACTGGCGGATCCTTTGCAATGGGTCGTCGCGTCGTCGTTGCGCGCCGTCAGAACAGTTCGATGTGGCCTTCCATGATGAGCTCGCCGTTCTTCACCCGGCGGAGCACCATGACGTCGGCGCCCTGGGTGCCGCGGTGGGCGTAGGGGCCGAACGAGATGCAGGTCCTGGGGCCGCCGGACGCCGCCGGAAGCAGTTGCACCAGCTCCAGGCCGCGCCGCACGCCTTCCGGCGTCAGGATCGGCGCGAGCGCGACGCCCTCCAGAAGCGCGGTGACGCCATCGCGATAGAGCGCGACCATCTCCTGTCCCGCGTACGGCGCATCCGGGTGGCGCTCGTAGTATTCCTTGTAGAAATCGGCGATCACTTGGTTCTCGCTGTCCCACATGGTGGTCCCGACCCAGCCCTCGTAGTTGGCGCGGATCTCGGGGAAAGCCGCGCCATAGAAGGCGTCGTTCATGACCCGCGGCACGTCCCACCCCGAGTGGGTGACGAACGCCGCCCATTCGCCCGACATCGGCCCGGTGCCGAAATGCGCCAGAGCGTCGGGCTTGAGGTCGCGGAATTCCTCCAGCGTACGCGCGAAGATCTGCGGCAGCTCCGGCACGAGCAGCTGCGGGAAACGCTCGTCGGCGAGGATGCGGATGCCGGCGCGTGCGCAGGCGTTGCGGAAATGGACGACGTTCTCCAGCGCGTGGTCCGCGCGGTCCCAAGTCATCACGATGCGCTTGTGGCCGTTCTGCTTCAGCCAGCTGGCCATGGTGTAGACGTCGTGCGGAATGCTGCTCCAGCAGATAGAGAAGGCCCACTTCGACATGCCCTGGGCGGTGGCCCCCAGGCCCATGAACGGCACCTGGCGCGCGTCGGCGTAGGGCGGAATGGCGATGGAATCGTCGGCGTGATTGCCGCCGATGATCGCGACACAGCCCAGATCGCAAAGCTCGTGGAAGGCGTTGATCGAGTTCTGAATGGACCCGGCCGGCGGCCCCCAGGGGTAGCGCTTGATGAACTCGACACCGCGATCCAGGCGCCCCGACGCCTTATACCTCTCCGCGACCATGTCGTAGATCCGCTCGGCATGGTCGGAGAACTTCGGCGGCGTATCCAGCAACACGCCGATCTTCACCGGATTGCCCAGCTCCTGATACTGATCGCGTCTCGTCACCTGGACCTCTCATTCCAATTTGTCGCGCGTGCAAGCCGGCCGCCTGCGCGCGGCGGGTCGGCCAGCCGCCTCCGTCGATCGGCGCCTGGACGCGTCTTCGGCGGCGTGACCGTTTAGCCTCAACGAACCTCGCGCGTCACGTAATTAAGGGCGCTCTATCGACGCCCGACGCCGCCTCATGCGCATGCGCCCCGCATCCCACAGGGCTTCGTCTGCGATTTAGAGCAATTAATGAGCGCGCGGGGGTCGGCGCCGTCTCGAGAGGCCGCCACGCTTGAGGCGGTTACGCCCGATCATGGACCGGGCTAAGCTATAACAAGCAAGCTGATCGTCCGTTCGCTCAAGATCACCCATTCTGGCGGCCCCAAAGCGTCAGGCGCCTCGGCCCCGAACGGCCCATGAGGCCGTCCGGGATCGCAAGCGATGTTAGAACTTCACGTTGAGCTCGACGCCGTAGGTCTTCGGCTCGCCGGGATAGACGAAGTTGTAGCCGAGCGAGTCGTACACGTTAACGCCACCGACTGCATAGTTCTGGTCGAAGACGTTGCGCGCCCAGAGCGAAGCCACGAGGTTCGGCTTGATCTCCCAGTCCGCCCGGAGGTTGGTCAGGGCATAACCCTTCTGGGTCAGCCCGAGGCCAACCTGGTCGGCGAGGATTTGCGAGCTCTGATAGGCGACGTTCGCGATCAGCACGAGCCGCTGATCCGACGGCAGGTCGATGCCGTAGTTCACTGTCGCGCCAACCTTGTGCTTCGGGAGGTAGCCGAACGGCTGATCGCTGCGGTCGACCGGCAGGCCCGTCGCCGGGTCGGCGCTGATGTACTTGTCGAACTTCGCGTCGATGTAGCTGTAGAACGCCGACAACTCGAGGTTCTCGGAGAACTTCAGCGTCGACTCGGCTTCGAAGCCCTTGATCGTCGCCGCAGCCGCGTTCTGAACACGCGTGACGAGCGTGCACGGGTTGCCGATGCAGGCGTTCACGTTGCGCTGGATGTTCTTGTAGTCGCTGTAGTAGCCGGCGAGGTTCAGGCGCAGCGCAGCTTCGCCGATATGCGTCTGGCCCTTGTAGCCGACTTCGTAATTGGTGACGGTCTCGGGGTTGTACGGCACACGTTGCGCCGCCGATTGCGAGCCCGTGCCGAAGCCGCCCGTACGGTAGCCGGTACGGAACGAAGCGTAGGCCTGATGGTCCGGGTTGAACTGGTAACGGCCGGTGATGTTGAACGTCGGACGGTCGAAGTCCGCGCTGGCGTGCGCGCGGCAGCCCGCGACCGGACGGCCCGCGTCGTCGGTGGTGACGCAACGCGTGTGGTTGGGCGTCGTGCTGCCGCTGAAGTCTTGATAGATCGACGGCGCGTAACGCCGTTCATCCCAAGAGTAACGCGCGCCGACCGTCAGGAACAGCTGGTCGGTCACCCCATAGGTGCCTTCCGCGAACAGCGAGTACGCTCGGTTGTGCGCATGTTCGTCGAACAGGGTGGCGACGAGCGGCCCGCCCACGAGGGTATAGCCACCGTTGAAGCCGCGCTCGTCGAAGAAGAAGCCGCCGCCGATAAGTTGAAGGCGCTTGGTGTTGTACTGCGCCTGGAACTCTTCGGTCACTTGGTGCGACGTGCCCGGCACGCCGGAGTTCACCAGGATGCGCGTGGAGTCGCTGTTGTCGACGTAGGAGTTCGACCGCATCGTCCGGTAGCCGATGATGTTCTTGAACAGCACCGTGTCGGTCACGTTGAAGGTCGTCGTGTTGGAGATCCCGAAGGCCTCCGTGCGCGCCGAGGTGCGTTCGGCGGTGCGGACGCTGTAGAGGCCCGCCGCCTGCTGCTCAGCCAGCGCGTTCTGCAGGAAGTTCGTCCCGAACAGCGCATTGATCAGCGCGCGCGGCGAGGGATTGACGGCGGTGATCTCCGCCGCCGGGCCCGTGCCGGTGAAGCGCAGACCGTCGAAGTAGAAGGTCGAGACAAGATCGCCGCGGTCGACGCGGAACGAGCCGCGGCCGCCGAAGTACTTCTCGCCGTAGGGATCGCGGAAAGACGAACGGTTGTCGACGTAACCATCGCGATGGCCGGCGGTCAGCGCCAGACGCAGGCCCACGCCCTCGGCGATCGGGAAGTTGCCGATCAGGTCGCCGGAGTAGTAGCCAAGGTTGCCGAAGGCGGCCCGGGCTGAACCCTCGAACTTGTCGGTCGGCGTGTTCGGCGTGATCAGCACCGCGCCGCCGGTGGTGTTGCGGCCGAACAGCGTGCCGACCGGGCCCTTGACCACTTCCACCGACTTCACGTCGAGGAAGCCGTTGATGCCCAGACCGTTGGTCCGCGCGATCGGCACTTCCGCGAGGTAAGGGATCACGGCGCCGTCGTTGGTGATGCGCTCGTCGCCCTGACGCTGACCACGGATACCGAACGACACCTGATCTGGCCGGCCGATAAAGCGGCTGGCGGTGAACGACGGCGTCACGCGCGTCAGTTCTTCCGTCTTGGTGATGCCGGACTTCTGCAGTTGCGGGCCCGCGAGGGCCGTAACGGCGACCGGCACCGTCTGCAGGTTCTCTTCACGACGGGTCGCGGTGACGACGATTTCGTCGAGCGTGGCGGCGCCGCCGGCCGGCTCGGCCTGGGCGAACGCCTGGGTGGCGGCGCTGAACACCAGCGCAGCCGCGCTGCCACAGAACAAGACACGCTTACTGAAGCCCATTCGATTTCCCCCCTTTTGGACGGCTTGTGCGAAAGTCAACGCGATTTTGTGAAACAAGTGCCTAGTTAGTGGAATGGAGCGAACTGCGCTGAGCCACAAGAGCATTTTTGCCACAGTCCGGCGCGTTCGTGATGTGCGCTTCGCCCGCTCGGCCGTAAAAGATGAATATCCCCACGAGGTTTCAGCGCCGGAAACCCTGCATTCATGGCTCCGGCGGCTGGCGCCCGGGGCGAGGAATTGGTCAGGTATGTGCAGCGAAGCCACACATCGAGCCCAATAACATGATCCTAGAAAGTCGGAAATTTACGCGGGCGCGAATCGAGGGTCGCACTCGCCATCGATGCGCCGGACAAGGCCCGGCGGCTCCCGCGTCCTAATCGAGGCTCGCCATATGAGTGATAGGTTAATGTGAGATTGCGCGCAATCGCATATGGGCCGCTTATGGGCGCAACGAAACTGGGAACATGATCGAACCCGGTTTTGCGTCGCGTGGGAGGGTTGATGGACAAGCGTGCCGAGTTGAAGCCGGTGACGCCGACGCCGCCGGAGCTGAAGCCTACGCGCCCGCCGGGGGCGCAGGCCTGGGCGGCGTTCTGCCGCAAGCTCGAGCACGCGGGCGACCTCCTGTTCTCGACCGACTACATCGAGGATCCGGTCATGGAGGCCGAGACCCTGCGCTATCTGGTTCGCGAGGTGCGGGGCCACCTGGACGCACAGGTGAACCATGGCGATCCGGACTTTCCGCGCTTCTTCCGCTGGGACGAGCCGGGGTCCGGCCCGACCGCGCCGAACCTCGACAACTGGTACCTGATGGCCAGGATCCGCGGCGGCGTCGCCTATCGCGTGACCATCGAGCCCGGGCAGGTGTTCGACTTCCTGATCGGCGTGCTCGACGCCCAGACGCGCAACCTTGGCGACCACACGCGCGAGGCGTTCGAACCCGAGCCCGACGGGCGGATCGAGATCACCTTCAGCGCCGAGCGCCAGGGCCGCAACTGGATCCCCCTGCCCGACGACGCGATCATGATGCTGCTGCGGGTCTACTATCATGACTGGCCGCGTGAGCGGCCGCCCGCCGTGCGAATCGAGCGGATCGGCAGCGCCGGCGAGGCGCCGCCGCCGCCGACCCTGGAACGGCTGTCCGGTCAGCTGGACGCGGTGATCGGCGCGCTCACCCGGCAGCCGTACGGCTACGCCTTCTATCAGTTGCGCGCGATGGACGAGGCGCCGGCGAACAGCTTCCCGCCCCCGCTGGACATGCCGGGCGGCGGCGGACCGATCATCTACGGGTTCGGCCGCTACCGCCTGACGCCCGAGGAAGCGTTGATCATCGAGTTCCAGCCGCCGACGGCGCGCTACTGGGGCCTGCACACCTACACCCTGCCCTGGTTCTCCAACGTCGATCCGGCCAATCGGATCAGTTCGCTGAACGACCTGCAGGCCCATGTGGATACCGACGGCAGGGTGCGGGTGGTGGTCGCGCACGGCGACCCGGGCGTGCAGAACTGGCTGGACGCCGGCGGCTTCCCGACCGGCTCGATGGCCTATCGCTGGATCTGGTCGGAAAGCCCGCCCCCGCCGGTCACGACCCGCCTCGTGCCGTTGGCCGAGGTGCGCGCCAGCCTTCCTGCGGAGACGCCCGCCTTCACGCGGGAAGATCGGGTCCGCCAGATCCAGGAGCGCCGGGAACACCTCGCCCGCCGCTTCAGGTTCTAGAGCGCCTTTCGTGCAGCGCTTCATCGTCGGAACCGGCCGGTGCGGCTCGACCATGCTCTCACGCATGCTGCAGGAGCACCCGGACACGCTCTCCATCCTGGAGTTCTTCTCGACGCTCGACCGCGCCAGCGTCTTCCAGCCGGGCGAGTTCGACGGGCCCGAGGTCTGCGCCATCCTCGCCCGCACTAACCTCTTGAACGACCTGGTCGTCAGCCGCGAGCCCTGCTTTCAGGAGGGCGTCGCGCACAGCTACCGGCGCGAAGCGTCGGGCGCGGGCTACCGGCTTCCCGGCTTCATGCTGGTGCTGCACCAGCTCTCGCCCGAGCCCGCTCCGCTCTACGTCGAGGCCATGGCGGAGGTTGGCGCCTGGCCGCGCCGCCCGCTCGCTGAACATTGGCTGGCGCTGTTCGACTGGATGACGCTGCGCCTCGGCAAACGGGGCTGGCTCGAAAGGTCCGGCGTCTCCATCGAGTATGTCGGCGAGCTGATCGATCGCTATCCCGACGCCAAGTACGTCCACATCCATCGCGACGGCGTCGAGGCGGCGCTCAGCTCGCGCGGCTTTCGCCACTTCGTCCTCTACTGTTCGCTGTTCTCAGACCCGCCGGGCGAGGCGGAGCTTCGGGAGATGCTGGCCGAGGAGATCGATCCCGCCACCGACCCGGTGGTCCGGCGCATGACCAACCAGCAGCCGCCCATCGAAGCCTATGGTCGTTACTGGTCGTGGCAGATCGCCCGCGGCTACCACGAGTTGGTGCGGCTTGCGCCCGAGCAGCGCCTCGATGTCCGCTACGAGGATCTGGTGAGCGAGCCTGCCGTCACGCTCGAGCGCATCGCCGACTTCTTCGAGCTGCCCCGCCGTGACGGCTGGATCGCGCGCGCCGCCGGCATGGTCGACCCGGAGGGCGCCGCCCCGCGCCAGGACGCCCTGGACGCTGACGAGCTGGCGCGCCTGCGGATCGCCTGTCGACCGGGCGAGACCCTGCTCGGGCGCGACCTGACCAATGGCTTTGCAGACACCATGCATGGGCTTCGCCGCGTCGTCGGCTGACGGCCGCGCAGGAGGGGAGATCGAATGTCGAAGGTTTGGTTCATCACCGGCGCGTCGAGCGGATTTGGCCGCTCCCTGGCGGAAGAAGCACTCGCGCTGGGCTACTCGGTGGCCGCGACGGCCCGCAACACCGACGCGCTGGCCAAGCTGGTGGGGCAGGCGCCTGACCGCGCCGTGGCGATCCGTCTCGACGTGACCCGACCCGAGGAGATTGCGGCCGCCGTCGAGACGACCCTGGCCCGCTTTGGCCGCCTCGACGTGGCGGTGAACAATGCCGGCTATGGCCTGATCGGCGCGCTGGAGGAAGTCTCCGAGGCGGAGATCAAGCAGATGTTCGACACCCACGTCTTCGGGACCATGGGCGTCATTCGCGCCGCCCTGCCCCACATGAGGCGCCAGCGGTCGGGGACGATCATCAACGTCTCCTCGATCGGCGGGCTGATCGGGTACTACGGCGGCAGCATCTATAACGCCTGCAAGTTCGCCATGGAGGGCATGACCGAGGCGCTGGTCGAGGAGGTCCGGCCGTTCGGGATCAAGGTCATGCTGTTGGAGCCGGGCACCTTCCGCACCGACTTCTTCAACCGTTCGATCAGGTTCGCGACGCCGATGGCGGCCTATGACGGCACCCCGGTCGGCGAACGCCGCGGCATGGTCGGCGACGCCGCAGAGGATGCGCCGGGGCCGGAGGTGGTGGCCCAAGCGATCCTGAAGGCCGAGGCGCGCGACGACCTGCCGCTGCGCCTGATGGTCGGCGCCGACGTACTGCAGGGCGCGCAGTTCAAGATCGACAGCCTTACACACGCGCTCGAGGTCTCGAAGGTCTTGAGCGGAGCGTAAAGCGCGAGGCGATCGGGCGCCGGCGCCCGATCGCCCGTTCACACCTTAGCCCGTGTAGACGACCTCGATCAGCGAGCCGTCCGGATAGTGGAAGTCTCCGGTAGAGTAGCTCTTGCCGATCGTGCCGATGAGCATGCGGCCGGCGTGGAACTTCACCTGCGGGTGGCCGCCCTGCAGATTGCGCGCGAACGGGCGCCGCTCGCCCTTCTCGTCGATGCGGTAGATCTCGGCGTCGTAGGGGAGCGCCGCGTCCGGCATGGTGCTGGTCTGCATCAGGTTGACCGTGCCCATGTCGGCGACGAAGCGCTGGCCCCCGAAGGCGCCGAAGCCCTGCGGCGCGATCGCGCCACGGTAGCGATGGCCTGAGAAATCCACCTCGGGCAAGCCGCTGGCGTCGATCTGGGCGAGCTTGGCCTTCTGACCCTCGCCCTGGTCGTCGACGACGAAGTGAACGATCTTTTCCGCCAGCAGCGGCTCGCCGGGATTGGGCGCCGGCGTCGAGAAGCTGTGGTTGGCCACGCCTTCGCAGATCAGCTTGCCAGCGTGCTGTCCCCAGCTCTGCGGCGCGCGGTAGAGCCAACGCGGCATGAACTGGGCGCCCGCGTTCGCCTCATCGCCGACGACGTAGGGCCAGATCTGCCGCGTCGAGGTGACCTTGTAGAGCGTGCAATTGAACATCGAGACGACGAACAGATAGCCGTCCTCAGGGGTCCCCGGCTCGCCCCAGCCCTGGCTGACCAGGGCGCCGGACTTGCCGCCGTTGATCGATCCGGAGTCCGGCACGACGACGTAGTGCTCGACCCAGTTGGCGCCCGGCGGCACCCAGAACACGGCGTGGGTGTTGTGCGCGCCCTTGCGGCCTGGACGCAGCTGGCCCAGCGGGAACGGCCGGTTCGAATACTCGCCGAAGTTGGACGACGACCTCATCGAGCTCATGATCATCGCCCGGCCCGAGTTGCCGTAGGGCACGATCGGCTCGATGCGGTTGTCGGGATGGAGCTTGAAGATCGAGCCGTGGCCCTTCTCGGGGTTCCAGCCGGGCTCTGCCTGACCGCCAATGTCGGTGATGACCATCGCGCCGTCCTCCTCGACCCAGCCGAGCTGGCAGTCGTACAGCGTGGTGGCCGGCGGAATGATCGGGCGCAGTTCGAAGCCCGGCTCAAGGATTTCGGCGCGGATCTCGGTCCATTCCTTGAGCCAGCCGAGGTCGGTGTACGAACGTTCCATGGGGTCTCTCCGAGCTCGTGTCTTCAGATCGCGGTCCAGCCGCCATCCACCGGCAGCACCGCGCCGTTGATGAAGCTGGCCTGGTCGCTGGCGAGGAAGACGACGACGGGCGCGATCTCCTCAGGGCGGCCGCTGCGCGGATTGAGGTCCAGCGCCTTTTCCAACGACGGCCAGAGCACCGGCTTCTCGGCGGTGTCGACCATCCTGTGCTTGGAGGAATCCCAGCCCGGCCCCTGGCTGTGAACCCCGCCCGGCGCCATGCCGACGCAGCGGATGCCCTGGTCGCCATAGCAGGCGGCGATGTTCTTCGTCAGTCCGACCAGGCCGTGCTTGGCCGCGGTGTAGGCGACGCCCGCGCGCCCGCCGACCATGCCGCAGATCGAGATGGTGTTGACGATCACGCCCTTGCCGTTCGCGATCATGCCGGGAAGGAACTGGCGGGCGGTGAGGAACGGGGCCTTCAGGGTGACGTCGTTGCAGCGGTCCCACCACTCGTCGGTGGTCTCCAGCACGCTCTGGTGATTGCCGATGCCGGCGTGGTTGATCAGGGTGTCGACGACGCCGAACGCCTTGTTCGCCGCTTCGGCGATACGCTCGATCTCCGCGGCCTTGCTGATGTCGGCCTTGACCGACATCGCCTGGCCGCCGGCCTCGCGGATCGCCTTGGCCGTCGCCTCGGCGGTTTCGCCGTCGATGTCGACCACAACCACGTTTGCGCCGGCCTCGCCGAAGGCCATTGAGATTTCGCGGCCCATGCCGCGCCCGGGCACCGATCCGCCCCCGGTGATCACCGCGGTGCGCCCGCTCAGGTCGAGTTTGATCATGGCCTCACCTATGCTTTCGTTTGTAGTCAGCCGCGGGTCCAGTCGTTGGGCGGATCCTGGACGCCGGCCATGTTCACCACAGGCGACAGGCTGTGGCTCTTGGAGGTCGCGCCGTTGTCGACCGGCAGCAGGACACCGCTGACGAAGCTCGCCGCCGGCGACAGCAGGAAGGCCGCCGCCTCGGCGAGTTCGCGCGGTTCGCCGACCCGGCCGAGGTAGTGGGCCCGCAGCTTCGGCCCGATCACCGGGTCGCCGAGAATGCTCTTCAGCTTACCCTCGCCGGTGTCGAAGGTGCCGACCACCAGGCAGTTCACGCGGATGTTGTAGCGCGAGTAGTACGCCGCCATGGCCGGCGTCAGCGATTGGATCGCGCCCTTGCAGGCCGTGTACGAATGCCCGGAGAGCTGGCCGCGCACGCCCGCGGCCGAGGACATGTTGACCACGCTGCCGCCGCCGGCGCGCGCGATCGCCTTCAGGGCATGCTTCGAAGCGAAGAAGAAGCCGTCGAGATCCGAGACCAGCATCTCGCGCCAGGCGTCGCTGTCGATCTCGCTGATCGGGCCGTCGGGTCGACCCTGGATCCAGGCCGCGTTGTTGACTAGGCCGGTGAGCTTGCCGAACGCGGCCACGCCCGCCTCGACGGCGGCGACCACCTGTTCTTCGCGCATCATGTCCATCTGCGCGAAGATCGCCCGACCGCCTTCCGCCGTGATCTGCGCCACCAGAGACTCGCCGCGCTCGCGCGTGCGCCCGGTGACGATCACCGCGGCGCCTTGTCGGGCGAAGGTCTCCGCCATGGCCGCGCCCAGGCCGGCGGTGGAGCCGGTGACGAGAATGACCTGGCCTTCGAGCGGCGATGTCATGAGCAAACTCCCAGAGTTGAAATGTGTGGGCCCGGGTGCGGCGCACGGTGGCGCCCGCCTACGCCTTCGGCCAGACGATCGGCAGGTAGGTGATCGCCATGGCCGCGCCCGAATGGCCTTCGATCGTCTGGCCCGGCGCGATCTCGAACTCCGGAATGCGCGACAGCCACTCTTCCAGGAAGATGCGCAGCTCCGGCCGCGCCAGGTTGGAGCCGAGGCAGCGGTGCGGGCCGGAGCCGAAGTTGATGTGGCGGAAATGCTCGCGGTGAAAGTCCACCTCCATCGGGCGCTCGAACTTCTCCTCGTCCAAGCCGTACAGATGGATGGGCAGAAGCATGCGGTCGCCCTTGCGGATCGGCGCGCCGTGAAACTCGAAGTCCCTGGCGGCGGTGCGCCCGAGATTGAGGATGCCGAAGCGCCGCATGAACTCCTCGACCGCGTCCCTGGCGAGCTCCGGATGAGCCGCCAGCTCGCGCCGGTGCGTCGGGTTCTCAGCCAGGAACTTGACGATGAAGGAAAGCGCCGAGGTCACCGTGTCGATGCCGCCGAACAGGATGTTGATGGCCATCGAAACGCTGTCGGTCGGCTCGATCTTGCCTTCGGCCTCCGCCGCGACGATGCGCGAGAACACGTCGGCCCCTGGATTGTGGCGACGCTTCTCCAGCGCCTTGGACAGGTAGTCGAACGTCGCCATGCGAGAGACGTTGGTCTCTTCGCGATTGGGATTGCGCGCCGCGTCCTCGACCCATTTGCGAACCAGCGGGCGATCTTCCACCGGCAGCTCGACGAAGCTCAGGAACAGCTCCACCGGCATGCGCACGCCGAACTCGGCGACGAAGTCGCAGCCGCCGTTCGGCTTGAGCTCTTCGACGATCTCGACGACCAGCTTGCGGATCTCGGGCTCCCAGGGCGCGAGGGCCTTTGGCGAGAGGAGCGGCACCGCGATCGCCCTCAGCCCCTGCAGCTCCGGTGGGTCCACCTCGAGCGGAACCGTGCGCGGCGCGCCCTCGGGCCGGGCGGGGATGCTGAACGGGTTGGACGAGAACCGCTCGAAGCTCTGCATCGCGTCGAAGATCGAGGCCGCGCGCGTGGCGATCCAGTGCCCGCCGTTGTGCGGCGTGAACACTACGGGCGGCCCGTCTTGCAGTTTCTTCCAGGCCTGGTGCAGGTCCCGCTCGGCGTCGGGCGGATTGAAGAAGTCGAACTCGGTGACCAGGGACGGGGGAACATGATCTGGCAAGGCGGCCAGCTTCGCGACGGGCTCAGCGGCGTAGCTCACGACGTTTCCTCCAGATTACCATTCTAGGCACATATTAGAACCCCGATGCGCCGCCGATCAATCCTTGGCGACGAGGAAGATCGCGCCGTGGGCCGGAATCGAGCGGCGCAGCCGGGACGCCCCCGCCCGCGCCCGACACTGGCGAGCGGTGCAATCTCAGAGTAAGACTTCACAGTCGCAAATCGCCTGCCGCGGACACAACTCTGAACAGAAGCGCAAACTCGAATCCCGTAGTCGAGCCAGGAAAGCGCAAGCTCGCGCAACGTCTCGCGGACATGATCGAGGCGGACCTCCGAGAAAACTGCTGGGAGCCGGGTCATGTGATCGGCACCCTCGGCGATCTCGTCGCGCGCTATCAGGTCGGCCTCAGCAGCGTCCGCCAGGCGGTTCTGCTCCTCGAGAGGCAAGGTCGGCTCGAGCTGAAGCGCGGGCAAGGCGGCGGCGTCGCCGTCGGCATGTCCGGGGCCGCGGCCGCGGCGATGTCGATGTCGACCTTCCTCGAATTCCTGCCGATCGAGGCCAACGAGCTGTTCGACGCCCGCGCGTGCGTCGAAGGCCTGTCGGCGAAGCTCGCCGCCGAGCGGGGGGATCGGCAGAAGATCCCGCTGCTCTACGATCGGGAGGTCCCGCCCGTCGGCGACGACGAAGCCATTCGCCTGCACCGGTCGGCCACCGCCACCCGCTTCGGCACGCTGCTAGCCAGTCTGTCGAACAATCCTCTGCTGGAAATCTTCGCCGAGGTGCTTCGGCATATGTCGCTCGAGGTGATCGCCGGGTCGCGGCGGCCGCAGGAGTTCGACCAAGCCGCCGCCGGAGCTGAGAAATACCGGCTGGCGCTCGCCGACGCGGTCATGGCCGGCGACGCCGACCGCGCCGGCGGCATCGCGCATCAATTCTTCACGGCCGAGTTTCCGTTGCTGATGCGACCCGCGCTGATCGCGGCGCGGCGGGGCCAGACCGCGCTTGGGCGCGATGGCCTCGACAAGGAGATGGAAGTCCGCTGGGTTCTCTACGGGCGCCAGATCAAGACCGCCGAGGCGCTGATCCGCCTGTTGCTGCGCGAGGTCCGGATTCGCGGGCTGGGGCCGGGCGCGCGCATCGGCTCGGAGCCCGAGATCCTAGAGCGTTATCGGGTCGCAAGACCCGTGCTGCGCGAAGCTGTGCGGATGCTCGAGCGCCACGGCATCCTCAATTCCCGGGTCGGCAAGGCGGGCGGGGTCTACGTCGGCGTCGCCGCCCCCGAGGCGACCGTGGAGTTCCTGGAGAGCGAGATGCGCGGCCTGGCAATCCGGCCAGAACACATCGAGGAGTTGCGCCTGCGCATCGAGCCAGAGCTCGCTCGGCAAGCGGCGGCGCAGGTCGCTTTCCCCGAGAGCGACACGCCTGCGAGCTCGCTGGTCGAGGCGGGACGCAGGTCGAACCTGCACATACTGCCGCTTTTCGTGCAGGCGTTGCGCACGCTGTCCCCGCCGACCGTGGCCGACAGCGCCGAATTGCTCGCCCACATCGCGCAGCAGAATGTACCACAGGCCTTCCGCGCCGCGCGCGACCAGTTGCTGGCGGAACAGGCGCCGGACTGAGCGATCCGTCGCCCACGGCGCGGGGCCGTGCTCAATTGGGCATATGTTTGAGCGACGTCGAAAGTCGACCAGGCTACTCGACGGGCGCCGGTTCGGTTTGCCTGGGATCGCTTAAGTCGCCCCGCACTTTCTGGCGATCTCGTCGAGCAGCGCGGCGAACTCGCGCGGCCGGCTGAACGAATGCCCCACGATGACCGCCGCGAGGTCCGACATCGCGCGGGCCGCCGCCTCGGCATAGTCGTTCCAGGTCGCATCGACCGCCTCGATGGGAAGGTCAGGCGCCACCACGGCATGGCCGAGACCCTTGAGTTCCGCCGCGAGCAGGTCCGGCACCAGCCCCCGTGCAGTCCGCCATGAATGAAGGACGAAGTCAGTCATTCCGGCATCCTTGCGTCGCCTTATCGCTAGTCGGCCGGCGCGTACTTCTTTACCGCGTCGCGGATCACGACGAAGGCCTCATCGAGCGTCGCGGGGTCCTCGCGGCCGAGCAGCAGCTGGCCCGGCAGCACCGCGGCGCGCACCCGCTCGAGCTCCTCGGCCGGAAGATTGGGCGGCCGCTGGCCCAGGCTGGTGTCGATAAGGTCCGCAGCGCGCCGCTCCCAGCCCGGATCGTCCGGCAGCTCGAAGAATTCGCCGATCCGCTGCAGCTCGTGCTCGGGATGCGCCTGCAGATCCTCAAACCGCACCGGCAGGTACTGGTCCGGCCGAAGATGGATGAACTCGCGGAACCCGCGCGCGATTTGCCGGGTCCACATGCGGCCGAACTGTTCCAACGGCGGCTTGCTCTTGAACAGGCGGGTCACGGGGTCGGCGTCGGTGGGATTTTCGATCGCCTCTCGCAGCTCCGCCTCGGTCGGGGGAACCTCGTCGTACACGGCGGCCCAGACGAACCAATTGTGCTCACGCATCGACATCGCCGCGGCGACACCGTCGCGGTGGATGTGCACGTACTTGGCGTTGGGGAAGGTGCGCCGCATGCCGTCGTAGTAACGCAGCGCAGCGCCCGCACGCTCGATCCAGCCTTCCTTGCCGAACCGATCGCAGAGCCATTGGAACAGCGCGAGATACTGCTCGCGGATGGAGCGCGTCGGCTGCGCCTTTGCCCAGGCGATCATGTCGTCGAACAGGCCCTCGGGGTTTTCCGGGTCGAGGAACGGCAGCGACGCCAGCATGATCGCCGGGATGCGGCCGGGCGCCCAGCGCTCGCCGCCCTCCTTGAACAGGATCTCCTTCAGGCCGAGGCCCCGCCGCGCAGTCAGCACGCCCATCCCGTCGGCGCTGTCGAGGATGCGCGCCAGGCGCTCGCCCGTGACCGGCTCGGCGGGGAAGCGGTCGAGATTGTCCACCCCGCCAAGGAACTCCGAAAGCGACAGGATGCGCTTGTTCTCGGCCAGCATGTGCGAAAGCAGGGTCGAGCCGGCTCGCCCGGTGCTGATGATGAAACGTTCGGTGGTGGTCAACGCCTTCTCTCCCAACACGCGCCACGTCCTTGGCCGTCAGCGGCGGCTGAACGCGGCGTCTCCTTCCCTTTTTGGAACCAACGTGGGCCTGCGGACTCCGCGGGCGACCTGCGCCCGCGCCTCGCCGGCGACGAAGGCTGCCGTCCGCCCCCTTCTCAGTAGCGTAGCTGCAGGTGCCGGCGGCGGATCGCCATCTGCTGGGCGCGCTGCTCCGCCCCGAACGCCGGGGTGTCCGTCGGCAGCGCCTTGCGCACCTCGCTCACCTTGACGACCTGCGAGGTGATCGCCGGCGGCTCCGGATCCTCCGACCAGAACCAGCGCGTATAGACCAGGCCGTTGCGGCGCCCCTCGGTGCTGATCCAGTTCTGCACGCCCGGATCGCGCGCGGCGAACACCAGCCGCACCAGGCCGTCGGAATCCACGTGCGCCTGGCGATGGTTGAGGCTGGTGATGTGGTTGAAGAAGTCGGCCGAGTCGCCCCAAGGCAGACGGTGCCACTGGACGATCCAGTAGCGGGCGTTTGGCGGCTTGAACTCCACGACCATCGCCTCATCGGGCCCGAGGTCGAACTCGGCGCCGCCGTAGCGGTAGGCCTGCGGGCCGTTGGCCTCCTGCTGGGGCGTGAAGAAGAAGTTCTTCTTGCCGCCGGTGCGGGCGAGGAACTTCTCTGCGAACGCATGCTCGTGCGAGATCTGGTGGCGCATCCAGGTCATCGTCTCGTCGAGGCCGGCGACGAGATGATCCGGCGGGATCGAGTTGGGCTTGGCATCCTTGGCGCTGAGGCAGGTCAGCGAGACCGCGGGCGGGCGCCCCTTCTCCCAGTCGAAGTAGTAGATGCGCAGGAACATGAACTTGGCCTGCTCGCCGATCTGCAGCCAGTTGCCAGGCTGCGGCGTGGCGCTGAGGATCACCTCGAGGCGACCGTTCTGCGGCTTCAGGTCCTCCAGCGTGACATTGCCCCACATCTGGCCGAAGCCCGCCTCGGCGTAGTGGGCGGCGTGGATCGAGAGGTTCAGCTCGTCGATCGTGTCGGTGCTGATCGTCAGCCGATAGGTCTCGCGCCCGTCCAGCCGGGCGATCACGTAGCTGTTGTCGACGTTGGGCGCGAGCGGGATCGCCGCGGCGGTCTCTCGATCCAGCCAAGTCACGTGCGGGTGGCGGGTGTCGTAGCCGTCGAGGCGGAAATCCAGCGCGCCGCGCAGCGCGCGGGTGGTGAATTGCAGGCCCTCGGCCTGCACGCCCCCGTCCGCGCCCGGCTCCAGCGCAAGGGCCTCGCGGCCCGCCTCGTAGAGCCCATCGCAGAAGCGCCGCCAGGCCGCCTCGATGTCCTTCGTCGTCGTCAAACCCTCGCCTCCACTCTGCGCCGCCCGCGCCGGGCCACCGCCAACCGTCGCTCCAACGGCCAAGGCCGCCGCGCCGAGCGCCACCGCGCCGCGACGCGTCATCCGCGGAGCTATCATCGCCGCGTCGCCACGTTCAACCATTCATCTGCCTGATTTCCTGCCCTCGCGGCTTGCAGTCGATTCGCTATAAGCGCTACGCAGGCCTCGTTTCATGTGCCTCTTTTGGAGCATATATATGGATGCTTCGCCTTGCCAAGCCCGGCCGCCCTCGGCGTCCGACTGCAGGCTCCGCCGACTCCGCCCCATCGGCGGCGGTGGACGACGCTAATGATCTGAATATATGCCCCGTAGGGCAGAGTAGCCTTCGGGCGCCGTGACGCGAAGCTGCAAGGCGTCGTCGAAGAGTGCGCAACGCCGCCGCGCCGCGGGCGCGGGCAAGGCGTCGCATCAGGGCGGCGCCACGACATCGAGCTCGATCCGAGACGGCGGTCGGGCGCCGCCCGCCGCCTCGTTGACCGCCGCGCTTACTCCGCGCCGAACGGCACGTTGAGCGAGACACGGACCAGGCATGGTTCGCCGTGGAAGGCGTTGTCGCGCCGCCGGTGGTGTTACGGCCAAAGAGCGTGCCTTGCGGGCCCTTCAGCACCTGGACGCTTTCCAGGTCGTAGGCCGCGGTGTCCACGCCCTGGCCGCGCGGGACGTAGACTTCGTTGTTATAGATGCCGACCGAGGGGTCGAAGGTGATCGTCAGGTCGCTCTGGCGCTGACCGCGCAGAGTGATCGCCGCCGAACCGGCGCGCGCGTTGGACAGCGTCATCGTCAGGCTGGGCGCCAGGCGCTGCACATCGCTCAGCGTCTGCACGTTGGCCCGGGCCAATTGCGCCGCCGTGACCGCAGACGCGCCGTGACGACCACTTCCTCAAGCTGCGACGCCGCGTTGGGCGCTGCGGTTGACTTGGCCTGAGCGGAAGCGACATCGGCGATCCCGCCAGCAACGGCGAACGCGGACACCCCAACAAGAAATCTCCAACGCACGGTTCCCCCCAAAACTTTGTTTCACTGTTTAATTGGAACGGACGCAAGATATTGCAGGTTATTCTTTTCAGTGCGGCTGCATCGCAGCTATTGGCGGGGCGAAATGAGCCTGGGATTTTCCGTGAAATATAGCCAAGCTTCTCGTTACCTAAAACGAGACTCGATCTCATAGATCCTTAATTTAGGCGTAGACTATTGGTCGCCTTAGGGTGGCGCTGCGTTCCATCCTGCAATTTTTTCTTCTGTGAGCCGCCTCAATTGAAATTCGACTCATCCATTTGTTGTTATCAATTCCAGATTGAGATATTTACAAGTGACCGAAATCGCTCGCGTTTAAGTGAGGCGACCGCCTGGGGACCTGCGGTCGGGGCAAATCCTTCCGAGGATTGGGGGCTAAGTGACGAAGCCAAAACTTGCGATCAGGGTCGCAGACGCGATCGAGGAGCGGATCGTCGCTGAGGGCTGGCGGGTCGGCGAGATGGTCGGCTCGGAAGCGGATCTGATGGCCCAGCACCGGGTCAGTCGAACGGTCCTCCGCGAGGCGATCCTGTTGCTCGAGGCGAGGCAGGTCGCCGTGGCGCGCCGCGGCCCGGGGGGCGGGCTCAAGGTGCAACTGCCGCAGGCCTCCACCGTCTCGGACGCCGCGGCCCGCCTGCTCGAACTGGAGGGAATGACGGCGGAGCACCTTCACGAGGCGCGCATGGCGATCGAGGTGATGGCGGTGGAGTCGATCATCCGCAAGCTCGACGAGGCGACGATTCTGCGGATCCGGGCCTTCACCGAGCCCGGCCGCGCGACGACGAAGATCGAGAAGCTCGCGCAGTTGCGGGAATTCCATGGTCTGTTGGGAGAGCTTTCCGCCAACCCCGTGTTCAAGCTTGTGATCAGTGTTCTGATGCTGGTCGCCAAGGACTTCCTGATTACGGAGGAGGACGAGATCCCCGACGCCGAGGTCGACCAGTCCTTGCTCAAGCAGGGCGCGCTGGTCGAAGCGATCTGCGAGGCGGACTTCGGCCTGGCGCGCGCCCGCCTCAAGGACTTCCTCGACTGGGTGCTCCGGTACGCGATCCCGCCGGCCTCGGCGCCAGACCACTCGCCCCCCGGGCGCTCCCAGTGAGCGACCGTCGCCGCCTCTGAATCTGCGAGGCGGGGCAAATTCCTTATGGCTAATATGGCCAGCGCTTCTTAAACGACGCGCCATTATCAGTTAGCCGCCGGACGGGGAGGCGCGGGGTTGACCTACGATTTCATCGTCATCGGGGCCGGGTCCGCCGGCGCGGTCATCGCCAGCCGCCTCTCCGAGGACCCAAAGCGGCGCGTTTTGCTGCTGGAAGCCGGCGGCGCGCCCCGGAGCCCTTGGATCGCCATGCCTGCGGGCATGGCGAAGCTGGCAGGGGAAAATCCTTATAATTGGGGCGACCTGTCGGAGCCCGAGCCCCGCTTGCAGGGCGCCCGCGTCCGCTGCCCGCACGGGCGCACGCTGGGCGGGACCAGCAGCATCAACGGCATGATCTACATGCGCGGCCACCGGCAGGACTACGATGACTGGCGCGCGCTCGGCAATGTCGGCTGGGGATGGGATGACATACTGCCCTACTTCCGTAAGTCCGAGCGCTATGGCCGTGGCGGCGACGCCCTGCACGGCGACGCCGGCGAGCTCTGGGTCAGCGACCCTGGCTTCGAGCATCCCTCCACCCGCAAGTTCATAGAGAGCGCCGTTGCGCTGGGCTCGCCCCGCCTAGACGACTTCAACCGCGGAGACCACGAAGGGGTGAGCAAGGTGCAGCTCACCACCCGCAAGGGGCGCCGTTGTTCCACCGCCGCGGCCTTTCTCTCGCCCGCTCGCCGGCGACGGAACCTGCGGATCGAGACCGGCGCCGAGGTCCGCCGCATCCTCTTCGACGGCCGCCGTGCGGTCGGCGTCGAATACCGCCAGAACGGCCAGGTGCGCACCGCCAGGGCCGCCGGCGAGATTGTCGTGTCGGCGGGCGCGTTCAACTCGCCGCACCTGCTGCTGCTGTCCGGCGTCGGCCCCGGCGCGCAGCTGCGGGCGCACGGGATCGAGGTGATGAGCGACCTGGCCGGCGTCGGCGCCAACCTGCAGGACCATATGGTCGCCGGTTTCGCGCCGGAGGTGGCCCCGGGGGCGTCGATGAACGACGAGCTGCGCGGCGCGAACCTGCTCCGCATGGGGCTCGGGTATCTGCTGACCGGGCGCGGGTTCCTGGCGATCGGCGGCTCACACGCCTGCGCCTTCGTCCGCAGCGGACCTGACGTCGAGCGGCCCGACCTGACGATCATGTTTCGGCCGCTGACCGCCGCGCGCAACCTGAAGGACGCGTATGTGGCCGAGCAACGGCCCAGGGTGACCCTGATGGCCTGCGTGCTGCGCCCGCGCTCTCGCGGCTGGATCGCTCTGCGCTCGGCCGATCCGCACGCCCGTCCGCTGATTCAGCCGAACTATCTGGCGGAGACCGCGGACGAAGCGACGCTGATCGCCGGACTGCGCCTGATCAACCGGATGCTGCGCGCCGACCCGCTTCGCCAGATCGTCGCCGACACCGCCCTGCTGGGCGACAGCGGCGACGACGACGAGATGCTGCGCGAGCACATTCGATCCACCAATGTGGTCTGCGGCCATCCGGTCGGCACCTGCAAGATGGGGCCGCGGACCGACGCGGCCGCGGTGGTGGACGATCAGCTGCGCGTACGCGGCGTCGAGGGCCTGCGGGTCGCCGACGCCTCGATCATGCCGCTGATCCCGTCGGGCAATACGAACGCGCCGTCGATCATGATCGGAGAGAAGGCCGCGGACCTGTTGGTGGCCGCAGGCTGACTGAAGGGGAGGAACGAGATGGCCGACACCACGGTCCTTCGCGGGGGCCTCGTCGTCGACGGCGGCGGCGGCGAACCCTATGAGGCCGACATCGCGCTTCGCGGTTCGACCATCCTCGATGTCGGGCGCAATCTGCCCGCAGGCGATCTGGAGGAGGATGTCGTCGGCTGCGTCGTCACCCCCGGCTTCGTCGACATCCACACCCACTATGACGCCCAGGCGACCTGGAGCACGCAGATGTCGCCCTCCTCGGCGCACGGCGTGACCACGGTCGTCGTCGGCAATTGCGGAGTCGGCTTCGCGCCCTGCCGGCCGCAGGACCGCCAAGCGCTGGTCCGCCTGCTGGAGGGCGTCGAGGATATCCCCGAGGCGGTGATGGCCGAGGGGCTGCCCTGGGACTGGGAGAGCTTTCCGGAGTTCCTCGACAGCCTGGATCGCCGCGCGCGCGACATCGACGTCGCCGCCTACCTGCCGCATTCGCCCTTGCGCGTGCACGTGATGGGCCAGCGCGGCCTCGACCGCGAACCGGCGACCCCCGCCGACATGGCGCTGATGCAGCGGCTGGCCGGAGAGGCCGTCCGCGCCGGCGCGATCGGCTTCTCCACCTCGCGCACCACCGGACATCGCGACACGCTGGGCCGGCCGATCCCCTCCTACCGCGCCGCCGAGGATGAGTTGAAGGCGATCGCCCGGGGCGTAGCCGACGCCGGCGGCGGCCTGCTGCAGTACGTCTTCGACACGGGCTCGGACGAGACGCTCGACGAACTGGCGAGCGCGGCGCGGGTCGCACGCGCCTCCCACCTGCCCTTCACCTTCGCCCTGATGCAGTCGCCGGCCCGGCCGAAGCAGTGGCGCGTGCTGCTCGACGAGGTCGCGGCGATGAACCGCGACGGCCTGGAGGTCACGGGCCAGACGCTGCCCCGGCCGGTCGGCATGCTGATGGGGCTTAACCTATCGGCCAATCCCTTCGCCTTCTGCCCGTCCTGGTCGAAGGTCGCCGACCTCGCGCCCGCCGCCCGCGTCGCGGCGCTGCGCGACCCCGGCCTGCGCGCCGCCCTCTTGTCGGAGACGCCCGGCGAGCCGGACCAGCCGCTGTTCCGCCAGGCGCGCAGCTTCGAACGCATGTTCGAGCTGGGCGACCCGCCAAACTACGAGCCAGATGCCGGCGAGGCGATCGCCGCGCGCGCGGCGCAGGCCGGGATCGATCCACTCGCCTTCACCTATGATCTGCTGACACGTGGCGACGGCGACACCCTGCTGTTCCTGCCGGTCGTGAACTACGCCGAGGGCAATCTCGATGCCCTGCGCGAGATGCTCTCTCATCCCGACATAACGCTGGGGCTGGGCGACGGCGGCGCGCACTACGGCCTGATCTGCGACAGCACCTTTCCGACGTTTGCGCTGGTGCACTGGGCGCGCGATCGCGAGCGCGGCCGCCTGCCGCTGGCGCACGTCGTGCGGCTGCTGAGCCACGATCCGGCCCGGCGAGTGGGGCTGAACGACCGCGGCCTGATCGCGCCCGGCTACAAGGCGGACCTCAACGTGATCGACATGGACCGCCTGCGCCTGCAGTCACCGCGCGTCGTCTGGGACCTGCCGGGCGGCGGTCGGAGGCTGAACCAGGACGCCGAAGGCATCGTCGCCACCTTCGTCGCTGGCGCGGCGATCCGGCGAAACGACACAGCAACCGGCGCGACGCCCGGATCGCTCGTGCGCGGGCGGCGACCCGCTCCGGCCGCGGCGCCGCTGTAAGCGAAGATCAGACGAGGTGCGGCATCACCTGAGTCGCCACGAGTTCGAAGTGCTCGATGTCGGCGACGTCGTAGACGTGCAGGTAGACCCGGCTCGCGCCTGCATCTCGGTATGCGAGCAGCCGCTCCACCAGCACGTCCGGCGTGCCGACCGCGGCGAAGCCGGCGACGTCTGAGAAGCCGGGATAGCTCTTCCAGTAGCTGAGATTCTTGTTCTCCTCCGCTGGCGGAGCCACAGGCTGGCGGCGCGCCAGCAGCCGCTGGCTGCGTTGCGCCAGTTCCCGCTCGTCCCGCCCGCAGCAGAGCAAGGCCGTCGTCGATAGGCGCAGGCTCGCGGGATCGCGGCCGATCGCCTCGCAGGCCTCCTGCGCGCGTCCGAAGGCTTCGCGAGCGACCGGGGGCGGCACGTAGGAGACGTTGAGCTCGTCGGCGAACGTCGCGGCCAGGCGCGGCGTGCGCTTGGGGCCACGGCCGCCGACGACGATCGGCGGACAAGGCTGCTGCACAGGCTTGGGCAGCGCCGGACAGTCGGCCAACTGGTAGATCTTGCCGTTGAAGCTGTAGGTCTCGCCAACCGGCGTGGTCCACAGGCCGCGGATGATCTCGAGCTGCTCCTCGAGCCGGTCGAAGCGGCCGCCCACGTCGTAGAAGGGAATGCCGTAGGCGCGGTGTTCCAGTTCGCCGTGGCCCGCGCCCAGCCCCAGCTCCACCCTGCCGCCACTCATGGCGTCGATCTGCGCCACCGCCACCGCCAGGGGACCTGGACGGCGGAAGGTGACGGGACTGACCAGCGTTCCCAGCCGAAGACGCTTGGTGTCGCGCGCGAGACCCGCGATGGTGGTCCAGGCGTCGGTCGGCCCGGGCAGCTTCTGCTCGCCCATCAGGTAGTGGTCGGCGAGAAAGAAGCCATGAAACCCGAGCCGTTCGACCGCCTGGGCCAACGTCATCAGATCGTCGTACGATGCGCCGAGCTCAGGCTCGACATCGATGACCAACTCCATCCTTCCACCCTATCGATCTGCGCCGGCGTTTAGCGCCGGCTTTTGGAAATTCCTTGTCAGGATAGGGTGGGCCGCCTCATAGTTTCGAGCAACAAAATAAGTGGGAGGTGCGCCGCAATGACAGATTCATTGCAAGGATCACTGCTATCTGAGCTTTCGGGCGGCCGTCTCCCCCTGGCTGGGATCCGCGTTCTCGAGCTGGCGACGCATGCGGTGGGCCCGTTCGCCACTCAGATCCTCGCCGGGCTCGGCGCCACCGTGCTCAAGGTCGAACGACCGCCGCGCGGCGACCCCGAGCGCACCACCGAGCCGCCGATGTTCTACGCCTGCAACCAGGGCAAGCACAGCGTCGCCATCGATCTTGGCGCGCCCGAAGGGCGGGCTCAGCTCGAAGGCCTCGTGCGCGATTGCGACGTGCTGTTCGAAGGCTTTCGGCCGGGCGCCGCTGAGCGCATGGGGGTCGATTTCGAGCGGGTGAAGCGCGAACTGCAGCCGCGTATCATCTACGTCAGTCTGCCGGGGTTCGGCTCCAGCGGCCCCTATGCGACGCGGCGCGGCTACGACGTCGAGTTGCGCGCGATCGCCGGCGAGATTTTTATCAACAAGGACGCGGCGGGCGTCCCGCAGTACGCCGGCGCCTCGCCCGCTTTCGACTTCGCATGCGCGATGTACGCGGCGCTGGGCGTGGTCACCACCCTGCTCGACCGCGACCGCGGCCCAATGCACCTGGAGGCCTCGATCCTGGCGTCGGGCCTGCACTGGGCGTTCCCGCGGCTGATCCCGCCCAGGGTCGAAGACCGGGGCGGCCGCCAGCACGTGTTCCGCGCCGCGGACGGCAAGTACCTGACCGTCACCTCCGCCGAGGCCTCGCAGTTCCAGGCTCTGTGCGCCGCCATCGGCCGGCCGGAGCTGCAGCAGGACGGAAAGTTCACCGTCCCCATAGCCGAGATCAACCGCGCCACCGCCGAGGCGGTCGCCACCGACACCCAGCAGGCCTGGGTCGCCCGCTTCGACGCCGCCGGCATCGCCTCGGCCCCGGTGCTCGAACCGGAGGAGGTGTTCGAGGATCCGCAGGTTCGCCACCTGGGCGTGATCGGCATGGACCCGCAGCCCTGGTCGCGCGTGCCGATCTTCGGCCTGCCCACCCGCCCGCTGGGGCCGCCGCCCGCCATCGACCAGGACGGCGCGGCTGTGCGCGCCGGCGGCTGGGCCGCGCTCGACGCCGCCGACGGTAACGATCAGGCTCAAACGGAGACGCAAGCACGATGAGACCGCCCGTCAGCAGTGAACCCGCGCGCCTGAAGGTGCTGGACCTGGGCCGCTACTTGGCCGGCCCGGTCACCGCCACCCTGCTCGGCGACCTGGGCGCCGAGGTGATCAAGGTGGAGCGGCCGGGCGTGGGCGACCTCGCCCGCCACGTGCCGCCGCATCCCGCCGCCGACGAGGGCATGTCCTACGAATTCCAGATCGAGGGCCGCAACAAGCGCTCGATCACGCTGGACTACTCGAACCCCAAGGGCGCCGAGGTGTTCAAGCGGCTGGTCAAATGGGCCGATGTCCTGGTGGAGAACTTCACCCCCGGCACCATGGAGAAGTGGGGCCTGGGCTACGACACGCTGAAGGAGGTCAATCCGCGGCTGGTCTACGTGGCGATCTCGGGCTTTGGCCGCACCGGCCCCTACGCTTCGCGGCCTGGTTTCGATTTCGTCGCCTCGGCCTTCGGCGGGCTGATGTACTCCACCGGCGTCTCGGACGGGCCGCCGACGACCACCGGCTATGCGGTGGCCGACCTGTCGACGCCGGCCTTCGCCGCCATGGGCGCGCTGGAAGCCGTGCGCCGGCGCGACGCGCCGGGCGGAACCGGGCGCGGTGAACTGGTCGATATCGGCCTCTACGAAGGCATCCTCAGGATGGCGACGCCGTTCATCCCCTTCTACGAGCGCACCGGCCGCAACCGCGAGCGCGAGAGCAGCCGGCCGCGGCACGACGGCAAGGAGGCGCTGGCCACCTGGGGCTACACCTTCCGCACCAAGGACGACCGCTGGATCGTGATGATGGCTCCCATGAACGATGGCGCGCGGGCGCTGTTCACCGAGATGAGCGGTCAGGCGATCCCGCAGGAGCCGATCCACGACGCGCGGGAATTCCACCGCATCTGGACCGACTACTGTCTGACCCAGACCCAGGCCGACTTGCTGCAGCGGCTGCACGCCGGCGCCATCCCGGTGGGACCGGTCAACAGCATCGCCGACATCTGCGCCGACCCGCACGTGCGCGAGCGCAACCTGGTCACCGTGCCCGACTACAAGGGCGAGCCCTTCACCATGCAGGGCGTGGTGCCGCGACTGGCCAGCGATCCGGGGCAGGTCCGCTGGGCCGGCGAGCGACTGGGCGCCTCCAACGACGATGTGTTCCGCGGCCTGCTGAACCTCTCCGACGGAGAGCTCGGCGAGCTGACGAAGCAAGGCGTGATCTGAGGAAGGCCGAACATGCTGTCTGCGGAAGACCAACTGGCGATTGCCTCGGTGCTCGCCCGCTATTGCCACCTGATCGACGTCGGCCAGCCCGAGCGGCTGGCCTTGGAGGTGTTCGCCCCCGACGCGCGCCTGGACTACGCCCTGGAGCCGACAATCGGCTCGGAGGCGATTGGCCGCTTCTTCGCCAGTTCGAACCGCCGGCATGTCACGGCGCACTTCGTCAGCACCCTGGCGGTCGAGGGCGATGGCGATTGCGCCACCAGCACCTGCTACTATCAGGCTTGGCGCTGGGCGCCGGAAACGGCGGCGTTCGGTGCGCTGCGGGCGGCCGACACGGTCTCGATCGGCGCCTACGACGACGCCTGGATCCGGCTCGAGGCCGGCTGGCGCATCCAGCAGCGAACCCTGCGCATCCTGGGACCCGGCCCGCTCGGCATGGGCCGGGCGCCCGACGCGCTGCTGCCGATGTGGGCGGAGCGGGCGCGGCGCGCCGCCGAAGCCTGAGCCCCGGCGGCGCCCCCGCTCACTCCGCGCCGAACGGAACGTTCAGCGACACGCCCACGACGCGCGGCGCGCCGTGGAAGGCGTTGTTGATCTCCAGCGCCGCGCCGAGTGCGGTGCCGCCGACGATGTAGTGCGCGTTGAACATGTTCTTGACGTACAGCGTCGCCGTCATCCGCTTGCCCATCGGGTTGTTCCAGACGAGCGAGCTGTCGACCAGGAGGTTGGCGTCGGTGTGCGCGCCAGGGACATTCAGGTCGTTCAGCTCGAAAGGATCGGCGTAGCTGGCGTCCGCCGTCAGCCGGAACGAGCCGTTCTCGGTGCTGGCGATGTCCCAGTCGACCCCGACGCCGCCCTGATTGGGCGCGACGCCGGCGAACTTGTTGCCGCTGGCGTCGAGGTTGTTCCGGCCCGTGGCGGGGTTGAACGTCAGGAAGTCCTTGTAGCGCGCCCGCGTGTAGCTGTAGCGGGCCCGAAGGGTGAGGTTGTCGATCGGCCGGATCCAGCCTTCGAACTCGCCACCCTTGATCGTGGCGGATGCGGCGTTGACGAACAACGTGACCGTCGTGCGCGTGCCGCCGGGCAGATCGATCCCGCGCACGATCGAGCGCTGGATGTCCTTGTAGTCGGAGTAATAGAGCGCGGCGTTGAACCCGGCCCGCGCGCGGCCGAGGCCGAACTCGGTCTTCGCGCCGATCTCGTAGTTGATGATCTTCTCCGGACGGTAGGGATCCTGCGTCGGCACCGAGGACGCCCGGCCGTTCCATCCGCCGGAGCGGTAGCCTCGGCTGATCGTCCCGTAGAGCAGCGTGTCCTGCATCGGCTGGTAGTCGACGCCGACGTCCCAGGTCAGCGCGTGGAAGTCCACCGACTTGCGCAGGCTGCATTCCGCCGGCGCCGGCGCGACGCCGGCGACCGAACAGGTGATCGCCCCAGTGGCGGAGACCGCGCGGTTACGGAAGTCGACCTCGCGGGTGTCCTCGGTGTAGCGCAGCCCGCCGAACACGCGCGTGCGGTTCTCGAACGGCAGGGTGTAGGAGCCGTGGGCAAACGCCGACTTGCTGGCGTTGCGCCCCCAGAAATAGTTGTTCGTGTAGGAGCCGACGAGCGGAAGCTTGAACGTATAGGTGTAGACTAGGTCGTAGCCGGACTCGACGAAGCTGTAGACGCCCATCACCCAGTCGTAGTTCTTGCCCGAGCCCTGCAGCTGCAGTTCCTCGGAGAAGTTCTTCATGCTGGCCAGCGACGGCCCGTTGACGATGACGTTGGCGGGCGTCCCGTCCTGGTCCTGGATGTCGCTGCTCTTGATCGTGCCGTAGCCGATGATGTTCTTGAGTAGCAGCCGGTCGTTGATGTGGTAGGTCGTGGCGTTCGAGATCGAGAAGGTCTCGGCGAGCGATTTGCCCGGCGTGCTGAGCGCGGTCTCATGCCAGCCGAGCGCCTGCGTGTCGGCGAAAGCCTGCGGATAGCCGAGCGCACGAACCGTATTGGTCACCGCCGCGCTGCCCGAGAGGCCCGGGTTGTAGACCAGCGGGAAGATCGCCACGCCGTTCTCGTTCAGCTTGAAGCCCGAGATCACCGTGACCGACTTGAAAGCGTCGTTGGGGTGCAGGTCGAGGGTGGCGCGCCCTGACCAGCGATTGCGGTCGTCCTGCCGCTGCCCAAGGTTCACGACCTTGGTGTAACCGCGGCGCCATTGATAATTGCCGGCAAGGCGCAGCGAGGCCCAATCGGTCAGCGGCAGGTCGACGGCGCCCTGCACGCCCGCCCCGATCGGCGTCTCGATGTAGGGCCGTACGTAGCCACCGAACTCCGTGCCCGGGCCGCGCGTGGTCATCAGCACGGCGCCGCCGGTCGTGTTGCGGCCGAACAGCGTGCCTTGCGGGCCTTTGAGGACCTGAATGCTGGACAGGTCGAAGGCGGCGGTGTCCACGCCCTGCGGCCGCGGAATATAGACTTCGTTGAGGTAGACGCCCACCGACGGGTCGAAGGTGATCGTCTGGTCCGCCTGACGCTGGCCGCGCAGCGTCACCGCGCCGGCCGTGGCGCGGCCGTTGACGCCGGTGATGGTCATGCTGGGGACCAGGCGCTGAACCTCGCTCAGGCTCTGGATGTTCGTCTCGGCCAAGCGAGACGCCGAGAGCGCCGTGACGGCGACCGGCACGTCCTGCAGCCGCTCCTCGCGGCGACGCGCGGTGACGACGACTTCATCGAGCGAGTGTGGCGCGGACTGGGCTTCGGGTCGGCTCTGCGCCTGAGCCATGGCTACATTGGGCGACGCGAAGCCGACGCTGAGCGCAGCGCCTGCCGCCGTCGCCAGAAAGGCGACTTTCATTATGATGTTTCCTCCACAACGCCGGCATCTGCGGCCGGTCCTACGAGTGGCCCCTAGATCTGCCACCTGAATAAGGTCTACTCTTTTCAGGTCGACGTAAACACTGGCGAGCGGCGTTCGAATAACTCGTCGCCGCAGCATGGCCGAAAGGTCACAGCGGCTCGAACCGTCGGCGGGAGGAGCATCGATGACGACCATCCTGGTCACCGGAGCCACAGGGCTCGTGGGTTCCAACATCTGCCAGGCGGCGCGCAACAGGGGATGGACGCCGCGGGCGCTGGTGCGGCCCGGCTCTCGCCTGGACGAGTTGCAGGCGCTCGGCGCCGAGTTCGCCTGGGGCGACATCCGCAACGCCGAGGAGATGCAGGCCGCCGCCAAGGGCGCGGACTATGTGGCGCACACCGCCGCCCTGGTTCCCGGGGGCGCGCCCGCCGAACTCGCCGAATTCGAAGCGATCAACGACCTCGGCACGCGCAACGTACTGAACGCGGCCCGCAGCGCCGGCGCGCGGCGGTTCGTCTATTTCACGACCGGCATCCACAACGCGGATGGCTCGCTGCTCCCGCCAGAGCGCCTGGCCGAGCCGTATGCGGCGACCAAGGCTGCGGGCTTCAGGGCCGTCGAGCAGGCGGTCGACGAGGGCTACGAAGCGGTGACCATCTGCCCGGGCGCGGTGATCGGGCCGGCGCCGACGCTCGGCCGCGCGGTCGAAGCGCCGGGCTTCAACTCCCGGATCATCCTGGCCATCCACGGCGAGATCGAGACCTTCCCGCCGTTCAACATCACCCCGGTGCTGGGCTACGACGTGGCGCATGCGACGCTCGACGCCCTCGAGCGCGGCCGATCCGGCGAGGTCTTCGACACCTCGGGACTGCAGATGGATGCGGTCGAGCTGATGAACCGGGGCTGCGAGGTTGCGGGCGTTCCCCATCGCGTACGCGCGCTGACGGAGGAGGAGCTAGGATCCGAGGCGGTGCAGAAGCGCTGGGGCACGGCGATCTCGCGGGTCGCGCGCGAAGCGCTTCAGGCGCGCCGCGCCGGTGAGACCAAGCCGTCATCGCTGCACCCGTTGACGGTCGAGCGGTTGAACTACGAGCCGACCAGTCTTGCCGACACGGTTCGCACCACGGTTCAATGGATGCAGCAGCATGGGCTGGTCTGAGCTCGCAGACGCGGCCCGCGCCAGGAGCCCCGCATGAACGCCGGCAGCATGGCGAGGTCGGCCGAACCGCTGCCGCTGCGGATGAAAATGTCCTACGGCGTCGGCGCGCTCGGCATCGCCGTCATCTACGGCGTGCTGCTGCAGCTGCTGTTCTACTACTACACCGACGTCTACGGCCTCACGCCGAAGGAGGCCGGGCTGGTCTCTTTCCTGGCCACCCTGTGGGACGGGATCGTCGACCCGATCGTCGCCTGGATCACCAGCCAGACCAAGAGCCGCCTGGGCCGTTATCGGCCGTGGCTGATCTTCGGCGCGGCCCCCGTGACCTTAGCCTTCGTGCTGGTGTTCATGCGCCCCGGCTGGGCGGCGGGCGAACTGTTCCTGGTGGCGCTCTGCGCGCAGTTCCTGTTCCGCACCCTCTATCAGGCGGTCTTCCTGCCCTACACCGCGCTGGTCGCCCAACTGACCACCGTCGCGGCCGAGCGCAGCGTGGCGGCCAGTTACAAGGCCTGGTTCGTCACCTTCGGCCAGCTCGTCATCGCCGGCGGGGCGCTGACCCTGGTCGATGTGTTCGGCGGAGCGGACGCCCAGCGGGGCTTTCTGATCACGGCCGCGATCGTGGCCGCGATCAGCGGGATCTGCATCCTGCAGGCCGGGCTGTTCACCCGCGAGGTGGAGACGGTCGGCGACGCGGCGGTTCACGACGAGCCGCATCCGGCCAAGGCGCTGGGGGCGGTGCTGCGCAATCGCTACGCCATGATGGTCGCCGGCGCGGTGCTGATCTTCAGCCTCAGCACGGTGATCGTGCCGACCGGCCTGATCTACATCTTCCAGTATGACCTCGGCCATCGCGACGACGCGCGGTTGGCGCTTTCGTCGATCTACGTCGCCGGCCTGATCGCCTCGCCGGTCTGGGCGAACCTCACCCGGCGCTTCGGCAAGCAGTTGGGGTGGCTGGGCGGATGCCTCACCTGCGGGACCATGCTGGTGGTCGCCGCCCTCGCCCACCCCAGCTCGACGCCGGCCTTCTGCGCCATCTTCTTCGTCTACGGCCTGGGCCTGCAGGCGATCTGGGTGGTGATGTTCGCCTCGATGGCCGACGCGGTCGACTATGGCGAATGGCGCCTGGGCCGGCGGGCCGAGGCGATGAGCTTCGGCGTCCTGACCTCGATCAACAAGGCGTCGCTGGCGATGTCCGGCGGTCTGCTTGGCCTCATGCTGACCTGGATCGGCTTCCGACCGAACCATGTGCAGTCGCCTGAGACGCTGCACGGGCTGCGTCTGGCGATCTTCCTGCTGCCAGCCTTCTTCTGGTTCGCCACGGCGGCGCTGATGGCCTTCTATCGGCTGTCCAACCGCCTGCACGCCGAGGTTCGCACGAGCCTGGAGCAGCGCCGTGCCTCGAACGTCCCTGCCGCCCGGTCGGTGACCGTTGACGGAGACCCCACATGCTGAAGATCGGCGGTTCGATCGGATCGAACCGGGACGGCGTGCGCGCCTGCATCCAAGGCGCCGAACGGGCAGAAGCCGCAGGGCTCGACTTCATCGCCTACGGCGACACCCAGGTGATCTATCGCGACTGCTTCAGCGTGCTCACGGCCTGCGGGCTGGCGACGCGCCGTGTCGGGCTGGGGCCGATGGTGACCAACCCGGTGACCCGCAACATGGTGGTCCTGGCCAACGCGCTGGCGACCGTCGACGAAGCCTCCGAGGGCCGCGCCTTCATGGCCATCGGCGTGGGCGCGAGCGCGGTGGCGAACGGCGGCTTGCAACGGGCCAAGCCGAAGGAGCTCGCCACCGCCATCCAGGTCTTCCGCTCGGCCTTCCGCGACGCGCCCGGCGACGACGGGCGCCTGCCGCTCGATTCCGATGTGATCTCCATCAAGTGGGCCCAGCGCAAGGTGCCGGTGGTGGTGCACGCGTCGGGCCCACTGGGCCTCAAGGTCGCCGCCGAACATGGAGACGCGGTGCTGATGCGGCTGGGTGACGTGGAGCGCGACGACCTCGCCACGCGCATCGCCGAGATCCGCGAGCGGCACGCCGCGGGTTCACGCGCGGGGCTCCCGTTCGAGGTCTGGCTCTATGCGCCGACGGGCCTGGGCGAGACGCCGGCGGAGCGCGCCGGACTGCTGGGCGTGATCTCGGCCCGCGGGATGAGCCTCGATGCGACGCGGACCAGCCCGGAATTCCGCGACGCCCACCTCCGCTACCAGGAGGGCTACGACTACAAGCACCACGCCTCCACCGACGAGCCGCGCAACGTCGAGCTGATGGAGCGCCTGGGGCTGACCGGCTACCTGTCCGACCGGCTGAGCCTGCACGGCGATGAGACGACCGTCCTGCAGCAGCTGGCCGAACTGGAGGCGATCGGCGTCGACCGGGTGATGATGCAGGCGCTGGGGCCGGACGGTCGCCCGGTGCCGGCGGAGCGGCTCGGCGCGCTGGCGACGCGGTACCGGGCGCGGGCGGGCTAGCTAGCGCCTCTCCCCCGCGAAGCGAAGAGGGAGAGGTTAGGAGAGGGCGGCTCGGACCTCCCGCGGCCCCTGAGTTGCGGCAAGGAATCGACCCAACTCTGTGAGCGATCCAACCGCAAACTCCGCCCTCACCCCGCCCACTCCCGCTCTCGCCTCGATCGGGGGAGAGGGATTCATGTCCCCACGTAGACCACTTCCAAGAGGCCGCCGTCGGGATAGTGGAAGTCGCCGGTCGAATAGCTCTTGCCGAGCAGGGTGATCAGCATGCGGTCGCCCTGGAAGCGAACCTGCGGGTCGCCGGTCTGCAGATCGGTGATGAAGGGGCGCCGCGCGCCGGTCTCGTCGATGCGGTAGACGCTGGCGTCGTAGGGCAGCGGCCCGTCCGGCATCATACTTGTCTGCTGCAGGTGGGCCGTGCCGACATCCGCGACGAACCTCTGCCCGGCGAACGGGCCGAACGCCTTGGGCGCGATCCCGCCGCGGCGGCGCGCCGACAGCGTGCCGGGCCAGTCGGGGAAGTCGTAGGGCGGCAGGCCCTTGGCGTCGATCTGGGTCAGCTTGGCGCGCCGCCCCTCGCCCTGATCATCGACCACGAACCAGACGAGCTTTTCCGCCAGCCGCGGCTCGCCGGGCTTCGAGGCCGGCGTCGAGAAGCTGTGGCTTTCCACGCCTTCGCAGATCAGCTTGCCCGCGTGTTCGCCCCAACCGACGGGCGCGCGATACAGCCACCGGGGCATGAACTGGATGCCGGCGTGGGCCGGCTCCCCGACGATCCAGGGCCAGATCTGGCGGGTGCTGGTCACCTTGTACATGGTGCAGTTGAACATCGAGGTGACGAACATGAAGCCGTCCTCGGGCGTCCCCGGCGGCCCGAAGCCCGGCCCCAGCAGCGCGCCGGCCTTGCCGCCGTTGATCGCGCCGGAGTCCGGCACCACGACATAGGGCTCCACCCAGTTCGCGTCCGGCGGGACCCAAAAGACCGCGTGGGTGTTGTGCGCGCCGGCCCGGCCCGGGCGTAGCTGGCCCAGCGGAAACGGCCGACCGGCATACTCCCCAAAGCTCGGCGGGGACTTCGTCGAGGCCATGATCATCGCCCGCCCGGTCCCGCCGTAGGGCACGATCGGCTCGATGCGGTTGTCGGGATGCACCTTGAGGATCGCGCCGTGGCCCTTCTCCGGGTTCCAGCCCGGCTCGCCCTGGCCGCCGATGTCGGTGATGACCATGGCGCCGTCGTCCTCCAGCCACCCCTGCTGGGGGTCGTACATCGTGGTCGCGGTCGGCACGATCTCACGCAGCTCGAAGCCCGGCTCCAGTACCTTGGCCTTGATCTGGGTCCACTCGCGAAGCCAGCCGAGATCTGTGTACGGACGTTCCATTTCACCCCCTCCGTCTGGTTCGTTCAGGGCTTAGCTCGCTGCGACCAATGAAGGCGCGCCTTCGCGCTCGGGCCTGGCGGCCTGCGCCGCCGTGAGCACGAGATTGCCGAAGTCATCGAAGCTGGCGGTCTGGCCCGGGCGCACCGCGACCACCGTGTCGGGCAGCTCGACCAGGAGCGGGCCGGGCATCTCGGCCGCCGGCCCAGGACCGTCTACCCGTAGCACCGGCGTCTCGACCGCCGCGCCAAGCTCGGACCAATAGACGGGACGGCTGTCGCGCACCGCCTCGCCGCGCGAGACCCGCAGCAGCGGCGGCTTGGGCGAGCGCACCGTGACCCGGACGCCCAGGCCGGTCAGCACCACTCCGCCTGAGCGGAACCCGGCGCCCTTGCCGAACAGCTGCTCGTAGACCTCGTGGAAGCGCTCCAGCAGAGCGTGGACCTCCTGCGCGGTCTGCGGCGCCTGCGGCAGCGGGACCTCGACGTCGTGCACCTGCATCGCGTAGCGCATCCGCGCCGTGCGGGTGACCTCCGGCGCGGCGCCGTCGACCCCTTCGCGCGCACGCCGCTCCAGCGCCGTGAGCCGCTCGGCGATCTCGCCGGGCGCCGCGGGCATGGGCAGCCGCATCGGCTCCTGGTGCACATAGGAGAGGTCCGCCGTCGCTGCGCCGAAGGCCGACCAGACCGAGGAGACGTTCAACAGCGGCACTACGACTTGCGAAACGCCGGCCTCGCGGGCGATCGCCGCGGCGTGCACCGGCCCCGCCCCGCCGAAGGCGTAGAGGGTGAAGTCGCGCGGATCGAAGCCGCGCATCACGCTCATCCGCAGGATCAGGTCGGCCATGCGGCTGTCGACCAGGCGGTTGATCCCCGCCGCCGTCTCCATCCGGCCAAGCCCCAGCCGCGCCGCGAGACGGTCGACGGCGGCTTCGGCGAGCGCCTTGTCCAGCGGCTTGCGGCCATGCAGGAAGGTCTTCGGGTCGATCACGCCCAGCACGACGTCGGCGTCAGTGACTGTGGGCTCGGTTCCCCCCGCCCCGTAGCAGGCCGGGCCCGGCCTGGAGCCGGCGCTGCGCGGGCCGACCTGGAGGCCGCCGGCCGCATCGCACCAGGCGATGCTGCCGCCGCCCGCGCCGATCGACTCGACGTCGAGCATCGGCAGCGCCATCTGGAAGCGCTCGAACACCGAGAGCTGGCGCATCATCGGCGCATGGCCGCGGATCACCGCCACGTCCAGCGTGGTGCCGCCCATATCGGCGGTGATCACGTCGCCGCCGCCGAGCCCTTTCGACAGGAAGACCGACGCCACGACGCCGCTGACCGGCCCCGACTGCAGCGTGCGAATCGGAGAGGCGCGCGCCTCGTCGCCGGTGATCGCGCCGCCCGCGCACTGGGCGAACAGCACCCGCCCGGCGAAGCCCCGCTCGGCGGCGCCGGCCTCGATCCGGCTCAGATAGCGCAGCATCAGAGGGCCGATGTAGGCGTTGAGGATCACCGCTGTGGTGCGCGGATACTCGCCGACCGACACGCCAAGCTCATGGCCGCAACAGACGTAGACGTCGGGCGCCAGCTCGCGAACGATCTCCCGCAGCCGCAGCTCGTGGGCAGGGTTGCGGATCGACCACAGGAGGCTGATCGCGATCGCCTCGACCCCTTGAGCGAGCAGGCCCGCAATCCGTTCGCGGGCGAGCGCCTCATCGAGCGGGGCGACGACGTCGCCGTCGCTGTCCATTCGCTCCGAGACCTCGACGATCAGAGCCTTGGGAACGAAGGGTTCGGGCTTGCCGGTCGCGGGCACGTGCAGGATGATCTCGGGCGAGAGGCCCGAGGTACGGCCGCCGCCCTTCATGATCGACATCAGGTCGCCGTGGCCGGCGGTGGTGACCAGCCCGACCTTCGCTCCGTGCCGCGCGACGATGGCGTTGGTCCCGTGCGTCGTGCCGTGGATCAGCCGCTCGGTGCGCGCCAGCAGCGTGACCGCGTCCAGGCCCATCTTCTCCGCCACCGCGTCGAGCACCGCGAAGAAGCCGTCGGCCGGATTATCCGGCGTGGTCGGGGTCTTGGTGACGGTGACCTGCATGTCCGCCAGGTCCACCACCGCGCAGTCGGTGAAGGTGCCGCCGATGTCGACGCCGATCGCGTAACGGGGCGCCATCAGCTTCTCTCCAGGGTGGCGGGATCGAGCCGCACGTCACAGCGGATCGGCTCGGACTTCAGGCAGAAATCCTGCGCCAGCAGCGTGGCGCAGCGCGGGCACAGCGTCTGCCGCAGCACCAGCTCGTCGTCGCAGAACTGCGCCGGGTCGGGATAGATCTCCGGATCGAGGTCGGCAGGCGCCACCGCCAGGGTCGCGCAGGCCAGCCGGTAGTTGCCGGAGACGGGCCCGAGCGGCTGGTTGCAGCAGTTGCAGGCAAAGCGCGCGCCCTCGCCGACGCCCGCCACGCACAAGCTGTCGCCGATCGCCCGGCGGGGCAGCCCCGGATCCGGCGGCGGCCCGGAGTCCGGGGCGAGCGGCGGCTGGGCGCCCGCCAGCCGCGCGGCCCGCAGGCCTTCGCGCTGCGCTTTCGTGGCGGCCTCGTCGACGGCGCCGTCGGCAAGCACCACGCCGTAGAGCCGCGTGGCCGCGGCTGGCGAGACCGAGCCGCGCGCCACATCCTCTGCCACCCAGAGCGGCTCGCGCAGCAGCGGGTCGCCGAACCCGCCCGAGCCGCAGACCTGGAACAGCATCATGTCCTGCGGCAGCAGGCGCACGTGGTTCTTCGGCCGCATACGCTGCGCCTCCCCAACCCGCTCCGCCACCGCCGCGGCGTCGGCCGGCACGTCGCCTTTGGCGAACAGCTCCCGCAGGCGGCTGTCGGTCAGGCTCCTCAGATTGCCGGAGTGGCCGGGATAGCCGCCGCCAAGGCCGGGCGTCGCGTTCACCGCGGTGTCGACGTTGATGGTGATCACCTCGGCTTCGGAGGTCTTGTGGCCGCAGATCGCCGCCGCCACGCCGTTGCCGCCGCGCCGCCGGCCCGCCCCGCCGGAGTCCACATGCTCGCGGCGGTAGACGTAGAGCAGCGGGATCGACTGCTCCCATTCTTCGACGTCGCCCGAGACGTTGCGCGGCATATACCAAGCCCCGCCGTTGTCGATGCCGTCGCGGAAGCGCGAGGCGCCCATGCCGCCGGCGATCCCCTCGCCGGTCGCCTCGGCCACGCGGCGGCCACTGGCGTCTAGGGCGCTCAGCACCCAGGTGCCGGTGACCGAGCTGGCGCCGGCGGCGATCGCCGTCTCCGCGATCTCCGGCGGGCCGGTCAGCACGATGCGGCTGACCACCTGGCTGGCCATGTAGACGCCGACCGTGGTCGAAACGACGGTGGTGACCGCGGCGGGATAGCGGGCGCAGTTCAGCAGGCCCGGATGGGGGGCGAAGCGCAGCGCCGACAGCACCCCGGCGGGACAGCACATCTGGTCGTAAGCCAGGATCGAGGAGACCGCGCAGATAATGCCGGAGCGCCAGGCCGCATAGGTGCAGTTGGCCGCGCCGAACTGCGGATCGGTGCCCTCGTTCGTACAGTGCAGCAGCCCGCCCTCCTTGCGGATCTCCAGGCGGTAGCGGTGCGCGTGGGTGTCGGTCGGCGTCAGGCCGCCGACATAGGTCACCTGTTCGAAGACCCCATCCGGCAGGCGGCCCAGCCGCTCCGCCAGGATCGCCGCGCAGTCGTCGATCATGCGATGCATGACGCCGTTCACGACCTTCGGCCCGTACTGTTCGAGCAGGCCCAGCACCCGGTCGCGGGCGGCGTTAAGGCCGGACACCTGGCTGCGCAGTTGCAGCGCGACGGTCTCGGGCGTGCGGCTCTTGCGCACGAACAGCTCGGCGACGTCGTCCTGCAACACGCCGCCGCGCACGAGCTTCACCGGCGGCACCGGTGTCGGCTCGTCGAAGACGTCCCGCGCGCCGACGCAGAAGCTGCCCGGCGACATGCCGCCGATGTCGCCCTGGTGGGCCGAGTTGAAGACCCAGCAGAACAGCGCGCCGTCCCAGAAGACGGGCATGTAAAGGCAGGCGTCCATCTGGTGGGCCGTGCCGACGTACGGGTCGTTCTGCAGGAAGACGTCGCCCTCGCAGATGCCGGGCGAGACGGCGCGGTTCTCCAGCGTCCACTTCACCACCAGGTCGGCAAGGCCGGTGAAGTACTGGATGGTCGGGCCGCAGACGAGGTTCTCACCGCGGGCGGTCAGGATCGAGGTCGCGAAGTCGTCCATGTAGACGATCGCCGGCGAGCCGGAGACGCGCTTGATCGTCTCCGAATGCTCGAGGTTGATGTTCCATAGCTTCCAGCGGAGCACCTGGTAGGTCACCGGGTCGGCGCTCTCGCTCTGGTCGAAGAAGCGGACGCCGGGCGCCTCGATCGCCTCGGCCGGCGCCGCATAGCCGAGCTGGCGGCCGTCCCACGGGTGAGCCGCGCGCCAGGCTTCGTCCATCTCGGTGCGGATCCGACGCGGGCCGCCGGCGAGCTGGTTCATCGGTTCCTCCCTGTTTTCTTGTTTCGTCGCCTCCGGCTCAGAGGCCCGGAGCGGTGGGCTTATCGGAGCGGTACTTCGGCATCGGCGGCGGATCGGGCAGGCGCACCGGTCCGCCGGCCCGCGAGGGCAAGAGGACGGTGGCCGCGCCGGTGATGTTCTTCTCGCCGCGCTGGTTGATACCGGACACTTCCAGCTCGACCAGCGGGCCGAGTTTCTCGTCGATGCGGATCTCGACGATCTTGCCGCTCAGCCAGGTGACGTCGCCCAGGTAGTTGAAGCTGCGCAGCTCGTATCGGATGCGGTGCACGAAGGCGTCGTCGCCCGCCCAGTTCGTCAGATAGTGGCAGAGCATGACGAAGCGCATCGGACCGATGTCGTAGATCGCCGGCACGCCCACGCTGCGCGCCAGGTCCTCGTCCCAGTGCACCCGCTGTAGGGTGTCCCAGGCGTTGAACTGGTTGCGCACGTAGAAGCCCTTCAGCCGCTTGCGGTTCTGATAGGCCATCCGGTAGGCGGGGCTGGCGTAGGTGATCCAGCCGGCGCCCATGTGCATGTTGATCATGTCGGTGATCGTGAGCGGGCCCTTGACCATCGTCGGCATGGCCATGTCCGGACGCACGTCCTCGAAGTAGAGAGTCTCGGCGCCGCGCAGGAACTGGTTCTCGTAGGCCGCGTCGATCTCGGCGAGTTGCTCGTCGGTGTAGTGCGGCGGCTGATAGCCGCCCGACGTTTTGGCGTCCTTCGCTTCGGCTTCGGCCTTGGCCTTGGCCTTGTCTTCGTCTGACAGCTGGCGCCGTTCGGCGTGCACGAACCAGCGCGAACTGGTGATCCGCACCACCTCGTCCTGGTCCCAGAAGGCGTTGGCGTTGGTGGTGATCACCGTGCGGTTGGCGAAGCGGCTCTCCTTCTCCGCCGCGCCGGCCAGCCACTCGGATTTGTAGAGCTCCGTCCCTTCCGTCAGCGGCCGGTAGTAATGGTACTCGGCGCCGGAATGGTAGAGCTGCACGCCGCGCAGCGCCCAGCGCGTCTCGGCGACCAACTCGGCGGAAACGCTGGGCGAACGCTCCCATCCCATCGACCACTCGAACCCCGGCGGCGCCACCGGCGCGCCCCAGACCGAGCGGCGGGCGTGGGAGGCGTCGCGATACAGCGGGTTGTCGTCGCCGATGCTCGCGGCCCAGCGGCGCACGCCGTTGGCGTCGACCACCGGGTTCCACGGCTCCAGCGGCAGGCCGGCGCGCAAGGTCGGGTTGGGGGTGCCGATCCGCTTCTCCAGGAGGCGAAGGTCTCCGTCGGTGATCTTGCCTTTGGCCAGGGCGGCGTCGGACATCAGTTCTCTCTATTCGTTGAAGCAAAGCTGAGCCCAAAACCGAAAGCCGGCCCTCATGCAAGGGCCGCGCGCACCGGTGTAAAGCGCAGGGGCAGATTTTCCGGGATCGTCTTGCCCTGCCCGCTGACGAAGCGCACCGGCGGAGCGTCCTCGTCGATGACATAGTCGGTGATCACCTTGTGCACCTCTTCCAGCGCGACCCGCAGCTGCAGGGTCGCCAGGTGCGAGCCGATGCAGCGGTGGATGCCGGCGCCGAAGGTCAGATGGCTGTGCGCCTGCGCGCGGTTGAGGTCGGGCGTTTCCGGCTCGGCGAACTTGGCCGCGTCGCGGTTGGCCGCGCCGGTGGAGAGCAGCACGACGTCGCCCGCCTTCAACCGCACCCCGCCCACCTCGATGTCCTTGGCGACCTCACGCGAGGTGAAGTGGAAGCCGTGCAGGCGCAGCAGCTCCTCCGAAGCCTGCTTGGCCGTCACCTCGCCGCGGACGAGCTGATCGCGCAACGCCGGACGCTCGGCCAGACACTTGAACGCGTAGGTGATCGACGCGCGCGTGGAGTCGGTGCCGGCGAAGAACAGCAGGGTCGTCAGGTTGACGATCTCTTCCTCTTCGAGCGGGCGGCCGTCGACCTCGCCCTGCAGCAGCACCGAAATGATGTCCTCGCCGGGGTTGCGTCGGCGATCCGGCACAAGCTCGCCGATGAAGTCGTCGATCTCCTTGTTGGCGCGCGCGCGGATCGCCTTGGCGGCGGCCAGGTCGCCACCCTCGCGGATCACCTGCGCTGGCCCGAACACCAGATCGTGCGCCATGCGCGAGAAGCGCGGGTACTCGTCGTTCGACAGCCCGAGCTGGAAGCAGAACATCTGCCCAGGCAGCACGTCGGCGAACGCCTCGACGAACTCGCAGCGGCCGAGCGGCGCGATGGCGGCGATCCGCTCCCTGGCCAGCCCACGCACGAAATCTTCGAACCGCGCGAGCTGGCGCGGCGAAAACAGCGGAGTCAGCACCCTGCGCCACGGCATGTGCTCGGGCGGGTCCAGGAACAGCGGCTTGTAGAGCTTGGTGTAGGGGTTCACCGGCAGGCCCTGGCTCCACTGCTTGAAGTGGACCGGGTCCTGGTAGATGGCGCGGATCTGCTCGTAGCGGGTGAACACCCAGAAGCCGCCGTAGAAGCTGGAGTAGAACACCGGCCGCTCGCGTCCGACGCCGAGCGCCGCTGTCGGCGGAAATGCCATGACCTCGGGGCCATTGAGCTGGTCGAACGGCACGATCAGGTCCGGCGGCACGTGCGACGGCGCGACGAAGCTCGCCGGATCCATAATCGTCCTCCCATCGCCGCGACGGCCGCCATAAAATGGCGCGCGCCCTATGCGCGCCATGGCTTCCGCCCTCAAGCATACCTGTGGCATACATGGTTGCGCAACAATGGGGCGGGCGCAAGAACCGCGCGCGAAGGGAGGCCACGATGGACGGTGCAGTCGGCGATCTGAGCTCGCCACGCGGCTCGGAAACGCGGGGACGGACGCGGTTCACCGGGTACCAGCGCTACCTGATCGTCGTCCTGGCCCTGGTCTACACCTGCCACCTGATCGACCGGACCATGGTCATGGTGCTGCTCGAGCCGATCAAGGAGGAGTTCCGGCTCACCGACACCCAGCTCGGCCTGTTCTCGGGCCTGATCTTTTCGACCGGGACCTTCCTGGCGGCCGCGCCGCTGGGCGCGCTCGCCGACCGCACGTCGCGCAAGCGGCTGCTGGCCATCTGCATCGCGGTCTGGAGCAGCCTGACGCTGCTCTGCGGCCTGTCGACGACCTATGTCACGCTGCTGCTCTCACGATTCGGGGTGGGCGCCGGCGAGGGCGGCTTGCAGCCGACGGCGCTCTCCATCCTCGGCGACGAGACGCCGCCGGAACGCCGCGCGCGTGCGGTCGCCCTGGTGCATCTGGGAATCCCGCTCGGGGTTGTGACGGGGTTCCTGTTGGGCGGCTCGATCGCCCAGTCGTTCGGCTGGCGGGCGGCGCTGTTCATCGTCGGCGCGCCCGGCCTGCTGCTGGCCGCGCTGGTGGCGTTTACGGTTCGCGAGCCGCCGCGCGGTTCGGCGGATCCGGCGGCCTCGCAAGCCAAAATCGGCCTCCGCGAATTCGTGCGCCTAGTGCGCGCCGACAAGGCGCTCACCCATGTCATCATCGGCCTCGTCGTGCTGTGGTTCTGCACCTCGAGCTACTCGGCATGGTACGCGACCTTCCTGGTGCGGACCCATCACCTCGACGTCCGCACCACCGGCGCGCTGATGGCGCTGGTGTCCGGCGGCGGCGGTTTCGTCGGCAATCTCGTCAGCGGCGCCCTCGCCGACCGCTTCGCTGGCAAGCGGATGGAGCGGCTGGCGGCCATCGCCGTCGTCGGCGCGCTGATCTATCTGCCGCTGGGATTGCTGACGATGATCATCGGCGACCTCTGGTTCCTGGCGCCGATCCTGTTCCTGCAGAACGCGGTCTATTTCGCGGTCTTCACCCCGGGCTACAGCCTCGCCTTGAGCCTGTCGGACCCGCGTATCCGTGGTCGCGTATTCGCGACGATCACCACGGCGGCGACCTTGATCGGCTACGGCCTGGGTCCGCAGGTGGTCGGGTTGCTGAGCGACATATTCAAGCCGTGGGCCGGCATCGACTCGCTGCGCTACGCCCTGATGGCGGCGGTGCTGATCACCTTGTGGACGATGATCCACTTCGCCCTGGCCTATCGCCATCTCCGCGGACGAACTGCGCAGAACTAGCGCGCGTCAGCCATTGATCGGCGCACGGCGCAGGCCGACGGCGGCCTGCAGCAACGCGGTGAGGATCTGGCACGCCGCCTCGGCGTCGCTCTGCTGGATGGCCCGCACCAGGCCCTCGTACCGGGCCAGCAGGTCGCGCCGCTCCTCGGGCGAGGTGTCGGAGCGGTAGTAGGTCATGCCGACGCGGAACTGCTGCTGCCCCAGCCAGTCGAAGACTTCGCTGACCAACGCGTTGCCGGTCGCGCGGAAGATGATCGCGTGAATGCGCGACGCCGTTTCGCGAAACACGTGCGGCTCCGCGGCCAGCACGTCGCGGATATCGGCCAGCGCCGCCCGCAGCTCCGACACCAGCTCCTCGCCCTGATCCGGGGCGGCGATGACCTTCCGCAGCGCCCAGGATTCGACGACGGCGCGGAACTCGAAGAATTCCTGCACGGTGACGGCCTTACGGCGCAGGACCAGCGCGCCGCGGCGCGGATAGACGCGGATCCAGTTTTCCCGGGCGAGCACCTGAAAGGCTTCGCGCACCGGCGTGCGCGACACCCCGAGTTCCGAGGCGACGTCGCCTTCCGAAATCATCGTGTCGGGTTGCAGCTTTCCGGAAAGAATCTGATCGCGGACATACGCATAGGCGCGCGACGACGCAGATGGCTCCATGGCGAAGTTCTCACCATGAGCGCGAGCGCCGTCAAGGCCGATCTCCATACCGCCTAGCGTAGGGCGCCACTGGCATGCCAGTTGTTGACCGTTGATGGCGCGAACCCTACCGTCACCTTGAGGTCGCCCGCGTCTGGTCGACCGAGCCTCAGGCAGAGAAGCGTGGAGAGAGACGGCAATGGAGCGATCCTTCGACGACCTTGGCTGGTTGGCGGAACGGACGCAGGTGCGAGCGGAGATCGTCGATCCGGGTTTCGAGCTGAAGGTCATCATTCCTCCGGCGACGACGCTGTTCGACTGCCAGCTCGGCTGGGTGGATCCCGAGGGCGCGATGGTCATCACTGACATCGGCGGCCAGCACAAGCCCGGCTGGGATCCCGAGCGCGGCCACGGCTCGGTCTTCAAGGTGCACCCCGACAACCGGATCGAGCCGATCGTGCCCTATGGCGCCACCGGGCGGGCGATGATCATGAGCTCGATGCTGTCGCCTCCGGACTTCGGCGAGTACGGCGAGCGGCCGTTTCCGCTGGGCCAGCTACGCCCTGGCCGCGCCGGGGCGCACAACACCCACGCTGTCTTCTGGGTGCCGCCGGACGCGCGCTGGGTCGAGCACTTCGTCATCATTCCCGACGCCGGGTCGATCAACGGCGGCAAGCCCGGTGCGCTGGTGAGCCCAGGCTTCGGACCGGCGGGCACGCCAGAGGCTGGCTCGCTCTACGTCATCGCGATGCTGAACTGCGTCATGTACAAGGTGACCTCGAAGCGCGAGATCTGGCCGTTCATCATCGGCGACGCCGAGCATTCCGGCTTCCAGTTCATGCCGCGCTACCTCTACCGGGCGCCGGCGACCTGGGGCGAACACGCCGGCGAACTGATTTGCGAGGGCGTGAAGAACAAGAGTTTCGCCACCGCCGCCAACAAACCGGGGGAGGCGCTCCCCAAGGAAGAACTCGTCCACCTGGTCGTCGAGGATCAGGGCTACGGTCGTCTGGCCAAGCTGACCCCAATCTCGACAGCGGGTTACCCGGACGTTTCGCTTCCCGGGTCGCCACAACCGGGACTGCGGCCCGACCGCTTCCAGGGCTTCGAGGCGCCGGCAAGCTTCGGTCCCTTCGGCGGCCACCGCTTCGTCGTCGACGTCGGCACCGCCAACACCATGCAGACCTCGACGCTGGACGCCGACGCCCTGCCCTATGACGCGACCATCGTTCGCATCGCGCCCGACGGCACGCGCCACCTCTTCATGCGCAACCTGCAGAGCGGCCACCCGCAGCTCAAATTCCAGGGCGACCGGATGCTGATCGGCGCGATCGGCAAGAGCTATTCGACCGGAGACTTCCACTATCCGGACGGGTACCTAGCGGAGGTCCGCTTCACAGGCGGTTAGAGCAACGTCAGGCGAGGCGCAGCTGGGAAGCACGGGGTCATGACGATCCTGACGCTCGCCTACGACATGCGCGCCCCGGACTTCGACGCCCCGCCGGCCGCGCTCTACAAGGCCGCACTGGACCAGTGCGAATGGGCGGACGCCCTTGGTTTCAAGCAGGTGCTCTTAATGGAGAACCACGCCACCACTGACCCGCGGCGTCGAGACCCTGAAGAAGGCTTGGACCGGCGAGCCGTTCGAGTTCGAGGGGCGGATGGTTTGCATTCTCCCGCGGCCCGCCCAGCCGCCAGGGCCGGCCATCGTCATGGGCGGCTCGTCGAAGGCCGCGGCCGAGCGCGCCGCGGGGATCGCCGACGGATACCATCCGCCGACGGAGGATCTGTACGACGACTACCGCCAAGCGAAGGCGGCGCTGGGCGACGGCCGCGCCCTACGCCGCCTATCGCCGCGCGACCTGCACCTGCCTGCATCTCTTCGAACGCGAGGTGCTCCCCAGGCTTCGCAGGTAGCCCGCGTCAGGGCGCGTTGGCCGGCCGTACGATGATGTCGCTGATCCTGACGTTGGCCGGCTGGGTGAGCGCGTTCAGGATGACGCTGGCGATGTCTCCCGGATCGAGCGCACCGTCGCCCAGCGCCTTGGCCATGGTCTCGCGGAACGCGTCGTCGGGGATGCTCTGGGCCAGCGCGGTCGACACCGCGCCGGGATAGACCACCGTCACCGCCACTCGCCCCGCCACCTCCTGGCGCAGCGACTCGCTGATGATCCGCACCCCTGCCTTGGTGGCCGCGTAGACGCCGGACATGGGCGAGGTCTTGAAGGCGGCGACCGAAGAGATGTTGACGATGTGCCCGCCGCCGCGCTCGAGCATGTGCCCCAGCACCGCGTCGATCCCATAGAGCACGCCCTTCAGGTTGACGTCGATCATCCGGTCCCAGTCGTCGACCCGGCCTTCGCCCAGCTTCGAGATCGGCATGATCCCGGCGTTGTTGATCAGCACGTCGATGCGGCCAAAGCGCTCGAGCGCCAAGGCGGCGAGCGCGCGTACCTGCTCGCGGGACGTCACGTCGGTGACCTGCCAGGCCGCTTCGCCCGGCAGCTCGGCGGCGAGCGCGGTGAGCCGATCCGCGCGCCGCGCGCCCAGCACCAGGTTCGCGCCCTCACCCGCCAGCGCTCGCGCGGTCGCAACGCCGATGCCGCTGCTGGCGCCGGTGATGATGACGGTCTTGCCGGAAAGCTGTCCCATTCGGCCTCAGGGATCGATCGCGCCGCGGATGTAGGCGGCCATGGTGCCGGCGCAGGTGAGCTTGTCGTCGCCGCCGGCCTGGTCGCTGTAGCGTCCGATGAACTCCAGCCGCAGGCCGTGCAGGCCGCAGTCGCAAGGGTCGGTCTCGATGCGGACGAGGTCGCTGGTGATCACCCCGCCCCAGCGCCCCTCCATCGACAGATCGAAGAGGCCGAGCCGCCCGGTCGCGCCATGGGCATAGTCGAGGACCTGTTCGCCTGTCTCGTCGAGCAGGATCGGCACGAGGCTCGACGGGATGTGCCTGCGCGCGCACGAGCAGCAGGCCGTCGGCTGATTGATCTCGCTCATGCCGTACAGCGACATGTAGCGCGCGCCCGCGAAGAAGCCGTGCACCTGCTGCTCGTAGTCGTCGGGCAGTTGCGCTCCCTTCGGGCCGCCGCCAATCTCGTAGACCGAGCCGGCGGGCAGCGAACCGTCGGCGACGCCCGCGGCGCGCGCGGCCTGCACGAGCTGCAGCATCGCCGCCCAGCCGCCATGGATCATGATCGGCGTATCGCCGGCGCCTTTGATCACCCGGATCAGCCGCTGGACCCCGGCTTCCGTCTCAGCCGTCCGCTGTGCGACATTGGTCTCGTAGGTGATGAGATCGGCGGGCGCGATCGTCCCGTCGACCATGGCCTTGCGCAACGCGCCCAGGCGATTGATCTCGACGATGCTCGCCCGGCGCTCGAAGAGGTTATAGATCTGGCCCGGCTTGGCGTAGCCCTGCGCGAGCACCCGGCTGCGGTCGACGGGGCGATGCGGGCCGCTGGCGTTCCCCATCGAGATGCAGATGTAGCGGTGCTCCGGCGGCAGGCCCTGGAAGGCCAGGGCGGCGAGGTTGAACCGCCGGTGCCATTCGATGTCCGCCTGGCTCCACGGCAGGAACGACGCCTTGCCGGTTGTGCCGCTGGAGGCGCGCAACGGGAAGCCGGCGGCGGCGAGCCGCTGCTCCCAGCCGTCGACGTCCTCCACGCCCGCCATGTCAAGGCCGGAGCAGTCCTTGGTCATCAAGGTGCCGAGCCATTTGGTCATCCGGTCCCACTGGCCCCTGGTCAGGAACGATTCCGGATAGCTCTTGTAGGTCTGGTGCGAAAACAGCAGCGGGACGATGTCGGCCAGGCGCGTGATGCGGTCGACGCCGACATCCCGCGCACGCTGGTCCAGCACCTTGATCTGCGCGCGGCGCTTCTGGAACCGTTCGTCCAGCGCCGCGATCTGCAGCGGCAGCAGCTGCGCCTGCGAGCGGGCGTAGGGCGCTTCGCCGTCGATCGCGCGAACCAGTTGGTCCACCGCCGCGCCATGCAGCGGAGTGTCGCGCTCCGCGACCAGGTCTACTCCGTCCATCACCTTGGCCTCTCTCTGTCGTTCAGGGCGAGCGACGCTCAGTCCTCGTCGGCCACCCAGCGCACCATGCGGTTGAGCGGATAGAAACCGTCGTGCGGACGGCCGAAGCTGGGGCGCGCGCCGCCCGCCCCCAGCGTCGTCACGCGCTGGGCGCCGCCGGCGCAGAGCGCGTCGCGTAATCCGACCTTCCGCTGCGCCGGATAGACGCCCACGGTCTGGGTCGCGACGTTCACGTATTTCGCGGCCTCGATGGCGTTGGCGACTGGCACCACGTTGACGGTGCGCGAGATCAGGTCGAACTCGACCGGCTCTTCGGAGCGAACGACCAGGCCGCGGCCGTCCGGTTCGCCCCAGACGCGGTATTCCGGATCCATCAGGCGGAGCGCATTGACCTCCTCGCGCAGGTCCGACGGCGTGACGCGCCCGCCGCCCGCCGTCTCGGCCTGGAAGCGAAGTTGGTCGAGCAGCTCGGCGCAGTAGCGATCGGCCTCTTCCACCGAGCCTTCGATGAATTGCACCCGGCTCGACCCGCAGGCCTCCTGCGAGCCAACGTCCACCCCCGCCGCGGCGGCCGCCTGCATCAGGGTCCGGTCGTTGGCGAAGGCTTCGCGGCAGATGATCGAGATCGAGGTCTTCGGGTCGAGCGAGACCAGCTCGAGGCCCGGGCTCATGTACTTCTGCACGTTGGCGATCGCATCGCCCCCGCCCCAGGCCATGACCTTGTCGAAGAATTGTGGGCGGAACAGCGCCGATTCGATCTGCTGCTCGCCGCCACGCCAGTAGGCCGCCGAGAACGACTGCACCAGCGGGTGGTTCGCGTCGATCTCGGCCATGGTGGCCAGGATCGCCGGCGCGGTGAACAGGTCGTTGGATGGCAATTTCAGCAGGTGGACGCCGCGGCTGAGCGAGCCGCGAACGATCGCCGTCGCCGCCATGCCGGGCGCGTTGCCCGCCAGCACGTGAAGGATGCGCGCCGGGAACGGCCGCACCCGCATCAGCGATCCGTCGGGGCGCTCCACCTCGCGCCAGCCGTCGTCCATCGACCCCAGCGCCTGCGCGTATTCGGCGTCCAGATAATCGCGGCGGAAGAAGACGCCGAGCGAGCGATAGCCCTGCTCCAGCGCCTTGGCGCCCAGGACATTGACGCGCCCCGCCAGCTCGAAGGCGCGGCGCAGATGGTCGTTGCGGTCGAGATCGAGCCGGGCGCCCAGTTCCCCCAAGAAGTCCATCACCTCGCCGATCGGCAGGTTCATCGCCGGCTGCGGTTCGCTCCGCGGGAACACCCAGGCGTTCAGATCGGCCGCCGGCGCGGCCAGCGGCGCGCCCAGGTCGCGGGATCGATAGAGGCGCTCGCCGCCGGTCTCGACCCGTCCGCGGATCACCTGAACGATGGGAATGGCGGCGTCCCGCTCGACGACGGGCGCGAGCGCCTCCTGCGTATGCGAACTCATGGCGTCACCTCCGGAACTCATCTTGCATGCAAGATGTGCGGCAGTCAAATGCAGCGCGAGGCGACGACCTCGACAAGATGCTTATCAAGCCAAGGAAGCGCCACGTTCTTGGTTGAGTCTGGCGCACTGGAGAGGGGATGAATTCGATGGCGATTCAAGCGGGGCTGGAGAACGGCCTTCAGCAGGCTTTCGTCCGGCTCGGACAAGGCCGACGCCTCGGCGAGGCGGCGTACGCACGCAACTTCATCGACCGGATCGGCGCGCGACCGCTGAGGATCGGGAGCCTGATCGTCGGCTTGGGCCTCGCCGTGGGCGCCGCGGCGGCGGCCAGGCGCCGCCCGCCGCCGGCGTCGGACGTCCCGGAAGAGATTGTGGCCCGCGCGCTCTGCCGCGAGGACCCCGACACCCCAACGAGCCGCGGGCCGCTTTGGACCGGTTACCGCAAAGACGCCAGACGCGTGCTCGCCGCGCTGCGGGCGGCGGAGTTGCTGACGAAAGGCGCCTGAGGGCTGTTGCGCCGGCGCCATGCACCCAGCAATTTGAGCGGAGTTATCCGGAGCGGATCAGATGAGCCAGCCACGCGCCCAGATTTCCGGTTTGTCCGCCCGACGCGTCGGCGGCGCAAAACCCTACGTGCTGGCGGGCGCCTTGGGTGTGGTGGCTGGCGTCATCAGCGTCGCGTTCGCGGTGCTGAGACGCTAAGGCCGCCCGCAGCGCCTACTGCAGCATTTCCAGCGGCCGATCCGGCGCTTCAGCGGCCATCTGCTCGTCGGCTTTGACCACCGCCTGGATGAACATCGCGATCTTGGCGGTGACGGGCTTGCGGACCTCCAGCAAGAACCGATCGTCCTTGATCTGCGTCACCTGCAGCATCTCCTGCGGGACAGCGGCGGCGAGAACCTGGCGCGCGACCGCCCAGGCGTCGGTGTCAGCGCGGAGATATGGGGCGAGCGCCGCGGCGGCGCGATCTTCGGCGGTCGTGGTCATACCGCGACTTTGGCCCGAATCTGGCCAACGCCGGCTTAAGCGTCGTGGCTAAGATCGCTTAAGCATGACGACGAAAGGCGGCCCCAGGCGCCGCGATCACGCCTATGCGCATGGACGCTGGCGGCGTTCGGCGCCTTCATCTTCGGTCTTGGCCTGCGGTCCAGCAGGCGCCGCCGACGGGACGGGCTGATGACATCCTGCACTTCTTTGGCGAGGCTGCCGATCTGGGCGATCGCCGTCGCCGGCGCGATCGCCTTGGCGGCTCCGGCGACGGTGGCCATCGCTCAGGGCGGCGACGGCGGCAAAAGCGCCGGCCGCGCCGCGGCCTCCACGTCGGGCGACGTTCCGGGCGTGGTGGTCCAGGGCCGGCCAAAGCCCAACGCCATCTCGCCGAACAAGCGCGCCGTGGTGGACAAGGAGGCGGCGAAGCGCCGAACCTGGCAGAAGTACCGCGCCACCACCGCCGCCACGCCGACGCGCACCATCGGGGTCAGCGCTGAGGCGCGGGCCGGGAACTACCCCGGGCTGCACACCCTGCCTCATTGAGGCGACGCCGCTCCCGGCGCGGCAGTAAGCCAATCTTGGCCTGCCTGAGCTGGCTCCACTTCATGGCCCGTTCGCCCATTCAGTGGTCGCCGGCGGCGCGCTCCGCCAACACCTCGCCCAACACTTTGCGCGCGTCAGCTGCGAAGACGGGCGATCCGATTCGCGTGCGCGGCATTCCGAGATGCGCTACGCTCAACCGCGGATGCTGAGCCGGCCCGCCCCTTCGACCGTCAAGACGCGTACGAACGCAGAACTACTTGAGGCGGCTCGTCGCTGCTTCATTCGCGTGGGATTCTATCAAACTAGAGTAGAAGATGTTGTTCGCGAGGGGGGCTTTTCTCGCAGCACTTTCTACCGACACTTCAATAGCCTGGATGAAGTGCTTGCGGTCCTCGCGGAGTCGGAACTCGAGCTCGCTCTTGCGGACGCGATGCGCCATGCGGAAGCGTTTGAAACCCTCGCCGAGCAACTGATCGCGATCTCGCTGCAAATAGCCACGCGATCATCGAAGTGGCTTCAATTGTATGGCCTCGAGCAAGACATTCTCCGAAGCACGAATCTCCTCTACGTCGCTGCGCCGGATTACGTAGAGCGAGCTGGCCGCATCATCTATCCTCTCCTGGAAGCGGGGCTGGCTCGCGGCGAATTACGCACCGACGTCGAGTTCCCTGAGGTGGTCGAGTGGATACTGCTCAACATGTGGTATCTTAGATACTTGCGCCGCAGGCCGGACGCAGAAGGTTACATCCGCAGTATTATTTCTCGCTTCGTCGTACCAGCGGTTTTGACCTGCGCCGCAAACGACGGCTGCGTATAGCGCCATCTCCGCGTTTGGCACCTGCATGATTGACGAGGAGCCGCTGTGGTCGTGGCCGCGGTAGGTCGTTCGGCCCGCATTGGAGTTAACTTGTCAGTTCCGCCTGGCCTGACCCGATTGGGACCGCGCCCCGAAAGGCGCGGCCCCTCCGGTGTCGATGCTATTCGGCCCCGAACGGCACGTTCAGCGACACGCCGACGACGCGGGGCGCGCCGTGATAGGTGGTGTTGACCTCCAGGGCCGAGCCCAGGGCCAGGCCGCCGGAGCGGTACTTTTCGTCCAGCAGGTTCCGCACGTAGAGCGTCGCGGTCATGCGCGTGCCCATCGGGCGGTCCCAGACCAACTGAGTGTCGACTAGCCAGTTGGTGTCGGTCTTGGCGCCCGGCACGTTCAGGTCGATCAGCTGGAACGGATCGGTGTAGCTGAGGTCGGCGCTGAGCCGCAGGGTGGAGCCTTGGTCCAGGCTGGCGACATCCCAGTCGAGGCCCAGGCCGCCCTGGTTGGGCGCGACGCCGGCGAAGCGGTTGCCGCTGGCGTCGAGGTCGTTGCGGCCGGTCGCCGGGTTGAACAGGAAGAATTCCTGGTAGCGCGCCCGGGTGTAGCTGTAGCGGGCCCGCAGCCGCAGTTCCGGGATCACCTGCAGCCAGGCCTCTATCTCGCCGCCCTTCACCGTGGCGCTGGCGGCGTTAGTGAACAGGGTGACTGTCGAGTTGACGCCGTTGGGCAGAGTCGCCAGGCGGGTGATCGAGCGCTGGATGTCCTTGTAGTCGGAGTAGTAGGCCGCGCCGTTGAAGCCGGCGCGCATGTTCCCCACTTCGAACTGCGATTTCAGACCGAGTTCGTAGTTGGTGATCTTCTCCGGCCGGAACGGCTCCTGGGTCAGGACCGAGGTCGCACGGCCGTTGAAGCCGCCCGAGCGATAGCCCTTGCTGACGGTGAAGTAGAGCAGCGAGTCCGGCGCGAACTGGTAATCGGCGCCGACGTTCCAGGTCAGCGCGTGGAAGTCGGCGGCCTTGCGCAGGCTGCAGGGGCCGGCCACCGGCGAGCCTACGGCCGTGCAGACGTAGGTCGCGGGGATGTCGGGGCCGGGGTTCAGGTTGACGTTGTTGAGCGGCGTCACCGCGCGGCCGCGGAAGTCGACCTCGCGGGTGTCCTCGGTGTAGCGCACGCCCGCATAGATCCGCGTGCGCTGCTCGAACGGCAGGGTGTAGGAGCCGTTGGCGAACAGCGACTTGCTGGTGTTGCGGCCCCAGTAATAGTTGTTGGTGAACGTGCCGATGTAGGGCGCCTTCAGCGTGTAGGTGGCGACGTAGTCGTAACCGGACTCGTTGAAGTAATAGGCGCCCGCCACCCATTCCAGCGGGCCGTTGGTGCCCTGCAGCTGCGCCTCTTCCGAGAAGTTCTTCATGTCGGTCAGCGACATGCAGTTGCAGATCACGTTGGCGGTGGTGCCGTCCTGATCCTGCCGGTCGTAGCCGTGCACGGTGGCGTAGCCGATGATGTTCTTGAACAGCAGCGTGTCGCTGATGTGGTAGGTCGTGGTGTTGGAGATCGAGAAGGTCTTCATCCGCGAGGCGGGCTCGAGGCTGGCGGCGGTCTCATGCCAGCCCAGCGACTGGCCCGCGGCGAACGCCGCCGGATAGCCGACCGCGCGCACCCCGTTGGTGATCGCCGCGTTGCCCGACAGGCCCGGGTTGTAGGCCAGCGGATAGACCCCGACGCCGCCTTCGCGCAGCTTGAAGCCGGAGACGATGAAGGTCGACTTGAAGTCGTCGTTGGGATGCAGGTCGAGCGAGGCGCGGCCGGCCCAGCGGTTGCGGTCGTCCTGGCGCATGCCCAGGTTGACGACCTTGGTGTAGCCCTGCCGGTACTGATAGTTGCCGGCCAGACGCAGCGAGGCCCAGTCGGTCAGCGGAATGTTCACCGCGCCCTGGAAGCCGGCGCCGAGCGGCGTCTCCAGATACGGGCGCACGTAGCCGCCGAACTCGCGGCCCGGCGTGCGCGTGGTGATCAGCAGCGCGCCGCCGGTGGTGTTGCGGCCGAAGAGCGTGCCCTGCGGGCCTTTCAGCACCTGCACGCTTTCGAGGTCGTAGGCGGCGGTGTCCACGCCCTGGCCGCGGGGAATGTAGACCTCGTTGTTATAGATGCCGACCGAAGGGTCGAAGGTGATCGTCAGGTCGCTCTGTCGCTGGCCGCGCAGGGTGATCGCCGCCGAACCCGAGCGGGCGTTGGACAGCGTCATCGTCAGGCTGGGGACGAGGCGCTGCACGTCGCTCAGCGTCTGCACGTTCGCCCGCGCCAGCTGCTGGGCGGTGACCGCGGTCACCGCCACCGGCACGTCCTGCAGGCGCTCCTCGCGCCGGCGGGCGGTGACGACGACTTCCTCCAGCTGAGAGGCCCCGGCCGGAGCCGGCGCGCGCTGCTCGGCCCCCGCCGCACCTGCAAAGCCCGAGGCAAGCGCCATGACCGACGCCGCCACAAAGAATCTTGTTCTCACGTTTCCCTCCCCGTTTGATCTTGTGTGCCAGCGGCATGCCGCCGCCATTTGGGCCATCCTGTTGTAGTGTTACGCGACTGAAAACACCTTACGCAGCCCAAGCCCCGGCGGCCGGGAGGTTTTACCTCCACCTGTTGCAGCTATGCCGCGCCCGGCGTGTAAACGAGCGGCAGGTTCTCCGGCGTCGCCTTGCCCTCCCCGCCTACGTAGCGAACCGGCGGCCCGCTTGGCGTTCACCGCCCAGCCGGCGTGACGCAGCAGAGCCGTGATCCGCCCGTAGCCGTAGCGGCCATAAGTCTTGGGCAACTCGACGATGTCGGCGGTCAGCGCCGCCTCGTCGTCGCGGCCCTTAGGTGGTTTGCGCTGGGTGGACCGAGGTCGCCGGAGCACCGCGCAGGCGCGGCGCTCCGATACACCAAACTCGGCTCGCACCTTGGCGATGCAGGCCCTTCAGCCGCTTTGCCTGATCGCACTTCAGGCCGCCGCGGACCACGACCGTTCGCGAAAGCCCCGCTCCTGCAGCCACTTGCTCGCCAGCGCGTTCGTCGGGCTCAGCCATGCAGGAGGGTGAAATGAAAGTCTCTGACGTGATGAGCCGTGAGGTCCGGGTGGCGGATCCGACCTACACGATCGAGCGCGTCGCGAGAATGATGTCGGAGCTCGACGTGGGCATCGTGCCGGTTTGTGACGGCGATCACATCGTCGGCCTGATCACCGACAGAGACATCGTGCTGCGCGTCGCTGGCGAAGGCCGCGACAATGAAATCCCGGTCAACGAGGTCATGACGACCCACATCGAGAGCTGCCGCCCCGAAGACAGGCTGACCGAGGTGACGGAGCGAATGGCGGAACTGCAGATCCGGCGGCTGCTCGTGCTCGATTCCGCAGGGAAGCTCGCCGGGATCGTCTCGCTGGGCGACATCGCCCGCGCGGCGCCCCCGAAAAAGGTCGGCGCGACCTTGGAAGACATCTCCGAGGGATGAGGTTACGGCGTTCGGACGGGTGCGCCATCGACGCTGAAGGCGCTTAGAACGACGACATCAAAAGTGTTCCGACAAGGTCGATGGACGACGCCGACACCGCCGCCACGCGCTACTCGCTCACCTTTCTCGCCGACGAATGGGAGTGGGATGCACAGCTCGAACCCCGCTCGCTAGCGCTGGCCAAGACGGCCGCATGTCAGGCGCTCGAGGCGCTGATCCGGGACGAGCTGCCGCAGCTCGCCTGCGTCTACCTTCTCGAGAACGGCGTGAGGATCGGCGTCTGGGACTGGGTCGCGCAGCAGCCGCATTAGACCCCTCTTTGAGGCGCCTCTGCGGCGCTGGGCGGGGGAGTCATCCGGTCGCCGCCTCGCGGTTCAATCCCGCCGATCGCCGCCTGGACAATCGTCCGCCGGCCCCATGATCCGCAGGGCCGCAGCCACAAGGGTTCTGACGGCCTCCGGGCGGGTCACCGGCTTTGGCTGCTGGGCGATCCAGGCGTCGAGATTGTCAAGCATCTCGGCTGGCATATCTATGTTCACCACTTGCGATCTCCCGGGAGCGGAGCCGAGGGCTCGCTCCCGACAGCTCACTTCGCCAGGGCGGTCTTTGTGGCTTCGTTGTAGCGCGCGGCCAGCGGCTCGACAGTGGCTTTGAAGCCGGCGGTCAAGGTATTGGCGAGCGCACTGGCGCTATCCTTCGAGGTTTCCACCAGCTCGCGCGCAAACCGCTGCTGGAGTTCGAGGGCTTCTTGGGCGGACCTCACCTGCGCAAGCGCCGTCACATGAGCGATTTGCGACTCCAGGTTCTTCTTGCCCGTCGCCATCAGGTGCGCCTGGGCTTGCGCCGTAGCCTTCGTACCAGCCAACGCAGCTTCACTGAGGGCTTGCAGGTTGATTGAGAAGAGTTCGGCCATGCCGTTCAGGACGGACGTGGCGCGGGTGAGGGTTTCTTGGTTGGACATAGCATTCATTGCAGTTTCCCCATGAGGTTGATGGCTAGCTTGTTCGGCGGGCGTCGCGTGGCGCGGAGTGGGTGCGCGCGTTGAGGCCTGGGTTTCCGGCGCCTTTTGCGGGATCGGGATAGCCGCGCTCGCGAGCAGCTTGTTCGGCGCATGTTCGGACACGGGGGCGTCATCGGCAGGGACCTTCGAGACGGCTTGCGCCGCCGCGACGACCGGCGCCATCGGCGGCGCCGAAAAAGGCGCGCCTTGCGGCCGCTTCACCTCGATCACCGGGGATGGGGGTGGCTTCGCGGCATCTTTGTCTTGGGGCATTCAAGTCTCCTGCTGCAGTGCAGCATGCCGTACGCGGACAAAGCTGGCCCGTCTGTCGCGTGTCAGACATAGGTCGAGCATTGTTCTGCGAACGCCGACCGATCAGGTGGCCGCGCCCTCGCGCACGCTGGCGACGTCCTCTTTTTCCGACCGCGGTCAGTGCGTCGCCATTAGGCGCCCTCGTCCTAGCGGGGCGATCAGGACTTGAGGGCGGGGATTACCTCCTTGAACAGCAGCTCGGTCGACACCCGGGCCCCCTCTGGGTCGACGCCGAGCTGGCGATAGGGAACGCTGACGTAGGCTAGGCCGAGGTCCATCAGCTCGCGCAGCCGCGCGATGCAGTAGTCCGGCGGCCCGGCGATGCTGAACCGGTCGATCATGCCGCGATCGATCGCGGCGGCGTGGCTGGAGTTGCCCTGCGCATGGCGGGTCATGTCATAGGCTTTGCGAGCGCGGTCGAGCGCTGCGTAGTCCTGCTCGGACATCCGGCCCTTGGCCGCGCCCTGCATCAGCTGCCAGCGCGACGACGAGGCGGCGCTGCCGGCGGCCAGCTCCAGGGCGACCGCGCGGTCGGGATGCACTACGACGCTGAACACCGCCCCTATCGCCACCTCCGAGGGGGCGCGGCCCGCGCCGCGGCAGGCGTCGTGGATGCCCGAGATTGCTTCGCCGAGCACGCGTGCGTCGGCCCCGAGCCCAAGGATAACGCCGTCCGCCTTGGCCGCCGCGAGCGCCAGGACCTTCGGTCCGCTGCCGGCGACGCTGACCGGCACCTTGGGCTGGTCGGAGGGGAGCCAGTTGATGCGGCTGGCTTCCGGGGTGTGGGCGTACTCGAGGGACGAGAGGCTCACGCATTGCGGATTTTCGGTGTCCAGCGGGTCGAAGGGAACCGCCTCGCCGCGAAGGTAGCCCTGCACCCGGTCGAGATAGTGGCCGAACGGCCCGAGCTTCATCAGCCCCGAGCCTAGGTGGGCCAGCGAAGAGTCGCCGCGGCCGACACCCAGGATGACTCGCCCTTTGGAAGCCTCCTGCAGAGTTGCAGCGGCCGCGGCCGTCACTGCTGGATGGCGGGTCACGGGATTGGTGACGAAAGTGCCGAGCTTCAGACGCTCGCTGAGCATGGCTGCGCGCGACAGCAGGACCCAGGCCTCCGGCATGATGTTTTGTGAATCGCAGACCCACAAACCGTCCAGGTTCGCCCGCTCGGCGAGCGCCACGACGTCGTCGAACTCGGCGAAGGGCCGGTTCACGAAGGTGGTCCAGATCTCGGTCACAGCCACTATGCTCTCCCTCTGTTGCCGATCACCATGTGACAGGTCCGCTTGTCATGATATGAGGACATGTGGCGAACGCAATCGCATTCCCAATTGCAGCATAGCCCGAGGTGCTGTCAGTCGAAGGGCAACTTGTCTCCGATTTGGCGCACTGAGCCCAAACCCATCCATGATCAGGCCAGCACTGACCGCCACTCGCGAGCGCCGCGGAGCGTCTTTGCTGGTAGGTTCTGCGGCTGACGAGGTGGCGTTCCTGAGCGAAATGATTGTCGACGGAGGCGTGGACCGAGCTGAACTTCTACAAGGTCTTCATCCGGCGGAAGCGGGCCATCGCCCGCTCCCGTCGTCGAAAGGGAAGATGGCTGTTCTCCGCCCGATTGTTCTTCCAGCGGCCGACCTCGGGGAGCTCAGCGGCGCCGATCTGCTTCGAGGCGGCGCAACCCATCCGTGACGATCGCCTTCGGTTGACCTGCCGCTTCAGCGCCTTCTTGATGAACTTCAGCGCTGCGGCCTTGTCGCGCTCCTTGGTGACGAAGGATTCCAGCACCTCGCCCTCATGGTCGACGCTAGCGCAGCGCCGTTACCGGCCGGCCAATTTGGCCTGACAATGCCAACCTGCTAGGTCCAACAACACCTCATCAGCCGTGCAACACTTCGCCGCTTGCGCGGCGAGGCCATGCAAGCTTGGGCCGTCGCAACGGCGTGAGCTGTGGGAGGCGGAGGCAGACTCTCGCGCCTTCAAGTTAAGTTGCCAATGCTGCGCCCCAGTCGTTAAGTTGACGATGCCCGCCGACCAGATGGCGCACTTCGCGGCGACGGAATGAAGCGGCAGCTCAGACGGCCAGCCGCTTCACTCGGTCCTCCGTGTCCTGGATCTGGCTCTCGAGCCAGCTGACCTCGCTGAAGTTCTCGCCGCTCGCCAACGAGAGCAGCAGCCGGTGGGCGGCGAGGTTGGCCTCCAGCGCGTCGCGGTCGTCCGGCGAGGCCGCGAGGACCACGTTGAGCAGGTGCAGCGCCTCCAGCGGCTTCCCTGAGGCGATGTGGGCGTGGGCGCGGGCGACCAGCGGCCCAGACCCGCCGGCCAACTCGATCAAGTCCGGCGCCACGCGCGCGGCCGGCACTTCGTAAAGCGAGGTGGTCGCGTCGTAATGGAACCAGCCGACGTGCTGCTCCCAGATCGCGCGCACGGCCCAACGCACCGAGCCATGCGCCTCGCGCAGGCGCAGATGCTCCGGCAGCTTGATTTCGGCCATGAGGGTGTGGACGTCCTTTCCCCCGTTCATGCCCGCGAACGTCTCCTCCACCAGCCAGCTCACGGCAGCCCGCAGCTTGGCCAGGTCCGCCGCGATCCGCTCCGCTCCCTCGATGCGCTCGCCATGGCCGGTCAGGATCAAGTCGGGCTTCAGGGCGATGATGCGGTCGAGCGACTGCAGGAATGCGTAGACTGGTCGTATCTTGTCGCCGCGGATGGTCGAGAAATAGGGCACGCTCATATAGACCGGACCCCAGAAGTTCCCGACGAACAGCGTCCTGTCCTGCGGGAGCCAGACAATGCAGGAATCCTCGGTCTCGCCCCAGGGCGCGGCGTAGAGCTCGAAACGCCTGCCGCCCAGTTCGAAGGCGTAGGAGTCGTCGAACAGCACGTCTGGCTTGACGTCCCTCAGCCCGTCGAGATCGCCGACGAAGCGGCGCCAGAGCTGGTGGGTTCGACGCGTGAAGAACGGCTGGAGCTTCGACTGGTACCAGAGCTGCGCGTGGATATGCTTCTGGGCGATGATCTCTGTGTCCGGCTCACGAAGCGCCGCGATGCCGCCGATGTGATCGATGTGGCTCTGCGTCAGGATGATGAACTTCAGCGGAGCCGCGCTGACTTTGGCGTAGAAGGCCTTGTGCCGCGGCCCGCCCTTCAGGCCGGTGTTGATCACGACGTTCCCCTCGCGCGTCGTGACGAGATAGCTGGAAGACACATCCTCGGAGAGGTAAATGCCTTCGCCAACGCGCGTGGCTTCCTTCTGGCGCTCGCCGGCCAACACCCTGTCCAGCAACGGCGGATGCGTCTCGGTCGTGCTCATCGCCTCCCCTCCAATCAGACTTCGCGCTCGACCGGGTAGCGGTCGAGATAGGCTTTGAAAGAGGGCCGGAAGTGCTCCTCGGTCATGCCGAACCTTTCCAGATCGTAGGCGTGGGCGCCATGCTTGTGCTGAGGATTCTGCAGCAGCCAGGCGCGCATGCCTGCTTCGGCGTCGGGCGTGAAGTCGTCGCCGAGCCAGGCGTAAAGCTTGCGCATCTCGCCCATTGGATCTCGAAGCAAGTCGGCATAGTACAGATCGTAGATGTCACACCCCTCCGCGCGAACGGCCATCGGACGGGCGACATGCTCGCCAAGTGAACGGGGAAAGTTGCGCACGATGTGGTCTAGGTCGCGCATCTCGCAGAAGACACCCTGCGCCTTGAACGAGATGGAGACCAGCGATGCGGCGGCTTTAAACGGGTCGCGATGGGTCCAGATGAGCCTGGCGTCAGGGAAAACCTTCAGCAGCGCGCGGATGTTGAGCGCATGCGAGGGCGCCTTGAGGTTCCAGACGCCCGGCGCCTGGCTCTGCAGCGCCTGGAGCATGCGCTTCTCATAGGCGTAGGCCGACGTCAGGTCGCCATCCATCATGAAGTCGAAGTAGGCTTGAATGGGCGTCATCGTCTCCCATTCCAGGCTCTTGAAGTCCTGGCTGTGGACGAAGACGCACTCGGTGGGGCCGTCTCCCGGCTCGAAATGCGCGCCGTGGTCCGGGTTCGCCGCGAGCAGTTCCTCAGTCAGCTTGAGGCGTGCAAGGCAGCGCGGATCCGTCTTCAGCGTCGCGCTCGTCGCTGGAGGGATCGGATCGGACACCTCCCAGGTCAGAAGCGAACGTCGCGCCGGATCTGCGCCCAGGAGATAGCTCACCATGGTCGTGCCGGTGCGCGGCATGCCCATGACGAACACCGGTCGGCTCACTTCAGTCGTCGTCAGGTCGGAACGCCTTGCGATGTAGTCATCCACCTTCAAGCGGTTCACGAGATGGTCGACGGCGCTCTGCTGGCAGGCGACGTATCCCTGTTCCCCAAGGAGCCGGGACCGTCCCCAGCCGTCGACGAGCACACCGAGCCCTTCCCGGTAACTATCGTTCGCGCTCGCTGGGACGCCGCTTCGCCGCGTCGCCTCTTCAACCAATTCGTCGACTGTCATACGCAGCCGTCCTCCCGTCAGCCCGGACCGCACTCAGTGCTTGTGGCGTGATCTCGAGCCCGCAAGTCTTAGTGCGACGGCGGCTGCGATCAATTGCCATTCGCTGACCGAACTCGCCTTTGTCAGTCCAGCGCTCGTCGACTTCGACGTGCACGGTGGGTGCGGAACTGACACGTTAAGTTGGTCGAACCGCAAACGCCCCTCCCGGCCCCTGTGTCAGGCCGCCAACGTCGCCTCCGTCCAGGCCTGATGCGCCGCGCCTCGGAACCGACGCAGCGTCGATCGGCGCGGCGGCTCGGGATCTGGCCTTGGCGACCCTCACCTTCAATCTACACGTCCACCTCATCCGCCGCGGCGATCAACGGGCCAAACTTCAGTGTCCAGCATGGGATCCGCTCGCACGCACTTTCCCGCGGCCCCGCGGTCTCTAGGCCGTGACCTGCCGCCACTCAGCCAGCGCGGCTCAACGTCGTTCCTTGTAGCTCACTCGCCTAACGAGGTGGCGTTCGTTGGATGACTTCCGGTGCACTGTCGAACCATCGGAACGGGTTATCGGGCTTGGGCTTGCGGGGCATTGTGGCAGCCTAGTCGCGGGAGCTTACCGGTCGGCGCATGTGAGCTGACAGAGCTCGACCGAGAATTCGCACCAGCCGATCCGCGGGCGGGAGCGGAAAATGCAGCGCCTCAATTCGCAGGCCCCGGGCCCAGAACTTCCTCGCCACCGACCCCGCCGTCTACAACTCCTTCAACATCCAGTCACGCCTGATCCGCCGACCGACCCTGCGCCAGTTCCGGGCCGAGGCGTATCCCGCATGGGCCGCGGCCACCGCGGCTGCCCGTAGAACGGCGCGGCGTGGCCTCGTTCGTCCCGGGCGGTCAACCCGACAAAGCCCGAGTGAATTTGCGCTGACCATGCCCGGCTGTGGCATATTGCACGGCCATTGGGTCGAAGGCTCTCATGCGCCGCGGAGCATAAATTGAGACTTATTCAAACTCACAGACAAGATACCAACACGAGGCTAGTCGACCTCAACCTCCTTAAGGTCTTTCTCGTCCTCTATGAGGAACAACACGTTCGCCGAGCGGGCGATCGCCTTAATGTCACGCAGTCCGCTGTTAGCCACGCACTTAGCCGGCTTCGCGCATATTTCGACGACCCGCTGTTCGTTCGATGTGCAGGGGGTTTAAAATCGACGCGTAGGGCCGACGAGATAGCTCCTCTGCTCTCGCGAGGGTTTTCCCAACTTGAATTGGCCGTCAGGCCCACGCAATTCGCAGCTGCGTCGACCGAACGAGAATTCACGATCTCCGCCCCCATGTACTTAGCTGAACACCTTTTGCCTGCGGCCATCGCACGCGCACAAACAGAGGCCCCGATGGCCCGCTTCCGGATCTGGTCTACAAGGCGGGCGGGGCACACACTCGACTCCGGGCGCGTCGACATCGCCTTGGGGGCCTTCGGTGCAATCTCGAAGCGGTTCAGCCTGGAGCCACTGTTCGACGACGAGCTCGTCTGGGTGACAGCACCAACGGTTGCTCAATCGGCGCCCCACTCAGAACTATTTTCAAAGCTTGCTCGAGTCGTTGTCGCATCTAACGACGATTACACGGGGGTGGACGATTACGTCGTAGAAGATGGCTTGCGGCGAAAAGTGATGACTGGATCGGAGGGGGCGCTCTTTAAGGCGGGCATGACGCTCGCCAATAAGCCTTCAGCAGGTGCGTATGACCCGAACATTGCAATCGCAATGGCAAAAACCGGCTTGTATTTAGCAAATGTTCCGAAGTTGCTTGCGGCGACATACGTGATGCGAGGCGAGCTAACGATCCTTAGCACCCCAGATCTGGTCATTCCATACTCCATTTCGGCACTATGGCGTAGCGATGCTGACCTTGACGACGGGCGGCGCTGGCTTCTGAAAATTATACATGATTTCAGCGACTCGTTTGCACAATCATCAACAACCTAAACTAAATAACACTGGGAGAAGCCCACGTTTATCTTGGATTGCCGAAGGTCATTCGCCACGGGGTTTGACCATATTTGTGCTTCACGCTCAGTCTCGAGATGCGGAGAAACCGCCGGCGCGAGGTTGAAGGTCAGTCGCTGCCGCCTCCCGGTCCATTCAACGCCCGACTGCCGAGCGCTTGCGTGCTGATCGTCGGCGACCTCGTCGACGCCCACTAAAACTTGTACTGTATCTTCGGTCAGGCGAACAGGATCCTGCCGCTGTCAAGCGGGCCATAGGGCAGACCCCGCCGCGCCACGCGTTCGGGGTGCACTTTGCCTCAATCAAGTCTTGCCCCCCCGCGTTCCCCTCTCAAAAGCAACCCTTCCGCACTTCCGGTCACGCCATTCCGGCCCCTGCCTTCGGCTCAGCCATCGGCGGCGGCCCCATGATGCTCACGGCCTTGCTGACGCTGTACAGTGAACTAGTTAGGGGCTAGAGGACCGCGGGCCATTGGAGCAAGCATGAGCGCTGACCTGACGGGGCGCAGGGCGATTATCACTGATGCGGCGACCGGATGTGGATCTGAGACGGCGACGTATTTCCTGGCGGCGGGCGTCTCCGTGTTGGCGCTCGATACCCATGAGCAGGCTAGCTTGTCCGCCGCCTGGACTCGGGTGGTGTCCCACCAGGGGGAGAAGTGCAACGTCCGCGCGAACGCCCTCACCTCGATGGCCTACACCCCGATGGTCGACGTCGCGCGCGACTTAGTGAGCGAGGAACAGAAATCTGGTTTTGATCAGCGGATCCTGCTCGCCAGCAGGACGCGGACTACATCACCAGCCAGACATTGTCGGCCGACGGTGCTGCGATGATGCTCGGCTCCTGATCATCAAGCAAAAACCCGCATCTGAGGAGAATCGTCATGCGGCTTGAAGATATGGTTCTGTTTAGCGTCGACGATCACATCGTCGAACCTCCTAACATGTATGATGGACGCTTCCCCTCCAAGTATGCCGACGTGGCACCCACGCACCATCACGGTAAGGTCGGGGAGGACGACTATTGGACCTTCGGCGGTTTGAAGATGGCCTACATCGGCGCGAACGCCGTCGTCGGGCGTCCGCGCGAGGAGTACGGCTTCGAACCCTCCGCCCTCTCGCAAATGCGGCCGGGTTGCTACGATGTGGATGCCCGGATCGGCGACATGGACGTAAACGGCGTCGCCGCCAGCCTCAACTTCGGCACGATGCCGGGCATGGCGGGCGAGAAGTTCCTAGCCCTACCCGATAAGGACCTTGCTCTCATCGGAATCAAGGCGTGGAATGATTGGCACATCGATGACTGGTGCGGAAAGTATCCAGACCGCCTAATTCCGCTGTCGAACCTTCCGTTCTGGGATCCACAAAAGTCGGCGGAGGAAGTTCGCCGAGTAAAGGCGAAGGGTTGCAACGCTATCAGCTTCCACCCTAACCCCGTTCTTTTTGGCCTTCCGAGCTTCCATACGGATTTCTGGGATCCGATCTGGAAGTCTTGCGTCGAGAATGAGGTGACTATTTGCCTTCATTTTGCCGACAATAGCTACTCGTTTCCCTCCCCTGACTCTCCGGTCGGAGTAATGATCTCAAACATGCCGATCGGCCTCTACCGCGTCGCCTCCGATCTGGTCTGGTCGCCTGTGTTGCGGAAGTTCCCGACGATTCAGTTCGCCATGTCCGAGGGCGGCGCGGGATGGATCCCATACATGAAGCAGCGGATCGACTGCACCTTCCGCCTGCACAGCCATTGGATCCGGCAAGACTTCGGCGGCATGCAGCCGAGCGAGCTGTTCGACCGCAACTTCGCGACCTGCTTCATCGACGACCCGGTCGGCCTTAAGCTGCGTCACGAAATCGGCGTGAAGAATCTCACCTGGGAAAGCGATTATCCGCACGCCGATTGCATCTGGCCAAATGCGCCGGAGAAGATCTGGCAGGACCTCGTCGACGCCCAGGTTCCCGACGACGAGATCGAAATGATCACACACAGCAACGCCATGCGGCTCTTCCACGTCGATCTATTCAAGCTCCGCAAGCGCGAAGAGCTGACTGTCGGCGCGCTACGCGAGAAGGCCAAGATAGCGGGGGTCGACGTGACACCGATGCAGCGCCGTGGCGGGCGCCCTCCGTCTGAAAGCGACAATGGTCCGGTCTCAATGCGGGACGTCGCCAGGCAACTCGCGCCCAAAGACGATGTCGCGGCTTAGAGGCGGGCTCCCGACGGCTCGACGCCGACAGGCGTCGAGCCCGCTCTCGAGCCTGTTGGCGGCGCCTCGCATTGAAGTGGGTCAGCCCTGGTAGGCTCTCCAGCAACAAGAGAGGTCGGACGTGGGACACGAAACAACAGCATTAGCCGGCGAGGCCGCAGACGAGGTCCTGATCGATCGCAAGCACTACTTCTCCCGCGAGATCGCCGCACGCGAAGAGGAGAAGCTGTGGCCGAAGGTCTGGCTGATCGTCTGCCGCGAGCAGGAGCTGGAGGACCGCGGGGACTACGTCG
>Ga0268264_10000122_pt1 | contig 189690 bp, 173 predicted proteins | sample KBSSwiS32_FD_190357 | JGI IMG/M metagenome (GOLD analysis project Ga0268264, IMG submission 190357) | Switchgrass rhizosphere microbial communities from Kellogg Biological Station, Michigan, USA - KBS Switchgrass S3-2 (SPAdes) (version 2) | ecosystem: Host-associated > Plants > Roots >... | reverse complement strand
GGTCGATCGCGGATTCGCGCTGAACATGCCCGGCACGTCCGTCCAGATCTCGAGGCGTTGCGCCCGGATCTTGGCCGCGAAATAAGCGCCGGAGGTATCCGAGCCACCGCGTCCCAACAACACAGTGTTGCCATCATCGTCGCTGGCAATGAAACCCTGGGTGATGACCACGGGGGCCATGGCATCGAGCCGCGACTCGAGATCTCCATCCGGCCTGAAGTCACAGGTCGCCGACAGGATGCTGGACTTCGCGTTGGCGCCGCGCCGCTCTTCGGCCTTCAACATGGTGCGGGCATCAGCCCAATCGACCTGCAGACCCTGGGATCGCAGAAAGCGTGAGCCGAGCTCCGTAGCCATCAACTCGCCGGTCGACATCACGCGCGCCCGGGTGCGATCGCTGACTTCGCCGACCAACGCAACACCCGCGGCAATGTGCCGAAGCTCGGCGAGATAACGCTCTACCTCGGGTCCGAGCTCAATTCCGAGCTCCTCGGCAAGGCGGGTATGACGTTCCTCGATGGCACGCATTTCCGACTCGTGCTTCTGCGCCAGCGCAGCATCGAGCAGCTTCTCGAGGCGGTCGGTAATGCCGGTGACGGCGGAGTGGACAATCAACACGCGCGCGCCGGAGTCGAGGCGGTTGCGGGTTACTTTGGCAATGTTGCTCCAGTTGGCGAGCGATGAAACGCTCGTGCCGCCGAACTTGAGAACAATCCACGCAGAAGGCGTGCGCGTCACGGATCTTTCCTCGCGGCTCCCGCCGCGGCGGCCCTCGCCGAAGCCGTCGCCTCGTTATGTTGACTAGCGTTGGGGTACGGGACTTTGGAAGACGCGCGGTTACAGCTCGTCGTCGTCGTCGAAGTCCAGAAGATCCTTCTCGAGCTTTTTATCCGCCAGCACTTCCTCGAGCTTGCTCCAGGCAGCCTTGCCCTTCTTGCCCTGATTTCGGACCCGCTTGTCGACCCTGTCCAACAGCCGGTCGTAGTCCGTGCCGTCTTCTGTGGGACCGCTCAGGAATTCATCGTCGAGATCGAAGCTCTCGTTGTCTCGTTCCGACATTGCTCGGTGGATAAATTTGTAGGTTTATCAATAACTAATGCGACACATGCAAGCGCCGCAAGGCTGGGCACTATAACGGATCGGGGCTCGTACGCAACTCTAATTGCGACGAGTCCCTTCGCGGACCACTATGGGGGCGCCGCGGCTCAGCCCCAAGCCCTCGGCCGCACTCTGTTCCGCCCGGGCAATCTCCAGTACCCCAAAGGAATTCACCAGGGCCAGGTAGTCTCCAGGCTGTGCATCTCCATAGGTGCGCAGCAGTGGAAACGTATGGTTTCCTGCCTGTACCAAAGGTTGCCGAAAGCGGCCGACCAGGGTGCCGTCGATGTTGCTGATGAGGTTGCCGAAGTGATCGATCGTAATGACCACGCCCGTGACGGCGCCTGATTCCACCGTGGGCTCGTCCACCCAGGCCGGCACGATCGGGCCCGCCGGCGGTCCCAGGTCTGCCGGCACACAGCGCCCGGCAGCGATTTCAGCGGCAATCGGGGCAAGGATATCCCGTCCATGGAAAGTAGCGCTGGGCCGGTGCAAGCCAAAGCGGGCCAGCTTCTGCCCTTCGAGCCGGGTGACTTCCGCGCCGGGGTGGCGGGCAACCACCGGAGCGAGCAGGCCGTTATCGGGCGCAAGAAAGACGTGGTCCTGCGCCGAGACGGCCACGATCTCCCGCGAAGTCCCGACGCCGGGATCGACGACGGCGACGTGGACAGTTCCGGGCGGGAAGTACCCGAATGCCCGCGCCAGCCAGAAACCCGCCTCAGCCGGCCAATGCACCACGATTTCGTGCGTGAGATCGATGATTTTTGCGTCCGGGAAGCGCGTCAGGATGACACCCTTCATGACTCCGACAAACGGCCCCTGGTGTCCGAAGTCGGTCGTGATGGTGATGACACCGGACGGTTTGGCTGAATTGGGCATCGAGTGAGTACCTCGGTATTACGGACCAACGCCGCAGTGACCAGCGCCTGGGCTCTGATCGTGCTGCCTGTGTGCTTTGCGTTGAGTGGATTTGCCGGGATCGTCTATCAGATCGGGTGGGCGCGCCAGTTTGCGCTGGTGTTCGGCACGACGGAGGTCGCTGTTACGCTCGTGCTCGCGGCGTACATGGGCGGACTCGGGCTCGGGGCGTGGCTGGTGCAGCGATTCCTGCCGATGATTGATCGGCCGGTACGGATATACGCGGTTCTCGAGCTCCTCATCGGCGCCAGCGCGGCCGTTTTGGTGCCCGCCGTCATCACGGGCAGCGACTGGCTGCAGCGAGCTTTGGTTGGACACCAGCGCGAACTGCCGGGCCTCGATCAGCTCGGTGGCATCTCCTTTATCTACATTGGCTGCGCGTTCGTTGCGCTGGCGGTGCCGACCGTATGCATGGGAGCCACGCTACCGTTGCTGGCAAGACATGTCGTCCAAAGCGATCGCCAGATCGGACGTCGAGTCGGGCTGCTGTTTACTTTCAATACCGTGGGTGCCGTAGCGGGTGCCCTGGCAACCACGGGTTGGCTTCTACCCGGTTTGGGACTCACCCGAACCATCTGGTCCGCTGCCGCGATCAACCTCATCGTAGCGGCCCTGGCGCTGACCGTTTCTCAAACAACAACACGCCGGCGGACCGGCTTCGCCGCTGCATGGGCAGCCGCCAGCCGAGCGTCGTTCAGCCGCCCTCCTTCGCCGACGTGGATCCTGCCACTGATGCTCCTGTCCGGGGCCGTGGCGCTGCTCCACGAAATACTCTGGACGCGGCTGTTGAGCCAGGTGTTGGGAAGCAGCCTGCAGGCTTTCGGCACCCTGCTGGCGGGCTTCCTCGGAGGTCTGGCGTTGGGGGCTGCTGTCGGTTCAGCCGTAGCCCGCGAGCGAAAAATCGCCGTCCCGGCGTTTGCAGTCGCTGAAGTTGCCTGCGCTGTCGCGGCAGCGATCACATACCAACTCGTCGACCGGCTCCCATCCAGCCCTTTCGGCGCGGCGGCAGTCATGGTACCCATCGCCTTTTTCAGTGGTGCGACGTTTCCCCTGGCTGTACGGATTCTGGCCAAGCGTGCGGAAGACGCGGCACCCGCGGCCGCTCGTGTGTATGCCTGGAACACCCTGGGCGCCATCCTGGGCGCATTGTTGGCCGGGTTTGTTCTCGTGCCGGCCCTGCGATTTGAAGGCTCCATACAACTGGCAGTGTGGTCGAGCGTGCTGTTGGCTGTCGGAGCGGTCTGGCTGGTGCAGCCGCCAGGCTGGACGCTGGGAATTGGCGCGACGGTCGTGATGGTCATCGCGGCCGCCTCGTTTCGACCCTCCCCCCCGGATGAGCTGCTGCGAGCATCACCGCTGCACATCGATCCATCCGGCCGGATGCTCTACTACGCGGTGGGCAGAAGCTCCAGTGTGGTTGTCCTCGGGCAGAATGGCTCGCTGGCCTTTCGAACCAACGGTCTGCCGGAAGCCGCTGTTGAGACCAGCAATGCGGCCCCCCACGTGAGCGGCGAGAAATGGCTGCTTCCGTTAGCCGTCCTGTCGCGCGCCAACACCGAGAATCTCCTGTTGGTCGGCTATGGCGGCGGGGTCGTCCTCGAAGACGTCCCCGAGGATATCAAACATGTTGACGTCATCGAAATCGAGCCGCGCGTCATTGACGCGAATGAGGCAACACGTGGCTTGCGCAAGAACATGCCACTGGCCGATGGCCGCGTTCGCGTTGTCATCAACGACGCTCGTTCGGCACTGAATCTCACGCAGCAACGCTACGATGCAATCGTTTCGCAACCCTCTCATCCCTGGACCGCAGCCGCCTCCCATCTGTATACCCGCGAATTCATGACCCAGGCGCGCGATCACCTCAGCGACCACGGGGTATTCGTTCAGTGGCTGAATGTCAGCTTCCTGGATGAAGCACTGCTGCGTTCCTGCGCCGCCACGGTGTTGGATGTATTCGCGGATGCGAAACTGTATCGTCCGGACCCCTACACTCTCATTTTCGTAGCCAGCAAAGGCGCCGATCGTTACCAACCGCCCCTGGGTAATGCATTTCCCGCAGTGGGTATCAATACCCCTGAAGACATCTTGGTTGCGCTGGCCGCGGATAGGCATTCTTTGCAGAGGCTTTCCCGAGGTGCTCCGATCATCACCGATGACCGTAACCGGATGGCCACAGTCAGCGCCGCCACGGGCTCATTGACCCTGACGGCCACCGACCACTTGCTGGCGCCTTTTGATCCACTCAGGGTTCCCAACCCGGCGTTCCAACGCGGCTACATCGCTCGGCGACTGGCAATGCTCGGAGCACGGGATCGTCTCGGCGTGCTGGCCAGCGCCACTGACCCTCAGTCGCAGATGGGCTATGAAGTCAATGCAGTCAGGCTCGCTGCTGACGGCGATAGTGATGCCGCCCAGGACATGATTCAGCAGGGACTCGCCCGCTATCCCCAGAGCGAAGACCTGCGATACGAATACATCCAACCCTGGCTCACACGTCTGGCACGTGGAACCGCGACAAAGGAAATCACGGCCCAGGCATCCAGGTTGACCCACTCGGCTGAGGCGGTAGTCAGCGGCACGGTGCTGGCATCCCAACATCGTTGGGATGAATTGCGCAGCCTCGATGATTCACTCGCCGAGGCAACCTGGCGTGATCCCTGGAAGCTCGATGCGGTGCTTTTGCAGGTGCAGTGGCGTTGCCAGGGTGGCCGGCAACGCGGCGATGAGGCGTTGAGTCTGATAGACCAGGCCATATCCGCCCAACCCGCCATCGCGCTCTATGCAGCGCGAGTGCAAAGTGCGCTCGCTGCAAAACGCAGCAATGTCGTCGTGGAATCCATTTGGGAGTACGGCGAAGGCCTGTTTGCGGATGCCTCGCTCGATAGAGCTGAGGTGCGCACAGCTCTTCAGCAAATGTTGCAGGTGTTGAATCGGCAGACGGGAGCTGATGCCGCACGGGCCGGTGAAGTGCGGCGGCGCCTGGAGGAAGACATCCGGACGTTGGGGACGGAGTCCGTCGATACACCACCGGCCGCGGAGCATCGGCCTCGAGCACCGCAAGGCGCGGAGGAGTCCACCCAATGAGCGCGTATGACCGCCTGCCGTTGAATGCACTGCGGGTTTTCGAGGCCGTAGCTACCCGCCTGAATTTCGGCGAGGCGGCCGAGGCGTTGCATGTCACACCGGCCGCGGTCAGCCAACAGATCAAGACCCTCGAGGAATACCTGCAGACACCGCTGTTTCGACGCGACGGCCGCAAGGTACAACTGACAGCCGAAGGCGCACGACTGTTACCGGGGATTCGGCAGGGTCTCGATCAGCTCGAAGCCACGTTGCAACGATTACGCCAGGACCGTCAGTCGGGCAGCATCAATGTCAGCACGTTCGCCTCGTTCCTGCAGCGCTGGCTGATGCCCCGCCTGGTCGGGTTTCGAGTCCAGCATCCGGACATCGAGTTGCGGCTGCATACCTCAACCGAGCAGGTCGATTTCGCACGATCTGACTTCCACGCGGCCGTGCGCTTCGGATTGGGCCACTATGGAGACCTGCGCACGGAAAAGATCATGGACGACTGGATGGTGGCCGTTGCTTCCCCGAGCGTCCTCGAGAAGCACGGGCCGTTGCCAAAGACGACGGACCTTGCGCAGTACCCGTTGCTACATGGGGAAGAGTTGGATTGGGCGCATTGGGCAACGGGGGATACCCGATCGATGACGACGCTGCGAGGTGCCTACATCGACGAGCCGGTCAGCATGCTGACGGCCTGCATGGCCGGAATGGGATACGCCTTGCTGCGTTGGACAATCGCATCCAGTGAGCTGGAGGCTGGACGACTCGTGCGCGCGAGCGAGCACGTCGTGCCGCACGAGTTCTCTTATTACTTTGTCTGCCCGGAGGACTACGCCACCTTTCCCAAGGTGGCGGCCCTCCGAGAGTGGTTGTTGCAACAGGGACGGGAATCCCCGAAGCCGCGCTAGCCCGCCTCATTCGCGAACGGCACGGCCTGAAAGCGGTGACTCCCTCGGGAATTACTGACCCCGGCGCTCTTCCAGCCAGCCCTGCAGCTTGTCGAACGGCTCGACAAACTTCTTCACGGCTTCCTGCTCGAGCTCGCGCGCCACGTCCTCCAGGTCGATACCGAGCTTGTTGAGCCCGTCCCGAATGCCCTTGGATTCGGCGATGTGCTTTTTGAGAGTCAGTTGCGGCTTGCCCGACTGCCGGTAGGCATTGATCGTCTCGAGGGGGGCCGTGTTGACCGTGTTGGGGCCAATCAGCTCTTCAACATACTTGATCGGGCTGAAGGACTTGTCCTTGGCGGAGGTCGACGCCCACAGCAAACGCTGCGGACGTGCGCCTGCCTTGGCCAACGCCTGCCAACGGGGCGAGGCAATCAGCTCCTCGTAGATCTCATAGGCATGCGCTGCATTGGCAATTGCCGCCTGACCGCGCAGCTCCTTCGCGGCCGCCTGACCGGAAGCTGCCATCTTGTCCAACTTCGGATCCACATTGCTGTCGATGCGGCTCAGGAAGAAGCTGGCAACGGAGGCCACGCGATCCACGGGCTTCTTCTCGGCCACGCGCTTTTCCAGGCCTTCGATATAGGCGTTGGCCACGGCACGATAGCGCTCGGGGGAAAACAAAAGCGTCACGTTGACATTGATGCCGTCCGCAATCACCTGGCGGATGGCCGCCACACCGGGCTGAGTGCCCGGAATCTTGATGAACGCGTTCGGACGATTGAGCGAGCCCCAGAGTCGGCGCGCATCCTTGATGCTGCCTTCAGTGTCGAACGCGAGATGCGGCGAGACTTCGAGACTGACGAAGCCATCCTTGCCCTGTTCCGAGTCATACAGGGGACGGAACAGGTCCGCGGCGCGCTGCAGGTCATCGATGGCCAGCGCCTCGTAGATCTCCATGCTGCTCTTGACCTTCGGCAGCAGGTCCTTGATCGCCTGGCCATACAGGGGATCGCTGGTGATGGAGTGCGACAGGATGGCCGGGTTCGAGGTGACTCCCGCGACGGCGTCATCCTTGATGAGCTTCGCCAGGCTGCCGTCATTCAGCATTTTTTTGCCGATGTCGTCCAGCCAGATGCTTTGTCCAAGTTGGTGCAGTTGCACGAGGGGATTTGCCACGGAAGAATTTGCCCCAGAAGAATTTGAAGTAGCCACGGTAATTACCTGTAAAAACGGCAGAAAAAGTCAGTGCGCCCCACTTTCATCGCGACTGTCCTGCCAGACCCAATCGCGCACTTCCGGCATGTCTTCGCCCCGCTGGACGATGTACAGCTTATGGTCCGTCAGCTTACCGCGCATCAGCTGCCGCAGGTAGGCGGCCCGATAGCCCAGCTTCGGGACACGGTCTACCACCTGCATAACCAGGTGGTACCGGTCGAGATCGTTGCGCACGACCATGTCGAAAGGCGTCGTCGTCGTGCCCTCCTCCTTATAGCCGCGCACGTGAATATTGTGATGATTCGTGCGCCGGTAAGTGAGGCGATGAATCAGCCATGGATAACCATGATAGGCAAAGATCACCGGCTTGTCGGTTGTGAACAGCGAGTCGAACTCACCATTCGTCAATCCGTGCGGATGCTCTTCGCGTGGCTGCAGCGTCATCAGGTCGACTACATTGACCACTCGTACTCTCAGCTCCGGTGCGTGCTTGCGCAGAATGCTCACCGCGGCGAGCGTTTCCATCGTTGGAATATCTCCGGCGCAAGCCATCACCACATCCGGCTCGCCATCGGTATCGCTGCTGGCCCATTCGAAAATACCGATACCGACTGCACAGTGCCGATAGGCAGACTCGAGGTCGAGCCATTGCGGCTCGGGCTGTTTACCCGCCACGATGACGTTCACCAGATCGCGGCTGCGCAAACATTGATCGGCAACACACAGCAAGGTGTTTCCGTCGGGTGGCAGGTAGACACGCACAACATCCGCTTTCTTGTTGCACACGACATCGATGAATCCCGGGTCCTGATGCGAGAACCCGTTGTGATCCTGTCGCCAGACGTGCGAGGTCAGCAGAATGTTCAGTGAGGAAACACTGCGACGCCAGGGGATCTTACGGGAGGCTTCCAGCCACTTCGCATGCTGGTTGAACATCGAATCGACGATGTGAATGAACGCCTCGTAGCAGTTGAACAGGCCGTGACGCCCTGTGAGCAGATACCCTTCCAACCACCCCTGGCACTGATGCTCTGACAGGACCTCCATCACGCGACCGTCGGTGGCGAGATGACTGTCATCGGAAACAAACTCCGCATCCCAGGTGCGTTGCGTGACCTCAAACACACCATCGAGACGATTGGACGCCGTCTCATCCGGCCCCCACAAGCCGAAGTTCTTCGCCGCGGCATTGAGCTGGAACAGGTCCCGCAGGTAGGCGCCCAGCAACCGGGTCGACTCAGCCATGTCGCCGCCGGGGCGCGTGACTTTCGAGGCGTATTTGCGCAGGTCGGGGAGGATCAGGTCCTTCAGCAGCAGGCCGCCGTTGGCATGGGGAGTTGAGCCCATTCGGCGCGTGCCTTTCGGGCTGGACTCACGGACCAGGTCAACCGGCGCACCCCTGGGGTCGAACAGCTCCTCGGGTTTATAGCTGCGCAGCCATTGCTCCAGCATCCGCAGGTGCTCGGGATTGTTCGCCAGTCCCGCGAGCGGCACCTGATGCGCTCGCCACGTGCCCTCAATCTTCTGACCATCGACCACTTTCGGTCCGGTCCAGCCCTTCGGGCTCTTCAGAACGATCATCGGCCAGGACGGCCGTGTTGGTTTCGCGCCGGTCTTGCGCGCCTCGCGCTGGATGCTGTCGAGAGAATCGAAAATACGATCGAGCGTGCCGGCCATCTGCTGATGCATGTCTTCGGGCTCGTGGCCTTCGACGAAGTACGGCTCCCAGCCATAGCCGACAAACAAGCTCTCGAGCTCCTTGCGCGGAATGCGCGCCAGAATGGTCGGGTTGGCAATCTTGTAGCCGTTCAAATGCAGAATGGGCAACACCGCGCCATCACGGACCGGATTCAGAAACTTGTTGGAATGCCATGCAGTGGCGAGTGGTCCGGTCTCCGCCTCGCCATCTCCCACGATGCAGCCCACGACGAGGTCCGGATTGTCGAAGGCGGCGCCAAACGCATGGGACAGCGAATAACCGAGCTCGCCGCCTTCATTGATCGAACCGGGGACATCCGGCGCGCAGTGGCTGGGAATGCCACCCGGAAACGAGAACTGCTCGAACAGGCGCCGCATCCCCTCAATGTCCTGACTGACATCGGGATACATGTCACTGTAGCTGCCCTCGAGATACGTATTTGCCACGAGTGCCGGGCCACCGTGGCCGGGACCTATGATTGCGAGTACGTTGCGATCGCGTGCAACAATGATTCGATTCAAATGCGCATAGACGAAATTGATACCGGGCGTGGTTCCCCAGTGCCCGAGCAGCCGCGGCTTGATGTGATCGAGCGTGAGCGGCTCGCGCAACAGTGGATTATCGAGCAGATAGATCTGTCCGGCGGCCAGATAATTGGCGGCCCGCCACCAGGCATGGATACGTTGCAGCTCGGCGGCGGACAATGGCTGGGATTGCTCTTTGCTCACGGCGGACATCACGTCCCTCATCGGTTGCGGATGCTCGAAAGGACGCTTCGTGTGTAGCACAAAACATTCCGATCGGTCTTGTACGGTTATAACCGTCAACAGCGGCAGTACATCGGTAAAACTCGCTGCATTTACCGCTACGCGAGGCAATGTCACACAAATTTCACACGAGCATCTCACGGGCGAAAAGCTCGTTCCGCGGGACGTGTTGCGCGCGTTTCTCGCAAAGCTTCCGAATGCTCCCGACGCGATGGCGCACCGCGTAGTTCACGGTGGTCATCACTTCCCCGCTCCGGTCCGGATCGATCCAGACGTCATCAGAACGATCGAGTCACTGTCCGAGCTCGCGCCGCTTCACAATCCCAAGGCGCTCGAATGGATCGAAGGTGCGCACAGCGTTGCGGATCCTGATGTCACACAGGTTGCGGTGTTCGACACTTCCTACTTCTCCTCGTTGCCACGGGTTGCCGGTGAATACGCGCTCGCACCGGAATATGGCGTTGAGCAGGATGTCCGCAGGTACGGATTTCACGGCCTGGCACATCAGGCGTTATGGCGAAGGTGGACGCAGCTGTGCCCTGAAGTGCCGGACGGCGGAAGACTGATCACCTTGCAGCTCGGCGGTGGCGCCTCCATCACGGCCATCGACCGTGGCCAGCCATTGGATACGTCGATGGGATTCTCGCCCCTCGAGGGACTGGTGATGGGAACCCGCTCGGGTGACCTGGACCCCGCGGTGGTGCCGCATTTGCAGAAGCGGCTGGGGAAGAGCTCCGAGGACATCATTGCGCTGCTGAACCGGGAGGCCGGTGTCTCGGGTCTGTCGGGCGGCAACACGGACCTGGGCAAGCTGGCGGCCGATCCGGACCCGCGGTCACAGTTCGCCATTGATCTGTACTGCTACCGGGCGCGGAAGTACATCGGCTCCTACCTTACCGTTCTGGGTGGCTGCGATGGTATTGTCTTCGGGGGCGGAGTCGGCGAGCACGTTCCGGCGGTGCGGCAGCGTATCCTGACAGGACTGGGCTGGGCTGGAATCGAACTGGACACGGCCGCCAATGATGCCGCGCGGGGACAGGAGGCCCGCATCGATTCCGCGAAGTTGCCTGTCAGGGTGCAGGTGATCCCTGTAGAAGAAGAAGGGGTTCTCGTTCGCGCCGCCGTGGAAATTCTTGCAGGTTGAAGCGTTTACCTTCGGACCGAAGGTGAGCCAGGCCCCGGTGCGGGAACGATGCTTGCCTGCGCAGACCCCGTTTACACGATTATCAGGAGTGCCCCCAATGGTTGAGATGAATGTTGGCAAACTGGCCGATGACCTGCAGACGCTCGTCAGTGACGCTGAAGAGTTGTTGCGCGCTACGGCAGGCGTGGCCGGTGAAAAGGCGTCCGAGGCGCGCGACCGTGCCGAAGAATCCCTGCGTGCAGTGCGAAGTCGGCTGAAATCCGTCGAACGTGACCTGACGGGCCGGGCGCGCGTCGTCGGTGAGTACGTGGAAGACAACCCGTGGAAGACAATCGCCGTCGTCGGCGGTGTCGCATTGGTAATCGGTCTGCTCATGGGACGGAAATGACCGAAGAGCCCACCGGCGATCACGCGCGCGAAGGCATACACCCCGGAGGCCACGCCCCCATGGGTGTCATTCGAGGCCTTTTGAACAGTGTGATCGAAGCGGCTCGGACGCGGCTCGATCTGGCGGCTGTTGAAGCCGAGATCTTTCTCCTGCGGACGATCCAATTGTTGCTTTGGTCGTTCGCGGCGGTCGCGTGCGGGCTGCTTGCGCTGGCGTTCGCGGTGGTCGCGGTCGTTGCCGCTTTGTGGGATACCCATCGGATGCTGGGTGTCCTCGGCGGCGCGGGCCTGTTCCTCGTGCTGATGGGCGTGTTCGGCTTTATCGCCGCCAGAACGTTCCGGTCGAAGCCGCACATGCTGGCAGGGACGCTCGCGCAACTGGAAACAGACCAACAAAGGGTGAGTGGCGAACCATGAGCAGCCGGCTCGATGCGTTGGAAGCGAGGCGTCAGGCGCTGCTCAACAAGTGTGAGGAGCAGCGGCTGGAGCTGTCATACCGGGTCGCCCAACTGACACCGAGGGCTGCCCTCACCGCCTGGACTCGCAGCGCGGGCGGGAAGACCGGCAAGAGCCTGTTGCCGTTGATCGCGGGCGCGGGTGGGTTGTTGATGATGTTTTTGCGCAGGCGGCGACGAAGGCCCCGTGGTGGTGGCACGGGCCTCGGCGGTATCGGTTTGCTTACAACGGTCATGGCACTGGCGACGCGCGCATCGACAGTTTTGCGGGTGATCGCGCAGCTTCGGGCGCTGTACATGACGTACAAAGCGACCCGCCGACCGGAGCGCTACTAGCGCGTCAGCGGCCGCAGGCCGATCGCTCGGCCACCGCGCTTGGCGACGGCGGCCGAGGAGCTAGTTTGAGTTTGGGGCAGGCGGCTTCGGTGCGGCTGATGTTGGCTTCGGCACGGATGTCGCCGCGGCTGGGGAGGTACCGGGGCCGGTGCCTGGCGCGTACACAGGCGCCAACGTCTTCGTCGGCGGCTCCGCTGGCGCGGCTGAGTTGGCGGCGGATCCGGCTGGCGCAGCGGCACCGGGGACGCCGGGCGATTGGGGCGCCCCGGCCGCACTTGGCGCTTGCGACGGATTGGCAACGCCCGGCGATGAGGCGATGGCACCGGGTGTCTGCGGCGCGGCGCCGTTTGGAGCATCGGGGCTGGGAGCCAGGTCCGCCTGCAGGCCAACCACCGCGGGAATCCCATTTGCGGCCTGCAATGTGTCGCGCGCCAGATCCCAATGGATTGCCGCGGTGTCATTGCCGACAGCCTTGTCCAACTGTTGCGACAGCAACTCCAGGTTCGGTTCGGTGGTCTGACCTTCCGAATCGACAGGCGGATGCGCCTCCAGGAGCAATTCGCCGTCCACGTACGCGACTTTCACCGGATTGTTGATCAACCAGACTTTCGTACCGACGGGCACGAGCGGAAACAAGGCGGCGACATCCTCCGGGTACATGCGAATGCAACCGTGAGTGATCGCCATGCCGACAGCCATTGGATTGTTGGTCCCGTGAAGCATGTAACTTCCGCCACCGACAGCGAGTCTCATCGCGTAATCACCGAGCGGATTGTCCGGTCCAGGTGGCACAACCTTCGGCAACGGATCGCCGTTGGCGATGTGCTCCTTACGAACTGACTCGGGCGGATACCAGGCCGGATGCGCCTGTTTGGCGATAACCTTTGTCTCCCCCAGTGGCGTGCTCCAGTCCATTTTGCCAATGCTCACCGGATAGGTGATGACAACCGGCTTCTCGCCCTTTCTGGGCTTTGGGAAGTAATAGATGCGGTGCTCGGGAAGATTCACCACAATGCCTTCCCGTGGACCCGGCGGCAGGATTCGCCTGCCGGGCAGCAGAATGTCGGTGCCCTCGCCCGGCAACCACATGTCCACGCCCGGGTTGGCGCGGATGATTTCCTCGTAACCGAGGCTGTAGCGTCGCGCTATGTCGAGCAGCGTGTCCTGATAGGTCGCCTTGATGCGCTCGTCAGTGCCAAACACTGCGGCACCATTTACAGGCAATTCATACACGGTCGCGCCCGCGGGCCCGCTCAGGCAACCGAGCAGCAGGACGATTCCCATCAAGCGCTTCATGTCATTTCCACCAACGATGCATAACCTATTGAATATCAACCGATCCGGGCAAATAAGTCAATCTGCCGGACACTCTCCCTGAATGATGGGCACTGCTCTTGCTGAGTACAAGCCAGACAACTCGAGCAATCTTATGGAGTTACCGGAGCCTGTATGCGTACATCGATCAACACCGTTGCAATCACTGCTGTCGTCCTTCTCGCCGCGGGGTGCAGCGTATTCAAAGGTCAGAAAACCGCCGGCCAATTTGTGGATGATTCCACGATAGCCACACGTGCAAAAGCAGCGCTGGTAAAAGACAGCACTGTCTCGGCTACTGACTTCAACATCGACGTTTACAAGGGCGAAGTTACTCTGACCGGCGTCGCGAAAAACCAGGCAGAAGTCAGCCGCGCGATTGACGACATCAAGCGCGTTGATGGAGTCAAGAGCGTGAAGAATTCGACTCGACTCGCATCCGCGGAATAGGACGCAGCAGATCGAGACTTTTGCGGCCTGTGGCATGACAATTCATGCCACATGGCTAAGAAACTCCCCCGCTCTTTCTATGCGCGCGAGGACACCCTCCTCGTTGCTCGCGAGCTCATCGGATTACACCTCGTCCACGATGACGGGGTAAAAAAGCGCATCGGCCGGATCGTCGAATGCGAAGCGTATATGGGTCCCGAAGATCTCGCGGCGCACTCCTCGCGCGGTCTTACCAAACGCACTGAGGTCATGTTCGGCCCACCCGGACATGCTTACGTCTACTTTATCTACGGCTTCTGGTACTGCGTGAATGTAGTGACCTCCCGCAAGGCCGTCCCACATGCAGTGCTACTCCGTGCGCTGGAGCCCGTGGAGGGCATCACCGACAAAACGTGGGGTCCTGGCCTGTTGTGCCGGGCAATGGGAATCGACCTCGCACTCAACGGCACCGATCTCTGCGCCAAACGGCTTTGGCTGGAACGGCCGCGGGAAAGTCAGTCGGTGAATATTGGGACGGGCCCGAGAATCGGCGTCGATTATGCAGGTCACTGGGCCAAGCGTCCCTGGCGCTTTTTCGACCGCGATTCACCTTATGTTTCCACCGCCTCGGCGCGACTCAGACGCGGACGCAGTGATCCTTCGCTCGCGCTCGAGTGATAATGGACAATTCGTTTCAGCGAAGGAATTTCATGAAGCTACAGGCCTCAGGAACGCTCGGTACGCTCATTCTGGCTGCACTCTTGACGGCTTGCGCCGCCACGAGTGCCAAGACGAGCAAAACTGACAAGCAGGACCAACCGGCGCTCGCTCAATCGTCCCCGCCCTCGGATTTGTACCCTTCAACCTATCGCGTTCCGCAGAGCGCACCGACGCTCATACGCAACGCAACAGTATTAACCGGCACGGGCACAAGTCTCGACAACGCCGACGTGCTGATCGTTGAAGGCAAGATCCAGGCGGTCGGTCAAAATCTTCAGGCCCCGCCCCAAAGTCGGATCATCGACGGCAAAGGCCACTGGGTGACCCCGGGACTGATTGACGTCCACTCGCACCTGGGCGTGTACCCGAGCCCCGGAGTCGAAGCGAATTCGGACGGGAATGAGGCTACTTCGCCGACGACACCCAATGTCTGGGCCGAGCACTCGGTCTGGCCGCAGGATCCCGGCTTTCGTACCGCGCTTGCAGGCGGCATCACTTCGCTGCAGATCCTGCCGGGCTCGGCGAACCTCATCGGGGGTCGCTCCGTCGTTCTGAAGAACGTCCCGAGCATCACCTACCAGGGCATGAAATTTCCCGGCGCCAAGCAGGGCTTGAAAATGGCCTGCGGCGAAAACCCGAAGCGGGTCTACGGCGAGCGCACTACTTTTCCTTCCACCCGCATGGGCAATGTGGCGGGCTACCGCGATCAATGGGTGCAGGCGGCGGAATATCTGCGCGACCAACAGGAGTACGAGCACAAGAAGGCCAATGGGGACAAAGACGCCAAGCCGCCGAAGCGGGATATCAAACTCGACACGCTCGCCGCGGTGTTGAAGGGCGACATTCTCGTACACATGCATTGTTATCGCGCCGATGAAATGGCCACCATCCTCGACATGTCGAAGGAGTTTGGTTATCACGTGGCGGCGTTCCATCATGCCGTCGAGGCCTACAAGATCTCGGATCTGCTGGCTGAGAACGGCGTCTGCGGCGCCATGTGGGCCGACTGGTGGGGGTTCAAAATGGAAGCCTACGATGGCATCCCGGAGAACATCTCATTCGTGGACGCAGCTCCGAACGGTTGCGCCATCGTTCACTCTGATTCCGAGGAAGGCATTCAGCGACTCAACCAGGAAGCGGCCAAGGCCATTGCCTACGGTCAGCGCGCCGGTCTGACGATTCCGCCGGAGCGAGCCATCAAATGGGTCACCGCCAATCCGGCCAGGTCGCTGGGCCTCCAGGATCGCGTGGGCACTCTGGAAGCCGGCAAGATGGGTGATGTTGTTGTCTGGAACGGCAACCCCTTCAGCGTCTATGCACTGGCCGACCTGGTGTTCATTGACGGCGCCTTGCGTTACGACCGATCGAACCCCGCACTCACGCCTCAATCCGACTTCACGCTCGGACAGCCAGCCGCCGCGGGGGTGTACCCATGAAGACCCTCAAAACGCTCCTGTGTGCCCTCACTGCCGCAGTGACATTGCCGGTGGCAGCAGCACCCGTTCTGATCAAGAACGCAACCGTCCACACCGCCAGCAGCGCGGGTGTGCTCGAGCACACCGATGTGTTGATTTCGGACGGCAAGGTCGCGGAGCTCGGACACGACCTCAAAGCACCTGCCGGCGCGGAGGTCATTGACGCTGACGGCAAGCCGGTAACCCCCGGCATGTTCGGCGGCTTCAGTCATCTCGGGATCGAGGAAATCGGCCTGGAATCCAGCGTGGATGACTACTCGCTGAAGCTCGGCTCCATGCGGCCGGAATTCGACGTGACGGCGGCTTTCAATCCGGAATCGGTGATTCTCGCAGTAGCCCGCATGGGCGGCATCACCTTCGCGGTGATTTCCGCAACCGCCGAGCCGGGTGGCAAAGGCGCACCGGGTGGAACCATCATTGCCGGTCAGGGCTCGGTGGCTCAACTCGACGGCAGTCTCGTACCGAAGTCGCATGCGCTCTTTATTGACGTTGGCGGCGATGCCAGCGCGTTATCCGGCGGTAGCCGGGCCGCGCAGTACATGTTGCTCGACCAGGCAATCAGCGAGGTTCGTGCACCGAAATTACTGCTGCCAAATGATCAGCGACTGCTGACACCCGCGGGTCGCCAGACACTGCAGGGCTATCTCGAGGGCCACGGCGTCGTCGTGTTTGATGCGGATCGTGCGTCAGATATCCGGCAGGTCATCGAAGTGGCCAGGCGGGAGAAGCTGCACGCTGTCATCAAGGGTGGCTCGGAAGCATGGCGCGTGGCTCCGGAGCTGGCCGCAGCCCACATCCCGGTGGTAATGAATCCGTTCCAGGATCTGCCGGGGTCATTCGATATCGTGGGCGCCACTTTGGAGAATGCGGCGAAGCTGAATCGCGCGGGCGTCAAGATTGCATTCAGTCTCGATGATCCGCAGCCTCACAACATCCGCAAAGTGCGCCAGGCAGCAGGCCTCGCCGTCGCCCATGGTCTTCCCTGGGAAGCCGCTCTCGCCGCGCTGACCAGCAATCCGGCTGAGATCTTCGGGATCTCGAGCCGAAATGGCACGATTGCCCGCGGGCGCCCCGCGGACCTCGTGTTGTGGTCTGGCGATCCGCTGGAGGTCACTTCGCTGGCACAGCGCGTGTTCATCGAGGGACAATCGCAACCCATGCAGTCGCGCCAGACTTTGCTGCGCGATCGCTATCTGGAGAAACTGCGAGCGAATGCCGCGCGCTGACAGACCATCGCATTGAAAAGCTACCGATACTATGACCTGATCCTGGGCGCCTATGTTTGCGTGCTTCTGTGCGCAAACATCATAGGGCCCGCCAAGGCTGCGACTGTGCACGTCCCCGTCATCGGGGACGTGACTTTCGGGGCCGGCGTGTTGTTTTTTCCGTTCTCCTATTTCTTCGGCGACATCCTCACTGAAGTCTATGGCTACGCGCGCGACCGGCGGGTCGTCTGGAGCGGCGTGGCGGCGCTGATCTTTGCGTCGCTCATGGCGACCGTCATTGTGAAATTGCCGCCGGCCGAGTTCTGGAAAGCCAATCAGCCCGCCGTGGAAACCATCTTCGGGAGCACGCCTCGTGTCGCCTTCGGCTCCATCGTTGCATTCTGGAGCGGCTCACTCGTCAACAGCTACGTGCTGGCCAAGATGAAAATCATGACCCGAGGCCGCTGGCTGTGGACGCGGGTCATCGGTTCCACATTGTGCGGCGAGCTCGTGGATTCCACGTTGTTTTACGCAATCGCGTTTTATGGCGTCTGGCCGACACGCCAGCTGATCGGTGTCACGGTCACGCAATATCTTCTGAAGTCACTGTGGGAAGTCATCATGACTCCCGCTACCTATCGGATCGTGGCGTTCCTGAAACGGGTCGAGAACGAGGACTACTATGATCGCGACACCAACTTCACGCCGTTTTCCCTGAGGGCCTGATGATGAGTGAACCATTGCGCATTGGCGTGTTGGGAGCTGCAAATATTGCACGGCAGTTTATTTCCGGCGTGAAACCATCGACCGTCGTTTCGGTGGCCGCCGTGGCCAGCCGTTCCGCGCAGAAGGCAGAAAAGTTCGCGCGTGAAAACGGTGTTCCCCGCTTTCACGGATCGTATGAAGCCTTGCTGGCGGATCCGGAAATCGATGCAATCTACAATCCGCTGCCCAACAGCCTGCACGCGGAGTGGTCGATCCGCGCTTGCGAAGCGGGTAAGCACGTTTTGTGCGAGAAGCCGTTGTGCGCGAGCGGCGATGAGGCGCGTGCCATGTTTGCAGCGGCGCGCAGGAATCGGGTGCACCTCGTTGAAGGCTACCCGTACCGGGCGCAGCCGCAGACGATTTCGGCACTGGAAATGATTCACACGGGCGTGATCGGCGCATTGCAGCTCATTCAATCGAGCTTTGGATTTACGCTCTCGCCCGGGCCCAACATCCGCGGCAGCTCCGATCTGGCGGGCGGCTCATTGATGGATGCCGGCACGTATCCAGTCAGTCTCATCATCATGGCCGCGCGGGAACGACCGGCGCGGGTGAGTGCCGTCGCGCATTGGAAGGACGGCGTGGATCACGCGCTGGCGGCGACACTCGAATTCAAAAGCGGCTTGTTGGCTCAGGTCACGAGCAGTTTCTCCACGAGCGTGCATCGCTTCGCGTTGCTGGCAGGCACCCAGGGTGTCATTCAAACACCCTTTCCCAATCACCTGCCCGCGGGCCGGCCGGCTGAATTCCTCGTAAAACGCGGCATTCCCGCGGACAAGGAGTTTGAAAAGGTCGAGACGGCCGGATTGAACGGCTTTCGCGCCGAAGCGGAATCGTTTGCCGGGTTGGTGCGGGGCGAGGGCCGATGGGAAGGTGCTTCGCCCGAACAATCCATCGACATTGCCATGACGCTGGAGGCTATCCTCCAAAGCGCCCGGACCAACAGACCGCTGGATCTGTGAGCCCGGGCATGAGCCTCGGCCCGTCAGCTGCTTTGTGGCGTACTGCTGCTGCTCGCCTGTGACGGCAGTTGTCTCACCAGCGGTCCCGTATCCTGCAACGCTGTCAGGTTGAACAGCTCCGGCCGCAAGGTCCGATACCGCTCCACCGCTACAAACAGTGTTGAAGGATCACGCTGCAGGCGTCGTGCAACTTCGGCAAGTGTTGCCACTCCGCGCTCCGTCGCATACCAGGTGATCAGCGCCCTCGCGAGCGCCAGGCGCCGTTGTCGCGAGCGGGAAAGGACTTCACTCCTCTCCAGGCCCAACGTGCAGGTGACCGTATCAATGACCTGGTCGAGCGAGTACGTGCTGCGATAGACCCGCATGTTGCGCGGAATCGCCGCCATGAACTCACGATCTCCCAGCACGCGCGGATCGTCAGTTCCGCCATGCTCGAAGCTCTGAGTTTCCCCGCCCGCCGGCGTTTCCAACATGAGCCGGTTGTAGGCGAAGCGTGCCTGTTCCGGCCGTTGCGCCAGCATCCGCAGCGCCACGTTGGTCGTGAGCCACGGAACATTGGCGGTTCCCGCGTAGGCGAGATGACTGCTCAATGTGTAGTCAGCCGGGTCGGTCACCTTGCCGGAACGCACCGGCAACATGTGAACGTGCCGGATGAGTCTCAACAGGTAGACATCCGGATCGATCAACAGTGCGTGATAGCGCTGCTGGAACAGATGTCCCAGCTCGCCGGCACGCCGGTGTACGCGCCGGGCATACTGGCTGCTCAGCCGTTGCATGAGTCGGCCAACTGGCATATCAGATATCTGCAGGACCAGATGGATCGCGTCTGTTTCCCAGCAGAACGCGTGCGCGCGCACGCGGCATCTGACCAGCATCGTCGAGAGCAATCTCTCGAACGTCGCGTAATCGGCTTCCTCGGTGAAAATTGGTTGACGAGCGTTACTACGTTGAACGACGTAATAGACGCCGCCCGGTACGTGCAGTCTGGATCGGCGTGACATCCTTGCCTCCCCACTCCCATGTGCGATTCATATGGCTTCCGTGCTGGCCGCGCGTATGAGCTCCCTGCTCTACCCGCGGCCCCCTTCGACAGATCCGCGATGGTGCGGCACCTCAGTTGATCTCCGTGGCGGCAAGTTGGTTCCACTCAATGACATGTTTTGTCATTCCGACCCGATGGATCTGACAACCTGCGATGCTCAATCTTTGAGCAGGGAGACCAGCCCCGATCCTGCAACAACACGCCACCACAGGCAAGCTCCGACGTGAGCGCACGCATACTTTTTTTTCGTTGGAGAGTACAACCTGCGTCAATACTCCAACCATTTTCCAGTGCCGGTCACAATCGTGCGAGTGAAGGCAGTTACTGTCACCCACCTAGGGCCCCTGGAAGAAAGTCCGGTTTTCAGTCCAGGCACCGGGAGACGCTAAGTCCCTATCGTACGGACGAGCGGTCTGCACGTATTCCTTCGACACCCTCCGATCGACAACGCTCACGCGGGAGACAGTAACTGCCACACAATTACTGCTGCACCACAGCGAAATATCTCACCCGGGTGGAATTATTTTTGTTCAGCTCACCGCAGGACGTGTGTTGCAGTATAGATATTTTCGCGGCGGACTCAATTCCCCGACGCGCCAGTGAGCTCCAACAGCGCGCTGCCTTCGGAAACACGGTCGCCGGCGGCGAAGTGAAGCGATTGGACGGTTCCGGCATGCGGTGCGGTGATGGCATGTTCCATCTTCATCGCTTCTATCACCATCAGAACCTCACCGGCCGCGACCGATTGTCCCTCGGTTACCTTCACTGCGACGACCACTCCGGGCAGTGGAGTTGTAAGGCCGCCACCGGTGGCAGTCGCTGAAAACTCCTTGGAACGCGGGTCCTCGTGGATGAAATCGTAATGTTGGCCTTCGAGCCATACGTGCACGTGTATTCCGTATACGAACACGTGGGCTTTCAGACGCAACCCGTCCAGGGTGGCCGCAATTTCATCCGCCGCGCGCAACACGTTGGACACGGAAACGGACGTCTCATCAACGTCAATCGTCGTTTGTTCCCGCGGCATGGATCCGATCGCGATCGCGTGCGGTTGCCCGCGCAACTGCAGTGAAAACTGCACACTGGCGGGTAGATTGGGCGTGAATCCGTCCACGGCTGCCCAGGGATCGGTTCGCGTCGCGGGCCGATGCACACCGAGTGCCGCGAACACTGCTGCCCGCCGGTCCCGCGTGGAATCGCTTTTATCGGCGAATTGTTTCGCATGTGATTCGAGCCAGGCGATGCTGTGCTCGATTCGCAGAAACTCGGGCGCCTGGAGAATCCGCGCGAGCCAGCGTTCGTTGGTGCGCACTCCCGCGCAATGGATCTGATCGAGCGCGCCGGCGAGCTTCCCCGCAGCCTCGGTACGGGTCGCAGCCCAGCAGATCACCTTGCCCAGCAAAGAATCATAACTCTCGGGGACCCGGTCACCCGTGTGGAAACCAGCATCCACTCGCGCCCGCTCGGGCTGTGGCCATTCGAGCAGCCGCAGATCGCCCGCGCTCGGCAGAAAATCCCGTTCAGGATCCTCCGCGCAGATCCGGGCCTCAATTGCGTGGCCGCGCAAGTGGATCTCGGCTTGTGCGAGGGGCAGACGCTCTCCCGCGGCCACAATGAGCTGCCACTCGACGAGATCGAGCCCGGTGACCTGTTCCGTCACTGTGTGCTCCACCTGCAGCCGGGTATTCATCTCCATGAAATAAAATTCGCGCCCGTCGAAGAGGAATTCGACAGTTCCCGCGCCGACATAGCCAATCTCACGGGCAACCACGATCGCCGCCGCTCGCAGCCGTTCGCGCAGATCATCCGGCAACGCGGGCGCCGGTGCCTCTTCAATCAACTTCTGATGGCGGCGTTGAATGGAACAGTCGCGATCGCCCAGATGCACGAAGTTGCCGTGCGAGTCAGCGAAGATCTGCACTTCGACGTGTCGCGGGGCCGGAAGATACCGTTCCAGCAGCAACGATCCGTCGCCAAACGCGCTCTGCGCCACGCGGCGCGCCGCTGCGAGCGCTTCAGGGAGATCGGCTGCGTCGCGGACGATCCGCATGCCCTTGCCGCCGCCGCCCGCGGCCGGCTTGATAATGAGCGGCATTCCCAAACCGAGCGCTTGCGATTGCAGATGCGTCAGATCCTGGTTGGCGCCTTCATACCCCGGGAGAACCGGCACGCCCCTGGCCCTCATCCGCGCTTTCGCGACGATCTTCGAGCCCATTGCAGTCACAGCAGCCGCAGGCGGACCAACATAGGTTAATCCGGCATCCACGACGGCCTGCGCGAAGTCGGCGTTCTCGGAGAGGAATCCATACCCGGGATGAATCGCCTGCGCGTGGGTCGCACGCGCGGCTTCCAGAATCTTCGGGATGCTGAGGTAGCTTTCGCGAGGTGCCGCGGGACCGATCCGAACAGCTTCATCCGCCTGCTTCACATGTTGAGCGGACGCGTCGGCGTCGGAGTACACGGCAATGGTGCGGATTCCGAGGCGCCGCGCCGTTCTGAAGATCCGGCAGGCAATCTCGCCGCGGTTCGCAACCAATAGACTTTGGATCACTCGCAGCTCCCCTTCCATCACATCCGGAACACGCCGTAGCGCGTTTCGTCACCCGGTGCATGCCTGACTGCCGCGAGACTCAGCGCGAGCACGCGCCGGGTTTCCGCCGGATCAATGACCCCATCATCCCAGAGTCGGGCCGAGGAGTAGTAAGGATGACCTTGCGTTTCGTACTGCTGCCGGATCGGTTGCTTGAAGGCGTCTTCCTCGGCGACCGCCCAATCCACGCCCTGCGCTTTCATCTGATCGCGCTTTACAGTGGCCAACACACTGGCGGCCTGTTCGCCACCCATCACCGAAATCCGGGCGTTCGGCCATTGATACAGAAACCGTGGCGAGTAGGCGCGTCCGCACATCGCGTAGTTACCGGCGCCGTAACTGCCACCGATGATCACGCTCAGCTTGGGAACATTCGCGCAGGCAACCGCGGTGACCAACTTGGCTCCGTCCTTGGCAATGCCGCCGGCTTCCGCGCGCCGGCCAACCATGAAGCCGGTGATGTTCTGCAGAAACAACAGCGGCACGCGGGCCCGCGCGCACAGCTCGATGAAGTGCGCGCCCTTCAGAGCGCTCTCCGAGAACAGAATGCCGTTGTTCGCCAGGATGCCGACGGGGAAACCTGCGATATGCGCGAAGCCACACACCAACGTCGTGCCGTAGAGTTGCTTGAATTCATCCAGCTCCGATGCATCGACCAGGCGAGCAATGACCTCGCGCACGTCGTAAGGCTTGCGCAGGCTGGCGGGAACAACACCGTAAAGCTCCGCGGGATCGTACTGGGGCTCACGAGGGGCCACCGGTGGGCTCGTGTCGATGGGCGGAGCCAACCTCGAAACGATTCGCCGCGCGATAGATAGTGCGTGAGTGTCGTTTTCAGCGTAGTGATCACAAACGCCCGACTCGCGGCAGTGCACATCCGCGCCACCGAGTGACTCAGCATCGATGTCTTCACCCGTTGCGGCCTTCACCAAAGGCGGGCCGCCGAGGAACACGCGCCCCTGGTTCCTCACGATGACGTTCTCATCCGACATCGCGGGAACATACGCGCCACCGGCAGTGCACGAGCCATGAACAACAGCGATCTGCGCGATTCCCGCGCCTGAGAGGGTTGCCTGGTTGTAGAAAATCCGGCCGAAATGATCCCGATCGGGAAACACTTCATCCTGAGCCGGCAAAAAAGCACCACCGCTCTCGACGAGATATACGCAAGGAAGGCGGTTGTCGCGCGCAATCTCCTGTGCACGCAAATGCTTTTTCACCGTGATTGGATAATAGGTACCGCCCTTCACGGTCGGATCGTTGGCAACGATCACGCACTCGCGGCCGCTGACGCGGCCGATGCCGGTCACGATACCGCCCGCGGCAATCTCGCCACCGTACATGCCGTGCGCCGCAAGCTGTGACAACTCCAGGAACGGGCTCCCGGTGTCCAACAGGACGCGAATGCGCTCCCGTGCCGGTAACTTGCCCGCGGCCATGTGCTTTTTCATCGCGGCCGCCGATCCGCCGAGCGCCACGCGCGCGGCCTGCCGCCGCAAATCCTCCATCAGCTCACTCATGGCCTGGTGGTTCGCGCGGAACTCTTGCGAATGCACATCGACGCGGGATGAAATTGCAGCCATACTTGCCACGATTGCCGGTTTGTCCGACAATCATACGATCGTACAGAAGGGGAAGGCAAGCACATGGCTGCCACAGATTGCGATTTCGGACTGGATGAGAGCATCGAGGAGATCCGCTCGCAGGTACGTCGCTTCGCGACGGAACGCATTGCACCGCGGGCGGCCCAGATCGACCGCAGCAACGAGTTTCCGCGTGACCTCTGGCCTGCCCTCGGTGAACAGGGATTGTTGGGCGTGACGGTGCCGGAGCGCTGGGGCGGCTCCGGTCTCGGCTATCTCGCACACACGATTGCCATGGAAGAGATCTCGCGCGCGTCCGGCGCGGTCGGACTCTCCTACGGCGCGCATTCCAACCTGTGCGTAAACCAGATCCGTCTGAACGGCACGGATGCACAGCGTGATGCTTACCTCCCCAAGCTGGTGAGCGGCGAACATGTTGGTGCGTTGGCGATGTCAGAGCCGGGAGCCGGCTCCGATGTTGTATCGATGCAGTTGCGCGCCGAGCTGCGCGGCTCTGACTACATTCTCAACGGCCGCAAGATGTGGATTACGAATGGTCCCGATGCGGACGTGTTTGTCGTGTATGCCAAGACGGATGTTGCCGCCGGCCCGCGTGGCATCAGTGCGTTCATCGTGGAGCGCGGCGTGCCCGGTTTCACAACCGCGCAGAAGCTGGACAAGCTCGGAATGCGCGGCTCCGGAACCTGCGAGCTGGTGTTTCAGGACTGCGCCGTGCCCGCGGCCAATCTGCTGAGCAGCGTGAATCGAGGCACGGCGGTATTGATGAGCGGCCTCGACTATGAGCGGGTGGTCCTCGCTGGCGGCCCGCTCGGCCTCATGGCGGCCGCACTCGACCTGGTGTTGCCGTACGTGCGCGAACGCAAGCAGTTCGGACAGCCCATTGGTACATTCGAGCTCATGCAGGCAAAAGTGGCCGATATGTACGCCTCCCTCAACGCGAGTCGTGCTTACGTATATTCAGTAGCAAAGGCGTGCGACGCCGGCACCGTCAAACGGCGTGATGCCGCCAGTTGCATTCTGTTCGCCGCGGAGCATGCGACGCGCGCGGCGCTCGAGGCGATTCAGTCTCTGGGTGGCAATGGTTATACGAACGACTACGCAGCCGGCCGCCTGCTGCGCGATGCGAAGCTGTACGAGATCGGCGCGGGCACCCAGGAGATCCGCCGCATGCTGATCGGACGCGAGCTGTTCGAAGCGGGCGCGTAGGAGCCTGTGTGATGCCTGCCGAAACGAGACCGGGCGGATGAATCTGCCATTCGATCAGATCCAGATGGAGCCGGCCTACCGAAAGGTGGCCGCGGCCATCGGTGGACGGATATTGGACCGCACGTTACGTGAGGGTGATCGGCTGCCGCCGGAAACGGAGCTCGCCCGTCAGTTCGGCGTGAACCGGTCAACGGTGCGCGAAGCCTTGCGCGAGCTCGAAAGTAACGGCCTCGTCACGCGCCGCGCCGGCTCCAAGCTCATGAGCGTCAGCCGCCCCCAGCATTTCGCCATTGCAGGCGCGGTTACCCGCGGGCTGGTCATGCACGATGTCACCTTCCGCGAAGTTTGGGAGGCCTTGACGCTCCTCGAACCGCCGATCGCGGCCACCGCCGCGACGGCGCGAACCTCCGACGATCTGACTCTGATCGATCTGTCCGCAGAACGGTTTGCATCTGACAATACGGGCATCGAAAACGCCGTGCACGGGGCCGCTGAGTTCTTTCGCAGCGTGGGCAGCGCAACCCATAACCAGGTGCTGATGCTGGCGCAGGAGCCGTTGTTACAATTACTCGAGCCTTCACTGCGCGTCATGATCGATGACGTTCCTCAAGCTCGCTCCCGTATCATTACCGCACAACGCAGAATCAGCGAAGCCCTGCACGCGCGCGACACCGAGGGCGCGCGAACATGGATGGCCAGGCACATACGGGACTTCCGCAAGGGATTTGAAATCGCAGGAATCGATCTGGAGCATCGAATTACCGCCGGACCCGCCTGACAGCACCCGCGCCCATTGAATTTACATAACGCGTTGGCTATGTTCTCGCCCCCGGCAACAAACGAGAACAAGCCGCTTCGGATGAGAGCGTCGTTACTGTTGATTCTGACCTTGCTGGGCAGCTCGCTGCCGGCAGTACCCGCTCGCGCCTCGTGTCTCGAACCGCGCGAGGCCGGAGAGTGGACAAACGTTGCCACCGATACGAAGAGCCTGGTCAGCCTCGACCTGCGCTTCATCTGTCAGGATCACACGCTGAATGGCGCGCCCTACCCGCCCGGCCCCGAGTGGTATGTGCATGCGGTGGGCAAATGCGCGCCCGTTGATTGCGACTGGCACGAAGTTGGAGCCAGGCGCCTGTCGAGCACGCACATCTACGCGGTGTTTGAACAGAGCAATGCCCGCCGGTACGTGTACCTGCGCCTGTCACAATCCCAGCCCGATCTTCTGTGGGCGTGGATCTACACCGACTTCAAGGATCCAACACGAACCAACTACGGGGTGTATGACTGGTTCAGGCGAGTTGAGCGTTGAGTACGGGGTGGCGAGTGGTCGCGGTGCTGGTGGCGCTCGCCGGATGCTCCGGCCGGGCCGAGCCGGCCATGGACTCCATGAAGAGCGACGAGGACCATCGACCGGGCGCCCAGCGGCCCGTGAAATCACACGACGTGGTGCCGTTGCCGGAGGAGCCGCAACCGCCCGCCAGCCTGCCACCGTAGAATAAAAAACGTGCGAGGTGGTTAGACCTCGCACGCTCTAACGTGCGCTACGACGAGTGAGGGGGTCAACCGTCGCTGCGAACGCGGCCTCGTTTGGGCACTAAAGCCGGAGTCGTCATGCCCAGTGTGAGGCGCACCGCCGATAGATATAAAGCAAAGGGTATGCCAAACCCGCGAACCCGCTGGATCGGGGCTCGAGCGACCGCTCAACCACCTGTCGGTCGTTCACTGCCCTTTTAGAGTGCAAAAACGCGCCCGGCCGGCGTCTCCGGGGAGCAAGACTCGAGTCTCAGTCAGCGCTCCTAGGGCGTGACGGTGATCCAGTCCGTCACTCGACCGCCCTGCTTGTTGAGGATGCGGCCGAAGTAGGGTTGCAGCTTGTCCAGCACATCGACGGGGGGTCGTTTGGGATCCGGGGGCGCAACATATTCCGCCCATTCATCCGTGTATCCCCCACCCCACTCGCGCCCCTGCAATCTGGCGCCCTCGGGCGTGATCCCGACCAGGATCACCTGCGTGAAGTTGACCAGCACCGGTTTTTTGGCCGGCTCGCCGGTTATATACCCCCAGCCGCGCAGGTATTCGGGCAGGTCCTTGCGATAGGGGCCACCGGCTGCATGTGAGGAATCGTTGAGCGCGGGCCCCAGCACGATCAGGGCCTCCAGCCGCTCCGCGGCCGCCAGCTGGGTGAATTGCCGGGCCAGGTCCTTGGGCAGCCCCTTGGCCACGGAATTGTTGACGAAGTTCTCATCCCGATCGTGCATCAGTGCGTCAGTCGCCCCCAACGGCACGGGAACGAGCTCCAGCTGGGTCAGCCGCTGACTGACGGCATCGGCGAGCATCGAATCCACGTTCCAGTTGAGCAGGTGTGTCTTGAAGAAGCTTTCTGACAGGACTTTGCTGGCGTGGAAGTGAGTCACTTCCGCATCCATCATGTTGACAATGCCCACGCGGGCACCCTTGTGCAGAATCAACTGAATCGGATCCTTGGCAACAGCGAACGGACCGGCAATGGAACCGGCCAGCAGCAGACAGGCAGCGAAAACCACCTTGTGCATGCGTCCCCCCCAATTTTTTAGTTGACACCCAAAGTCTACGTCGGCCGCCGTCCTGTAGATAGCCCTACTATGCACTGAAAGGGGGCGCGAGAACTGTTGTGTAGTGCTCAACTTTCCTGTAGGCCTGTCGTTATTCTCAAACGATGTCGAGATTGACTAAATACATGCCCGCCGTCGTGGGCTATCGGGAGAGGCTTGCTACTCTGCAGGGAGCGTGGGACAGCCTGGCGTTGCTATCACACCTGAGTGATGACGGTACCAACCTCAGCAACACGCGCGAGGCGTTTGAGTCGTTGGCGGCCGACCTGGTCACGCATCTCGAGACTGAAACTCACAAAAAGGCTTTGCTGGCCGCACGAGCCCGCGCCCAGGTGGCCATCGACATCCTCGTGCGCAACCTGTTCGAACGGACCGCCGACATCGGCTTCCTCGCCGCCGATGATGACATCCGCGCCTACGCGAGCGCGGCCCTATCAGACGGTACCGAAAAGGAATCGCTCGGCGCTGCTTCCAACTCGAGCCACCGCTCGATGCAGCAGCGGCTGGCGGAATACGTCTCCAAATACTCCGTCTATCAGAATGTGATCCTGCTCTCGCCGGAAGGGCGGGTCCTCCTCCAACTCGATGGCGGTCAGGCACCCGCGGCGAGCCGCGATCCCCTCATTTCCGCGACGTTGGCCACCGACGGTTACGTTGAAACATTCCGACGCACCGATCTCGTACCCGAGGCCCGCCGCGCCCTGATCTATTCCCAACGGGTGGCCGATGACGGCCGGGTCCTCGGAGTGTTGTGTCTGTGTTTCCGGTTGGAAGATGAATGCGAGGGCATTTTCGCCCGGTTGCACAACCAGACCGACTGGACGGTACTCGCCCTTCTTGACGCCAACAACGAAGTCATCATCAGCAGCGACACGCAGCAGATGCCCGTCGGAGCAAAGCCGGCGGCTGATGAAACCGGCAATCTCCTGAGGTTCGCGGGCCGCGAGTTCCTGTCGGTGACCTGCAAGGCACAGCCGTATCAGGGTTACGCGGGACCGGCATGGCGGGGCCAGGTGATGATTCCCCTGGACCGCGCTTTCGAGGCCCAAGAGGGGTCTGAAGGAGCGAGCTGTGCAGCCGAGGTGCTGGCGGATCTGCGCGCAACGGCCACCCGGTTTTCAGCCGCCCTGCGCGAGATCCCGCGCAAGGCGGATGCCGTCCAGCGCGACCTCAACCGCTCCGTCTGGAACGGGAGTGTCAGGCTGTCCCTGGGCGCCGGCTCCAACGGCACCTTCGCCAAGGCCCTGCTGCGCGAGATCAGCAACATGGGCCGCAAGACCCAGGATGTCTTCGAGCGCTCCATTGAAGAGCTGCACGAAACGGTGGTCTCCTCGGTTCTGCACGACAGCCGCTTTCTGGCCTCGCTGGCCATCGAGCTGTTGGCACGCAACTTCTATGAGCGCGCCAATGACTGCCGCTGGTGGGCGTTGAATGGAACACTGAGCGGAAGGCTGTCCGGCGTGGAGGGTTGTACCGATGAAGCGGTCACTCAGCTCCTGCGTCACATCAACTCTCTGTACACCGTCTATCACGCCATCGTGTTGTTCGACAGCCAACGGCGGATCGTCGCGACCTCACGCCCCGAATATGACGCGATGTTGGGGGTCGTGATTGACGAAACCTGGGCCTCCGATGCCCTCGGTGCTTCCGGGACACAGGCCTACGGCGTGTCAGAGTTTCATCCGAGCCCGCTCTATGACGGGCGGCCAACCTACATCTTCGCGGCCGCAATCCGGGGCGCCGGCGGGCGAGCCAGCGGAGGTATCGCGGTTGTGTTTGATACCGCGCCGCAACTTTCGGCCATGTTGCAGGATTCGATCCCCAAGGATGACAGCGGCCAGCCACAGGCCGGCTGCACAGCCGTATTCCTGGACCGGGATCTGCGCATCCTGGCCTGCAGCAACCCGGCTATCGATGTCGCCAGGCTCGGATGGGTACGCGAGAGCGCTCGCACGGGCGAAGCGCAGGTCATGCGCATTGGCGACGAATACCATTCTGTAGGTGCAAAGCGCGATACCGGCTATCGCGAGTACGAAGGCCTGGGCGGTTATGCCGTTGTGCTGATGCCGCTGGGCCGAATTTCGGAGCAGACCACCACGCGCCGGCTGCTGACGCAACGAGCTGCCGCGCGCCAGGAAGGTGCCAGACAGGAACTGGTGGAGCTGGCTACCTTCGCCGTGGGTGAAAACTGGTACGCCCTCCCAACAGCCCACGTCATCGAGGCGGTGGATGCGCGCTCGCTCCAGTCATTGCCGAAGACGCAATCCTGGTGTGCCGGTTATCTCATGTTCGGCGGCGAGCCGATCGTCGTTGCCGACATGGCGCGATTGCTGGGGGCCACCAACATTGAGACGCCCCGGATGGCGATCGTCATCCGACCGCCCGGACAAACGCGACCATTCGGATTACTGGTGGAAGCGCTCGGCGACATTCCGGAGGTTGCGCGCGATCGCCTTCTGAAGATCGACACCTTGCGCCATGAGGACACCTCGATGCTGGTTGAGTTTGCCCTCGAGGTTGCGGACCCTCGCGATCCCATGGTGATGGTGCTGAATACACAGCGCCTGACGAATCTTCTGCGCGGCGAGCCTCTCGAGGCAGCCGCGGCATAACGCACCGCAGCATCGAATACTCTACCGCCCGGCTCCCGCGGGTTTATGCTTCCACGCAACTGCGCGGGATGCGAAGGCGGTTGTCCATTGCTCACTTCATCGCGAACCTCCGCCGTTCACGGCGAGATGGCGGATCGTTTCAGGGAATTTGACTGGGCCTCGACACCGCTGGGGCCCGTGGACCGCTGGCCCGAGAGCTGGCGGCATGCCGTCAACATCATCCTGGACTCCAGCTTTCCCACCGCTCTCGCGTTGGGCTCCGAGCACGTCTACTTCTACAACGACGCCTTCATACCGCTGGCGGGACCCTCGCGGCACCCGCAGGGGCTCGGCACGCCTGTGCCGCTGGCGTGGAAGGAAATCTGGACAGCCATCCTCGCTCATCGCTTCGAGTACGTTTTGAGCACCGGGATGCCGACCTTCGAGGCGGACTTGTTGATGCCCCTGGAGCGCAGCGGCTACCTGGAAGAGACCTTCATTACGTTCTCCTTTGCCGCGCTTCGCGACACGCAGAACAAACCCAACGGCATCTTCTGTACCGCGATCGAAACCACCGCGCGCGTCATCGCCGACCGGCAGCTCGTGTGTCTGCGGGCCCTGGCTGCTCAGGGATCCACGGCTGAGACACCGGAAGCAGCCTGTCAGGGTGCTGTGACTGCGCTGGAGGCAAACCCGCGGGATGTCCCGTTTGCCCTTCTCTATCTGCTCGACAAGGGTGGCAAACGCGCGCGACTCGCGGGAACTGTCGGACTCGAGTCAACTCCGGACTCGGTGCCGGCCAGCGTCGATCTCGGCGACGGACCGGACCTCTGGAAACTTTCAGCTGTCGCAATGACCCGTGCTCCCGTTTCCATCAACGCTGTCCAGGGTCTCATCGCGGGGTCTTTGCGGGTTGCGGAGGTGATTCCGGAGCACGCGGTTGCGTTGCCGATAGCCAGCCGCGGGGATTCCCAGATCACGGGAATCCTCATCGCAGGCGCCAATCCGATGCGGCCGCTGGAGGAGTCGCGGACTTTTCACACGCTGATCGCGGGTCACCTGGAAACGGCCCTTTCCAATGCACAGGCCAAACAGTTTGAACGGGAGCGGACCCAGGCACTGGCCGAGCTGGATCGTGCCAAGACACTCTTCTTCAGCAATGTCAGCCACGAGTTGCGAACACCGCTGACCCTCCTCCTCGCCCCACTGGACGAGGTGTTGCTGGGAAACAAACTCGACCCTTCCGACCGGGAGGGATTGGAGCTCGCCCGCCGCGGCGGCAGGCGTCTGCAGAAGCTGGTGAACTCGCTCCTCGAGTTCTCCCGCATCGAGGCTGGTCGCATCGAAGCTTCCTACGAACCCGTTGATCTGGCTGCGCTCACGAGCGATCTCGCCAGCATGTTTCGTTCGGCTTTCGAGCGCGCTGGCATTACATTGACGATCGACTGCGAGCCGGTTCCGGAACCCGTGTATGTGGATCGGGACAAGTGGGAAAAGATCGTACTCAACCTGATATCCAACGCGCTCAAGTTCACTTTCGCAGGCGCCGTACAGGTCAGCCAGCGGGTGGCCGAGGACCGGATTCAACTGCAGGTCCGGGACAGCGGCTGTGGGATTGCAGCCGAGGATCTGACTCGCGTTTTTGAACGCTTTTTTCGCGGCCGTCCCGCCCAGACCCGCACTCATGAAGGTACCGGCATCGGCCTCTCCCTGGTGCAGGAGCTGGTCAAGCTGCACGGGGGCCGTATTTCAGCGCGCAGCGAGCTCGCCAAGGGCACCACCATGACGGTGCTGATTCCCCGCGGAACCGCTCACCTGGATCCGGATCGGATCATTGCTCCCCGTCACACCGTGACGTCCCGCTCGGGCCTGCACGCGTTTGTTGACGAAGCGCTCGGATGGCTGCCTGAGGCGAACCCGGTATTGGAGCCTGCGCGCGAGGATCAGGCGCATGATCGCAATGCCAACATTCTGGTCGTGGACGACAACGCGGACATGCGTGGATATCTGTGCCGCCTGCTCGATCAGCGATGGTCGGCGCGCGGCGCCGCTGACGGCCTGGCGGCTCTCTCGAGCATCCAAAGGGACCCTCCCGACCTGGTCATCGCGGATGTGATGATGCCCCGGCTCGACGGTTTCGGATTGCTCCGGGCGTTGCGGGCCGACGCCGCGACGGCGCAAGTGCCGGTCATGTTGTTGTCGGCGCGTGCGGGTGAAGAAGCCTCTGCCGAAGGCCTGCGAGCGGGCGCCGATGACTATGTAATCAAGCCATTTTCAGCCCGGGAGCTCATCGCCCGGGTCGAATCGCGGCTCAGCCAGGCCCGGCTGCGGGCAGCGGAACGACACGGGCGCGAGGCGGCGGAAAAGGCAAATCAGGCGCGCGATGAGTTCTTCGCCATGCTGTCGCACGAGCTGCGCACACCGCTCATGGCGGTGTTGGGCTGGACCGCGCTCCTGCGCGGCAACCGCCTGGGGACACAGGATGCGGCATACGCGATCGACATCATCGAGCGCAATGCCCGGACCCAGCGGCGCATGGTCGATGACCTGCTGGATGTGTCGCGAATTGTCACCGGACGGCTGCGGATCGATGCCCGGCCCATTCCATCGCTGGCGCCGGTCCTCGCCATGGTTGTCGATTCTTTCAAGCCCGTTGCCCACGCCAAGGGCCTCACTGTTGCAACCACTCTGGGAGAGGATGCAGGGCCTTTATTCGCAGATCCGGAACGTCTGCAACAGGTCCTGTGGAATCTGCTTTCAAACGCCATTCATTTCACCCCGCCCGGCGGCACGATTACAGCTGAGTGCACGAGGAAAGACCAGCACGTTGTGCTGCGTGTGCGTGACACGGGACGAGGCATCAACCCCGATGCCGTGCCCCATATTTTCGAACGTTACTGGCAAGCAGGAACGACGCCTCGCAAACAAGGGCTGGGCCTCGGTCTCGCGATCGCACACAAGATCGTGGAGTTACATTTCGGCACCATCGAAGCCCACAGTGACGGAGAGGGTCGCGGATCATTGTTTACCGTCACTCTGCCGGTTGCCACGACAGTTGCGCCGAGCGTGCCGGCAGTTACCGAGTTTGAACCGTTGGCCGCCGCCAGCGCCCGCATCATCGATGCTGCAACGGCGACGGCGGAACGTGACTCGGATGCGGCAATCGGCACTTCGCCCGCTCTGCACGTGCTCGGTATGACAACACCGCTGCGTGGGGCGAACTCGGACAATAATGAATCCTCACTGCGTATCCTGTTGGTGGAAGATCACGATGGCATCGCAAGGGCCTGCCAGCGACTGCTGGTCATTCATGGCCACGTGGTCATGCGCGCAGCCAGCGCCTCGAGCGCGTTGGCGGCGGCAGAGCGCGAGATATTTGATCTATTTATCTGCGACATGCGTTTGCCCGACGGCAGCGGCCTCGATCTCTTGCCGAGACTTCGCTCATGCTCTCAGAGTGTTGGGCCATGCAACACAACTCCAGCCATTGCCATCAGCGGGAGTGTTTATGAAGGTGATATTGCACGGTGCCTGGAAGCGGGCTTCGCCGCGCACGTAGCCAAGCCGTTTGATGAGCATCGGCTACTGGCCGTGATAGACCAGGTAATGAACCTCGGAATTGGGATCGGGGGCGTCCCTGCCCCCGTCCCAGCCCGTCATCGGTGATCTATAGAGCACCGCCGACATAGATCACCATCGTTATGCGCATCCATGGCGCACGACGGATCGATTGACGAGCTTGTCTCGACCTACACACTGGGCCGCTGCCACGCTGAGCCCACAGCCATCATGCGCGCCTGAGTGGTCGGCACAATTGGCCTAAGGTCCAATACGTGTGCTCAGCAGTTGCTGTGTTCCCGTTCCCACCTGACATCAACACCCGCGAGGGACGCGAGGTGTACGAGATCAACGACGGAGTTGGCGTTCATCTTGCGCATCATGCGCGAGCGATGCACCTTGATGGTTTTCTCGACGATGCCCAGCTCGGCGGCAATCTGTTTGTTGAGAAGCCCGGCTACAACTTTTTCAAACACCTGACGCTCGCGGGGCGTGAGCGTGTCGAGTTTCTCGGCGGCCGAGTGACGCGAGCTCCACATCGCCCGCACCGATGCATCAACCCGCAGAGCCTCCTCGACTGCCGTGAGGAGCTCACTCTCATCGACGGGCTTGGTCAGGAAGTTCACGGCGCCCGCCTTCATGGCCCGGACGCTCTTGGAGATATCGCCATTGCCGGTGAGAAAGATGATGGGACGATGGCAATCAGATGAAGCCAGCAGCTGTTGCAGCTCGAGACCGTTCAGTCCCGGCATCGCGAGATCGAGAATGATGCAGCCGCCGGAGAAGCGTGCCTCGCCGCTCACCAGGAACTCGCCGGCGGAAGCGAACAGGCGCGTGGTGTAGCCGGCCGATCGCAACAGCCGCGAGAGTGCTTTGCGCACATCGGCATCATCATCGACGATGTAAATGACTACGGGGATGGCGTTCACGGGTCTTTCCCGCCGTCCGGGCCTTCTTGCAACATCGCGCCGATGCGGCGAACTATGACCGCCGCGCGTTTATCATCCGTGATGATGTCGCCGAGAATTTCCCGAAGCTCCTTCAGGTCAACCGGATCGGAGGCAAGAAAACGCTGCGCCGCCTGAGCATTGCTCAGGATGGCCGTCAGCGGCTGGTTGAGCTCGTGAACCAGCGCAGCTAATACTGCAGGAGAGTCCGGCACGAAACACCACTCTCATCGGGCGAAAGTTGTCCGCCGTTCCATGATTTCAAAGGCAATGCATCTATCCCCGCGATGCACCAGCCACCGATTGTGCAGCGGGGGTGCGTGGCGCTCAAGAGGCGATCGGCTGCTCAAACGAAAAAATCAGGCAGCAGATCTTCCTCCCGCACGCCCTCGTGGCGGTACAGCGAAAGATCCGTCACTCCCGCACTGCGCAAGATGTCTTCATCGATGCAGAATCTGCCGGTAAATGCACGGCTGTCGGAACAGAAGATGGTGTACGCGGCATCCGCCATGATCTGCGGCTTGCGGACGCGCCGGCGCTCATTGTTGTCATATTTCGCCATCGCGATGCGCAACGCGGCGGTGTCGATGACCGTGCGCGGCCAGAGAGCGTTTACAGCGGTTCCCTGCGTGCGCAACTCACCGGCCAGGCCCAGTACGCACAGGCTCATTCCATATTTCGCGATGGAATAGGCAACGTGCGGCGCGAACCAGCGTTCTTCCATGTTGAGCGGCGGGGAAATCATCAGGATGTGACCGTTGGAAGAGCGCGCCAGATGCGGCAAACACAACTTGGAACACAGGAAGGTGCCCCGTGTGTTGATCTGGTGCATGAGGTCGAAGCGCTTCATGTCCGTGTCTGGCGTCAACGTGGGACTGATGGCGCTGGCGTTATTCACCAGAATGTCGATGCCGCCGAAAGTTTCCACCGTACGCGCCACGGCCTGGGCGACCTGCTCGTCGTTGCGGATATCAACGGCCAGAGGCAGTGCCTTTCCGCCGGCTGCTTCAATCTCGGACGCGGCTGTATAGATGGTGCCGGGCAACTTGGGATGCGGCTCGGTCGTCTTGGCTGCGATGGCGATATTGGCGCCGTCGGCGGCGGCTCGCAGGGCGATTGCAAGGCCGATTCCCCGGCTCGCCCCCGTTATGAACAGCGTTTTGCCCGCCAATGGGGCCGATCCGGAATGGCTCATTGCTGCACTACCCCTTTTTGCAGGCGCTCCCTATAACCAAAGAGAATTAGGCTAGGTCCCAGAACGCCCCCAGAACGGTCACGGTCCGGTAACATTCTGCCCTATGGAATTAATACAGGTGACTTTATCTTGGCTGCGATAGGAACGGAGCGGGTCCTGAACGTTCATCACTGGACGGACAACCAATTCACCTTCACCACCACTCGCGATTCCGGCCTGCGGTTTGAAAACGGGCAGTTCGTGATGGTGGGGCTCCACGTCGACAACAAGCCATTGCTGCGTGCCTACAGCATTGCCAGCGCGAACCACGAGGAGCACCTCGAGTTCCTGAGCATCAAGGTACCGGATGGTCCGCTCACTTCCCGTCTGCAGCACATCCGCAAGGGCGATGCAGTGCTCATCAGCCGCAAGCCCACGGGCACGTTGGTGTTGCATGATCTGAAGCCGGGTAAGCGCCTCTATTTGTTGAGCACCGGCACGGGTGCCGCGCCCTTCATGGGCGTCATCAAGGACCCTGAAGTCTACGAACGCTTCGAGAGTGTCATTTTCGTTCACGGCGTTCGCTGGGTTCGTGAAAGCGCGGTCGTGAAGCACAAGATCGAAGAGCTTCGCGAGCACGAGCTCCTCGGCGAGATGGTGCGCGAGAAGCTGCATTACTACCCGACGATCACCCGTGAGCCGCACCCGAATTACGGGCGGCTGACTACGCTCATCCAGTCCGGGAAGTTGTCTCAGGACCTGAACCTTCCGATGTTGGATGCCAGGGAAGACCGCGTCATGGTGTGCGGAAGCCCTGGGATGCTGGCGGACACCCGGCACCTGCTGGATTCCAACGGGTTCCATATCTCGCCGCACATCGGCGAGCCCGGCGACTACGTGATCGAGCGGGCTTTCGTCGAAAAGTAAGTCGCCTCGCACCGACAGGGGGCCCCGTTGCCCCCCGCCACGCTCCGCACTTTTGTCGTCTCTCTGTTTCGTGACGCCTGCACCCCGGCTTCGCCCCGCGGCTACGCCTTTACGGGACCGTCAACGCTCCCGTTCAGTTAACGTTGCAAAGGAGTAACGTAGATTTCTTCGCGGAATCTACTTGGTTCCACAGCATTCAGCTGTCGTTCAGACAACGCAACGAGGTCATCATGGACAACAAATCGCGTCGCCTCAATCCGGCCAGAGCCGCCATCGCAGGGCTCGCGTTGGCGGCACTTCCGATGTCTTCCTTCGCGTTCGTCTCTGTCGGTGTTTCCATCACTGTCGCACCCCCTGCTCTGCCGGTGTATGTGCAGCCCCCTTGCCCGGCTGTTGGTTACATCTGGACACCGGGCTACTGGGCTTACGGTGATGATGACTATTACTGGGTACCCGGCACGTGGGTGATGGCGCCCCAGCCTGGTTATCTATGGACTCCCGGTTACTGGGGCTGGGGTAACGGTCTGTATATCTGGCACGAGGGCTACTGGGGTCCTCACGTAGGTTTCTACGGTGGTGTCAACTACGGGTACGGTTACGGTGGTGTTGGTTTTGACGGCGGCTACTGGCGTGGTAACGCGTTTTACTACAACCGGTCCGTTGCCAACCTCGGTGGTGTACACGTCACCAACGTTTACAACAGGACGGTTATCAACAATTACAATGTAACTCGCGTGAGCTTCAACGGCGGTGAAGGCGGCGTGCGCGCACGGCCGAGCCCTCACGAGTTGGCTGCGGAGCACGATCGGCACGTTGCGTTCACTTCGATGCAGCGGAATCACGAGCATGCGGCGTTCAGTAACCACGATCTGCGTGCCTCGGTTAACGAGGGCAGACCCCGCATTGCTGCGACTCAGCGGCCGGGCTTGTTTACCGGCCATGGTGTCGAGACTGCGCGGGCTGGTGAGTGGCGCGGCCGTGGTGAGCACGGTGTGACGGGACACGGTCCGGAGGGTCGTTCTGGCAATGATCACGGTGGCCCGGGACGCGGTGCCGACGTGCATGCGGACCGTGGTGGCCAGGGGCGCGGCGGGCCTGAGCATGGTGGGCCTGAGCATGTGGCCAGCCACAATGATCGGCCAACTGGGGCTTCGGGCAGCGCCGAGGTGCGGGGTGGCACGGGTGGCGGCCGGGGACCTGAGAACCATGGTGGCCTCGGTGGTGAGCCGTCGCGCGCGGCGGGCCGTAATGATCGGCCGCCCGGAGTTGGCGGCGCTGAGGGACATGGCGCAGGCCCCGCCGTGCATAACGATCGGCCGGGTGGCGCTGCAGGCGCAGAGGGTCACGGTGGCCCTGCTATGCGCAATGACCGGCCGGGTGGCGTTGCAGGCGCAGAGGGTCACGGTGGCCCTGCTGTGCGCAATGATCGGCCGGGTGGCGCTGCGGGCGGTGGCAACCCCACTGCCGGTCGTAGCGACAGACCGGGCGGTGGCAACTTTCACGGTGGTGGCACCGCCGGCGGCGAGCCCGGTGCACATATGGCCGGACGGAACGACCGTCCGCCGAGCGCTGGCGGCGGTGGTGAGCCGCGCGGTGGCGGCCCGAGCGGCGGTGGTCAGCCGCACTCCTTTGCTGGCGGCCACAATGACCGCCCACCTGGAACCGGCAGCGCGGAGGTCCGCGGTGGTATCGGTGGCGGGCACACTGAGCAACCTCACGTGAATATGGATTCGCAGCGGAATGGTGGCGGATTTGCCCCTCACTCAGCTCCGCAGCCGCGGGAGATGCATAACATGGCGCCGGCTCAACGGCCGAGTGCGCCTCAGCCGTCGGTTCGCCAGTTCAATGGTGGCGGTGGCGGTCAGCCAGCCGCGCGGCCGCAGATGCCGCAGATGGCGCCGCGTCAGGAAGCTGCGCCGCATCCGCAGAGTGCGCCGCGGCCTGAAGTTCGTCGGGGTGGTGGCGAGCCGCGCGGGCAGGATGGTGGCGGCGGACGGCCGCAGCCTCAGGGCCGCGGCGGTAACGAGCACGGCCGGCGCTAACCCGCAACCGGCGCGAGAGGGACAGCGAAATGCATGGCCAAGTTAGCGGCGGATGGCCACAGCGCCGGCACGTGGGTATGGCGAGCTCCGGCCGGCGCTAGCTTGCAGCGGAGGACGGGCCACGGCGTGGTCGGCTGGCACTAGCTTGCAGCGGGGGACAGGCGACGGCGTGGTCGCCCGGCGCGCCGATCGGCGGTCACCCTACGCGCCGCCAACTACGCGGCGCTCGGGTGAAATGGCGTAGGGCCTTGCGGCGATTAGCGACGGTGCCAGCCGAAGCGCTCAGGTGACGCACACAACGACGCGCGATCGATGAGGTCGCGCGTCGCTTCGTTTGAGACCGGCCGAATTCAGCAGGCGATGGGATGCGCGCGAATGTAACCCCACTCATGGCAAGCTGACGGGCGCTACGCCACTAGTGCCAGGTGTCCGCCCGACATGGATCAGCTTTCACGCAGGGAATTCATCCAGACAGCCTTTGCGCTGGGGGCAACGGCGGCGATGGCCGGGGTGAGCGGCAAACCTTCTACGACAACTTGGCACGAACGACGCGACCTGTTTCCCGAGGGTGTCGCGTCGGCAGAACCCACCTTCGACAGCGTACTGCTATGGACGCGGTACCCCGCTGGCATAGCGACCAGCGTAGCGACACAACCCCACGCGACAGCGGCGGGACAGGCCGACCCAACGGCCGCCAATCAGGCGACCGCCCACGGCGGCGGCGCGGCAGGCTCAACAGCCGGCGTCCCAACTGGCACGTCCCAGACCACAGCGGCCGCCAACGACGCTGCGACCCAACCCCGACGGGCCAGCAGCCGCGGGGCTGGTGGATCCACGAGCGCGACTCTCACCGTTGAAGTCGCGACGGACCCTGCCTTCCGCAACGTCGTTGCCACATCGACCGCCAACGTCACAGCAGCAAGTGATTGGACCTGCCGCGTGCTCGTCGGTGGGTTGCAGCCCTCGCACGAGTACTGGTATCGCTTTACCGATGAACATGGCAACGGCAGCCGCGTTGGCCGAACACTCACGGCCCCCGCGGAAGCTGACACCCGACCTGTCAGGTTCGCATTCGTGAGCTGTCAGAACGCCAATCAAGGCGCCCAACACGCCTACCGGCGCATGATCTTCGAGGACGAGAAAGCCGCGCCGGCAGAGCGCCTCGGCTTTGTCCTGCACCTCGGCGACTTCATCTACGAGCTCGTCTGGTACCCTGAAGATCGCCCCCAGGGCATGTACGACCGCCGGTTGCGCGACATCGTGCGCTACGAGCACGGCGAGAAAATCAGCGACTTCCACATTCCCACCACGCTCGATGATTATCGCGCCGTGTATCGCGCGTATCTGCACGATCCCGATCTGCAGGATGCGCGCGCCCGCTGGCCCTTCATCAACATGTGGGACAATCACGAATTCTCCTGGCTCGGCTGGCAGGGAATGCAGGACTTTCAGGGGAAGACGCGCCCCGCGCAGACACGCAAAGTGGCCGCCAACCAGGCCTGGTTCGAATATCAACCTGCCCGCGTCACACAGCCAGGCGCGGGTACCCTGGAGAGATTCAATCCACCCGAGGTACACGACGCGCCTATCGTGAAGTTCGATGACGACGGCTTCGGGCAAGAGGCCAACAACGTCGCCGCCGTCGACAGCCTGAGGGGATATCGATCAGTCCGCTGGGGCCGCAACGTCGATCTCATCATCACGGACCAACACAGCTACCGCTCGCACGAGCCGACGACTCGTGCCGAAGCCGGCGCGCTCGATGACAAGGACTTCCCGGATCTGCTCCCCGAAGAAGTCATGCAATCTCTCGACGCCGGCCGCGAATCCAACGGCGGCCAACCACCGTCGTTCATTGAATTCGGCACCACCCGCGTAGCCAACTTCTGCCGGAACGACCCACCGCAGACGATCCTCGGGCGCAAGCAGAAGGCATGGTTTCTGGAGCGCCTGCGAACCTCACAGGCAACCTGGAAAATCTGGGGCAACACCGAAGGCACGCTCGATACCCGGACGGACCCGCAGAATCTACCCATGGGTCTCACAAAATCCTGGCCGGGAGCCGGTTACGCCGTATTCGGTGGCGGTGGCGATCACAGCACCGCGTACCTGGAGCGGGCTGAGATCTACGACTTCGTGCGCAAGCACGACATCACCGGCTTTGCGACCGTGGCCGGGGACCGACATAGTTTCTGGGCAGGGCTGGCGGCGAAAGCCCTGCCGCCGCAGCCATTCGAACCGGTTGGAATCGTGTTTGTCACCGGCTCGATTTCCGCGCCCGGCCTGGTCGAAGCTCTCGAGCACAAGTTCCCCGCGGATCATCCGCTGCGCGCCCTGTATGTCTCGGACTCTCCCGCGAAGGCCCGGGTGGTCAACATGCTATTGAAGCACGGGGTCAGATCGTGTCTCGACTATCATCGCAGCAAGGACATGGCGCAGGCTCGCAAGCTCTCAAACCCGCAGTTGGCTCCCCACCTGTCGTTTATCGACATGGGCGGGCACGGTTACGCCACGGTGCGCGCCACCAGCCAGAGCTTCGAAACCGAGTTCGTCTGCATTCCCCGGCCCGTGGAAAGAATTGAGCGCCCCGACGGCGGCCCCCTGTTGTATCGGGTGGCCCACCGTGCACAATTGTGGGCTAAGGACGGGCACCCCCGGCTCGAGCAGACCGTGCTCGAGGGGCATCCCGAATTCAGTCTTTGAGAAGCGCAAAAGGCCTGACATGTTGTACACGATTCTCTGCTATCACTCGGAAAAAGCGGTCGGAAGCTGGACCCCCGCGCAGGATGCGGCGGTGATGGAAAAGCTCGCCGGCATCCAGACTAAGCTGGCGCAACAGGGCAAGTTGGGCCCAGTGGTACGGCTGATGCCGACCCGCACTGCCAGCACGCTGCGAAAGGAACCGACGCCCGTCGTGTTGGACGGCCCCTTTGCCGAAACGAAGGAGCAGTTGCTCGGTTTCTATGTCGTTGATGTCCCGACGCAGGAAGATGCCGAAGAGATTGCCCGCGAGCTCGCCGCAGTCAATCCCGGCGGCGGCTGTTATGAGATTCGGCCCGTCATGATCATCAATCCGGTGCACTCCGGGCTGCTGCCCTCCAGCGCGGCTGCGCGCGCGGGCTAACGCGAGCGCTTTCCGGGTTTCGCGGGCGCCGGCACTGACGGTGCGGCGCCCCTCACCTCGAAGGCATTACCGCGATTGACGACACAACGGCCTCTGCCTTTTCGGGTGCAAACTCGATGACGAGCGCACCGTCGTGAGCGGAGGCGTTGACCGTCTTCTCCACGCCTTTCAACTTCCCGCCGGCGGCGGCGAAGACGTCGAGCTTCTTCAGCAGCAGCTTGCCGTTCACTGAGACATTGAAAACGCGCTCGCCCGCTGCCGAGGCTGTTGGCTCGACGAACCGCAGAGTGACTTTGTATTTGCCGTCAGGAACCGGCAGGCGGTAAGAGAACGTGCCGATACGGTAGCTGTTGAACAGTTGCGGGTCGGCGGCCTCGACATTGACGCGCTTCTCGCTGGCCGTGTCGGGCGGGTTCACGCCCTTACCCTCTCCGCCCGAGAAATACATGTCTGAGCCGTAGCGCTGGTGATCGGCCGCGACGTAGCCGGTCAGGTCCCCAGCCTTGATGTGAACCTCTCCCGGTTTCCCCGCGTACGTCCACTGCAACGAGTCGCTGACCGCAGCCCCGCCAATATCAGCGGTGGCCTGCAGGTTGTTCGAACCTGATTGCAAGTGCACGGCACGCCACAGGCAGATGCCGTCAGCACAGGCGGCGGCACCCACATCCTGCCCGTTCAGCGACAGATGCACCTGAGAGGCGTTGCTGTAGGCCTTTACATCGAGCACTCCATAGGCACGGTCTACATACCGCCGCCCGACGAGATGCAATGTCGGTTGCGAGCTCCAGTTGGCGCGATAGAAGTAAAATGCGTCCTTACGAACCTTGCGGTCACGACTGACGAGCCCTTTCTCATTGACGTCCGTCAGATCGCCTTCCCTTCGGGAATCGCTCGAGAAATCGAACATGTTCCAGATGAAGGCGCCCCAGAGGTACGGTCGCTGCTTCAAGATGGCCCACGAGGCCTCGTGGTAGAGGTTCTGGTATTCCTCGGGGTGCGGCCGGCCATGGGGGTTGATGGGACCGCCGTTGGGATCGTCGCTGTGCTGAGTAAGTGCCGCTCCAGCGCCATATTCGGATACTGACATCGGCGTCCGCGGATGCCGTGCATGGGCCTTATCCAACATCGGGCCCAGGTCGGCAAAGTGACCCGTGTACCAGCCGAAGTAACGGTTGTAACCAACCGTGTCGGCCAGACCTACGATGGGATCCCGCTGAGTGTTGCCTTCGACTTCGCAGCAATCCGCGAATGTGGTGGGCCGATCGGGATCCTGAGACTTCGCGAGCGCGTTCAACTCCTTCAGCAGCGAGGCGGGGCGGCTGGGGCCCTTCACTTGCGTTGGAGTCAAATCGATTTCGTTGGCGATGGACCACAACGCGACGGACGGATGGTTGCGGTTTTGTTGAATCAACTCCAGCAACTGCTGGCGGGCATTGGCCGAGAACGCGGCATTGGCCGGCGTACCGTCGAAGGAAACTTTGTTCACCAGGGGGATCTCCGCCCACACGATGATGCCCTTGGCATCCGCTACCTCGTAGGAGCGTTGATCGTGCTGGTAGTGAGCCAGGCGCGTGGCATTTGCACCCAGGTCGGCGAGGATGGCGAAGTCTTCCTCCTGGTCCGCGTCGGAGACCGCCCACCCTTTGACCGGGCGATCCTGGTGCATCGAGGCGGCCTTCAGGTACTGGTGCTCGCCATTCAGGAAGAACCCTTGGTCGGGATCGAATTTGATCGTGCGCAAGCCCAGCGGCTGGCTGACGCGATCGAGCACGGCTCCCTTGGCCGACCTGAGGGTCACTACGGTGCGATACAGATAGGGATCGCTGAGGCCGTTCCACAGGTGGGGGTTGGCAATGTTCAGGCTCGATTGCAGGACCGAGACGGCGCCCGCTGCAATGGGGCCGGCGTCGCTGGTAGTGGAGGCAACTACTTTGTCGTCTGCTGCGAGGATGGCTGTCTCAACGCGCAGCCGCTGGGGCTTGCAATCGTTGTTGGTCACCCGGGAGGTGATCTGCACAGTCGCCGCATCAGCCTGTATCGCGGACACCCTCTCATAGATGCCCGGGCCACCAAAGTCCAACATGTCGATATGGACCGGTCGTGTGACGATCAGGGACGCATTCCGATAGATTCCGCCGAACATGAAAAAGTCGCCCGATAACGGGGGGACGTTCGCGGTCGCGGTACCCGGGGCTGGACGAGTGTTGTCGGCCTCGACCACCAACAGGTTGTCACCGGACGGACTCAGGGCTGCCGTGGCATCGAAGCGGAATCGGGCGAATGCACCTTCGTGCCTGCCCAGGAAGTGCCCGTTCAGCCAGACATTGGCAACGGTGCTGACGGCGTCGAACTGAAGAAAATAGTGGCTGCCCTTCGGAGCGGCGGGCGCCCGGAACTTCAGTCGATACCAACCGGTACCCTGGATGTTGTTTGATTCGGGCGAGCGCTCGTACCCTTCGTTGCCAATGCGATTCCAGGTGTGAGGCACCGTGACCTGATCCCACCCGCTGTCATCAAACTGGGGCGCCTCGACGCCGGTGAGGCCCGCGGCTTGCTTGAAGTGCCAGCCGTTCGCCAGCGGCATCTGCACGCGGACCGCGGCATCACCGGCGCCGGCCGAATCACCTGGCGCGGAGGTCCCCGCTGCCGCATGCACACCCGCCAGCGCCATAACGGCGAGCACCGCAGCGCGCAGCCGCACATTACCGCCAGCCACGCCGGCAGCCAGCCTGGATACCAACATCATCGCCCCCTCCAATGCGTCTACCAATTCGTCATCGTGCCATCTTCCAGCCGGTTCACCGGCAGGTAGGCGCGTTGGTATGGATACTTCGCCGCCAACGGCTCATCGATATCAACACCCAGGCCGGGCGTATTACCCGGGTGCAACGACCCCTTGGAGAACGTGTAGGCATGCGGGAATACCGCATCGGTCTCGACCGTATGCCGCATGTATTCCTGCAACCCGAAGTTGGGAATCGACAGATTGAAGTGGAGCGCCGCGGCCATGCAGACCGGCGACAGGTCAGTCGCCCCGTGGCAGCCGGTTTTCACCGCATACAGATCCGCGAGGCTTGCAATGCGGCGCAGGTGAGTGATACCGCCGGCATGCACGACAGTCGTGCGGATGTAGTCGATCAACTGCCCTTCAATGAGATCCTTACAGTCCCAGATGGTGTTGAACACTTCGCCAACGGCCAATGGCGTGGTCGTGTGCTGGCGAATCAGGCGAAAATGGGCCTGGTTCTCGGCGGGTACCGCGTCCTCCAACCAGAACAGCCGGTACGGTTCGAGGTCCCGCCCGAGCCGAGCCGCTTCGATGGGTGTCAGGCGATGATGCACGTCGTGCAGCAGGTCAACCTCCCAACCCAACGCCGCGCGTGCAGCTTCGAACAGTCCGGGAACTGAAGGCAGATACTTGCTCGTCGACCAGCGATTCTCCGTTGGTAACGCGCCGTCGGCGGGCTCGTAGAACATCTTGTCCCGGGAAACTCCGTAGGTGGACGGCAATCCAGGCACCCCCGACTGCAACCTGACAGCCGTGTATCCCATCTCCCTGTAGCGCTTCGCCTCCGCGATGGTCTCGTCGATCGTCTGGCCATTGGCATGCCCATAGACGCGCACGCCGTCGCGGCAAGCTCCGCCCAACAACTGGTACAGCGGCATCCCCGCCGCCTTGGCTTTGATATCCCACAGGGCCATGTCGACAGCGGCGATGGCCGTCATCGTGACTGGACCGCGCCGCCAATACGCGCCCCGATACAGGTACTGCCAGATGTCCTCGATCTGGTGGGCATCGCGGCCGATGAGAGTCGGAATAATGTGATCGGTGAGATAGCTGGCAACCGACAACTCGCGGCCATTGAGCGTGGCATCGCCGAGACCGTATACCGTGCTCGATCCCGAGCCCGTCTCGATCTTCAGAGTGACGAAATTGCGTCCGGGACAGGTTACGATCACGCGCGCGCCAGTAATGGGGAGCCTGGCCGCTTTGGACTGGATATCCGACATGTAATGGATTCTTCTCGGGGAGGTTTTTGGTAAGGCCAGTTCAGCGCATTGCCGGCGGCCAGTCAAGGCTGGACTCACCCACCTGGCCGGACTTTTGATAAATTGGACTGACCAGTTATCGCGGCCGGCCGGAACGCGGCCGCCGCAGCCTGCCCGCCCCCCCGCGGCCTGCACAGTCGCCCGGCTACGAGCCCGGCTCGGGCAATCGACCGCAGTGTGCATCAGGAATCGGTGGCCAATGATTGGTCTGACCACGTAATATCAACCGCAATACTGGTGATCCCTTCCCCCATGGCCGACACCCGCAGACTCTACGAGCAGATCGCGCAGAAGCTGGCGCGCGACATCGCCACCGGACGGTACGAACTGGGACAACGCCTTCCCTCGGAACGCGAGCTCGCCCAAACGTTTTCGGTTTCGCGACCCACGGTCCGCGAAGCCATCATTGCGCTGGAGCTGGACGGGCTCGTAGATGTCCGCACGGGTTCCGGCGTCTATGTCATGAACAAGAAACCGCCGAGCGGCAAAGCCGGCGCCACCGACATAGGCCCCTTTGAGCTCCTCGAAGCACGCCGCTCCATTGAAGGCGAGGCTTGCGCATTGGCCGCTTCCCGAATCGACGAGAGCCAGCTCGTCGAGCTGGAGGTGCTCATTGCGGAGATGTTCGACGAGAACGAGCACGATGTCGTGAAGAGCGAGGATGCGGACCGGCGCTTCCACGAGCTGATTGCCCGTGCTACTCAGAACAGCGGCATGATCGCCGCAGTCCAGATGCTCTGGGACGCCCGCACCCGGTCTCCGCAGAACCGTTCGATGAGCGCCAAGGTTCGAGCCAAAGGCGTGAAGCCGCGGATCGACGAACACACTGCCATTGTTGACGCATTGCGCCGGCGTGATCCCGACGCGGCACGCGCAGCCATGCGAGATCACCTCTCCCGGGTCATCGGCGCCTTGTTGGAGGCGACTGAATTCGAAGAGATGGAAAGGGCAAGAGCACACATCGCGGAGCAACGGCGTCGCTACGCGCTCGCAAAATAGAGCCATGAGCCAATCGCATTCAAAACCGGGCTGTTCACACCTGGGCGGCATCAGAAAAGTCACCCCCAGCGCGCTCGGCTGCGAGGAGTGTCTGAAGACCGGCAGTCCCTGGGTTCACCTGCGGATCTGCCGGACCTGCGGTCATGTCGGCTGCTGTGACGACTCACCCAACCGGCATGCCCACAAACACTTTCACGCCACCCGGCATCCCATCATCGAGGGCTACGATCCCCCGGAACACTGGGGCTGGTGTTATGTGGATGAGTTTGCCTTCGATCTGTCGGATGACCCCACCGCGCAGAAAGGCCCGATCCCGAAGTTTGTCTGAAGCCGCCGGCCCGGCAGGTGCGCACGGGCGCGGCAACGATGACACTTCACCGGGTCGTGCCGCTGATGGCAATCTCCACCTGGTCGCCGCCAGTCCAGAATCCATGCGGCAAACCGAACTCGGAGCGCCGGATGCGCCCGCGAGCGGCAAACTGACACTCGCCGCCGGCCGGGCAGTTGAGAAAGGTTACCGTCAGCACGACGGGCCGGGTGACGCCGTGGAGCGTGAGATCACCACTCGCCAGGGCGTGCAGCTCATCAACCTCGATGTGGCTCGAGTGATAGATCATCCGCGGATAGCGCGCGGCATCGAGCCAGTCGGCCGATCGCAGCCGCTCATTCCAACGCGCATCATTGCACTGCAGGGAGGCTATCCCAACGCTCACATCCACGCGGCTGTGCGGTCCACTGCGATCCAGAACAAACTCGCCGCTGATATCCGCAAAGTGTGCACTCGCGAACTGAAAGCCCAGGTGTTGGACCACGAAGGAGACCTGGGTATTGGTCGAGTCCAGGCTGTGCTGCTCGGCGGCCTGAGTCACGCCTGCAACCAGCAACAGCATCCATCCGACGATCGTTCCAGCTGACATCCGCGCCCACTGCTCTCCTTCCTGCAAAGTGAGTAGGCTGCCACAGGTTGCGGGTTCAGTTACTTTCGTGCGCCCCTGGCGAGAATTCGGGCGATCTCCGTATCGCCCAGGGCACGCAGCCGCTCGGTGTCGCCCGTGGGCCGGCGGATCTCCACCTCGCGCCAGACCTTTTCGGGACGATAGGCCATGCTCAGGATCTCCTGCCGCGCCTCGGTCAACTGCTTCTTCAGCAACGGCTGCAACAGGCGCATCGGCTCGACGGCCTGCTTCTCCGACTCGGACTCTGCCAGCTCCACATCGCAGTGAACGCGGAAGAAGTCCGTATAGCGTTCCTGGTAAAGCAGCAGCGGCTCGGCAAACGCGCTGTCCTTCATCAGGCGCCGGGCGAGGTGATGCGAGCACCAGTAGCTGGAGGCTCCCCGAACGTAATTGCCATGCTCTGCTATCAACGAGGCGGCGTAGTCCCTGAGCGAATGGAACATTGCCATCAGCTTGTGCCGCTGCTGCCGGGTGAGCTCCCGTTCCTGCAGATATTCGAACACCGCCTTACGATGCAGCAGGGTCAGAGCGGTGGAGCGCAGCGCCACGACCTGACGATCGAGGTACCGATGGGCCGATACACGTCGCATGAGTTGGAAATGCTCGGACTCCCAGCGCCGGTAGGTTTCCGGGTGGGCCAGGAGCCGCGAAGCCACCAGCATCTGGGCGGGCGTGCCAGACTTCGCCGACTCGGCGATGCACAGCTCCGATTCCTCCATGAGGCGCGCCTGGTTGATGCCCTGGATGCGCAAACAGCCCTCAGTCGTAATATGTCAGCCCGGACCGGGGAGTGTGCGCCGCAGGGTGGACGAATTACAACTTTAGTCTCAATCTGGAGCGGCGACGGTGCGGGTCTTGCTCCCCATCCCTCGATCCAGTAATAAATAAAAATGAAATACGAATCCAGCGTGGGCGGAAGCCTCGGCGGCAATGCAGCACCTCAACCGCTGCTTGCGGGCGTCGAGCTCGGCGGCACCAAGTGTGTCTGCATTCTCGGGTCGGGCCCTCAGGACGTGCGCGCGCAGGTCTCCATACCGACGGGACAGCGCGATTCCACGCTAGACCGGATCAATTCGGTGCTGGATGGCTGGCGTGACACTCACGGACCTTTCGAAGCCCTCGGCCTCGCCTCCTTCGGACCCATCGATCTGCGTCCGCAGTCAAAAACTTTCGGGTACATCACCTCCACCGTGAAACCCGGGTGGGAAGGCACTGACGTCTTCGGCCGGTTGGGCGGACACCGCAAACTACCGGTGCAAATCAACACCGATGTCAACGGCGCGGCACTCGCCGAGGGACGCTGGGGCGCGGCGCGCGGACTGGATGATTTTGCATACATTACGGTGGGCACCGGCATCGGTGTTGGGTTGATTGTGTCCGGGCGACCCGTGTTCGGTTGCAATCACACGGAGCTGGGCCATATCCGCATCGCCCGTCTCGCCGGCGATATATGGCCCGGCATCTGTCAGTTTCATGGGGATTGCCTGGAAGGGCTCGCCTCCGGTCCCGCTATTGGCGCGCGCGCGGGCATGCCGGGAGGCGACGTTCCGGCCGACAGCCCGGTGTGGGAGCCTGTCACCCACGCACTGGGACAGTTGCTCCATACCATGCTGCTGGCAACCGCGCCGAAGCGAATTCTGATAGGCGGCGGTGTTGTTGGAGGCCGTCCCGAGCTGCTGACGCGAATTCGGGCCCAGTTTGTCAAGAGCCTGAACGGTTACCTGGATCTCGAGGACTTGACGGGCTCAGTTGATCGCTACGTCGTGTCTCCGGGCCTCGGAGCCCTCGCCGGCCCCCTGGGCGCCCTGGCCGTGGCCGCGGATGCCGCCTCTGTCGCAAACAAACGGACCGGTTGCTGATAGGATGCGCGCATTCCCCTGGCATACACATAGGAGCATGCATGCGTCTGGATGCGGTATCGGTTGGTCGTGATCCACCCAATGAAGTGAACGTGGTGGTGGAAGTTCCTGTTGGCGGCGAGCCGATCAAGTACGAGATGGACAAGGCCTCCGGCGCCCTCATTGTCGATCGCTTTCTGTATACCGCCATGCGATATCCGGGCAACTACGGCTTCATCCCGCACACCCTGTCGGATGATGGCGACCCATGTGACGTTCTCGTTACCAACCAGCGCGGTGTCATTCCGGGAGCGGTCCTGGCGGTCCGTCCGGTCGGTGTGTTGAAAATGCAGGACGAAGCCGGTGGGGATGAAAAGATCATTGCCGTGCCGGTACCACGCCTGACACGCCGTTATGAGAAGGTTCACAACTACACGGACCTGCCCGAGATCACCGTCAAACAGGTGCAGCACTTCTTCGAGCACTACAAGGACCTCGAGTCCAGCAAGTGGGTGAAGGTGACGGGTTGGGGTGACGCCGCGGAAGCCCGCAGCTATATTGAGCACGCAATCGAGCGGGCCAGACAGGCCAAGGCCGCTGCCAACAAGACCTGACAAAGGTTACAGCTGTAACCATACAGCGTTCTTACAGACTCACAACTGTGATGTTGGGGCAAAGGGGGCCGTTTCAATACCCCTAAATGAGTACCGCGGGGGACTCTCCTGAAATGTGGCGGCGCGGCGTGGAATTCGTAGACTACGCCGCGCTAACTAACGGAGAGAAATTCATGGATACCCTTGTTGCACTCGAAATCGGCGCCACCGCGGTGCTGTTGGTTGCTCACCTCGTGATCGTCGTACGTAACCGCTTCAGCTCGCGCGCTTAACCGCCTCGATCAGTCGCTCAACGCCATTCGCGCGCTGAGTTGACTCGCGTACCGCCCTGGTACGCAACAATCGTGGGCTGGCATCGCGATCCGCCGATCAGGCCCCAATACCGCACGCATCGACTCCGCACCACCTCCGAGCCAGGCACGTACAGCCGGCGGCGAGAGGACGGGCGGGCATGCGGCGCGGGTGGCCGTTCGGGGTTGGCTGGTTGCGCTACCGGTGACATAATCCTGCATCGTCCGCCGGAGCGCCGTTCAATGAGACCATTGTTCGTGTTGGTGGCCTGGTTTTTACTTTTGATCCTCTGCTGGCCCGTCGCCGTCCTGGCACTGGTCCTGTGGCCACTGATGTGGCTCATTTCACTGCCGTTCCGGATAGTAGGCATCACATTCGAAGCCTTGTTCGCGTTTCTACGCGCCATTCTGCTGCTACCCGCGCGACTGCTGGGTCACCGCGGCGTCTGAGCGCAGGTAGGAAGGGCCGGCGGTCTCTAGGAGCCTGTCTGGCTCCTAGAACGGACCGTCGACCTGGAACATCGCGCGGATGGTCCACTTCGCGATGAGGTAGATCAGCGCGACCTGGGCCGCAAAAATCAAATAGCCTGCCACCGTCAGGCCGATCTGCGCGCGCCGCGTCGGAGCGGTCACGATCCTGGCGCTGACGAGCGCATGGGTGAGACCGCGGACACCCGCGTAGGACAGATGGCCGAGGACGGCGCCTGCCGCGAACATCCCCACTACGAAGAACACCGGCGTCTGCCAGGAAAACAATCTCGCTTCGGGCTCGGTGTTATAGAGCAGAGTCCCGGCGACGATCCAGACAATGGCCGCGAAAGTGCCATGGCTCGACTTCATCGTGTCATCAATATCAACGGGTAGCCTGTTTCGAACCTTCAGTCTAAGCGGTTTTTGTGTCCGATGGGCACATCCTGACCGAAAAGCAGCTCAGGCAGCCGCGCCATGTCAGTGAAGGTGTCGGCCGCTCCAGCGGCGCGCAACAGCCGCGCCGGCGTATGAGCACTGTATCCATACACCCGCATCCCCGCGGTGACACCGGCACGAACGCCCGCCGGACTATCTTCGATTACCGCACAGCGCGCAGGTTCCACACCGCACTTCGCCGCCGCGTACAAAAAGATATCGGGCGCCGGCTTGCCATTGGCCACCTCGGTGGCACTGAACAGTCTGTTGCGGAACCGGGGCAGCAGCCCCGTCGCCCCGAGCGTGGTGGTCATTTTCTCGTGGCCGCCGCTCGAAGCCACGCAGCAGGCCACCGGCAGCGAGTCGAGCACCGCTTCGACCCCCGTAACGGCCTTCACCTGCTCGCGCAGCGCCGCCAGTGAGCGCAGTTGAAATTCGTCGCGAAAGGCGGCCGGCACGTCGTGGCCCAACATGCGGCCGATCTCGTGCCAGCAGTGTTGCATGGAGCGGCCCACGAAGTGCTCAAACAGATAGTCGATGGTGAGAGGCAGGCCGATATCCTGCAGCATTTGGGCAAATACCCGGTTGGTGATCAGCTCACTGTCAACCAGCACGCCGTCGCAATCGAAAATGACCAGTTGCACCTGCGCGGACGGAACGCAAGCCCGGCCCGAGTGTTTCATTCTCATGGCAGACTCATCCGATACCCCTACTCCATCACTTCTCGCCCATGGCGCGGAGCAACTCAGCCTCGTCACCGTGGAAACCTATAACGCGGAGCTGCGTACCTCCGACGGGTTCATTGGTGATCGTGCCAGCAAGCGCGCGTTTCAGACCATTCTGGACGAGTGGCGCGAGCGCATGCGCAAGGCGGGCGAGGACCCCCTCGGGGACGCGCCCAGCGACGAGCTGAGCAAGAAACAGCTCGACAAGCTGCTCGTCGACGGCGATCCGCAAGCGGCCGGCGTGATTCACGGCGCCATCGAGGAGTTTGCGCAGGAATTCGCCACCGTGGTGCGCCGACTGCTGCGCCTCAAGTGTTGGAAGGATACCGAAAGAATCGTCGTAGGTGGTGGCTTGCGCCAGAGTCGCATCGGAGAGCTCGCCATCGGACGCACCGCGGTCATCCTCAAGGGCAACGGCCAGGACATCGAGCTGAAGCCCATCCACAACGATCCAGACCATGCGGGGCTCATCGGCAGCGTGCAACTGGTACCCGCGTGGACCCTGGCCGGCCACGACAGCATTCTCGCTGTTGATATCGGCGGCAGTAACATCAGGGCCGGCATCGTGGAGCTGCGCACGAAGAAAAAGGCTGACTTCTCCGAAGCGCAGGTGAGCCGCTTCGAGCTGTGGCGGCATGCCGAGGACAATCCGAAGCGCGAGGCTGCGGTGGAGCGGCTGCTGGAGATGCTGAAGGATCTCATCAAGCGTGCCGGCAAGGACGGTCTCGAGCTCGCGCCTTTCGTCGGCATCGGTTGCCCGGGTGTCATCGAAGCGGACGGCTCGATCGACCGCGGCGGTCAGAACCTGCCCGGCAACTGGGAGCACAAGAGCTTCAATCTCCCACACCTGGTGCGCGAGGCCATTCCGCGCATCGGCGATCATGACACCGTCGTGGTCATGCACAACGACGCGGTCGTGCAGGGCCTGAGCGAGCTGCCCTTCATGCAGGATGTCGATCACTGGGGCGTGCTGACAATCGGCACCGGGTTGGGCAATGCCTGCTTCACCAATCGCAAGTCCGCGAAGGAATCGGGCCGGTCGAAGGAATCGAACCGCAAGTAGCGTCGGGCCAAGCTAGAATCGGCAGGCGAAAAATGCCGGAGACTGTCTGATGACCGACGCAGGTGCGGCGCTCGCCGCTTTTCCCATTACGCGCAAGTGGCCGGCGCAACACCCGGATCGCATCCAGCTCTACTCGCTGCCCACGCCGAACGGCGTGAAGGCCGGCATCATGCTGGAGGAAACCGGCCTGCCCTACGAGCCGCATCTCGTCAGCTTCGACACCAACGATCAGTTGTCTTCCGAGTTCCACTCGCTGAATCCCAACAACAAGATTCCCGCGATCATCGATCCCAACGGCCCGGACGGCCGGCCCCTCGGACTGTTTGAATCCGGTGCCATTCTCATGTACCTCGCGGAAAAGACCGGCCGCTTCATGCTGCCCACCGCCGCGGGACGCTATGAGAGCCTGCAGTGGCTCATGTGGCAGATGGGCGGAGTCGGCCCGATGTTTGGCCAGGTTGGCTTCTTCCACAAGTTCGCCGGCAAGGACTACGAAGACAAGCGGCCACGGGACCGTTATGTTGGTGAGGCCAGGCGCCTGCTGAAGGTTCTGGACGAGCGCCTGGAGGGGCGCGCGTGGGTGATGGGCGAGCTCTACACCATCGTGGACATGGCCATTTTCCCCTGGGTGCGCAACCTCATCGGCTTCTACGGTGCCGCATCCCTGGTGCAGATCGAGCAGTTTCCCAATGTAACCCGGGTTCTCGAGACCTTCGTGGCCCGTCCGGCCGTCATCCGGGGACTGGACGTCCCCAAGCGCGCCTGATGAGCCCGAACGACCCACTGCACAACGTGGGCGCCCGGCACGCGATGAACTCAGGACTCATGACAGATATAGGCAAGGAAGCCAGCCACACGCGTTCCGGGAGCCTTCATGTCGAGACAATGCCGAAATCCGGCCAGCAGCGCCCGGGGCGCGGGGAGCGCGTTCTCCCGGCCCCCGCCGTGCCGCGCCCCGGCCGACGCTGCAATTGCAATTTGCACATTGCATGGGCTCAATACATTCAGGGCGCCAATCGCGTCTCTGACCGGCAAATTGACGCGTCATGAGCAACGACCGAATCGAGGAACGTATCGAAGGCGATGCATCACGAAGGCTCGAAGTGCCGCTCGGCACCCCCAACGGGACTCCGCCGCGGGGCGCCCCACTTTCGCAGGCGGCCGTCGCAGCTCTCATCGAGCAGAACTACGTAGGCCTGCGCCTGCTCGTGGCACGCCGTTGCCATGATCCGAACGTGGCTGCCGATCTGCTCAACGAGGCCGTCGTGACCACCTGGACCAAATGGCAGGCGGGAAAGATCGAGCGTCCCGAACAGATTGCCGGCTATGTGCTGCAGGTCACGATGAACCTGTTGCGCAACCATCGTAGAGCGATTGCCGAGCGGCCCGAGCGGCGTGCCGATGCCGCCAAACTCCAGGAGCTGGCCATAGACGGCGAGCCGGGCGACGAGACCATTGAGCGGGAAATTGCCGTGCAGGTGAAGAAGGTCATCCGTGAGATGTCCTCGCCCCGGGACCGCGCCATCCTGGTGAGGTTCTACCTGGATGAAGACGAGAAAGAGACCATCTGCCGTGACATGGGGTTGAGCCCCCTGCAGTTCGACAAGATTCTCCACCGGGCCCGCGGGCGGCTGCGCAAGCTGCTCGAGGCCGGTGGCCTGGGGCGCAATGAGCTGTTGTGCCTGTTGCCTTTTCTTTGAACCCCCACACCCACCGCAAAGCCACGCCTCATTGCCATGAACACCCAGAGCCTCATCGACGATCCCACGAGAGCCAGCCGCTACCTGGCGGGCCAACTCTCGGACGCGGAATGCGAGGTCTATGAAGCCCACTTCGCCGCGAATCCCGAAGCTCTCGCGGAGCTCGAAGCCACGGCACGGCTCAAGATCGGGTTGCAACGCCTGCGCCGCACCGGTGAGCTCTCGGAGCTCCTGGCCGGCTCCGGCTCGCGCGCTCCCAACCGAACGTGGATGTTGGCCATGGCAGCGGGCGTCGCAGCCGCGGTCATCGGTATCAGCGTCTGGTTCCCACCCACTGGGAGCGTCACATCGCCCATGCTGGGCTCGACGGCGAGTGTGTTCAAGGATCACAGCGGTCACGGTCTGTCAGTCTCGACAACTGCGCCGTTGTTTCGGACCCGCGCGGAAAAATACGATGCGGTGATCGAGTTGCCGGCCACCCGCGGCGCCATCCGCCTCCGGGTGTTACCTTCGAATCCCGCGGAGACTGCCCGTTACCAGGCGTCCCTGGCCCGTCTCCAGGATGACAACACGGCGGCGAAAGGTGTAACCATCGCCGGCCTGCGGCCCAGCAGCGATGATGGGTTCGTCGATGTGTTCGCCGACAGCTCGCTCCTGACACCGGGGCGCTATCAGCTCATACTGACACGCGAAAGCGGCGGCGCGGGCAGCAGTGAAAGCGACACCTTCGTCATCAAGGTGACCGGCTCTCACTAACGGGTGACTTCGCAATCTGCGCTGACCGGTGAGACCCAAGGGCCGACACCCGCGGGATGCGATACTGACGGACGTGGCAACAGAACTGATATCTGAGGCCTGCAATCGTCCGCGAGGCAGCGCACCAGACCGCAGCCACCGGCGCGCATGGAAAATCGAGTGAATCGCTTGTTGAACTGTTTGAGGCATCAACTCACGCGGGTGCTGCAACTCGCGGGCGCGCTGCTGTGTGTCAGCACTGCATTTGCCTCCAACTGCGATCCGAGCCTCGCCGCGGCTCCGGCGGTGTATCAGGTCGCCGTCCAGATCCGCGGCCAGAATCCGGTCCGCAACACATTCACGGTCGGCGCCAACACCGACCTGCTCGTTTTTGCTCAGGAACGCGGCGCGGACATCACGCTCGAAGTTCTGGACTCCTCCGGACAGCCGCTCGGACGCGGCGACAACCCGATCCGCCGTACCGGAGTGCAGCGTGTTGCGTTACCGGCTCATCCAGGTCAACGCTTCTACATCGCGGTGACCGGGAAGGACCACGCGGACTCCAAAGGCGCGGTGGATGTACGTGTCGTCGACCTGCAGACGGTGACGGATGCAGCCTGTCTGGAGGCGCAGAAGCTCATGGCGGGCGCCGATGCGGCGTACGCCGCAGGCCAGGCGGTCACCCGCGCCGTTGCCGGAAAATCTCAGTCCACGAGCTCCGATCAGGCCTACCAGGAAGCCGCCGCGGGCTATCAGAAGGCGGCCGCGCGGCTCGGGAACGCATCCGACGCGGCCCTGCGCGCCCAGGCTGAGCTGGCACGCGCCACCCTTCTCAACATGGATGTTGATAACTTCGTGGAGGCCAGGGAATGGGCCTCGAAGGCCGCACAATCGTACGCAGCCCTTCACGATGACTATGGCCGGGCCCGCGCACAGGCCATCGAGAGCTCCGCCTCCCTCGACCTGGCGGTCACCGCGCGCCGCGCCGGCACGACCGACGCGACGAAGCAGGCGAGCGCCATGCTGTCGCAGGCACGGGACCAACTGAGCGCCGTGGCGGCATTCCATGCCCGGCGGCACGAGCTCTACGACCAGGCGCAGGCCCAGAACAACATCGGCATCGCGTTTTATTTCGCGGGCCGCTACGACGAAGCGATCCGCGCCTATCACAAATCACTGCCCCTGTATGAAAGCCTGCACGAGCGGGCCGGTCAGGCCCAGGTCCTGCAGAACGCAGCTCTGGTGGAATGGGAGCTGGGCCGCATGTCGGCCTCGCAGCCGGATTTCAACAAGGCACTGACTCTCATCAAGCGCGATGAGGAGCCGCAGTTGTACTCGGCCGTTTTGACCAACAGTGCGCTGGTGAACAAGGCCATGGGGAACGACGATCTCGCCCTGCGGCAGTTGAGCGAATCGCTGCAGATCGCGCGCCAGATCCAGGACACCAATCTGCAGTCGGTGGATTTCCACAACATCGCATCCGTCTACGCCACTCTCGGCGATCAGACACGCGCGCTCGACTTCTTCCGCCAGGCACTCACCCTTGCAACCAGCGCACACAACACGCGTGGCCGCACGGCGTCCATGCGGGCTATTGCCAACATCCTGCGGCAGCAGGGACAGGCGGCGGATGCTTTGAACATGGACCGGGAAGCGCTGTCGCTGGCGGTCACCCCTTTGGGCAAGACCCGCATCAACCTGCAGATTGTCCGGGACCTGATCGAGTTGGGCCGTGCCCCGGAGGCGCAACAGTCTCTCGACACCATTCTCGGTCAGAACGCCGCGAGTGACGAGGTTGACCGTGCACGGGGGCTCGTGGAGCGCGCTCGTATCCGTGGCTCCGCCGGCGACACTCAGGCCGCCACGGCAGACCTGCAGGCGGCACTGAAGACATTCAAAGCCTACGAGCTGCCCACTGACGAATTCCAGGTGTGGCTGTTGCTCGCGGAGCTGGAGCATCGGCGCGGCGCGCTACCGGAGGCCTTCACGGCAATCGACCAGGCCCTCGCGCTGGCGGAGGAAGTGCGTCTGCAGAGCGCCAACCCGGAGCTGCGCTCGACGCTGTTACAACCCCTGCGGCCGGCTTTCGACCTCAAGATTTCGATGTTGTTTGATCAATATCGCGCCGCTCAGGGGCGGGCCGTGGAACAGGCAACCCTCGCGCAGCGCGCGTTGGAGACCGCGGAACAGGCCCGCGCGCGGGCGCAGGCGGACTTTCAGTCACTGGATCTGACGGCACCCGGTCTCGATCCGAAGTTGTTGGCCCGGCGCCAGGCACTGTTCCACGAGCTGGCTGCACGGCGTTTCCGGCTCGAGGCCCGGCTCGATCGCACGGGCACCGCCGACACCCAGAGCCAGGCGATCCGTTCCGACATCGCGAGCCTGCGGCAGGAGCTGGATCAGATCGATGCGCGCATCGGAGCCGCCTCGCTGGCGCAGATGAAACGGCACCCGAGCTCAAAACGCGCCGGGTCCCTGCCGCTGGGGGACATTCCCGCGGATGTGGCCGTCATCGAGTACTGGCTGGGAGGCAAAGACTCCTTCGCCTGGGTCGTCACGCAACAGGGGATCACCATGACCCCGATAGGCCCGAGCGCCGTCATCAACACCGAAGCCAATGCCCTGCATACGGCATTGCGTGGATTCGGCACGGTCTCCAGGGCGGAGCGGCTGGCCGATGGTGAACGGCTCTACGAGCGGATACTGCGGCCGATCGAGACACAGATAACCAACCGGCACACGTTGGTTTTTGCGCCGGACGGCGCCCTGCACTACGTTCCGTTCGCGACCCTGCGCAGCTCTCGGGACGGCCGCAAAGTATTTCTCGTGGAGAAGTACGACCTCGCCGTGACCCCGTCCATTCAGATGTTCCTGCAGCCCGCCGCGCCCCCACCGGGCCCGGTCACTTCGCAGCAGATGTTGCTGGTCGATGATCCCGTCTACGACCCGGGTGACCCGCGAGTGCGAAATCCGTCCGGCACCGCGCCTGACAACCTGGATCCGGCGACGGCGGTCGCGTTGGTCCGCGGCGGAGACCAACATCTCCCGCGCCTGCCAGGGGCGGCCCGGGAAGCCACGGCAATTGCGGCACTGATGCCACCCGGCAGCGTCGATCGACTCGATGGCTTCGCGGCGAACCGCGATCGCTTTTTAACCTCCTCGCTCGATCACTACCGGCTGATACACGTCGCCTCGCATGCGACGACCGACCCGGAGGTCCCGCAAGCCTCCGCTCTCATCCTGAGCACGGTGGATGGCTCGGGCAAGGAAATCGACGGACGTGTCTATGCGGCCGACTTCATGGGAGTTCGATTGCACGCCGACACCGTCGTGCTCAGCGCCTGCGATACCGCTTTGGGCAAGAGCGTCGCCGGCGAGGGGCTCATCGGTCTGCAGTACATCGTGCTCGCCCGGGGCGCACGCTCGGTTGTGTCATCACTCTGGCCCGCGATGGACCAGGTGACGGCTCATCTGATGGTGAAGTTCTATACGAGATTATTACAACAACATGCGACCGTGATCGCGGCCTGGAGTGCCGCCAGCCGCGAAACCCTGACCGGACAATATCCGGATCCGGGTACGTGGGGCGCCTTCATGTTGACACTGAGTCACCTCGAAGACGTCAACTCCAACATAAAACAAAGTTCGCAACAACAGACCAGGAAAGAGGACGACAGTCATGAGCACAAACGATGAAGGGATATGGAATGGCAACTGGCAGATCGTGAGAGCGGATCTCGATCTGTCGCACGTGTTCGCTCCCCAGGACACCATTTCCTTTGCCAGGAACGGCAGCGGCTACCAGGTCGCCTACAACGGCTCGGCACCGGATGCCAAATGTTTCAACAACGCCGTCCTGAGCGCTGTCGAGGGCGACCTGCCCAGCTTCGGGAAATTTCACAAGGGCCGGCTGCCGCTGTTTTCCGAGGATCACAAGGACCGCTACCGGGACCTCGCCGACAAGCTCGAGGAGTTTGCGCAGGAGAACCCATCGGTGCAGCGTCTCGAGGGAACCATTCAGATTCCCTGCCACCGTTATTCCCACCAGGTGCAGAAGAGCGCGGCGGACCACGACGTGCGCATGATGTCCACGAAGATCCGCGTGTATCAATTTCCGGATGCCGTGGAGAACGGCAAACGACTTCTGATGATCTACAAGCCGCTGGACCCGTCGTGTGCCTCCAACGGCAACGGCACCGTGTTGGGCTACGACTGATGTAGCGTAAACCGCCGGGTTGGAACGAAGGAGCATCTCATGCGTCATGCAATCCTCTTTTCGGGCATGTCGTTCAAGCGGCACGTAAATGGCCTGGAGTTTTGTTACCGCACGCTCGTGGACCAACTCGGCTTCGCCGCAGACGCCATTCACGTACTCAATTACGACGGCTCGCTGCGCTGTTTCGGCGGGACGGAAGAAGAAGCTGTCGGCGTATGGCCGGGGGACGGCACCGACTACCGGATGGTGGTCGGCGCCGAGGGCAACCGCCGATCATTCCAACAGGCGTTGCGCACGGTCGGCGCACGACTGCAGCCCGATGATCAGTTATTTATCAACATCACCGGCCACGGGGGTCATCGCGGCGATGAGGATGGCCCGGATCTGCTCACCTACCCTTTCTGCAGGCGCTACCGGCGCGATGAATTCCGCGCCGATCTCGCGCTGCTGCCGGCTCACCGCTCGCTCGTAGTCCTGATGGCTCAATGCTTCTCCGGCGGGTTCATTCCGGCGGTACTGGCCGCGAGCCCCGCGCGGCAGACCTACATTGCGACGGCAACCACCGAAAAGCTTCAGTCTTTTGTGAGCTTTCACGATGGGAACTGGGACTCGTTCCAGCGCAACTGGGTCGCCGGAATTGCCGGGCACACGGTCCATGAGGCCTTTCAGTACGCGACCCGCCCCGACATCGTGAACCCGTATGACTCGCCCCAATTCGCCGCTCGTCCCACCTGCGCCACCGAGGCGACCCTGATGGACTGAGGTTGCGCGGCTTCCATTTCTTCACTATTGTGGAAGTTATGAGGAAGCGCGATTACCTGAGCCAGCTCGAGCTGATGGTGCTGCTGGCGGTCATGAGCTCGGGACGGGATGCCTATGGCGTGCTCATCTCGCGGAATATTGCCGAGAAAGGCGGCCGGGACATCGCGCTGGCCAGCGTCTATGCCACCCTGGAGCGGCTGGAGCGCAAGGGCCTGGTGAAATCGGCCCTGGGAGAGCCTACGGCTGAACGAGGTGGCAAAGCGCGGACCTACTTTACTGCCACCGCGGCCGGTATCCAGGAGGCCCGGGAGGCTCATGCGACGCTCCTCAGGCTCAGCGCGGACCTCCCGGCCTTGAAAGGAGGCGTGGTATGACGACCCGCATCCCACCGCGGCTCGCCACCTGGCTGCTGACCCATCTCGGTCCGGCCTTTCGGCGGGATTCCCTCGTGGGCGATCTCCTCGAAGAGTACCAGCGGGACCGAACCCGCGGCTGGTACTGGCGCCAGACAGGAGCGGCCCTCCTCATCAGTGTCTCCCGGCTGTTCCGCGTGCGCTTGCCAAAGCTCGTGTTGAATGCGGTGCTCCGTGTGCTCATTGAGATGGGCATCATCCTGGGCGGCATTGCTCTCGCGGAAAGCAACGTTCCCCGGCCTCACATTTCCCCACCACCGCACCTCGAACAGACACGGTGATGAACTTGGACTATTCAGCCATCCTGCTGGCGATTCTGGCGGCCTGCGGCCTCATCCTGCTGGCGGATCAGTTCGTCCTGAAGCCGCGGCGCTTCGCGACGGCCGCGGGCACGGCGCCCGCCGTCACGTCGGTGGTGAGCCTGGCGCGCACGGTCTTTCCCGTGTTGCTGATTGTTTTGTTGTTCCGTTCCTTCCTGTTCGAGCCGTTCCGCATTCCGTCCGCCTCCATGATGCCGGGGCTCGAGGATGGCGACTTCATTCTGGTCAACAAATTCAACTATGGCCTGCGGCTGCCGGTACTCAACACCAAGATCCTCTCGACATGGGCCCCCCGGCGCGGTGATGTCATCGTATTCCGCTCCACGTCCGGGCCACCGATCAATCTCATCAAACGTCTCATCGGGCTGCCGGGTGATCACATCGTCGTGCGCAACAACCGTCTGACCATCAACGGCGCTCCCGTGGCGCTGGCGCCCGATGGCCGATACGAAGGCGGCTTCGGATTTACCGGCGCGCCGTTGGAAACGGAAACGTTCGGCACCGACGCGCACGTCATCATGCTGGCGCAGAACCGTTATGCGGCCGACTTTGATGGCGTCGTACCGGCGGGTCATTACTTCTTCATGGGCGATAATCGCAACGACAGCGAGGACAGCCGGTTCGAGCAGGTGGGCTACGTGCCCGAAGACCACCTGGTGGGTCATGCCATCCGCATCTGGATGAACTGGCGGATTCCGGGCTGGCCGCACCTGGGAAGAATCGGCACGCCCATACGGTGACCTGTTCCTTCAGGCACGGCTCCAGGTAGCAGCGGCCCACTGCCCAGCTTGTCAGCTCCCGTTCAGGTTCCCCCTTACCCTAACAACAACATCCGTTCCAACTCCCCCAACACGAAGGTGACGGCGGGCGTGGCTGTAGGACAAACGGAAGCGGGAACTTCCGTAAACCCTGAATCGCAAAGCGTCTACGAATGGCGACAAAGGTGCCCAACACCCTTGTTTTCGGCCACTTTTTGCGCATTGCGCCAACGAGCGCATCTCAGCCGGAACCTGAGGCAGGCACCAACATTGCAACTGCAGCATTATGACCGTGGAGGTTTGCATGAAACACCCGTTGCCGCAGCGCCCCTTGAGGTTCGCAACAGCGCAGGCGTACGATGCCACGCTACGGGGTTCAGGAAGGTTTTGGGTGGAACGGTCGGCAGAAGAATATTCATTAGAGCAGCCGATCGGGGCATCCCATGCGCGCGGGCGTGCCTCGGATGCGGTTGCCGACACCGCGGATACTGCCGATAGACCGTTCATTCACGAAGAAACCGGCACCGTCTGCACCAATCCGTTGCGTGACGAGCCGAGCCCGCTCGCCGTTGGCGCCGTCAAGCGCTTCGGCCTCGTTGGATTGGTGACAGTCGCCGTGGGCGCGGGCATCGCGCGTTGGTGGAATTCATTCAGCCAACGCGATCACTGATCCTCGCATCAGCAACAGGATCGGTATCTTTTACCACCTGTTGTAAGCTTTGACGCACCTGCAGCATTTGTTCGCGAGGGGCGTCGAAATTAAGTGTCCTATCTTCCCACCCGGCGGTTGACCGTACTCGCCCTCGATCCGAGCGTGCGCAGTGACGGCCGGATTATCCGCACCGAAATCGAGATTCCCAACGAGCCGCTCGTGGCCGGACCGCGCGGCCATCGCGTGTCCGTGGTCGACTACGACTCGAGCAACGATTCGCTGCGGACTCCCGGAAAAGTGCCTGCCGGTGATCCGTTCGCACTCCTGAGCGATGCCCAGCTGCTCGCGAGCCCCGACTTTCATGCGTTCATGACTTTCGGCGTCGTCATGAGGACCCTGGCCCGGTTTGAATTCGCGCTGGGCCGGCGCGTGAAATGGAGCTTCCACTCGCATCAGCTGCAGGTTTCTCCCCATGCGTTCGAGAAGGCCAACGCCTTCTATTCGGATGAGGCGCAGGGACTGTTCTTCGGATACTTTCCCAGCGCCGACGGCAAACAGGCGATCTACACGTGCCTGTCGCACGAGATCATCGCTCACGAGACCACTCATGCCCTCCTCGATGGGCTGCGGGAGCGATACACCGACGCATCCTCCCCGCAGCAGGCGGGATTCCACGAGGGCTTCGCGGACATTGTGGCGCTGTTGTCGATTCTCTGCGCCCCGTCGATCGTCGCCAGAGTCGTCGATCTCGGCCTACCCGCCGCGGAAGGAGGCGCAATCAACCGCGCCAACCTGTCAGTCACCGCCCTGAAAAAGTCCGGGCTGTTCGGATTGGCGCAGGAAATGGGCTCGGAGCTGGCCGGTGTCCACGGTCATGCGCTACGGCGCTCCATCTCACTTCCACCCAAAAAGACCTACCTCAGGGCTGCTTCGGAGGCCCACACGTGCGGCGAGGTGTTGGTGGCAGCCGTGCTGAATGCATTTGTCACGGTATGGGTGGCCCGATTGAGGGCACTCGGCAACGAGTCGAAACTGGATCGCGCCCGGGCGGCCGAAGAAGGCGCAGAGCTGGCCGATCACCTTCTCAATGCCTGCATCCGGGCCATCGACTACTGTCCCCCGACAGATATCGAGTTTGGCGATTTCGCGAGCGCGCTCCTCACGGTCGATGCCGAGCTCAATCCCGCGGACAGCAGGTACGATCTGCGCTCACAACTGCTGAGCGCGTTCGCCGATTACGGCATCGAGCCCGCTTGCGCGGGCGAGCCGGGCCGGCAGCGGGGATCGTGGAATCCACCGCCACCTGAATCAACATTCGTTTACAACAGGACTCATTTCGAAAGCCTGCGCTCGGACCCCGATGAGTTGTTTCGTTTTCTGTGGGAAAACCGCGAAAGCTTCCGCCTCCACGACGGAGCGCACACACGTGTGCTGTCGGTCCGTCCCTGCATGAGAATGGGCCGCGACGGATTCATCCTGAGGGAAACCGTCGTCGAATATCACCAGACTTTGAAGCTCTTCGCGCGCGAGTTGCATACCCTCGGGATCGAAAAGCCGGAGAGCATGCCGGATGACACCTCTGTGACGCTCTATGGCGGCAACGCTGTCATCTTCGATGAGTACGGCCACGTTAAATACAACATCGGCAAGTCCATTCTGGATGCCAAACGGCAGAGCGCCCGGGTGGCCTACCTCTGGAAACAGGGAGCATTCCAGCCGGGAGCCTCCAAGGCCCGTGGCTTTGCCCGACTGCACCAGCGACGATCGGACATCGGCCAACGGCCGCCATTGGATCGCAAGGTGAAGACCGCACTCCCCAAAGTCAGCCGTGGGAAGGAACCGCCCGCCGATGTACGGTGGTTTATCAGTCAGTCGCGTCAAATCCGTGACGAGGCGCAGGCCGACGCTGACGACAGGGGTCCCGGCCAGCGTTAAACTGGCCGCATGCAGTACGTCGAAATCGACCCGCACACTGGAGTCGTGAGCTGGGACGCCTATTTCGAGTATCTCAGCGCAGCCCGCGGGGATTTTCCGCCTGAGCTGTTCGCCTACGCCGCGAACCGCGAGCACTATTCACCGGAAGGCAGAAATTCCCTGCAGGGTGCGTGGCTCATTGGCGTTCAGCTGGGTTATCGCGCGCAGGATGTCGTGCTCGCCTTCCTCAGTGCCTGGCACGACCGCAAGCATGTGTTGACTTACGTCGGCGTGGAGACCTACACGCTCAACATCGAGGTGGATTACAGCGCCGGCAACCGCGATCTGGTCGCGCACGAATTTCGGGCCGAGGACGGGCTGGTGACGCATGAAATTGCCTTCCGCACCGGCAAGACCCTTCGGGTCACCTGCCGTGATGTGATCCCGGCGACGGATATGCTCAGTTGAATGTCACATGGCCGTGGGCTGTCTCGTCAGACGTCAATGAACGAGCAACTGAACCTGGACGCCGCGGCGGTTTTTGATCCGCTGCGCCCTAAGCTGATCCGTGCCGCTTACCGGATGCTCGGTTCGCTGGCGGATTCGGAGGACGTGGTACAGGATGCGTTTATGCGGTGGCTCGGTACCGACCGGGACGCAGTGCGAGAGCCTGAAGCCTTCCTGCGGCGCGTGGTGACGAGGCTCTGCCTCGACTTCCTGAAATCGGCGCGCAATCAACGCGAGACCTACGTGGGCACCTGGTTGCCCGAGCCCATCGTCGAGGCCGATGAGCAGGCCGATGAACAGACAATAGATGACGTCACGATGCCGCTGATGTTGGCTCTCGAGCGCCTGTCACCGCTCGAGCGCGCGGCGTTTCTGCTGCACGATGTATTTGGTGTCGAGTTCGAGGAGATCGGCGAAACGATCGGGCGTGAGGCGGCGGCCTGCCGGCAGCTGGCCAGGCGGGCGCGCAATCAGGTGCGGGCGGCGCGGCCTCGCTTCCCGGTGCCGAAGGAGCACGGGCTCAGGATCGCAGAGGCGTTCTTCACAGCCTCGCGGCGGGGAGAAATGCAGGATCTGCGGTCGTTGCTGGCGCGGGATGTTGCAATTTATTCGGATGGCGGGGGTAAGCGTCCCGCGGCCACGAAGCCGATCATCGGCATCGAGCGGGTCTTACGCGCGCATATCGGGCTGGCACGGATGTTTGCCAAGGGGCCGTCCCAGATGCTGCGTTACGGGCTCATCAACGGCCTGCCGGGGTTTGTCACCCGCGAAGCCGACAACGAGCTGCAGACGACGGCATTGCAGATCGAGGATGGGCGGATCGTGGCGATCTACATCATGCGCAATCCCGACAAGCTGCGGCGGATTCACTGAGCCACTGGCTTGCACTGTACTGCCGAAGTGGCCCTTTGGAGGCGTTTGGCGGCCTCCTAGGATGCGGCCAACCCTGAAGCCGCAAGGTGGTGCAATGAAACGGATGCGACTGGCCTTTCTGACGAAGACCCTGCTGGCGATGACCGTGCTGTCCTCGAGCCTGTTGGCCGGCCCTGCCCCGCAGCACGACGGCAGCCACGATTTCGATTTTCTCATCGGGGACTGGAAGGCGCACGTGCGGCGCCTGCCCGAACGCCTCGTGGGCTCCAACCAATGGATCGAGTACGACGGTATCTCGAACCACAAGAAGCTCCTCGACAGCAATTCGAACTTCGAGGAGTTCGAGGTGTGGAGCGCCGACAAGAGTCAGCACCTGAAGGCCCAGACCCTGCGCCTGTACGACCCGGAGTCCCGCCAGTGGCGCATCTACCTGGTCGATGTGGACAAGGGCACCCTGGGCCTGCCCCCCGTCGTCGGGCAGTTCAAGGGGAAGGTGGGCGAGTTCTACGACCAGGAGGAATGGAAGGGCCGCGCCATCATCGTACGCTATCAGTGGACTGACATCTCGCCGCACGCGGCGAAAATGGAGCAGGCGTTCTCCACCGACGGCGGCCGCAGTTGGGAGGTCAACTGGATCTGCGAGCTCTCGCGTTAGGAGCCTGTCTGACTAATGGGCGCCGTCGCGAGGCCGGCCCGCAGCAGGCGAACATTAGTCAGACAGGCTCCCACCATGCGATGAAACACGGCTCCATAACAGTGACTCGAGGGGGAGTCACTGTTATCGGCCATGCAACCTTCCGGCGAACGGCAAACTCTGAATGAAGTCCTGGTCGCGGAGTTGCGGTGCTTGCGCCCGCAACTGTCGCGCGACACACCTGCTGCAACGTATCAATCCACCGAAGCCGAGCGGGCCCGGGATCTCAGGGAAATCTACGCATTCATCGACGGTTTCGGCGCGGAGCACGGCAAGCTGTCAGCGTTGTGTTTGTCAGGTGGCGGCATCCGCAGCGCGACATTCAACCTCGGTGTCATCCAGACGCTGGCCCGGATCGGCCTGCTGGGAAAGTTTGACTACCTCTCCAGTGTCTCGGGGGGTGGGTACATTGCCGCCTGGCTGCGGGCCTGGATGCATCGGCGGGGTGTCGATGAGGTGGTCCGGGAGCTGGGCCAGGGCGCCCGAGGTTCCGACCCACTCAACATAGAGCCCAAGCCGCTGGTCAACCTGCGCGAGTACAGCAACTACCTGACACCCGCCGTCGGCCTGTTTTCCGGTGACACCTGGTCGGCCGCCGCCACGATCGCCCGGAACCTGCTGCTCAATTGGCTGGTCCTGCTGCCGCTGCTGGCCGCCGTCGTGGGCGTTCCCCTCCTGTTCCTTCAGGTCATCCGCACATCCGGGATCGCGAAGCTGTGGCCACTGTGGCTCGGCCTGGCCGTGCTCACGGAGATCTGTGCGAGCGTGTTGATCTATCGGGCGCGCCGCCTGGCGAAGGACCCGGCCCTGAAGCAGAGCTATTTTCTGCTGAGATGCGTGCTACCCGTGTGCCTGGCCGGCACATTTCTGTCGATTGCCGGAGTCGGACTCGACCCGCGCAACCTGACTCTGCCGCCGCTGTTGGGTTTCGGTCTGATCTGGTGCATCGCCGTGCCCATCCTGGGGTGGCTGATCGGTGAACGGCTGGCGGCCCGGGCGGCGAGCGAGAAGGTCCACGAAGTCACCCGGCAGGTGTCACTGCGGGTTGAATTCTTCGCGCTGCTGCTGTCCGGCGAGGTTGGCGCCACGCTGCTCGCAAAAACGACGCAGTGGTGGCTCCCCTTTCTCTACGATCATCCGGCCATATACGCCGTGCTGGTGCTCCCACTGTTGCTGGGCGAGTACCTGTTGGCCCGTGTCATCTTTGTGGGTTACGCGAGCCTCAATGACGAGATTTCCTACCAGGTCGCAGGCGTGCCCGGCATCCGCAGCCGGATTTCCCGCAATGACGCCGACCGGGAGTGGTGGTCGCGGCTGTCGGGCTGGGTGTTGCTGGTGATTGTGTGCTGGGTCGCCGTGACCGGTATCTGCCTCATCGGCTGCTATCTTCCCAACATCCTGTGGGACCTGTTCCGGGTGGCGACCCAGGAGGGCCGCGAGACCGTGAACTACGTGGTCAAACTGTCGGTCACCCTCATCGGCGCGGTCACCGGGACCATCGCGGCGTTCACCAGCAGCAGTCCGCGCACTCCCGCGGCCAGTGGGGCGAACCAGCCGCCGCCGCCCGGACTGAAGAAACTGATGGCAATCACCGGTCCCGTGTTTGTCATCTGCCTGATCATGGCGCTGTCATGGGCGCTGAAGGCGTTGGGGCGCGCCGTGACCGACGGTTTCGGCGTGGCCTTTCTCGGCGCTCGATCCAATCCGTTCGTGTTGCATTTCAATGAGTCGATCGCGAAGCAGTGCATTCCCTGGTACGCGACGGTCGAATTTCTCCTGATCCTGATCGCGCTGGTGGTCATTGGTGTGTTGGCCAGCCGGATCGTGAACGTCAACCGGTTCTCGCTGCATGGGATGTATCGGAACCGGCTGGTGCGTGCCTACCTGGGTGCTTCCAACCAGGCTGCCGGCGGAGCGGACCCGCGTATCCCGGATCCGTTCACGGGATTTGCGCTGAATGACAACTTCCCGCTGCACGAGTTGTGCTCGCCACCGGATGCCCCTGCCCCGACTACGCCGCCGCAGGTGCGGGCTCCGCTTTCGATCATCAACACCACGCTCAACCTGGTGAACGGCTCCAAGCTCGCCTGGCAGCAACGCAAGGCCGAATCCTTTTCCATGTCGCCGCTGTTCTGCGGGAGTTGGCTGGAAGGCTATCGCAGGTCCTCGTTATATGGCGGGCCCGGCGGCGTGACCGTCGGTACCGCGGTCACCATCTCGGGCGCGGCGGCCAACCCCAATATGGGTTATTCCTCCTCGCCGGTGCTGGGATTTCTCATGGCCATGTTCAATCTGCGGTTGGGCGCGTGGTTGGGCAATACCAACGACCATGGGAACGAGACGTATGCGCATCCCGGCCCGCGCTACTCGATCCAGACCCTGCTCGCTGAAATGTTCGGCCTGACCAACTCCGAAAGCCGCTATGTGAACCTTTCCGACGGGGGGCATTTCGACAACCTCGGGCTCTACGAGGTGGTGCTGCGACGCTGCCGCTACGTGCTGGTGAGCGATGCCGGCCAGGACGGCAGCTTCTCATTCGAGGACCTGGGCAATTCGATCCGCAAGATCCGCATCGATTTCGGAATCAACATTGTGTTTGAACGGATCCAGATCCTGCCGAACACCCCGGAAAAGGAAGGGTTGTGCTGCGCGACTGCCCGGATTCGATACAGTGATGTTGACGACACGCCCGCCGACCACGACGGGATGCTGGTGTACGTCAAGCCGACGATACGCGGGCGCGGCGCCCAGATGCCTTATGATATCTACAGCTACGCACGCGAATGCGGCGCATTCCCGCATGAGCCCACGGCGGACCAGTGGTTCAGCGAGTCGCAATTCGAGAGTTATCGTGCGTTGGGGGCGCACATCACGGACCAGTTGACCCGGGAGTTGGCTGGCAGCACGGATGCGTGCTTCGCCGACTTTTTTGCGAGTGTGCAGGCATACCTGGCAACCTCCCCCGCGGTGCCAGGTGCTGCGTAGGCACATTCAGGTCAGCGGTTGATTCCGCGAGCCTGAATTGAGATCCGGTTCCTGCGCCTGCGTGTCGCCCTTTCCGGAGCCTCCCCGAGTGGGATCCGACCGTTGGGCCAGCTCAGCTTCGCGCTGGATGCGGTCGAAAATCTCCTCGCGATGCACCGCCACGTTTTTGGGCGCCTTGATACCAATCCGGATCTGATTACCTTTCACGCCCAGAACGGTAACGTCGACGTCATTGCCAACCTTGAGGGTTTCGCCAACTCGTCGAGTGAGGATCAACATCGTCCGTCTCCTTGTTTCGGCACTCCTAATGTACTGAGACGTTCGTCTCAATGGAATCCGTTATTCTGGTTTTTTAGGCGGCCAAAAACCTGATCCGGGGTGACGTGATATTGCTCAGTTCTGCTTATGGACCCGGCCATCGGCGGCGCCGACGGCCGGATGGTTGGTTCCAACACACGCGCTGTTGCGCTACGCCGATCGCTCTCCGGTCGGGTCGGGCATGCCGACCGCCAGAGTAGTCAATTCATCCTCGGAGATCGTCTGCTTCAGGATCCACTGCGCCCGATGCAGCAGGTCGGGAGGGACCAACACCGAGAAGTTGCGGCCGAGACCCGGAATGGGCTCATCCGCGGCGATATAGGCAGGCACACCCTCTCCCGCGAGAAGCCCTATGAGGGCTTCCGCGGAGAATCGATCCGCAAACGAATCGACATTGACCCAATCGACGTCGCTCACACCCGCCGGTCCCTGCCAGACATGCCGCAGAGCATATACCAACACCACCACCGCGTGTCGATTCCGATACCACCGCCTGCGACGGCCGAGTTGCCACTCACCGTGGAGTTTTGCAATAACAGGGAAGTCCCCTGGCGGACCTGAATTCCGCCAATGTTGGTTTCGTGCCGAAGCCAAGGGGCTCGGCGGTACCGCCAGGCGGTCGCGGCGCTGCGAATGGAGGTTCCGCGGGAAACGGATCGCGCGGGCGGCGCGCGGCTCGGGAAGCGCTATGGCATGAGGAAAGCCCGGGTCGTTTCGGGGATCTGTTGCTCGAGCCATTGCGCCATCGCCCGTTCCTGCTGAATGTGCTCCTCGCACATGCGGACCACTTCGGCCTCCTCGAGAGCCGTGGCCGCCGCGCTCAGCGAAAGATAGCAGGCGATTTCGAAGTGCCGCCATGAATAGGCGGCACAACAATCCTTGACCACCTCATCCGAGGAGACTTCGACTGCAAAGGCCTGCGCGATCCCGATAAAGCGGCCGGCCAGATCCTTGAACGTGGAGGTGTCTGATCCGAACCGCTTCAGACACACTTCGATCTGTTGCGCCTGAGTGAGCGACAGGCGCCAATGCTCGCGCAGACCCGCCGCCAGCTCGGGAAAGCGGACCAGGCGGTCGGCCATCCGGTCCAGGGAGTCAACACTGGCCCGCTCCATTGCGTGTGCATCGCGCAACCAGGCTATGAGCGTCTGTCTGCTCTTCGTCATGGCGCCACTCCCGACGGCAGCCGCCGCCGCTATTTGTGCGCGGGGCTATCCCCCGCGGCGACGGTCGTCGACTCTTCCGGAGAAACATATACAGCCTCGGCCATCACGCTGTCGGGACTGAACATGTCTCGGTAGAGCTTCCAACCGCCGTTGGTTCGCTTCCAGATCCGAAGGTACTTGCCGGTTTCAACGTCCTGGCCCACTCGAACGTTTCTGACCCGGTAGATACCCTGCTCGATGCCAACGTCGCCTCGCACCACGCTCCAGGTCGTCTCGTTGCCAAATCCGATGTACTTGTCGATGTTGGCCTCAAAGAAGGCGGCAATGGCCGGTTTGCCTTCGATGAGCGGATGCCGGGGTGGAAGGATCTGAGCGTCATCCGTGTAGTGAGCCGCTGTGCGCAGGGCATCTCCCTGGTTGAAGTCGCGCGTCACGGAGCTGGTAACCGCTGGTGGCAGGTTTTCTTCAATTCTACTGCAGCCGGTGACGCCGGCGCAGGCAATGGCTATCAGCATCGAGGTGGTCGCGACGGTACATGTGGTCATGTGTGCGTCCTCCAGTGCTACGGCATCATTCTGAACCCTCCGCGCTCAGTTCCCAAGAGCCTTCGCAAGGTGGAAGGCTCAGCCTGTCATGCAAAGCTGACGTCCCAGCTCCAGAAACGTCCTGGACCCGCTCGGCGAGGGCTGCGCGCAATTTCCGAGCTTGGGCGGCAATGCGTGTCAGGCGAGCGCAATGCCATAACTCGAGCCCGATGTATGATGGATGCGTACGTCTCGCGCGAACGCATGATCCGATGCAACTCTCAGCAATCTCATTGGTAGCTGCTCTCACTACGGCCGGCCTCGCGCCGGCTCAAACAGGCGGCGCATTCCGGGACACGGTTGCCGCTGATGAAGGACTCGTGTCGCGCCAGGCCCCGGGGCTGAACCACGTCTACGCGCGCCCGGGCGCCGACCTGAGCCGCTACACCAAAATCATGCTCGATCCGGTTGAAGTTGCATTCAGCCAAAGCTGGGATGCGCGGCCCCTGGACTCACGCGTCGCGGTTGCAGACGAGCAGACGATCAAGGCCGATCTCTCGAAGCTCCTGCGCCAAGAGCTCCGCAAGGCACTCATACGCTCAGGACGCTATGAGATTGTGCAGGCGGCAGATGAGGACGTCCTGCGCATCAAGGCCGAGATCCGTGATTTGCACATCGACGCACCGGACGCGCCCCCCGCCGGCGAGGCTCGTTCCTTTGCAATATCATCGGGCGAGATGCGACTCATTGCGGAGTTGCGCGACGCACCCTCAGGCGCACTCATTGCCCGGGTCGTAGATTTCAAGAAAGGCCCTGATTCAGGTTGGATGAAGCTGGCCAAGCGGATCGACAGCATTGCGGACGCGCGCCGCGCCGCCGCGCGCTGGGCGCAGATTCTCACAGGACAGCTCGATGCGGCTCACGACGCGTTGGGCTCGAGCTAGCCATCAACGAGGAAGACTGAAATACAGCGTGGTGCCTTCCTGCGGACGGCTCTCTGCCCACACTCGGCCACCATGGCGAAGGATGATGCGTCGGACGATCGACAGACCGATGCCAGTACCCGGGAATTCAGATTCCGAATGCAGGCGCTGAAACACCCCGAACAGCTTGTCTGCATACTTCATGTTGAATCCCACTCCATTGTCGCGGACGAAGTACACCTGTTCCTGGCCCTCTTCATGGGCGCCGACTTCGATCCGCGCAGGGTCGCGGGTCGCCGTGAACTTGAACGCATTGGATAGAAGGTTGGTCAGTACGTGCTCCAGCAGGGACTGATCGCCGCGGCAGTCCGGCAGCTCGCCGATTTCGAGATGCCGGGCGCGCTCGGGCCATTGGTGTTGGAGCATCGCCAGAACCCGCCGCACGAGATCCTTCATTGACACGATATGCATTTCGAGCGGCTGGCGGCTGAAGCGCGCCAGATGCAGCAAGTCATCGATGAGGCGCTGCATGCGGGCCGTGCCGGCGCAGACGTTCGCCAGAAAATCCAGTCCCTCCGCGGGAACCTGGCTGCCGTACTCCCGCATGAACAGCGTGGCAAAGCCATCAATCGCCCGCAGCGGCGCGCGCAAGTCATGTGACACCGAGTAGGAAAATGACTCCAGCTCCGCGTTGCTCGCCTCGAGCTCCCGGCTACGCTCCTGGATGCGCTGTTGGAGCTCCCGGTTCTCAACCTGCAGACGCCGCATGGCCAGTGCCCGTGACATCACCGATAACAGATTGTCGAGGCGGAAAGGTTTGAGGACGTAATCCAACGCACCGGACTGGAGAGATTTGACGGCTGTGTCGATCGTACCGTGGCCTGTCATCATGATGGCTGACAGGTTGGGATCGATAGCCTGGGCGGAGCGCAGGAGAGTGATGCCATCCATTTCCGGCATCATCAGATCGGTGAGCAGGATGTCATAGCTGTGATCCCGAAGGTGCTCCAACGCCGCGCTCGCTGAGGTAAATCCAGTCGTGGCGTACTGTTCCACCTCGAGGGTCTTGCACAGCGCGGTCATGAGCGCAGGCTCGTCGTCCACGATCAGAAGCTTTGCGATGCTCGCCGTGCTCATGAAGTCTGCTCCCGGGGAGTGGGCGGAACCGAAGCGGCACCCGCGGTGAGCTCGGCCAGTGCGGTTCGCAGGGCGGCCAGCTTGGGCGGTTTGCTCAAGATGCGATCCACATGGGGCGGGGTATCGTTCTCGGCAATGAGCCGGCGCCCCCAACCCGTCAGCAGGACCACGGGAGTTTGCGGCGACTCCGTCTTGACAGCAGTCGCGACCTTGCGGCCGTCGACATAAGGCATGCCCAGGTCGGTGATGACCAACGAGAACGGTTGACCGCTTCGATTCGCAGTCTGAAAGGTATCGATCCCGTTCTGGCCACCATCCGCGGCGACGACGGTGTGACCGTCCGCATCGAGGACCTCCTTGACCGACTTCAGCAGCAACGGATCGTCATCAACCAGCAGAACTCGAAGGTGATGGGTAGCAGGGCCGGCGGGCGTGTCCTGCGCGGTCATCAGCGTCGTCTGTGCCGGGATGAAGGACAAGCGCACGGTCGTGCCCTGCCCCACGGAGCTGTCAATGTTGATCTCGGCACTGTGACGCTGAATCATGCCGTACACCATCGCAAGACCCAATCCCGTACCGCGCTCGCCCTTCGTCGTGTAAAAAGGCTCGAGGCAGCGGCGCCGGGTTTCCTCATCCATGCCGACCCCGGTATCGGAAACCTCCACGTGAACGGCCGGCACGTTCTCGGCCTGAGACTCCACATCACGGAAGTCCCACCGGGTCCGTAGCACGAGCGTGCCTCCGTCCGGCATGGCATCGACCGCGTTGAAAACGAGATTGGTGAGTGCGTCGCGGATTTCCGTCTCGGAGCCCATGATGTCGGGCAGGTCGGACGCCAGGTTGGGCTGCATCGTGATGACAACGCCCTTTTGCATTGGAAGATCGCTCCAACGCGCGCGCGTCGATTCAACCACCTGTTCAATCAGCCGATTCAAACTCACCCGGGTCAGGCTCATTTCCGGTGCGCGCACCCGGTAGAAGTCGCGCATCCTGGAGACAGTCTCCGCCACGTCCTCGATGGCCCGCTGGATGGTCACGAGGCAAGTACGGGTGCGGTTGCTCAGCCCGGGTTCCCGTTCCAGCAGTGACTCGGTGTAGAGCGCGATCGGTGAAATGGCGTTGTTGATGTCATGAGCAATCCCACTGGCCATCTGACCCAGGGCGCGCAGGCGCTCCTGTTGGAGGATGGCGTGTTGTGACTGTCGTACATCATCATAAGCCTGCTGCAGGGCGCCGTAGAGCTGTGCCTGGTGGGACGCCAGGGCGATATGCTCGCTCAGATGGCGCAGAAATTCGCAATCCGTGCTGTTGAATGCTTCAACGGCCCGACGGCCGACGATGAGAACGCCGAACACACGCTTCTGCACGAGCAGGGGAGCGAGCACCAGGGAGCGGATGCCAGCCCGGCGAAAGCGCTGCGGGAATGGATAATCCACCGCTCCCACGTCAGGCTCATAGACCAACTCGCCGGCGACGCAACGGGCCAGCCCATTCTGGCCGATCGGCACCCGCGGCTGTTGATCGATCTCGAGGCGCTGCGCCAGGGACTGGCTGTGAGTGCCGATGCTTGCAATGCGCACGGCCTGCGCGTCCGCGGGATCGCACAATGCGATGCATCCGAAGTCGATCGGCAGCTCCGCTTCCAGGTAACCCAGAAGAACCTGGAAAATGCTGGGCAGATCCTGGCGCTCGCCGATGGCGCGCGTGATCCGATGCAACAGGTCCAGACGTCCGAGCTGGCTCTGCAAGCGTGAGCGGGCCGCTTCGACCTGCACCAACAGGTTGTTGAAGGAATCGGCCAACACGCCGAGCTCGTAGCCCCGGGGTCGCAGGACCTGCAGAGTGTAATCCTGGCGGCTCGACACATCGGCCACGGCCCTGGCGAGCGCCAGGATGGGTTCGGATATCTGTCTCTGCAGGCGGGCGGCCAGCAGATAGGCGGCAGCGCACGTTGATACCATGACGAGTACGGCGATGAGCACGAAGCTGCGCAAGCGTTGGTACACAGCCGCCAGGTCGGCCTTCAGATAGAGACTCCCCATCCGGCGTTGCCCCTGCACTACCGGCTGGACCCCGATGAGGTATCCGCCCTCGAATCGGTAGCCATCCGGCGGCGGAGTTGCCGCTTGCACAGCCGGGTGCGTGGCTGGATAAGAAGCGAACAGCCGGCCATCCAGGGTGTACAAGGAAGCATCGACTATATGACTTTCCGCACGCAGTGCGGAGAGCACTTCCCGGGCGTCGTCAGGATTCTGAAATGCCAGCGCCGCGGTGCTGTTGGCGGCGATGGCATCCCCCAGCGTGGCGAGGTTGTGCAGAGTCTGTTGCCGGTAAGTCAGGAAGTCGTAGGCGCAGAAGGCCGACGAGCTTATCAACATGACAACCCCGCTCGTCAGCAACAGCGCGGTCATGAGCTTTCGCCGGATGGGTGTCGTAGGCATGCTAGCCCTCCGGGCCGCCGACGATCTCGGCGGGACGCAACAACTTGGAGCTGATGGTCAGATGGCCGGCCTTCGCCGCGCCCACATCGATCTGCAGCCCGACGCGATTGCTCCGGCTGACCAGCCTGATCATGACACCCGTCTGATCGTCTCCGTCGGCATCACTTACGGTCAAAACGCTTCGGCCCTCGAGGGCTTTGAGTATCTGGGGAAGGTGTCCGATTTCACTGCGTGCGATGTAGAGGATGTGGCAGTTATGGAGCTCCGCGATGTTGAAGTAGCGTTCGACCACCAGCGATCGGTGCGACACTGTTTCACCGCGTACCACGGCATCGAGCTCGGCGCCGAACGGATCTTTGCCGAGAACTCCGATGACAAAGGGCTGGCCGGGAGCCGTGAATGCGTCCGGCGGCCAGTCCACAAATTGGGCGAAGTTGAACAGGAATACCGCTTTGACGCGATATTCCGCAGGTGGGACGGCTGCACTGACAGACAGCCCCAGGAACAACAGAACGCACGCGGCCACAGGCCCTGCCCGCTTCATCGTCGCCATGCGATCTTTCCGTAAACACTGCGTTGGATCTCAATACGGGCCGGGCTGGGAAAACCGTATTCCGGATGGTGGTCATGCAGGAGATTCTGTCCCGACACCGACACCTCGAGGCTGGGCGACAGAGCCCAGCCGAGCCGGGTGTCGAGCTCGAAATAAGCGGGAACCTTCCCGACGAGGCTGCCGCCGTTGACAACGAGCGCATCCACCCAGCGCACGGCAGCGTCCCAATTCAACTGAGCAGCCAGATGCAGGGAAGATCGAATCGAAATGCGATGCTTCGGGTCTGCGGTTTCGCCCAGCGCATGGGTGAGGTCAGATTGCCCTGGACGAACGTGCAGCCTCTCATGGAGATAGTCGTAGCCGGCATGAACAGACCAGGACTGCAGCAACTGCCCGTCCGCGGTGACTTCCACCCCTTCGGTATGGCCCGCGACGTTGTTGGCAATGAAAACCGGAAAGATTGTTCCCGGCGTGAAGCTCAGGCTGCGCACGTCCCGATAATCGTTGCGGAATACGGATACCGATGCGGTTGAGGTCGTTGAAACCCGGCCCTTGTAGCCCGCTTCATAAGCCGTGACGTACTCAGAACCGTAGTCAGTGCCTCCTGTGAGGATCGTGGTATACGGAGGCGCCGGCTCCACAAGGTCCCGGTCGATCCGCGAAGGCGTGCGGGCCGCGCGCGAGATCGCCGACCACAACGACTGATCCTGCGCGAGGCTCCAACGCACGCGGATGTTGGGTTCATATTCGAATCCTGTGTAGTCGTTGTGCTCGATCTTGGAGCCGAGGATGAGCGACAGGTCGGGCCTGATGGCGATCTCATCCTGCAGGAAGGCGCTGAACAGGTTTTGATTCAGGGTCGTTGGCAGGAAGCCGATGCCTGGAGCATTCCTGACGACATCATGGGTATACCGGTAACCGAGACCCCACACGAGGCTGTTGCCGCCCGCCAGTGAAATGCGATGCTGCACATCGAGGTCATACGTGGTCAGATCATCATGCAACAGTCCCGCGGGAGCCAGTACGACGCCATTCAAAGCGGCCTGCGGAATCGGATCGACCAGGTGGGTTCTGTCGTAATAGGTTTGCAGATTCAGTTCGGATTCGTCTGACATCGCGTGGGTCCACCGGCCGAGGACGTTGCCACCCGCCGTCCGGGCAGCCCCGCCGGTGTTCAGGCCCGCATGCCCCTGATAGAAGTCGCCGTGCAGACTCAACATGTCCCGGGCGGACGCCGCGGAGTCGATGCGAAATCCGGTCTGGGCCTGGTGCCAGCCATCGCCGGCCGCCCGGCCGCCGGCATAAACCTCATCATCACGGTCGAAGTATTTCCCGTAGACGCGATAGCTCGCCCCGGCTCCGAGGGTGCCACCATATCGGGCCCCCGTCAGTGCCTTCAATTGATTACCACCACCCGCCTCCGCATACAGACCCTGGGTATCCGCAGCAGTGCGGGTGATGATGTTGATGACTCCATTGACGGCATTGGCGCCCCAAAGCGTCCCACCCGGCCCGCTGATGACCTCGATGCGTTCGATGTCCTCCAGGAGGTAGTCCTGATCATTCCAGAACACACCGGAAAACAGTGGCGTATAGACGGTGCGGCCGTCTATCATGACCAGGAGTTTGTTGGCGAGCGACGCATTGAAACCGCGCGCGCTGATTCCCCAATCGTGGGAATTCTTCTGCGCCACCTGCAGATTGTCCGCGAGGCGCAGCGCTTCGGCGATGCTGGTGACGCCTGAGCGGCGGATCTCATCGTGGGTGATGACCTCCACGGAGGCCGGTGCCTGCAGGATCGACTCGGAATGACGGGCGACGGAAGTAACCTGGATGTCCATGAGCTCCTCCAGGCTCAATTGCTTCAGTTCTCCCGTGGAATCCGGCTGCCCCACGGCCATGGAGCTCAGGCAGAGCACGAAGACCGCCAGGGCTGCGCGCTGCCGGTTGTGAGCACATCGCTCGTTCATTCTGATCTGCCTCCCCCGTTCGGCGGTGCATGCGACCACCGGAAAAGTACTGACGAAGCAGATCGAGAGTGCCGTGTGCACGGCGTTATGCAAAGCACGGGCGTCGCAGAGTGTGAGGCGGATCGCGGTGCTGCGGCGCAGTCAAAGCCCGTGTTGTGTTGAGTTCGCCCGTGCCGCAATGCGGCTGCCGAGCCACGAGCGGGTCAGAACAACTCTACATCGCCACTGTTGTCTTTCGGCGTGATGTCACCCGATTCCACCAGGTGTTCGAAGCAGCGAACCCCGTTGCGCCCGTGGTGCTTGACGAAATAAAGTGCAGCATCGGCGCGCTCCATACAGAGGGCCGGCGCATCCTGGAGCCGGATCGCCGTGTAACCGAGACTGGCGGTGACCTTCCCGACCTGCGGGAAGCGATGGTTTTCGATCGCAGTCCGAATTCTCTCGAACGCGATGTCGGCACCCGCCGCAAGCGTGTCCTCCAGCACCACGACGAACTCTTCGCCACCGAAGCGAAAAAGCTGATCGCCGCCGCGCAGGGTCCGTTGCATGATCTGGCTGACCAGCAGCAGCACCTCATCACCCATGACGTGGCCATAGGTGTCGTTGATGGATTTGAAGCGGTCAACATCCAACAGGCCGAGCCAGCTCGTGGGCTGCGCCGTGGAGGTCACCCCCTCCGGCAGATCAGCGCAAATCTTCACAAAGCGCGACTCGAAGGTCTTGCGATTGAGTAATCCGGTCAGCGTATCGCGCTCGCCATAGTCGAGCAGCGCAATCTGGTTGCGCAGAATGCGCAACACGCACTCTACCAGGCGGGTTTCACGCGCCGACATGGAACCGCTCAGCTCGATTTCCAGGAGCCCGGTGACGTGGGCGCCTTCCTCGACGGGGAAGCAGATAATCGACCTGCCGCTTGCCGGCGTGCCTTGCACCGGGCGCCGACCATTGACGCACGCCTGCCATTGCGCACGGTCGGTGAGTTTTGGCAGATGAGGAAGATCCTGACGCACCCGCGACTGCGCTTGCAGGCGACCGTGATCATAGCCGGCACGCCGTCGCATCATCCAAGTGTGAGAATCGTCCTGCAGCAGTTGGTAGAGCACGACAGAGCGGGAATCGAGGAACTCCGCCAGCATCTGCACAATGGCGCAATCGAGCGCTCCCCGCTCCCGATGGGAAGTGGTGTCAGCCACCCGATCCATCATCAATGGCTCGATCGCGCGTGTTCTGATCATCGAGTCCTCCTCGCAGTGCACCAGGCTCGGGCAGACCAACACGTCGGAAGCAAACGAGTCGATTCCGACTCAGTGGGCCTCATTCATATGCGCTGATTAGAGTGAAAGTCTGCAGGAAATGGAAGTCTGGACGGCGCAGGGCGAAATCCGGGCTCTGCGGATCGCACAGGCGCGTGAGCTCCCCGTAGTCCTCCGGGGACAGGTACGGTCGCAGGCGCTCGCCCCAGGTGCCCCGAAAGATCGTCTCAAACAGGTAGTCTTCGTCAAAGCGACTCAGGGGTGCCAGTCTTTCGATCACCACCGTGCGGGCCCGAACCTGGTGTAATCCAGCGCGGGTCACGAGCCCCACGAGAGCGCGCACCGCCGCGGTATCCCGCTCATCGAGCCCATAGCGATTCAGGTAGTACGCACGATCCGCCTCTCTCACGACCCGTTCGAGGCGCGCGTCCCAGGCAAAAAACATTTCCGGCAGAAACCCGCTCTGCCCCACGGCCAGCCGGCCTCCGCTGCGCAACAACCCGGCGAGCGTTTTCAACCCGGCCAGACGGTCACGCAGATGATTGAGGGTGTTGACGCACCAGATGAGATCAAACGTGCCGGGCGCGAACGGCGGCTTCAACATATCCGCCTGCGCGATCACCGTTGTGGCTGGCGCACTTGCCCGGGCCGCACGTAGATGAGCCGAGGAGAGGTCGATTCCAGCAACGAGCCCTGTTGCCCCGGTCAGCTCCTGGAACCATCCCAGCGCCTCGCCCGTGCCGCAGCCCACATCCAGCACCCGGGTACCCGGACCTGCATCGAGGCTCGCGATGAGGAGTTTCAACTCCGCCTGTGCGAACGCATTGAAGTGCCGCAACTTGGCCGAGTAGTCGCGCTCGGTGCTATCGCCGAGTAACGCCGGGGATTCAGAAGGTGCCACGGTTTCGATCGTTTCGTTGAGCTGTGTACCACATGCCAAACAGTATCGCCCGCATGCCGGAAATGATTCAACTGCGGTGGTCCTCGATGCGGCATCAGATGAAGTCCGGCCCGATGCAGCGAATCAGCGTGTTCCTGCAGTGAGCGGTCTTCAGCAGGCCGGCCGCGGCTGCCTACACTGACTCACATCAACTCCATTCGTGAGGTCAGGAATATGAAGACTCGTCAGGTTACGCGGCTGGCCATTTTACTCTGTATTGCGGCGATTGGTCCGGCGCATGCGGCCACCAGGAGCATCAAGGCAGATCCCGCCCCCAACAGCAAGCAGGTCCCCGACATCATGAGTGCCCTCGTAGCCGCCGGGCCCCATGCCTCCTTGGGCGATCAGACGAAAGTCCTCGAGCAACTGGTGGGCACCTGGGACGTCGAGTACCGGGACATCCAGAAGGATGGGCGGGAACTGCGTCGCAGCGGGCAGTTCATTATGGCATGGGTGCTCGATGGTCGCGCCATCGAGGATGTTTGGATTGTTGATCCGTCGGAGGATCGACATGAGCGCGAGGTCTACGCGGCTATCCAATACTTTGACTCGAAGACTCGCAGCTGGCCCACGGTGTTCATCGATCCGGAGCACGCGTCGACGGCGAAGTTCACGGGCGGCGCGACTCTCGATGGCCGCATGGTTCTGCAGACATCCGATCTGGGTCGTCCTCAGAACCGTTGGTCGTTCACCGCCACCGGTCCGGACAGTGTCGTGTTTCGCGACGAATTCTCGAGCGACGGCGGCGAGACCTGGAAGCTGCTGTCGGAGGACCATTTGAAGCGCCATCACGACGCCGCGTCCCGCTGATTGCGCAACTCCTTCAGCGCCACCCGGACATCCCCATGCACTCAGCCCGTCAAAGAGTCAGAAGCGCGCTCGCGTGCGGCGCGCTCATCCTTCCCGGCATGCACGCCATGGCCCAACATGCCGCCGACAATCCAGTCACTGCGGCGGATGACGCCTTCGGGCTCACCCTGGGACTCGAGTCCATCGGCATGTACAGTCCCGGACAGGTGCGCGGCTTCAGCCCGCGCACCGCGGGAAACCTTCGGATCGAAGGAATGTATTTCGACCAACAAGGAGGTCTGTCGAATCGCGTGATAGAGGGTTCTACCATCCGCGTAGGGGTGACGGAGATCGGCTATGCCTTCCCCGCGCCCACCGGCATCGTCGACTACACTCTACGTCGTGCGACCGACAGCACGCCGGGCGCCACCCTCATCGCCACCGCGGGCCCCTATCAGGGACGAGGTTTGAGCTTGGATACGAGCATCCCGCTCATCGGCCGGGAGTTGGTATTGCCCGCCGGCGTGAGCTATCAGGTGAGCCCGCAGACTCCCTACGGTGCCTATCCCGGCTACACCTCCACCGTGACGAGCCTGGGCCTTACTCCGAAATGGTCGCCCAACGAGGCGCTCACCGTGCGGCTGTTGCTCGATTGGCAACAAACACGCGGCGCCAGGACATTTCCGCTCTACTACACCGCGGGCGCGTATCAGCCGCCCAACATCACGCGAAGCTATCTCGGCCAGGATTGGGCCGAGGCGCGGAAAGTCACCGAGAATTCGGGGGCCCTCGCCACCTGGAAGCTGAATCAGACCTGGTCTTTAGCGGCGGGAATCTTTCACTCGGCCGCCCACAACCCGCAGACTTTCGCAGACCTCTACACAACCATTCAGCCTGATGGACGCTCAGAACACATTGTCATCAGCTATCCCAATCAGACTATGGCCTCTACCTCCGGAGAGTTGCGTCTCACCTCGCACTTCAACAGTGGCGACTGGCGACATGAATTCATCATGCTGACCCGCGCCCGTGATGGCCTCGCTCGCTACAGCGGCGGCGATGTAGTGGATTTGGGGGAGGCCTTCATCGGCAACAACGTCCAGGTGCCTGAGCCGAACTTCAACTATGGAGAACGCACGCTCAATAGAACGGAGCAATGGACCATCGGGGGTGCCTACCGGGCCGACTGGAACCGTAGGGCGGAACTGCAGTTGGGGATCCAAGAGGAGAATTACCGCAAAGCAGTCACTATTCCCGGCGGTACGCAGACGAAGGTCACGGACCATCCGCTGCGCGCTTATGGCAACGCGGCACTCGTCCTGACGCGGAAACTGTCACTATACGCAGGCTATACCCAGGGGCTCGAAGATTCCGGCGTTGCGCCCAGCATCGCACGCAATGGCGGGGCCGTGCTGCCCGCCTCGAGGACCTGGCAGTTGGATTCCGGCGTCCGCTTTCTTCTGACTCAACACCTCAAGCTCATCGCCGGTGTGTTCGAACTGGAGAAGCCCTATTTCAACCTGGATACGAGCGGCGTAGACCGGGAGCTCGGTGTGCAACAGGCGCGCGGTATCGAAGTCTCCATAGCGGGGCAACTCCTTCCACACCTGGACGTCAACGCCGGTGTGCTGTCCGGGAGAGTGCGCATCCTCGGGGCCAATCTCGCCGCCGAGGGCGTCGGACCGATTGCCGTGGGACAGCCGCGCCTGCAGTATGTCGCGAATGCCAACTACACCCTGCCCTTCTGGCCAGCCGTGTCGTTGGATTTGTCGGCCACTCACTTCGGCAGCGTTCCGGAAAGTGTCCGCAATGACGTTTATACACCGGCCGTCACCGAGCTGAACCTGGGCGCCCGCTGGAGGTTCAGTATCCTCGGCAAGCCGAGCAGTCTCAGGCTGCAGGTCCAAAACCTGCCCAATTCCTACCGTTGGACCAACGTGTACACGCCCGGCTTTTTCGAATGGGCGGGGCCGCGCACGGTGTTTGGCTACCTGACGGCTGATCTATAGCAGGTCTGAACACGGGGGGAGCAAAATCCCGTGCGAGGCGCCGATCGGCACGAACAAGCGCCCGTCGTGCTGCGCTCCCAGAACCGGCCCCAGAAGGGCTGAGTGCCCATGAGTCCATCCGCGTCCAGCGCATGACGGCGGAATTCGGGGGGCGGATGCCAGTCCGCGGCTCGATTGTTCATTGTTGCAATCAACGCGCCGAGCGTTTGGAAATGCGCTTGCAGCCGTTCGCGCGGCGTGTCGTCGCGAATCAGCTGAATCAGCAGCTCGCCAGGAACCCAACGGGACAGGCTTGCATGGCGGTGCTGACCGAGCAGGGGAACATGGACGCCGGCATATTCCCGGCCGTCGCGCGTGTTGATCGGCTGCGGCACATGGATCCCAGCCTGCAACAGCGCCCGGGTCCACAACCGCTCCGACTGTAGTTCTTCCAGCGTGTGGTAGCCAGGACGATGCAGGCGAAGCGCATACAGATCGCCTCGGTTGTCCGCGACCTTGAAAGTAATGTTCTCCGACCGCGTGGCCAGCGAAACGTCGACTGGCTCGATAGGAAAATGGTTCAACGCCTCCCGGGCGGCCGTCAGGAGCTCCCGATCAACCACCGATGTCGTGTCTCGCAGTCTCGAAAGCTTCGAGAAACGATGCCGCATCGCCTTTTGAGATGACGAGCGGTGGGCGTATTTTAACCAGGTTCTTGTACGCGCCAGCCGCGGCCGTGAGGAAACCGAGCTCCTTGAGCCGGTCCGCCAACGCGACCGCCCGTTCAGGATCCGGCTTTCGCGACTTCCGGTCCGTGACGACGTCAACGACAATGAATAATCCACGCCCGCGCACATCGCCGAGGTGCGGGTCGTTCGCGGCGATACCCTGCAGCCCTTCCTTCAGCATCGCTCCAACCTTCGCCGCATTGCCGACCAAATCGTCACCCTCGATAACATCCAGCACGGCCATACCGGCGGCTGCCTGGAGCGGGCTGGAGGCCCCCCTCACCAGCTGAATCGGGTGACGGTAAAACAGTTCTGCACCGGCCCCGAGTGATCGCTCGCAGCGCTTTAGAAGCATTGTCGAATCCATCAAATTCAGAATCCGTAGATCGCGGTCAAGCCAATGGTACGCGGTCGCAACGTGCGTCCCCGATAAACGCTCGAGGCATTGGTCTCGTGATAACGCAGCAACTCCGCGGAGGAGTTTGTCACGTTGTCGGCGAAGAGCGAGAGATCGAGGCTCCCGAACCGTACTCCTCCCCTGGCCGAGAGGGAGTGCACGGCGACTGCATACAGTGTGGTTGGGTCCGCGCCAAAGACGCCGGTCGGCGGGTTCCGATCGTACGAGCCGGCGTAGTCGTACGTTAGATTGACATACGCTGTATGCTCGGAGGCAAACAGTGCCCGCTCGAAATCCAGCGCGGTGCTGCCGGAAACCTTGGGAATGGGCAACTGCTCGCCCTCGCGTGCCAGGGTCACTCCGGAGGCCATGGTCCGGGACTGCGAATAATGCGCATCGGTATAGCCGGCGGAGATTCTCCACGTGAGCCCCGGAGCCAAGCGGGCATGCAGGTCGAGGTCTGCCCCCTGGCTCACCGCGGCGCCGAGGTTGTCGGTGTAGATGTTGCCGCAGGTAGGCAGGAAGATGAGGCTCTGGATGTTGGACCAGTTGATGCGGAAGGCGCTGGCGGAGATCTCAGCCTGGCCGTTCCACAATTTATTTTTGGTGCCGATCTCGTAACTCCAGACAGAGTCTGATTTATAGGTCGTGGGCGCATCGGCAATACCAATGGTGCCCAGGTCGATCTGGCAGACCGGATTTCCGGCGTAAGAGGCGTTACCACCGCCAATCCGGTATCCCTTGGCCGCCGTGGCGTACACCATGTTGTCGGGAGTGAGGTTATATGTGACGTTCGCCTTCGGCGTCACCGGCGTCTCCTTCTGCGCGCCTCGCGCCAGACTCGGGCCCGCGTTCCAGGGGCCGTCCTGGAAGTTGCTGTCCGTGAACTTGCTGCGCGCCACGCGGGCAGCAAGAGACACCTTGAGCTGTTCGGTGACCTTGAAGGACACATTGCCGAATACGGCGGTCTCCTGCTCGATGTTGGTCGTGTTTTCCGCGTACCCCACTGGCCCCGGCAGCGGCTCCGAGCCGAAAATGGCGACCGCGGGCGCGCCGAAAACGGCGCCCGTGAGAGCATCCAGATCCTCGAATTCCGAGCGTACCCGGTGCAGGTGGTTGTGTTGGAAGTAGAGCCCACCGACCCAGGAGAGCCGCGCCTGGTCCGAATCTGCCGAAGTGAAGCGCACTTCCTGCGTGAAGACGTCCTGTTGGATCCGGGCGTGCATGGCCGCCGACCAGTCGGGTAGCCCGGGCACGTCAACCGGGCCGCCCTGCAACTGCGAGGGCTCGATGTAGCTCCAGTCGTTGACCTGCAGGTTCGTACGCGACATGTAGGAGGAGATTGAGCGTATGGAGAACGCGGCAAGCGCATAATCGATGGTCAGAGTGGGCAGGGTCCACTTGTCATCGTTCGGCTGGGAAACCTTTGCCTCCGATTGAAACTGCGGCCGCTCTTCCCAATAGAGATCCGCGTCCTCGATGTGTGCGTGTTGGAAGAAGATGGAGGGCGTGACGGTCAGCCCCGCGAGCGGCCGCCATCCCAGCACCAGGTGCGCCGCCTGCGTAAAGTTGCCGTTGGAGTTGGGATCGAGCACCTGCCCGGTGGCGCGGGATATCCGGTCGATGTAGCCCCCCTGGCTGCGGTACCAGGCACTGGCGCGAACAGCCAACTGGTCCTGGATGAGCGGTACGCCGCCGGCCAGGCCGGCTTCGTAGGTCGGCGCACCCATGTCCGTGTAGGCCACTTCCGCACGCGAGCGCAGGGTCGGCCTGGTGTAGTTGGGTCCGGGGGTGATGTAGCGGATCGTGCCACCCTCGGATCCGGCACCAAACAGCGTTCCTTGGGGGCCGCGTAGAACCTCGATGCGCTCGAGGTCGAAGACCTGCGGGGCGACCGGCGGTCCCAGGCTGTCATTGCGCTCCTGGATCGGGGTGTCATCGAGATAGAGGCCGGTCGTCGCAGCGCCGGTCGCCGAGGTGATCCCGCGAATCGAGACGTTGGAATAGCCCAGCCCATTGTTGGAGGAAATGTTCAGGGACGGCGTGTTGCGCGCGATGTCGTTGAGATCCTTGATGCCCTGCCGGTCGAGGGTCTCCTGGCTCATGGCGGTGATGCTGATCGGGACCGACAGGATGGTCTCGGAGCGCTTCTGCGCTGTCACAACGACCTCCTCGAGAGCCCCGCTGCCTGCCCCATCCTGGGGCGTGGCGCTCTGCGCAAGTGCGACGCCTCCCCAGGCGGTCAATCCACCAAGAGCGACAGTGAAGCAGGCGCGCTGGATGCTGATCATTTTCTCGTTGTACCCCTGTTGTTGTGTGGTTGCCCTGCAATCGCAGGCCCAACACGCAAGCCACGGGCGACCCCTTCTGCGCCGAATCGACGATGATCCGGCTCGACCGCTCAGTTGCGGAATTTATGCTGGATCGCGTTTTCCGGCATCCACCGAACGGTGGATTCGCAGTTGCCGCGACCGCAGCCAACAATACCAATGATCGTGCCAACACGTCCCACTCGACGGTGACTCTATGACTACGAACACGACTGCGCACCGTGGTGGGCGCCTTGCAGGATGACCATCATCACCGCCGGTACTATCTGCCGGCTTTGCTGGCTCGTTACCGGCGCGCCTTTGCGAACATCAGAACGTGGGTGTACGAAGACTCGGGAACCCTCATCGAGCACCAGTTGATCAACGGCGAGCTCGATGCCGCAATGATGATCGCCTCCACTCTGGAAAGCGCCAGCAGCTTCGACACTTTGACGCTGATCCGATCGCCCTGGTGCTTGTGGGCGCCGGTGCGTCATCGTTTGGCTGGCCTTGGGACGGCGGTGTCGATCAGCGAGTTACGGGGTGAACCCGTCGTTGAGCTACGCAGCGAGGAGCTCGAGCGGGCCGCCGGCGACCTGTGGCGACGCTCCGGCCACGAGCCGTCAGTGAGTGCGCGCACACGTTCAGTGGAGGCCACCCGGAACCTGGTTGCGACTGGCTGTGGGATCAGCATTCTTCCGGAGGTGTTGTATGGCGGCGTGGCTCTCCCGTGAGCGCTGCCCTCGCGGCGTTCATCGCTGTCGCTCGAGAACATGGGCTGGGCGCGCGCATCAAGCGTGAGCTGTCGGGTCCTGACATTGAGATTGCGGCGCAGGCCGGATAATTCCGGCATGACACTCAGTGTTTGTGAGCCGCCGGCCAGCGCGACGCCGCGGCGAAGAAGCTGAGAGCCTCCTGCTCCTGGGCGGCCGCGGCCGGCCCTACCGGTCCATGGCTCATTTTCACAATAACCGTCTTCGTTGCGGGATCCACGTAAATGAACTGACCTTCTCCGCCGAGGGCCGTGTAGGCCCGAGATCCCAACACCGGCCACCAGAAATACGCGTATCCCAAGCCCTTCACTTCGGTGTCCGCATCTTTGACTGTGCCGGCTTTGGTGGATTGGATCACATAATCCGGTGAAAGAATCCGACGTCCATTGAGACGACCCTGATCCTGCATCAACAAGCCCAGACGTCCGTAATCACGCAGCACGGCGTTGAAGCCACCGCCCGAGAACTCGCGACCCACTCCCGGCGCCCCGTCGATGACATAGAAGCCATATGACTGCATGCCGCCGGGTTGCCACAAGCGCCGGCTCAAATATCGGCTGATGGGCTCTCCCACCGCCCGCTCGACTACGAGGCCGATCACTCCCGCATCCATGGTGTTGTAGTTATAAACGCTTCCGGGCTGATGCGCTCTGCGGGTGCCGGCGGCGGCATCGGCATAGCGCATCCTCTCCTCCACCCAGGAGGCGACGTGAGCTTTATGGGAGGCCGTGTCCGCGGCGAAGAAATTGTCGTCCCATTCCACACCGGAGCGCATCTCGAGCAGGTTCTCGATCGTTGTGCCGTCATATCCCGATCCCTTCAGCTCGGGCACATACTTCAAAACCGGGTCATCGATGGAGTGGATGCGCCCGTCGGCGACGGCCAGCCCGACGAGAATGGAGTTGATGGATTTCGCCATCGAGTAGGAGTTGAAGTGTGTCCGTGCATCCGACCGATTGAGGTAGCGTTCAAAGACGACGTGCCCGTTCTTGAGGATGAGCATTGCATCCGTATGCGTGTCCTCGAGGACATCCAGCGCGGGATGGGTCTTTCCGCCGAAGTCGTAACTGAAATCCAGACTCGTGATCGCCTCAGGCAGCGCAGCGGCACGCGCGCCCTGTTCGACACGGGCTACGTTGAACATCAGCTCCATCGTGCGATTGGCAAGACTGCGCACCGGCTCATCAAACATGTGCTGACGGTATTCCTTCACTGTCGAGGAGGGCTCATCCTGGCCCGAGGCGGCACCGGCCGAGGCAGCGGCCAACAGGCCGGCCCCCATCGCGATTACCAGGAACTTTCCACACTGCATGGTCACTCCTCGGCTCATTCAGCCCGCCGTCAAACGCTTCGCCATGATCCGATCGAGCTCGCGACGATCGGCGCCATCGGGGTCATTGACCACCCGGCATTCCCGGTCATACAACAGGGTGGCGCGCCCGGCATCGGGCTCATATCGTGGCCAACCCGGCATCGCGCCGATGTTGGGATCGCCACGGTGGGCAAATGCCAGCCACGATCCGCTCATCCGCCGCGACAAGCGCTGAACGGACGGCCCTCCACCATCGAAACTGGTTGAATATGCCGTGTCATCCAGAGCGAACGAGAGATCAATCGCGTGGGGCGCCAGTAGCTTGCCGCCTGCAACAGGCGTCTGCCAGTCGGTTCGGTACATAAACACGGCTGCCCGCTGCAGCATCGCCTTTTGCTCGGCGATCCAGATGGAATACAAGCGCGTTGGCCAGTCGCTGGTAATGAGCGCGTAGCGCTCCCACGTCGATAGCGACGGATGATGGGTGCGATAGACATCGTAAACGAGCCTGGCGTCCGCACCGAACAGCGCTTGCAGTCTAGCCTGTAGACCGGGCTCATCCATCTGATCCGCGCCGGGATCCTCGAGGAGCGTGTGGAGTGTCATCTCCGTTCGGGTCGTTCCGATGAGCAGCGGAATTTCGGCCGACATCGACGGCGCCTGGCCTTGGAAGGGATGCCGGGGCAGCAACCTGCCATCCACCACGGGCGCGAAACCCTGGAGGATTCCCAATACGCCATAGCCGCCGGTTTCCCGAAACACCTGGAAGTAGGCGCTCATGATCTGAGCGAGCGGGATCTGCTGCAGCCGGCGAACCTCGGCACGGCCGATCCGCAGCTTGGCGAGCAGCCGCTGCGCCATGTCCGCGGCGTACGCAGGTTGCAGCGCTTTGGGTGCCGGGCCGCTCTGTATGATGGCCTTGTGAAACAGACCGGCAGCGGTGGGCATCGCCAGCAACATCGATACCTTCTGGCCGCCACCGGACTGGCCGAAGATAGTGACATTGTCCGGATCCCCTCCAAACCGGGCGATGTTGTCTTTGACCCAGGTCAATGCCAGAACGAGATCGAGCAGGCCTGCATTACCGGCGCCTGCGAACTGCTCATCCAAAGGGTCGAGGAACAGGTGCCCGAGAACATTCAGCCGATGATTGACGCTGACCACCACGACGTTGCCACGGCGGGCGAGATTGCCGCCGTCCTGCCACAGGCCGGCCGCGGATCCCACCGCAAATCCGCCTCCATGAAACCAGACCATGACTGGACGCTTTTCGTTGTCGGAGGCGGGTGTCCAGACATCCAACTTCAGGCAGTCCTCGCTTTCGGCCAGCCTCGGCCAATCCGGCTCGACACTCTCGAGAACCGAAGGAGCGCCGGACGGCGGATGAATGCCAGGCGCGCGCTGGGGAGCTTCCGGTGGGTCTTCGACGGCGGCTAAAACCCCAGTCCACGGAACGCGGGCCCGTGGCTGCCGGAACCGGCCCACGCCGGCAGTAGTCTCGCCGTAGGGAATTCCCTTGAACACGGTAACAGCGTCCACACGGCGCCCTGACACCTTGCCTGAATTCGTTTCAACGACCGTGGAGTGCAACGAGTCGGCAGCGTGCAGCTGCGACGCCCACGGCGCCAGGCACGCCACCGAAACAGTGCCTCCCAACATCATGCGGCGACTGAGAACAGCCCGCTTGCCAACATTCATCACGCTCACCTGTACCCCCGGGCGTGAGACCCGCACTGCAATGGTGGGATCTGCGGACCGCTGCTCACATCAACCAAACGGCTGATCATCGGGCCATGTGTCTCAGGTAGGTTCAACTGCCAGCTACTTGCAAGGCAACCGGGGACTCGTCGATGGAACTCGCGCGAAATTACCGCAGAATAGCAGTCGAGGAAGCGTTTCTACCGCCTGAGCTCGCCGAGCTTTATCTGCGGATCCTGGGCGAGGGAACCATCGATGACCCTGGGTTCCGCAGCCTTTGGGGCTTCTACGGTGGCGACACAGGCGCGCGTACGACCGGCGTTCTAGGACGCATCCAGGATCTGGATGCCCAGAGAATCGCCGACATGGACGCCACTGGCATTGACCTGCAGATACTGTCGCTCACCTGCCCAGGCGTCCAGATCTTCGATGCCTCGACGGCATGTATGCTTGCACGCTCATCCAACGATCTGCTCGCCGAGGCAATTCGGCGCCATCCCACGCGATTTGCAGGACTCGCCGCGATCGCCCCGCAGGATCCTGCCGAGGCAGCCCGCGAGCTCGCTCGCGGTGTGCAGCGACTGGGACTGAAAGGAGCCATCATCAACTCCCATACGCACGACGAATATCTGGACGAGCGGCGGAGCTGGGAAATATTCGAAGCGGCAGAAAGCCTCGATGTGCCGATCTACCTGCATCCCAACACACCGTCGCGCCGACTCATCGGACCGCTGCTCGATGCGGGCCTCGAGGGTGCGATATTCGGATTCGGTGTCGAGACGGGGTTGCACCTGCTGCGTCTCATCACGAGCGGCGTCTTCGATCGGTTTCCGAAATTGCGAGTGGTGGTCGGCCACCTGGGGGAGGCGCTGCCATTCTGGTTGTTCCGAATCGATTTCATGCACAGTCGCGCCGTTGCCGGCAACCGCCATCCCCGGCTACAGCGCCTGCAACGCGCTCCGAGCGAGTATCTGCGCAGCAACGTGTACTACACGACGAGCGGCATGGCGTGGGAGCCGGCCATCATGTTCGTACACTCGGTAGTCGGCCCGGACCGTCTCATGTACGCCATGGACTATCCCTATCAGTTTGTGCCGGCGGAGGTCGCGGTGACCGACGCCCTGCCCCTGTCGGCCGAGCATTTGCGAATGTTCTACGAGCTCAACGCGCGGCGTGTCTTCAAACTGGACGAGCCGCCGCCTGTCTAACACACCGAGCTCTTCGAACTGCGGGCCACCCTTCTGATGGGATTAGCAGCACTCAACAGCAAAATGACCGCGCAGACCACCGGAAGCGCGGCAAAGATGAGCACGTGCCGTGCAGTTACGTGCATCAGGAGCAGCAAACCCGTGACACTCGGCCCGATGATCGAGCCAATCCTGCCGATGGTCAGATTCAATCCGAGCGCCGTGCCACGCGAGCTCGTGGGGTACAGACTTGCAACCATCGCGTTGTTGCAACTTTGAGCGCCCACCACGGTGAAACCCGCCGCACCGGCTGCGAGCGCGATCGATAACGGCCCGGAGGCAAATGCAATGGCTACGATCACCATGGCAGCTGCCGCATATGCCATCACCACCACACGCACCGGATCGAGACGGTCAGCCAGGACCCCCAGGCTCACTGCACCGAGGATTCCGCCGAGTTGAAATCCCGCAGTTGCCCAGGATGCCTGGCTCAACTGAAAACCCATCGCGTGAATCAACGTAGGCAGCCAGTTGTTGAGCAGGTATAGCGTCAACAATGTGAAGAATGCCAACAAGCCATAGGTAACGGTCACCACGGCCCGCCCGTCGCGAAACACAGATGCGAACCCGGGTGCACTGTTGGCACGGTCCTCGGCGACCAACTCTATCGCTGACGGCGATATCCCCAGCCGACCCAGGATGGCCAGCGCTTGCGGACTCTCAGGGTTGCGAAGCACCAGGTAGGCCAACGACTCCGGCAGCAGCCGTTGCAGCACCGGGCAAACTATCAAAGTGGCCAGTCCCCCAGTGATGAAGACCGATTGCCAGCCGTAGCTCGGCGCCAACTGCGTCGCGACGACCGCGCCCAGTGCGGCGCCGATCGGCAGCCCGCAGAACGTGATGGCGACAACTCTGGTTCGTTTTCGCTCGGGGGAATATTCCGAAATGAGCGCCAACGCGTTCGGAAGTGCGGCACCGAGCCCAACACCAGTGAGGAAACGCAGCAGCTCGAGTGCATGCAGCGATTGCGCCGAGGCACACAAGGAGGTGAAAAGGCCAATTGCGATAGTTGAGGCCACCATGACGCGCTTTCGGCCTATCCGGTCCGCCAGGGGCGCCAATGCAAGGCTGCCGAGAGCCGAGCCAATCAAACCGGCGGCGAATACCGAACCGAACGCGCCCGTGGGTAGCGCCCAATCTTTTGAGATGGTCGGGGCCACATAAGCGGCGGCTTGTGTGTCGTAGCCATCCATCAAGATCGCCAATCCCGCCAGCACAAATGCACGGTATTGCAGCGGACCCATCGCGCGATCGTCAATCAAGTTAGCGACTGTTACGGGCGCGTTCGCCAAGGTTCGATCTCGTGGCCGGTTACGGATATCAATGCTCCAGACATGATTCCCACTGTTCGGGCGAGCGTCATCAGCCGAACGGTGGATCGAGGTCAGGCATGGCCGGGGTATGGTGTCGCACGCCGAGCCAGCCCCGGCAAACACACGTGCAAGAGTGACCCGTGCATGACGAGTGCCCTACTTCCCAAGTTGGAACACGCCTTTACCATTTCGCTGGAGTTGACCGGATTGAGATGGGTCAGTCCGAGCGTGATCGGTGCGAAGCGCGGCGCCGTTTACGTCGCCTCCGGCACCATTGAGGGCCCACGTCTGAGCGGACGCGTGGTGCCGATGTCCGGCGGAGATTTCCCACTGGTGCGCCCTGATGGTGTCATTGACTTCGATGCACGGTACCTGCTCGAGGCCGAGGACGGGGCAATCATCTATATGCAGAACCGGGGGTACCGTTGGGCCAGCGAGAGCGTGATGGAACGACTGAGGCGCAATGAACCGGTCGAGTCCCACGAGTATTACATGAGAGTGGCCCCCAAGTTCGATGCCCCTGAGGGGCCGCATGAGTGGCTCAGCCGGCACGTCTTCGTGGGCTGCGCCGAAAAGCTGCCGGGCGCCAACCGTATCCATTACTTTGTTGTACGGTGAGCGCTTCGCACTGACCTCATTGCAACACGCAACGCACGAGCGCTGCGCGATTCGGGACCTGCAACTTCTCGAAGACATGCAGGAGGTGCGTCTTCACAGTCGCCAGTGAAATACTCAACTCCTGCGCAACTTCGTGATTACTGCGGCCCGCGCAGACCGCTTCGACAACCTGCACTTCACGCTGGGTCAGGCCGAACTCACGTATGAGGCCTTTGCGCCAGCCGATCAGATGACTGCCCAGCGCCGCATCGAAGTTGACCTGAATGTAGCGGTGCAACTTGGTGAGCATCCCCTGGTCCTTTGACAGTGAGCCGCCCGCGGGGTCCGTCCAAAGCAGGCTCATGCCACCGATGGGCTCGCCGCTGTGCAAAAAGACCAGCTCGGCCGCGTCCCGAACTCCGAATGAGCTCAGGAACGACCGATAGCGGGTCACTTGAACGCTCTGACAGCGTGTCTCTGCCGACTGCAGTCCGATCAACGATCGCTCGCTTCCGCAGGCGCGCGTATTCGCCAGTGGGTCGATGCGCCACATCTGCTCATCGTAATAGGCCGCACGAAACCGCGCTGGAAAACCCCGGGAGCCCAGCCAGATACGTCGCGCATCCTCGTCAAAGAGATGCATGGTGACGCAGCTCACCGGGCATACGTTGGTGATGAATTGCATGGTTTCGGCCGCAAAACCCTCGAGGCCGGTCTGTCGCCGGATACCTTTCTGCCCGTGGACTTCGAATAGAGCCATTGCCGCCCTCCAGTGCCCCCAGGGACTTACAATACATCGGCCTGCAGCGGCACGCGACAGTCAGGCTTCAGCCGGCCCTCCAGATCGAACTCTGATGCCAAAGGGAAGGAACTGGTCAAATGCGACGGTCACCGACGCGCAGCTACGCGCGGCGGTTCTCGCACCGGCAACGACGGCTACAGGTTCCGCCTGGCACGTCCACCACCAAGACGGCAAGTAATTCCGGGGATGCATCGGTCAATACAATGTTTGTTCATCACACCAGTGCGCTACGTCGTTGGTCATACGTAAGCGCTCAGGTTGTACAGTCCTGGCCAGAGAAGCAGCCAGTGAAAGCCAAGACGGCGAACAGGATCACCATGTTCACCGGAGGGTGGCGGGCCAATGACCATGAGTTTCCAGGGAAAATGTTAGTCGCGCGACCCCGGCAAACAGCACTGGGATGCCCACCCATGCGAACAGACCGGAGAGACCAGACTTTACCTCAGCATGCATGACGCTTCCTTGATTACGCGGCTGAAGGTGGATTCGCTGGCGGCGAACCTTGGTTCGTTGGTGACCCGTACGATCCGGGCTGTTGCTTGTTGGCAACGAAGTTCGCACAATGGGTTGGAAAGCGCCGCGCGGCAGCGCGCGGTTGTGTTGGCTGGGAAACGAGCACTACGCCGTAAATGCATCAACATTGGCTCCTGCAGAGCAGGTTGTCACCGCCCAACTTCCGGGTTGCGCTCATCGAGCGGCCCGCGCTGGTGCGGCTCGAGACCGAGGGCCTGGGGCACAAAGCTGTCGTGGTCTGCGCTCCGGCGGGCTATGGCAAGACCGCCCTGCTGTCTCAGTGGCGCATGTCGCTGCAGGCAGGAGGCATTGCAACAGCGTGGATAACTCTCACGCCGGCCGATACAGATCCGGCGCATCTGCTCACCTACGTGACAATGAGCCTGACGGCCGCCGGCGCCAAGGTCGGACCACTGGAGAGCCTCGCTGAACAATGGTTCGCGGACACACCCATCCCCGTTGCCGTAGCTAGCCTGGCGGGACATCTCGCCCGGGACACGCGGCCGATCGCGCTCATCATTGATGATGTCCACTACGCACCGCGCGCGGTCGCCGAGCAGGTGCTGGGCCCGCTTCTGCAACCGGGATTGCCCCATCTTCATCTGGCGCTCTCGGGCCGGTCTCGTCCTTCTCTTCCCCTGGCGGGACTGCGGTCCCGCGGAGAGGTTCTCGAGATAGAGGCGGACGCCCTGCGGTTTGCGGACACCGAGCTCGCCTCGCTCCTGCCGGAACTGACTTCCGCTCAACGCTCGTTGCTGGGGGCTCGTACGGAAGGCTGGCCCGTCGCTCTGCAGCTGGCGCGGCTGTGGCTGATCGCCAAGCCGGAGCGCATCCAGCTGATTGAGGGCTTTTCAGGGTACACAACCGAGGTTGCCGAGTATCTGACCGAGCAGGTGTTGACCGACCTGCCGGCGGAAATTTACAGGACGTTGGAGCTCACCTCCCCGCTCGACGTAGTCAACAGTGACGTTGCGGCAGCGGTGACAGGGTCGGCAGCGGCTTGGCCGGAAGTCATTTCCCTTGGCGCGCTGGCGCATCTCGTCGTGCCTCTGGATGAGGCTCGTGCCTGGTACCGGCTGCATCCGCTGCTGACCGACTATCTCAGAAGCCGCTTGCGCAGCAGGGCTCCTGATCTGGAAGTCCAGTGCCATTCCCGTGCATCGGCCTGGTTCGAGAGCCAGGAGATGTACCGCGAGAGCGTGCAGCACGCGGTCGCTGCGCGCGATATTCCCCGAGCTGCCTCACTGATCGAGAAGACCGGTGGATGGGAGCTCGTCCTGTTCGGTGGCATGTCTCTGATGCGTGCGCTACTGGCACAGATCCCAGTCGAGAAACTCAGCGAATTCCCACGCGTTCAGCTGTATCGGGCACTGCTCGACGCCAAGAGCGGGGAACTCGACAGCGCGGGGCGCCATTTCGAGCATGCGGTGCGTTCGATTGCACCCACTGGCCAGGCACCTGCGCTGACCACTCCGGTTGGCCGGGATCTTCTCGTCACGCGTGTACTGATCAGCCGATATCAGGACCTTCCGATCGAGGCCGATGCCCTCTCGACCCTCTATGCAGATGTTGAAGCAATTCCTCCCGGTGACGATCTGGCACGTGCCACCCTGCTGAATGCCGCGTGCCTCATCGGATTCGGCTTGGGCGATATGCAGGCCGCCTACGAAGCCTGCAACAGGGCGGTTCGCGAAGTACGCAAGCTCGGATCCATACTGGGTGTCAATTACTGCTCAGTGCACCTGGGTGTTGCAACGTTACATCTCGGGCGCACACGCGAGGCGGAGGCGATTTTTCGCGAGGCATCCGAGCTGGCAGAAGAAAATTTCGGTGCAGATAGTGGCTTGCGAGCCGTGGCCGATCTGCATCTTGCGGTAGCGCTCACGACGCGCGGCGACTTCGAAGGCGCGGCTCACCTGTTGGATCGGTCCTTTGCGCAAGTGGAAGCATACGACGGTTGGTTTGACGCCTACGCTGAAGGGTATGCGGCGGCAATCTCCATGACTTTCGCCACCGGCAATCACCAGGGGGTTGAAGAATACATTGAACGAGGCAGCGCAACCGCCGCGCGTCGCGGCCTTGCACGGCTGGAGCGCTTGATGGCAGCTTTTCGTGCCCGGATGGCGGTACGGACCGGGCAGTTGGACGATGCGCGAGCGCGTGTTGGTTGGCGTGCCGGCGAATGGCGGCGCAATCCCTTTGCCTGGCGGGAGCATTTTGCGCACGGAGTTGCGACAGCCGAGCTCGCGATATTGTCCGGCGACTTCGTGCTTGCCCGCGCCGTGCTCGAAGACATCGGTGAGTCGGCTACAGCAGGCCACCGGGTGCGTGACGCCCGCGGCGTCGGGCTTTTACGTGCGCTCGTGCAATTTGCCACAGGTCAGCGCGACGAGGCTGCAGCGTCCGTCATTGAAATTCTCGAACCGGCGTTGCGCGAAGATGATACGCAGTTTCTGCTCGATCCAGGTGAGTTGGTCGTGCCGCTCCTGCAGTACACGCGCCAGTGGGTGCGCGACCAGAGCGGACGCTCGCTGGCCCGCCAGGTGATCAGTCGTGCGCTGGCGCGACTCGCCGAGGTGCGCGCGGCCCCTCCCGCCGGTGCGGGTCTTCTGAGCGCACGGGAGCTCGAAGTCCTGACCGAGCTCGTACAGGATTCCTCCAACAAGGTGATCGCGCGTGCGCTGCAGATGACGGAAAACACCGTCAAGTTCCATCTCAAGAACATCTTCCAGAAGCTCGGCGTTCGGCATCGGGTCCAGGCGGTCCGCGCGGCCCGGGAAAGGGGCTTGATTCGCTGAGCCTACCCGCACGGGTAGGGGTGGCGGCACGGGCTTCTACACGTCTGATTCTTTGACGCCCGCTCCCGGCAGAAGGCACCCTGCCAGCCGCGGAGAAATGGGAGTCAGGCGTGAATCAGACTGTCAGGATCGGCGTCGATGTCGGCGGGACCAATACCGATGCCGTGCTGTTGAGCGGCCGGCAAGTCCTGGCGAGTCACAAAGCCCCGACGTCTCCAGACATCGAGACCGGCATCGTCAGCGCGATCCGTGACGTCATGCGGCAGGCACAGATGCCGGCCAACCGCATCGCCAGCGTGATGATCGGTACGACTCATTTCACGAACGCGTTTGTCGAGGGCAAGCGTCTGAGCCGTGTAGGTGCGATACGTCTGGCCGCCCCCGCAACTTTGAGCGTGCGCCCACTGACTGACTGGCCCGACAGGCTGCTGGAGGCGGTGGGCCGGCAGGCTGAGGTCGTCAGCGGCGGCTACAACTATGACGGACGTTTGATCCGCCCACTGGATCCGATGGAGATTCGCCGGGTTGCCCGCGACTTCAAGGCTGCCGGCGTAGGCGCCGTCGCAGTGTCTTCCGTCTTCGCACCCGTCAACTCCGGACAGGAAGATGAGGCGGCGCGGATTCTGGCTGAGGAATTGCCGGGCATCGCCGTCACGCTGTCGGGCCAGATTGGTCGCGTGGGCCTGATCGAGCGGGAAAATGCCGGGATCATGAACAGTGCCCTGCTGGCGATGGCGTCCCAGGTCGTCGATTCCTTCCACCGTGCGCTGCTCGGGCTGGGCATCAATGCACCGTTCTATGTCAGTCAGAACGACGGCACGCTGCTCGATCCGGCCACCGTCGCGCGCTTCCCTGTGTTGACTTTCGCTTCCGGTCCAACGAACTCGATGCGCGGCGCCGCCTTTCTCTCCGGCGCGAGCGATGCGCTGGTCATGGATATCGGCGGTACCACGGCGGATGTGGGCGCGCTGGTGAATGGCTTTCCACGGGAATCGTCAATCGCAGTCGACATCGGAGGCGTGCGGACCAACTTCCGCATGCCCGACATTCTGTCGATCGGTCTGGGCGGCGGCAGCCTGGTCGAGGGCGTGGGCGACCGCGTGCGGGTGGGACCGCGTTCCGTCGGGTACCGGCTTCTCACCGAGGGGCGGGTGTTTGGCGGCGATACTCTCACGGCCACCGACATCGCCGTGGCGGCCGGCTACGCGGACATCGGCGACCGCGATCGGGTCAGAAATCTGGACCGGCGGCTGGTGAATGCGGCTGTCGATGAGATTCACCGCCTGGCCGAAGAGGCTCTCGACAGGATGAAGACGTCCGCGGCCCCGGCGCGCGTGGTGCTCGTGGGTGGCGGCAGCGTGCTCATCAATCGCGAGCTGAAGGGCGTGGCGGATCTCAACATTCCGGTCCAGGCTGGAGTTGCGAATGCGATTGGCGCGGCGATCGCACAGGTGAGCGGCGAAGTCGACCGCATCTATTCATACGAAAAAAGCGGGCGAGACCAGGCGCTGCGCGACGCACGCGAAGAAGCAGAACGTAACGCGGTGGCTGCCGGCGCCGAGCCATCGACGCTGAGTATTGTTGATATCGAGGAGCTCCCGCTGCAATACCTCCCCGGCGGCGCGGTACGGGTACGCGTGAAGGCGGTGGGAGACATCGGATTCCAGGGGAAAGCATGAAAATCACGCTCGAGCACGTCGAGGATCTCGCGCGGGGAGCTGCGATTCTGGGTACGGGCGGCGGCGGTGATCCCTACATCGGGTCATTGATGTTGCGTCAGGCGATCCGGGATCATGGTCCCGTCGAGCTCGCCGATGTGGATACTCTGGCCGACGATGATTTCGCAGTGCCGTTCGCCATGATGGGAGCACCGACCGTGTTGGTCGAGAAGATTCCCAACGGCAACGAGATGGTTGCCGCTCTGCGCGCCATGGAGCGAATCCGCGGCGAGAAGGCGCGAGCCATACTCTGCTGCGAGATCGGCGGCATCAACGCCCTGCTGCCAATAGTACTGGCTGCCCGCTCAGGCCTGCCTGTCATCGATGGAGACGGTATGGGCCGGGCATTCCCACAGCTGCAGATGGTGACCTACAACATCTTCGGTGTGCCGGCGGCTCCGATGATCATGACGGATGAGTACTCCAACTCCGTGACGTTCGAATGCGAAAGCGCGAACGACGTGGAGCGGCTCGGTCGCAACATGGTCGTCGCCATGGGCGGTGGCACCAACATCTGCCTGTATCCGATGCATGGTCGGGACGCCCGGCGCTCCATCGTACGGACCACCATCTCTCTGGCGCTCGGACTCGGAAGAGCCGTTCGTGAGGGACGTCGCTCCAGCGGCGATCCGTTCGAAGCGGTGTTGCAGTATCTGAGAACGACATCGTACTACAAACACTGCCGTGTCCTGTTCGAGGGCAAGACGGTGGATCTGCTGCGGGAAACGAAGGCCGGCTGGGCCATGGGCCGCGTAACGATCGAGGGTACCGGCGCATTCACGGGCCGGCGGCTCGACGTGCAGTTCCAGAATGAGCATCTGGTGGCCCGCGAGGGCGATCGAGTGCGGGCCATCGTACCCGACTTGATTTCGATGCTCGATTCGGCGACCGCGGAGCCGATCACCACTGAGGCAATCAAATACGGGCAGCGCATGAAGGTGCTCGGCATCAGCGCAGCTCCCATCATGCGCTCCCAAGCGGCGCTGGCGGTCTTCGGACCGCAGGCATTCGGCCTCGAGGATCCGTTCGTTCCCGTCGAGACACTCAATCCATAACTAAAGCGCCCCGGGGGGCAACCACTATGAGAGCGAATCCAATTTCGGCCGCGGCATTCGTCGCTGCAGTGCTGGCCGCGCAAGCTGCCGCCGCAGCGGATGCTCCAGCCGGCGCCGAAGAGCGGCTGGAAGAAGTCATGGTGACAGCGCAACGCCGCGAGGAAAAGCTGCAGGAAGTGCCGGTTTCCGTGACGGCGTTCAGCGAGACCGCCATCCGTGATGCGGGGATACGCAACACATCCGACTTCCTGGGATTGACGCCGAACGTCTCCTTCGACCAGTCGTTCACGGTGGGAAACAGCTTCGTCACCATGCGGGGTGTCGAGCAGATCAACAATGCCGACTCACCGGTGGCCATTGTCGTCGATGGGGTGCCCCAGGCAAATCAGAAACAGCTGAAGATGGACTTGTTCGACATCGAACGGATCGAGGTCCTGAAGGGGCCGCAGGGTGCTCTCTACGGCCGCAACGCGATCGGTGGAGCGATCAACATCATCACGCGGCAGCCCACGAACGAATTCGACGGCTTTGCCGAGTTGGGTGGCGGATCGGGCTCGATGAAGGAAGGACTGTTCGCCGTTTCCGGGCCGCTGAGCAAGGACACACTGTTGTTTCGGCTGAGCGGTGAGTACAAGGATGGCGACGGCCTGATCAACAATTCCTATCTCGACCGAAAAGTGGATTTCTACACGGCCAAGGACGTTCGTGCCAAGGTCCTATGGCTGGCCAGCGATGCGGTGAACGTCGACCTTCGTTATGCGCATACCGACAACAAGGGCGGAGCCACATACGACGTCGCCATTCCGAACGACATTGCCGATCCCACTAACGTCCAGGATCTCGATCCCCATGCCGATATGTTGGGCCACAGCCGGTTGAAGAGCGATGAGGCCACCTGGAAGGCGGATTGGCACGTCGCGGCCGGCACCGCCACCTGGATCACGGGTTGGACCAAACTGAGTGAGGATTATTATGGGTCGCTGGGTTTTTGTAATCCCCTCGCCTGTCCGGGCGGCCTGTTCGGTCTCGGTGACGTGAGCCAGCAACAGCAACTGAATGTGCGGCTGCTGTCGCACGAGTTGCGATTCACCTCGGCCGCACACCAGCCGCTGCGATACATTGCGGGCGCCTACTATCTCGACACGAAGCGCGATCTGCAGACCATCGCAACGCTTCTCGATGTCCCGACCCTGCCGAATATCATCGACAGCAACGAGCACGATCATAACGGTGCGTATGCCGTGTTCGGGCAGCTGGATTGGGATGTGCTGACGCGTACGACACTGAGCGTCTCGGGCCGATACGACAACGATCATCGGGAGCAGACGGATATCGCCACCGGCAATCGACACACGGCCAACTTCGATGCTTTTCAGCCGAAGGCCACCCTTTCGCACAAACTCACGGATAACCAGCTGAGCTATCTGACGTACTCGACCGGATTCCGCTCCGGCGGATTCAACGGCATCGGACAACTCGAACCGTTCAAGCGCGAATTGCTGCGCAACGTGGAGGTGGGTTACAAGTCGACCTGGCTGGATCAGCGCCTGATGGTCAACCTGGCGGGGTTCCTGGAGCGCGACACCGACTTCCAGTTCTTCTATCTCAGTCTCGCCCAGGGTGGCGCCCAGGTAATCTCCAATCTCAGCAGCGTGCAGCTGAAGGGGGCGGAGCTCGAGACGCAGATGGTGCTGCAGCCCGGATGGACGGCCTACCTGAATCTCGGCCTGCTCGACTCCCGGATTCGCGCCTTCGATCCCAATCTGGGTGTGCCGGCCGCCGTCGGCAACAGGACTCCCAAGACAGTGCCCGCCAAGATCAATGTGGGTACGCAGAAGGAATGGTCGCTGGGCGATTACAAGCTGACGCTGCGTGTTGATTACGAACACCGCGGCAAGAAGTATTGGGACACTTCCAACGTCGCCGTGATGAATCCTGTTGAGCTGCTCGGCGCGCGCGCGGCGGTGAAAAGCGGAGCCTGGGAGATTTCAGTGTCCGGCCGCAACCTGCTGAACAAATACTATTTCGAGGACTTCAACGCCATCGCCTTTTCCGGACTGCAGAACAACATCGGGTGGCCTACCCAGCCGCGCTCATGGGAAGCGAAGGTGCGATATGACTTCTGAGACTGTCGGTTGTGAGGCGTGCGACGCAGCCGCCTGCAGGACCGTGAGGTAGACCTCGAGGCGGTCGTTGGCCGCCAACGCCGCTTTGACCCAACCCGGCAACATGAGTCGGCGTTAGCCGAGAGCGGCCACTGCTCGAGATTTCTGCATGATCTTCCCGCTCGTCAGCCTATTTTCGGCAATAGTTTCGGGTTGAACGCGACCGCGGCGAGCATTCCGCCCATCATCGCCCCCGTGATTCCCGCGCTCCCAACATCCTGTCCCGTCAGGTAGAGACCCGTTACCGGCGTTCTGGCACGCAGGGCGGTTGACAGAAATCTGCGCGGACTCGCCTCCAGACCGTAGACACCCCCGTGCTCTGCTGCGGTGAATGCCACGCTCGAGAGGGGAGTTGACAGCTCACTGTGGACAACGAGCGGCGCGAGGGCCGGGAAGTGGCGCGCGAACTGTGACATCAACCGACTCGAGATCGTTGCCTTCAGTTCGAGGTACTCGGCCGGTCGGTGACCCAGTTGGGACTCATCCCAGCGACTGAAGACATTCCAATCGGTAAAAGTCACGAGCTCCGCAGTATGCTTCCGACCAGGTGTGTCCGCAGGGACCTTGAGTGATGGAAAGGTGACGTACAGCGCCGGCGCCGACAGTTGGTGCACCGGATCGCGCCACAGTCCGTCGGCAATATCCAGGGATTCATAGAACCAATGGTTCGAGCTCGTGGCACCGCGGCTGCGGATGTCCCCTTCGAATCCCAGATACATGCCAATGTGACAAGCTGATGACCGGAACGTACCAATCTCACGCGCCCACTCGGACTCGCGCACGTGCGTGGGCACCAACTGCGTGACCGTGTTTCTGGCTCCAGCGTCGGAAAACACCAATGGGCAGTGCTCTTGTTTGCCGTTCTTCAAACGCACACCCACCACAGTGTTGTCTTCGACCAGAATGTCCGTCACGGGCGAGCGAGTTCGCACTTCTCCACCACCTTGCTCAATGACCGGCACCAGGGCAGCCGCGAAGGCATCGGCCCCGCCAACCGGGAAATAGGCGCCCTGCATGTAGTGGCGCATCACCGTGGCGTGCATTCCAAAACTCGACTCACGCGGATCCGGACCATAGTCGCCACGTTGCGTGGCCAACACCGCCCGCAGTCTCGGATCACTGATCATCTCGCGAAGCACAGACTCGGTCGTCCTACCCCACCACTTGTCGATCCCGGAGCGGTGCAGAAATCGAGATGTCTTGCCGAGGAGTGCCGGCATGGCTCGCTGTTCAAAGATTGAACGACCGGCGCGCACCGCCTCTTCGAGCGCCGCGAAAAATCCATCAATTTCGCCGATAGAGGTTGGGAAGCGCTCCTTCAGCTCCGCTACGAGTGCCGCTCGAGGTCGGGCAAACTGAAACTCGAATCCGCCCGGGAGATGGACCGTGTCGTACACGGGACCGCTCGGAACGAAACGGATCGCGCCTCCGGAGAGCCAATCCAGGACTTTGCGGGCAGAGTCTCCTTCGCCCATGTTGCCGAGGTAGTGGAGTCCGACAGCCCAGGTGAATCCCTTCCGGCTGAAGGTCTGGGTCAAACCACCGGCTGTACTGTGCCTCTCGAGCACCAACACCTGGAGGCCACTCCGGGTCAGCGCACAAGCACAGGCGAGGCCTCCTATGCCAGAACCAATCACAATCGCATCGAATCCGTCGGAACTCTTCTTCATGCTGACCGCTGCACCGCGGGATGATTTTGCCTGACGATGCTCGTAGCCTGCAGCGTCGCTGAAGTGTCGATCCGCGATCGAAACAGGCCAGGCTCGGGCGTCAGCGTATGCATTGCCCCTTTGAGCCCGGTTGGATCGCACCAAGAGATCGAACCGGGTTAGTCTGCCCTAACAGCCGTCGCGTGCTATCAGGGTTAGTGCGCATTGCGCGCCATGAGTCGCTGAGACACATTCCGCGGGGTCCGCAAACGGGAGAGTCCTCATGCGCAAACTCTATCGAGGATGGCCAACACTCCTGGTGTTGTGCCTATGCATCGCGAAAAGCTCAGCATCGGAACATGCTGCGGTGGTGAAAGTCGCAACGGCAGAACAACTCGTGCAGGCCATGCTCGACGCTAGCGCGAGCCGTCGCGCTACCGTAATTGAGGTAGCACCCGGGCACTATGCTTTGGGTCAGACGTTCAGTTCAGAAGTGGGTTCGAGCGTTCTCCCGCCCGTCGGCACCCCAATCTCTATCATTGGTCAACGAGGCGCAACCACGACGTTCGATGCCTCGAGAGCAGGTACGGGCCAGGCAGGTAGGGTGTTCACGGTGCTCGAGCACGGATACCTGACGGTCAAGAACATCACGATAACCGGCGGTCTAGCCTCATGCCAGGACGATTGCGCAAACAATGGCGGCGGAGCTGCGGAGAATCACGGTGGAATACTCGCGTTCCGGCGGTGCACCTTGATGGGAAACGAGGCAAGCAGCCTCTTCTTTGACGCTTTCGGGGACCCATCCCAAAATGCATTCGGGCTCGGTGGGGCGATACTGAACGCGTCCGGATCACTATTTCTCCAGGACACCACGGTCAACGGAAACTCCACGATGGGTGCCGGCGGCGGTATTGCCGTAACTGGAGGGACTGCGCTGATCCGTCATTCCGTCATCAGCGCCAACACGGCTCGCAGCGGCCCCCAGATCTGGAGCAGCGTCGGTGCGGGTATCTACGTGGCCAACGCCGAACTCTCGATTGAAGAGAGCAGCATAGAGGAGAATGTCAACGGTCCTGACGAGGACAACAATAGCCGTCAGTTTGGCGACGGCGGCGGTGTCTACGTCGACGGTAACTCCGAGGTCTGGATCGAAGACAGCGCCGTGACTCAGAACCAAAATGTGCCCTTGGGAAACGGCGGTGGTCTGTTCAACACCGGAACCATTCATCTGCTGAACTCGACTGTCGGTGAAAACACCACCTCGACGATCGGTGGGGGCATCTTCAACCGCGGCACGGTCAAGCTGCGCGGAGTTACGGTGGCCCACAACACCGCGTTCGGGATTATCGGCGCCCACGATCCTTGCGAGGACGATCGTACCTGCCCCACCGGCGGTGACGGTATCTTCAATGATCCAGTCGGAACCGTCCGGCTAGCTGATACAGTGGTCGCGCAGAACGGCTCCGATTGCACCGGCGTGCTGATGAGCCTGGGTCACAACGCCCTTGGCAGCAGCGGCGGCTGCACGCTCCAGCCCGTCGGACGCCACACGTTCGGCGACTTGCTCGATATCGATGTACGGCTTGGCACCTTTGTGAATGATGGGACAGCCGGTCAAGCACATTATCCGCTGCTCGCCGACAGTCCGTTGATAGATGCGGGTGGCAAAGTCGCACGCGACTGCACACGCCTCGATCAAATCGGTAATCCTCGGGTCGATGGCGATCAAGACCACGATCGCGGCTCCATTTGTGACATAGGCGCGATCGAGTTTCAGCGGGTCGGGCACCAGAAGCCTCGCACGAACAACGACACCGACGATGAAGGTGATTTCCCACGTCATGGTGAGCCCCTGAGGAAGCTCGAGCAGTTTCTGGATGCTCCTCAACAACGATAGTGCGTAATGGCCGCACTCTCGTCAATGCAAGTCTCCAGAGACACAGTCAAAACTGGCGGCGTTGTTGACGTCGCCACTGCCTCGATATTTCGGCCACTGCGGATATTCGCAAAGTGGGCGCGTGCGACCCGGCACGCCGATGCTATCAGACACTATCTGCGCAGCGGGAGCCACGCCTCTTTCCACCCAATTCTCCAATGCCGTCAGTGAGTCCCACGAAGCGTTGAATACGGAACTGACAGCATGCCCAAACCCAGGCGCTTCGTAGAAGCGCAGGAACTGCCGTACCTTCGCCGCACCCATGGTGGCTCGAATGCGAGTGTAATACTCCTCTGTTGAACGCGTGCTGACCAACACGTCGGCCGTTCCGTGCGCCAGCAATATCTTGCCACCCTTTTTCGCGAACTCTGAATAGTCCGTCCGATTGACATCGAGCGTCCTCGCGAGCTCATCGATGCGCGCTCGCAGGGCGCCGCGCGTAACCGGATCGAGAGTCAGTGCGTCAAAGTTGGGCTCGCCGGCGAAGACAAAACGAACCCACTGATCCCAGAACACGCTCACAGCCGGCGACTCTCCCGCCACCAGTGACGCTCTCGGCGGGATCGTCCCCAAGGCCAGCGCGACGACAAAAGGTTGCACCGGACTATCACGAACCCTGCCCAGATCGGAACCGTACAGGTTGTAACCCGGGTAATGAGTTTCTCCGCTGGCCAGTGCCGGCTCGAATTGAATCGGCGTGTTGAAAACCTGCAGCGCCCGAATCTGCGCATCCGACAGACAGGCATCCCCGAGATCGGCGCCGCCCGCACACCGCAGCGGCGACCCGTTCAACACAGCCGTGGCAGGATCAAACTTCGTATTGCATGCAGCCACATTGCTGACGATGCCATCCGCCACACCATCGAGCTCGTCGCACGTGCCGAGCGCCGCCTCGAACAGCGCATTTCGTTTCTTCTCATTGAGCCAGCTTCCGGGCGCAGCCAGCGCCCGGGCGACCCGCCCGACCTGTAAGACGAGCGACACATGATTCCAGGCGGGGTACCAGGCGATCGAGCCATTCCAGTCGTCGGGCCAGCGCTGAACCACCTCGAGTGCTTCTCTCCCACCCGTCGAACCGCCTGCAAAGTACGCCTTTGCCGGCCTGACTCCATATCGCATGCGAATCAGATACACAGCCGCGTCGTGCGTCTTCTTCAATGCCTCGCCGGTGTAGTTGCGCAGCGCTTCGCCATTCAGGGCAAACCTGGCATCCATGCCTGGCTTCAACGGCGCTTGCGGCATTTTCGATGCCTGATGTCCCGAATCGCTCCCGACCACGGCATAGCCCCTGGCCAGCGGCACCGGCCGGTCGTAGGGACCGGCAGGAACATTGCCTGCGGTGTTGGGGACCGTGCCGTTGAATCCCCCGCCACCCAACATCAGGAGTTTTCTATTCCAGATCGGGGGCAGATCGAGCTCGAATTGAATTGCCGGAGACGTCGGATCGACGGCGGCTATGCTGCCGAGCACCTTACAGTATCCTGGCAAGGCAACCCTGTCGGCGGTCGCGCCCGCGTCTATTTGAGTCGCTGAAGTGACCACGGCGCCCGCGGTTGGCAGTGCCATGGCCGAAGCGGGCACCGTCTCGTTGCGCAGCTGCACACAGGCGGAATCCGGCGTGGCACCCAGGTCAGCGGCAAGGGCCGCGGAGCAAAGCAGCAGTTGTGTTGCCGCCATGGCTGCGAGCCGCGTCTTTCCTTCGATACTCATATTGCTTCTTGCTCATCCGGGCGGGTTGGTACGGTAGATCAGGCGGGCCAGTGCGGCGAACAGTAATGCCGCCACCAAGTACATCGGTGCGAGCGCGAAAAACGCGAATTGCAGTGAATGCGTGCCGTGGGTGGAGCGAAAGTAATCGCTGGCCATCCCAACATAGGTCGGCCCGAAGCCGAGGCCGATGAAGTTCATCACGAGCAGCAGCAAGGCACCTGAGATGACTCGCTGATCCGGATGCACCTCACTCTGCACGAAGGTCACCATGGCGGAAAGAAAAAAAGAATTCAGGAACATGGGGACACAGAAGAAGACCAGCGCCGTCTGCCACTGCGCCGCTGAGGCAAAGCACACGAAAAAAGGCAGCGCAACCACCAACGAGAGGGCCGGGATGATGGCATAGGCGACTTTCGATCGGGCGCCGTAGCGATCAATGAGCCGCCCTGAAATGAAAATGCCGCCGCCCATGCATATGCCTACCACCAACGCATACCAGATGGCGACGTCACTCAGCTGCATGCCCTTTTCGCGCATGAGGAACAGCGTGGCGAAGTTGCTGGTACCGTAGGTGATGAAGTTCGCCGCGCCGCTCGCCATCGATGCGAGTAGTAAAGTGGGATTGGCAAAAAAACGCAGGATGGTTGAGACGAAGCCGGCCCTCGTTGCGGTCTCGGTCACGGCGCGGGTGGTCGCGTCGTGACCGCCACGTCTGGGTTCAGCGACCAGAACGTGAACAACCACCGCAGTCAACACACCGACGACGCCAATGACATAGAAAGGCAGTCGCCAGTTGGAAGCGGCAGCGAGCGAAGCGCCGAAAGCCACACCCAATGCGGAGCCCAGCGGCGGCCCCAGATTGAAAATCGCCATGGCGCGGCCGCGTCGCTCGCGCGGGAAATAATCGGAGATGATCGCATAGGAAGGCGGTACGCCACCGGCTTCGCCGACACCGACGGTCATGCGCGCGATGACCAGCTGAGCGTAGTTGACCGCCATCCCGCACGCAGCCGTCGCCCCGCTCCACAGCGCACACGCAATCGACAGCACTCTCACGCGGTTGGTGCGATCCGCCAACCAACCGATCGGAACGGCGATGAAGCAGTAAAACAGCGCGAAATAGAAGCCGGTCAGCATGCCGAGCTGACTGTCCGTGATGTGCAAATCATCCTGAATCGGCTTGGCGAGGATCGAGATCAATTGCCGGTCGAGGAAGTTGAGTACATAAACGAAGCACAGCATCCCGAGGACCCGCCCCGTCCGAACCGGTGGCAATACCGGACTGGCTCCGACGCGCTCCGGCACCGGTTCTTTGACATCGCTCTTCATTTCAACTTCCCGGCGCGATCCAGCCCGGCTGGCCTTCCGAGCGCTCCAACCAGGCCAGCGCCCGCGCCGTATACCATGGGATGACCTCCGGGTTGGCGATCGCATCGAGATTGATGACTTTCGCAACCGGCCATCCCTGGAACAGTCGTTTGATGGGGAGCTCCTGTTTTTTGCCGGACAAGGTACGTGGAATCCCCGGCGCCTGAATGAAATAGTCGGGGACGAAGCGCGGCGAGAGCGCATTGCGTATGGCCGCCTTCATTGCCGACTCCAGGTCCGAATCCAACTTGCACCCTTCGGCCGGCACGACAAACATCAGCAGCTTGCTGTCCCCCTGACCATCCTCGATATCGATGACCAGGCTGTCGAAGACCCCACGCATATGTTCCACGGCGGAGTAGATATCGGCCGTTCCCATGCGCAAACCGTGACGATTGATGGTGGCATCGCTTCTGCCTGTGATCGTGCCGCTCCCGTCGGCCTCAATCTGTAACCAGTCCCCATGCCGCCAAATCCCCGGCCACTGCGCGTAATAAGAGGATCGATACCGGCTGCCATCGGCATCGCCCCAAAAATACAAAGGCATGCTTGGAGTCGGGCGCGTGCACACCAACTCGCCGACCTGGCCGATCACTGCCTGCCCATTCTCGTCCCATGCTTCGACAGCGGCGCCGAGATGGCGGCATTGCAGCCGCCCGGGCGTGGCCGGCAACTCCCGATTTCCGGACAAGAACGCGGCGTACAAGTCGGTCCCGCCACTGATATTGCACCACCAGATGTCGGGGCGGCCGATGGCGGCAAACTGTTGGGTCCCCCAAAGTTGAATATCCGCCGGCAGTGGTGAGCCGGTGCTGCCCAGTGCGCGTACAGTGCGCAGATCTCCGGCCTGCGCAATGCAAAGACCTGCCTTGCGGCAGCTGCTGTAGAACACCGCCCCCGCACCGAACCAGGTCACTCGATGTCGCGCAGCAAAGGCCCAAAGGCGTCCCCAATCCGGACTGACCTTCGCGCCACTCGGCGAGCCGTCGAACAGACAGATTGTGGTGCCGCCAAGTAGTGCCCCCACCTGGTGATTCCACATGACCCACCCTGTGGTGCTGTACCAGTGAAATCGCTCCCCGAAAGAATTAGAGGAATAGCTGGCACCCAAATCCAAATGCAGGTGGCCTGCGCAGGCCAGGAGGATGATACCTCCATGCCCGTGGACGATTGCTTTCGGCAAACCGGTAGTCCCGCTGGAATACAAGATCCACAGCGGATGATCGAATGGCACCCACTCCGGCTCGAACGCTGCGACTTCCTCGTCATTGCGCGATTGCGCCTGCACGAAATCCGTCGCATCGGGGACGACCGATGCACCGTAGCCGCTGCGAATCATCAGCAGCGTCTGCACGCTCGGCAGACCGCCGCGTATTTCCGCAACCGCTGCGCTGCGATCCATCGCTCTGCCGCCATAGAACACACCGTCGACGGCGACCAGTACCTTCGGAGATGTCTGGCGAAGACGATCGAGGACGGCAGGCGTCCCCATATCGGGCGAGCACACAGTCCAGATTGCACCCACACTGGCGCAGGCCAGGAATGCGACCACCGCTTCGGGAGTGTTGGGAAGCCACCCCGCCACCCGATCTCCTCTCGTCACACCGCGCCGGCGCAACTCCAACGCCAACGAGGCGCTGCGCCGTCGCAATTCGCTCCAGGTCAGCTCAGCAACGTTGCCATGTTCGTCTTCAGCAACGATCGCTGGTACGTTTGCGGCTTCCGCCGACTGGACATGACGGAACACCTGACGCGCGTAGTTGACCTGCGCACCGTCGAACCAGGTTGTGCCCGGCATGGTTTGCGCACCCACCACTGCGACAACAGGCGCAGGCGACTCCAACCGATAATAGTCCCAGATGCTCCGCCAGAACCCGGCCAGGTCTGTAGTTGACCAGCGCCATAACGCTTCGTAGTCCGCGAAACCGAGTCCGCGTTCGCGCTCCAGCCACTCCCGGAAAAGCCGCATTTGCGGCACCGGTTCTTCATTCGCCATACGTTGCACTGTGCTGTCCGTATTGGGCTCGAGGACCGCCCAAGCTCCCTGACATCGCGTTGCCGATCTTCGCCAGGCTGACTGGCTGTCAGAACCGGATGTACAGCGTCGCGCCATACATGCGCGGCAAGCCAACCGAACCCGTGATCGCCGCATTGGGACCGGATCCGGCATTCGCCGAGCTGATGTACCGCTTGTCGAATGCATTCCGGATCCACCCCGCCAACTCCCAGGCGCTGCTGCGCGAACCGATGGAGAGCGAAGCATTCAACAGTCCGTAGTTCGCCTGAGAGTTCTGCGGGTTGTTGTAGATGTCGAAAAAGGTCCTAGTCTGCCACTTGAAGTCCGTACGCGCAGTTGTCTGGAGTTTCTCGGAAACGGGAACCGTATATTGGCCGGACACGGTGTATTGCCAGCTCGGCGCCTGCGGCAGCCGGTTGCCCTCCAGATCCTTCGCCCCGGCCGGCAGCGGCGTGCCGTCTCTCGTCGCGCCAATGCAGCCGCTGTCCGTCGCAATGTTGGGATAGAGCGGATCGTTGTTGCAGAATGAGCCGAACCTGGCATCGAGGTAGGTAAGCGCTCCTGTCAGCCTCAGGCCGGTCACGGGCGCGACTTCGGCTTCGAATTCGGCACCCTTGATCTTTGCCGTGACCGAATTTTCGACTCTTGGATAGAACACGGTGGTCTGCACGTTTTGCCGGAACACGGTTTGCTGCAGATTGGTGTAATCGGCATAAAAACCGGTCAGTCCCAAGCGCAGCTTGCGACCAAACAGCATGGCCTTCGCGCCCGTTTCGTAGCTCCAGACGTATTCGGGATCGAACCTGTTTACCGGCAAGGACGGGTCCCCCAGGGTGTTGAACCCGCCCGACTTGAAACCGCGAGAAGCACTGGCGTAGATCAGCGTGTCGTCCGTCGGGGTGTAATCGAGCGCGAAGCGGGGAGTAAATGCTTTGAATGCGCCACTGCCGGAATGATCCTGGACCACTCCGGCGGTGGTGGAGTCCATCGAATAGGATTTGTCGTCGACGGTGTAGCGTCCGCCGAGCGTCGCTCGCAATTTGCTGGTCAGGTTATAGCGAAATTGCGCATAACCAGCGTAGGAATCGAGCTTCTCCGTCGGCAGGTATATGAGGTAATTGTTGAACACCGAAAGACTGAGGTACAGCGGCTCACTGGAAAGGCCGTGCATGTAGAAGAGACCTGCGACCAGGTCCGCCCGCTCGCCCAGATTGGTTGTAAGAGTGAATTCCTGAGTGATCTGCTTGGCGTGAATGCCGATCAGCGGGAACCACGCGCTGTTGTATGGGGTGTTGTCGACGTCGAGGTTGGTCAAAGCGATATCATGTTTGATGAAGCCGGTCGTCGAGGTGAGGGTTGCTCCAGCACCCAATTGCAGGGTGCCTGTCAGCACGGCGCGGCTGCTTTCGAGATTGCGCTGATTAGGCTGGTCCTGATAGAAAGTCAGATGCTGAATGTCATTCCTGGGGAACGGATAACCTGCGGTTTCCGGAACTGTCGGTCTGTTGGGATCGGCCCTGCCCAGAATGATGGCGAATGACGGATCGCTCCGATCGCGCGTATATTCGACCAGTGCACGCAGGGTAAAATTGTCGGTCGGCTCGAGCAGCGTCTGCCCGCGTATCTGAGTAAGTGCGGTATCGTCGTTGCGGGTGTTGAGATAACCGTTCTTCATCCAGCCATCGGCGTGATCAACGAGGAACGACAAGCGACCCATTGCTTTATCGGAGAAGGCCGCATTCAGCGCTCCTTTGACACCGTACCGGGAATAATCGCCCGCAGTGAAGGCCAGGTCCCCTTCCGTCGCGTTGGTCGGCGCTTTGGCATTGATATTGATCGCGCCCCCAGTGGCATTGCGGCCTGCGATTGTGCCTTGCGGACCGCGCAGCACTTCAACGCGGTCGATGTCCAGGAACGCCGCATTCATCATGAAGTGATCGAGCAGTGGGACGCCGTCCAGAGCGACGGTCACACCCGATTGGCTGCCGATATCCTGGCCGGCCTGGCCGATACCGCGCAGGGCAATGAAGATGTTGGTGGAACGTGTGCCGAATTGCAGACTGGGTGCCAACTGGACGAGGTCCGACACGTCCCTGACACTCGCTTTCTCGAGTGTGTTGCCGGTAATTGCCGTTATGGCGATAGGAATGTTCTGCAGACCTTCGGCGCGCTTTTCGGCAGTGACAACGACCTCTTGCAAGAGGTCATCGTCCGGAGATTTTGCAGCTGCCGTCTGTGTCCGACTCGGCTTGGCCGCTTGGGTCGCAGTCTCAGCGGCCGATACTGCCGTCGGCAGCATGCCGTCGAGGAGAAGCACAATAGTCCCCAGGCTGAGAGAACTGTTGCGCAACAGTCTTGCGATGTGATGCCGGTTCATTCGATCCCCCCTCGATAATTCGACTATCCCCGGTGTTCTTGTCCGGAAGTGTCGGACGAAACGTACCATCCAAGGGGAAAATCGCTATGGCAGGAGTGACAACCGGACTTAACCGGAGTGACAGGGTATCGACCTGGCGGTATATCCACGCCAGCTACAACTCACAACTTTGCGCGCCGCTCCGCAAGTACAGCCGTGGCGATTCCGATTTTCGCCGCATCAGCCATATGATGAGCGCGGTAAGCAGAAGGGGTCATGCCCGACCAAGCCACAAAGTGTCTGGAGAAGCTGCCAGGTTCGCTGAAACCCAATGCGAGGCCGATTTCCGTGATGGGCAAATCGCTCGCCAACAGGTAGGCACCCGCGAGCTCACCCCGCAGACGGGTCCTCATGTCCTGGAAACTCTCGCCTTCATGCGCCAGATCGTGACGCAGTCGCCGCGGTCGGGTTCGAAGACGCGCGGCGACCACCTCGATGGGCGCTGACCACATGCCTGCACTTTGCAGATCGATCAGCACCTGCTGTGTCTGCTCGCGCACACTCAATCCTCGTGCGGGAGACTCGAACCAGTCCGGCGCACTCGAATAATAATCTTCGTATTCCGAGATTGAGCTGTGAACCAGGCGGACCGTCAGGTCATCCCAGCTATAGCAGAGCGCATCGACCGGAGCGCCGAATTTCACCGGGCAGCCGAACAGCGCAAACCGATCGAATCCATTCGACTGAGTTGGCTGAGACCCTTGGATGTGAACTCCCCGCAGCGCCAGGGGACGGCCGATGAGCCAGCTGAAGAATTGATAGATCCAGACGAATCGGATCCACACCAACATATCGCGATCGACGCCCGCGATCGTGTGATATTTGCAGATGTGCTGCAATCCGGCGCCATGCTCTTCGACGATTCCGGGCCCAACGTCGGCGGACATGGCGTCGGTAAACCGAATGCTGACGCGTAACGCCTCGCCAAAGGTGGCGCAATGCAGGAAGGACAACAATCTCTCGGTTTCGAGTGCCAACCGGCAGCCTTGCGCCAGAAAGCCCAGATACACATCGTCAATCGAGATTTGAATCTGCCGGACCAACCTCACCAACGAACGGCCGCCGATCGCGGCATGGGCGTTTCCATAGACCGATGGATCGATGTGCGCATCGCGCAGAATCTGAAGTGGGTCGTGACCCTTCAGCACGGCGCCCTGAAGCAAGGACTTTACCGCCTCCCCGTCCAAGCCATATTCTGGAGTGATTTTTTCACCCATGATTGCTGGCGTAACCAACTCTCGGTTGCTGTGTTGGCACTGTGCCCTGCTGAACATTGGCCGCGACAGGGACCGGCGTCAAGCCGCCCTTTGCATCAGGAGCCTCATTGAAGACGGTGTTCGACCGACGTTCGTTTGTTACGGGTCTAGCAGTGCTCGTATATTCGAAGTCAGTGTTGTAGCAGTCGTCAGACGGACCGTGTTTGAAACCCAGTGAATTGAGACGCACTGCAATCTGCTCGGGATATGAAACGCGGCCGCTATGAAACAACGATCATTGCGTTCGAGCGTGCGTCTGTGGAAGGCGGTGAACGCGACCCGCAGTTCAAATCCCGCGGCGGTGAGTAAGTGTTTGAGTTGATTGGTCGGGACGCCGAGATTTGAACTCGGGACCCCTTGCACCCCATGCAAGTGCGCTACCAGGCTGCGCCACGTCCCGCCGACCTATTCGATTGGGCTCAACTGCCGCGCGGGTGGGGAATATTCGCGCGGGCCGCAATCATACGCGGTTTTGCGGGCCGCGGGGATACACATTGCAGCAGCGGGTTACGCTCACGCACTGGAACCGCCCGCGCTGCGGCGCCAATTGGCGGCTGCGACGGCGGATTACCGCCGCAATACTTTCAGCAGCTCCTCGAGCTCCAGGCGCACCTGTTTCACGATCTGCTGGCTCTGGCTCACGTCCACGCGAGCTTCCTCGCCACCCAGCTTCTGGCGCGCGCCGCCGATCGTGAAGCCCTGCTCGTACAGGAGGCTGCGGATCTGGCGGATGACGATCACGTCCTGGCGTTGGTAATAGCGCCGGTTGCCGCGCCGTTTCACGGGCTTGAGCTGTGGAAACTCCTGCTCCCAATAACGCAGCACGTGAGGTTTGACGCCGCACAGGTCACTTACTTCACCTATTGTGAAGTAGCGTTTACCGGGAATCGCCGGTAACTGGGCGTTATTCTTTGGCTCCAACATAGGCTTCGACCCGTGCTTTCAGCTTTTGGCCGGGGCGGAACGTCACCACGCGACGGGCGCTGATGGGGATTTCTTCGCCTGTCTTGGGGTTTCGCCCGGGACGCTGGTTTTTGTCTCGCAGATCGAAATTTCCAAATCCGGATAGCTTGACCTGCTCCCCGTTCGACAGTGCGGCCCGGACCTCTTCGAAGAACAGATCAACGAGCTCACGCGCTTCGCGCTTGTTGAGCCCGAGCTGATTGAACAGCGCTTCCGCCATCTCCGCCTTGGTCAGGGCCATCTCGTTATTCTCGTATCTTAGCGTTCAAGCTCGTACGCAAATCTGTGACGATGGAGGCAATCGCCTGCTCCACGTCTTGATCGGTTAGGGTGCGAGAAATATCCTGAAAAATCAAGCCCAAAGCGACGCTTTTTCTACCCGCTTCTACCCCGGGACCGCGGTACACGTCGAATATTCTTAATTCGCACAATAGGCTGGACGCGCACAAGCGTACACGCTCGGCGAGGGCACTTAAAGCGACGGTTTCATCTACAACCACTGCCAGGTCCCGGCGGACCTGCGGAAAGCGCGAAATTTCGTTGTACTGGGGTTTTTCGACGCCCAAGGCGTCCATATCCAGCTCAAACAGCACCGGGGTGTCAGTGAAGTCGAGCTGCTTCACCAGCGACGGATGCAACTCGCCGAGCCAACCGACCTCCCGGCCCTGCCGCAGGATGCGCGCGGAACGTCCCGGGTGCAGGCACGCCAGGGGCGCGCCGGGAGCTTCAAAAACGAATGAATCGCTACAGCCTGTAGCGGTGAACAGTGCCTGCAGGTCGGCCTTCACATCATAGAAATCGACGGGCACGCGCACTTCGCGGGGGATGCCCCACTGTTCCGGCAATCGAGTTCCCGTTGCAACACCTGCCAATGAATCGATCTCGCGGATGCCACCGTTTACAACAGAAAACCTCGCTCCATGCTCAAACAGCCGGACACGATCCTGTTGGCGGCGTTGGTTTTCCACTGCAGCACGAAGCAGTCCCGGCCAAAGCGATAGGCGCATGACGGCCAGGTCGCTGGCAATGGGGTTGGCCAACGGTAAGCCTTCCACATCTGGAAACATCGTCTTCTGTAGTGTCGGATCGACAAACGCGAATGTAATTGCCTCCTCGTACCCGCGCATGGCGAGCGCCTCGACAATCACATGTTCTTCCGCCCGTTCCTCCGGAGAGGCGCGGAACGCCTGCGGGCCCAAGGCGTCCCCTTCCGGAATTGCCTGGTAGCCGATGACTCGAGCAACCTCCTCAATGAGGTCGGCTTCGATGGAGATATCGAACCGGTGGGGCGGCGGGGTCACGAGCCAGCCGTCTGCGTTGGCGGCCACTTTCATCTGCAGCCCCGACAGGGTGGCCGCAATCCGATCGTCCGCGAACCCGACCCCCAGAAGCCGTTCCAGGCGGGCGCGCCGCAGAGCGACGGGTTTGCGCACGGGCTGGTGCTCGGCGGACTGGGTAACACTGACCTGAGCCGCTGTTCCGCCAGCGATTGAGTGCAACAGGCTGAGCGCTTTGTCCATGGCGCGCTGCTGCAATGTCGGGTCCACACCGCGCTCGTAGCGTTGGCTCGCGTCAGTTACCAGGCCCCAACGACGGCTGCGACCTGCAACCGCATGAGGTGAGAACCAAGCGATTTCAAAAAAGACATCCACCGTTTCGGGACTGACCGCAGTCCGTTGGCCGCCCATGATGCCGGCAGCGCCCACGGGACCTTCGGCGTCAGTGATCAGCAGGACGTCTGGGCGGGCTTCGACGGTTTTGCCGTCCAACAGCGTGATGGACTCACCTTCACGCGCCGTACGGACGCGAATGTCGCCCTTCAATTTAGCCAGGTCGTAGGCATGCATCGGCTGACCCAGCTCGAGCATGACGTACTGGGTCACGTCGACCACCGGGCTGATGGACCGAACGCCTGCGCGGCGCAGCCGTTCGCGCATCCAAACGGGCGTTGTCGCACGGTTGTTGACGCCGTGGACGACGCAACCGACAAATGTTGGGCAGGCGGCCGGGGCGTCCAAGTAAACAGCAACGGAGTCGCGCGAGGGGTCAGCCCCGGCGGAACCTACAGCGCCTGATCGCGCGGAAGCTCCCGCCGAGCTGGCAACGGTGCCAGGGCGCGCAGCGCCTGCAGCACCGAGCCCCGCGGCGCCATTGCCCAAAACCGGCACGGCGCCAGTGTCATCGTCCGCCCAGGCCTCGATGGTGTCAGGGTCCGTAGCCTCCAACACCTCGACTTCGCTGGTGAACTCGTAACTCAACTCGGCGGTAACACCAACATCGCCCGCCGCCTGGACGCTGACTGTCAGGGGAGCGACCGCGGCAGAAGCGGCGGTAACGGACCCGCCCTTGAGGCCCTTGCCTGTGAGCGCAGCCACTTCCCGCGCAATGCCCAGAACAGACATGGCATCGCCGCGATTAGGCGTAACCGCCAGGTCCAGCACGGAATCATCGAGCGCGAGGTACTCCCGCAATGATTGGCCAACCGGCGCATCCGCAGGCAGCTCTATGATGCCGGCAGAGGCTTCAGCCAGCCCCAGCTCCTTGGCAGAGGCCAACATGCCCTGTGAATCGACACCGCGCAGCTTCGCGGCCTTGATCTCCATGGGAGCAGCCGCTGGACCCCCTGCCGGGGCGGGCAATACAGCGCCGACGGTGGCCAGCGCACTCTTCAACCCTGCCCTGGCATTGGCCGCACCGCACACAATCTGCACAGGCTCGCCGGTGCCCACTGACACCTTACAAACCTGCAGTTTGTCAGCCTGCGGATGACGCTCAGCCGAGAGGATCTCCGCCACGACAACGCCGCTGAACGCAGGAGCTGCGCCTTCGAGCCCGTCCAGCTCAAAACCCGCCATGGTCAGTCGTGCCCCGAGCTCGGCCGGCTCCCATGGAATATCGACCCAGTCCGCCAGCCAGGAATAGGGAACCTTCATAAATTCTAAAACGTCCGGAATTGCCGCAGGAAACGCAGGTCGTTCTCAAACGCCAGGCGCAGGTCGTTTATCCCATAACGCAACATGGCCAACCGGTCGATGCCCATACCGAAGGCATAACCGGTGTACCGTTCCGAGTCGACACCACTCGCTTTCAACACCGCCGGATGGACCATTCCGCAACCGGAGATTTCCAACCAACCGGTGTTCTTGCAGGTCCGGCAGCCCTTGCCTTCGCAGAACACACAGGACATGTCGACTTCCGCCGACGGCTCGGTGAACGGGAAGTAGGAGGGGCGCAGACGCATGCCTAAGTCCTTCTCGAAAAAGGCCTGCAGGAAGCCGTGCAAAGCAGCTTTCATGTTCGCAAAACTGACGCCCTCGCCCACGACCAACCCTTCGAGTTGATGGAACATGGGTGAATGCGTCATGTCGTGATCGCTGCGGTAAACGCGCCCGGGCGCGATGATTGCGATCGGAGCGCCCTTGGACAACATCGCGCGAATCTGCACGGGAGACGTGTGCGTACGCAGCAGACGACCGTCAGCGAAATAGAACGTATCGTGCATCGCCCGCGCCGGATGATCGGGCGGGATGTTGAGTGCCTCGAAGTTGTGAAAGTCGTCTTCGATTTCGGGGCCGGTGGCCACTTCGAAACCGGCACGACGGAAGATCTTCTCGATCCGCAGGCGCGCCTTGGTCACGGGATGCAGACCACCCCGCTCCTCGCCGCGCCCCGGCAGAGTGACATCGATGCGGCCGGCCGCGAGCTGGCTGTCAATCTCAGCCTTCTCGAGGGCAACACGACGCTCATCGAGCGCCGTCTGCAAGGCCTGCTTCGCTTCGTTGATTTTTGCGCCGGCATCGCGGCGTTCCGCCGCCGGCAACGCACCGAGCGATTTCAACTGCTCGGTGAGTGTGCCCTTCTTGCCGAGCCAACGGACTCGCGCTTCGTCGAGCGCCGTGAGGTCACCGACTGCGGTGACCTCATTCAGCGCCTGGCTGATGAGGTTACTCAGGTCGCTCATGACCCAAGTCCTCTGTTACGCGATCCCGAGGGCTGCTTTCGCCTGAGCCGCGATGGCGCCAAACGCCGCGGCATCATGCACGGCCAGGTCCGCAAGCATCTTGCGGTCGATTTCGACTTCCGCCTTCATCAGACCGTTGATCATGCGGCTGTAGGACAGACCGTGCAGGCGTGCGGCCGCGTTGATACGCGTGATCCACAATGCGCGGAACTCGCGCTTCTTCTGCCGGCGATCACGATAGGCGTACTGGCCTGCCTTGATGACTGCCTGCTTGGCTGCGCGGAAGACTTTGCGGCGGGCGTTGTAGTAGCCCTTCGCCTTACCGAGAATTTTCTTGTGACGGCGCCCGGCCATCACGCCACGTTTTACTCTTGCCATGATGTCCCCTTATTTGTGATTCGGAAGAAGTGCGATTACACGCCCGAGATCACTTTCGTGGACGAGGCTCGAGCCGCCTGAACGCGCATGGCGCTTCACCTTGCGGTCCTTGTGACCGAGGTTGTGGCGACGCTTGGACTTGTAGTGCTTGAAGCTTTTGGCCGTTTTACGGAAACGCTTCGAAGCCCCACTGTTGGTTTTCAACTTGGGCACGATCTAACTAACTCCTGTGGCTACCGTTCGCAGGCTGCACCATGCAACCGCTCCCGGGCGAACAGCATCACCGGCCGCTTTCAGGCCGTGGCGCTGTTACTTCTTTTTAGGTGCGAACACCATGACCATCTGTTTGCCTTCCATGAGCGGGTTCTGCTCCACCACGCCGTGCGCGGCGAGGTCAGTGGAAACCCGATCCAGAAGTCGACGGCCGATGTCCTGGTGCACCATCTCGCGGCCGCGGAACCGTAAGGTCACCTTGGCCTTGTCACCCTCGGTCAGAAAGCGGATGAGATTACGCACCTTGATCTGGTAATCACCCTCTCCCGTACCGGGACGAAACTTCACTTCCTTGACTTGAATCTGCTTCTGCTTGCGCTTGGCAGAGTGGGCTTTCTTGTTCGCTTCGAACAGGAATTTCCCGTAATCCATGATGCGCACGACCGGCGGTTCCGCCGTCGGCGACACTTCAACCAAATCCAACTCGGCCGACTTCGCCATGTCCAGGGCTTCGAACCGAGTCATGACACCGGCCTGCGATCCGTCTGCGGCGATCACTCGCACCTGGGGCGATGTGATGTCGTCGTTGCGCCGAACGCGCTTACTTGCACTAGCGATGCGTTATCCCTCCAAAGTCTGGCGCCCACGGCTATCGAGCTCGATGCGAAGTCGTTCCACGAACGTCTCCGGGGACATCGTGCCCAGATCCTTGCCGCTTCTCGTGCGCACTGAAAGTAGGTTTGCGGCCACTTCCTTGTCGCCTGCGACCAATAGATACGGCACACGCTGTAACGTGTGCTCGCGAATCTTAAATCCGACCTTCTCGTTTCGCAAGTCGAACGCGACCCGAAAGCCCTGATTTTTCAGGGATTCCGTCACGCGACGGACATAATCGTCCTGGCGGTCGGTAATGGTCATGATCACGGCCTGCACCGGGGCGAGCCAGGTCGGCAGCTTGCCCGAATGGTGCTCGAGCAGGATGGCGAAGAAGCGCTCCAGGGAACCGAAAATGGCCCGGTGAAGCATGACCGGAGTGGCCTTGGCACTATGCTCATCAATGAAGTACGCGCCCAACCTGCCAGGCATGTTCAAGTCGACCTGCACCGTTCCGCACTGCCAGTCACGGCCGATGGCATCCCTCAGGACGAACTCCAGCTTGGGTCCGTAGAAGGCGCCCTCGCCGGGGTTCAGGGTGTACTCGATACCCGCGGCCTTGGCCGCGGCCACCAGGGCCTTCTCGGCGGTGTCCCAAACGTCGTCCGCACCGACGCGCTTGGGCGGACGGTCAGCGAACTTGATCCGCACGTCCTCGAATCCGAAATCCTTGTAGATATCCAGCAGCAACTGGGTAATCGCCTTGGCCTCTTCGGTGATCTGCTCCTGCGTGATGAAGACGTGAGCATCGTCCTGGGTGAACGCTCTCACTCGCATCAGGCCATGGAGAGCACCCGAGGGCTCATACCGGTGCACCTTACCGAACTCTGCCAGTCGCACCGGCAGCTCACGGTAGCTGCGCAAGCCGTGCTTGAAAATCTGCACGTGCCCCGGGCAATTCATGGGCTTGATGCAGTAAGTGCGCTCGTCCGGAGTCCGGGTGAGAAACATGTTCTCGCCGAACTTCTCGAGGTGGCCGGACTGCTGCCACAGGGTCGAGTCCATCAGCTCGGGCGCGCTGACTTCTTCATAGCCGGCTTTGAGCTGGCGCTCGCGCATGTAGGCGATCAGGGTCTGGAAGACCTGCCAACCCTTCGGATGCCAGAAGACGGCGCCGGGCGCTTCTTCCTGCAGGTGAAACAGATCCAACTCTTTGCCGATCCGGCGGTGATCGCGCTTCTCCGCCTCTTCGAGACGGTGCAGATACTCGTCGAGCTGCTTCTTGTCAGCCCACGCGGTACCGTAGATCCGCTGCAACATCTCGTTGCGCGAATCTCCGCGCCAGTAGGCGCCGGCAACCTTCGTGAGCTTGAACGCTTTCAACTTGCCGGTGGACGGTACGTGCGGGCCGCGACACAGGTCTACCCACTGGTGTGTCTCGTCTTGGCCTTGCCCGTAAAGGCTGATCTCGTCCTTATCCGGGATGCTGGCAATGATCTCGGCTTTGTAGATCTCGCCCTGATGTTTGAAGAACTTCACGGCTTCGTCGCGAGTCAACACGCGACGAGTCACCTTCTGATCCGCCTTGGCGAGCTCGGTCATCTTCGCTTCGATCGCCGCGAGATCCTCCGTCGTGAAGGGCCGCTTGTACGAGAAGTCGTAGTAGAAGCCATCCTGGATCACCGGTCCGATGGTGACCTGCGCGTCCGGGAACAGCTGCTTCACCGCCTGCGCCAACAAGTGCGCGGTGGAGTGACGGATCACATCGATGCCGTCGGGGTCCTTCTCCGTGACGATGGCCAGCTCAACGTCATTTGAAATGAGATGCGACGTGTCGACGAGCTTGCCGTTCACGCGTCCAGCGAGCGCTGCTTTACGCAGTCCCGCGCCGATGTCAGCGGCCACTTCGTCAACCGTGACGGGCTTTTCGAAACGGCGCTGACTGCCATCCGGCAGAGTCACGACAGGCATGGAATTAAGGGGGGTAGCGGACCGTGAATGGGGCCGCGAACGATACAAGAGCGTGCTGGGTGGTGCAAGGAAGGTTCCGGCAGGCAATATCCCGGCTGGGAAATATCCCGGCTGGGAAAGATATTCCCGCGGCGCCTCAAATCATGGAGCTGAAATGGACGATAACAAGCGAACCCTACCCGATTCCCTGCAGGTGCTGCGCGAGGGTATGGCAGTGGCCATCAGCACCGTGATCCTCGGCCTTGCGGCCTGGACCATTGGCCAGACCTTCCTGGCCGCGCGGAGCGACAACGTTGATGCGTACAACCGGGAGAAGGACATCATGCTGTACGTGGTGTCCTTGTTTGGGACGGTGACGGGGTACTACCTGGGGCGCGTGCCTGCTGAGGTGAATGCTCGGCGGGCGGAGAAGGCTGCCAGTGAGGCACAGCAGCAGTTGTCCGAAAGCCAGGAAAAGCTGGGAGCGGCGACGGTCGTCGCGTCCACAGCCACCGCCGGAGAGGCTCGAGCGTCGAAGCGCCTGGGCAAGGCGGCCGGCGAGCTGCGCAATGTGTCGGAGGCCATCGGGAAGCTGAGTCGTGCGCCTGCGCCGCGGGCGCCGGGTAACTTGGGCATTCGCGGTGAGGATGCCGCTGCGCCAGCCGCCGCCGTTAGCGATGTGGCGTTGCTGGAAGCCAAGCGCCGGATTGATGGTCTGCTCGCGCAATTGGCAGAAGACGACCTTTCCTAAGGCCATCGCGGAGGAGGAAGACGATCCGGTTGCTTACGGCGATGGCGGCACGATTCCTGCGGAACTCGACTCATGAATGGTCGAGTCCAAGTCTCTGGAACTACCCGCATGGCGCTGTTCACGACTGTCATTGTCGTGGCGGTGCTGAAACTCGCGCAGGAAGTCTTCATCCCGCTGGCGCTGGCGATCCTATGCACTTTCCTGCTGGCACCGCTGGTGCTGCTGTTGACCCGGTTGCGGATCAATCGGGTCATTGCGGTCATTTTGTCCCTGAGCCTGGGACTGGCCCTGATCGGGGGCCTCGGCACCTTGGTTTTCAATCAGTTCGCCGATCTTGCTCGTGAGCTTCCTAGCTACCAGCAGCAGTTGCGCTCCAATTTGAAGCAATGGGGTGGGCTTCTGCAGGGAGGCGTGGCCGAGACAACCGCGGCCTTCGATCAGCTCACCAAGGAAATCGACCGGGTTGCCCCCTCCGAGCCTAAACCTCGTAACGTTTCCAAGGTGCTGGTGGTAGATGCGCCCGTCACGGCACTGCAGCGAGTTCGTGAGGTTGTGGGACCCGTCGTCCGCCCCGTTGGTACGACGCTAGCAGTTATCGTGCTGGTGGCATTCATGCTGCTGCGCCTGCCGGATTTGCGCGACCGCATCTTGAGGCTATTGGGCTCACGCTATCTGCACCTGACCACGGAGGCATTAAATGATGCCGCAGGAAGGGTTAGCCGCTATCTGTTAATGCAGATTGTGATCAACGGGTGGACGGGACTCGCGGTCACTATCGGGCTGTGGGCACTACATGTCCCCAACGCGGTGCTCTGGGGTGCCCTCACCCTCGTTCTGCGGTTCATTCCTTATATCGGCGTGTGGATGGCCGCGGCGATACCGTTGGCGTTGTCGTTCGCGGTATTCGACGACTGGACCCGACCGCTGATGGTGTTCGGGCTATTCGCGCTGTTGGAACTGTTCGACTGGTCAGTACTGGAACCCTGGCTCTATGGCAGCCACACGGGCGTGTCGCCGGTGGCGCTGCTGCTGGCCGCCGGCTTCTGGACCTGGCTGTGGGGATTCGCGGGGCTGTTCCTCGCGGTGCCGATGACGGTGTGTGCAGCCGTGATGGGAAAATACATCCCACACCTGAAATTTCTGCAGGTACTTCTGGGTGATGAGCCCGTGCTCGAACCGTTCGAGCGACTGTACCAACGGCTGCTATCCAGCAACCGCGACGAGGCGGACGCAGTGTTGGAAGCAGCTCTGCGGGAGAGCTCAATCGTCGATGTCTGCGACGCGGTCATCGTGCCCGCGATCCTGAGGGCTGAAGAAGACCACGCACGCGGCACGCTCACGGACCCCAAGCGACAACTCATTCTCGAACACGTGAATGATTGGGTGGATGAGCGGCTGGAGATGATGACGCCGGTGCGGTCCTTGAACACTTCACAGGAAGACGCCACGTCGGCAATCCTCTGCGTACCTGCCTCGGATCGGGCGGATGAGATCATCGCAAAGCTGTTTGAGGCTTCTCTGGTCGAGCGCAAAGTGAGCGCGAAGATCATCGGACCTCGCGACGCCGATAACCTCGCGTGGGACGAGTTCACGCCGAGGGCGGTCGTCATTTCGGCGCTCCCCCCGGAAGCGGTCTCCGCAGCACGTACGGTCTGCAAGCGGATCAGGAAGAACAACGCCGAGGTGACCGTTATCGTCGGGCTGTGGTGTGCTGCAGGGGACCTGGATCGGTCGCGGCAAAGGCTGTCAGCCGCCGGGGCTACGCGGACGGTGAGCACCTTCGCGGAGTGCTTTGCGCTGTTCGAGGCGCCGGTGGACAGTGAGGCGCCAGCGAGGGTTGAGGCTTTGCCGGAGCTGGGGACGGTCAGCGAAGCTTGAGCAGCGGGCGGTTGCGCGGAACGTCGCGCCCTGGGTTGCCCGTAGCGTTGGCGCTTGGCCGTGGCGTCGGGGGCTGCCCGTGGCGTTTGGCGGTTGCCGGTCGCGCCAGCGGTTGCCCGTGGCGTCGGCGGGGCCGGCTGGCGCCGGAAAGCTCAGGCTTTTGACGCCCTCGACCGGCGGGCCGGGGGCTCGCAAACGGGCGCTGCACCTGGGGATCTAAGGTCCTGAATCCGAAGGGCAAACGCTATCGGTTGGCTTGATTAGCCGATGGACCTCTTGTATCGTTCGCGCCCCCACGTAGTCGCGTAGCTCAGTGGTAGAGCACCTCCTTGACATGGAGGTGGTCGGTGGTTCGATCCCACTCGCGACTACCATCTATCCCGCCGCCTTGGCCGGGAATCCCAACTCCAGTTGTTTCAGGCGCTCGATCTCATCGCGCAGCTTCGCCGCCTGCTCGAACTCCAGGTTGCGAGCGCGTTTGTACATCTCGGCCTCGAGCTTCTTGATCTGACGAACAATCGTCTCCGGCCGCAGATCCGCCGGGGCGGCAACATCCCCGCCCTTCCCCTTCTTCCGCCCCCCCGGCGTTGGAGCGGATGCGCGTGCCCCCTCCATGATGTCGGACACGGACTTGGTGATTCCGCGCGGCGTGATCCCATGCTCCTTGTTGAATTCGATCTGACGTTGGCGGCGTCGGGCCGTTTCATCCAAGGCGCGCTGCATCGAGCCCGTGACCTTGTCGGCGTACAGAATTGCCCTGCCGTTGATGTGGCGCGCCGCCCGGCCGATCGTCTGGATGAGCGAGTTGTCCGAACGCAGAAAGCCTTCCTTATCGGCGTCCAGAATGGCCACCAACGACACTTCGGGCATGTCCAGACCTTCGCGCAGCAGGTTGATTCCAACCAGCACATCAAACTTGCCGAGACGCAGATCGCGGATGATTTCCGTGCGTTCCACGGTTTCAATGTCCGCGTGCAGATAACGCACACGTACGTTGTGCTCGTGGAGATACTCAGTGAGATCCTCAGCCATGCGCTTGGTCAGCGTCGTTATCAACACGCGCTCGTTCAACTCGACGCGCTTGTTGATTTCGGACAGAACGTCGTCGACCTGCGTACCCACGGGCCGGATCTCAACTTCGGGATCAACGAGACCGGTGGGGCGCACCAACTGCTCGACCACCTGCGCGGCGTGTTCGGCCTCATATTTTCCAGGGGTCGCGGAGACGAAGATCATCTGGGGCGCGAGGCGCTCCCACTCTTCGAACTTCAACGGACGGTTATCGAGTGCTGACGGCAGACGAAAGCCGTATTCCACCAGGACTTCCTTGCGCGAGCGGTCGCCGCGATACATCGCGCCCAGTTGGGGGATCGTCTGGTGGCTTTCATCGATGATGAGGAGTGCATTTTTCGGCAGATAGTCGAATAAGCACGGTGGCGGATCACCCGGCTCGCGCCCGGAAAGATACCGCGAGTAATTTTCGATACCCGAGCAATATCCAACCTCTTTCATCATTTCCATGTCGAACATCGTTCGCTGTTCGAGCCGTTGCGCTTCGAGCAATTTGCCTGCGTCGCGCAACTCCTTGAGGCGCAAGCGCAAGTCCTCGCGCACCTGGTCCACGGCGCCAATCAAGCGCTCCCGCGGCGTCACGTAATGGGTGCCGGGGTAGACGGTGAAGCGTGGGACTTTCCGCGTAATTTGACCTGTCAGTGGGTCAAACAGGGAAATGGAGTCGATTTGATCGTCGAACAGTTCAACTCTGACTGCTTCGCGCTCGGATTCCGCGGGGAAGATGTCGATGACATCGCCACGCACCCGGTACGTGCCTTGAGTCAGATCGAGTTCGTTGCGCGTGTACTGCATATCAGCGAGACGCCGCAGCAGACGCCGCTGATCCGTTTTGTCACCACGTACGAGGTGCAGGATCATCGCGAGGTACGCTTTGGGGTCGCCCAGACCGTAGATGGAAGACACGGTAGCGACGATGATGGAGTCCGGACGCTCGAGGAGCGCCTTGGTTGCGGACAAGCGCATCTGCTCGATGTGTTCGTTGACGGACGAGTCCTTCTCTATATACGTATCCGACGAGGGTACGTACGCCTCGGGCTGGTAGTAGTCGTAATAGGAGACGAAGTACTCGACTGAGTTGTTCGGGAAGAACTCACGGAATTCGCCGTAGAGCTGGGCTGCCAGGGTTTTATTGTGCGCTAGCACCATCGTCGGGCGCTGGACACGCTCAATCACGCTCGCAACGCTCATCGTCTTGCCGGATCCCGTCACCCCGAGAAGCGTCTGGTGAGCCAAGCCGTCGTTGAGCCCTTCAACCATCTTCTCGATGGCTTTTGGCTGGTCACCGGACGGTGAAAACGGCGCCACGAGTTTGAATGGGATGCGTTCCATTTCGCTCCAATAATGGGTGTCAGATGCTGTAACCGTCTCGGGCGCAGCGCGAGATTGGTGAGCAAGGGTGTGATCCCGTAATATAGCCGGGCCGCCCGAATTAAAGCGCGATCTACAGGAAATCCCCCCGTGACCCTATCCGTTGCACGACGCGTACAGCGCGTCAAGCCCTCGCCCACGCTAGCCGTGACAGCTCGCGCCGCCAAATTGAAGGCGGAGGGCAAGGACGTGATCGGACTCGGTGCCGGAGAGCCCGACTTCGATACGCCTGCGCACATTCAGCAGGCCGCCATCGACGCGATCAAGAGCGGCCACACCCGCTACACCAACGTAGATGGCATCAACGAGCTGAAGGACGCGATCGCCGCCAAGTTCGAGCGCGATAATGGGATCAAATACGAGCGTCCACAGATTTTAGTCTCGTCGGGCGCGAAGCAGACTATTTACAACCTTTGCATGGCTGTCCTCGACCATGGCGACGAGGCCGTCATTCCGGCGCCCTACTGGGTGTCCTACCCCGACATGGTGATGCTGGCGGACGGTCTGCCGGTGATGCCGTTCGCAGGCTACGCGCAGGGTTACAAGATCACCCCGCGTCAGTTGGCCGCCGCCATCACCCCGAAGACGCGACTCGTGTTGCTCAACAGTCCCTGCAATCCGACGGGTGCGGCCTACACGCGCGCGGAGCTGCGCGCCCTTGGCGATGTGCTCCTCGAATACCCGCGGATCATCATTGGTACAGACGACATGTACGAGAAGATCTACTGGTCTTCCGAGCCGTTCTGCAGCCTGCTGACTGCCGTACCGGAGTTGTACAACCGCACGATCACGATCAACGGCGTGTCGAAAGCGTACGCCATGACCGGATGGCGCATCGGCTACTGCGGCGGTCCCAAGGAAATCATCACGGCGATGTCGACGATTCAGGGACAGTCGACCTCGAATGCGTCGAGCATCTCGCAGCGGGCTGCTGTCGCCGCTTTGAACGGTGACCAGGAGTGCGTGACGAAGATGAATGAGGCGTTCAAGCAGCGGCACGACTTTGTGGTGCATGCGTTGAACTCTTTGCCTGGCATTAGTTGCCTGCCTGGGGCTGGGACGTTCTATGCCTTTGCTGAGTGCTCTCGCGCTATTGCGGGCCTTGGCTGCCGCGATGACAACGAGTTCGCCGAGCTGCTGCTCAACGAGGGCGGCGTCGCCGTGGTCCCCGGCTCCGGCTTCGGTGCACCCGGACACGTCCGCATATCGTTCGCCTGCAGCATGCAGACGCTGGAGAAGGCGATGGAGCGGATGGGCCGCGTCCTCGAGGTCGGACGGCAGGTGGCGCAGACGGCCTGACGGGTGGGCCTTCGCGACCGCCCGGTCGCGTCGCAGCGCCGGACACGTGACTTCCGGCACTGGACTCGACATTTTGAGGCGCGGCGCGGCATCCGCGCCTTGACACTCCGGGCCCCGTTCTAGAGAATTCGCGGCCTTCGAGAATCCTTACCGTGTTCCCTGGTAGCTCAGCGGTAGAGCGTCGGACTGTTAATCCGTTGGTCGTTGGTTCGATTCCAACCCAGGGAGCCAATTAAATCAATAAGTTAGGGGCGACCCATGCCCGCGCCACGGCGCTGAGGCGTAACGATTGTGTAACTGATTCGCTATGATCGGTACGTGATGGGAAGTTTCAAATGAGAACGGTCGGCATTCGACGCGAACAGCAGATCACCGCGCACGCAAGTGGTGATGCTCTGGCTACGGGTGCCCGATTCAGCGAGTCGCTCTCCCGCCTGGCTCCGTCGACGTTTATTCCCAAGGGCGTCTACCGTTTCAAATCTCACGAAGCCGCTAACAAACATCAACAGGACTGCCTGGCCCGCGGGATGGGGTTATTGGCAGCGGGACGACTTCGTGAGCGAATCGACGAGCCGGCCGGCAACACTTGAGGATCTGAAGACCCTGCTTTCGTCGTTGAACGCACACGGCGTCGATTATCTTTTGATCGGCGGATACGCACTCGCTGCGCATGGCTATCAGCGGGCCACCACCGATATCGACATCGTATTTCCCGCCAACGCGGCTGCCGGACAGCGCGTGAAAGATGCTTTGATGATTTTGCCGGATCAGGCTGCACGAGACATTGAACCGCAGTGGTTTGACGAAGGCGAAAACATTCGGGTCGCTGATGCCTTTGTAGTCGACATCATGCTCAACGCCAACGGGCAAACCTACGAGACGTTGCGCAAGTACAGTCAGACATTGGACCTCGATGGAGTGCCGGTGCGCACCGTGAGCCTGGAGGATCCGTTGGTCGTTGGGTCGACTCCAATCCCGGGAGCCAGGAGCGGGTCAGCTGCACCCGCCTTCCTCGTACGTGACAAAGCCGGGGATCTCATCGAGCCCGTGCAGCAACCCGAGCCGGATTACTCCAGCGCCCGCTGAACCAGCGCTTCGAGCGAGCCGTCGTTCGTGAATCCCGCCGCGACCGATCGCGGGCACGACAAAGGTGGAAAGTTTGCGAACTGCGCCTGCAGCGCTGCGTTCGGCTCATAGCGAACCAACCCTGGCACACGCTCGCCGTGCACACGTGCGATCGCGTCTACGACCTCTCCGATAGACGCCTGCAGCAGCGGCAGGAGCCATACACGCTGCGCACTCAACTGCGCGCTACTCAGAGATGCCGCGTGCAGAAGGTTGTCCACGGCACAACTGCGCGACATGAGCCAAGTCCTGCCGTCAGCTCCGACGGGACATGTAAACGTGCGTCCCGCCGCAAGCTCGCGAAGCAAATTGCTCAGGAACGCCGAGAGCAGGCCGGAGGGCTCCGGCGGCCGGGCCACGACCCCCGGCAAGCGCAGTGCGACACCGTCGATGAAACCGCGGCGGCTGTAGTCCTTCACCAGAATCTCGCCGAGAAGCTTCTGGGCGCCGTAGCTCAGGGTCGGCTCCGGTACCGAGTTTTCGTCCACACAGGCCGGCATGGGCACACCGAACACACCGATCGTACTTGCAAACACAAAGCGCGGTGCCGAGCCCTGACGGCGCACCGCCTCGAGCAACTCGATCGTGCCCTCCAGATTCACACGCAGGCCGAGATCGAAGTCACGCTCCGCCAGGCCGCCCGGAATGCTGGCCAGGTGAAAAACCAGATCAATCGGCTGCTCCATTGCCTGGCGCAATGTATCCGCGGCAGCGAAATCACCTGGGAGTCTCTGGACGCGCGGATGAGGCTGGAGATTCGCGAACTGGCGATCGAGGAGGACGAGGCGGTCAGTCCGGGTCTGCAACAGTCGCGCGACGAGGGCGCGACCGATATATCCATCCGCCCCGGTGATCAGTATCGTCACAATCGCTTGTATTCGATCACGCGCTGATCGATGGCTCCGAAGATCGACTGGCCCGCGGCGTCCAACATTTCGATACGCACGCGATCGCCGAATTTCATGTACGAAGTAGCAACCTTGCCCTGATCGAGGATCTCGATGCCACGCCGCTCCGCGATGCAGGCAGAGCCGACCTTGCGGAATTCATGGTTCGAGATCGTGCCCGAGCCGATGATCGTGCCTGAGCTCAGGTTGCGCGTACGCGCGCCATGCTCGATCAACTGGTGAAATCCAAAACCCATCTGCCCTGCATTGGGCTCACCGAATACCTTCCCGTTCCATTCCACGTGCACGGGCAAATGAACCCGTGCATCCTTCCACGCATCAGCCAACTCATCGGGCGTCACCGCCACTGGCGCGAAGCTGGTTGACGGTTTCGCCTGTAGAAAGCCGAATCCTGTCTTCATCTCGCGCGGTGCGAGAGTGCGCAAGCTGGCATCATTGGCCAACATAACGAGCTTGATATGGCCGAGTGCCTCTGCGGCCGGCGTGCTCATGGGCACACGATCTACAACGACTGCGATCTCGCCTTCGAAGTCGATCCCATCCGCCTCGCTGGGCAGCGGCATGTCATCGCACGGTCCCAGGAAGTCATCCGAGGCTCCCTGATACATCAACGGGATTTCCAGTCTGCCCTCGATCTCATCCAGGCCAAAGGCCTTGGACATCAGCTCGCCATGGCTGTGAAAGGCCGAGCCGTCGAGCCATTGCGGCCCGCGCGGCAGGGGCGCAGCAAGCATGCGCACATCGAGGTCAAAAGCGAATTTGCCGTCGCGGTTCAGCTGATCAGAAAGCGCCTGCAGCCGGGGCGCACACGAGGCCCAGTTTTCCAAAGCCGCCAGCAGGGTGGGTGCAATGGAGTCGGCAGTCATAGCCTTCTCGAGATCACGCGAAACGACGAGCAGTTTGCCGTCGCGATGGCTGTCTTTCAGCGTTGCTAATTTCACGTATGATTCCAGCAGATTCCCGCATCATGCCGCCGTCCAGGTAAGCGCCTGTACATTCAGCGACGCAGCGACTCCTCAAACACTCCGTCAATCAGGATGAAGGCGATCCGACAAACTTCCTTCGAACGGTTGGCCCATGCATGGTTGGTGCCCCGCTGAATGACAATGTCGCCTGGTCGACAGAGAATCTCTCCGCGGTCCACAATGAGATAAATCTCACCTGACAGTATGATCCCGTAGTCCACTGTTTCTGTGCGGTGCATATAGGGATGTGGCGCGCCTCGATTCCGGGTAGAAGCCTCACCCGCGCCAACCAGCTCGAAGTGCCGGCGAGCTTGCGCAGCGTCCACGTTCTGGATTTCCTGCGTCTCCGGCGCAATGTCCAGAACGCGGATCCGCGTACCATTGCGGGGTGGCGCCAGAGTGAGTTTGTCTTCGTGTGGTTCGCCACTATCTCGGTCGATACGCACGGGAGTCTCGCCCGTACTCCAGATCTCGTAGAAACGCGGACCATGGTCGGTCAGGTCGACCACGCGCTCCGGAGCACCCGCGGACAGGATCACCGCGCGTCCCTCGATATCGTGACCCGTAACGATCCGCCGAATCTCGCCTACCATATCTCACATCCCCTGCAATCCCAGGCTCACCTTAAAGCGTGTTGACCGCGTTTTTCCAATGGGTCTGGTGGATGAGTGCAATCAACGGCGTCGATATGCTCATCACGGCGGCCTTCGCCGGTCAGAACTTTCAAGCCTCAACCACGAGTGTGCTGGATTCCGCGAAGCTCGTGAGTAGTGCAACGAACCATCGTATCGCCGGATCAGTATCCAGGTGACGGTGCCATTGGACCATCTCCCGCATGGTCGGAAAGCCGGCCGGCGCCTCTACGACCCGTAACGGCAGAATCCGTTGATACAGCCGCGCGTGTCGCGAATGCATCGTCGCCACTCGCTGAGTGCCCACTACCAGATGCGGCACTACGCCGAAGTTGGGAGCAATGATGTCGATACGACGCTCGATGCCCTGACCTTTGTCCGCCTGCTCCTTGAACCACTGCTCGAGCATTGACAGTTGACCGTGCCCGAACTGCACGGTTACATGGCTCATCGCGACGTATTGTTGAATCGTGATTGGATCCGAGACGGAATCGTTACCCGCCCAGACCACACAACTGAACGTCTCCTCGAACAACAGGGTGCGAGGGTGTTCCTCCAGGAGGTTGCGATCCGGAGCGATGATGATATCGAGGTCCCCGCGCAGGAAAGCCGCCAGGCCCGCCTCACCCGACTGCATGATCTCGAGCTGTATGCCGGGAGCGGTGGTGGCGAGCTGCCGGACGACGTCCGCCAGTAGAACCTCGATTAGGAAGTCCGAGGTCATGATGCGGAAGCGCCGTTGCTCGGTCGCCGGATGGAATGTCGGGCGCGTCTCGATCGTGACGCGAACCTGTTGGAGTATGTTGCGCACCTGGGGCGCGAGACTCAATGCAAGTGCGGTGGGCTCCATCCGCCTGCCCACCGAGACCAGCAATTCGTCGCCAAAGAACTCCCGCAGCCTGCTCAGCGCGCTGCTCATCGCGGACTGGCTCAGGTTCTGCCGGGCGGCCGCCCGCGAAACACTGCGCTCCTCGAGCAGAGTGTCCAGAGCAACCAGCAGATTGAGATCGAGCTTGTGGAAATGCATCGCGAGAGACCACGCCGGGATGGTTTCTGAGCTACTATTCTCCACCGGTTTCAGTCCGTCATGCCAGTGCCGGCGCTGAGGCCGAATAGGTCCTCACGGAGTCAGACCGAGGAGAATCGCGGCATTTCCGCCCAGAATGGCGCCGCGCTCCCCTTCCGTCAGACCTTGTGTAGCTGCGAGCAAGCCATGGGGATCGTAGTGACCCATGTCGAACGGATAGTCACTGCCCACGACAACCTGCGACGCGCCGACTGTGTTGATCAGGTGACGCAGGGCCTCGGGTTCGTAAACCAACGTGTCGAACCATATTTTGCGCAGGTATTCCATCGGAGGGAACTTTGCATCCGCCTTGGCTTCCGGGCGCACCGCATAACCATGATTGGAGCGTCCGCAGTAACTGGGCAAATAACCGCCGCCATGTGCCGCCACAATCCTCAGGCCCGGATGGCGATCCAGCACGCCGCCAAATATGAGGTGAGACAGCGCGATCGTCGTCTCGAGCGGCTGGCCGATGATATTACTCAGGTAGTGAGTGCTCACACGGTCGCCAAGCGTCGTCCCAAACGGGTGAATGAAGACGACCGCGCCCAACTCTTCAGCCTTTCGCCAGAACGGTACCAACCGCGCGGCATCCAGCTCCTCTCCATTGACGGATGTTGAGATTTCGACACCTCTGAGCCCGAGCCGCTTCATCGCATGCTCGAGTTGTTCCGCGGCAAGCTCCGCGTGCTGAAGTGCCAGGGTTCCGAGCCCGATGAGCCGATCCGGGTGCAGCGCACAAACTTCTGCGACATGCTCGTTTTGCACCCGCACAATCTGCTCTGCACGGTCGCGATCCGCCCAGTAGTAGTACTGCGTGGGTGACGGGCTGAGAACCTGGATGTCCACTCCCATCGAATCCATGTCTGCCAGACGCTGTTCGACGCGCGTCAATCTTGGGAAGGCATGTGGGAGCATCACGGCGTTGTTATGCGCCACCGATGCCTCACCCATTGACTTCAGCATCAACGCGGGCTCGTCTTTCTTCTGTGGCGTATCGGCGACCAACGCTTCCGCCGCCAGGGTGAGCACATGGCAGTGAAAATCGATGGTGAGCTGTTTAGGGTTCATTTCGTCGTGCTTGCACGGTTAGAAGGGGGCGGCCAGCGCTATCATGCTCTCACGCATGATGTTGGCATGTTCCTCCTTGGATCCACCCGTCTGCTCGATCTGCCCGAGCCGGACGGAGTTCTCGACGACCAAGCGACAGCGGGGCCAGCGCCGCTGCTGGAAATTGTCCAGAGCTTCGTCGAGCGAGGGCGCGCTCTTCAGTTCCTGTGCCAACACCACCGCGTCCTCGATTCCCATGCCGGCACCGGCCGCGAGGTGCGGCGTCGAGGCATGCGCTGCATCGCCAATCAACACAACTCGTCCGACATACCAGGGCGAGGGCACCAATAGTGCATCGAGTGGACGGAAGACGATCTGGGACTCCGTGTTCAGAACCGAACGGACGTACGAAGGTATTGGAGCCGTGAACTGCTCCAAGAGGGCCTGAAGGTGCGGTAGCAGCTCCTCGTCCTTCACGTGGGCGTTGGTGGGACGATCCTCCGTCAGGAACAGATACATTGAGGTCTGGGAAACGGGGTTCACCCCCGCTTTGAGCCGCGGCGCCATATAAAAGCAAGGCCGCTGCACTTCCTTGGGCCGAGGAACTAATGCCCGCCACACGCCTTGTCCTGTGTAGAAAGGCTTCGGCGCCGTGGGAAAGAATGTTTCGCGCAGGCCGGATCTCGCGCCGTCTGCTGCGACCACCAAGTCGTAGGATGCGCGTGTGCCATCGCTGAAGGAGGCATCCACCGATGTCGGCTGTTGATTGATGGAGGTTGGCTGACACCCCAGACGAACCTTTGTGCCCGAGCGGCGAGTCACCTCGGAGAGGATCCTGGCAAGGACCGGCCGCATGATTCCACCGCCCCCGGGCACCTCCGACCCCGCCAGGCGTGGGGTGGGCAGCTCACCCAACCTGTGTCCGTCGGCCGTAAATAGTTCCACCCCGTCGCAGCAGGCGCCGTGGGTCATGACTTCCGGCAGCACGCCTATCTCCCCCAGTGCCCGCAAAGTCGCGCCATTGAGGGTAATTCCCGCGCCGTAGGAGCGCCAACCGGGATCGATCTCGACCAGATCCACATCGATTCCGGCTTTACGCAACTGAATGGCCGCGGAGGTGCCGGAGAAGCCTCCGCCGATCACGAGCACATTACGGACGACTGACATCTGCTCCCCCTTTTCAACCAACTTCCGCACTCAGTGTTTGCTCGGCCTCAATCTTCCTGGCCAGAATCCGCCTGGCCAACACGGCCGCCCCGTCGATCGGCAGCAGCAACGGCTTCGCATCCCAGAATGAGGTGTCACCCATGTTGCGCGCTATGGCCTCGACGATAGGCTTATCTTCCTGTTCGAAAGGCCTGCGGAGCAGTTCCACGGACTCGCGCGCCATCTGCGCCCCCTGCTCTCCCAGAGCCCGCGGGAAGCTGATGGAGTAAAAATAATGGGTAGTGTGGGCGGACTCCGGAGTGAAAACGTGCGCTTGCTGCACCTCCAACCCGCTCTCACGCGGCTTCCCGCTAATGACTCCCCCTGCGTGCAGGACCATCATCGCCGGCGCGTTCCAGCGGACGTCGAGCCAGCGATCGACCAGCTCGCCCGCAGGAATCCTGAAGCTGCTGTAGAGGAACTCGGGAGGTGAGTCCCGCGTGATGAAACGCTTGCACCATACCGTATCTGCGTCCTGGATCGACTGCACCTTTGCGGCCCGGACCGCCTCACTGGCAAACAGGGGGTGCAGAAATTCAATGTGGCTCAGGTCGAGAATGTTGTCCGTCTCCAACTCGTAGTGTGCATTGATGAGCAGGTGGCCCGTGCCCACATGCCAATGTTCGGGTACGTTGAAATCGAAGGGGACGATGGAGTCGGGATCAGCCTTGGCTGGATCACCCATCCAGATCCACAGTGCGCTGTAGCGCTCCGCGACGGGGAAATTCCTTATGCGCGCAGCGCCAGGCACCGGGCCGTGAGGATTAGCGATGCACCGACCGTCAGCGCCGAACTGCAGGCCATGGTATGGGCATTGAACGGCATCACCGAGATGTTTCCCCATGTGCAATGGAGCGAAGCGATGCGGACACCGATCGAGCATCGCCACAGCCGTGCCGTCGGTCTTGCGGAACAGGAGCACCGGTTCCCCCAGAAAGCGACGATGCAACAGCTCGCCGGCTTTGAGCTCCGCCGACCACCCAGCCTGATACCACGTATTGCGAAGATACTGCATGATTATCTATCCCCGTTTAGTCCGCGCGGGGCGGCCCAAACCCAGCCGTACTCGATGCGTGTTGGTATCGGCTCCAACGACTGCCCGAGACAGGCGCCATGAGTGCAAACGCCGGTGTCAGGATCAAAATGGGCTCCGTGACCATGACAGATCACCCGCGTACCATCCGCGGACAGGAACCGGTCCTTGCGGAACTCGAGGCGCGAATCCTGATGCGGGCATTTGTTGACATAGGCATGCACACCCTGAGGCCGACGCAGTACGAACATCGTGTCCTGGCCGGTCCGCTCGGGGTCGAAGCCGCGCGCCGAGCCAACCAGCAACTCTTGGAGCCGGCACAGGCGAACTGCATTGGGCACTTGCGCGACCTTACCTCTCATGACTGAAGCTCAATGATCCTGCGGCGGGCCACCGCCGGGAAACCACTTCTCCCGGCGCGTGAACAGAAACAGCTGAGATGTATCAGCGGTGGCGGGCAACTCGCGCGCCCGCCAGGAGTCATCGTGCAGATCCATGTCGGCGTCGTACTCGACATGACAGCCGAACGGACTGTTGAAATACCAGAACCAGTTGGATCCAAACAGGTGCCGGCCCGGCCCCCAGAATGTCTGATAACCTTTGGCCTCGAAGCGGGTACCGGCCAACAGCACCTCGGTTCCGCTCCCCATGTGAAAGGTGAAGTGCTCGACGCCCTTCATGAACGGCGGAGTCTGGATGAGGAACAGTGTATGATGCTCATCTGTTCCGGCCGGACGCAGAAAGGGCCCGGTGCCGATGAATCGATCAGTCACCCGAAAGCCGAGCCGTACGTAAAAAGCCTCCGCCAGCGCGACGTCCGGAACGAACAACACGACATGCGAAAGAGACCTGGGTACGGCGGGCATATCCGGTGTGATGCCTAACACATTGACGGGGCGTTGCGCGGGTGAACCGGGCGCGTTGGTCAAATCAGCAGGAGCGCGGAAGGGACGGCGCACCGTTTTCTGGAACTTCAAGGCGAAACCCATGTTATCCACACAGGTCAACGAGCCATCGCGCCCCCGACGAATTTCACGATCCCTGCCCAACTCAGCCGCAATGGCCTCGAGAGTTGCTTCGTCGCGGACCCCATATGTCGTTTCGCGCAACGAGGGAGCAGGCCCGAGTGCCGGAGGCAAGCCCGGATCGTCCGCCGGACGAATCACGATTGCGGTGCCATCGAGCGCCTCGAAGCGCCCGCCCCGGCCCTGCGTCGCAGCCGGCATCAGACCGTAGTCGATGAGATACTGCTTGCACGCTTCGAGGTCGTCAACGCCGAACACGAGCTCGTCTGGTCCAATGATGTTCATACTGTTTACAACTGTCACGATAGGTGAGAAACCAGGGGGCTCCGTCAGGATGCCTCCAGAACGCAGGGATTGCGCTGGGTGCCCAGGTCCGTCGCCGGACCCGTTATGCTGCCTTCGAGCACATCCCCATCCTGAATGAAACGACCGTAATGCATGCCGTTGCCGGCGGGAGAGCCTGTGCAGATGACATCTCCGGGACGCAGCTCGACACTCGCCGACAGATACTCGACCAACCTCGCGACCGTAAAGATCATGTCGGAGGTCTCCTCATCCTGCATGACTTTGCCGTTGAGCTTCAGGGTCAGGCGCAGTTGCTGCGGGTCGCCTGCGAAAGCGGCCGGCACCAGGTACGGACCCATGGGCAGAAAACTCGGCGCTCCCTTGCTCATCGCGAAGTCCATGCCCAACTCCGGAGAGTCCGTCTTGCGGCGAAACACCTTCTCCCGCAACGTGACATCGTTGACGACCGTGTAACCTGCCACGTATTCCAGAGCCTGATTCCTCGGGACACGGCGCGCACGACGGCCGATAACAACCGCGAGTTCCAGCTCCCAATCCGGCTTCTTTGCATCGTGCGGGACGATGATCGGATCGAAGGGGCCCGTTACCGAGCTTTGCGGTTTGATGAAAACGAAGGGTGTGCCACTGGCAGCGCGCTCATCCATCAACTGCATGCCCCAGGCGCGCTTTTGCTCCAGCGTCATGCCACGGGTTTCCGGCTGATCCTGATGCGCGACGATGAGATCGACGACGTGCTTTTTGTAGTTGGCGCCGGAGCAATAGATGGTGCGAGGCTCCGGGATGGGAGCATGCACGCGCAGCTGGTCGATCGCGACCGCATGCTGCCATGACCCGCGGGCGATGTCCTGCAGCGGCTGCATGTTTGTACTCCACTGTTCCAACAGCGCCAGCATGCTCCCGAACGGCAGGGATATCACGCGGTCGTCCATCACGAGACCGGGAAACGGCCTGCATCCCGCCGCTGAGAACGTACCGAGTTTGAAATTCATGTTGCTTCCGAATCCGCCACTAGAACTTCACAGCCAGACGTGCTCCATAGGTACGCGGAGGATCCATGGCGGCGCCGGTAATGGCATTGCCTGCAATCGGGTGAACCGAAGTCAAGTTCATCACATTTCGATTTTCGATGTTGTTGATATAGGCAGTGACGCTCCAGCGTTCTCCAGCACCTCGATAGGTCAGGAGCGCACTGCTCATCCAGTAGCGGTGCTGAACCTCCTGCGGAAGAAATTCGAGCCCGGTGAGCGTATCTGACTGATACCGCGTACGACCCTCCACGATCAGCGAGTCATCATGGCCCAGGTGTATCGTCTGCTGAATGCCGATATTGCCGGCCCAACGCGGCGACTGCGGCGGCGCAAAGCCGCTGCAGTTGACGTTCCATAGAGTGGCTCCGTTCGGCACGAAGGGACACGCCGTAGTCGGAGGCGAGCCGAAGTTCGGAAGGTTATAATTGAAGTCCTGGTACACGGCGTCCAAATACTCCAGGTCCGCGGAGATCAGTGTCGTGTCGGTGACGAGGAGCTGAGTCTCCGCCTCGAGACCCTTCATGGTCGCCCTCCCCACATTCTCCGTCGCGAAAATCACGGTCCCCACGCTATCCCTGATCGTGTGTGAAATCTGCTGATCGTGATATTGCCAGTAGAAAGCCTCGGCATTGACCTGGAGACGATTCGCCAAAAACCTGTTCTTGCTGCCAACTGTGTAGGCCGTCAGTTTCTCCGGATTGTATATCGGGTTGTCGTCCGTGAAGAAATAACCCCCTGCTTTGAAGCCGGTCTCGACACTGGCATACAGGAGGGATTGCGGCCGCGCATCCCACTCCACACCCGCGCGCCAGGTTGTCTCGCTCCAACTGTGGCTCTTACTGTTGGAGCCCGTAAAATCGATGGGCGCCCCGCTGGGAACGGTGATGGCTCCGTTGCCGCCGATGCACAGTGGCGGCGCCGGTGGTCGAAACGCAGGTGGGGTGTTGAACCAGCCGAGAAATGCGGGACACAGAACCTGGCTGCCCACGAAGGAGCCCGTCAGGAACTTGTCATCGCGCGTGTAGCGTATACCGCCGGTCAGCCGCAAGGCATCCGTAACCGAGAAGCGCAGTCGCCCAAAGGATGCATAACTCTTCGTGTTTGGATTCAGCTGCTCCCCGGCCGCGTTGACCTGCTGGTCGAAGATTGCATGCGCGGTGCTGCTCTCATCGAGGTAATAGGCTCCGACAAGATAACTCCACCGCCGCTCCTCCGGCGAGGCGAAGCGCGCCTCGAGCGATGTCTGTTTGTCCGTTTCCTGCTGGTTGAGCAGAAAACTCGGCTCGTCATTCACAAAATCGAGCTTCGAGTGCCGATAAGCGGGAATGACCGTCAGCGTACCCGCGCTGGTGGTCCAATTGGCAGTGGCGCTGAGCCCCCAGTAGTTGTTGTCCTGGTGCACTGTGGCTGGAGCCGGGGCGAGCAGCAACTTCTGCAAGGGAGCGCCGAGAAACTCGGCTGCGGGGAATACCAGAGTATGGGTAAATACAGCGGTCGCGCGCGGATCATTCATGCCGATGCGAGGATCTCCGTTGACGAATCCAGCCGGAGTCAGCAAGGAGGAACCGACACCCTGCCCGCCCTGATGATAGTAGTCAGCGCTGGTCAGCAGAGAGAGCGCATCATTGGGCCGGAAACTCACCTGCAGACGCGCGGCGCGGCTCTTGTCATCATCCGTTCCATCCGACAGGTAGCCATCGTGATCGATGGACTGGACAGCGAGACGGGCCGCCACCGTACTACTCAGCGGCGCATTCACAGCGCCGTCGAATTTGCGCAGCCCGTAATTGCCGAAATCGAGCTGCGCATCACCACCCAATTCCCCGGCGGGCTTGCGGGTGATCAGGTTGATCGCACCGGCAGTTGCATTACGGCCGTAGAGGGTACCCTGCGGGCCCTTGAGAACCTCGACACGCTCCAGATCATAGAACAGCCCGGCGGTGCTGGAGGGGCGCGCGATGTAGACGCCATCCAGATTCAACGCAACGGCAGCGTCAGAAAGCGAATTCCCGTTGAAGTTTCCCACGCCCCGCAGGTAGAAGAGCGAGAAGGGACCGGCGGCTGTCGGAAGTTGCACTGCCGGCACAAACGCCCTGAGGTCCTGTACGCGGGTGACGCCCTGAGACTCGAGTTGCTCGGCTGACACGGCAGTGACAGCAAGTGCAGCTCGTTGCAGGCTCTCCTCGCGGCGCTGGGCGGTGACGGTGACCTCCTCCAGAGCGGGCGCACCCGGGGTCTGCGGCTGTGTCTGAGCTGACAACCAGCCCGGCGAGCCTGCCAGTATTAAGTACACCGTCTTATGAATCAGATCATTGCGCACTATTCCCCCCCAGCTCGCCGACAAGCCTGCGATGTTATGGGGGAAGGTAACCAGCGTGCCGGCAGCCTGAAAAATGATTTCAATGGATGGACGGTATTGAGCAAACCGATACGCCGCGTTGCGTTTCAACGACGCCGGCTCGACACCTCAACCCCGATCCATGGCTGGCGTGGATTCGCCGCAGTGGCGTCAGCGCGCTTTGCGCTGTCTCCTACGGATTCAGCGCCTACGGATCCCATCGACGACGTAGTCGCAGATGAAGGTTTCGAATTGGCCGTTGAGCAGCGCGTCATCGTAGTCTTTGCCGAAAGCAATCCTGAGGATCGGCATTCCCGTGACAAAGAATTCACATATTCCAATGGTTGCCATGTACAGGAACGCACCGTCCACCTCACGAGCGCCGGAGCGCCGAATGGCTGCCTCGGCGGTTGCGCGGTAGTCCGCCAGCGCAGCGCTCGTGAATGAGTGGAAGAAGGCACGCGCCTCCGGCTCTTCCGAATTGACAACCTCGTCAACCATCAGACGATGAAAGTACGGATGTTTGATCTGAAACCGCAGCAGTGCTCGCGCGCTCTCGCGCAGGCGGCGCTCGGCCTGCTCAAAGGGTATTTTCTTGGCAGCTGCAAGCTCATTTTGGAGCTGGGCGAACAAATAGCGCGCTGCAGCGAGCAACAGGCTAGAGCGCCTCTTGAAATAGTACCGTATCAGGGAGCGGTCCACGCGCGCGTGCTCAGCCACACGCACTAGCGTGATCTGCGTGGGCGCCACCTCGCGTAACAGCTCGCACACGTAAAGCACAATTGCCTCGGCGCCGACGCTCTCCCGTTGGTCGGCCGGGCGTCCACGCGTACGCCGCTTTCGCGTGGATCGCGTTCGCAGATCATGTCGGGCGGGCAAACATCTAGCTCCAATCAGAGGTGTCACCCAACTTTAACCTAAACGGCCGGGCCGGAACCGCCGGGATGCTCTTCATGCAATAATTCCCATAGTTGGGTAAATAGTGTAAAAATCGAAGTGGGCACCTTTGGCCCAAGGTTGTCTGTGAGGGGGGCACCGAAAGATGACGCTCGATAGAAGGACTGTGCTTGCAGCCGGCACTGCATTGCTCACCAGCGGCGCTCGCCTGGCCGGTGCCGGTGAAAGCGTGGGGAGCTCGACAACGAGCGCTGCCCGGCGCCAGCGCCGAATTGCAACCGAGGAAGCCTACGCCGTTCCGGAACTGGTCGACGGCGTGCGTTCAGGGCTGCAGTCCGGCGCGAAGGACGCGGACACGAAATTCTGGGCCGTACTGTTGGGTGAGAATCCCTGGGGCAAAATGGTGCTGCGACGCTTGCTCGATCTGGAGCAGGAGCGGCTCGCGATCATGGATCAGCACGGTGTAGACATGCACGTGCTCTCCATTACCGTTCCGGGCCCGCAGCTCTTCGACGCCGCGACTGGAACACGCCTCGCGACGACCATCAACGACCGGCTCGCCGAAGTCATCGCACGGCATCCGCAACGCTTCGCCGGCTTGGCGGCGGTCGCCCCGCAGGACCCTGTGAACGCCGCGAAGGAGATCGAACGCGCTGTCACGCAATTGCACTTGAACGGCGTGATCATCAACTCACACACTCATGACGAATATCTGGACGACCCGAAGTTTTGGCCTATCTTTGAAGCAGCTGCCCACCACCACGCGCCTATCTACCTGCACCCCCGTGCACCCTCGCGGCTGATGTTGGCACCGTTTGAGCCTTACTCACTGGAGCATGCAATCTGGGGCTACCAGGCCGAGGCCGGCCTGCATGCAGTGCGGCTGATCATGAGCGGTGTGTTCGATCGTTATCCCGATCTGAAAATCGTGTTGGGCCACATGGGCGAGGGCATTCCTTATTGGTTCTACCGGGTGGACTACATGCATCGTGGCGCCGCTCGCTTCAACTGGCGGCCACAGCTCGCCAAGGCACCCAGTGAGTACTTCAAATCCAACTTCATGATTACCACCAGCGGCATGAACTGGAATCCGGTGTTGGAGTTCTGCCTGAAGGTCGTAGGGCCTGATAACATCATGTTCGCCGTGGACTATCCGTATCAGGAAACGCCCGAGGCCGTTCACTTCCTGGACTCGGCACCGCTCTCGGAGACTGACCGTGCCAAGCTGTATCATGGCAACGCCGAGCGGGTCTTCAGAATCTAGGTTGGATTCAGCGACGGCGTGCCGCTCGCAGAGCCGAGGCAGTCACCGCACTGGCCGTCGCAGGCCCGCGGTACGACCGTACCGCGGGCCGAGGCATGAGTTCAGTCCTTGTCCCAGCGCGCACAATCCCGACCGCGACACCAGTTCGGCGCACCTCTCACGTTCATCCTGATGGCAGTCACCCGGTCGACGGGACCGGTAATGACCAACGTCTTCCCATCCCGCCCGGCGAACGTATTGTTGGTGGCCCCGGAAGCGATGGAAATCTCGAGAATGTTGTTGCCGTTCGGATCGAACGCCATCACGCCCTCTCCATTGCTTATGTAGATGTTTCCCCGTTCATCCATCGACATGCCATCGCCGCCCCAGTCGGTGAACTTGCGCATGTGGGAGAGCGTTCCGTCGCGATTGATATCGAAGACCCACGTTCCGCCCTTGTTATCGTAGTACCACTTGTTGATGTAGAGTTTCTTGCCATCAGGCGTGCCGACGACTCCATTCGGCCACGAATCGGATTCCCATCCCATGGCCTCCGTCGTGACCCTCACCAGCTTGCGCCCGCCGGGAGGGAGGTAATAGACGTAGCCGCCTTTGCCTTGCGGCGATTGTTCCGAGTGTGTCGGTTCCCAAGGCTGCTGGCGCGGATCATCCGCCCCCCAATAAGACCTCGGGAAAATGGGATCCGTGATGTACATGCCACCGTTGGCCGGATTGACCCACACGTCATTCGGTCCGTTCAACAGCTTGCCGCGATAGTTGTTGACCAGCACCTCATAACTTCCATCCGGGCGGATCTTCCACAGTTCTCCGTACATGTCCGCACAGGCAATGAGATTTCCATGAAGGTCGAAAATCATCCCGTTGGCGCGACCGGTACCTTCCAAAAAGAGTCTTACCCTGCCGGTTACCGCGTCCCAACGGTAAATCCTGTCATTAGGCTGGTCGGTGAAGAACACGTTTCCGTGCCGATCGGCCGCGGGGCCCTCCGTAAAGCTGAAGCCCGATGCCAGCGTCACGAGCTGACCGTGTTCACCCCCCGATACCAAGCCGAAAGGATCGTAGATATCGCTCGGGATGATTTCCCCAGGAAGACGATGACCGTCAGCCGACCGCTGGCTCGATGCCTGCCGATCGGCGGCAGCCGTCGTGTTTAAGTGAGAGAAGCATGCCAGCGAGCCCAGCACTGCGACGAGAATGCGAGCCTGTATCCTCATATCGGTACCCCTTTATGCTTTGGACCACGTGCCGATTGCCGTGGCGTGACTGTCGTTCCGGAAACAGCTGGGGAGTTAGTTGCTCGAGCACCTCCTTGTCGAAAATTCCTTCGCCAGGCGCTGGAGCCCGCGTCTACGGAGACCGCGTGCCAGCACGCAAGGCCAGTCGTCTTCCTGCGATTCCACACCCGCTGATCCCCTTTCATTGCGGGCGCCCTGACCTCTATCTGCCATGCCGGAAGCGCGAATTGGCTTGGGACGCTATCAGTGTCGTTCCACCAAGGCAATCGACTTGCCGTGAATGATATCGACAGATATGCATTCGGATATCGAGGCCTGCGCGGCGCGGAGCCCGTGCAGTCCGCATCGAGTTCGCCTCCTTCAGCGGACCGCTTGGCGTGTAAGTAGTCGGACTGCGGTGTGGACGCCGATGACGTCGACAGCAGTCAGGGGCAATTCTTCAGTTTGGCCAACATGGCGATCGAGGCGGCGCTGAATGGCCAAGGCGTGGCGATCGGACGGGCGACTCTAGTGACAGGTTTGCTCGCACGGGGCTATTTGGTTGCACCCTTCGAGCGACAAGTGAAGAGTCCCGTCAAGTATTGGTTGCTCTGTTCGAACGAGCTCCGGCAGCGCGAGGAATTGCAGGTCGTAATGAGTTGGCTGCGAGAGCAAGCGGCTTCCCAACAGCGCCACGTAGGATGACGCCAGGCGCGTCTAGCCCGCCCGGCGCCCTCGAGCTCGGCGAGCTCATCGGTTTGCTTTCGGATACGGAGTGATCCCCTGGGAGTTTGAAGCCGGCATTCGATCCCCCCTTCCGCCGCTGCTGCTCAGTTGGCTGTACGAGGCTTCCCGGTTTCTGATCGGCGAGGGACCGCACGTCTACATCACTTTCACGCGGATCGTGTTGGCAGCCATGTCCCTCGCCAGCGTGGCTGCCATATTTCTGATGGGGCTGCGCAGAAGCCGAACGCACGCGATCATCGGCGGTGTCGTCGGCGCAAGTTGGTTCGAGCTGGTCTATTTCTCCTTCCGGACGCGAACAATAGCAACGTTGTGATCATCGCCATCGACTTGATCCCGGTCGGTACTCAGACCAAGGCTGCCACGCCGACGATGAGCCCGCCACCGGGAACCTACAACGCTGCGCAGTTCGTAGCACTCTCAGATGCGACGTCCGGTGCAGCTATCTACTACACCACCAACGGCACAACACCTACGACCTTCTCTGCGAAATACAGCTCGCCGATCCCGGTGGCCGCTACCACTACCATCAAGGCGATCGCAGTCGCGACCGGCTACACCAACAGCGATGTGGCCAGCACTACCTACACCATCACTCCGCCACCGCCACCGATCACCGTAAGCCTTGCCACACCTGCGAACGTCTATGCGTTCGCCAACGCCGGCTCAGCCGTGCTCGGAGGTGGCATTGACGGCCATGGCGATGCGTATGCGAGGAACCTGACTGGACCATCGATTACCTGGAACGGGTCGACGTTTGCGCTCGGCACGGCCGACAGCAAAAATGGCGTGAGGCAGACCACCGTAACACTGCCCGCAGGCAGCTACACCAACCTCATGTTGCTGGCCACGGGCGTGAACGGCAATCAGCCCAACCAGACCTTCGCGGTCAACTATGCTGACGGCACGCATACGAACTTCGATCAGGGTCTGAGCGACTGGCACACGCCGCAAAGCTACAACGGTGAGTCCATCGCGTTCACCTGCAAGGCAGGAGAATGCTCTCCTACAACGTGGGACGGCAGTAAATACACTTCTCATACAATCGAAGGGAAGTCTCACGGCGCGCCGTTGAGCCTCGGCGGCGTGCTCTATGCCTGGATCACGCCGAAATCAGCCGAAGCGGGCTATCAATCCTCTACGCTCTATAGGATCACCGACAAAGCTTGCACTTGGACCAAGCTCCCAGTGAGTTTTGACGTCGCGACCTATGGCATCAGCTTCGGCAGCTTCGTTCAGTTCGGAAAAGATAACGGCTCTGCGGTCGACGCTTACGTATATACCGTCGCCACGGCTGTCTCCGATAGCTCCTCGCTCGCTCTCGTGCAGCGTCCGGGAAGTGTGATGTTGCTACGCGTGCCCGTCACCTCCATCGACAAACAGAGCGCATATGAATTCTTCAAGGGACTGGACGGCAATGGACAGCCCCTCTGGTCCAGCGATGTGCATCAGGCCGTTCCCGTGTACCAGGATTCCGACGGGGTGGGACCGTTCCCGCAGGTGAGCTATGTCCCAGACTTGGGACAGTTCGTGTATACGAACCAGCATGGCGACGGGACCACCAACTTGGGTTTCAAGTCGCTGCTCACGATGGCTGAGGCACCCCGGCCGTGGGGACCGTGGACCGACTTCTATAGAAACCAATTCGGCGGTGGGCAGGTCGACCCGACCTTGTTTCAGTGGAATTTTGCGCCGAAGTGGTTTCGCGATGGCGGTCGCGGCTTCACGTTGATCTTCTCAGGCCCGGATAGCAATGACTCCTGGAACACCGTCGATGGCGCATTCACCATTTCGCGCTGACGGCGTGTGGTCCATGCCTTGTTGCCCGCGGATGCCCGCGGCGCAATTCGTGGGTCGCCTGTGATTCAGATATCGGGCCGAGCTCCCGAGAATATTCAGCTCACCGGCGGACGCACATCATTTCCGGGGCGGATCGAGCAATTTCTCGAGCAGCTTCAAGAGTGCTGCAGGATCGACATGTTTGCTGAGCAAATAGAGGCGCTCATCACCATCGGGGCCGCGCGCAGCCGAGGACAGCTCGAGTCGCCACGAACAGGCCGTTGCGACCGGCTATCGTACGCGCGCCCCACGGTGATCAACGGGTTACGTCGTCCCTTTGCCCACCGCGCTGTCGATGTCGATGTCGATATCTGCATTGTGGCGCTGCACAGTGACGTACACCATCGCGAGTCCTGGGCCAGTTCCGCGCTGCGTGTAGGGTCTCGTCGCGAAATGCGATGTAATCGCCAATACGAGCTCGAGGTCCTTGAGCCGGTGATCCGCGAGGTAAATCAGTCTGAATTCCACCGGTGCCTGAGCGTGAGGTCAGATCAATCGAGTTGGTCGTGTAACTCCCGCGCTTTGGCGGCGTAGAGCTTCGCCGGCGCGGCCTTGCCCGCTTTGTTGAATCGGCTCGACGCCTCGTTCGCAGCCTTCTCGCCCTCCGCAAACGCATCGACGGCGCGCTGTCGATCTGCCGACGGCAGCAGTTCCCCCTTGGCGAACTCGCCTGCGACGAAGCCTTCCGGCTGATCGATCACTCCGAGCTTTACCTGCCCGTGCTCGAGGCGCCCGAAGAAAAAGCGCACGACACTCTGCTGGCGATATTCCTTCAATACCCCGAGGCCCTCCGCGCGCCCGTCGCGACACGCGCCATCCCAGCGCGTGGCCGATTGATTCCAGCCTGCGGGGGCCGTGAAGGCGCACGGGTTCCGAGTCGGCGCCTGTGCCAGCAGAATGCCGAGGGCGAGGATCAGTTTCATCGCGGTTCCCTTGAACGAAGTATCGCCGACCATTGCGACCCGAGCGTCCCATCCGTACGGTCGTATTGCCCAGCAGCGCCGAGCATGCTTGCGAGGGACATGCGAGCTTCCGATGCAATGAGAGTTACAACGACTCCAGCTCGAGTCCGGCTTTTTGTTCGAGCTTTTCGAGCAAGTCCTCGTGCGGCGTGCCGAGATACAACACTTCGTCGGCGCAGCAATAGGCCGCGACGATCGACCTCTTGCGATCGATGAGACCGAAGCGGCTCGCGCCAACGCGCATCAGCGGCGCGCCGACCGGCTCGAAAAACGCGAGCAGCTTCGGCAGATCGACTTCCGGAACCGGGCACCGCGCGCGTTCGGGCAGCATCAGCGCCACCTGCCACGCTGTCATGCCGAGCAGAAAGGCGGAGAGTGTCCCCTCTTCCGCAACGAGCCATTCGACCCGTCCTTTCGGCCGCACATTCACAGGAGGATTCGGCCGCTCGCCCAACGCGGCGATGTTCGCGAGCGCAATCCCGAAATCCTCCTGTCCCTGCCGTTCCTCGCAGAAGATCAGGTGATTGTCGTCCACGCGCAATTTCTCTGGCGGCAGGAAGATGTAGTCCGCGTTCAGGAGGTCTTGCGACCCGCCGGCGACCGCGAAGAAGTTCCTGAGCGGCTCCGGCAACACGAGACCGAGACGCGCTTCGGCCGCTGCGATCGGCTCGTTCGCCATTCCGAGGCTCTCATCGGGGAATGCCGTCGTGACGAGCCTTTCCAGAGGCTCGATGATCGTCCGAACCTGGTCGCTCTCTGAGCCAACAACCTCGCCGGGCAACGGGCCAACCTTGCGGGGACGCAAGCGTTTTTCCAACAACGCCGCAAAGTCGAGTCCCAAACTCCGCTCGAGCTCCGCGATCGCGTTCGCGCGCGGCGCGCCCACGTACAACATCTCGCTCGTATTGCTATAGGCCGCGACGATCGAGCGCTGGTGATCGACGAGCGCGAAGAATTGCGCGCCGAGCCGCACTTTCGGCTCTCCAACAGGTTCGAAGTACGGGAGCAGTTTCTTCAGTTCGTGGTCCGGATACGGCACTCGCGCTTTATGAGGCAGCAGCAGAGCGACTTGCCACGCCGTCATGCCGAGCATGAACGCCGACAGCCTGCTCGCCTCGCCGAACCACTTGCTCTCCCCTTTCCGCCGAATGCCCACGGAAGGATTCGGCCGGTCGCCCAGCGAAGTGATGTTCGCGAGCGTGATCCCGAAAACCTCCTGACCTTCACGCTCCTCGCAGAAGATCAGATGATCACCGTCGACGCGCAACTCCTGCGGCGGCAATATGCGGTAATCGGCTTTCTGCAGCGCGAGCGATGCACAGGCCACATTGTAGAAATCCTTTAGGGCCTCCGGCAGCGCGAGGCTGAGCCGCGCCTGCGCGGCGGAGATCGGGGCGGGCGCGATCCCGAGGCTCTCGCCAGGAAACGCCGTCGTAAAGATCAGTTTCAGAAGCTCGACGATCATGTTGATTTTTTCAGTTCTGCTGCACAAACTTCAAGGCGGTTTCACGATACTGCACGCAGTAATGGCAGACGCGATGGGACTGAGTTAGGTCGTCGTCGACATTGTTGAGCCATACAGCCCTCTCTTGCGCGGCGGCCTTCGTCCTGATTCGAGACACTATTGCATGGCGAGCGGAGGGGGGATACGTGTCGCCAATCGACGTCGTGCCGCATCGGCGCACCCTTTACAACGCGACAAGGTCCTCACACAGTACTCAACGTGACGCTTCCGGAAGTCATCACCGCAGCCCTGCCCCGCTCGCCCGACTACTCGGGCGAGTTCACCGCTCATGTGAGAGCGCTAGCGAAACGGCTGGAAGGGGAGCTCAACGTGCTGATCTCGCATGATTCCAACATGGCCTACCGGGCAGGGCAATACGTATCCTTCGAGGCGAGCTTGCGTCCCGCCAAGGGCTCTGTGGAAGCAAGAATCTACCTCTCATCGAAGGCGCCGCTGTTCGCCTGCTACGTGATGGACAAGGGCGGGACTCTATTGGCGCCCGAGAAGGCCAGCCATCCTGTTCCCGAAAACCTTCTGCCCGCGGGAGTCATCGGTCAGCTGAAAACATGCAGAGAGAGATTGAGCCAGGAAGGCTACACGGAAGTCGGGCGCAGCTTATTCGATATGCAGGCGCCGAATTGCACCACCGAATTGGACGACTTGCCGGCGACCGTGTTCCAGTGCCTTTTCGCAGAAGTCATCTGAGGACATCCCGTGTCCGCGCCGTTGCGAACGCAAGTAAGGACCTGGCGCACAACAACGACTCGGCGATCCATCCGCCGCCCTGGCCGCTCGAGGGTCACAGCGCTGCCCTCGAGCCCGAGATACTATCGAACAGCCTTCCGCACGACACCTGGATGGGTCGGAGTCGGAGGATACAAATTGAAGCGCGCCGGTAGACCCACTGCATCTGTTTCCCTGCAACTGCCGTAGTATGGATCGGGAGCTGGGGATGACGCCGAATACCACCGTCTGCGATCAGCTCTTACGAGATGAAGCCGCCGTTCGCTGAACGCTCGATGGCAACGCTCTTGGAGCGCGACAACACAGGATATTCAAAGCTTCAGTGACGCCAGACGATTCACCTCTACAGCCTGAGCGGAAAGGCCGACTCAGAAAGCGATTTAATTGGCGCGTGCGTGGCGGAATCGCAGCGGCACTTTTCGTTACAGGCGTCGCTGTTCTTGCGGAGGACTGGTGGCGCGAGCGGGCACGTCTCGAGGCAACGCTCCAGAGGAACAGCGCGGCGACGAGGTCCAAGGAGGATGTCGACTCACATGCGCTGCGTATCGAACGGACTTACGGCATTCGCATCGGCTACGAAGATCCCGCCGACTTCTGGACACCTCCGTACAAGCCTGAAGATGGCAGAGCACCGTGGCTCAAAATGACGCGCGCCGACCCGCGCAACGTCGCGATCTCACTGAATGGAATCGAAGCGGCGCTTGAACAGTACCCACGCGGATTCGTCGCAAAGCTCATCAAGGCGGTATTCATCTGTGGTGAGCTGCGCATGCAGGGCGAGTACGCAGCGGGCACCGTCGGTCCGGCATGGGTCATCATTGCCGCTCGGTCGGAGTATGGGCCACAAGGTCTGCACGACTTGGCTTTCGTGACTCTGCATCACGAGCTGAGCTCGTTAGTCTTGCGGGTCGACCCGCTGACGTGGTCGAAATGGGTACAGTTCGCGCCGGTCGGGCGGCAGTACGCGGAACAGCCGGGTGAAGCGCTTCGCGCGGGCCGATTGCCAGACCCGCCCCTCGACACGGGCTTTCTCAACGCCTACGGCGCCACAAACCTGGAGAACGACTTCAACATGTATGCCGAGGAGATGTTCAGCAACCCCGGCGAGGTGATTCGTCTCGCGCGGAAGTACTCCCTCATTCGACGCAAGCTCAATCTCGTGATGGAGACGTATGCGACAATCGACCCGGAGTTCAGAAATATCTTTCGCAAGAGGGGATTGGAGGGCGAAATCTCAGTCGGCAGTCCACGAGATCGAACGAATTCGCGCTCGTCGAGCGATTCGAGAAACCTCGAGAGATCCCGTATCCGCCGTGGCTACTGAGCGATGCACGCCAGATCAAACTCGGCATCCGCGCCCCGAAGACGATCAATGTCCATCGTCAAGAGGTGTTTCGCCGACTCCTACATGAGCGGACGGGCGCGATCCGTCAGTGCAGGTCGCGCAGCGTACGGAGCGTGACCTGTCGCAGATCTTCAATGGCTGCCTCGATGTGATCCACCGACGACTCGTCCGCATCGCCCAGATGCGCCCAGTTCTCGCGCCAGACAGTGCGTAGTGCCGCGGCCTTTAATTCCAACGGCGCAGGCGCGACGCTCGTTAGGTCATGAATGACAATCACATCGCTCCAGCCAATGCGGGGACTGCCCTGCTGGTGTCGCGATCGTATTGCGCCAGGAAGACCGCGCGCTCGAAGTCGGCGAGCTTCCTGAGCAGCTGAAAACAGGCCGCGCGCACGTTGCGGTTGTATTCGGTGCGTTCGTTGCGCCAAGTGTTGTAACTCACGCTGGTGAGTGCGACGCCCAGACTGATCAGCGCCAACGCATGCCGGCGCAGCTCGCGCCCGATGGCCGACTCCACCCCCGACCGTTGAGACCGCCAGCGCATCCCCGCTATCCGCCTCCCCCATCACTAGACCGGCAGACCGGCCGACGCCGCCTTTTATTTCTCACCGCCTGCCCACACCGCGGCAGGCCCATCCGAGCGGGGCGTTCAGCCGGACGTGAAGGTGGAAGCGGCGCAAGCGCTAGAGGACGCAACGAAACTGGCCACGGGCGCAAACTGATCTCCGCTTACTTGCAGAGGGGTCGCCAGGATCGCCCCAGCGGATCGAGACTCGGGCACACGCAGGTGAGAATGATACACGGACTTGCACCAACAGTTCCAACTGCACCAACGCCTGACCGCGGAATCGATCCTCACCTCGACCCTATTGTTTGACGACAAAGCGGATGGCTGGAGTGAGTTGATACAGCATCCGGAGCAATTATCCAGCTTCCGCTCGGAGAGTGCCGGGCCTACGGTGACCAGACTTCAAGAGAAGTGTGTTTGGCGATGTGGTCGAAGTCGACATCTGTAGTAAGCAGGGTCAACTCGTGGCGGATGCACAGTTGGGCAAGCAAAGCGTCGATCGTGCCGGTCTGAACGCCGCGCGCTCGGCAGCGGTTGCGTAACTCCGCGGCGGCGATGTGGTCTTCGCGGTCCGGATTGAGGAGCGGAAAGGCTGCGAAGCGTTCGATAATCTGTTGCTTGGCTTTCGGCCCCGAAAAGCCTTGAAGAAGTTCCTGGAGAACCAGGCCCGTGGCCAAAATGCGAACACCGCTCTCCAGGGCTCCGGTTAGCGCGGCCACTTGAGGTACGTCCTCGGGCCGGTCGCGACGTAGCAGAAGGGACCAGACGCTGGTGTCAACGAGAAGGCTCAAGACGAATCGCCTCAGGTGCGTGAACGATCCTTTTTATAATCGTAGCCCGGGTCCCACTCGAGTTTGCCTGCAAGCTCCAGCACACCTTTCTGCCGACGGCGCGCAATAAATTCCCGCAGGGCTTGGGTGACGGCCGCAGCCTTAGTGCGCTCGCCGCTGACTTGGAGAGCATCCTCAATGAGTTGCGGATCTATGGAAAGGTTTGTGGCCATTTGTGTAATTCCTCACACATAAGATTACACAACAGGAAGATACTGATGCAAGTGCTGGCAATTGACGGCCACACCCGCCAACGAACTCTAGCGAGATCAACGAGTTGCCGTCTATTTCGATTCCAACCCAGGGAGCCAATTAAATCAGATACTTGCGCGCCACTCGGTTCCGAGCAGGCGCGTCTGTGGTGTCCTCCGGTTGCAGTGTGGTTGCTGTAGAGCGTGCCGCTGCGACTCACTCGCGTACGACTTCGCGAGCCATTGCCCCTCGTGTTGATAGGCGATTCGCAAGTACTCCCCCACCCTCGGCATATGCCTCCGATTCGGTGAGCGTCCCTTGCATCGCGTCACTCGTTGAGACTGGGAAACTGGCGCGGTTGCCTCCCGCAGCCATCCCTCCCCCGGTCATCGACAATAAATCCGGCTTCCGCATTACCGGCGATGTCCTGATGTAGGCCGCGGCCGTGTGTGATAACCCCCGCCGAGCGCTCGGCCTCCTGCATCTCAACACCGCACACCGGCTGATTGCCATGCCAACCTCTTTCGCGGCACCCTCAACCGGTGCAGCGTGTACGCCCGCGAAGTGGTGCGATCGGTCCTTCACCATAACTCCGTCTGCGTGGTGCTCTATCACAATCATCCTTCCGGACACGCGCAGCCGACGAACGCAGACCTCGAGATCACGGACCGGGTCCGATCCGCCCTCGCCCTCATCGAGGTCACCGTGCTCGATCATCTGATCGTGGACGACCGCGTATTCTCCTTCCAACGCGCCAAACTCCTCTAATCCACTCCACCCCCTGAGGCCGACAAAAGACACTCATACGGTATCCGTGCTCGTGAAGCACGCGCAGCGTGTTGATAGGAGCCGAGAGAGACAACCGCAGGACGCGAAGCACGGGCCGCACCATCCGCGGCCACCACGCTCGTGAACCTAACTCGGTCACGCGCTGAGGAAACGAACACTCTGACCTAGTCAATGCGGGACCGCGCAGATTCACCGTGACGGCGCGCAGCGCGGTGAGGTAGCGGGAGGTTGCCCCGCCTCGATCGACTCTCCTTTCCGCTGTCCTTCACGCGCTAACACGCAGAGTGTCTGACGTTGGCGGCGGCAACGGCGATCCTGACAGCCATTTCAACCCAACGGGGAGCCGTGATCCCCCCGCCGTAACGGTGCCCGATGCTGAATACAACCCACCGTCGCGTGTTCGACACGTCAGGCCACCCGTCCGCCCGAAAACGAACCCTCCCCAGTCAACGAAGGTTGGTTTTCACATACAAAATCTCATCGAAAGTCGATAAGCTCAATAGCGACGGAATGAACGAAGGACGCCGATAGCGCAGTGCGTAACCCACCGTCGCCCCTCGCGAGACCAACTTACAGATCTCCAGGGTTGCGTCGTTCTTCAGACTCAGGTAGTCGCCCGAGATCGGATGGGCAGAGGCCGACAAAGCCGCCAGCACCGCGCTCTGTGCTGCAACCGGAAAGCGCTTGTCTTGCGCACTGATCACCGTACGCTCCTCGTGGACGGTGCCGACATTGGAGTGCACCTCGAGGCGATACCCACTCAGCGCCTGTACGGCGGCGAGGGCCTGCGTTCTGCCGGCAGGGCTCGTCATCCTGGCCCCCGTCGGGTTCTCGAACAGCCCCGCCCGATTGATACCGACACGGTCTGTCTCGCTCGACTGCACACGACTGTGGGCGTCCTTCTCTCGAAGGACCACATCAAACAGTCCATCGGGAGTGAGGATGATGGACGCTTCGACGTCATCACCGGCCCACTCTCCCACCCACAGTGAGGGCGTCGAGAAATGCAGAGGTACTGGAGTGACCTTGGCAGGCTTCTCGGTACTAAACGGGGGGAATCGGGCCGGCTCGTCGGCAGGCACATTGCCATCGACATAGACATCCAAATACGCGTGGCCATCCCACTCCACCTGGCCCCCGAAACCCGGCCACATCTCCACTGCCAGCCAGGGCACATCCTGTACGGTGGCGCTATCGTCCCTACCGTTCTTGCGGGTGCTGATCGTGATGTTGGCAGGTCTTTTATCCCGCGTATCGAATTCGCCCGCCCCGGGGTCACTGCGCGGGTCATATCGAGTCGCTGCCGCGGTGGCCTCTGCTGGGGTCGTGTGCCAGTAAGGCACGTTCCAGAAAATCCGGATGAACATCTGTGCGGCGTTGCCGATCGAATCAGAGCCATAGGTACTCAGAATCAACCAACCCTCGGTTCCCGTAGCAATGTTTCCAATGATGGGGATGTCCCCACCCGATTCGGCCTGAAATTCGCCCGATTGACCGGGCAGAATGGTGCGTACGGTGGAGGACGGAGGATCTTGCCAAACCCCATGATCCAAGTGGTCCTCCAACCATTGGATGTTCCCGGTGCCTCGGTTGTGGACAGTGCAGTGAAAGAGTCTTGCGGCCATCTGATTCTCCCTGTTTTTTCTGGTGACGTTGTGTCGGACTCGAATTTGACCGTTTCCGATAGACAGCGCGATGTGTTGCCCGGCGACTTAAATCATCGCCGCGGAGCGGGTACTTTCCATCGATGTACGCTCCCGGGTGCTCTGTCCGGTGACTCAAAGCCCAAGGGGCTTCGCCCCCGTTTCGATGTGATTTACGTGTGCGAAGGCCGGCACTGCCGAACAGTTGGTATCGCCGCCTATGTCATGCACTGTGTGCGAGAGCCGATTTATCGCTATCGACCTCATCCTGGGTTGGCTCCAGCGCCGCATTGCGAGCCGACAGCATCAAGAATTGCATCACCTCCGCGAGTCATCGGGGGCCCTGCCGGCGGCGGTTCGCCGGACCGGTCACGCCCTCGACCTCCCATGCACAGCGCCTGTGCCAGATGCAGTCCCATTGATGGGCAGAATCCGTATTAATGCGGACTTCCTCTCGAGGGGGACACGGCGTACGGTGGGCACTCAACTCAACACGGACTTACACCCATGCTCGTACTAACACGACGCATCGGCGAAGCCCTCCGCATCGGAAGTGACATCCGGATCGAAGTCCTCTCCCAACACGGTCGCCAAGTCAAACTCGCACATCCACGCGCCGAAAACGATCGAGGTGCACCGCCAAGAAGTGTTTGATCCGATCCAACACGAACGCGCCACGGAAGCCCCTGCCCCCTCGACCGTCACGGAGGGCTAAAGAGCGGCCGGACACCCGCGCTCCGCTGCGCGAGGGGTCACCCGCGCGTCGCGGCTCCATACAGTCCTGCGCGAACCCGCTTGCTGAAGGCGCTCGCGCGGATAGCACACTCTCCCCATGCGCACACTCCCCCACATCCACCGACTCTCCGACGACGGCGGCCGCGGCTGGCTGTTGGATGTCCACTGTCCCTGCGGGCGCTCGGCCTGGATTCCCCCCGCGCAGATGGCCGACCGACTCGGCTGGGACACTCACATCGCCGCCCTCGCCCAGCGCTTGCGCTGTACCGCCTGCGGCGCCAAGGGCCTCACCGTCCAGGCCATCGCCGCTCCTCGCGAACGCGGCATCCCCAAAAAACCACACTAGGGGGCTGCGCCCCGCAATGGGGCTGCGGCCCGCATAGCCTGGGGCCAGCACGTCCCCGACAGGCACGGAACCGCGCCCACTTCCGGGGCAACATCAGAAAGGATTCGATTCACTTCCCCGCCCCTTCTGCGCTCGAGCGCAGGCTACACTCTGCTTCGATCGAGCGCCGCCGTTCGCAACTGACTGACTGGGTATCGGCGCGGAGACGTGTATGCCGGTTCAAGACGACATCGCCCATTTTCGCCATCATTTCGATGCTTTGTATCTCACAGGCATCCCCCGCTTACTGGACGAAACGGGCGCCTTCCTGGCATTCGTTGGTATCGTGAGCGCAATGGATACACTGGCCGGCCTGTACGCACCCGCCGAGGGAACGGGCCAGCGATTCAAAGGGTTTGTCTCGCGATTCTGTCCTCCTGGGCTTCGAGAACGGAGTGAGGCGCTCTGGCGGTTTCGCAATCTCATGATCCACGCCGCCAATCCGGGGCCGTTTGCGTTGGTGTCCGGCCAGTCGTCATTGCATCTCACACCCAACGGCGAGGTTACGGTCTTGAATGCGCAAGACTTCTATGCGGCCCTCATCTTCGCCTCGCAGGCCTACTTTTCCGCGCTCGCGACAGACCCTGTGCTCGCGGTCAACTTCCAGCGCCGTCTTCAGGACACCGACGGCGGTGCGCCGGACACCTTCGTCGCCTCGCATCCCTAACCCTCGAGTCCGACGCTCCGCATAGGTCCTGCCACCCCAGGGTCCGACTCGGTGCTCGCCCGCCCAACCTCTCCGCTCGGGCGCCCCGCGCCGACCGCGGATTCAACACCTCCCCTCCCACCCCTCGCCCGCCTCGGATCCGTCGGACGCCTGCCGATCCAACATCGCGATTCGCTCAAACCGCTCGACCCGTTCAACCGACTCCCACCCCTTCTCACGTCTAACAGTCGCGGCATCCAGAACCACTCGATGCCGTCGCAACGATCCGACCGCCATTCCAACTGCGAGCTCACGCGGCTATGACTGTTGCAACACGGCAAAAAGAAATACGGATTCGTGATTGCGTTGGCGAAAATGGCCGGGCTATAGTCGGGCCCTAAGTCTAACAACACGCGATTCGCAACACTTAACAACCGCGAGCGCATCGGGAAGGGTCGAAGGATGTCCCACGAGGCATTCCAGAAGTTCATGGTCGAAGCCTGTGCCGTGTCGCTCCACACAACATCGACGGTGCAGACATTAATTGCCGCCCCCATCAGCTGGCACCATGGAGGTTATGCGCTTCCCAGATCACGTTCACTCGGGCATGGTGCCAAATAATTGCAGCGCTGCAGGACGGCCACGTGAAAGAAGACGCCCGATTGAAACGCAACATCCAACGGCAAGTGGAGCTGTACCCGACATTCGCCGCCCGTGTGGTCCGTATCATCGCCACTCTGGAGGCGGCTGGCTTCAGGCCACGCATCCAAGACGCTTGGCGTTCGGCTGCCGCACAGGCTGAGTTATTTGCGAAAGGCACTACCAAGGTGAAATTCGGGTTCCACAATGTAACAGGCACCGGCGGCAGGCCTGAATCGCTTGCTGTCGATCTCCTCGACGATGATTACCCGGTCAACCCACGAAAGGACTACCTTCTGCAACTAGCCAACGCCGCCCAGTTGGAAGGTGTTCATACAGGCATTGACTGGGGCCTGCCGCCCTCATTGCGTGAGGCAGTCAAGGCAGCCGTCGACGGAAAGCATTGGAACGCAGACGTCAAGATCGGATGGGATCCGACGCACGTCGAGCCTGCGGATATTACGATCTCACAGGCTCGCGCCGGCAAGCGACCAGGTTGAACGCTGCTCCGATGAAAGATTCGACTCGTGTTCATATTCAAACAATATAAGGATTTTCGCCATGAAGGCTCGACCCTTTTCTCTTCATTTTCCGTTGTGCTCTGCTTTCTTGCTGCCGCGGCGCCAGATGCTCGAGGAACGACGGCTCCAGCCTCCACCGAAGTGCCAATTGTTAACTCTAACAAGACCGCCGAAGTCACCTATCCCTCCGCCGTGCGGGCCAAGATGCGCGAACGCTACGGCGACTCGGCACCGTTGAACGAACCGGTGATCTCCCCGGTCGCCATGTTTCGATCCAACCTGCTCGTCACCGTCGCTGAACAGTAGCAACGCGATGACCGTCGTATGCCCTGAACGGTTTCAATTGGCGGCCGAGTCAGCAAAGCTCAATCGTTTGGAAGCTGAAACCGCCCATGATGTCGTTACGTTGGACAGACCATGAGCCCCACTCTTTTGAAATTGAATCAGATGGCTCAAGGACTTCTGCCTTGGGACTCGGGCGTGTCCTGGTTCATCGGATTGCCCTCATCGGACAAGAAATCCGTGCAGCGTGACCTCGGCTTTATCGCCAAACAGGCGCATCCGCGGGCTGACGAAGTGGACCCCGCGATCGCGATAGCGGGACTGAAGCGCACGTTCACGCCGTGTGTCCTGGTCTACAAAGCCAGTTCGCCCGAGAAGGCCTTCCACAAGATCGTGTCCTTGCCAGAGGCTGAGTGGGAAAAGTCTTTTCGGTTGCTGGTCGCGCTTCTCTCCATCGCGGACGCTCGGCGCCGAGCGATGCAGTGTGCCCAAGGGTGCTCCCATGAATGGCATCACCTCCCGAGGTCGCCATAGAGAACCCTGCGTCATCCGATGGAAGATCTTCCGCCGTATCGATCCTCCGCTCAGCCGCCGCGCTCTCCGACCGGATCACCCCCGAGGATCGAGACTCGTGCACACGGACTCATGCAGAACGGCGACGAGTGCCTCTCCGCGAACCCGATCCGAGCGATTCTCACCTCGCCGAAGCTCCAACTCCGGGCGCGCAGCGCCGCACGCGTATCGAATGATCAATCACTAAGACCGACCGCACATCCCACTGAGCGGCACCGCGGTAGACTCCTATTGCAATGACACGCAATCCCTTCCGATGTCTTCTGATGGGTGTGACCGCGATGCTCGGAGGTCTCATCATCCTTGCGCCGGCGGGCCTGTATGCCTTGGGCTTGCGCAACGTGAACGGCCGCCCCAGCCCGCCTGCGTCGTGTCACCCCACCCTGACAGATCGAGTGCTCCTCGAGCACGCCTTCCGGATGTCGCAACCCATCACCGTCAAGCCGCTATCACCGTGGGCCTATGTCAATTTCATTCTGGAGGATGACTCTCGCGACGCCGCTGCGGGCGGTGTCGCAGCCACCTCGCTCGTCGCCCAACACTACAACGTGCAGCATCTAAAGGATCGACGCTCGATCGCGTGGCACCTGTCGGGCGCCGCCCTGACGATCTGGCTCACGCGACACTGGAGCGCCGACCAAGTGCTCTGCGCTGCCGTCGACGTGCTCCGGCAGACACCCAGTTCCCGCCCGACCCCGATCAGCCCCGACTGACATCCGCAGGCACGGCACCGGATCGAACTCGCCGACACCGCGGACGCTGTCGTCGAACACAGAACCCAGGTGTCCGAAGCTGAGGACCGACTCGGCATTCCAACCGCTCGGCCAAACGCCAACTCTCGGGCGCGCCGCGCCGGACGCGGATCGACGATTCCTCGGTCGCCGCTGAGCAAGGAACGAAGAAGGATCACCTTCAACGCCTTGGCCACTGCTACAAACTCGACTACGTCCAGGCGCCGCTCGCCGGATTCGATCCGTCTATCCGCGTAAGCGAGTGCCGACTGAGCTCGACAGCTCAACCCGCCCAGGATCATGGTGCTCACGATCTCTGTCAACAAACAAACCGCCGATTCGAGGTGCAGCCCATGGCGCGAACCACGCACTCGTCATCGAAGCCAGTCAGACGCGACTGCAATGCCTTCAGCGAGTCAATGTCACAGGTCGCACCGCCGGTATAGGCACAGCGCGACTAATTCCCCTCAATCAACCACCATACGTCCGCTCCCCACGTCCCGCTGTCATTGGTTTCGACGGCGACGCATTGCACTTCATCCCAGCGGATCAATAGGACCGTTCCGTCCGGATAGTGGGTGGAAATCCCGTGTTCATCGGTCTTTACCCCGGGCAGCCGTTGCCCCTGCCCAGTGATAAAGCACCATTTTTTGCGTCGAGGGCAATGCCTGGGCGGGGCCGGGAGAATACGCAGTTTGCGCGTGCTCTGTTGGAGATGAGTGGCTGCGCGCGAGATGACCTTTGACACTGTGACACGAAGACTTCCCCGCGGACAATGTCCTCGTCCAACAATATCTATCCACTAATTCAACAGGAGACGATCATGACTCATGCAAGTATTCGTTCCATGAACCTGGCTTCAGGTCTCGTTACGCTGCTGTCAGTGTGTTCAGTCGGAGTGCAAACAGCCAGAGCCGATGAGTCCGCACCGCAGGTGAAGGTGAGCTACGCGGACCTCAACCTATCCAGCATGCAGGGCGCTGAGGCGCTCTATCGCCGAATCAAGAATGCGGCAGGCGAGGTTTGCTATCCTCGCGAGGAGAAGAACCTCGCCCTGATGGCAACCCGTCGCGCATGCATCCACACTGCCATGAGCAATGCGGTAACCCACGTGGGTAGCCCCACCTTGATGGCCGTATACAACACTCACGATGGGCGAAGCCAGCCGTTGCAGGTTGCTTTGTCGGACAACCGCCAAAGGGAATGACGAGAGCGGACGGTCTGCGGGCGAGTCCTGATCACCGCGGCGCAGTGCAGGACTCTCGACATTAGCTGCGGTATCGCGCTACGTTGCCCGGTCCGTCCTGATGCGCCATCGTCTTGCGACTCTTGGTCGATGACGTCGGGCGCTCGGTCGAGGATGACATTCTGGTACACAAACTGCCCCACGACTCCGTAGCGGCAACAAGTAAGACGGGCAAACGACTCGATCCCATTGTTTTGGATCACGCGATGCTGCCTTCGCATGTGATTGAGGCGAAATTCGCGAGCCGGGGCGGACAATCAACCTCGGCGCCGAATCCCCGGAGCGCGCGGGAGAACGGGTCAAAAGCGGCCGATGTGCATCAGCCCTAAAGGGAGGCATCGGCTTGCGGCTGCCGGAAATAGTGCGGGTGATCGTGTTTGTCGACCCGCTTGGCAACATCGGCTAGCTCGTTGCCGTCACGAAGCGCGCAGTGCTGATAGCCCCGGATGGCTCCATCCCACGTCACGAATTCTCGCAGCTCTACGAGGCGCGAGACGAGCAACGTCTACCTGACCGGCCCACCTCCAAGTTAGATGCACCTCGTTGTCATTCCAATGAGCTCAGAACCTTCGAGAACTTCGGCAAATGAAGGCTGCGAGTCTGGGCGCTGAATTCAGCTTGCGTGAGCGGTCCGAGCACCGCACGAATCGGATCCGTTGGGACGACCTCACTTTTGTCAACAATAAAGTAGTTCGTCACCGCTTTGTTGCCCTGGGGATGCTGCTTCACGACGATGTAGCGATCATTTGACCCCACTGCAAACACCGTCCAGTCAACGAGGCCCAGAGAGCCCCCATCTCTATCCAAGTCGTAGTTGAGTGAGGTCTGTTCTGAGACGTCGATCCACAACAGCTCATACGGACCGTCCCTCCATTCAACCCCCGAGTCGAACAGGCCGCAGCCCGAAAGAGACCCTATAACCATGTACGCAAGCATCTTCGTGCCCCAACGCCGCATGTCAGCCCTGGTTTGATAGCGGTTCATGACGAACAGCGTAGCAGCCAAAGAATAGCCTGTCCCGCCCCCGAGGCCGAATGCTGAGCAATTTACGCGGCGACAAACCCGATCGCGCGAACCAGCATCTTTGACCCGAACTTTCGGTATATTGAACCTCCGGACTCTCGAGCGTTCGCCTTAAGTGAAATCGTATCGCCGACCTGCACTGCTGGTCTGTCTCACGGGACTCCTCGAGACGGCCTGTGCGCGTAGCGAACACCTGCCCGCCGTGCGTGACGGCGATCTGATTTTCCAGACGTCCCGTTCATCGCAGTCGGTCGCCATTCAGCGGGCGACCGGTTCCCCGTACAGTCACATGGGACTCGTGTTGATCCGTGACGGCAAACCTTACGTATTTGAGGCCATCGCAACCGTCAGGTACACGCCATTGGACCGCTGGATCACCCGCGGAGTCGGACAGCATTTTGTCGTTAAACGACTGCGCAATGCCGGATCGGTCCTGGATGCGGCCGGAATCAGCCGACTGCGCACGGCCGCGCTGCATTTCGCCGGACGTCCCTACGATCTGACGTTCGAGTGGTCGGATGACCGGATTTATTGTTCGGAGCTCGTCTGGAAGGCGTATGACCGCGGACTCGGAGTCGACATCGGCGCCCTTCAAACCCTGCGCGACTTCAATCTCACCGACTCCGCGGTGCGGGCCAAGATGCGCGAACGCTACGGCGACACGGCGCCCTTGAATGAACCGGTGATCTCACCGGTCGCCATGTTTCAATCAACTCTGCTGACTACGGTTGCAGAACAGTAGCGTGTCGAGAGGCCGAACTCTAACTCTCGCGGGCGCGCAGCGCCGGACTCGGATCGACTTCTAACCACCTCGACCGACGGACCGCAGCCCTAAGGGGTCAGTCGTCAGCGCTGATAGCGGACACTCAAAGTCGAGGGAGCAGACAGCACCGTCCAATTGTTCTACCGTGCGACAGTCCGACGGAGTCTCTCGCCTACTCCTGTTCTAGCGCGTCGCCCCAAATATTTATGGTAATTGAAAATGACCCTGGATCAGAAGCGACGATGGTGATCGCGCTCGGAACAAAGCTCTTGCCCTGGTACTTAGGCGATGCGCGATATCTGGAGACTTTACCTTCCGACACCAGCTTGCGAACTATGTTGTTGTCTATTCCGGCCTTCTTCTCTGCCGCCCATGCAGGCACGAACACGCAGTTTGGTGCTATATCTTCGCCTCCAAACTCTGAAGGAAGAAGTAAGATCCTTTGAAACTCGCCTCCCCGAACAAGCTCCGCCGCCTTCGCTGGCGAATCCACTGAACGGAAGTCTGGACCCTTGGTAGGAGCGCGATCCTTCCTAAACCAACCAAACATTCAGCACCTGCTTTAGTGAGTGAACAGTAGTATCCCGGCCAGCCGCGCCCGGGGAAGATCAGCACCGCGGACAGGACTTTCATCTGAGAACCTGCTAATTGTATTGTGGTTTATCGTCGATTGAGCGTCAAATCCGAGCACAGAAGACCGGGGGATAATGGACCGGTCCCGTATTGGACTACTTCTGCCAGCGATGTCAGTGAAAGCTCCGTGGAAGCGGCCGCTTGCCCCACAGCACTCCAACACAAGTTACCGACGTGGTCGGAATTCTCGACCTCCGCAGCCGCTCCGTCCGACCGGATCGCCCCAGAGGATCGAGACTCAGCCACCTGCACGTTAGAACAGCGACGGCCCAGCAACGACGGCGACTGACTCAAACGCGCCCTGCACATCAGTGCGAACTCCACCACGTCCTCGCTGCGGATTCGATCTAACCGATCCTCACCTCGCCGAACCTCTAAATACGGGCGCGCAGCGCCGGCCGCGGATCGACCCCGACTGATCGCCTAGGGCGAAGGACCGCTCACGACAAGGCTGTGTGAAAACGACCCTCGACGACTTTCCGGCTGACCGGTGGACTACTGGCCTATTCGCACTCCGCAGTGAGCACATAACTTCGCACGAGGGGTGCGCAACGGTGTTCCGCATGATGGACATGGCCGCCCCAAGGGCCGATGCGTAACTCCATACATGTGTTCGACCATCTCCTTTGCGGTGGACAGATCGCATCCAGTGTTATCGCGCAGGAACCGAATCGCTGACACCGTCAGCCCATTTCGCATCAGTGCCAGCGTTTGTTCATCGTGTGTCGATATCGCCCCGGGAATTGGCGCAATGAATTTGCCACATCTAGCGCAGGTCCCGCCCTTGCTCGGCAGCAGGTCGCAGGCGTGTTCAGAGCCGATTTCGTCGTCGCTGCTAAGGTTGGCCATATCTGAACGTTATCAATGCCCGGCAGAAAGTTCCAGGCGTCAGCCCGTAGCATGTCGCGACCCATGATATGAACAACCAACGAGAAACAGCTCAATGGGATTCCACATTCAACGCCTTCGCCACCGCCACGAACTCGACCCCATCCCTGCGGCGCTCGCCGCATTGGATCCGCAGCCAAGAATCCCTAACGCCGAATTCCCGGATGGCTCCCGGCAGTTTTCAGTCAAGTCCACCACCACCATCGACGGAGGTTGTCCCAAAACCGGTCCCCCCATCTCATCGCCGCATAACCGCACATCACTCCCGCGGCCAGAACGCACGCCGCGATGAACTGACCGCTCCACAGTGAACTCAACACCCAACCAACTGCTAGCACGCATCCCAACAACAAATCCGCAGCCGAAGCGTATTCCTTTCTCTAACCGATCGGGTGGTTCCACCGTAGTTCCTCAGCGCCCACTGGCCACCGACACTGAATATACCGCGCTCCACGGCGCCCGGGCATCAATGCCAACCAGATCTCGTCCATTTCGCGATTAGTCACGGCGATGCACCCATCCGTCCAATCGATCAGTCGATGAAGGTGCCCGAGCCATCCGAGTCCGTTCTTGATTCCATGAATCATGATGAGTCCTCCCGGATCGACGCCTCGCGAACGAGCCAACGTGACCTCAGATGCCGTGGGATACGAGATGTGGAGCGCCTTGTGGAATGAGCTCCGCGGATTTCGGCCATCGATCCGGAACTCGCCTTCAGGCGTCCGTCCATCTCCTTGACGGTCTTTGGCGCCCGTCGGGTGCCGGCCGAGCGAGACCGGATACGCCTTGAGCAACTGCTCATCGCGATAGAGCTCGAGGCGTCGGGCATCTTTGCGAATAACGACCCAATTGGCCTGGGTGTGCTCGGGGAGCGCTGGCTCGGGCCAATGGGCCCATGCGCCGATCACCACTATCGCCGCGATCAAACCGATCGCAACGGCTCTCATTGAGGTCATTTGGCAACTCGAGCGAGTGTTGGGGGATGACCCGCCAGTCTCCCGTACCGATCCGCGTCCGGAATCATGTCTCGCGACACGTAGAATAACCACCCATAGCCGAATCCGCCTGCTCTCCCTCCGCCGCTCTCTCCGACCGGATCGCCCCAGAGGATTCGATCCGACCAATCTTCACCTCGCCGAACAATCTGGATTGGGGCGCGCAGCGCCGGCCGCAGGCTGAAATGCATCAATCACGGACGGATGATTTCGGCCCTAAGCGGGCGGAACGCATCCAAGAAGCTGACACTCAGATCGCGCGAAGCGGACATCCGCGGTACAAGGTTAGGCGCACTTGCGCGCGGGAATCCTCTGTAGGCATCCTTTGCTCGGATCGGTTTCCGCGTGGGTACCTGGCTCCATTTTTCAACGACGTCGGAACACAAGCGCGCCGGTATCTCCTTCCGCGCTACCAAGAAATCAGGCGCCCGCCAGAAGAAATAACACTGTTACAAACGCTGTCGGCGCACCGCGCCACGGTATCGGACGCGAGTCGGCGCCGGGCGTTCGCGTGCCCGGCCGCGTTCCTGCCATGGAGCTCCTTGATCGGGCTTGCGCGAGCAGGGGTGGCCGCCATCGGAACGGGCGCGCTCAAATCATAGTTTTTCCAAAGATCTGCAATCGCAGCGGGGTGTTAGATCACTGAGGGCAATCTGATGTACGCTAAACCCCCAGTGTACAAACGAAAACGCAGCATCCGAGCCCCCATTCTCCTCGCGGGCGCGACGGTCGGAATAACCGCCTGCTCTCCCAACGCGCCGCCAGGCAAGCAGTCGGAGCCAATCGCGCTTTCGGGCGCAAGTGCGCAACACGCGCAACAATCTGAGCAGTACCGCCTGACGGCAACCGTCCAGGACCTCATGGACGGCATCATCGACCCTTCGGCCGACGTACTCTGGGATTCGGTCGCCTACATCGCGACCACCAAGGGCATTGAGGATCGGCAACCTCGCACCGATGACGAATGGAAGAAGGTCCGCTACGGCGCCATCACGTTGATCGAAGGGGCCAATCTCCTGAGCATGCCTGGGCGGCGGGTCGCCGGAGATCCGGCAGATGGCACGCCCCCAGCCAAGGACGCGTCCGTCGGGACCGGCGAGCTGACGCACGCTGAGATCCAACAGCGCATTGATTCCAGTCACGCGGCGTTCGTGCAGTTCGCGCGAAATCTGCGGGATGCCGGGCTGAAAGCGCTAGCCGCGATAAAGGCGAAGGATGCCACGGCGCTCATGGATGCCGGCGGCCGCATTGACGAAGCGTGCGAGGCCTGCCACGTGACATATTGGTATCCGAACCAGAATCGCCCGGGTAACTGATGATGGGACTGCACTCGCTGGACGGCTTCTGCAACTGGTTGGGGGCGACATCAACCAGCCAGACACTCCAGACGGTGGGTTGGATCATCCCGGCCGTGCAGACCGTCCACATTCTCGCCGTCGCGGCCGTTGTGAGCTCGGCGCTGATTCTCGATCTGCGGTTGCTGGGGCTGCGCGGAATCGACCAGCCTCTGGCGGCCGTTGCGCGGCGTTTTTTACCGTTTATCTGGTGGCCGCTGCCGGTTCTGCTGGTGAGCGGCGCTCTGTTGATCACTGCCGAACCCGCACGCTCGCTGGAGAACCCGGTGTTCATTCTGAAAATGGGCCTGCTGTTGGCGGCAGCGAGCGTTACTCTGGCCTGTCAGCTGCCCCTGCGCCGCAATCCCGGTTTCTGGGACCTCTCGATCGCGAGGAAGCGGACCGCGCGGTTGATTGCGGTTGCCTCAATGCCGCTGTGGGTTGCCGTCATCTTCGCGGGGCGATGGATCGCGTACGTTCAAGGTACATGACGTGTTTGAGCAACTACTACAGTCTTTGCAGGACAGCACGATCGCCACCGCGATTCGGGAAGGCGAGAGTCTGTTTCCGTGGATTGAGTGTGTACATGTGCTTGCGCTGACGCTCGTCATCGGCTCGATCGCCATCCTGGACCTGCGGCTGCTGGGTCTCGCTTCGCGCGATCGGAGTGTTGTGCAGACCACCGCGAGCGTGCTGCCGCTGACGTGGACGGCGTTCCTGTTTGCGGCGATCAGCGGCGGATTGTTGTTCTCCTCCAACGCAACGACTTATGCGCACAACTTCCATTTCCAGGTGAAGATGGCGCTCGTTGCGGTGGCTGGTGTCAATATGGCCACGTATCACCTGTTTCTCAACAGAGGTGCCGATTCGTGGCAGACTGCAGCGGTGACCCCGTTACGGGCGCGGCTCGTCGGGGGGATATCGCTGTGTCTATGGATCGCGATCGCAGCGTTCGGTCGCTGGATCGGATTCACGATCAATCTACCCACGTGAGACTATCTTCATGCGACCCTCCATGCGTGAATGTCTGATCGCGATTGGTTTTGCCGCAGCCAGTGCCGCTGCCGCTGCCGCCAGCGCTGCGGAAGAAGCGACCATCAATCCTCCGCCCAAGCCCGCCGATTGGACTGCGCTGGCGCAGTTGCCCGACTGGAGCGGTGTATGGACGCCCAGCCTCTCCGACCAGGCGCAGCGGATGAAGCTTGACCAGATTCCGTGGACCCCGGCCGCCGCCGCGCAGATCAACAAGCTCGTGGCCGCCGAGAATGCGGGCAATCCCAAGGGCTTGTTCGTGAATTGCCTTCCGGAGGCCATGCCCAGCTGGATGCTGATCACCCACAATGCTATGGAATTCCTCTTCACGCCGGGTCGGGTGACCATCCTCGGCGAATCTGACGGCAACCGCCTGCGGCGGATCTACACCGACGGCCGCTCCCATCCGGCCGACCCGGATCCCACATTCCATGGCCACTCGATCGGCCACTGGGAGGGCCAGACTCTGGTCGTCGATACAGTCGGCATCCTCCCCGAAACCTACATTGCGCCGAGTGAGGCCGTGGGTCTGCCCAACAACGGCGACATGCACGTAGTGGAGCACATCCACCTGGTGGGACCTGACACCCTGCGCGACGATCTCGAAATCACCGCGCCGCACGTACTGGCCAAGACCTGGAAGACCGCGCTGATTCTGTATCGGCAGCGAGCGCGTAAATTCGACATCGTGGAAGGTGTATGCATGCAGGGCAATTTTTCAGAAGGTGTGGATGCGAGCGGCAACGCGGTGTTCCAGTCTGCGCCGCAGACCGAAGGCGGCAATTTCGTGCCCGCGGATAAATAATGGGAAGTGTGCGAAATGAAGAAACTCGGAATTGTTTATCGGCTGATGTACCGAGCGCTATTGTTGGTTGCGGCGGTATTGACTGCAATTGTGAGCGCGCCGTCCGTTGCGCATCACTCCTTCTCGATGTTCGACTTCAATAACACCGTGACGTTCAAGGCAGCCACGGTCAAGGAGTTCCGCTGGACCAACCCACACGTCGTCCTACTGGTGGAGGGTGCGCGGCAGCCGGGGGCGCCGCCGGAACTGTGGTCGATGGAGCTCACCAGTCCGGGCAATCTGACCAGGATGGGTTGGTCGCGGCACTCCTTCAAGCCAGGAGACCAGATCGAGCTGCAGTTCAATCCGCTGCGGGATGGCAAGCACGGCGGTGCGTTCAAGCAGGCTAAGCTGGCGACGGGCCAGGTCCTGACTTCCAGCGTGCGTGATTACGAGAAGCTCGAGAAGCCGGACATCAAGTAGTCCTCACTTTCAAGAGCGCACAAACCGCATGAACAGATCAATGGGATCGACCCTCAACGCCTTGCCACCGCCACCAACTCGACCCCCTCCCCGCGCCGCTCGCCGGATTCGAAACAGACTCACGACTCCTGAACGCCTCTAGCCACGAGGCGGACGGATAGCGGTCAGACTGGCTATGGGTCAACTAGGTCAACAATCATCAACAGCGCGCCCAAACCACGCACCCGCGAAAACCGAGAGTGCACGCAAAAGGCTACATAACCCTCGATTGGAGTTGTTTGTGCTCGCGAGACTTCTCCTTTGCCTTTGCAAGTGCAGTAAGACGTTCCGCTCGACGCAGAAGCCATTTAGTGTCGTCCGTATTGTCCGGATGGATCGCTTGGGCTCGCGAATGATCTGCCCACGCGAAGAGCTCAGAGGACGTGTGAGCGTCCATTCCATTCAATCCGCTGATTCGGCCTTGCGCCACTTTTGCCATAACATCCGCCGTAAGGTTCTGTCACTTGAATTGTGATCAGAATGATTCGAGTGAATTGGGAGGATCGAATATTTGGATTGACCCGGCATTTCAGCAACTCTTAGAAATGACTAATGGTTGGAAGCGACCCTCGTTGCTTCGAGCAATCGCACACGAACTGGGACATACACTTGGAACCCGTGATGATGGTCCGTTCCAGATGCACAATGTGGACCTGAACGAAAATCCTATCTCCACACAAGCGGGAGAGCGATTCGAAAGAATCGCATACTGATTCGGAGCAGTTCAATGAAGGTGTTTTCTCGCGCATGGATCGTTTGCATCTGTCTGACGTCACCGGCGGTGACGTGGGGAGATGAGAAACAGGACGTTATAATGAAAGAAGAGGATGTGCGCGTACTGAAAGTCGAACACGCGGAGAGCGACGCCAGGGACGCTGTCGCTCGGGGAGATCACAGATTGTTGGCCGTCTATGGGATGACCTTCGAAGTGCCTGGATTGAGCGAAAACGCGAGCAAGCTCCGCAGCCAATACGGTTTGAGAATCCTCGGCGGAACGAGCGACTCCTTCCATGGGGAGCAAGATCGCAGGACCAATCTAAATGCGCGCCGATACGCAACTCGCTATAACCTTGTGGTGGTATCAGCGACTAAATAACCACTACCGGTAGATCAGCGCGCTGATCGAAGAAACCGTCTGGCTAGCGGATATACCCGTCGCCACCCTTCGCCCCAGCGGCGCCTCGATCGCCCTCTTCTATATCCACTCCGATGCGTTAAATACCCCCCGCCAGGTGACCCGCCCGAGCGACAATGCGGCGATGTGGACCTGGAACTCCGATCCCTTCGGCACGGATGCCGCCAACCCCAATCCAGCCGGAGCCGGGACTTTCGCCTACAACCTGCGTTTTCCCGGCCAACTCTTCGATGGCCAAGCCGGACTCCATTACAACGACACGCGTTTCTTAGACCCCGCAACCGGGACCTACGAAACAAGCGATCTTCTTGGACTTGACACCACGACTGTGTATCCTCGCCACGTCGTGGGAATCTGCGGCGAGACCGGCATATTTGCCCACTATCTGGTTCTTACCCCAGATGCTTTTAATCCCTCTCAGTGCGATTGCCGTAAGCGTCCGGCCGCCGCATCTGGAGTTGTCTAAAAAGCGTGCTCGATGATGCGTGTCCCACAGTAAGCGAACGCCTAATAGGCGTCCACGAGTAATAGATGGACACGCACACGACAGAAGTCACAACTGACTCATTAGGCCGCCGAGGCGGTCCGCGGCGCCGCTGGCCTGAGGCAGCCAAGCGCAAGATCGTCGAGGAAACATTCGAGCCAGGTGCCTCGGTGGCGATTGTAGCTCGGCGCTATGAACTCAATGCCAATGTGGTGTTTGCCTGGCGACGACTGTATCGAGCGGAGGAGCCCGGAGCAGTCAGTCCAACGAGGCCCCCAGGGTTGATCCCGGTCAATGTGATTGCGCCCGAACCTGCGGCTCCCAAGGTCCGCGGGCGACCACGGATCCATGCACCCCAAAATGAAAGCGTTGAGATACTTCTGGCTGGGGGAGCGCGGCTGCGCTTCAGCGGCACCCTGGCCCGGGAAGCTCTCAAACAGATCATCGCCGCAGTGTGTGCTCGATGATTGTACCTGGAGGCAGTCGGATCTGGCTGGTCGCAGGCGCCACCGACATGCGTCGGGGATACGACGGATTGGCGGCGCTGGTCCAAACACATTTGTCTGAGAACCCATTCTCCGGCGAGCTCTACATCTTCCGAGGTCGTCGCGGCGATCGGATCAAGTGTCTGTGGTATGACGGCACGGGGATGTGCCTGTTCTGCAAGCGACTGGAGGGCACGCACTTCGTATGGCCCCAGTCCGGATCCGGGACCGTGCTGTTGACGGCTGCGCAGCTGTCGATCCTGTTGGAAGGTCTCGAGTGGCGGCGAGTGCAGCCGAGTTGGAAGCCGCAGGTCGCGGTCTAGAGCAATCAAACAGCCGAGCACGGAATGTGCTCGGCTGCTATCCTCAGCGGCGTGAAGAAAGCCGCGCAACTTCCCAACAATGTCGAAGCGCTCAAGCGCATGGTGTTGGAGCAGTACGCGCTGATCGAACAGCGCCAACTGGAAATCGAGCGTCTTCGGCTGATCCTGGCTCGGTTGCGCCGAGAGCGCTATGGACGCAGTTCCGAAGCACTGGATCAGGAGATCGAGCAGTTGGAGTTGACGCTCGAGGAAGCCGAAGAGAATCATGCGGCGGCTCAGATGAAATTGGCTGCGGCGACCGAAGCGCCGACTGAGAAGCCGGTCCGTCAGGAACTACCGGCTCATCTACCCCGAGAAGAAAGCGTACACGAGGCTCCGGTGGCTGCCGGTTGTACGTGCCCGGATTGTGGTGGTGCGTTGCGAGCAATGGAGCCCGATGTCACGGAAGTCATGGAGCGAATCCCCGAGCGCTTCATGGTCGTGCGGCACGTACGCCCCAAGTTCAGTTGTGGGCGTTGCGAGAAGATCATCCAGGCGCCCGCCGCCAAGCGGCCCTTCGCAGGTGGAATGGCTGGCGCTTCCGTAATTGCCCATGTGTTGGTCTCTAAGTTCTGTGACCACACGCCGCTTTATAGACAGAACCAGATTTATGCCCGAGATGGCGTGGAGATCCCGCGCTCGACCCAGTCTGAATGGGTTGGTCAGTCCGCTACCTTGTTTAATCCGCTTGTCGACGCCGTGGCGCGTCACATACTCCGCGGCTACAAGGTCCATGCCGACGACACACCCGTACCGGTCCTGTGCCCAGGGCGAGGAACGACGAAGACCGGTCGATTTTGGGTCTATGTTCGCGATGACCGCAACAGCGCGGATAAAACACCGCCTGCCGTCTTGTTCCGATACTCTTCGGATCGCAAAGCGATCTATCCGAACCAACACCTGGAATCGTTCAATGGGATTTTGCAGGCCGATGCGTATGCCGGCTTCAATCCCTTATACGAGCGGGCAAATGATCCTCTGCTAGAGGCCGCCTGTTGGGCGCATGCTCGACGCAAATTTTACGATATTTACGAGTCGACCGACTCACCGATCGCTCGTGAGGCGCTCGAGCGTATCGCCGCCCTCTACCAAATTGAGGATCAGATCCGGGGGAAACCGCCGGACGAACGATGCACGGTTCGAAAAGCGCGAGCAGGTCCACTGTTGGATAGCCTCCATCAATGGCTCATGGAAACTGTCCGAACGCTCGCAAAGAAGTCCGAGCTGTCGGGAGCGATCCGCTATGCATTGTCGCGTTGGGTGGCGTTGACTCGCTACCGCGATGACGGCCGCACCGAGATAGATAACACAGCCGCAGAGCGCGCCCTGCGATCAGTTGCTTTAGGTCGGAAGAATTATTTGTTCATGGGCTCTGATAGCGGCGGTCAGCGCGCGGCGCGCATGTACACGTTGATCGGCACTGCCAAGCTCTGTGGCCTCAACCCCCAGGCCTACCTGCAATACGTTCTCGAACACATCGCAGATCACCCGATTAACCGCATTGATGAGTTGCTTCCTTGGAACGTGGCCTCGAAGCTCGCTCCGGCCACATCCGCGGTCGCCGCCTGAAAACCACTGTCTCCCGGTTCGCCGTCAAGATGCGGCGGGCGGACGCTTACCGATTGCCTCGCCTCAACCGTTTATCACGAATTACTTCACACTGTTGGCCTCGGCCACGACCGATTGGATCCCGTAAATGCAATGGAGTCTCTATGCAAAGGCAATTTGTGCAGTGCCAGTGGAATGTTGCAGTAGTTTTGCCTGCATTTCCCGCAGTTCGCGTCGCTTGGCTCCTTCTCTTGGGGTTCCTACTGCAATCACAGGTAGTTGAGGCAAAGCTAACCAAGATAAAACTAAATGAGCTTGTCCTGGGCTCAAGCTTAATTGCGTATGGTCGATCCATTCCAACGGCTTCGAGTGCGCCTCAGGGCAGCGCAAACACTGTTTGGTTACAACCCATTTCAATCTTGAAGGGAGAGACCCTGGTTAAGGGCAAAAAGATTCTGCTGTGCAATACGCCAGGCGACATTGAGTCTTACGATCTCAGAGATCTCAAGGAGCCGTACGTCATATTTGCCAAGCAGGTCGATGATTGCTACTTACCAATCCATGGCCTGCGCTCTGTCATACAGACAAAGGATAAAACAATTATCACGTGGAACATTGATGGGCAGCCGGACCAGCAGTCAATAGCCGCGTTCTTGGCTAAGGTGCGCAACTTGGTCAGTCCACCGTCACCGCCACCTACAACAACGCGGGAAGACTCCAGACCCTGACCAACGGCGGATCGACCGAGACCGCCCTCTACAACGCCCTCGGCCAACGGATTAAGATCTCCGGCGGCGTCAACGGCACCGTCCTCTACGCCTATGACGAAGCCGGCCACCTCTTAGGGGAATACGATGCCACCGGCGCGCTGATCGAAGAAACCGTCTGGCTGGGCGACACCCCCGTGGCGACCCTCCGCCCGACCGCCTCCACAGTTGCCATCTACTATGTCCACAGTGATGCGTTAAATACGCCCCGCGAGGTCACCCTCCACACTGGCTTTCCAAAATGCCACTCAGCCAAGGCTGTCTATCTGGGCCTGCCAGTACTCAGCTCTATCGAATGCCTTCCGTGCCTCATCTACCTTACCGCCACCGAAGAGTACTTGAGTGCGGGCAAAGATTGGTCTATGAGACGAAGACTCTGCCATGCAGACGAAGTGGTGCCGATGGAACATCACATGAATTCAATCCTGACAAGGCGCCTTGCAAGCGCACCGACAGGCCTGGTGAGCGACTCATATCGCTCGAATCGATTGTAAAATCAGCAGGAGAGCGCGAATGAAAATCCAGAGATTTATGCGTTTCTTGGGAATCATCGCTGGTGGCGCGATCGCTTTTGCGCAAGCGGCGCCCGCTGCTGCCAGCAATGCACACTTTGTTGCCAACGATGGCGTAGACACCAACAGCTGCGGATCATCGGATCATCCCTGCCGCTCCATCAGTCAGGCAATCGAGAACGCCTCGAATGGTGACACGGTCTGGGTGCGCGCAGGAATGTACGGTGATCTGAATAATGATGGCCGTTTCGATGCTCCTGGCGAAGAGCATCCCAGTAATGGTCCCATCAACTGCATGATCTGTATCTTCAAGAATGGCGTGCAGGTACTGTCGGTCTATGGCCCGGCAGTCACGATTATCAACGGCGGTGATACAGCGTTGGCGGGTGCCGCGGTCGCCGTAGCGCTCGAGGCCGACGGTGCGGTTCTCGGGACAGTCGACAATGGCTTCACCATCAAGGGAGGCGGCTTTGTTGGCGTCGAGGTGCGCCATGGCGCCTACAGCAAAGTCATCGGAAACATCGTAGAGAACGGCATAGCGGGCTCAACCTGCGTGGGGCCGGTCTATATTACGGACAATATTGTTTCCCACTCAGCCGGCATCGGCTATCAGGTGATTGGCGAGGACAATTGTCCGAATGCGGGTCCCATCTACCTCACCAATAATGTTGCGAGTGATGTCAATGGACCCGGGTTTACTCTGGCCAGCATCGATATCGTTCGTTTTGTGGGAAACGTGTCTCGCCGAAACGTTGTCGGCGCCAACATCATCACGGTTGCTCCGATTGGCGGAGTCACGGGCGTAATCTCGAACAGTGCATTCATCGCCAACCGTGGAGCGGGAATTCAGTTCTCGGAAGGGGGCGCGACTGTAACCGGGAACACCATTCTTGGGAATCAGGGACCCGGCATCAGTGTCTCGGTTACCAATCCGCGAAGCATTACCCTGCACAACAACAACATCTATGGGAATGACATTTCGCAAGCACCGGCGAACTGCGGTGTCCTCAACAACTCGGCGGTGGTGATAGACGCGAAAAAGAACTTCTGGGGATCTGCGACAGGGCCTGGATCTGACCCTGCTGACAATGCCGGGCCCGGCTCGGGCTGCGATCTCGGGCACAGTTCAACTGTAGTGACACCGTTTGCGACGACGCATTTTCCGGTGTCGCCCTAGAGGTTAGAGGCTCGTCCAGGCAAAACGGCGGTTGAGATGAAGTCGACTTCATCATCAATGTGCAACATCACGGTCCGTCACAACACTCGGAAGATCCTCATGATTCGCTCCCTACTCATTGGCATAGTAGCCGGCATGAGGAAACCCATGGGTACTGTGCTGGGAGCCACCGCTGCCGTTGGAGCCGCCTACGTCAGTTTCAGGATGCGACAGTGTGCGATTCGCAACAGCGGTCAGACCTCAACGGGGCTCATCGAAGACGCCGTCGCCGTAGGCTCCGCTCTGCTGGTTGCATGCAGCAAGCGACGAGGTCTCTGACGACGCAACCTGTTGGGCCGAGATCGCATCAGGTAAGGACAGCCGAGCGCGTCGGTGCGCTCCCGTTTCTAAGGGGGGCGCACCGATCGTTCCAGCTCAGTGTCCGATAGCGCTCAGGAATGTTGCGCCTGGACTACCGAGGCCAGTGACGTTATCCCAACCCCTATGGGTGCTTTGGGAAGTCGATCCTGAATAATCATCGAAGGTGCGCAGCTTGTCGGCAGTACCTGCGCTGATATCTACGCCGTTGATGTAGTTCCTTCGTGCGACAGCTGTCTTGACTGACGTCACGTCATAGAACGCGGTCTTATTGGCATAGAACGTCGGGTTGGCAAAGCCGTGCGGATGGCCCGCCGCTTGATCGGCGAGGGCCATGATGCCAGCGAATATCGGGCTGGCGAGGCTCGTTCCACCAATCCGATACTCGTCGTAGTGGACTCCGTCTGGAAATGTTTGTGTTTGGCCAACCAGCAGACCAGTCTGTGGGTCGGCAAGAGCAGCTACATCGGGCACTCCGCGACCCGTCAGTCCCAATCCCTGTTGATAGAAGGGCACGCCGAACACTGCGCTGACACCGCCACCCGCTCCATATAACCATCCCGTACGTGTGCACACCAAGGTGCTGCTGTTACAGCTGTAATCGCTCGTACCCCAGCCGGTCTCGATGGCTCGGCGGTTGGCCGCGTCAACGCCGAGAGAGGTTCCGCCGACAGCAGTCACCCACGGGCTCGATGCCGGCCAGTCGGTGGTTGGAAAGCCAAAGGTGCTCGACTCGTCCCCATTGTCCCCGGAGGAAAAGTACACACCGATTCCTTCGATTACAGCCTGTATCAGAGTGTCTTCGACCGGCTTCACAAAGCCGGGCGGCAGGAGCTCGGTCGTCGAAAAACCGTATGAGTTGGTGACGATCTGCGCCAGATGCGCGTCGACAACATGGTTCAACGCTGCGTCGAGATCCTGTCTGTTGTTGGGCGCGCCGACGTAGACAATCTTCGCCCCGGGTGCCATCCCGTGCACTGCCTCGACGTCCAAAGTCTCTTCGCCGTACCACCCCGACGGGCCCTGCTGGGGGTTGTCCGGACGCTTGTAGGTACCAGGTGCCACGACCTGCACGAGCTGAGATGAGTTCATCGTGGGAAGGCCGCGATTGATCGACCATTGATTGACGTCCCGAAGGATCGTCGGGGAGGCGTAAGCGTCGATAATCGCTACAGTCTGCCCTGATCCATCAAGTCCGGAACCGGAGAGACCATAGGCGCCCTTGATCTGATCCGGGGTGTGGCCCTTGACCACCCAGGGCACCTTCGGTAATGCCACATCCGTGAATCCAGCGGGAAATGAGTACGGCGAGAGCAGCTCGGCCCAAAACGCCGACAGCGGTGGAGAATTGCGAAAACCCGCAGAGGGAGGGGCATTGGTATCGAGTCGACGGTACGACTGTACGAACTGGTAACTCTGATCCAACCCAACGACCGACTTCACTGTAGCGGCCAGTTCGCTCGGGATAGATAGATCAGACATCGGCGAGCGCAACGAGCGGCCGTTCACCGCGTATATTCCGAATTGCGCACCGAACGCGGCTTGCGTCTGAGCCAGTGTTCCTTCAACGCTGATGTAGTGATTGTTCTGCGGTGTGTAGGTAATATCCAAGCCCTGGCTCCTCAGCCAGTTCTGCACTTTCGCCGTAGCGGACGCCGATGGGGCGAACCGGGCACGGAACTGATTTGGAGTTAGATATTGTCCGTACGAACTGCTGTGTGGATCGCTTACAGCCTTCGCAAGCGCTACAGCTCCGTCCGGGTCGGTCCAACCCAGATACACGCGAAAGCCGACGGCCGTGCTCGCATCTGCGACGCCCTTCAAATTCTTCGCCGTCGCCCACGACGGGGCGCTTCCTTTCAGAGTCGTCCTTTCACCAGAAGGGGGTGCGGCGATCGCAGAAGCGATGGCAACCGCGCTACTCAAACACAAGAGGGTGACGATCAAACCTTTGCCGGGCCGATTAGGTAGCATGTTGTATGCCCTCCGCAATTTTTTTCGTGGGTGCGATGAGGCACCGCTGAATGCGGGCGTACACGCCGGAATGTACAACACCTGCAGAGCCCGTCCCTTAGCTCACGTCGGACATGCCAACTAGCACAGCACCGCAAGTGGGGGAAATCGTCTCATATGAGGCAGGCGCGGTCGAGGGTCAGTGTAAGGTAGCCCTCTTCTCAAAGCTGGGGTTCAGTTTGAGCTTGTTCACGTCAATATGCGACGGGGGGGACTCGCTGCCATCGTCTGCACCTTGGCCGTTTCACTGAGGGGTGCCCCAGTAAGCGCGCGTGCACCCGCTGGGAAAGCTTCCCAGCGGGTGCTTGGCGTAAGACGCAGATGCGTCAGTCGCGACGACGCAAGTTTTCTACGGAGTGAGAAAGGCAGCAGCGTGAATGGCCCCTGTAAGCTTATCAACCACGACGGTCTTCACTCGGGTTCCAGTCGTGACCCCGTTGCCACCAACAATGAAGTTGCTGGTGGACGTACCTGAGATCGAAATGGGGACGGCACCCAGGATCAGATCCGAATTTTGCATGTTCGTGCAGGCGATACCCGTGCCCGCAGCCTGTTTCAATTGTGTAATGACAAAGCTGTCGAGCGTGACATTGGCCGGCGCAAAGATTGCGTTGGTCGCTGCCGGCATATAACAGTCATCGATACGCCACTGGGAAGGGATACCGGTCCCATTCGAGAACAGAATCCCGTAGGCATTCTGTGTGATCAGGTTTTCAGTCTGAACTGCGCTCAGGTGAATGTGCGAGGCTGCGCCATTGGTCATATCCACGTAAATGATTGAGCGGCCACCGACACCCGCCGCCGTGCCGCAATCGACCCAGGGCCCGAGTACCTTGACGTGCTCGCAGTTATCAAAATAGAAAACGTCAGCTGCGGCATCGGACGAGAGAATCGCGTATTGACCACCGATATACTCGTGATCAATGCATGACTGCGACCCGGTTCGGATGGTGGCAAAGGTCGAAGTCAGACCGAATATATTCAGGGCGGTAATAACAACGACTTTGCCTGAGCCGGTGTAGAGATTAGTCCAATAGTTGCCAACATAGACTCCGTCTTCGGAGCCATAGTTATATTGAATGGCCCGGCTGAATTTCCCCTGTACCTTGGTATTATAGATCCGGGGTAGCTGGCTGTTGTTGCCAGCTACGTTGGCGCGAGCCTGAAAGAAGCAGACCTGCGGAAACGTCGTAGCATCGGTAGTGATATTGCAATCATGGAATGTATATGCGTCGCACCCGGTGAGGTCGAAGCCGTAACCCGTGTGCTTCAGGATGATCGATGGCGTATCTTGCGACGTTGGTCCTTCGTCGCAGAACACGAGTCCGAATTGATTGGTGCTGGCCGAGAACGTGCAGTCGAGGGAACAGTACAGGTCTGCGCCTCCGCGTTCCGAGCGAGCATTGCGGACCCGGCGGATGCCAATAGAACCCTCGAGAGTTCACGACGCTGCATAGAGACCTTCCTTGGACGTTTCATCCGGATGACGTGACGTTGAGTTACAGTACGGATGTGGTTGTTGTTGATGCAACGATGCGCCTGCGACCGTCGCCCCGTCAACTGGTATGCTCATCGTCACACGACGTATCGGCGAAGTGCTGCGCATCGGAATCGACATCCGGATCGAAGTACTCTCCCAACCAGGTCGCCAGGTCAAACTCGCACATCCACGCGCCGAAAACCACCGAAGTACACCGCCAAGAAATGTTTTATCGGATCCAACACGAAGGCGCCTCGCCCCCCCCCACCGAGTCGACCGCCCCGTCGCCCTGAGACCGGTACGCAGTTCGGCCATCCCGCAAACCGTCGCGATGCACACCCTTCTGAGGTCAGGTCAGCGCGGAATCCGAGGTACGGTCACCGGGTGCGGTTGCCCCACCCGGTCACCCGCGCGCGCACTCACCTCGGCAGGCAACCCGCGTAACCCTCACCACCCTCGCCCGCCGTCCGAGCCCCAAGAGCACCGCGCCGAGCGCGGATCGTCCACTGCAGGTAGCATCCCCAACTCCTGTCGCGACGCCTGCCCCCTCGATCCATCCGAACTCTGGCCGATTCCGGATCCCGATCCGCTCGAACCGCTCGAGACACCCAAACCAAACATGGGCCACCGGCCACCAGCGACACGCCCGCCGATCCCGCTGCGCTCGCAACCAACCGCTTACGAGGCAGGAGCGCTACTCTTGTTTGTCTCGAGCGCCCGTCCGCCTTCCTAACACGCTCTGCCCCCATTCAAACCTGACGGAATGCCGCACAGCAGCAAAAATAATATTCTCAACTCGATTGCAACTCTCAAAACAGCCGAGCTATAGTCGAGCCCTAAGTCACATAACACCCGATTCGCCACATATAACAACCGCGAACGCGTCGGGAAGGGTCGAAGGATGGCCGAGGGTCAGCCGCAGAGGCGGTGCTATCTCGAGTTTCCTCTATCTCGAGTCGACAGGCGAAAAGAGACGGAGGCTTTGGAATGAAACGCCTCGTTCTCGCATGGATCTTTGCTGCGACTGCATTTGTCCTCGGTGGTTGCACCCATCTGACCGGCGGCGCACATATCGAACTGAGCATACCCGGCCCCGTTGACACGTTCTCCGGGCTACTGCCCTCGAATGTGACCACGCCCGAACTGCACTACATATTCGTTATCCACGGGATGGGCGCAACTCGCCGCGATTACGCTCAACCGCTTCTCGATGCGATCGAAGCGCGAGGATACGGGCGGATCGCCGAAGGATCATTCGTCGATGTGGGGCTTCCAAATCCAATTCGAGTCTCCGGCGAAGCCTTCGAGTGCGGGGCCAACGCAGACTCTCCCCCGTGCACCTTCACGACATTTGGGCAGTATCGCGTCGACCGCTTCGTACACAAACAGCACCCAGCGGTAAAGGTCATTGTATTTACGTATTTCTGGAATGAAGCGATGGCGGCGCTCCAGAACCCGTTTTTGCACACGGACCGAGAAACCGGCACAGGCGCGAAAATCAACACTCTTCTGAAGCATGATCTCATCGACGATGGATTTGGTGATGCCACCGCCTACTTGGGATCAGCCGGCGAGCTGGCGCGGCTCGGGATCACGGGTGCCTTGTGTGCCATGTTGAAGGATGCTTCGGATCCTGGCCAGACACCGACACACGGCGTTTCGGATTGCCAGCTCGAAAAGCTATCCGCGGAGCAAATGGGACCTTCATCAAACATCGATTACGCCTTCCTGTCATTCAGCCTGGGAAGCCGGATGCTTTACGAGGTGCTGAGTGGGATGCGGAATGACCGTACAGCGGGAGACACTGCCCCCAAGCTCGCGCTGGCACGATTCGCCACCCGAACCCGTAATTTTTTTATGGCTGCGAATCAGATGCCGCTGCTGGGGGTCGGAAGAGTGACAGTCCGCGACCCAGCCGCAAAATCGATGCCGCCAACTTTCTCGACCGACACCTTCCTTCCCAACTGTCCGGGCGGCTTTTTTAGTCTCGCCGGCTGCCTGCGTGGAGGCGACGGCGCCAAACGGGTTCCGTTCGGTCTGTTCAGCGATGCACAGGAAACGGCGCTCACAGAAGGGTTACAAGTCATCGCCTTCCATGACCCGGCAGACCTCTTGGGATTTCGCGCGAGTGGCGGAATCCAGAATCCGGGCACGACGACCTTTGTCGAGGTGAGTCATCGAAACACACCGGTGATCCTGGGACTGCTGGCGTGGCCGGGCGCCGCACACGCCACGGAACTCGCTCACACAGACTCTCTCCTGCTCATTCTGTGTGGAGGTCAGGAGAATCCTCAACGCGCATTAAAAGCAAAGTCATGCCTATAGTTGCACGTAAGACTGTCTACGCCGCCTCGATATCCAGTTGTCGTCGGCTCTGCACCGTCAACGCGCGCCTCGTTGGTAGCTTCAGCATTGCAACCGCACTCGTGCTGTGTTCGATGGCTTCGGGTTGCTCGTCATGGATCCCACGTCCGGAACCAAACCCGGATACCCCATATGGGCACGATCCCCGAGCGTCGCCGGGAAAACTGGCCGACGATAGCCGAAGCAACAGGGATGTACCAAGCGCAGTCCAGCTCTTTCTCGAGCGCGATAACGCCGCTCAACAATCCGGATCTTCTTCAGCCGATATCCTGAAATACCTGGACAGCGGGTTTGGTTTGTCGGACACGATGTGCAGCGAATGGTTCAACTCGATCGAAGCTTCTCGAGAGAGCGCCGAATATCGCGAGGGCACTGCCGGACTCACTGGAGCGCTGACAGGCACTCTCATGGGACTTTTCAAGTCTGCGCCCAATGAAATTGGCGCTGCAGCCGCCGTGTTTGGCGGCGTGTCCTCCTGGTACAAACTCGGAAAGGCGACATTCTTTCTGACCCCCAAGCTGGGAACGGTACGCACAAAGACCCGGGAGTTGCGCGAGTCCATGGCAAACGACATTCGCAGCAACGAGACCATCGTGTCGAGCTATGAACTCGCGCGCAGGGCATTGGTACAATACCAGGACACCTGCGGAATCCTTGCATTACAGCAGTTTGTCGAAAATGCAACGGATTTGGCAAAGTACGAGTACACGCCCGCAGGTCAACTCGATCCTGCCATTCGAGAGAAGCTGAAAGTATTGGCGACCAAACTGTTGAAGCAGATCGCCTGGCCTGACCCAGATGCGGATATTGCGCCAGAGATCTGGGGGCAAGTCTATGTCACCCAGTTCGATCCGGAACTGGCAGGCAAGATGGATTATCCGAAGGCTGGTACAGCCCGGCAATTGAATGAGGCATTCAGTAAAGCCCTGGCCGCGGCAGCGAGCGAGCCTGCCAACAGCGATCCCAAGAGCGATCTCGAGACTCAATTGGTCGCCATCGCCTCACTATTGAAACTCGACAAAGCTGCCGACGACAAGAAGAAGGCTTTCCAGGAACTGAGTGACGAGGAGGCGAGAGAACTCGCAGCGATTCCCGCAGATTCCCACGAGTTCGCCGCCAAAAACGCAGTGAAGGCTGCAAATGATGCTCGAATCAAAACCTTGAAGCAATCTCTAGTTACGCCGCTCATTCGTAGCAGCGTCGGGGAGTTTCACGTGGTCTCAACTAACTAGCGCTCATGGGTGGATCAGCACAATGTGGAAATTCGAGCAGGAAAGCGGTGCCATCATTCACCACATCCTGCGCGTGGTCCGCAATTCATCGGACGTGACGAGCGCGAAGTTGGCACGCGCACCTATGACCAAAGCTCCACTCGCATAAACGTCATGACGCAGGCGCTGCCCCGCGCTGAAGTGCGCAAACCAGGACACATGAGATGACGACACCCGCTGAACAAAATACCGGTTGCCGGGCCACTCCTTGGATCCAATATGACAACCTACGGTTATTTCGCGTGCCCGCAGGCAGTGCTTACGTGTATGCAACATCCCATATGGCGATTGACGCGGACGGAGCCCCAAATGCGTATGCGCCCGACGACGCCGGGCTCGATGCGCTCGCTAATGCGGGATTTCCCGCCGGTAATTGGCAAGCGATTCTCGTTCCAGATCCACTCGACCATGGCAGTCCATTCGTTCAAGCGAGCGGCCCGTTCGCGGGTTTCTTTGTGTCACAAACAGCGCTGCAGGACTCATCGAAACGGCTCACGGATCCGGCGCGCTATGTGGACGCGACTGCGATTCCCTACATCGTTTTCCCAGGCAATTTCTTAAAACTGCCAGGCACCGGAACCCTCGGCGACGTCGGACTTGCCTTCAACCTCAACAATGGAAAATCAACGCCGTTCATCGTGGCCGACGTCGGCCCCTCCGCTGCGGAACTCGGCGAGGTGTCAATCAAACTAGCCGAGGCATTGGGTGGCACTGAAGTCAATCCCCGCACGGGCGCGGGTATACCGGAGGGCCCAACTGCATACGTGGTATTCCCGCATAGTCACGCGACCCCGAAATGGCCCTTATCGCTCGGTGATCTGACCACCCGCGCGGCAGCCGAACTCGCCCGCTGTGGAGGGGCGGAGGCGCTGTTGCCTTGTGTCAGGTAAATATGCGGTTGGGAGTGGCTGTCGGATCTGGCTGGAAGCGGCCTTCAATGGCGCGGTGCCCGTGGCCGATGCGGCCCTCGCCGCCCAGGCCCTTCGGGAAGGCCGTGGCAGTCCGCCGCGGCATACGGAAGTACGCGACCTAGAAACCATCCCAGATGTCGCGCGAAGTCCTCATCACTCAACGTGCCTGCAGTGTCCGCTGCCATGAGTGCCGTGATCGATTCAAACGGCGGCGGCCGGAATAGCGACTCGAGTGAATTCTCATCGGGATCTTCTTCGTCGGTCATCAGGCGCACACCGGGTATTTGACGCATTATGCGCAAAAAGCGAACGCTGCGAACACGAGCAATGCCAGACCCCTCCCAATTCTTGGGTGCCGCGGCGCTGAGCGTGTTTAAACCCAGAGCGAATCAGCCTCATCCAAGGGGAGATGAATTGAGTTAGGAGCTTACAGGTATGCGCGGTCAATTCGCCTTTCTCTTGTGCATCACGCCATTCGCCGCACTCCCCTTCACCCCTGTTTCGGCCGCGACGGACACCGACCTGGTGATTAACGACGTCACCGTGATTCCAATGGACAAGGAATCCTATGACGAACACCGAGTAGTGACTATCCACGACGGCCTCGTAATCAGCATTGCGAAGCAGTCCACCAGTCCGCCCGGCTCAAACAGGCTCGTGATCGATGGCCGCGGCAAATTTCTTATTCCCGGTCTCGTGGACGCGCATGCCCACATCATTCCGTTGCGTGCGAGGTTGAAGGCCGGGGACAGCCGCTTTGACCGGCTGAGGTCTGAGATTCAACCTTCTCATCCCTACGATGCGAGGATGTTGTTCCCGTATCTGCGCGAAGGCGTCACCACCGTCTTTCATCTTGGCGGAGGTGGCTCGGACGTGCTGGAGCTGCGCGAGCTCATCCAAAGGGGAATCATCCTGGGCCCTCGCATCGTCGTAGGCAAGCGGATCGACGGACCGCCAGAAGCGGTCGTCACCTCTTTGCACAAGACACCCCCGCCCTCATCCGTCGAGCATCCCGAAACTGCCGCGGACGGCCGCGACGCTGTCAGGTTAGCAATCGCAGATCACTACGACTTCATCAAGTCGTATCAACATCTGAACCAGGAGACCTACGACGCCATCGAGACTGCTGCGCATGCCGCGCACATCGTTACCGTGGGGCACCTCCCCGAGCTCGGCTGTAGCAACTGCGTGTCCCCCGAGCATCCCTTCCTGGTTCCGATAGACGACATCGCGCACGCCGAAGAGCTTGGCCGCTACGCGATGCGAAACGACCTCGACCCGAGCGAGCTTTCGGTGCTGACCGATAGGGTACTGCGCGCACGCTCGATGCTGACCCCAACGTTAGTCACGAGTCGATCGATTCTCTACATGTATGTGCAAAGACATGTTCCGCTCCTGCCCGAGGAGGTCCTACTCACGGTGGACCCAATCACCTTGGACGCCTGGCAGCCGCAACACACGCGTTATTTGTCCGAAGACTTTCGCGCGCAGCCGGGAATAGACCGCTACCCGGCGGCCTTCGACTTCGACAGAGTGCTGACGCGCAAACTCTTCCGCGGCGGAACACCTCTGCTGATAGGGGCGGATGCACCGACGGTCCCCGGGCTCGCCTACGGATACAGCGTCCATCAGGAAATGCTGGAGATCAATTCGCTGGGACTCACGCCCTATCAGGTACTGCGTGCCGCGACAGTAACTCCTCATGAACTCATGCATGACAGTGACCGGGTCGGTTTGGTCAAGTTGGGCCAAAGGGCTGACCTTGTTCTGCTGAACGCGAATCCACTGGACGACATCAGAAACGCACGCGATATTGCCGGAGTCATCGTCGGCGGCCGCTGGTTATCCGCGCGTCGACTGCGTGAACAGACGGAAGAAAATATCGCGTATTTCGGCAGGCTGGAGCGCAAGGCCGGCCTGATGGCTGATCGCGCACGCTACCTCAAAGACTGCCGATCAGGCTCGCTTTAGAGATGTCGGGGCTGCGCAGGTGGGTTCGAACGACCAGGACGTTAACGTGAGCGACCCACGGGGCATTTCGTGTTTCGTGACTTCCCGAAACGCCGTTGCGGGCACCCTTAGCGTGCAGCGCTCGTTTTCCCGCACCCTTTTGTATCGGATGAAAAACGATCACCCGGCGAGAGTGATGCAGTTCTCCTGTTTGCCCGTTCGTGTCTGTTAATTTCGCAATCAGCGCCAGACATGGAGACGGATCATGCGTACCGGACCGACCAAACACTACCTGTTGGCTTCCGACTTTGACCAGACACTGAGCTTCAATGACTCCGGCCACGTTCTGAGCGAAATGCTGGGTGTGCGGGATTTCGAGCAGAAGGTGACAGGCCTCGCGCGCAGCAACCTCGTCCAACAAGGCGGCGAGCTCGCTTATCTGATCCGCCACGATCCTGACTTCCGCGGCGTTCGCCGCCAGCACCTGATCGAGGCAGGCCGTCACGTCAGGATCAAGCAGGGACTACCGGCTCTGATGGAGACACTACGCTGCGGCCTGCACGGCAACATGTTTTCCTTCCGTGTGATCTCTGCCGCGCCCAGGGAACTGGTCGCCTCCGCGTTGGCCGGAATCGTACCGCGCGAACACATTTTCGGAACAGAGCTCGATTATGACCCCTGGAGCGGCGAGGTACGGGCTATCACTCGCGTTCCGGCAGGTTACGGCAAGGTCGCGGTGCTCGATGAGCTCGCCCACGAGCTCGGAGTAGTCTCCGACCGCATCGTCTATGTTGGCGACGGCAGCTCGGATGTCCACGTGATGCTACACGTCAACAACAGCGACGGATTTACGATCGCAGTGTCCGAAAATCAGCAACTGGCCCGAATTGCGCAGGCCACTGTGCTGAGCGACAGCGCGTTCAGTATCCTGTTTCCCGTGCTCAACCAGGTGTTGAATCTACGGACTCCCGAGATCCGCACGATCATCGAGGCGCAGGGGCTGCTGCTGCACGACTGGGAACGGGCTTCGAGAACGGATCGCGTGAAAATTCTGGAGCTGGCGCCGTCAGTATCCCAAGCGGCCGTTGCGTGACTGGAAACCAGACATGATTGAAACGCTGGGTTGGGTTGCAACTACCGTGTTCGTGGCGTCCTACTTCTTCTCGCGTCCTGGCCTGTTGCGGGCCGTGCAGATGGGCGGCGCCACCCTTTGGATCGTATACGGCTTTTTGATCGGCGCCGTGCCGGTGATAGCCGCGAATGTACTCGTCTTCTCGGCGGCAGCCTGGACACTCGGCCGACAATGGTGGCGGCAGTCGCCCGGATGAAAGGGGTAACGAAGCGGTCATCAATTCAACCCCCGCAGGGCATTGAGCGCAGCCTGCCGCAGCTCTTCCACAGCCGCCTCGATGCGATCCACCGAGGACTCATCGTCCTCGCCCAGGTGCTCCCAATTCGCCCGCCAGATTTCGCGTAACCGGACCGCCTTGGATTCCAACGG